>CDZN01015520.1_pt1 | contig 216969 bp, 166 predicted proteins | sample 557701 | NCBI WGS metagenome assembly CDZN01 (sample SAMEA3182089, study PRJEB8094) | gut metagenome | biome: human; feature: gut; material: Stool; isolation source: human stools | place: Canada | collected 2013-02-04 | reverse complement strand
CTGAATGCCAGTGAAGGAAACCACATGCATGCCAATGGCATATCCATGGAGCTTTATGGTAAGGGATATGTTCTGGCTCCCGATGCCGGAATCGGCCTTTACTTATACAGTGGACTGGACTATCTGGAATATTATTCTCAATTTCCCAGTCATAACACGGTTTGCGTGGATGGCATTTCCAGTTACCCGGTTATGAAAAGTAATCACTCCTTTGATCTTAAATCCAGTTTCCCTGTTTCTTCCGAACCGGGAAAAACTTTCACTTCCGTAACCTATAGCGATGTTTCTTTCCGTGAACCGGAAAGTCGTGCCGACCAGAACCGCATGATGAGTATCGTCACTACCGGTCCGGAAACCGGTTATTATGTAGATATTTTCCGCAGCCGGAAAGAACGTGGTGGTGATAAAATGCATGACTATTTCTACCATAATCTGGGGCAAACCCTAACATTGACAGGCACAGACGGTACAGACTTGAATTTGCAACCCACCGAAGAACTGGCCTTTGCCGGTGCTCACCTTTATGCTTATTCTTATATCTATGATAAAAAGTCAGCTACTACCGACAAAGATATAAAAGCTACATTTACCATTACCATGCCCGACAAGGATGACATTTCAATGAACTTGTGGATGAAAGGAGAAACGGACCGGGAAGTTTTCACCGCCTTGTCTCCCATGACGGAAGGTTTGAGCCGTACCCCAGGGATGCCATATAATATAAAAGAACAACCTACCCTGACATTTGTAGCCCGCCAGAAAGGAGAAGCCTGGAACAGACCATTCGTCGCTATCTATGAGCCCTCATCCGTAAAAGAACCCGGCTGCATTGCCGAAGTAAGCTTCCCCGAAGTAAAAAGTAAAACGGAAAACAGTGCCACCAGCATATGTGTTGTACAAAAAGATGGACGTATAGATTATATCCTGTCATCAGATACCCCCACGGATATCTGCACCAGTGGGAAAATGAGTGCACAAGCCACCTATGCTTTATGGGGAAATAAAAAGGGCGATGACTGTACCTTCTTTTTAGGACATGGCACTTTGCTAAGTACCCCGAATGTAGTTATCAAGGCGGAAACTCCCGCAGAGATATTACTGGAATTCAAGAAAGGGGCATGGTACTACACTGCATCCGCCGATTGCGCCATCAGTATCAAAAAGAAGACGTATAAACTAAAAGCCAATACAGCGGAAATGGAATTGAAGTGAAAACAATAGCATCAAATCCATATCATCTCCGTATCTGATCCGTACCCTGTCCGCAAGCCAATAAGTCAGCAAAGACTCTTCGACTGCCGAATAATCATCCTAAACCCGAATATTTTCGTTCTTTTTCCTTATATTTGCTGTACAGAAACATAATGTATAGAAACGAAAGATACCATATCGTGAAAAACATATCGAAATATATCATCCTGCTATTCCTGCTGTTTGGCTTCCTTCCGGGCTATTCACTCCCCTCTGTCTTCCGGGGACTGTCCGTCACCGAAGGACTTTCCGACTTAGTAGTAAATGCACTTTATAAAGACTCCATTGGCTATGTTTGGATAGGTACCGGTAATTCTTTGGAACGTTTTGACGGCACACGTCTGAAACATTTCCTGATTTCCGGAGCGAATGAAAAAATCAAGCGAGTCAATGCTATCGCCGAAATGGAAGGCAACCAGATATGGATGGGAAACGGCATGGGACTTTGGCGGGTAAATACCGAAAAAGATATTCTCGAACCGATTGCTGCTGAAACTTTACACTATGGCGTCCGGACGCTCCTACCTGATGGGAAAGGTACTTTATATATAGGAAGTGAGGCCGGTCTGTTTATCTATAAAAACGGGAACCTGGAACAAAAGCTCATAGATCCCAATGTCCTTTCAGCCTCTAATATCATCACCGGACTAAGTCTTAGTGAGGATGGCATTCTCTGGATAGCCACCAACGACGGACTTTATTCCCTGACACTTGCCGACAAGAAAATCGTCCCTTATCATAATATAGTAGAAGACAAACATTTTTGCTCTTACAACAATATCACCCGCATCGGCAACGTACTTTATCTGGGTACGATGGGCCAAGGTATTATCAGCTTCGATACACAAACACATAAGTTCAGGCCCTTCATCGATGTAGGATGCAATGTGATATCTTCGCTGTCCGGTGATGGGAAAGATATGTTGTATGTGGGTACGGATGGAAATGGAGTACATTTCATTTCTACCAAACAAATGAAAGTTCTACGCTCTTTGCGCCACGAACCGGGAAAAGACGAAAGTATCCGTTCCAACTCCGTGTACTCCCTTTTAGTGGATCGTGACGGGCTTATCTGGATAGGTTTCTATCAACTGGGATTGGATTACAGTCTGTACCAGAGCGGACTTTTCTCTACTTACAGTTATCTCCCGTATTTTGACTCCAAAGATATGCCTGTACGCAGTATTGCAATTACCGAGCATGAGAAATTAGTCGGCTCCCGCGACGGCCTATTCTACATAAACGAAGAGCAACGACGCTTCAAAAACTTTAAATCTCCCGAATTGCGTTCCAGTATGATCTTCTGTATCTATAAATTTCAGGATAAATATTATATCGGAACCTATGGCGGGGGTATGTACATATTCAATCCTGCTGATCTTACTATTCACGACTTCGAACCTAATGAACCGCAACCTTTCATGCGGGGACAGATTTTCAGTATAAAAGCGGATAACAAAGACCAATTGTGGATAGGTACCTCAATGGGCCTCTATTGTTATAAGGATGGGAAAAGAATCAAGCAATATACCAGTGCCAACTCCAAATTACCCGAAGGGAATGTTTACGAAATCTATTTCGACTCCACACATAAAGGATGGATTTGTACAGAGAATGGCATGTGCATCTGGGACCCCTCTTCTGAAAGTCTGAAAACCGACATCTTCCCGGAAAACTTTATTCATAAAGAAAAGATCAGAGTTGTATATGAAGACTCCGACCATAATCTTTATTTCCTGCCGGACAAAGGAAGTATGTGTATATCCGATCTCTCCATGAGCCGTTTCAGAAGGTTACAACCTGATACACAACTGGAAGGAAAAGATGGTATGTTTATTCTGGAAGATGACGAAAAATGGCTCTGGATAGGAACCAATAACGGACTCTACCGCTACGACAAGAAAGAAACTTTTATTCCTTATAATTTCATTGATGGTATTCCCAGTTCTATTTTCACACTGTGCCCTCCCGTACAGGATCAACAGGGAAATATATGGATGGGAAATTCCAAAGGGCTGATTTATATGAACTTCAAGCAAAATAATCAGATGAAAAGATACACTTATCCGCTGACGATTACAGATATTTACGTCAACGGAAAGAAATCGCTTCATCCTGTTGTTGAGAGTGGGAAAGTCCCTGAAATACAACTTGAATCCTCCCAAAACAACCTGACATTTCACTTCTCCGGTTTTACCTATACCGAACCGGCTTATATGACTTATGAATACAAATTGGAAGGTGAAGATGAGGACTGGCAGATATTGACCGGAAAGTCGGAAATTACTTATTATGATTTGTCATCCGGAAACTATCTTTTCAAGCTACGCTATATCGGAAATCCAGATTCTGAAGTACGTACCGCCGTCCACATTGCCTATCCTGTAGAAACGTGGAGCATCATCACCGTTTCCATTGCTTTAGCTTTTATCGGCTATATTTACTATCAGCGGAAAAGAAAAGCAAAGCAAACGAAAAATATTCAAATCCAGCTTCCGGAAGATGTGCAAGAACCCGAAAAGCAAGAAAAGACAGTAGAATTGAAATATAAGACCAATAAGATAAGCACGGAAGAATGTCAGCGCCTGACAGAAAAGCTGGAGGCTCTGATGCATCGTGATAAGCCATATACGAACCCGGATCTGAAAATTGCCGATCTGGCAACCATGCTCGGCAGGTCAGCACATACTTTATCTTATCTGTTCAATCAACATCTGAACCGTAATTATTACGATTACATCAATGATTACCGTATTGAGGAATTCAAGCGTCTTATCAACGAAGACGAATATTCCAAATATACACTGGGAGCACTTGCCGAACTCTGTGGTTTTAGCTCACGCGCCTCCTTCTTCCGCTATTTCAAGAAGGCTACCGGCATCACTCCCAATGAATATATCCGGAGCATCGGAAAGAATAACGACGAATAATCTATAGCATTTAAGATATACTCCATCATTTTCTGCACTTATCTTTCAGAATATCGAAAGATAAGTGCATTTTTATTGCAATAAACAGCAAGAATATTCTGTCCAACTTACCTCCGGAGTCTCAAATTATTAGTTGATACTACGAGTCTCAAATTCTTAAGTCACTATATTACAACAAATTAATTAGTTTTCAGTCTAAGTTAATGAGATGAGATTTGTTAAGCACTATAAAAAATTGTTTTCCGTTTTTTACCTTTTATATTTGCAATCGTAAAGCTAACGTAAAACGTAACCAAAGTCTGAAGCATGGAAAACAAAAAGATGACATCCGTTCAATTGATAGCTGACTCTTATACGAGTTACCACCGCTCCGTCTATCTCTATATATGTTATAGGATAAACAATAAAGAGGAAGCTGAAGACATAGCCCAAGATGTATTTCTGCGTTTAATGGACTATAAGCAAATGCTCCGTCCGGATACCGTAAAGTTTTTCATTTACACCATATCCCGCAATCTGGTGAACGATTACCTGCGCCGTCACTATAAGAAGCAAGAAATAACATCTTATATATATGATCATGCAACGACCTGTACCAATGAAACGGAAAACCAGATTGTTGCCAATGATTTACTGGCTTGTGAGAAGCGCAAATTGCGCACTCTTCCGGAACAACGCAGAAAGATTTATATCATGAACCGTTTTGAAGATAAATCCTCATCGGAAATTTCCGCCAAATTGAACCTTTCACGCCGTACGGTCGAAAACCATTTGTTTATCAGCCGGAAAGAAATACGTGAATATATGAAACAATGTATCTAATTAGAGTACAATAGAAATAATAGTGTTAATTTTAAATTTATAAATTATGAAGAATGAATTTCTGAAATTCTCATCGAAAAGAATTTTATTCTCAGCAGCAATGGCATCTGCGCTCTGTGTAGGTAGCCCGCAGCAGGCTTTTGCCAATGTAAATGAGGTACAAGCCATTATGCAGGCCGGTACAGTAAAAGGTACCGTAGTAGATGCTACCGGTGAACCCATCATTGGTGCCAACATTATGGTGAAAGGCACCACGAACGGTTGCATTACCGACATTGACGGTAATTTCAGTCTGAGTAATGCAAAAGGGACTTTAGTGGTTTCATTTATAGGCTATAAGTCACAGGAGATTGTGGTAAAAGGAAATGAAACCAATCTGAAAGTGGTTCTGGCAGAAGATTCGGAAATGCTGGACGAAGTGGTAGTTGTGGGTTACGGCACACAAAAAAAAGCTACAATGACCGGTTCGGTAACAGTAGTGAATCAGAAGATGTTAGAGAATAAAGGAACAATGTCCAGTCCTGTACAGGCATTGCAAGGACAGGTTCCCGGTGTCATTATCACGCGTAATTCTACAGCCCCGGGCGATGAAAGCTGGAATATGAGTCTGCGCGGTGCAGTTTCAAAAAACACTACCAGTCCATTAGTCATTATTGACGGCGTGGAATATGAAAGCGTAAACGAATTGCGTTTGTTGAATCCCTCTGATATTGAGTCTATCAACTTCTTGAAAGATGCTTCAGCTTCCATCTACGGTAGCAAAGCTGCTGGTGGTGTAGTATTGGTAACTACCAAGAAAGCCCAGGCAGGCAAAGTGCAGGTAGACTATAGCGGTTCGGTAACAAGTAAGTTTATCGGTCTGTCTCCTCATCTGATGAGTCTGGAACAATGGGCTTCCTCCGTGATAGATGCACGTACCAATGACGGTTACGGTGACGATGATACCTGGATGCGTTATGCAAAACTAGCATTGGCGTATAAAAATCAGTATATCAATCTTGACCATACAACAAATCCCTTTGGTAATGCCTTCACAGACGTAGCAGACTTTGTATTTTTCGATACCAACTGGCAGGATATCATGTGGGGAACAGCTGCTTCCACGCAACACGAACTTGCTATAGCTGGTGGTTCGGATGCCTCAAAATACCGTTTGTCTTTAGGCTATATGTATGATGACAGTAACTTGAAGTGGGGTAACAACAATAATAATCGTTATAACCTGCGCTTGACAAATACCTTTAAACTGTCCAACCGCGCTTCTATTGAGTCAGTGATAGCCTACAACCGTCAGGATCAAGTGGCACCTACACAGATTGGTTCGGCACTGACCACCAACTCACAGCAACCGGGTTTCCCATCTGCTACTGCTAATGGCAAGCCTTATGCATGGGGAACATGGGGCGCACCCAACTGGTATTGTGAATTGGGTGGTGACAACAAACTGAAAGTATCTGCTATCAACATCAGCGAGACATTCAGATACTCCATCCTGAAAGATCTGACTGCTTCAGTAACGGCCGGTTATAATACATCGACAGCCATCCGTGATAAACAAAGTAAAGCTATTGATTGGTATAACTATGCAGGTGACCGCGTGGTTCGTAGCAATCCGACCGAAGACAAGAGCTCGTATTCCAAATCCAATTCACGTACCGACTTTTACTCATTGTCCGGACACATCGACTGGTCGCATATCTTTGCCGATGTTCACGATGTAAAAGTGATGGTGGGGTCGCAATATAACCTAAAAGAGTATGAAGGCACTTTCCTCTATACAGAAGGTATACTGCCCTCATTGGAAATTCCTAATAGCACAAAAGATGTTGTTTACCTGAAGAACGGTGACGACAAATCAACCAAATGGCAAGAGGCAGTAATGTCTTACTTTGGTCGTATCAACTACAATTATCGTTCTAAATACATGTTGGAAGCACAGGGACGTTACGACGGTTCTTCCAAATTCCAGCCCGAAAACCGTTGGGTATTCTATTGGGGTACTTCTGCCGGATGGAGAATTTCAGAAGAAGCATTCATGAAGAACCTGTCATTTGTAGACGAACTAAAGCTGAGAGCTTCTTACGGTAGCGTAGGTAATCAGAGTGGCGTTGACCGCTATGACGGTGCACAGTTATACAACTTCACCCCCAGTGGCGGTGCATTGATAGGTAATGGAAAAATCTCTTATGTAGATACTAACGGTAAGTTGCCGAGTACCGACCGTACATGGGAACGCATCCATAACTACAATATTGGTCTTGATTTCGGATTCTTGCGCAACCGCCTGACGGGTACGGCAGAAATCTTCTGGAAGAAGAGTGACAATATGTTGATCGACGTAATCTACCCGGGTATTTTGGGTGACAAAGCTCCCACGGCAAACTACGGTGCATTCAAGGCACACGGTTGGGAAGGTATGATCAACTGGTCGGATAAGATTGGAAAAGTAAACTATCATATCGGCGGTACTTTTACCTACACCACCAACGAATTAGTGGATAACGGTGGCAGTGGAGCCATCAAAGCAGGTGTACGCTCCGACCGTGAAGGATATCCTCTGAATTCTGTATTCGGTCTCCGTTACTGTGGCAAGATCCAGACAGAAGAACAACTGAAAAAGTATGTGGATAAGTACAAAAACACCAGTACCATCGGTACACTCAACAATCTGCGCCTTGGCGATAACATGTTCGAAGATGTGAATAAGGATGGCAAACTGACAGAAGAAGATTTGGTATATCTGGGTACAGACGATCCTAAAGTACAATTCTCTATCAATGCAGGTCTGGAGTGGAATGGTTTTGACCTTGCCATCGTTTTCCAGGGAGCAGGCAAACGTACTATCTGGCGTGAGGAAAGTACATGGAGGATTCCGATGCGTGCCGTTTATCTGAACACGAGCGATCAGCACATAGGCAACACATGGTCTCCGGATAATCCGGGTGCATTCTTCCCTGCGCTGACCAACCAGTCCGAACTTAACAACTACAACTACCAATGCTCTTCATGGTCGGTAGAAGACGGAGCATATTTGCGCTTGAAAAATGTAACTCTGGGTTATTCACTTCCGGCTTCTCTGCTTGCCAAAACAAAAATATTAAGTAAGGCGCGCGTATATGTAACAGGTAGCGATTTGTGGGAACACAGCAAAATCAATGATGGATGGGATCCGGAAGCAAATCGTAAAGTGGACAACTCCAAGCGTTATCCTTTCCTGCGCACTGTAACTTTTGGATTGAATTTAACCTTTTAATTGAAGACAAAAATGAAAAAATATACAATTAAATCTATTTTGATACTGGCAATAGGATGTATGTTACATTCCTGTCTCGACCTGGATCCGAAAGACCAGATTGCCGATGGTAACTATTGGCAGACTGCTACAGACTTCAAGTTATTCTCCAATCAGTTCTATGGCTGGACACGCGATTTTAAAAACAGCGTCTACGATGCCCCCCACTCCGATAAGCGTTCTGACCTTATCATGGATAAAGGCAGTAAGAATGTATTCGCTAACGGAACCAACAGCATACCGGCTTCCGACGGCAACTACACCGATGCTTACAATCGCATCCGTCGTACAAATATCCTCTTACAGAAAGCAGAGAGTTTTGCAAATCAGAGCGACATCGCACAATATATCGGTGAAGCCAAGTTTTTCCGCGCTTACTGCTACTTTGACCTGTTACAGCTTTTTGGAAATGTCATAGTAGTCACTACACCGATTGATGTTACTGCTCCCGAAATGCAAGCAGCACGCAACGACCGCAGCGAAGTAGCCGACCTCATCATTCAGGATTTGAAAGATGCCGCCGAATTACTTCCCGTCACTTCCACAGTGGAAAAAGGACGTGTAGGTCGCGAAGGCGCCTGGGCAATGCTTTCCCGTGTAGCACTCTACGAAGGTACATGGCAAAAGTTCCGTGGTAACACAGCTCGTGGCAAAGACTTGTTGGACATTGCGGCAAATGCAGCAAAGGAAGTGATCAACACTAAAAACTTCTCACTGTTTGCACCTGCTATCTTAGGCGACAGTGCACAGAAGTATATGTTTATCCTGGAAGATACGAAGTGTAACCCTGCCGGATTACAGAAAAGCGCCAATACGGAGTATATTTTCTCCCGCCGTCATGACGAAGCGTTGGCTCCTATCGGTGTAAATATCACAAAAGAGTGTTTGGCAAATGCCCAAATGATCTCTCACAAATTTGCTGCAATGTATCTCTGCCAGGATGGACTCCCCATTGAAAAATCGGAAGTATATAAAGGAGACCTGAAGATTTTGGACGAATACCTGAACAGAGATAACCGTATGATTTATACCCTCTGCAAACCTTATGAATATTTTTGGAGTAACCTGAATTCACGCGTTAACTGGACAGGTGATGCCGTTGACCGCGCCTCAGCTTCCATCAAAGGATTGGTACCTACCGGAGGAAGTGGTTATAACAATCAGAAATGGGCTTGCGAACGCTATGTGAACGATACCTATGAAAGCTACGACTACCCCATCATCCGCTACGCAGAAGTTCTGTTAAACTATGCAGAAGCCGTATTCGAACGAGATGGAGCTATCTCTGACGAGGATCTGAATCTATCTCTCAACTTGGTTCGTTGCCGCATCAACGCCAAAATGCCTAAACTAACCAATGCATTTGCCAGCACTCACGATCTGGATATGAGAACTGAAATTCGCCGCGAACGTACCATTGAATTATTCAACGAAGGTTTCCGTATAGACGACCTGAAACGTTGGAAGACAGCTGAAACGGAAATGCCGCAAGATTTCCTGGGTATCAGATGGACAGGTACAGAGTTCCAGAACAAATGGCCGGGCGTTACCAATGAAAGAAACAGCGACGGTTTCATCATCCTGGAGTCAGGACGTAAATGGGAAGATAAGCACTATCTTTACCCATTACCTACCGACCAGTTGCAGTTGAACCCGAATCTGAAACAGAACCCGGGTTGGGGAGAATAAATCAATGTTTTTCATTCATAAAAAGAAGATAACAACATGAAGAATAGAAATTCTATATATCAAGGCTTGAGCCGGGCATCCATTGGGATGCTGGCGGCCTGCATGACTCTGACTGCATGTGATAAGGATCAAGAATTTACTCCTGCCATGCCCGAAGCCAAACTGATTAACGGCATCACGTTTAAAGTCAGTGAAAACCTGCCGCTTGCCATTGGCATGGACTCTACTATTGTTTTTGCGATTGATGCTCCCGAAGAACTGGAAGATCGTTCCATTATCTGGAAGTCAACCGATGAAACTGTCGCCAAAGTTTCGCAGCAAGGTACTATTACCGGTATAGCCGAAGGTACGGCCATCATTAGTGTGACTCCCGCTATAGGTTTCGGTCCATCAGCCTCAGTGACGGTCAATGTAATACCCGAAATCATAAAAGCTACCGATATGACGTTGGTCAATCCGAAAGAAGGAGAAGATATTTATGAGACAGACCGAATTCAGTTGGAGGCATCCATCCTTCCGGCTAATCATACCTACTCTTATCTGACATGGGCAAGCAGTAACCCAAGCATCGCTACAGTATCAGAAAATGGCCTGGTAAACTGTCTGACGCCGGGCAAGGCAATCATTACAGCTTACACACACGACCGTAGTGGTGTATCTGCTTCTTATGAGCTGAATATCAAAGAGTACATTCCGGTAGAAAGTGTCTCTATCTCTGCTTTGACAGAACCGCTTTGTATCTCTCGCGGCCCAGTTCAGTTGGATGTTGCTTACACACCGACCAACGCTACCACAGGTTCAGTAGACTGGACTTCAAGTGACGAAAACATTGCTACGGTAGATTTGGGTGTTGTAACACCGAAGGGTTTCGGAACTGCTACTATTACGGCAACTTGTAAGGCAACAGGTCAGACGGCTTCCGTATCTGTAACCGTAGAAAGCGGTTGGGTCATTTGGGATGGCCAGAATAATTTCGATGGCTGGAAAATCGGACAGAATTATTCAAGCTATGTGATAGAAAATGGTAAAATGGTGGTTACAGCCGGTGCTCAAAACGCTACTATGAGACGTGCGGACTTGAGTTTCAAAAATGTCCCCATAAACCTTGATTTCTCCAACTATCCGATACTTGCCATGCGTTCCACACTGCCTGTCGGCGGAAAAGGAATCGGGCAAGGTGGTGCTTACACATTAGATCTAGTCACTAAATCCGGAAATATCAACAAAGCTCATGTAGGAGAACTTCTGAGTGATAATACGAATCTGATATATTATGATATACCATCAATTAATGCGGCATTAGGCAATGGTATGGTAGAAGCCAATACTTTCCAGATCAAGGTAGCAGACATTTACAATGAGAACCTGCCTACCGGTCAATATACGGTTTACTGGATTCGCACATTCAAGAGCATAGCCGAAGCAAAAGCCTTTGCTGAAGCTGAAATATCAGCCGGAAACTAAAATATAACTCTAAAGAATACTCACAATGAAAAAGAATTTAATATTCGCATTAGGTCTCTCACTGATAACAGGCTTCACAGCCTGTTCCAGTGAAATCGAAGACGGAACGACAGATATCGACAGTTGGGAGATGCCTTATGAAGAAGTGGTCGCCCAATACACCTATACTCATCCTTGCGCCATGTTCAACGAGGCCGACTTTACACGTGTGAAGACAATGCTCGATAACGGAAGCGCACCACAGGCGGTAAAGGATGAATTCAATCTGCTGAAGAGCAGTCAGTTTACAAATGTTACTTACACCCCTTCACCTACCGAAAAGATAGTGCGTGGTGATGCTACGGGAACAGGGACGAATGAAAACTACAGCAACGCAATGCGTGATGCCGCTGCTGCCTATCAGTTATCATTATTGTGGAAATTGACAGGTGATACGAAGTATGCCGATACTTCCATCAAAATCCTGAATGCTTGGGCAAAGGTCTGCAAGGAGGTAACTTCAAACGACTCCAACCACATGCTTGCCGCAGGTGCACAAGGTTATACTTTTGCCAATGCAGGTGAAATAATGTCAACCTATAGCGGTTGGGCAGCCAACGATTTGACCACCTTTAAGAAATGGATGAAAGATGTATTTGCTCCTAAAAACCTGGATTTCATGAAGCGCCATCAAGGTACTTGCAGCGATCACTACTGGTCTAATTGGGATTTGGTAAATATGTGTTCTTACTTCGCCATCGGAATCCTGAATGAAGACGACGAAATGGTGAACTTTGTGGTGAACTACTTCTACAATGGAGTAGGCAACGGATATATTGGCAAACTCATTCAGGGCACCTTCTCCGATCCTCTGGGTAGCGGTGAAGAGATAGCCCAAAACCAGGAGAGCGGCCGTGACCAGGGCCACGCCATGATGTCAATAGCTGTAACAGCTAATCTTTGTCAAATGGCCTACACCCTCTTTCAGTACAATCCAGCAGTTACCCAACTCGACTTCTTTGCTGCAAAAGATAACGCAATAATGAAAATGGGTGAATATACAGCCCTCTTCAATCTACGTAATGGCTCCGACCAACTAAATGCCGCCGGTTCCTGGCTGGCAACCAAAGAGCAGATGCCGTTCAACCGCTATGAATATTGCGTTGATTGCAGTTGCGCCGACAAGAACCACGGTGCCATACATACAGCCGTAGCTGATGATAATGGCCGTGGCAACCTCCGTCCGGGATGGGAAATTCTCTTCAATCACTACGCCAAAGTGAAGAAGTTGGGCAGTGGCTACAAGTACGCCAAGATGGCTGCCGACAAAATGCGTCCCGAAGGTGGTGTAGACGGTGGAAGCCGTTACGGAACAAACAGTGGCGCTTTCGACCAATTGGGCTGGGGAACATTAATGCTGTATCGCGAATAATTCCATATTAGGATTGATAAAAAACAGAGTAGTTGTCGTATTCAGAAACTACTCTGTTTTTTTATATTCAGTTAGGTATAAATTTGCCTTGGTTCGTATATTTGTATAGAAAAGACATATTACTTTCAATAATTATATAACTTTAAAAATGAAACTAAATAAATTTATTGCTATAACAACAATCTTGGTAAGTACTGCGTACAGTGCTTATTCGCAGACCCAATTAGTAACCTATCCGGCACCCCAAGGAGCCGAACTCATGAACGACTTCACCGTCCAGGTAAGGGAAGCTGGAAAAGACTGGAAACCGGTAGATACATATATGGTTAAGGTGGATGAAGTACGGGGTACCAAACATAATGTAGAAAAAGCCTCCATGAGCTATTTCGACTTCTCCGGCGAAGTGGAAGTATCAGTAACCTTCAATCATGGTGCTATTCAGACAGGCAGAGTTCGCCCACTCTCTTACAAGATCACTCCTTCCATATCCGGTAACACTATGACCTTCAAACTGGATCGTCCGCGTAACTTGTCGGTAGAAGTGAATGGCGATATTTTCCACAATCTCCATCTGTTTGCCAATCCGATAGATGAGAACAAACCTAAGAAAATAAAAGATAAGAATCTGATTTATTTCGGCCCGGGCATACATACTTTCCCGGGTGACACGCTGAATGTACCATCCGGTAAAACAGTTTATGTGGCAGGAGGCGCAATAGTGAAAGGCCTCATCCAGGTGGTCAACGCTCAAAATGTAAAAGTACAGGGAAGAGGAATCGTGATTCCTAACCGCTGGGCCGGACTCCGCATCGTCAATTCCAAGAATGTAACGATAGAAGGCGTCATCAGCACCCAATGTCCTACTGGAGGCTCAGACAGCGTGACGATACGAAATGTAAAAGTCATCAGTTCCTACGGTTGGGGCGACGGACTGAATGTCTTCGCCAGCAACAACGTACTGTACGATGGTGTATTCTGCCGCAACTCCGATGATTGCACCACCGTCTACGGCACCCGTATGGGCTTTACCGGCGGTTGCAAGAATATCACCATGCAGAACTCCACCCTTTGGGCGGACGTAGCACACCCCATATTCATTGGTATCCACGGAAACACAAAGAATCCTGAAGTTCTGGAAAACCTGAATTATATCAATATAGATATTCTGGATCATAAAGAAAAGCAACTGGATTATCAAGGCTGCCTCGCCATCAATGCGGGAGACAATAACCTGATTCGCAATGTCCGTTTTGAGAATATCCGGATAGAGGATTTCAGACAAGGCCAACTGGTCAACCTGCGCATCTTCTTTAATGAGAAGTACTGCACAGCTCCCGGTAGAGGCATTGAAGACATTCTGTTTAAAGACATCTCCTACACGGGGGAGAATGCGGAAGTTTCCATGATTATAGGCTATGACAAAGAACGGAAAGTGAAAAACATTCGTTTTGAAAACTTGCAAATAAACGGTGAAGTGATTTATGATGACATGCCTAATAAACCTAAATGGTATAAGACCGGAGATATGGCACGCATCTTTGTAGGTGAACATACGGAAGGGGTGACATTCAGTAAATAACCTATATTCTTCATCCGCGTCATCTGCGGATGAAGAATATCTTATAGAAGATTATTTCCCTCTTCTCTGTCCTCTCTGAGGCCTCATACTCTGATACTTTTTATACTGTTCGTCCGTCAGAATCTTTTTGAGTTTCGCATCTGCCTCATTACGCTTCTTCTCCATTTCCTCGCGTGAAGGCCTTTCGCCCGAAGCATCTCTGTTTGGTCTCATCTCCTCCATTACTGCCTTAAACTCTTTAGCCTGAGTTTCATTCAGTCCCAGATCAGTTACCATCTGTTCGATGCGTTTTGACGGATCAGGACGTTCGCCTCTGTTTTCCTGTGCCATACCTACAGCCGTTCCCAGAAACAGGGCAAGGGCCAAACTTAAAATTTGCTTCTTCATAATTCTATTCATTTAAAAGTGAGTTAATTCCATTTTATTTATGAAACACGTATCTATGACAATATTCCCGGGATATAGTTTAATCCATAAATAGAAAAATCGACTAACAGAAGTTTTTTATCGATGAAAAAGAAAAGATTCATAGCCAAAGCTTTAGCTTTACACAAAAAGGAGTTACTTTTGCATATATCACTTACTTTCAGCTACAAACTATGGCACGAAAATTATTACTTTTCCATTTTCTATCCTTCTGCTGTCTACTTTCGGCAAATGCAACCGGACAGATTCCCGATTTAATCATCATCGGAAAAGACACCCTGATGTTACTGGAATGTCCCATAGAACATGACTCCATTCTCAGCCGCCGAGTGAGCGAACGTTTATCCCGGGAAGGGGGATGCACGGCTTGCTGGAGGAATTATCAAGCTCTGTGGCAAATAGAAGACGATAAATTGATTCTCAAAAAAATAGAAGACAGCAAAAGTATCTTTGCCGATCCCGACACCATTCCTGAAGTTACAATAGACCTGAACGGCATTTTCGACAAATACCGTGACAAGAAAGATAGAGTGACAGCCACTTGGTTCAGCGGAGAGTTGAAAGTAGTTTCCGGTAAGCAGATTTACTATGTCCATATGGGATTTATTCGGGAACATGAATACGAAACGGTCTATCGGGTAAAACAAGGAAAGATTATTTCGCAAGCCAGCTACCGGAATTCATTAAAGAAAGGAATCCCGATAAAGGACGCTTTGAACTTTGTCTGTACACAATTCAACGGAGATCGTTTCCCCGAATTAGTAGATACTAAAGTGGTGGCAACAGTTACAATTCTACCCAAACCTGATGGAAGCATCGATAGCATGGAAATTCATGTACACCGTCCGGATAGCGTCACAGAAGAGCGGAAGAAGCTCTATGCAGAACAAATATCTATGGCATTGCATAAAATTCCCCGATGGGACGTACTCACCGTACGTAATAAAATACGGAAGACTGATCCGTGGACCCTATCCCTATGGAAAGGAAAAGGCTGCAAAGCCCTCTATCAGGAAAAACAGGTAATGGACACTTTACTATACAACGATACCGTTTATGCCCTACGGGGATTTCCACTTCAATATGATATGAACCTTTATGAAAAAGTAGAACCCTATTTAAAAGAAGAATGGAGAAACGACTGCCACCGTGGCTATACCGGACAATGGAAAATAGAGAATGGCAAGCTCTATCTCATAAACTTGTTTCACGGAACAAGTACCTCCCCTCTCCCACTCGACTCCATCTTCGGTATCTCCGGCAAGCAACCGATAGAAGCATCCTGGTTTTCCGGCGAACTCCATCTGGTACGCGGAGGCAGGCTCATAGACAGTTACGAATTTAGGGATGTATTTAAAAAGGAAATATTCTGCGAAGTAAAAGAGGGAACAGTCATCCGGCAGAAAACTTACAATAATTCGTTCACCTTGGGAGATAGAGAAGCTTTGAAACAATGCCAGGAAGAACTACAGAAAAAAGAGATATGGAGTAAACTTCCGGAACTAAAAGGCAAATCAGTGCATTGCAGTTATCAGATAAGCCTGCGACCGGATGGAACAACAGATTCAATTGACTGTACCGTGTATGTGAATGGATGTGATTGGCATCAAGGTCTCAAAAAATATCACAAAGAAATCACCAATCAGGAACATCTTTATATCCGGATTTTCAAAAAAGCATTGCAAGCCGTTCCCAAATGGAATGTCCTGTACATTCGTGATAAAATCAAGAAATATGAAGATTGGATAGATGGTAAAAGATGCGACGATTGAATAAAAACAATCTCAATAAAAAGTTCGTTCGGGTTACTCTCACTACCCTCACTTTGGAAATAGATACTTGATAATTAAAATATTAAATGTGAGTGAGAGTAAAAATATAGCGTGAGAGTAGGTTGTTTACTCTCACGCTGGATTTTTACATTTTCGCATCGTAACTTCTTCTGTTATACCGTAGTACCCCACATTTAGCGCATATATCAATTGGTTCTGTAATCTGATGTTTTTTAACTTTCCTTCCCCGCATAAACGACGGATATGCCCCATTATGGTCGATTTCATCATGCCGCATACCCTTTGGAAGTCACTTCTTGTCATCATGTGGTACTGACTAAAAGCAAAGGTATTAATTTGTTTTACATAAGGGACTATTCTGTTTTCTCCTGAGGAACATCCCGTTCACCCTTAGGAATGATTGGGTAGCAACCTTGGTCAACCGCTCTGTTAACCTTGGTTGCTCGGCCTGTTGACCTTCATTAACGAGCCTGTTGACCAAGGTTAACACCCAATCGGACTTACTGCAAAACCCAAAACATGCAGGGTAAAGTCAAATAACTCCCTGTGTATTTCTCAATTACTATTGAAGCTTTTACTCTTATACGAAAAGGTTTTCAACTCCTACTCCACTTTATCATTCAGGAAACTTTCAAACTGTCCTGCATAATAAAATGGAAGGTTATACAACGTATATTGTTTCCCGGAAGGTAACCGTATTTCATCCGAGCAAAACGTTCCGTTCCACAAACGTATGGCAATATTCTCTTTCGACTCTTCCATAAATTGATGCAGAGAGCGCAATCGGGAATTATCTCCCGTTTTCACTTCTATCGGTAATAAACGGGACTTGAACTTATAAACGAAATCAACCTCCGCCTGCGAATTACGGGCATCGCGTACCCAGAACATTCGTTTAGTACCAAATGTAACAGATGCCCCCAACAATTCTTGCCCCACCACTTGTTCGGCTATGTCTCCATTCCACAGTTCGTCCGTTGCAGAAGTGAACAATAGGCGTTCCTGCATTTCCGCCACATAATTGACCAATCCCGTATCTAACCACAACAACTTAGGACTTCTCTTTAAATCCGGAAGAATAGGAAACGAGGTGGAAATTAAAGGATAAACAAGTTCCAGTAAAAGCGTTTTCTCCAAAATCCTAAAGGCATCCCCCATCTCGGACGACTTGTAGGAAGAACCTGCGAATTTGGCAAACTGAAAGCGTTGTCCCGCCAATCCCCAACCGTAATTTAAGATGTAACGGAGTATATCTTGTTCTTTGTTCTTTTTTGCATACTTTTCAATATCATCTTTATAACCAGCTATCAACGAATTAAAAATATCATTCAGCCTTATCCAATCCTTGTACTTCGCATAGTTCGCCACCGCTTCGGGTAATCCGCCCACAATCATATATTTCCTGAATAAGTCCATCACATAGCTATGCACCGACTGTGGAACCGTCAATCGTTCTATTTGTTCCACTAAAACGTTTTCGCCCAATGCACCCAGAAATTCGGTAAAGGTACATGGATGCAAAGCCATATATTCCACACGCCCTACAGGGAAAGAAATATGGTTCCCCACCAGACTCTCCAACAATGACCCGGCGGCTATCACATGAAGATCAGGACGTTTCTCATAAAAATAGCGTAAAGACCTGACCGCTTCCGGTTCATTTTGAATCTCATCAATAAAGATAAGAGTTCGTTTATTTTCCATCCTGACACCTGCCTTGGCATAGATACCTGCCAGCAAATCATCAAACGATACTTCCCCGGCAAACAGGCGCGCATTTTCCTTCTCTTCCAGATTTAATTCAATAAAGACATCAAACTCTCGGGCAAAGAGCTTCACTAACGTAGTTTTTCCCACTTGCCTCGCACCTCTCAAAACCAAAGGTTTCCGTCCTTCCTTTTCGCCCCACCGATGAAGGGCTGTAAGAGCTAATCGTTGAAACATAGACAAACATTTAATATTCAATACAAAAGTACTGAATTAAGTCTAAAGCCAAAGGAAAAACAGAGTTATTTTAGATCAAAACCAAAGGAAAAATGAGGTTATTGTAACATCGACAAATCGACCTTGTAATAAGTTGGCGCCACATTATTCTTTTCAAGGAACATCACCATGTAAACGGGAGCATACACTAATTTGCCCTCCACTCGCAGATTATCATTACAGAACACTACAGCCTCGGAAAGATCATACTCTTTACAATCCATGATATTAGACAGAGCACGATGCACCTCATAATCCTTTCCCGACTTCACCTCGATGGGTAATACTTTACCATCAAGTTCGATGACAAAGTCCAGTTCGCCTCGCTTCTTATTGTTATAATAATAAGGATCTATACCATGCGCCACCAATTCCTGAGCAACCGCATTTTCGTATACAGAACCAAAATTAATATTCTTCTCACCCCTAATAATTCGCAACTGAATACCTTCGGCGTATTGAGCGGCGAGCAAACCGATATCGTTCTGAAAAAGTTTGAACAGATTGCGTGAGCGAGCAAGCAATAAGGGTATCTTAGGTTCTTCCACATTATAAACAGATAATGCAACACCCGCATTTTTCAACCAAAGAAAACTGTTCTGATAACGTTCAAACTTGGCATTCTCGTTGAGCTTTTTCAAGATAAACCGTTTATTCTTGGCATTGAGTTCAGGCGGAATGAGATTAAAAATCTCTTCTATATAAAGTTTGTTATCAGGATCATATTGAGCAATGTCACGCTTATACAAACGAATGATATCCTGCTGCACAGCCATTACTGCTTGCAAATTATTACTCTCGATATATTTGCTCACGGCAGCAGGCATACCGCCCACAACCAGATACAAGCGGAACAATTCCATGATTTTAGAGTGGACAAACTCATCCACCGCCACGCGACTTTCCCAAGCATTACGCAGAGAGTCGATTATTTTATCATTAATGCCCACACACGAAATAAACTCCTCGAAATCGAGGGGATACATATCTTTGATTCCCATATATCCCACAGGTTCCGAACGCAAATCCTTCAGTTCTACACCAAGCAATGATCCACTCAAAATATAACGATACGAACCCTCATCTACTAAGAATTTGATAGCTGTAACCATCTCAGGACACTTCTGTACCTCATCGAAAAATATGAGTGTTTCACCTTTAATCAGTGGAATTGTAGTCATAGCCGACAGACGAAATAGTATATCCGCACTACCCTTTGCACCTTTGAAAACGTCTACAGCTTCAGGATTATCTATAAAATTTATCTCAACAAAACTCTTGAACGACTTTCCAAATTGCCGGATAGAATAAGTTTTACCGATTTGACGCGCGCCGGTAATCAGCAAAGCATTACGAGTGGTCTCATAATAACGCTTAATGTAATGGTCAATCTTTCTTTTCAGCATGGCTTCTACAGTTTATCCTAAACGACAAAAGCACCCGCTTGCCGTTTTTCCAAGACGAAATTAGTACAATTACGCCACTTATCCAAGGAAAACAGACGCTTTTATGCCGTTTTTCCAAGAAAACAAAAAAAACATCGAGTATTTCCTTTCATTCAGGAAAGATGTTATCAAGTCACTTTTTGCCATCAAGCAGAGCGAAATTCCTTTCGATGTCATTGAGCGCGATACAAAGTTACCGATAAATCGCAAAAAAACTCAAAAGACAAAGTAATGCTTAAAAAATAAGTTGGTACATAAATGATAATTTTAGGCGCGGATTACACGGATTACGCGGATTAAAGGCTGCGCTATTACATCGATTTCATCAAAAAATCCGCGTAATCCGTGTAATCCGCGCCTAATCTTTATAACAGGTTTACAAATTATCATTTATGCACTTACTCGCCGCACTTGCTTATGTACCAAGTTATTTTTTAAGCGTTACTGAATAAAAAGTTACGCAAAATGGAGAAACAAATCCATGATTTCGTTGTTAAATGTGAAAAAAGGCGTATCTTTGCAATTGAACTATTTGACATGATGATATTTTAACATATATCATGTCCTCCTTCGGTTAGGTTAAAATGTAGCGATTTGTATCTAACGACCGGATGAGCGTAGCCTGTATCAGTTATTGGTACGGGCTTACTCTTCCTGCGTTAAGGGTGCGCTACATACCTGACCTTAGGGATAGAGTAATGCCCCGTACCTTTATAATATAAAGCCATTATAGCCGTATAGGGAATGATTTTAAACTTATAATCAAACACTATATGGCTAATTGGTTATCTACAAAGTCAGTAGCTGAGAAATACGGCATACCGAAAGAGCAAATCCGGGAATGGATTAGGTTACGTTATCTGACATGCTCTTCTATAGGCACAGAACCTTATGAAGACAATAACCCACTGATAGATACTGACGAACTTGACAAAGCTCTCGAATTTAATTCACTAAAATCTTATCCTGATGATACCATGATGGAACGAGTGCGAAAAGAGCATTTGAATTGGCTTTATCAGGAAAAAGCCCGTCTGGAAAAAGTCAACGATGATTTATTAGAGGAAATTCATAAGCACGCCCGACGGGAAACAGAACTGGGAGAGAACTTAGAGAAAATGATGAATTATACACATGAAATCCTCGAAATTCATGAGAAAATGATGAAAGATTATGAGAATAAGATATCCGGGAAAGGGGGAATTTGGCCTTTTCTTTATCACTTATTTATCATAAAAAAGAATAAGACCCTCATCTAACCAATATATACATACCTGTTTTTTCCAATCCTTTTCATCTCGTGAATACGGAGCCCGCGATGAGCTCCGTATTCTTTTTATAGAATCGTATAATTGTACTGAGTGATATTCTGTTTTAATTCGTATATTAGCAAGTATAGAAACATCGAAAAAAAACAATTATACAATGAAATTTATTACAACTATTTTCTCAGTCCTTTTCAGCTTGTCCATACAGGCACAACTAGTGACTTATCCCGGTACACTGAGTACCGGGATGCCGCACAATGATGACTATACCGTACGCGTACGCATCCCCGGCGGCGAATGGAAAGATTTGTTCGAATACAACGTACAGGTAGATATGGACAAAGTGCAGGATGCTTCCATGGTGCAATTTGATATGGGAAGTCCCGTAGAAGTAATGGTGAAGAAGAACAATGGCACTGTGCGCGAAGTAGCCATACGCCCTTTGAGTAAAGGTATTGAATACAAGCAGATACAAAACGCCATTCTTTTCACTCTGGAAAAGCCACAATATCTATCCATTGAGTTTAATGGTGACCGACTGCACAACCTGCATCTTTTTGCCAACCCGATGGAGACTGAAAAATATGAAAAAGAAACTAAAGGAGTAATGTATTTCGGTCCGGGCACACACCGCCCCAAAGACTTACCCAACAATCAGATACGGATACCAAGTAATACAACCGTATATCTGGCCCCCGGAGCTGTGGTCAAGGCAAAACTCGTGGTAGACAAAGCCGAGAATGTCCGCATCATCGGACGGGGAATCATAGACCACGCTGTACGGGGCATTGAAATCACTGATTCCCAAAATATATGGATAGATGGCATTACAGTAATGAATCCGGACCATTATACCGTATTTGGAGGTGGTTCCACAGGAATTACGATTAAAAATCTGAAGTCCTTCAGTTGTAAAGGATGGAGTGACGGTATAGATATGATGTGCTGCCGCCAGGTACTTATCGACAATGTCTTTATGCGCAATTCGGACGATTGCATTGCATTGCTTTGTACAATCACCGCTGGAATTGGTGGGGAGGTTCATCTGATATTACCGTGCAAAATTCTATTCTTTGGGCAGATGTGGCACATCCCATCAATGTAGGCGGTCATGGCGATCCGGACTCGCCGACAGGAGAAGTGATAGAGAATCTGACTTTCCGTAACATCGACATCCTGGAACATGACGAGGATGACCCGATTTATCAAGGTTGCATGACAGTGGATTGTGGTGATAAGAATCAGGTTCGTAATATTCTCTTCGAAGATATCCGGGTAGAGAATATTCAGGAAGGACGACTGTTTTATGTAAAAGTACGTTTCAACGAGAAATATGATAAACAGCCGGGAAGCGGCATTGAAGGCATTACTTTCAGAAATATTACATATACAGGCATAGGAGAAAATCCATCGTTGATTCAAGGACTGGACAAAGAACGAACCGTGCAAAACGTGACGTTTGAAAATGTAGTAATCAATGGAGAACGGATGAAGGACTTGAAAGGAATAGTAACCAATGATTTTATAAAAGGGATTAAGATAAAATGAACAATCACGGAGAAATAACAGAAAATAATTGTCCCGATGTAACCTTATCACTATTTTAGCGTCTCAGATTATAAACCAAATGAAAAACAAATAATGGAATTCATCAAATCTTTATGCCTTGGCGGCATAACAACCACTATGCTCCTGAGCGGATGTACCCAGAAGAATATTACTTTAGAAGGCAAAGTAACGAATACATCCGGCGCTCCCATTGTATATAATATCACTACAGATGGCATTTACTTACCGAACAAGATTGATACTTTACGTTTAAATGCCGACAGTACGTATCAGATTACCTTACCTGTAAACGGGAACGAAAAGCTGACCCTTTTTCTATATGGTGAGCGAAACTTAGGTAGTATCTATCTTGCTCCGGGAAAACAGACGCTCGATATCGATGCTTCCAAATCCAATGAACTAAACCCGGTTGACGGCTTGACGAAAGAAAATGAAATACTCAAGAAACTGGCTGATCTGAATGAAAACGTATTTAATCTACGTGCACGCCGGGGAGATATCTTTAACGTCGGCAAGGACACGGTTGCCTCATCCGTATATCAAAAGCTGACAGACTACGCTACTACATTAGAAAACGAAGTGGCAGAAGTGGACGATCAGCTCAGACAGAGAGCCATACAAGATATACGTATACAGGCTTTGATGGCATATATGAATCAGTATTTCGGTAACTACCGGAGAGGTTCCGAAACGCTCAAGAAGGAATGGGACGACGCTTACGCCCAGATGTTGGATTTTGCAAACGTCGGTCAGGCTGAAAGCGTATTCTCTCCTGCATTTGCAGATGTCGTATCGAATATGGCAGGCATAAATATTTTCATGAAACATGAAAGACGCACGAATGATGACAATGAACGCAATCAACTGTTATTCGATTGGTATAAAACAAATCTGCAAGGCCGGGTACAGGAGGCTGCAATGGGACTTCTCATTCTGGAAGATGAAAGCCGTGAGTATTTTGCAACTGGTATTCCTGCATTGTATGAGGAATTCAAGACATTATATCCTAAAAGCGTGCTAATGCCGAAATTAGAAACAGCTATACAGAAGAACAAAGCGTTCAATGAAGCCGAACTTCCGAAAGACATTCATATATTGAATACGGACAGTGTACGCACCTTTAAGGAAATTACTGACTTATACCCGGGTAAAGTGATCTTTATCGATGTATGGGCTACCTGGTGCGGTCCTTGTCGTGCATCATTTGCACATATCAAACCTTTGCAGAAATATGCTGCTGAAAATGATATCGTGTTATTGTATGTTTCCATCGATACTCCCCAGAAAGCTGAACTCTGGAAAAAAATGACAGGGCACTATAACTTAAAAGGAGAGCATGTCATCATCAACGAGGCTTTCAAAATGGAAATTTATGAGAAGTTCGGGCGGAACGGTATGTTGTCAATCCCGCATTATGCCATTGTCAATAAAGAAGGAGAACTACAATTCCCATCGGCAGCCAGCCCGGAAGATATGGATAAGTTGACGGAACAACTGAAAGAAGCCTCTAAATAAAAGATTATTAACGAATACTAAGGCTCACCGAAATATAACAAAAACAGGCTGATTCCACAAATCTTTTGATTTTTATGGATTCAATTCCATAAATCTTATAAGATTTGTGGAATCATTGTTTTAAATCCCTTATTTTTGAGTGAAGCTTATTCCTCGTTCGTATTAATACTGTAAAAAACAAAAAAACATGAATAGATATAGACTGCTTTTTTCAATCATCCTCTTGCTGTTCTTCTCTCCCTGTTTGCGGGCAGGGGAATGGCAATGGTCTGTGACCCTTGACGGATTCGTCTCTAATGAAACGAACCAGAATCCTACGGCTTTCTTATGGATACCCGCTGACTGTATGCAGATAAAAGCAATTATTGTAGGACAACACAATATGAGCGAAGAAACTCTTTTTGATAATCCCCTTTTCCGCGAAAAGATGCAGAAGCTTGGAATCGGCTTTGTATGGATAACTCCCGGTATCGATCAGCAATGGGATGTATCGAAAGGCACACAACAGATATTTGAGAAAATGATGATCTCCCTGGCAGACGTCAGCGGATATAGCGAACTGAAAAATGTCCCCATCGTTCCCATAGGCCATTCGGCTATGGCTACCTATCCCTGGAACTTCGCAGCATGGAATCCGGAACGCACTTTGGCTATCATTTCCCTGCATGGCGATGCTCCGCGTACGAATCTTACCGGCTACGGGCGTGAGAATCTGGAATGGGGACGTACCCGTAATATAGATGGAATACCCGGACTGATGATTGAAGGAGAATATGAATGGTGGGAAGCCCGGGTAAATCCGGCACTGGCCTTCCGCATGATGTATCCTGAAAGTTGCATCTCATTTCTGTGTGACGCAGGACGGGGACATTTCGATGTGGCAGATGAAACAGCCGCATACATTGCTCTATTTCTGGAAAAAGCTATCAATCAACGACTGACGGATGAAGTAACTAAAGACGGTAAAGTAAAACTGAATCCGGTGAACCCAACCAAAGGCTGGCTGGCAGAACGCTGGCATCCCGATCAGAAGAAGCGAGCCAAAGCCGCCCCCTATTCACAATATAAAGGTGATCCTCACGATGCTTTCTGGTATTTTGACCGTGAAATAGCGGAAGCGACCGAAACACGGTATACGCAAAGCCGCGGAAAGAAAGAACAATATCTGGGTTTTGAGCAAAACGGCAGTTTACTGACATACGACAAGAAGCAGCATGTACGTGTACAACCCCGCTTCAATCCGGAAGCCGATGGAATCACTTTCCACCTGAAAGCCGTATGTACGGATTCCCTGAGAACCAAACTATCTGATGAGCATGCAGATGCAACACCGATAATCAGTCGCATCTGTGGACCAGTAGAAAAGGTAAATGACACCACATTCATAGTATCTTTCTATCGGATGGGTATGAATAATCCGCGCCGTACCGGTGATATATGTCTGTTGGCAAGCCAAACAGGAGACCGGAAGTATAAAAGTGCTGTTCAAGAAGTCAGTATCCGCATCCCCTACCGGAATACGGAAGGACAAAGGCAGTATATATTATTTCCAGGATTACCCGATGTGAAAGCGGAAAGCGGTTCTTTATCTTTAAAAGCCACAAGCGACTGTGGACTGCCCGTCTCTTACTACATCAAAGAAGGTCCGGCTGAAATAGAAGGAGACCAAATTGTATTCACTCCTATCCCACCCCGCAGTAAATTTCCGGTAAAAGTAACGGTAGTTGCCTGGCAATACGGTATTGCAGGCAAAGTACAGACGGCTGAACCGGTGGAACGAAACTTCTATATATTGAAATAAACATTATAAGCCATGAAAACATATTTTCTATTTATATGTGCCATCTGTTGTTATCTTACAGGGAATGCACATTCGACGGAATATAACATTTTCCAGTTCGGAGCTTCCAAAGACACCTCTGTCGTACAAACTCAAGCCATCAATGCCGCTATTGAAAATTGTTACCGGCAAGGCGGAGGCAAGGTTATCATTCCTTCAGGGATTTATAAATCAGGAACAATTTTCCTGAAAGATAATGTAGAACTACATCTTGAAAGCGGGGCATACCTCTATGCCAGTGATAATTACGATGACTTTCCTGTGCAACCACAAGCATCTTACCGTTCACAAAAAGATGCCGGTGGCTGGGTTTCCCTCTTCTATGCAGTAGATGCAAAAAACATCAGTATTACCGGAAAAGGTACGATAGACGGAAAAGGAAAAGGACGAAAAGGGCGTATCAGCGGATTGGGCGGCGACCGCAACGGACGGCCTCGTAACATTCTGTTTATCTCATGCAAAGATGTGCATGTGGAAGGTATTACAATGAGAAATTCCGCACTTTGGAATCAGCATTATTTGAATTGCGAAGATGTTACCATCGATCACATAAAAGTGTACAATCATAGTAATGGCAATAATGACGGAATAGACATCGACGGTTGCCGCCGTTTTATCCTTTCCAACAGCATTATCGACTCTGACGATGATGGTATCGTATTGAAGAGTACGGGTACGGCTCCCTGTGAAAATGTAATTATCAGCAACTGTATTGTCAGCAGCTTTGCCAACGCCATTAAATGTGGAACAGAATCAACGGGCGGCTTTAAGAATATTTCAATCTCCGACTGTATCGTAAAACCAAGCCGTCATAGCGGAGAGCGGATTCTAAAATCAACTCCAAGTGGCATTACCGCCATTTCATTAGAAATTGTAGACGGCGGAATAATGGATGGGGTTACCATCAATAATGTTTTGATTGAAGGGACTGAATGTCCACTTTACATACGCTTAGCCAATAGAGGAAGACAGTATCCGGATGATGCACCGGTTCCTCCCGTCGGAAGAATGCGAAATATCCAAATCAGCAATATTACTGCCTACGGAACCGGTAATTTCTGTTCTTCAATCACGGGTATCAAGAATGCAAAAATAGAGAACATATATCTGAACAATATCCGTTTCATGAATCGCGGCGGACTGGTGGAAGGTGCTTTTCTGCCTGATCCGGCAATGGAAGGAAAACGTCACGATGTAGCAAGCGGAACGAAATGGAATAGATACTGGTCTTCTTTCAAAGAAGTGAAGGAAGACGAAAAGGGTTATCCCCAGCCCACTGTATGGGGAAATCTACCAAGTTATGGATTGTTCATCAGAAATGTGGAGAATATCACAGTAAATGACGCTACGTTCATGCCCGAAAAACCGGACCCACGTATTCCCGTGATTGCCGTAAATGTAGGTAACCTGCAAATGAACCGTATACAAGTGGATAGCCGAAAAACTGACACAGACGTTTTAATGCATAATGTATGGCAACATAAAATAGATGCTCAACTCCGTATTTCGGGAGAGACGGCTGATTTTAAGTCCGGTCGCATCGATGTTGGCAATGGCTCGCTCTATTATGAAGAAGCCGGAAGCGGAGAACCTGTAATCTTTGTACATGGCCATTCACTGGATCACAGAATGTGGGATGAACAATTCGCTGAATTTGCCAAAGAATACCGTGTGATCCGTTACGACTTACGGGGGTATGGTGCTTCTTCCTCTCAGACCGAAGATTATCAGTTTACCCATGTACAAGACCTGGTGACACTGATGGATTCTCTCCATATCCGGAAAGCACATATAGTTGGCTTGTCGTTAGGTGGTTTCATCGGTGCCGATATGTTAGGTTGGTTTCCCGAACGCATGGCATCAGCTTTCCTTGCAAGTGGAAATATACGTAAGTCGAAAGGACCTAGCCAACCTATGACCAAAGAAGAAGCTCTGAAACGGGATGAAGAAATTGCCGCCCTGAAAGTGAAAGGAGTCGACGTCATGAAGCGTGAATGGTTTGAAGGGCTGATGAGTTCGGGAGGTACCCGGAAAGAAAGGATGCGTCAGCCTTTATGGGAAATGATTGATGACTGGGATGCCTGGCAACCATTACACAAAGAAGTACGGGTAGTTGCAGGTCTGGATGCTTATGAAGCCATAAAAAAGAATCATCCCACAGTGCCGACTTTAATCGTGGAAGGCAAGTCAGCCAACAACCGCTATTCCAATCAACCGGAAATTCTGAAATATCTGCCGAACGGAAAGCTAAAGGTGTTGGAAGACTGCGGACACATGCTGAACATGGAACAACCTGAAGCATTTAATGCTGCATTGCGTGAATTTCTGAAACAATAAATTCACGCAATACAGATAATGCTATAAAATATAGAATGTTTGTGTGATAGGTTCGGCCGTTTGAATCTTAGGTTCTCCACTCCTGCCATACTGCCACGCCACTACCGTAACTTTTACCGGATAAACAGCACGCGGAGGAATCGGTGTAAATATCAACTGATTTCCCTCCACTCTGGCCGGTCCGGATTCTACATAAAAGCCAACAGGCAAGCCACTGTCGGAAGAAGCTTGTAATGTGACAGACTTTATTCCTCGTTTGACATCAGCCAACGCAGCAAAGGAGACTTTCTGTGGTGCTCCATCTATATTGCGAACGGGTATGGTGATCTGCGCCTGCTGAACAATCGGTTTATATTCCTTATCTCCCGGATGACGAACAGCAAAAACAATATCAGCCTTAGAGGATGCCCAGGAAATACTCCGATTCCATTCGACCTTGAAGGTATGGTTGTGAATTACTGCGGGGCCTGTTATCATTTCAAAGCAAATGGAATTACCCGCTGCATGGCCAATGCGTGTACCTACAGGCAAGTCCGTCCAATTCTTCAGGCGGGGACTATCACCGGGAACCGTATCCAGGAAAACAGGAGTCAGATGAAAAGAAACTCCATCTCCCTGAGGCAGAAATACCGGGTGAAGTTGCAAATGACTGTCACGCTGAACTACCGGCTTACCTTCTTGCACGACACCCACTAACTGCGGCTTCATGTTCCGGAAACGGGCTTGATAGGCCTGAGTAGCTTCTACCATTTCTTTATCAAAAAACCAGAAAGCATCATCCGGATTACCTTTATATTCTGCTACAGGCGCAGGCATACAAGTGGGTGGTTGATTCTTTTTCCAACGCTCAGCGAGCCAACCGGTTTTAGTAGGATCCACATGCCCGTATTGCAATGCTTTCTTTATATAAAGTGCGATATACTCAGCCTTACCGGGCGAATAAGCAAAATGGCCTTCGGCAGGACAAGCCAACATGCTCAATGGCAACAAAGGATGTTCTTTCCGCTCCTTCAATCCCTCATTACTCCAGGTATGTGCAGATTCATACTCCCCCATTGTTTCAAGACATGGGATATAGTCGATATTACGCTCTCCCCATATATCCAGATTCAGCCATTTATCACGTACATAAGGCCACTGTCCACTGACTGAGATACAAGCTAATGTACGGTCGGGCATATATGCAGCTAAATAGTAGGGCCAGCTGGCAGCTGCCGAATGTCCGATACCAATCAATGGAGCCGATGCCAACTCCGTATATCCTGAAACTGACGCCAGATCTTTCAGAAAACCCTCTAAAGTTTCCCATGCTCCATCTGTAAAGTCGAATCCATGATTGAAAGAAGGACAAACCCATATTTGTGCTACATCCAATTCTGCCATCTTAATGCGGAAGTTCTCATCTTCCATTATAGAAATTTCTTCCATATTATGCTGTGCCACAAGCACAGCTTTCACGTGTTTACATTTCTCTGGTATCCATAAATAGGCTTTGGCATCAGGATTTTTCGGTTGTTTAGCAAAATTACGTACCGGCACAGCCCACTGCCATACGGCAGTCTGGGCTGAGACAGTGAACGTGATTACAATAAGAAATACCAACGAAAACAAAACTCGTATATTCATAGCATGCTTATCAGATACTTCCCGTACCACTCTATTTCTTGTTTTCACATGTTTCATCACAGTTTCTGTTGTTTATAAGTTTTTAAAGATTTATCCTTAGTAACCTCGGGCACTAAACGAATGGCAGAACCTCCCGAAGCCCTCAGATTAAAATGCAGCACAGTCTTGGCATTGACGCGGAATTTTGAGACTCTGACTTTCGTTCGTGTAGGAATAGATTTGTCGCCATCCGTATAGATTTCAGCCACATAATCTTTTCCGGCAGGCAGAAAACTCAAATCAACCAGCAACGTCCGTGCTTCATTATTTGTAATTGAGCCTATGAACCATTCCTCTCCTCTCCGGCGAGCTACAGTAATAAACTCACCGACTTCACCTTGTAAAACCTTCGTATCATCCCAGGTGGTGTACACATCATCAAAGAACTTCAATTCCGGTTCGTCCTGTGAATCCGAAGGTTTATCATACCAGTACATATATTGCAGGGGACTGTAATAGACAGCTGCTAAGGCCAATTGATGCGCCGGTGTAGTCTGGATGGACTTAGAACGGGGAACACCATAATTATCTTTTTCAACATTCAGTCTGCCAAAGTCCTGGCGATAGTAACATATTGTATAATCAGCTGCTCCGGCTACAAAGCGGGTAAAAGGCAACGTAACATTGTGAGTGGCATCCGGAAATTCTTCATTGCCGCGAATACCTTCCTGAGTCATCAGATTAGGATAAGTACGACTAAAGCCTGTCGGACGGTATTCATCATGGATGTCTACCATCAGCTCATAATCAGCACACTTTTTCACGGCTTCGTGCATCCATTTTGTCCACACCTGCGAACCTACCTGCACAAACCCAAACTTAATTCCAGAAATTCCCCATGATTTATACAAAGGAAGTATCTCATCCAACTGTTGCTGCAAAGCCCGCTGATTAACATAGAGCATAACTCCTATGCCATGCTGCTTCGCATAAGCAACCACTTCTTTCAGATTCAGTGCATCTATTTTCGGATTCCTACGCGGATCAAGTGTTACAGTAGTGGCATCTGAAGCCTTATCATACTCAAAACCATACCAACCGGCATCAAAGTGGATATATTGCAGATTCCGTTTTACAGCAAAGTCTACCAAAGCTTTTCCACCTTCTGTGGTCAAGGTCACTTCACGCATCACTTTTCCCGGTTTAATCCAGGAAGTATCCTTAATCCGACATGGCGGATTAAGATTTAACAGGATATCGTTATGTTCTAAAATCTCACCCGGCTTGTCAGCACACATGATTACACGCCACGGAGTAGAATAAGGTGCAATATCTTCTACCGGACCATACATAGCCGATATAATCGTATTCTTTTTAGTCGATGACACATTGAACTTCGTACGTACATAATCCACCACTTGCGCTTCAGCCAGGCAGACATATCCTCCACCTGCCAGTGTCAGCAGCAATGGACGGTCCGACTCGCCCGGCCAGCTTTCAAGAGGCAGATAAGAATACGGGGTCTGAGCTTTAGGGGTAAAATAGGCTTTAGTACCTTCGGGCATGGTATATTCTGTATACTCATCTGTAATCTTCAGATATTGTCCGCCCGGAAAATGGTAACGGAAGGCAATTCCCTCATCATAGGCACGGATATCAAGAATCAACTTATCACGTCCGTTCTGACGATTGACAAGTATTTTCCATGCATTATAGCAGTCTTTAATTTCACTTCTTTCACCATAGACCGGATGCCAGATCGTATCTTTCCGACTACTATCCACAGTTCCGATTTCAACTCCATCCCGCCATTCTACATTTGCATTGATTCCCAATAAGGAAGGTTTTACTGTCTGTTTTCCGTTCCAGGTCAAAGAATAGTGTAATTGTCCACCGCTATCACTCAACGTAAACTGGTATTTTCCATCCGGTGATGTCATATTCACCTCCTTGCCCTGTACACTCAAAGACAAAGCTACCCATAACACTCCTACAAATAATTTTTTCATTTCAGAATTCTACTTTATATTATTACTTTACATATTGTACGTGTTTCACAAAATCGCCAGTTTGTATATTCGGGCTATCAGCACCTATTCTTGTGCCATAGTATTCGACATTATCGAATATGATACCGGAAACATCATGCCGTTCATCGATTCCCTGAATCAGTACGGCTCCTCTTTCCGCCTTGCGATCACTTTCTTTGCCATAAGTGGTAATATTACGGAAAGTTACATTATGAATATAAGGACCATAAGAAGGAACAACTACAAATTCTCCATAACCACAACTTCCGGGACCACGTCTGCCAGGTCCCACCTTTATATCATTCGGAGTAGGTTTCTCTATCGGACGTGTACCCACTAACTGAAGTGCAGGTGTCAGCTTTATCAGATTATACGGAATTTCTCCATTAATCCTGATATTCTCAAAACACAAATTCTCCATTGGCATTTCTCCTGTAGGATGCAACCAGAATATCTGAACACGGTCACGGTCAGGAAAATGAATCACATCCACATTACGCGCTGTGAAATTACGAAATACCGGACAACTGCTTTCCGTTGCCATACGAAATACATTGGCAAAATCAACCCAGAACACACAGTTCTCTACTACTATGTTCTCAACCGGTTTTGATTCTCTTTCTCCTCCGGCACGGGTTATCCCCTTCGGAGAAACCGAATCATCATCTGTCCGAAAAAAACAATTCCGAATCGTCACGTTACTGGAATTGCAAGGATCTACACCGTCATCATTACCTACACGGGAACCTGCCAAACGAATACGATCTATCAAAACTCGGTCACAATTCTGAGGTACAATAGTCCAATAATAAGAACCTTTTATGATAATATCCCTCATTACCAAATTATTGCAGTTCTTAGCATTTATCATATAGTCAGTGGGGCCGGCATTATGTTCCCAATCGGAACCATCTAAAATTCCCCTACCGCAAATTGTAATATTATCGCCTGTAGCCTCTATACCGGCATTGACTACCGCACCCCCTGCCAGATAAAGTGTTTGATTACTGCCCAGTCTGATCAAACCGTTTTCAGGATTATGTTCCCCAGGACCAAAATAAATAACATTCGGATCATTCTTTGAAGGAATATCTGTTTCCAATTCATTACAGAATAGAATCAACGGGCTGTTACAACCATCCGGCTCAAAAGATATATCACAAGGTTCGTTCAGATGGAAAGTAGCAATATCTTTATTAACAGAAGGATGAATTGCATATTTATCCGGTAATATATTCAAGTGATCCAGAGATAGTTTACTCTTAATCTTAACAGTCACTGTTCCTGAGAAATCAAAATATGCAATCGAATATTTTTTATCATGATGCTGTGTTTTCGCCATATAAACGGGTACCGAAACGCCATCTACCTCTACCATATAATCGGAAGATAAAGTCTCTCCTTTCGGAGCTGGATAGCTGATAACTTTGGCATTGACTGTTAATATTGACAATGCAGCTAACAGTAACAGATGAACAATTCTTTTCAATGATGTTTCCATAATACTTTTCATATTTTCAAAGTTAGTAAATTATTGTTTTTTGATGTATCATCTTTTACTAAAAGACGTATAGCGGCTTGTTTTTACTCAACACAGAAAGATTTAAATCCCTTTTTCTTTTATATGTGTTCTCGGATGGGCTGGGGGGATAAAAGTACAAAAACGTACTTTTGAAAAGGACCTTAGCTATATTTAACTCTTTTCCGCATTGATGTTTATCGTATAATTGGAAGTTCAAGAGGTAAAGATAAAACAAAGTAAAAGAGAAAATGAAAAGAAGGACTACCTTCGTCTGTGAAGATAGTCCTCTAAATATCAGTCATCTGTTATACCTATTCCCATCCAGGATTATTACCAAGTTCCTGTCCATTAGACAAAGTATTTAACCATGTAACAGGAATAGGACGAAGTTTATATTTACTTTTAAAAGTAGTCTCATTTAATTGGGTCTGGATTAATCCACCTGTAATATTTGTAACATCCCAGTTGTATTTCAAAACCCTTTCAGCCAGTTTTCCTGTACGTTGCAGGTCGTTCCAACGTGGTGCTTCTCCATAAAGTTCCAATGCTCTTTCATCCAATACATTATCCACTGTAACAGTACCTGCATATTCTTGCAGTCCACTTTCCGGTGTATTATTCATGGCACGTTTACGTATCTGATTTATATAATACAAAGCATTAGAATTATCTCCCATTTTAACAGCAGCCTCAGCAGCAATTAAATAAGTCTCAGCTAAACGGAACAAATAAATATCACGAGTTCCATTTTCGACTGTTCCTGAACTGTTATAACGAGTATTGCAATCTTTAAATTTCCAAACAGGAAGCCAAGCGCGTGACTTAGAGTTAAAGCTCTGATAACCTGTTTTATAATAATCATCATTACCGGCATCAGTATACGTTCCCTCAGGATAATTATAGAAAAAACGCCCACGGTTATTGGCCGCTGTTTTCTCAGCATCTGTATATTGCTTATATCCACTCTCCCCGGGAACGGGGAAATAAATAACTGTATCCCCCTTTGCTACATTCACACCATTCGTACTTTCAAACCAGTTTCTACCATAAGCGCGTCCATCTATAGAAGTTGCCGGATCACCATTCAACGGGCTCATAAAAGTAACTTCCGTACGTCTGTCTTTTTTCCAGTCGAATAATAAATAACTATATTTGGTCGGCATTACAGAAGCATAATCATTACAATAAATCGAAGAAAATCCCAAATCAGTCCAACCTTCACGATAAACAAACAAATAGAATTCTGTCTGAATATTATTATTCCATCCTGATCCGGCAGAGAAATTAATACCAAAGATAATTTCATCGTTCTCTTCATTTGCCTGACGATGAACCATTGCATAATCATCCAACAAGGCATGTCCGGAATTATTAATTACATCTACGGCATCATCATAAGCCTTTTTAAAATCATCATCTTCCGCATAACTCTGATATCCGCGAGTTAAATAAACAAGGGAACGAAGATGTTTTGCCGCAGCTTTTGAGGCACGTCCATAATTAGCCGCAGTCTGCTTCATTGGAAGAGAAGAGTCCATGACATCCTGCAAATCAGCCAGAATTTGTCTGTAAAAATCAGCACCACTATTCAATTGCGAAGTTGTAGAAGGTGAAGTCGGCTCTTCCAAAATCAACGGAGCTTGTCCCCAATTCTTCACGATTTCAAAAAGATATAAAGCACGCAAAAACTTGGCTTCCGCAACCCGCTGAGCCAATACCCCCTTATCAATGCCATCAAATAGATCCTGATCTTTTGTAACTACCGCACCGGCGCGACCAATAGCGGCATTGACATTCTTCAACGATTCGTATACTACTTTCCATTGATTATAAACAGTAGCATTGTCATTAGCATAATCCACCGTATACTGATTTAATGCATTGGTAGCCGTACCGTCATTCTGAGTTCCCAAATCCGTCCCAAGTTGGGTCAACAGAAAATAATTCGTTGTATTATATACTGATTTTAAAGTGGAATAAGCTCCATTTATAAGAGATTCATATCCTTCAGCCGTAGCATAATATTCTTCGGCAGACTGACTGGACCAATTTTTTTCATCTAGAAAAGACGAACACCCCGAAACTGCGAATACAGACGCCAGCAGGAGACCTTTAGTAAAAATATTTTTTGCTTTCATATTATCCTAATTATTTGAATGATAAATTAATACCGAAAATCACATTTCGAGTCATTGCATCCGATGTATTGATACTGACATTCAACTGTTCAGGATCAACCACATCCTTTGCACAAAAAATAAATGGATTCTGAACAGTTGCATATAGACGCAAATTACCTAATTTCATTTTTTCAAGAACTGACGGTTTGAAAGTATACCCCAAAGTAATATATGAGATTTTAAGAAAATTACTAGAGAACATCGTATGCGACATCTCTGACTTCGCATTTCCCCATGATCCTGCTTTACTCCGATAAGTACCCATGTTGCTAGGCTGCGCAGAAGCATTGGTAGGATTCTCCGGAGTCCAATAATCTTTTCTTAAGTTATTAAAATTGAGATTGTTGTTTTCCAATGCATACGAAACATAAAACTGGTTTCTAGCTCTTGCTCCCGCTTGGAAGGCCGCTTGAAATGACAGATCGAATTCCTTGTATGTAAATGTATTAGTCATACCACCTGTCCAATCCGGAGTACGTTTACCATCAATCACACGGTCTTTATCATCAATTACACCATCATCATTCAAGTCCAACGGTTTATATTGTCCCGGCTTACAACCATATTTAGCTGCTTCTTCGGCTTCGTCCAACTGCCATACTCCCAATGTCATCAAATTGTAATTTATATCAATAGGCTGACCGATAATCCAAAGATTACTGTAGTCACCACTCATTCCTGCTAAAAATTGTCCACGGGAAGTCAGATCTTCCTTATATTGCAAATCTACAATCTTATTTTTGTTATAGGCAAAGTTCAGACTGGTTCTCCATGAGAAATCTTTGGTACGGATATTATCTGAATGAATGTTTACTTCGAAACCTTCATTTCTGACAGATCCCACATTCGCTTTCACAGAAGAATAGCCGGTAGTAACAGGCACTGTCTTATTCATAATCAAATCTTCTGTCAAACGATTATAATATTCCACACTACCTGAAATACGATTATTCAATAATCCGAAGTCAATACCCACATTATACTCTGTAGTACGTTCCCACCCTAAATCCAAATTTCGCAAATTATTGGGAACATAGCCGATAGACTCATTTGAACCAAATGTATAATATTTAGCTCCGCTAATAGAGCCCTGTGTCTGATATGCACTTACATTATCATTACCAGTCTGGCCATAACTCAAACGTAACTTCAAATTACTCAACCAAGACAAACTCTTCATAAATTCTTCCTCCGACACTCTCCATGCCACAGCAACCGATGGAAAACTTCCCCATTTATTACCTTCCGCCAATTTTGACGAACCATCCAAACGGATACTTGCAGTCAGAAAATACTTGTCCTTGTACACATAATTGGCACGTGCCAAATAGGACATCAAATTTGTTTTGGTAAAACCTGAAGAAGAAGTATTGCTTGCCGATCCCCCAGCCAAATTGTACCACAAAGAATTATATGACAATCCATTGCCAATTCCTTTCAACTTCTCATCCTGTGACTGCTGCATCGAAAATACTCCGGTCAAATCAACACGATGATCTTTCAACTGAAAATTATAATTCACAAGATTATCCCAAACCCAATCCACATAACTGTTTTTCGCATAATTACTGGTTGCCTTATTTTGTCCCTTATTAGCCTTCGTATATTTACCTCTGTACTGGCCAATCTCCTCCAGATTTATATCCGGAGAGAAAGTAGTTTTCAATGTCAACCCCTGCATAGGAGTGACTTCTAAGTAAATATTACTTAACAGATTGTACTTCTTTGTTTTATTCAGTTCATTCTTCATGGTAGTCAACGCATTATATTGACCATTGGAATAAGCCCACATTTCCTCCCCTGTCACCAAGTCAGTCGGATGATAAGTAGGACGTAAACGGAAAGCGTCCTGCAACAGGTCCGAATTACCTGTATCACGTACAGAATGGGTTCCATACATATTAATACCAAATTTCATGTATTTACTAGGCTTTACATCTACCACTGCCCGAAGATTATAACGGGAATATTCTTGAGGTTCCAACATACCATTTTCAAAATAATATCCGGCAGACAAGGCGTAAGTAGCCATTTCATTACCTCCGGTAGCCGATATGGTATGATTCGTCATAAAGGCCGGCTTGGAAACCGCATCCACCCAATCAAAATAGTTACCATCCTGAATGGCCTTCAATTCTGAGGTTGTAAAAATTTGACTATCATCCACATATTCATTATTATTTCCGGCTCTCTTCGCCTCTCGCGCCAACTGCACATATTCTTCACCGGACATCATATCGGGCATATTGGTATATTTCCTATATCCGGCATAACCGCTATAGTCAATTTTAACTTTACCTATCTTTCCTCTTTTGGTAGTAACCATTACCACACCATTAGTGGCACGGGAACCATAGATTGCTGTAGACGACGCATCTTTTAGAATATCTATTTTTTCGATATCATCTGGATTCAGATTAGATAAAGATGCGCCTGGTACGCCATCTACCACTATTAAAGGAGACGTGCTCCCGCTAATTGTATTCAAGCCACGGATCAGAATATTATATTCACCACCCGGTTTATTATTCGAACGCTGGATTTGTACACCCGGTAAAGCTCCCTGCATAGCCCCTACCGCATCCGTTCTACCACTTCTCATTAAGTCCTGAGTAGAAACGGAGGATACCGCACCTGTCAAATCTGATTTTTTCATCGTACCATACCCTACTACCACAACTTCATCCAGCAATTCAGAGTCCTCTTTCAAGGTTATTCTCAACGTACGATTGGAGCCAATTGTAATTTCCTGAGTCTGATAACCGACATACGAAACCTGCAACTTCCGGTTGGGAGAAACATTTAATGTAAAGTTACCATCAACATCTGTAATGATGCCATTGGTGGTACCTTTTTCCATTACTGTAGCACCAATAACCGGTTCTCCTTGAACATCCACTACCCTTCCGGTAATTTTAACCGAATTCTGCAATACCTCCTGAGTTATAGGAGATACAGCCATACCATCCACTTGTTCTGCAGCCATTTCACTTAATGGCAAACAGGACAATGCTAAAAGCATAAAGAATTTGTCTTTCTTATTCATAGCATGCATTTTAAGTTCAACATAAAAAATCACATTTAATTATTTAGTCAATATATCTTCAATGAACATAGATTAAACGGAAATAAACTTTCATTCACTCAAACAAAAGATAATTTTCGCTATTTTTTTAGGAACATAGATAAGAATCCACATATTCTCGTAACACGTTGCGGGCGATATATATTTGATTCTCTACTGTTCGTATCGATAATCCTAACTTTTCGCTGATTTCCGGATTAGAGTACTCATTCTTATACTTCATTACAAATATCTGTTTACATTTAGGAGGTAACCCTTTTATACGATTTTCTACTATCACAAAAAATTCTTTTGTCAAAAGAGTATTGTGCCCATCTCTATTCAATGCAGATATAAAGTCATTTCCAGAGACTTCTTCATAATGCTGTTCTATTTGCTTATGACGTATCAAATCAATACAGCGGTTATAAAGCGCTTTGTAGATGTATTTCAATACTGCACCTTCCGATACAAAATAATTAGTCTGCTGTAGCAAATTGATAAATACATCTTGTACAACATCTTCAGCATACAATTCCTCTCCCATCGTTTTTTCAGCATAGTGCACGAAAAAAGTGTGATACTTTTTATAAATTATCTCGAAAGAGTAATTTCCAACCGGACAATATCCGGCAATCATCAATTGTGTATTCATAATAGATAAGATTAAGGAAGTATTTATAAATTAGCCAGTATAGAACGTTTCTCTTGTAATCTCTTAAAACGAATTAATGCTTCAAGATAATAATAGTCCGCATAAATAATGGATGCATCAACTTCTCCACCACGAGGCATATGACCTACCGAATGTAACAAAAAAGCATATTTTGTATCTCCTGCCTTATAAGCAGAAGATGATAACATTTCAAGCATCTTTTCTGCCTGGTCATAATAATAATGTGAAGAGTCACGCTCGGTTACATAAGTAGAAAGTTCCAGTAAAGCAGAAGCTGTAATAGCCGCTGCGGAAGCATCTTTAGGTTCTCCAGAAGACAAGTCGGGAGCATCAAAATCCCAATAAGGAATTAAATCCTCCGGTAAACGGGATAAATAAGCATCTGCTACTTTTCGGGCAAAGTTCAGAAAACGCACTTCTCCCGTTTCACGATATACCATAGTATAACCATAAATAGCCCATGCTTGTCCACGTGCCCACATGGAGTTATCGCTCAGCCCTTGATGAGTCACACCTTTTATAAAATGTCCGGTAATCGTGTCATATACGGCAACATGATAGCATGAATAATCTTTGCGAAACTGATATTTCATTGTGGTATCGGCATGCTCACACGCCATATCATATAGACGGCGTTCTCCCCCGTTTCGGGCAGCCCAAAATAGCAGTTCAAGATTCATCATATTATCAATAATAGTATTATGAGGCCAATTTTCCTTTTTTACCATACCCGGCCATGAAAGAAAAGTACCAACTTCAGGATTAAACAGAATTGAAAGAGAATCAGCTGCACGTAATAATCCTTCTTTATATTCCGTATTACCCGTCAAACGATATCCATTGCCCAAACTACACATCGTAATGAATCCCATATCATGGCTCCTTGCTTTTCTGTGAGTTACAGGAAGAATCTTTTGAGTATAGTTTTCAGCTGCAACTTTCCACATATTATCCTTTGTATTCTCATATAAATACCAAAGAATACCAGGCCAGAAACCTGAAGTCCATGAACCGGGACTGGTGAAATGCCAATTAACATCATCTCCATCGATCGAGTTAGGAATACCTCCTTCTGAGCCAGAAGGAACAATGGCCAATGTACGTAAAGCCTGGGCCTCACAATAATCAATATTGGTATTTACTGAAAATTCCCGGTCGAATTGCTTACAAGCAATTCCCACTACAAATAAAGAAGCAAGCAAAAGAATGGTTTTGTGTTTCATGATATAGCACTTTTTAAATGAACAAATTGATTTCAACGACAACAAAATTAGTAAGTTGAAATTCTTTTCAGACATTCTGAGAAGTGTAATAGGTACCAACCTAAAGGCTGAAACGAGTTTCTCAATAAACAGCTATATTTCAATATTTTAATTATATAAAAAGAAAGAGTACCAAATTATTTTGGTACTCTTTTCAGGAAGTTATATTTCTAAAATGATATCTTTCTCCTTAATATACTCTGCAGGTGATTTACCCTTCAATTTCTTAAATGAACGGAAAAAAGATGTCCGGGAGCTAAATCCACACTGCTCAGAAAGAAACGCCAAAGTATATTTGGAAGCTGATTTATCCTGCACGCGGATAATAAATTCTTCCACACGATATTGGTTGATATAATCGGTAAAGTTTATATTCAAATATAAATTTAGAACCTGTGACAAATCTCCCGCATTACAGCCAATAGTATTCGCTACATCCTGTAACTTCAAATCCGGATTCAGATACATCTTATCCTTATTCATACATTCTGTTAACCTTTGTTTTATCCGTGATACCTCTTCTTCATCCACCCTGGATTTCTGATACTTCTCCTTCTGTACTCCTTCGACTTGTACTGTATTCTCACGCATATCCTCTTTCATTTTTCTATATTTACCCAGCAAAGCATAATAGCTATAGAGAAGTACCAAACATGTTAAAAAACAAAGTACCACCATCCATAAGGTGAAAGAAAGTCCCCGTACAACTTCCACCTTAACCGCCATAACTGCACCCGGATTAGACGCCGCCCGTACTTTAAAAACATAGTTGCCAACTGGAAGATTCATATAGGCTACTTGATTGCCTTTCATCAAAGTCAACCATTCCTTATCATACCCTTCCAAAAAATATTCATAGATATCCGTATTTACAACAGCATAATTCAAGGCAGAAAACGTAAATGCAATATTATTCTTATCTGCAGGCAAAGAGATCTTCTCCATAAATGAAGAAGAAAAAGGCAACAATTCATCTCCCGTCTGAAGGATTCTACCAGCAACAGCTACTGATGTAATGGCAGGAGGTAATGGAATTATCTTTCTTTCATGTTTAAGCTGAGAAGTATATTTTACTAATCCCCTTTCATTGCCCCACCAAATAGAGCCATCATCTGTAATCTGTACAGGGTTATTAAATATGTATCCGGGAATGCCATCATAAAGAGAGAAAATCTTGTGATGATTATCTTTGATATACAGTAAACCACGTTGTGTACTAAACCACAGTCCTCCATCATGCGGATCTTCAATAATACTCATGACCGAATTATTGGGAAGGAAATCATCAACTGTCAGATGCTCAAATTTAGTAAAATGCTCATCAACTTTAACAACTCCCTCTTTATCGTCACAAAACCATAGATTTTTATGATTATCCTCATAAATATACCGTATGCTTTTTGTAAACGGTTCTATATGTTCAGGAAATACATCCGACTTGAAAGTACCGGTTGACATATCATACAAAAAAACAGCTCCATTCGTTCCTATCCAGATTCTATCCTTTGAATCTGCTTTTAAAGTAAATATTGAATTTATGGCAAGAGACGAATTTCTATTATTGTAATTTACATACTGTTCGGTCAATTCATTATAGACATACACCCCATAAGAACTCCCTATCCAGTATTTGCCCTCTTTATCTCTTTCACATCCGGTAAATGAATTTTGCCTGAAGCAATCATCCGGTTTAAAGAAAGACAGTTTACCCGTCTCTGCATGCAGCAAATACATGCCACCACCATAAGTTCCTATCAAATAATCTTCTCCCAAAGGTTTAACCGACAAAATAATATCCGAACGTAATATCGAAGATTTTATAGTGTAATGTTTCACTATATTCTCTTCTTCGGAAATATAATAAAGTCCGTCACGGGTACCTATTACTTTTCGCCCTTGTTTACCAATCCAGAACGCACGCACATTCAGATTATGAGAATCAAATTTATCCTTAAAAGAATAGATGGAAAAGGTATTCCCACACGTAGGCGTATAACTCATTCCACCCATGTAAGTACCGATATAAAGGATATTTTTATCTTTCAGTAATGAATAAACAGCATTCGAACAAATGGCATCTTCCTGTATAGAATGTTCTATTGACGTTATTTCTTGTCCGGAAGATGCTTTTATAATTTTGACACCACTTCCATTGATTCCTACATACAATGTATCATTACCTACAGGTACCAAATCCTTAATACATCCATTACCTATTTGCGGATATATGGAGAAAACTTCCTGCCCAATATCAAACTTCAGCATGCCCTGGTTTGCCGTACCTAAATAAATAGTATTTCCCATCAAAGCCAGACAACTATAGTAATTTAATCCTCCTCTAATATTATTCTCAAACACTCGTGATCTTCCAGTTTCCATATTATAATGGATCAATCCTCCATTTGAAGCGATCCAAACACTATCATCCTCTCCATCTACAATATCCATTAGGCCATTCACAGCAGACAAGGCATTGGAGTCCAGCAGAATCTTTCTGAATACACCACTTTCATACAGAAATAATCCACGTGAACTACCAAGTAGTAATCTCCCCTTCTTACTCACAAAAACCACTTTTACAGACAAAGATTTGCCATCTAAAACAATCGGTTCAACCGTCTCTGTCTTACGATTAAACTTTATCAATCCTATATCTGTACCCACCCATAAATTTACAGAATCAGTCTCTGCTATCGAAAAAACAGTTCTCCCGGAAAATTGAGGATAAGTCGTCACATTTACCCCATCAAAACGATCCAATCCCATCTGTGTTCCTAACCATACGAAACCACGGGTATCCTTATATATAGCATTTATCGTATTATGGGATAAACCTTCAGATACAGTTACAGAACGAAAAACAGGAGACTGTTGGATTGAATACAGAGATAATGGCAACAACAACATTATCACCATAAATAAATAACGAATGACAAATGGAGCAACTCTCCCTATATAATAATATGTGTCCTTCATACATTCATAAAAATCGATCATTTTCTCCTTATTATTACTAAGAAGTCCGACAAACTTAATGATTTTTTTGATAGAATGTATAGTTTTGCTCACTAAAACTTAGTTTAATCTCATGATGCATTATACGCAGAATTGTTTTTCATAATTAAACTAAAAAGTGCGATGTCGCTTTAGGTAAATCGGCACGTAAATACGCTGTATACATATTGACTTCTATCTAATATGTATTAACCTTATTATTTTAAGAATATGATGAAAAAGAAATTTATTCCGTTATTTATTCTTCTCTTTTATATGCTGAATATAAACAGCCAAGAGTTTACTCATCCGGGCTTACTCCATTCTGAATCTTCATTAAAAAGAATCCGGGAACTTGTCAGAAATGAGATACAACCGGCTTACGGTTCATTTAACATCATGCGAGGAATGCCTGAGGGAAAAGCTGATTATTGCATAAAAGGACCTTTCGAAACTATCAGCCGTGCCGGCAGATATGGTTATACCAAAGATCCTTGTGAACGAGATTTTAATGCAGCTTACTACAATGCCATTCTTTGGATAGTCACAGGAAAAGAACCTCATGCAGACAAAGCAATGGAGATTATCAGAGCGTATGCAAGTACCCTAAAGAAAATAGAAGGTCCGGACGATCCGCTTTGTGCCGGCCTTCAAGGATTTATGCTGGTAAACGCAGCAGAAATCATGAGATATACATATACAGCAGATAAATATACTAACGGATGGGATGCAAAAGATACACCCAAAGTAGAAAGTATGTTCCGAGATGTATTCCAGCCGATACTTACTACTTTCTACAATACCAAACCTTACACCAACGGTAACTGGGGAATTGCGGTAACTAAGGCACAAATGGCATTCGGAGTATTTCTGAACGATAAGAAGTTGTATGAAGACGCTATAGAGTTTTTTCTGAAAGGCCATGATAATGGAACTCTTCCCAACTACGTAGCAGAATCCGGCCAGATACAGGAAAGTGGACGTGACCAGCAACATGCCATGTTAGGGTTAGGATGCCTCTCGGAAATTGCCGAAATAGCCTGGACACAAGGCAGAGACCTGTATAGCGCTTTGGATAATCGCCTTATGAAAGGTTATGAATACTTGGCCAAATCCAATCTGGGCTATGAAGTACCTTTCTTTACCTGGAAAGATATAACCGGAAAATATTCAAACTGGACTACGTTAGGGGAAGAAGGAATGGGACGTTTCCGCTCATTATTTGAAATAGCCTACAACCACTATGTTGAACGCAAAGGGTTAGAAATGCCATATACCCAAATTGTATTAGGCATGATACGTCCTGAAGGACCGGGATTTACTTGTGATAACCCGGGCTTCGGCAGCCTGCTGTTCTATTTGGGAAAAGACTTAAATGAAAGGAAAGTCCCCGGACAAATAAATGAGGATCTTTCCCAACTGGAAGGATGGGCTTTCGCCAATTGCTCTTATAAACAGGTGGATAATCTAATGTCATTTGTATCATCCGGAGTAAATATGCAAAAGAAAAGGATTTCCTACCAGGCAGGAAACTATCCGTATATTGCTGTAAAGGCACCCAAAATTCCAACATCCGCAAATAAAGACTGGTTACAATTAAGCTATAGCGTTGCCAGTGCTCCGGAATTTTGGAAGTTAGATTCGGATAAGGCTAAAAAGATAGGAAAAGATATCTATGTATTCAAGATTACAGACTATCTGTCAAATAATGGAACGCACTTCACAGAAAGACCAACAAACATTACTCTTATTCTCAATTTTGGGAATATCGGTAATGAACCGGTAATTGTGGAATGGATTCGCTCATTTGAAAAGCTGGAAGATATTTGAGTAATATATTTCTTTCCTTCGTATATATACTAAAGAAAGAATTAACAAAGAAATTATGAGAAATAAAAGAAAACATGTACTGACGCTCATTCTGTTTTGTTCCCTGGTTTTCTCAATCCGGGCGCAGCAGCAACACCCCTATCTGTTCTTTACCCCCGATCGGATAGCGACACTGAAAGAACAACTCAAATCGGATAAAGAAGTCAAAGCCAATTATGCCCAGGTAGAACAAGTAGCCAGGGAAGCCTTGAAAGAAAAAAATCCTTACCGCAAGTTGGAATATCTGGCATTAGCATACCAGGTGACAGGCGAAAAAAGATATGCAGATAAGATCAAAGAATCAATCCGGCAGACAGGTGGAAAAGAAACCCTCGAAGCAAAGGATATGCTGAATCGGGAACCTGCCTGGACTTCATTGCTAAGTACCGCCCATGCCAATCATCAAATGGCTATCGGCTTCGATGCTATCTATAACGAACTCTCAGATGAAGAACGGAAAGAGCTGGCACAAGCCATTTACAAAATAGGAATCCGTCCGACGCTGCACGATTGGCTATCACCGGCAACACGTTTCCATGCAATCAACTCCATGGGGCACAACTATTGGGTATCCTGTATTGCCATGACCGGAATCGCTGCCATGGCCGTCAGCAACGAAATTCCCGAAGCTGCCGAATGGATTGATATGGTAAGTAGGGCAACAACAGACTGGGCTAATTTCCAAGGAGATATCTTACAAAACAAACCGGCTAACTTCGATAATGGAGCTTATTACGAAAGTGTGAGTTATGCCAATTACGGGCTCACCCAATACCTGACCTTCCGCCTTGCCATGCAGAATTTCAATCCCCGGGCAGAATGGCCGGAAAGGAAGCTATTTGAGCGTGCAGCAGATTATTTTATGTATACCTGTTATCCTGCCGACGGTGATTATCTTCCTTCCCTTTATTTTGGCGACAGCAACATTGCTGCCAATGGTGAAGGAGTCTTGAAATTACTTTGGACATTAGGTTTTCAGAAAACGGATATGTTATGGTATCTCACACAGGTACGGAAAAACCAGGCCAAAGAAAGTATGCCAACTGATACACCCATGGGATTATTGTACACTCCCGATTTATCTACGGCTCCAATGCAACCTTCCCTGTCGCTATCTGTGGTATATGAAAGAATGGGTTGGAGTATGATGCGTACTTCTTGGGAGAAAAACAGAACCCTGTTAGGAGTGAAATGCGGACATACATGGAATCACTCTCATGCAGACGCAGGTTCATTTATCCTTTTTCATAATGGACAACAAATAATTAAGGATGGCGGAAACTGTTGGTATCCCAATCCGTGGTATCGTGAATATTTCTTCCATAGCCAAGCCCATAATGTACTGTTGTTTAATGGACAGGCCCAGCCTCAAGAGCAACAGTACAAAGGTTCGATGCTCGATGGTTCTTTGCATCATCTTACAGACGAAGGAAATATCAAATACATCCTGGCCAACGTGACCGGGCCTACTTCCCGCTACTTTTCTAAAAACCACCGTAGTTTTTTGTGGATAGATGATGTAATACTGGTTATTGATGATGTCTGTTCGCATGAAGACGGTACATTCAGTCTGCTTTTTCACCCGGATGGAGTAAGCAGGAAAAATGGTATTGATTTGAGTGTCGTCAACCAACAGGCTGCTGTGGATATACGCCCTTTATGGCCGGATTATCTGACAGAAAGCGACTTCGAACATGATTTCCCTTATAACCTGAAACTGAAAGCTCACCAAGGTCCCAAAGCAAAGAAGACCGACGAAATGGAAACGTATTATTCGGTAACCTATCCGATAAAGGCACAAAGTGTCAAGTTTATAACGGCAATCATCTTGAAAGATTCTCCTGCAAGTAAAAATATTCCTCAGGTAACCCGCCTGAAAGGAGACGATCTGCAAGGTGTCCGTATTGCTAAAGGTGACAAAATAACTGATGTTTATTTAAACACACGGGCAGATGGGCATATTATGCACCGGAATTCCTGCACCAATGTGAACGGTTGGGATACAGACGCATATTTACTTGCTTTTTCTTATAAGAAAGGAACTGACCCCGCAGTTTCCAAAAACATATTGGAATGGTTCATCGGATATGGGAGTTATGTGCGCAATGCTCATGAATCCATTTTCGATTCTTACACTAAAAAATATAAAGTAATCCGCTGACAAGACTAGTTCATTTCTTTTCGGTTATGAACTAAATAATAAATAATCTTTTAGACGCGGATGACACGGATGACGCGGATCTTTTTTTTATTTTTTTATAGCGCAGCCTTTTAAATCCGCGTTATCCGCGTCATCCGCGTCTAAAAAATAATATACCGAATGGCGCTAATCACTTATCACTAAACACTAATCACTTTTGTTCTTTTCCGATATGAACTATATAGAAGTGCAGCAAAAAGCATAACTATCTGTGTGACAACGCACTTGGTGTTCCACTAAGATCAGTCGTAATGGAACACGAGTTCAGTCCTAGTGGGAGGTGCCTTCAGTCGTAGTGGGAAATACCTTCAGTCCTAGTGGGAACTATCCTCAGTCGTAATAGGAAAATAGCTCGCTATACAGTTTTAAATTCCTCTAACGGGTTTTGAGTAATATATCCCTCTACTTCGTATATATAAAGAAAGAATTAATAAAAAAGTTATGAGAAATAAGAGTTTAATCCTAATGACAATCTGTGCGGCTCTATCAACCGGCCTCTCCGCTCAATCCATTTATCCCGGACAGCATGCCGGAAAAATGAAAAAAGTGACAACAGCGCCGATACAGGTAGAGAGTTTCGATTTAAAAGACGTGCGTTTATTACCAAGCCGTTTTCGCGACAATATGATGCGTGATTCTGTTTGGATGACTTCTATAGCAACCAATCGTTTGCTACACAGTTTCCGCAACAACGCCGGAGTATTTGCCGGACGTGAAGGTGGATATATGACCGTAAAGAAACTAGGCGGCTGGGAATCACTGGACTGCGAACTGCGCGGACATACAACAGGGCATTTACTATCAGCCTATGCGCTCATGTACGCATCTACCGGAAGTGAAATATTCAAGCTGAAAGGTGACAGTCTTGTTACAGGTCTGGCAGAAGTACAGGCAGCTTTGGGAAACGGGTATCTCAGTGCATATCCGGAAGAATTGATCAATCGGAACATACGTGGGACAAGTGTATGGGCACCCTGGTATACATTACACAAGCTCTTCTCCGGATTGATCGACCAATACCTCTATACAGATAACAAACAGGCATTGGAAGTAGTTACCCGCATGGGCGACTGGGCTTATAATAAACTTAAACCGCTGGATGAACCCACCCGGAAAAGGATGATACGGAATGAATTCGGCGGTGTGAACGAATCTTTCTATAATCTTTATGCCATCACCGGTGACGAGCGTTATCAATGGCTTGCTGAATTTTTCTATCACAATGATGTTATCGATCCGCTGAAAGAACAACGCGATGATTTAGGAACCAAGCACACGAATACCTTTATCCCAAAAGTTCTTGCCGAAGCACGTAACTACGAGCTGACGCAGGATAATGACAGTCGGAAACTGACTGATTTTTTCTGGCATACCATGATAGACCATCATACCTTTGCACCGGGATGCAGCAGTGATAAAGAGCATTATTTCGATCCACAACAATTATCCAAACATCTGACCGGATATACCGGTGAAACTTGTTGTACGTACAATATGCTGAAACTCAGTCGCCACCTGTTTTGCTGGACAGGAGATGCCAAAGTTGCTGACTACTACGAACGTGCACTCTATAATCATATCCTTGGGCAACAAGATCCTGAAACAGGAATGGTATCCTATTTCTTGCCTTTGCTCTCCGGCTCTCACAAAGTTTATAGTACCCGGGAGAATTCCTTCTGGTGTTGTGTAGGCAGCGGTTTCGAAAACCATGCTAAATATGGAGAAGCTATCTATTATCACAATGACCAGGGAATCTACGTAAACCTCTTTATCCCGTCAGAAGTAAACTGGAAAGCGAAAGGAATAACTCTGCACCAGGAAACAGCTTTCCCCGCAGAAGAGAACACTGCATTGACCATCCAAACGGACAAACCTGTCACCACTACGATTTATCTGCGCTATCCATCATGGAGTAAAAATGTGAAAGTAAACGTCAATGGAAAAAAAGTATCGGTAAAACAGAAACCGGGATCATACATTGCCGTAACCCGCCAATGGAAAGACGGTGATCGCATTGAAGCTAATTATCCGATGAGCCTGCAATTGGAAACAACGCCAGACAATCCACAAAAGGGGGCCCTGCTATACGGACCGCTGGTATTGGCCGGTGAATCGGGAACAGAAGGTATGCAATCTCCGGCACCATTCTCTGATCCAGCATTATACAATGATTACTATACTTACAATTATCATATTCCGGCTGAGCTGAATACCACCTTACAAATAGACCGGAAACACCCCGGACACAGTTTACAGCGTACAGGCGAGGAACTGATATTTAAAACATCACAGGGCAATGTTTTAAAGCCACTGTATGACTTACATCACCAACGTTACGTTGTATACTGGGATTTAATAGAAAAGTAAAAATGAAACAAATTATTATTATAGTTTCTCTCATAGGTATTTATCTGTCATTCACATCATGCCGTCCTGCCGATAACCGGCAGGCGGATTATGATTTTACACCACTTGACTCCATTATCACCTCATGGATGAATAAAGGATACTATCCGGGAGCCTCAATCTGTGTAGTCAGAGACGATAGCGTTATCTTTCAGAAAAACTACAAAGACGTTACCCCTGACACTAAAGTCTATGTAGCCTCTGCCGGAAAATGGGTAGCCGCCGCAGTAATCGGAGCTGTGGTAGACTGCACCGAACTGGACTGGAATGACAGTGTAAAGAAATGGATTCCTGAATTTAAAAACGACATAAAAGGAATGATTACTTTACGTCAGTTGCTTTCGCACACATCGGGTGTCCGCCCTTATCTGCCGGAACCACGCGTAGACAATTACAATCATCTGGATTCGGCAATCATGGAGATTCTTCCGCTTGACACGGTTTTCACTCCCGGCACCCGCTTTGAATATGGCGGACTTGCCATGCAGATAGCCGGCCGGATGGCAGAAAAAGCTATGAATAAAGAATTCGAGGAATTATTTCAGGAATTAATAGCCCGACCTTTAGGAATGAAAAATTCCCATTTCACGCCCGTGAATACAGATGGAGGACACGCTCCCATGTTGGGTGGAGGTCTCTGTACCACTTTGCACGACTACATGCGTTTTCTTGATATGATCTACCACAATGGCGTATTTGAAGAAAAGCAAGTACTGAAACCCGAAACCATACATGAAATGCAAGCAAACCAAGTGGGAAATGCAGAAGTTCATCCGGGTGAATATGTGGAACGTGCACTGAAAAAATATCATACTGGCATATATGGTTTGGGAGAATGGCGGGAACTTATTGATGAAGCAACAGGAGAAGCCTATCAGATCAGTTCACCGGGTTGGGCCGGCGCCTATCCATGGATCAATAAACAGGACCGGGTATATGGATTCTTCATAGCCCATGTACAGGGAAGTTCACAAAAGGAAGATGGATTCTCGTCATTTTTTGGAAGTCCTGTCATTTCACAAACTGTCTCGAACATTATTTCCCTAAAAAGATAGAATACATTGAGTATCCTCATATCCCAAATCGTATTTATATAAAAACAATAAATACGAAGATATGAAGACTATCGGCTCAGCAATTATTATGTTAGTTCTCACTCCTTCCCTCTTTGCAGACAATGGCAAGGAACTGAAGCTGACATCTCCTGACGGAACACATGAAATAGCATTTTACCAGAAGCAGGTTTCACCTGCGGCAAACGAACTTTGTTATCGGGTAGATTACAAATCACAACCTGTAGTCAATGAATCACGTGCCGGGCTGGAACTGGACAACCGGATATGGGAAATGGCTCTGGGAGCACGAAACCTGAAACAGCCTGCCTGCTGGATGGACAATCTGGAAGTGGACTCTGTGACTTACCAACCCGAAACAGACATCACCTGGCAGCCACTTTACGGTGAACGTAGCAGTGTACGCGATCATTACCGGACCGGCACCCTTTATCTCTCCAAGAAAGATAACTCCGGCTACCGGCTCAACATTGAGGTGCGTGCCTATAATGAAGGAGTAGCTTTCCGCTATTTCTTCCCGGAACACCCAAAGGCTATCTTTCATAAAGTAGTAGGTGATCTCACAGAATACGCCTTACCGGCAGGTACAAAAGCATGGACCGAACAATGGGCACAGGCTTTCTTTGAGTACCTGAACATTGATGATATCAAACATCCGGTAGAACGTGCCCTCACGCTGGAACTCCCGAATGGTAAATGGGCCGCATTGGCAGATGCTGATGTTGACGACTGGTGTCTGACCAAATACCTTGCCTCCACAGACAAAAAGAATACACTGACTTCTGTAATGTATAGCCCCGTGGATGTAGTGACTTATTATGCCACTCCCTGGAAGATAGTCATGGCAGCCGACAAACCGGGTGAATTGCTGGAACACAATGATATCATCCAGAATCTGAATCCGCCGTGTGAAATTGCCGATGCCGCCGCATGGGTAAAACCAGGCAAGATTATGCGCGAAACAACTATCACAACCGAAGGAGCTATTGCAACCATCGACTTCTGTGCAGCACATAATATCCCGTATATGCTTTTCGACTGGCAATGGTATATGCCCTGTACTTCACATGACGGGGATGCCACAAAAGTGGTTGCCAAACTGGATATGCCCCGTGTTATAGCTTATGGTAAGGAAAAAGGAGTTGGTATCTGGGTGTACGTAAACCAGCATGCACTCATGAAGCAAATGCGTGAACTTTTCCCATTGCTCCGCGAATGGGGGATTGTCGGAGTGAAATCCGGTTTCGTACAATACGCCAGCCATCGCTGGGCAACTTGGATGCACGACATGGTTCGCTTGGCAGCAGAGAATCATCTGCTGATGAATATACATGATGAATATCGCCCTTCAGGCTTCAGCCGTACTTATCCGAATTTATTAACTCAGGAAGGCATTTGTGGAAACGAAGAATTTCCCGATGCAACTCATAATGTCACGCTCCCCTTCACTCGTATGATAAACGGTGCAGCCGACTATACGATCTGTTATTTCGACAAACGGCTGAAAACGACTCATGCTCATCAACTGGCAGCATCCCTCGTGTTCTACAGCCCTCTGCAAACTATCTTCTGGTATGACAAACCATCGTTCTATCACGGAGAACCGGAAATGGAATGGTTTGAGCACTTGCAAACTGTATTCGACGATACGAAAGTATTGGATGGCGCTCCCGGCAAAAACATAACAATGGCACGCCGAAAAGGCCAAGAATGGTTTGTTGCAGCAATGACCAACAATGAAGGTTCTGAAGAAGAAATACCTCTCACGTTCCTCGATAAAGAAAAGAATTACCTCGCCTGCATCTATACGGATGGGGAAGAAAAGATAAAAACAAGTACACAGGTAAAATGTACTTATCTGCTTGTCAACGCTTCACAAACTATGAAGTTCCAGCTGAAACCCAGTGGTGGAGCTGCCATAAGACTGGTACCTATAGACAGGCAGGAAATGAAGAAGTATAAAAAGTACAAAGGAGAAAGATTATAAAATATGATATTTCATTGAGTGAATAAACAGATTCGCTCGTATTAATAGGCAAATAACACATTAAGATTATTTTCAGTAGATAAAGGTAAGAGTTTGTTTAGGTAAAATCTTTGTTTTCAGGATATTTAAAAAGGTAACTAAAAAGATGAAAAAGATATTTCTGCTTACTACATTGCTATACGCTGCCTGTTGGCAGGCGGAAGCCCAATATGTATCCAAAGCCTGGGTATCTGACCAGAAGGATGGCACATACATCAATCCGGTGCTGCATGCCGATTATTCCGATCCGGATGTCTGCGCGGCAGGTGAAGATTTCTATATGACGGCTTCCAGCTTCGGATGTGCTCCCGGTTTGCCCATTCTCCATTCCAAAGATCTGGTTAACTGGAAATATGTAGGCTATGCGTTGAAACAGATAGAACCCATCGAGTTCTTCAATGCTCCCCAGCATGGAAAAGGTGTTTGGGCACCATCCATCCGCCATCATAATGGAGAGTTTTATATCTATTGGGGAGATCCGGATCATGGCATCTTCATGGTAAAGACCAAAGACCCGGCTGGAGAATGGGAGAAACCGATATTGGTAAAAGCCGGCCGTGGCATGATAGACCCTGCTCCACTATGGGATGAAGATGGAAAAGTATATCTGGTACACGCATGGGCAGGAAGTCGTGCCGCACTGAACAGTGTTATCACAATTTGTGAGATGAATGCAGAAGGAACAAAAGTAATCAGTGATCCGGTACTGGTCTTTGATGGTAATGATGGAATCAACCATACAATTGAAGGTCCCAAACTCTATAAGCGAAATGGTTACTACTATATTTTTGCTCCGGCAGGCGGAGTAGCAACCGGATGGCAGTTAGTATTGCGTTCGCAGAATATATACGGTCCTTATGAGAAGAAGATTGTCATGGCGCAAGGCTCTACCGACATCAATGGTCCCCACCAAGGCGCATGGGTTGATACGCAAACAGAGGAATCCTGGTTCGTTCACTTTCAGGATAAAGCCATGTATGGGCGTGTCGTTCATCTGAACCCGATGAAGTGGGTAAACGACTGGCCTGTAATTGGAGAAGATAAGGACGGCGATGGTTGTGGCGAACCCGTAACCCGTTATAAAAAGCCCAATGTAGGCAAGAATTACCCAGTAGAAACACCTGCGGACAGTGACGAGTTCAATACCCGTCAGTTAGGACTACAATGGGAATGGCATGCCAATTATCAGGATACATTCGGATATACTTCCGACTTGGGATTCATCCGTATTTACGGACATATTCTCTCCGAAAATTTTGTGAATTTCTGGGAAGTACCGAACCTTTTATTGCAGAAATTCATGGCAGAAGAGTTCACAGCAACTACCAAACTAAAAGTTTCCGCCAAAATGGACGGACAGCAATCCGGATTGATTGTAATGGGCTGGGACTATTGTTACCTCGGAGTAGAGAAAGAGGGCGATAAGTTTATATTGAAACAAGTGACTTGCAAGGATGCAGAGCAAAAGATACCCGAAACAGTCACTCGCCTGGCAGAATTACCTGCCAGCAGAAAGTACGAAGCAGGTTTGTTTCCCAACTACGAAAGAGATATCTATCTACGGGTAAAAATAGAGAAAGGCGGTATCTGCCACTTCTATTACAGCCTGGATGGTAAGAAATATAAAGCAATAGGTATGCCTTTCACGGCCCGCCAGGGAAAATGGATAGGTGCCAAAGTAGGATTATTCAGTACCACTCCTTATGGTAAGGAACGGGGATGGGTAGATGCCGACTGGTTTCACATAGATAAATAAAAAGACTGATTATATGAAAACAAAAGAACTACTGTTCGGTGCATGCTTGTGCATGTTTACAGCTTGCAACATGCCCGAGAAAGGAATGGATGTGGATGTATATGAGGCGCTGGATTACTGTGACGCCCAGGTACAACGCACTTTAACAGAACTAAAAGCGGCAGAAGGTACTATCGACTACTCGATGATGCCTCGTAACATCATGGACAGCCTCAACACCTGGCATTGCCGAAAAGCAACAAAGGATGAATGGTGCAGTGGGTTCTGGCCAGGAGTTTTATGGTATGATTACGAATATACCGGTAAAGCAACCATAAAGGAAGAAGCAGAGAAATTCACCGAACCGTTGAAGTTCCTGTCACAAATTCCAGCATACGACCATGATCTGGGTTTTCTGATCTTTTGCAGCTACGGCAATGGATATCGGTTGACACATAATCCGGAATACAAACAAGTGATTCTGGATACAGCAGATTCACTGGCAACTTTGTTCAGACCTCGTGTAGGTACCATACTTTCATGGCCACGCAATATAGAAATGTTCGGTGGACACAATACGATCATGGATAATATGATAAACCTGGAAATGCTTTTCTGGGCTGCCAAGAACGGAGGAAATCCATATCTGGCAGATATAGCCGTATCGCACGCCGATAAAACTATGAAATATCAGTTCCGTCCCGACTACACTTCCTATCATGTCGCTGTCTATGATACTTTGACGGGCGACTTCATAAAAGGAGTTACACATCAGGGATATGCAGACAATACCATGTGGGCGCGCGGACAGGCGTGGGCTATCTATGGATATACAGTAGTCTACAGGGAAACATTAGATCCACGATATTTGGATTTTGTACAGAAAGTAACAGATGTATATTTAGAAAGATTGCCGGAAGACTATGTGCCTTACTGGGATTTTGATGACCCCAATATCCCGAATGTCCCACGTGATGCCTCCGCTGCAAGTGTAACCGCATCGGCTTTACTGGAACTCTCCACTTACCTGCCCGGCAAAAAAGGAGAAGAATATAAGAATGCAGCTATAAAAATGTTGGCAAGCCTGAGTTCGGACAAGTATCAATGCGGCAAAAGCAAGCCGGCATTCCTCCTCCACTCCACCGGACACTTGCCGAATAATTCAGAAATAGATGCCGCCATCATTTATGCAGACTATTATTATATCGAAGCCTTGGTTCGATTGAAGAACTTAATTGAAAATAAAGCTGTCATATAGAAGCAACGTTATCCCCTCTTACTGTTTTGGTTTGAGGGGAAGCGTAAACCAAAATGTAGAACCTTCTCCCAATTTAGAATTCACTCCGATTTCGCCTCCCATATTCTGAATAATGAGCTGGCAAATAGGCAAACCTAAACCGGTACCCTGTTTAAAACTATCCAACTTGATGAAACGTTCGAATATAAGATGGAGTTTATCTTCCGGAATACCAGTTCCCGTATCAGTTACATAATAATAGATGTCTTTGTCACGCACTTCATAGCCATAGCGAATGCTGCCGGTCGATGTAAATTTACAAGCATTAGTCAGGAAGTTCAAAACCAATTGTTGAAGTCTGTTTTTCTCTGAATAAACAACATAATCATCCGGCATCCCCGGCTCAAAAATCAGATCAACCCCATCCTGCAAACGAGACTCAACAACTCCCTTCAAAGTTGCTAACACTCCATTTAATCCAAATTCCGAATAATACAAATCAAGAACTCCAGCCTCAATCTTGGATAAATCCAGAACATCATTGATAAGTTGCAGCAAGATTCCATTATTCTTCTCTATGATGCTGACATACTCCTTCTTCTCTTCTTCATCTTCAGTCATAGCCAATATACTGGAGAAGCCAATAATTGCATTCAACGGAGTGCGGATTTCATGACTGATATTAGCAAGAAAGGCAGATTTCAGACGGTTGGATTCTTCCGCACGCTCTTTGGCAGCAATCAGTTCGCGTTCTGCTATTTTACGTTCTGTAATAAACAATGATGATCCCACCACGATCAAGGGGTTTCCCTTTTCATCATATTGTTCAACAAAAGCACGTGCTTCCATCCAGTCTTCCGAATCATATGGTTTACCTGGACGATGGACGCGATATTCTTCCTTTATTCTATCAACTTTATTAGCGCGTACATCCTTAAAAACCTGTCGGATACGTTCTCTATCTTCTTCACAAACAAAAGTTAGATAGTCGTTAATATCAGTCGTATAGGTCATTTCCGAAACTTCTTTTTTACCCTGTTCTATTGGTTTGTAAGAACTATATGTGATTTCATCCGTCCGTAAATCCCATTGCCAGGGTAGTAAATCAACAACCTCCAATGCCATAGCCATTTTGGAGTGAGTGAAGCGCTGATTCTGTTCAACCAACTGAAGTTGTTCCAAAATCTTATTTCGCCGAAGTTGGAAAAAGAGAACAACCAACAATAAAACAATACTTCCTACTACCAAGGCAGACCGATATTTTTCAAAGAAAGTAGGAGGAGCATTCAAGTAAATGGTTCCCGGAGGGCAATTTTTAGGAGACAAGCCAAAATCGACCATATAAGGATAGTTGAAAAGAACCATAGGCTTCGGATCATAATACGGGATATCCCGTGCCTGTTTTCCATCAGCTACAGCATTAATCATCTTCACAATTTCCTCACAGTACAGGTTCATATCATATACACACCCTCCTATTATAGTCCCATCTTCTTCAATACTTGAAATAGAAGAAGATAATGCAAAAAATGGACAAGGCAATGTAGAATTGGCAATCACCTTATAAGAGTTTGCCATCATAAGCATATTGCCCGCAAACATTCGTTTGTGGAACCATGAAGCGAACAAAATACCGGTTTCCTCCGGAACTACCCTCCGCAATGTATCCAGTAACTGGTCCGGACTCCATGTATCAGCTGACAAGAACTTATAATTAAGATTTGAATATTCTTTCTTCATCAATTCAGAAAGTTGCTGGTCATAATCAATATCCCGGTCAGTCTGGTCACCAATTAACAGTAAACTCTTCATCTTCGGAATCATGCGACGCATCAACTGAACACTTTCGGGAATGAAAGCGCGCGCCCCCAGAAAGGTCATATTATACTCTTTACGCAAATCATTCAGGTAAATGCGATCTTTTTGTGGAACAACCTGATTATACATATAGGTGGAATCCGGTCCTATATATCTGCTTTCGGCACATACGATCAAAGGAATATCTCCCCAGTGTTTACGCATTTCATCCCGCAATATCAAAGGGGCATTTCCCAACATCAACACGGCTTTAGGCGAATTGTGACCATAAGTAGAGAAAAGATTTTCTTTATATTGATTCAATATCTCAGGAGTCTCTATGGTCAGAATATTCATATATTCCACTTTCATACTTATATCTTTCCGGTCATATTCCTTCTGCATGATATGTGAAATGATAGTCTGGCTCCATGGGGCACCCGATACATAACTACTGATAATCAGCAAATCGGTACCAGAATTCTCTTTCTTATCATCGGCAGACGCCAGAGCTGAGAAAGATAAAAGGAAAATAAGTAAAAGATATCTAATATGTAGTATTCTCATGATTGCATAACTTGACTGTATTAAAACACAGAAAAGCAACATTTAGTTCATGAAAAGAAAGACTTTCCCTGTGATTATCAATATTTTCTTAGAAATAGTCATATATTTGCATTCAACAATTATCACGAAAAGCTATTATATATGAAAAAGTTAATTTATCTCTTCGTTCTTGCTGTCCTTGCAGGAAGTATCAGTTCTTGTAAACAAGAGAATCGTCCTCAAATAGTCAATGGAATCGTTTACGATGCTACAATGAATAATATCACCCTGATTACGGGAAAAGGTGATACAATAAACATCAGCACTATGGATGCCAATCCGGATAAAGTTCCCGGTGTATTACTGGAGGACAGTGTAGAAGTAACATGTATCAAAGAAAAGATTGAAGGTGGGGAAATCCTGAAAGCTACCGAACTGGTAATAATCAAGAAGTGATATTCATATAAATAAGGGGTGTTCCGAAAAATCACCCCTATCTCTTTTTATTCTCTATTCATTAATCGTTGTTCAGCTATGCCCTCATACTTCGTACCCGGGCGTCCATAGTTAGCATAAGGATAAATGGATATGCCACCACGCGGAGTAAAAAGTCCTGTTACCTCAATATATTTAGGATTCATCAGGTGAATAAGATCCTTCATTATAATATTCACACAGTCTTCATGAAAAGCGCCATGATTACGGAAACTAAACAGATAAAGTTTCAAGCTTTTACTTTCCACCATCTTTATATCAGGAATATAACTAATACGGATTTCCGCAAAGTCCGGCTGCCCGGTTATAGGACATAGGCTGGTAAATTCCGGACAATTAAAACGTACCCAATAATCATTCTCGGGATGCTTATTATCAAAAGCTTCCAGCACTTCAGGAGCATAGTCCTGCTTATATTCTGTTTTTCTCCCCAAAAGGGACAGTTGATCTTTTAATTCGGTCATAACTATTTGTTTTTAATGTAAATCAGGAGTTAAGCGAAGCGATAATTCCTTTAAATACTTAACTGCTTTAAATATTTCTCTAATCCCTCACGACGTAACTTACATGCCGGACAATGCCCGCAGCCATCACCCTGTATCCCGTTATAGCAAGTCAATGTTTCGTTCCGTATCAGATCGAGCACTCCCAATTCATCTGCCAATCCCCAGGTTTCCGCTTTGTCGATCCACATCAATGGAGTATGAATTACGAACTGCTCGTCCATAGCCAAGTTCAATGTAACATTGAGCGACTTGATAAAAGCATCCCGACAATCAGGGTATCCGCTGAAATCAGTCTGCGACACTCCTGTCACGATATGATTGATACCATGTTCACGGGCATATACAGCAGCAATACTTAGAAAGAAGAGGTTACGTCCCGGCACAAATGTATTGGGATAACTACCGGCTGGCTTTTCCTGATCCATAAGCATCGTTGTATCCGTCAGTGAGTTGTGCCCCAACTTACCGATAAAAGACACATCCATTGCTTCAAACTCCACATCAGCTTTACGGGCTATTTCCCGTGCCAGTTCCACCTCTTTCTCATGCTTCTGTCCGTACAGGAAGCTCAAAGCAACTACTCTCTTAAACTCACGTTTTGCCCAAAACAGGCAAGTGGTAGAATCTTGTCCACCACTGAATACAACTAATGCAACTTCTTTATTCACAACTATTCATTATTAATGCGAATCAGGAGTTAAAGGAAGTTATCGCTTCGCTTAACTCCTGATTTACAGTATTTATCATTACTTCAAATATCTTTGATTTTCAATATATTGTAAGAGATATCCTGATCATATACATCACTACCGTCAATACGTTTAATAGCCGCCACAACACGGATAGTAACCGGAAGAATCAGCACCTCATACAGGGATTTCAATACGATCTGAATACACATCATCACCAGCAATTCAGGCCAGGCAATAATTCCTCCGAAAGCAACAGGAAAGAATATTAGAGAGTCTGCCGTCTCCCCCACTACAGTGGACCAGATGGCACGGGCAGAGAAATGCCGTCCACCACTTGCCACTTTCATGCGGCTCATGACATAAGCGTTGAGAAACGAACCAACCAGAAAAGCTGTCAGACTCGCCGCCACAATACGCGGTGCCATCCCAAAAACAAAGTTGAAATGAGCCTCCCCCTCCCAAAATGGTGCAGCCGGTAATGCTACGGCTATCAATCCAAGCATCACCACAAAGAAATTCATAGCAAAACCACTCCAGATAATGAGACGTGCTTTACGAAAGCCCCACACCTCAGCAATGCAATCATTGATAATATAAGAAATAGGGAAAACCAGCAACCCTGCGGTAACGGTAATACCGAAAACCTGGATAACTTTAGTTTCAAGAAGATTAGCTGCAATCAGACAAACATTAAATAGAATACCCAGCAGCATAAAGGGTACAGATACTTTTTGCTTCATAAATCCTGTTTTTTACGTGGTGTTCTAGAATACACGACCGCTATTCACGGCATCATAAGATCGTTAAATCGGCTGCAAAGATACATTTTCTTCCATTGACCGCAAAACCATTTCTAATTTAAGTTGTTCAAAGGGCATTCACCAAAACCTAACTTAATAATGAAGACAATCTTAAAAGTAATGTTTCTATTGTGCGGCATCGGTTTCATTCCGTCCATAGCCAAAGCACAAGAAAAAGTGATTATTGATGACGAAGCACCTAACGGCATCGTCATGGTTACCATCGACAAGGCAGGCGACGAGATCGTCCGTATCATGAACGAATCGCAATTCAGGTACATCCACGATCCTAAAGCTCCCCGCTTCCTGTTGATGGATAAAAAAGGGAAATTCGCCCTTGGTATCGGCGGATATGTGCGTGCCACTGCCGAATATGACTTTGGCGGCATCGTGGACAACATGGACTTCATCCCTGCCTACATTCCGAATGCCAGCAAAGTAAAGAACCAGTTCCAAATGGATGCAAGTACTTCCACCATCTTCCTGAAACTGGTAGGGCATACTAAATTGCTGGGCGATTTCGTTGTATATACTGCCGGTAACTTCCGTGGCGGAGATAAGGTATTCCAGTTGCGAAATGCTTATATGTCGTTCCGTAATGTAACGGTGGGTTATACTTATGGTGGGTTCATGGATTTGGCTGCATTGCCTTCCACTATCGACTTCCAAGGCCCCAATGGTGCAACTTTCTACCGTGCCACTCAACTTGCCTACACTTACAAAGGTCTGAAAAACTGGCGTTTCCATGCATCTATCGAAGTGCCAAGCGTAGATGGCGCCACGAATGACGAACTCAGCGTAGCCCAACAACGTATGCCGGACTTCACCGCTTACGCCCAATATGGATGGGGAGCTAACAGCCATCTTCGTGTGGGTGGTATCGTGCGCAGCATGACGTATACCAGCACGCTCAGCAATCATGCGTCCGATGTTACCGGATGGGGTGTACAGGCATCTACTTCGTTCAATCTCAGTAAGAAATGGGAAATCTTCGGGCAAGCTACTTACGGAAAAGGTATCGGACAATATTTGAATGATATAAGCAATCTGAATGTAGACATCGTTCCCAATCCTGAAAAAGAAGGCAAGATGCAGGCATTGCCTATGCTGGGCTGGTTTGCCGGGGCACAGTATAATATCTGTCCGAAAATATTCGTATCCGGCACATACAGTATGTCCAGATTATATTCTGAGAATGGTTATCCCAACGATCAACCAAGCAGTTATCGCTACGGACAGTATCTCGTAGCCAATGTATTCTGGAATGTCACTCCAAACATGCAGGTAGGAGCCGAATACCTCCGTGGCTGGCGTACAGATTTCAGTAATTCAACACACCATGCCAACCGAATGAATTTGTTGGTACAATATTCTTTCTAATCAGATATATAAACAGGGAAGCCGCCTCAAAACAATGTTCGAGACGGCTTCTTCTATCATATTAGAAGTAATTATGAAATCAGAACCTGTAATCAATACTAAGGCCGAACACCTTATTAGTACGACTATAAACATTTGTACCACTCAATCCGGTACCATTATAGTTTTGAGACACTTTAGTATAGTCATCATAGGTAGTCCACATATAACCAACGTTCAAGGCAGCTCTTTCACTTAACTTCAACTTGGCTCCAAAGCCCAGAGTATAAGAATCACAAGAGAAACTGGTATCACTCTGATAATCGTTAGACAATCCATAATCTGTAATCTGACCACCACAGCTCACTGTCAGCTGTTTGGTTACATCCCACTCAATACCTGCCAGATACTCGTTTGTTCCCTTTGTCAGAAACTTCTGCTTGCCATTGGCCATTCCTGCATTCTTGTCATCAAAGAAGTGATATTCCACAGATGCGCGCAATACCGGTATGAACTCATAGGCAACAGCCACGGATAGCATGGAAGGGATATCATTCGGAGTATTCACACCATGCTTGTAATCCGCCAATTCACTTTCAGCGGCACCAATCATACGAAGCGAGTTTTCTTTAGTGGAATTCTCAATATTCAAATTAGTCATGAACTCATACTTTGCGCCAATGTTCAGCTTGCCCAACTTGGCATCCAAACCGATAACCGGAGTAAATCCCCATCCGGTCTGGCTGCAATCCAAATCGATGCCGATAAGTTCTGTTCCGGTAGTTATCGTTCCTCCGGTAGGCAAAGGCAAATTAGTGGCGGCACTGGCATTTAATGCACCCTGATAGCCACCGGTGAAATAGTTCATGCGACCACCTGCAAAAACAGAAAGCCAGTCTGTTGCCTTATAAGTCAAGCCCAACTGTACAGAGTAAATGTACTGCTTGCCATCCATGTAGCTTTTCAGCGAATAGGCATTGCTCGGAATCTTTTGGGCTCCCAATCCGCCTATCACCATAGCATCGAACATGGGAAGACCATCATCAAACGAAGCCTTTCCACCGCCACCGGTGATACCGAAGAAGCCGGAAAGCGTCCAGTCACCCGTCTTATAAGCGGCAAACAAACTGGGAATGACAGGAGCAGATGCCTTACCCTCATAATACTTATTCAGCCCCAAACCTTCGCACGAAGCATCGATATTTCTTGTTTGAAAAGCACTCTGAATACTCAAAGACATATGAAAGCCGTCAGTCGGTAAAAACGCCAGACCTGCCGGATTGGACAAAGCACCGTCTATTTCAGTTGTAGCACCACGGGATAGCATACGAAGAAAAGCAGCATGCTGATTTGTATTCGTAAGGAGACCTCCAGCAAAAGTTGAAGTTGAAACGATTAGCAACATAAGGCTAATCAACGAAAATTTTCTCATCTAAATCTTTTTTAATTGTTAGCGGGCGCAAAGTTACAATAATATTGCACGGCTGAAAGCATTTTGTGCAAAAATGTCGCATCAGACCAACAATTAATTGAAAATAGAAACTGTTTCTAATGAAACTGATGAAAAAAAAGATAGATGATATCCGTTGCTCATAAGGGAAAAGAAAGGAAGGAAACCAGTTGACAAGTTGACAAGGAAACAAGGGGCTGCGCAATGCTTCTGTGCCGCATGGAACCTTGTCCCCTTGTCAACTGGTTAACTTGTCAACTTTCCCTCAAAACCCTATACGTTATGGGCAAAACGATGACCCTGTATGATAAACATTTTATGCGTTTATAATAAATATTTACACAACAGAATAATTGTGCGATCAGTATGATACTTAGGGTATCTCAGTATGATACTTAGGGTACCTCAATATGATACTTAGGCTACCTCAGTCGTATACTGAGATACCACCATCGTAATACATCTGATAATCAGTCATTTACAAAACGCCTCTTCGACATCAAAAAATCAAAACAAATAAACTATTTGAAATGATAAATTATTTCCTTTCAGCAGCGTTATGAACAAGACTCACCAAACTGAGATAATCCGCAGTCACCAACAACTATCCACAATATCGTAGTCAACTGTCGCCAATGAACCTTATTAGCCACGCGTGTGTTATATTGACAGACGATAAATTCTAAAAACTCCATAAACTATGGCATATACAATTGCTTTTTTCGGCACGAAGCCCTATGACGAGGCTTCGTTCAATGATAAGAACAAAGAATACGGTTTTGAACTCCGCTATTACAAAGGTCATCTGAATAAACACAACGTGATACTAACGCAAAATGTAGATGCTGTCTGCATATTTGTAAATGACACCGCAGATGCGGAAGTGCTCCATATGATGGCGGACAATGGCGTGAAATTATTGGCATTGCGTTGTGCCGGATATAACAATGTAGACCTGAAAGCGGCTGCCGATTGTGGTATCACAGTGGTACGTGTACCCGCCTACTCGCCCTATGCCGTAGCAGAATATACCGTAGCCCTCATGCTGTCGCTGAACCGGAAAATCCCCCGTGCCACCTGGCGTACACGAGACGGTAATTTCTCTCTGCACGGACTGCTTGGTTTCGATATGTACGGCAAGACGGTCGGCATCATCGGTACGGGAAAGATTGCCAAGAAACTTATTATGATTCTGCGCGGCTTCGGCATGAACGTACTGGCTTATGACCTATACCCCGACTATAACTTTGCCCGTGAGCACCAAGTGGTGTACACCACGCTGGACGAACTTTACCACAGTTCAGACATCATTTCCCTGCACTGTCCTCTCACCGAGCAGACCAAATATCTCATTAACGACTACTCCATCAGCAAGATGAAAGAGGGCGTAATGATTATCAATACCGGACGCGGACAACTGATTCATACCAACGCACTGATAGAAGGATTGAAGAACAAGAAGATCGGTTCTGCCGGACTGGATGTGTACGAGGAAGAAGGCGAATACTTCTACGAAGACCAGTCGGACCGCATCATCGATGATGATGTACTGGCGCGTCTGCTTTCCTTCAACAATGTCATCGTCACCTCACACCAGGCGTTCTTCACCCGTGAAGCATTGGAGAATATCGCCACTACCACACTTCAGAATATCAAAGACTTTGCAAGCGGAAAAGCCTTGGAAAATGAAGTCAAGATATAAAATTAACAATAAGAATCTGCAATAAGCAGAGGATAACATCTGACCATAAACTTTTTCAAAACCAGTTTGTTATCTAAACATATCAACCATTTAAAAGAAAGGAATTAATTATGAAAAAAGTAATAGACAAAGCGGAAAGCCGTGGACGTGCTCTATATGATTGGCTCGACAGTCACCATACATTCAGTTTCGACACCTACTACAACCCGCGCCGTATGAACTTCGGTGCCCTGCGCGTACTGAACGATGACCGTGTAGAACCAGGTAAAGGCTTCGGTACCCACCCGCATAAAAACATGGAAATTATCTCCATCCCCTTGAAAGGAAAGTTGAAACATGGTGATAGCCAGAAGAACAGCCGATCCATCACGCCGGGTGACATACAGACCATGAGTGCCGGTACCGGTATTTATCACAGCGAAATGAACGGCAGCGACACCGAACCGGTAGAGTTCCTGCAAATCTGGGTAATGCCGGAGAAGCTGAATACACCACCTGCCTATCAGGATTATGACATCCGCCCGTTGCTGCGCAAGAACGAACTGACGTTGATTGTTTCACCGGACGGTGACGCTCCTGCCAAGATGCTGCAACAGGCATGGTTCTCCATCGGAGAGATAGAAGCAGGCAAAAAAATCGGCTACCACATGCACCAGTCGCATGCAGGGGTATACATCTTCGTGATCGAAGGTGAAGTGAAGGTGGACGACACTGTACTCTCACGCCGTGACGGCATGGGTGTATATGACACTCACAGCTTTGAGCTGGAAACACTGAAAGACTCGCATATCCTGCTGATGGAAGTGCCCATGTAAGTCTTTTAGATAAAAATAACAGCTAAAAGCCAAGGTTTGTGTAGCGTTTTTCGTAATATTGCGCTATAAATTGATCCTTGCATGAAACTTGATTACATTTACCATAGCGGCTTCGCGATTGAAGCGGACGGAGTGACAGTCATTATCGATTACTACAAAGATTCCTCTGAAACGGAATATAATAAAGGTATCGTTCATGACTATCTGTTGGGAAGACCCGGAGAACTATATGTACTCTCTTCCCATTTTCACCCCGACCACTTTAATCGCGAAGTTCTTTTATGGAAGGTCGAGCGTCCGGATATTCACTACATCTTCTCCAAGGACATCCTGAAACATCGTCGCGCCACACGTGAGGATGCCACCTATATAAATAAAGGTGATGTGTACGAAGACCCGAATATCCGTATCGAAGCATTCGGCTCCACGGACGTGGGCATCTCTTTTCTGATCGACCTGCAAGGCATCCGGCTGTTCCATGCCGGAGACCTGAATAACTGGCATTGGAGTGAAGAGTCCACCCCACAGGAAATCCGGAAAGCGGAAGGCGACTTCCTTGCCGAGGTGAAGTACCTCCAGCAGACCGCCCCTTCGGTAGACGTAGCCATGTTTCCAGTGGACAACCGCATCGGGAAAGACTATATGAGAGGTGCGGAACAATTCGTGGAACGAATAAAAACCGCTATCTTTGTTCCTATGCACTTCAGCGAGGAATACAAGGGCGGAAATGCTTTCCGGGAGTTTGCCGAAAGCAAAGGTTGCCGTTTCCTGTCCATTACCCGTAGGGGCGAAAGTTTCGATATTACTCAATAAAACATACGCATTATGAAAAATTTGACACAGTTTCTTTTTATGCTGTTATGCATCTGTCTGCCGGCCACAGCGTTTGCAGACGCCAATAAAGATAAAGATGACGACAGCAAGTATCTGGCAGGTGCAGTACCCGAAGTAGATGGAAAGGTGGTATTCACCAAAGAATTCAGCATTCCCGGCATGTCGCAGGAAGAAATCTTCAAACGCATACAGGCTTGGATGGAAGCGCGGCTGAAGAAAAACGCAAACACCAGTCGCGTAGTCTACACCAATCCGGAAGAAGGACAAATCGTAGGCACGGGAGACGAATGGATCGTATTCAGTTCGAGTGCGCTTTCTCTGGACCGTACAAAGATACTCTATCAGCTTTCAGTTGTCTGCGCACCTGAGAAGTGTACGATGGAAGTAGAGAAAATCCGTTTCAACTATCGCGAAGGCAAAGAGAAATATACGGCAGAAGAATGGATAGTAGACAAGTACGCACTGAACAAGGCCAAAACCAAATTAGTGCGCGGACTTGCCAAATGGCGTAGAAAAACAGTAGACTTTGTAGACGACCTGGCCCTTGGAGCAGCCGAAGCCCTCAGTGCAAGCACTGCTAAGAAAGCAGCCGAAGCAGCTGAGCAGAAGGAAGCTAAGAAAGAGGAAAAGAGTGTTGTAAACTCTGGTCCGATAGTAATTGCCCCAAAAGCAGAAGTTGAAGTGAAGACTCCGGCTGAAACCGGCAAAGTCACAGTAATCCCCGCCACTCCGCTCACCCCGGCTACTCCTGCAACGTCAGGTACAGTGCCCGGTTACAAAGAAGTAGCTCCGGATCAATTGCCGGCAAATGCCATCCAAATGGGTGCGGGCAAGTTAGTGCTTGTAATCGGCTCGGATGCTTTCAACATGACCATGATGACAGCAAACGCAGGTGGTTCATTGGGCAAATCATCAGGCAAGCCTGTTATTTTCAGCTTCCTTTCTCCCGACCAGCCTTACGAACAGATGGAGACGGCAGAAACTTACACCGTTCGTTTCTATCCGGCAAACCAAACCGAACCGTCAGTTGTTTTGGAATGTAAGAAGATGCCTTCACAGACTCCGATGGAAGGTCAGCCACGCATGTATGTGGGTGAAATTCTGAAAGCATTCGTTAAATAATTACTAATTACTAATCACTAATTACGTGGAAATAAAAGCTAAATTCGATCATTTTAATATCAACGTTACCAATCTGGAACGTAGTATTGCTTTCTATGAAAAGGCATTGGGATTGAAAGAACATCATCGTAAAGAAGCCTCAAATGGCTCCTTCACATTGGTTTACCTGACAGATAACAGCACAGGTTTCCTCTTGGAACTGACTTGTCTGAAAGATCATCCGCAAGCTTATGAACTTGGAGAGAACGAAAGCCATTTATGCTTCCGTGTTGCCGGTGATTATGAAGCTATTCACCAATACCATAAAGAAATGGGTTGGGTATGCTTTGAAAATACAACTATGGGATTGTACTTCATCCATGATCCGGATGATTACTGGATAGAGGTGCTTCCGGCAAAATGATGAAAGAATGGTAAAATGATAAATGGTAAGATGATAGGATTACATTTCCTCATCTTACCATTTATCATTTTACCATCTTATCATCTTATTTATGACGACCTGCCCTTTTCTTTCGTATATCCGCCTTCATCTTGGCAGCACCGGAACCATGTTTCCCGGTAATATACGATTTCTTCTTGGCTTTAGTTTTCACCTTTCCATCTTCCTTAGGTTTGTCTTTCTTTCCTCTAAAGACGATACCGCCCATTATTGCATCTTCTATACTCATATTCGGTTTCTATTACTATTACATTTATAAGCCAGTGCGAAGTATGGCTTTATCCATATATTGACCACAAAGATAGCTTTTTTCTACTAACAGACTGCATTTTTCGTATCTTTGCGGACAACTTTTAAATATTGAATAGAATGAACACTACGCTGCTTTCTGTTGACAAGGATCCGATGGGTACTGCTATTGCAGATTATTATAAACGACACAAGGCCGAACGACTACGGGTTTTCTCCTCACAGTTCGATGAGGATGAAATTCCGGTAAAGGAACTTTTTCGCATGGAAAAGCAGATGCCTCTTCTGGAACGTACCGCCCTGCAACTGGCTACGGGAAAGATTCTGGATGTGGGAGCCGGAAGCGGTTGTCATAGTCTTGCCTTGCAGGAAGCAGGCAAAGATGTACATGCCATTGATATTTCACCGCTTTCAGTAGAAGTAATGCAACAACGCGGTGTACGGCATGCCACATTACTCAATCTGTTCGATGAACATTTCCAAGAGACATACGACACAATATTAATGTTGATGAACGGTTCTGGAATCATCGGTAAGTTGAAGAACCTGCCTGCCTTCTTCAAAAGAATGAAGCAGCTGCTACAACCCAGCGGCTGCATCTTTATGGACTCCAGTGATCTGCGCTATCTGTTTGAGGAAGAAGACGGAAGTTTTGTGATCGATCTGGCAGGTGACTATTATGGAGAAATAGACTTCCAGATGCAATATAAGGATATTCTGGGAGAGTCATTCGACTGGCTTTACATTGATTTCCAGACACTCAGTCTTTATGCAGCCGAAAATGGTTTCCAAGCGGAATTGGTAAAAGAGGGAAAGCACTACGATTATTTAGCCAAGTTGACCTTGAAATAAGGTCAACCCGGACTTTCTGTTTATTATTTCTTTGCCAGCATTTCGTCTATCTTCTTCGTTAATGCGGCAAATTCCTCCTCATTGTACAAGCGGGTCAGCATCACAATGCGTCCGTCTTTATCAATCAGTACATTGCGAGTAATGCCGGCATTACGAAGCGCATATTTGGCAAAGATATCTGCACCCGGATCTAATCCCAAAGGATAAGTAACACCGGTTGATTTACCGAATGCAATCACTTTGTCCAGCGGCTCATCACGGTCTATACCAATAAGAGCAAATGCTGAATTATCTTTGTGTTTCAGCCAGATATCTTTTTCTATGAAAGGCATCTCTTTGCGGCATACCCCACACCAACTGGCAGTGAACTGTAACATCACTACCTTTCCACGAAGTTCGGAAAGGGTAACTTTCTTACCGTCTGTCAGGGTAATGGTAAAGTTAGGAGCCATCTCCCCTACTCTTACAATGTAGCCGGTGCTATCGGCAGTTACTTCCTGTGCTTTGCCCGATAAACTACAAAGGGCAAACAAAATAAAAATCAAACTCTTTACTACTTTCATCGATCTTATACTTTAGTTATTTTAAAACGGGAACAATAACGGGAGCACAAAGATCATCACAATTCCCATAATTATCTGTAAAGGCAAACCTACTTTAACATAATCCATGAATGTATAACGTCCTGCAGGCATCACCAATGCATTGGGCGGAGTCGAGAACGGAGAAGCAAAACACATACTGGCTGCCACGGTTACAGCAAATAGGAACGGATACGGACTCAAATCCAACTGTATGGCAGACTGAAGCGCAATCGGTGCAAGAAGTACTGCCGTAGCCGTATTACTAATAAACATAGTCATCAGCGAAGTGGTGAAATAAATACCTGCTAATAACACATAAGGTCCGTAACTACCTAGCCCGTTTACCAGCGATTGGGACACCAATTCGGAAGCTCCGGTCTTTTCCAGCGCCAACGACATAGGCAACATAGCGGCAATCAGAACAATACTTTCCCAGTTAATAGTTTTATATGCCGCTTCCACATTTCGGAAACAGCCGGTAAGCACCATCAGCAAACCTGCAATCATTACTGCCGTTACCGGAGCGACAGGGATAAAATCGAACATCATCATTACCACCATTCCCAACATGATAATGGCGGCAACAGGTGCTTTATGATTCAGGGTTACTTTGGCAGCCTCGGCAAGCGGTTGTCCAAGTACTACCCAATCAGAGGGATCTTCACTCAAACGCGCTATATTCTCCCATGTTCCTTGCACCAACAGCACATCTCCCGAATGCATCTTTTCATCCTTCAAATTCTTTAGGATATACTGACGTTTGCGTTGGATACCCAGAATATTCACCCCATATTTCTCTCTGAAACCAGAATCCTTTACCGGCTTATTGACCAGGTTAGAAGCAGGCATCAATACAATTTCAGCAATACCGATTTCCGTGAATTCAAGTTCATCACTCTTTGATTCTACGGTGCCTTCTGCATCATGCGTATCCAATAACTTCAATGTATTTTCTTCTGCAAAGCGCTCCACATTCGTAAAATCTCCCAGTACATACAGAATATCATTCTCCTGAATAATAGTATCAGCAGCAGCCATTTCCTGGCTCATCGTCTTAAAGAAATGACGACGCGAAGAAGATGACTGACGGCGAACCTCCATTATACCCACATTATAACGTTGTGGAATACTCAGTTCCTGTATGGTCTTTCCAGTTAAAGGGGATCTACTTTCCACTCGTACCCGACACAAGTTCTGGAACAATTGGTACTCCCCTGCCAGCTCTTTCAGTGATTTATTCTTTTTGCCCTTACGATCCTTATCGCCTTTCTTAGTCAGGAAAATTTTGCTCAATGGAATCAGTATCACCAATCCGACAGCTACACAAACCAGTCCGACAGGAGTAAATGAGAAAAAAGTAAGGGGCGCATATCCAGCAGAAGTCAGTGCTTCCTGAATTACAAGGTTCGGTGGTGTACCGATAAGTGTCATCATACCTCCCATACTACTGGCAAATGCAAGCGGCATCAGCAGGCGACTGACATTAATCTGTGTCCCCATAGCCATACTGACAACAATAGGAAGCATCAAAGCTACCGTTCCGGTATTGCTGACAAAAGCACCGATGAAGGCAGTCACCAGTACAATAAGAATAAAAAGCTTTAATTCGCTGTCACCGGCTAATTTTAGAATACGACTACTGATCATCTTCGCCAAACCCGTCTGAAAAATGGCACCGCCCACAACGAACAATCCTATCATCATGATCACGACGGAATTGGAGAAACCGGTCAATGCTTCCTCCGGAGTTAGAATACCGAATATAATTAGTAACACCAAAGCACAAAGCGCCACCAAATCCGAACGCACTTTGCCACTCATAAAGAATATCGCAGAAAGGAATAAAACAATGAGAGTAATATACATATAGATATAAAATTTGTCAGTTATTAAACAATTCAACAGTGATTTTTGTTCTAAGGCGTTGCAAATATCACAAAAATCAGCACAATGAACAATAGGGTGAATCCTTTTTGAACTAAATAAGCGACAAATATCTCACTAAATTATAAATAAAGTATAGATTATTAGCATTATATTTATAACTTTGAATCCGGGAATGATATTATGGGATCACCTCTTTTATCAGTTAAATTCTATAACAACAATGGGAAACGACAACACAATTACAGGCACCTTCAATGGAACAATCCACCTGGAATACCTGCCATGCATCAATTATGCAATGATACACAACCATGTACCTTCATGCAATTTCTGCGAACTAATGAACAGTGATGAAGTCGATTGGAACAATATCAAAGTTTCGATAGATGGAGAACTAATTAAGTACTCAGAGAGTATTCTCGAAGTCATTCCGCACGGACAGAACATTCAAATCAACAACCTGGAAATATCACCTGAAAGTGTAAAATTAATCGAATTGACAGAAGGCATCGATACTATCTTTCATCTGGTTATTACGATTTCCGGTGAGATAGCCCATCAGCAAACATTTCCCATCAAACTGATGGCATACGATCAGTGGACCGGTTCCAGGATTATGCCCGAACTCTTAGCTACATTTGTTACTCCCAATCATCCCATACTTTCAAGAATAAGCGTAAAAGCCTCACAATTCCTCGAAAAGTGGACCGGAAACTCTGCCTTAGACGAGTATCAGACACAGGACCCCAACCGAGTACGTGCACAGGTAGCTGCTATTTATGAAGCTCTCCGGTCTGAGTCTTTAATATATTCTACAGTTCCAGCCAGCTTTGAAACTTCGGGGCAGCGTATCCGCTTGGTAGATAATGTACTCACCAGCAAACTAGGTACATGTATAGACCTGACTTTACTCTATGCTTCCTGTCTGGAAGCCAATGGCATTCATCCTCTTTTAGTCTTGTTGAAAGGACATATATTGGTAGGTGCATGGCTTACAGAAGATATTTATCATCAAACCGTAGGCGATGATGCTTCCTTTCTACTCAAAGGGAGTGCAAATGGCATCAGCGACATTGTATTAGTAGAGACAACCGCACTGGCATCTTCTCAAAATATTTCATTTGAAGAAGCTGCTACAATGGCTCAGAGAGAACTCAAAGAAGAAAACAGATTCGAGCTGTTTATCGATGTATATAGGTGCAGACTGGATAAAATCCGTCCATTGCCACAACGCATAAACCATAACGGTGAATGGCAAATAGAAAACAGCGGAATAGAACATGAGAATGTAACCCAAAGAATACACCGACTGGACCGGTATGAAATAAAACTCGAGGACAGCAAGGATGAAATAACCAAGCAGATTATTTGGGAAAGAAAACTACTGGACTTTTCTCTACGCAATAATCTGATCAACATCCGGCTTGGCAGAAGAGTTATACCATTCATATCTTTCGAAATTGATCATCTGGAAGATCATCTGCAAGCCGGAGAAAACTACCAGATATTATCCAGCCCTACTAAAAGTAAAATAGAACCGGGTGAGACAGGGCTCTATGATTCTTCTTTATGGAAAGAGAATTTGGAAGAATTAGTAATCAGCGAGCTGAGAAACAAAAAACTCCGTTCTTATCTGACAGAAAGCGAACTACAAAACTCACTCAAATTTGTATACCGTACATCGCGAACCGCCATTGAAGAAAATGGTGCAAATTCACTGTTCCTCGTTTTAGGAATACTGAAGTGGTATGAGTCTCCTAAGAGTGTGAAACCACGCTTTGCTCCTATCTTATTGTTACCGGTAGACATTGTGCGTCGTGGAGGTTCAAGTGGATATATTATCCGTACCAGAGACGAAGAAATTATATTGAACATAACTCTCGTCGAACTATTGAAACAACAGTTCAGTGTTAATCTTTCCGGGTTGAATCCGTTGCCAAAAGATGATAGTGGCGTAGACGTGAAAAAGATATTCGCTACGATTCGTACCTGCATTCGTAATATGAAAGGTTGGGATGTAGTGGAAGAATCGATGTTGGGGCTATTCTCATTCAACAAGTTTGTCATGTGGAATGATATTCATACCAATGCAGACAAATTGAAAGAGAACGCCATTATAGCCAGTCTGATGGAAAATCGTATTCAATGGCAGGATACGACTCCGGAAATTGACGCCAGAGAAATAGACAGAAATCTTGAACCTATCCATTTTGCCATCCCTGTTGATGTTGACTCTTCGCAGCTGGAAGCCGTTATTGAATCAGGAGAAGGAAAGAGCTTCATATTGCATGGACCTCCGGGAACCGGTAAATCACAGACCATTACCAATATGATAGCCAATGCCCTGTACAAAGGAAAACGTGTGCTGTTTGTAGCAGAAAAGATGGCGGCACTTTCTGTAGTACAAAACCGTCTGACTAAGATAGGATTAGATCCGTTCTGTCTGGAACTACATTCTAATAAGGTCACTAAATCTCATTTTCTGGCTCAGCTCCAGAAGGCTATAGAAGTCATTCACATTCAGTCTCCAGCCGAGTTTGAAAGTACTTCAAAGCAATTATTTGAGCGTAGAAAGAAATTAATCGATTATATGGAAGCATTGCATCATCCCCATGCTTCCGGCTTTTCTCTTTATGATTGCATTACAAACTACTTATCGATACAGGGAGATGAATTGTCTATCGACTTTTCTCTGTTGCCCTCCATCACCAGGAATCAACTGATAGACTTTTGCGAAAATATCCAGGAACTGGATACAGTTTTTCAGATAACAGGGCATCCGCAAGATCACCCGTTAAAGGGACTGGAGCCATACGATACTTCCATAGAGAGCTCTCAGAAATTACAAGCCGGAATCAGGCGCTTTATTAATTTATTCACCTCGATTACCGCTAACAGAAAGTTGCTTTCAAATAGTCTGGGAATCTCGATACCTGATAATTGGGATGGGATCAACTGGATGGGCAAGATATGTAACCAGCTTCTATCCATCCCATATCTGAATAAAACGTTATTGGAAATGGGTGGTAATACCGACTTGATAGAAGAATGGAAAGATATTATCCTGTCCGGTCGTAAGCGAGATCAGTTACAAGCTGAACTGGGTAAAGAGTATGCACCTCAAATTCTGGGAGAAAATGCATTTGCCCTCCAACAAGAATGGAAAGCTATCGAATTGAAATGGTTCTTACCTAAATTCTTTGCCAAACGTTCTTATCTGAAAAAGCTCAGACTTTACAATATAAGTTTGCAGGCAGCACAAATACCAAGCCTGTTAGAAAAGCTCAATGCTTATCAAAAGAATAATAAGATCATTCAAGAACAATCTTCCGAATTATCATCTTCTTTCGGCTTCTTAGGAAGAAAGAGCAAAGAGAAATGGGATGATATTGATTCTATACTTAAGAATCTTCCGATAATTTACAACACTTTATCGGAATACGTAGCAATCGTTCAACAGCCATTCGCAGAAGTTCTGAATCAATTTGCAAATAAAATCAGTATTGACTGGAACGCATTCCAACAGTCTAATAAAGATACATTCAGGCAACTAATCGATACATCCAACGAGTTGAATACGGTTCTCAATGAAATAAAAGGTTTATGCTACATACAACTGCCGGATAATAATCTTGAAGTGAAACTACCGGTTCTACTGAATACCTGGCTAACTCACTTCAATAAGATTAAAGATTGGGGACAATGGTGCATCCGTAAGAGAGAATTGGAATCTCTGCATTTAACCGTAGTTATCAACTATATAACAGATAAGCATAAAAGCGGATCGGAAGCTTCTAATGCGTATATGAAAGGCGTTTATCACCAATTAGCTCTAAAAACCGTTGATGCGGACGAAACTTTACGCCTTTTCAACGGGTTGCTATTTGAGGAAATGATCAGTAAATACAAACAACTGACTATAGATTTTCAGGAGTTGAGTAAAAAAGAACTATACTGTAGATTAGCAGCCAGAATACCATCACTAACAATGGAAGCTGCCTCCAGTTCCGAAATAGGAATTCTAAAAAGGAACATTTCAAATGGAGGACGTGGCACATCTATCCGGAGAATTATAGACCAGATACCAACTCTGTTGCCCAAGCTATGTCCATGCATGTTGATGAGTCCGATATCAGTGGCTCAGTATATCGATCTGGATGCAGAGAAGTTCGATCTTGTTATTTTCGACGAAGCATCACAGATGCCTACCAGCGAGGCAGTCGGTGCAATAGCCCGCGGCAACGCATTAGTCGTAGTAGGTGATCCCAAGCAAATGCCTCCGACAAGTTTCTTCTCCTCTTCACAAGTAGACGAGGAAGAAGCTGAATTTGACGATATGGAGAGCATTCTGGATGATTGCATCTCGTTATCCATTCCATCCCGTTATCTGACTTGGCACTATCGGAGCAAACACGAAAGTCTGATTGCTTTCAGTAATTCTCAGTATTACAATGGAAAGCTATATACTTTTCCTTCTGTGGATGACAGAGTTTCAAAAGTACGTTTAGTTCAGGTAGATGGTACATATGATAAAGGACGTACACGCAGCAATCATGCCGAAGCTGAAGCCATTGTGAAAGAAATACTGAACCGGCTACGTACACCTGAAGTTCCTGAAAAAAGCATAGGCGTCGTATCTTTCAGCCAAGTACAGCAAAATTTGATAGAAGATATGCTCATTGAGGAACTGAACAAATATCCCGAATTGGAAGAAAAAGCTTTCCAAAGTAATGAGCCTATTTTCATCAAGAATCTGGAGAATGTACAAGGTGATGAACGGGATATTATCCTTTTCTCTATAGGATACGGTCCGGACAGGAATGGCAATGTATCTATGAATTTCGGACCATTGAATAATCAAGGTGGCGAACGTCGTCTGAATGTAGCCGTATCGCGTGCACGTTATGAAATGATTATCTTCTCAACCTTACGCTCCGAACAAATAGATTTGAAACGTACAAAGTCCAAAGGTGTGGAAGGCTTAAAGAGGTTTCTTGAATTTGCAGAACGCGGCACCTCACCTGTTCCGGCCATCCAACTACAGAACCTGCAACAAAGTAATCTTATTACTTTAATTGCACAGGAACTTACTCAGCGTGGTTATAAAGTGGATACTCTGGTAGGACGGTCAAACTTTAAGGTGGATTTAGCGATTGTCAATCCATTGCAACCGGATACATATATTCTAGGGATATTGTGTGACGGCAGAAACTATTATGAAACCAAGACTACAAGGGACCGTGAAATAGTACAACCGAATGTTTTGCAGATGCTCCACTGGAATGTAATGCGTGTATGGTCCGTCGACTGGTTTGAACATAAGGAGAACGTCGTGGAGCGCATTATCAAAAAGCTGGAAGATTTAAAAAGCACAAAAGTAGAAGAACAGCCTCCTCTTCCGATAGAGAATAATGTTCTGAAAACATTCAGTATAGAGAATGAACCTGTTGTAGAGTTAGTGAACAATCGAGAAAGAGAATATATATTTGCTGACTTGCCCGATATAGGCTACAGTACAGATATCGATACCGTAATGGCTTCCTCCTATCAAGTTAAAAAACAACTTCAACAAATAGTCAAGATTGAACAACCCATAACAAATACTCTGCTATATAAAAGAATATTACGAATTTGGAATCTAACAAGGGTTACCACCCGTTTACAGGTATTTATCGACAATCTTCTTGAAGATGCATATAAAGACCCTTTATCGGGAGATACTATAATTTACTGGGAAGATGAAGAGAAAGCTAAAGACTGCGACTTTTACCGCATCAACTCCAAACGCGATATTCTGGATATTCCAATCCTGGAAGTAATGAGCGCCGCCCGCTATGCCATAGAGCAACAGATATCTATGCCGACTGAAGATCTGAAACGGCTGACTTCCCAACTTCTCGGTTTCAGTAGGAAAGGAAACAATCTAGATATGGTAACGGAACAGACTATACAATTGCTGATTGATCAAGGAATATTCAGCCATGCGAACGGAATGGTATCCATGAACAATTAGGGTTCATGGATACTTTTTTCCGAAAGGGAAGAAAACAAGATGGAAAAGAATGTCTACCTAATAGTCTTCGATAGTGGAATTTCCAAATATATCCTTTTTGATAATCTGCTTGTGCCCTTTATTGTCTTCAATAATAGTATTGCCAAAAATATCTTTTTTGATCGTTTTCTTATTGCCATTATCATCCTCAATAATGGTATTACCAAAGATATCTTCTTTGATCGTTTTTCTATGACCATTATTATCCTCAATAATGGTATTGCCAAAGATATCTTCTTTAATCGTTTTTCTATGACCGTTATTATCCTCGATAATGGTATTGTCAAAGATATCTTTTTTAATCGTTTTCTTATGGCCGTTATTGTCTTCGATAATAGTATTTCCCAGAATATCTTTTTTAATCGTAATCTTATTACCATTATCATCTTCAATAATCGTATTGCCTAAAATGTCTTTTTTGACTGTTTTCTTTTCTTGATTGACTATCGAATATTCGTAACTATCCTCGATAGAATTAACACCATAGCTCTTCGTTATATGGGGAGCTAAAACAAACTGAACTGTAAATAGGATACATAGAATCTTTTTCATGGCGTATTTCTTTTGGTTTGTAACAAAAGTAATATGGGAAAATGATAACTAACTGGTGAATTCTATAATTATTGATAGGGAAAAACCTAAAATTAATACTTTTCATGTGCTACAATCGTATCGTTTTAGGAGGCTCGGACTACAATCGGTCTACACTCGCACGATTTTCTACCCAAATGGCAGGGTAGCTAAGTTACTGAAGGTCAATAAACAACAAATGCCCCAAGTATTTCTACTCAGGGCATTTTGTTCGTTTTGAGGTTCCTGGCGGATTCGAACCGCCGTACACGGTTTTGCAGACCGCTGACTAAGCCACTCATCCAAGGAACCAATCTTTCTCATTTGCGGTTGCAAAGGTAGTACATTTTTTGGAAATTCCAACTATCCGCAGCAATTTTTCTTCTTTTCTTTTTTCGTCGCACTACACTCTGCACGCTTCTCATCCATCAATCGCTTTAAGTCACAACCGGTTACGCAATTTGCACATGGATTACCATTTTCTCTTGTCCGGCGAAAAAATGCATAAATTCCCCATCCGATCCGGACAATACACAACAGTAACAGGATTGCAACTACCCATTGTTGCCAATTCATCATACAAATAATCCTCCTATTCTATAAATGGCAAATGCCATTACCCACGCAAGCAGCGTGGTATACACTGCCGTAAATAACGCCCATTTCCAGCTACCAGATTCTTGCTTGATTGCTACAATCGTAGCTATACATGGGAAATAGATCAATACAAACACCATATAACAGAAAGCTACCAACGGTGTAATCGGAATACGTTCGGCAAGACTTACGGCATCTGCTTCAGCATCATTCGTATAAAGCACGCCCAGTGTACTTACCACTAATTCCTTAGCGCCCACACCTGAAAGTATACCGATACCAAGTTTCCAGTCAAAACCCAAAGGTGCAATCACCGGCTCCATAGCCTTTCCTATCTGTCCGATGTAGGAATTCTCCTGCTGTTCGGCAACCGTTTCATACGCATCATGGTCAGGATAATATCCCAATGCCCATATTACGATGGAAGCTATCATGATAATACCTCCCATTTTACGAAGATATTGTGCCCCCTTCTCCCACGTGTGACGGAAAATAGCTTTTGCTGTCGGTAAACGGTAAGGCGGAAGCTCCATTACGAACGGAGTATCATCCCCCTTCACCAGAAAACGGCTGAATAAACGCGCCAGCAATACCGCCAACAGAATACCTATTGAATATATTAATAACAGTATCAAACTACCATTGTTCGGAAAAAATGCACCTACCAGCAACAAATAAATAGGCAGGCGGGCACTACATGACATCAACGGATTGACGAGCATGGTAATAAGTCGGCTTTTACGGTTCTCAATAGTGCGCGAAGCCATAATAGCAGGTACGTTACATCCGAAGCCCATAATCAGAGGAATGAAGGATTTACCATGCAGCCCCATCTTATGCATAATCTTATCCATGATAAATGCAGCGCGTGCCATGTAACCGGAGTCTTCCATCAGCGATATGCAGAAATAAAGAATAAGGATGTTCGGCAGGAAAACAATCACACCACCAACACCACCTACAATACCATCTACCAATAGATCTTTCAACGGTCCGTCCGCCATATTGGCATGTATAAAGTTACCGAGAGTTTCTACCAGCCATTCGATACCCATCATCGGGTATTCGCCAAGCACGAACGTCCCTTCGAACATGAGATACATGAACAGGAAGAAAATGGGGAATCCCCACACACGGTGCGTTACGATAGAGTCTATCACACGTGTAGTATGTTCTTTATCCAAGTGATTATCCACAAAGGTTTCTTTCAGTGCACCGGATATAAAACCATATTTTGCATCGGTAATTGCCTGATCGCAATCCTCATTCAGCACGTCTCGGATACGGCGGCTTTCCTGATCACGGACATCTATGATTTCTTTGCCGTTGGGTAAAGTTTTAATCAGCGTTTCCAAATCCGGATCATTCTCCAGAAGTTTGATGGCAAGAAAGCGGGTAGAATACTTATGACGGATACCCTCATTCTCACTAATCACCCGCTTCACCTCTTCAATGCTGCGTTCCAGTTCAGGACCGTGGTTAATGTGAATATGACGATAGAATCCATGATGACGTACTTCTTCTTCTTTATGAGCCCCACCGGTATAGCCGGGCACATACTCCCGATGCCATTCACGCAGGTCATTCAACACTTCTGCACGTACCTTGCCTTTCTGATCGAGGAAGTCGGCACCTTCGTAAATACTGATAACAACGTGAAAAAGATCTTCGATGCCTTTGCCCGTACGCGAAACGGTAGGAACCATAGGAACACCAAAGAGTTCACTCAGTTTCATGTAATCCAGCGTGTTGCCACTGGCTTCCAGTTCATCGTACATATTGAGCGCCATCACCATACGCACGTTCATGTCAATCAACTGGGTAGTGAGGTACAGATTACGTTCCAGATTGGACGAATCTACCACATTGATAACAATGTCCGGTGTTTCATCAATAATATGATGACGGACATACATTTCTTCAGGACTATATGCTGATAGCGAATATGTACCCGGCAAATCGACTATACGGAAATGATAACCTTGGAAATTAAAATAACCTTCCTTAGCATCCACTGTAACCCCGCTGTAGTTACCAACGTGTTCGTGTGAACCGGAAGCAATATTAAACAGAGAAGTTTTTCCACAATTTGGATTACCCACTAATGCAACATTAATGGTGCGGCGTTTACCAAGAGCGATACGTTTCAGTTCTTCTTCCCCCGGATAAATATCTTCACTCATTCCCGGATGATAATTCGGTTTTGTCACTTGCTCTTTCGCCTCATGTTCGCTGAGTATTTCAATCATCCCTGCCTCCTGGCGGCGCAAAGAGATTTCATACCCCATTACTTTGTATTTTATTGGGTCTTTCAGCGGGGCATTCAGCAAAACCTCTACAGTCTTGCCTTTAATAAAACCCATTTCTACAATTCGTTTGCGGAAACCGCCATGCCCCAGTACTTTAACGATTACACCTTTTTCTCCAGTTTTTAATTCGGATAAACGCATAGTCTTCTCTCTTTCTTTAATTTGGATGCAAAGATAAATGATTTGTATTTAGCCTACAAATTATTTAGATTGTTTTTAAATAAGGAGAAATATTCTCCATTCTCCACTTTGTTCCGAAGAATTAGAAAGAATTCAATCCGTTAATATTATCTTTGCACCATTATGAATATAAAGAAAATAGCGCAATATATTGATCAGGAGAAGCTTTTCACACGAGAAGACAAAATACTGGTAACGCTGAGTGGCGGAGCGGACTCAGTAGCTTTGTTGCGTCTACTTCTTGCTATGGGGTACACCTGCGAGGCGGCACATTGCAATTTCCATCTGCGGGGCGATGAGTCGGTTCGAGATGAAATGTTTGTCCGCGAACTATGCTTGCAGCTGGAAGTTCCGTTACATGTCCAACATTTCCAAACCACGGAAGAAGCGGAAAAGCGCCACATATCCATTGAAATGGCAGCACGGGAATTACGTTATGCTTGGTTTGAGCAGCTCCGTCTACAACAAGGAGCCAACGTTATCGCCGTGGCCCATCATAAAGATGATAGTGTAGAAACTCTCCTGCTCAACCTTATCCGTGGAACAGGCATCAACGGACTATTGGGTATCCGTCCCAAAAACGGAAACATTGTCCGCCCCTTGTTATGCCTCGACCGGAAAGAAATAACCGAATACCTACAAGAAATCGGACAATCTTACGTAACGGACAGCACCAACCTGCAAGACGAATATACACGCAACAAGATACGCCTCAACCTCTTGCCTCTAATGCAGGAAATCAATCCCTCTGTAAAAGAAAGCCTTCTCCGCACCTCAGAACATCTGAATGATGCAGCTCTCTTATATAAGAAAGGTATAGAAGAAGGTAAGCAGAAAGTGCAAACCGAACAAGGTATCCTGATCAGTGCTTTGCTCCAAGAACCTGCACCGGAAACTTTATTATTTGAGATCTTATCTCCATTAGGATTTAACGGTGCACAGATCAAAGATATTTTCACCTCCCTGAACGGACAACCGGGAAAGATATTCCTTAGCAGAGAATGGCGTGTGATTAAAGACCGGGAGCTTCTGCTGATAGAACCGGTCTATTCAGAAGATGCTTCAACAGTCTTTTCACCGGATGATCCTACCCTACCCTTTCGTCTGACGATGGAAGAATTAGAAGTCACGGATGATTTCATCATTCCCCGCGACCGAAACACTGCTTGCTTCGATGCAGACAAACTAAAACAACCTCTCACAGTCAGACGTTGCCGACAAGGTGACACATTCGTTCCCTTTGGTATGACCGGACGAAAAAAGGTCAGTGACTACCTTACTGATCGGAAATTCTCTCTTTCCCGCAAAGAACAACAATGGGTGCTTTGCAGTGATTCCCATATCATTTGGTTGATAGGCGAACGTACTGATAATCGTTTCAAAATAGACGACCAAACACAAAAAGTTATTATTCTGAAGTTTATTCCTTATTAATTGCAATGAGTATCCTTTAGAAAGCGATATGACAACTTACTCCTTTTTCTTCTTTTGAGAAATAAGGAGAAATAAATATATTCTTATACCGCTTACGGAAGAAAGTCTTTGTAATAGTTGGATAAAGCCAATAAGCCGCCTGAGTACTCAGTATTCCGATTCCGGCTCCGGTAAGCACATCTGTCAGCCAATGACGATTGTTATACATACGAAAGAAGCCTGTACCGGCAGCTACTGCATACCCGGCAACACCTATCCATGGAGAAACGTCCCAATATTCCTTACGCAAAAACTCCGCACCCATAAAAGCGGTTGCGGTATGCCCCGACGGGAAGGAGTTACGGCTACTCCCGTCAGGACGCTCTACACTGGCCGTCATTTTAAATGTGTTTACGGTGATACCCATTAGTGCATAGGCAGTAGCAAGGATTATGGTACGATCCGTAAAGCTATGCCTTCCTTTTACACCACACAAATTCAAGCCATAAACAGCAAACATCGGAGCATACTGCGAAAAATCATCAACCGTAAATTTACTGTCAATGTTTTCCCGTAGCTCGTCACGTAACTCCCGGTTCTGATATTGCAGCCAATGGCTTTCCAACCCGATAATCCCCACTCCAATCAAAGTTGCAGGTAAAATGACCTGCCGGATGCGGAAACGGTATGGATTATTATCCATTACCCGAACCGTATCCGTTTTGACAGAATCCTCCTGTGCTTGTCCAATTACTGTAAATGTACAAAGTACAAGTAATATAAGGATTTTACATACTCTCATCATATTCTAACTTCGCTGTGTGTTTTTTGCTCTTGTTTCCACCAAATGTATAAGAAACGCCGATATAGAAAATACGGGGATTACGGCGTTTTTCTACCTTCTGTTTCAGTTCGGGTGTATCAAGCGTATACGACTTCCGATAGGTATCAAACAAATCAGTAACCGAAGCCAATACGGAAAGATTGATACTCGGAATATCATACTTCATACCCAGATTGATACAATAATCGGCATCCCTACGACCTTGCGGCACCAGTGTGGCAGAACGATAACGTGCATTGAGCTGCATCATATAATGTTTGAACGGTATGAAGTTGGCATTGAACAACGTGCTCCACGAGAAAGTATTCCTGTGTCGTGAAAAGCCCAACTTTTCTGCATTGATCTGATTGAAATATCCGTTTGCATTCCAGTTAAAAGAGAGCCAACGATTGATAGAATAACTCCAGATCAGCTCCAATCCTGCATTGTGACTCTGATCCAAATTCTCTTTAGTAGTCAGCAGTACGCCACCGTCTATGTAGCGTGATACTTCGGTAATCTGATTGGTAAGATAGCGATAATAGACTGTAGTCATCAACGATGTATTTGTATCATTGTGCCACAGCCATCCCACCTCCACCGAATGTATCTTTTCCGGTTTCAAATCAGGATTACCCGCCGAAAGACTGAGTGGATTGATACGCTCGGCAAATGGATTCATATCACTACCTCCCGGACGGTTCACACGAAGGCTATAGCTTAGTTGGAGTTCATTGTGCTCATTCAGTTTGCGGGAGGCGTGTAACGTAGGATAAATATTGGTATAGTGTTGCCTCGTGATGCTGTCAAGAGAATAAAGATTGTTCCGGATATCAGCATATTCTCCACGCAGTCCGGCCATAAGACTCCACTCTCCCGGATTCATTTCTAAAGTAGCGAAGAAAGAATGAAGGGTGCGATGATGGGTAAAATCACTTGTGCGGTCAAGATCAGGAATGAAAGATGCACCATCCCAATTCTCCACATGATAATTCTGTTCGGCACGAAGCGCTTCCAGTTCATAACCTGCCGATAGTTTTGTCCATTCCGACAAATGATGCTGCCAATGCACTTTTCCGATATGCAGATAATTGGCATCCCATACCCACTCATTGTCTTTAGTGTCATTCTCCATTTGCATGGTAGAATATTCATTCTGTTCGTCTTCACTTTCGGAAGAATAAGTATAGTTCACGCTCCATTCATTTCCCTTTCCATAGGTGTGGGTATAGAGAAAGTTTCCTTCCCACATATTCTCTCTGGCATCAGCCCTGCGATTGCGAAAATAAAAATCTTCCAAATGATGATTTATATCTTCCGTAACAGATTCTATACGCTCACTTCGCAGGAAATGACGGCGATTATAGCTTCCCGAAATTTCCATGACATCATGAGTCGAAAGGTTTGCTCCCATTCCAAGTCGTAATGTGTGCGACACGGGACGCCCTGTACCGAGGGTCGTCTGGTTAATGTATTCCGTGGGCGATGTACGATTGTCAAAAATACTACGGTCATAGCGATCTTGCCGGAAAGCATAACCGCCAAAGAAATTCACCCCATTGATGCCGTAATTCAAATTCACTCCGGCATTGTAACGGTCGTGGCTACCGGTATTCGCCGTCAAAATGCCATTCAGTCCCGCCTTGCTCTCCTTTTTCAATACGATGTTGATAATACCGCTCACACCATCGGGTTTATACTCTGCCGAAGGATTAGTAATTACCTCAATACGTTCGATACTGTTTGCGGCAAGTTGATTCAGAGCATCAGTCCGTGTCCTGCCGCTCATCAGTGCGGATGGTTTTCCATTAATAAGGATAGTCACATTCTCATTACCACGCAGGCTGACCGTACCTTCCAAATCCACCTCCACCGAAGGAATATTCTGCATCAAATCGCTTGCCGAGCCTGCCGAACTCATCAAATCCTGTCCGACATTAAATACCTTACGATCCAGTTTGGGCACAAAAGTGGATTTTCGCCCGGCTACCACCACCTCATTCAACACTTGACCTTTATCGTCAATCCACAATACACCGACATCAACCGTCTGATTACCATTACCCACAGTGAACATTTCAGATTGTGTTTCACCATAACCGACATAACTACCCACCAGATAATAACGACCCGTTGGCACATCTTCCAGATGAAAGCATCCGGTAGAATCTGTCATAGCTCCCGTCACAAGTTTTTTTGTTGTTGCCTCGTACAAAGCTATCGTGGCAAACTCCACCGGTGCTTTATTCGTTTTACCACTTAAGATTCCTGTCACTTTACTGCCATTTCCTGCAGCGAATACAATCGTAATCCAACAAATGACCACGATGCCTAAAACAAATCTTTTCATACCTTTTCTTTCTTTTATCTCAAAATTCTGAGGCAAAAGTAAAAGGCAAATTAGAAGACATTTTGAATTTTATCGGGGAAGATAATCTTTTTGAGGAGATCTTTTAGGATACGTCAACTGATTATCGAAAAGCCGTTAACGGAATTCATTCATTTCCCATTAGAGGAATTTACAACTGTATAGCGAGCTATTTTCCTACTACGACTGAGGATAGTTCCCATTAGGACTGAAGGTACTTCCCACTACGACTGAAGCCACTTCCCACTAGGACTGAACTCGTGTTCCACTACGACTGATCTTAGTGAAACACCAAGTGCATTATCACACAGACAGTTACATCCTTTTCAGCACTCCTATATAGCTCATATCGGAAAAGGAATGAATAAGACTCACCACAGATTACACAGATTCACACAGATTTATTAATCTAATAATCAGCAAAATAGGATCTGTGTCAATCTGTGTAATCTGTGGTGAATTAATTCATAACCGAAAAGCTTTGAAATAATTTCACCAACAAATTACCTAAAATGCACTGAAAATACATGGTGATTCTCTTCGAAAACGTACTGCAACCTCCAACCATGATAGTCGCAAATAGCTTTCGCAATAGAAAGTCCAAGTCCATTCCCAGACGTCTTTGTATCATCAGAACTGAAACGCTGGAAAAGCGTACGGGCATTAAGAGATACTCCATCCGCCGGATTACTGACCGTAAAATAGCTATTGCAAAGCAAAAGTCTAATCTCTCCATTCATTGCAGCAGTATGGCGAATGGCATTGACAACAAGGTTATTCAGCAGGCAACTTAACAGAATTGTGTTTACATTGTGCACAACATGGCACGTACGCTGGTCAAGGAATGAAATGTTCAAATCACTGTGCAGTACATTGTAAGTAGGCATTGACTCACGAATAAAGCTGCCTAAGTCGACCTCCTCCATCTCTGTGTACTGTGAATTCTCTATTTTTGCCAAGAGTAGTAAATTGCGATTCAAATGTTCCATCCGGGTATTGAGGTCGTAAAGATCGGAAACAAGATTCATTGACCGCTCGTCCAGTTCTTCCTGCATCAACAAGTCCAGTTTACTGCGAATAATAGAAATAGGTGTTTGGAGTTCATGCGAAGCATTCTCGGTAAACTCTTTCTGTATACGATAAATCTCCTTATCTTTCTGCATCAGCTTTGCCAACGAATTGTTGAGCCGAGCAAATTCTTTTATTTCGGTTTTCTGAAACTGAGGCACTGCACTTTGCGCCAAGTTGAACTGTTCTGTCTTCTGCAACGTATCATCAAACGGCAACCACAGGCGATGTGTAATGAAACGCATCATAATAAACAAAGCAAGGCTCAAGACCAGAAAAATAAGCAGGAACTGAAGCATCATTCCCACCATAATATCCCGTTCTAAGTCAATGTGTGGAATAGACGTCCCCAATTGCACCGCCTCGATAATGTCTATCATATCCTCCGCATAGAAATACTTGGTGAGCAGGAAAAACAAGGGAGTGGCTAGTATAAAGATTGCCACCGTACAGACAAGGAACTGCGAGAGTGTTTTATGCAAAAGACTTTTCATGATTCTATAGCCCATTTATATCCGGTTCCATAATATGTCTTAATGCAATCTGCCATACCCACATCCGCCATTTTCGCTTTTAAGTTTTTGATGTGGGCATAGACGAAGTTAAAGTCATTCATCATATCCGCCATGTCCCCGCTAAGATGTTCAGCCAATGCACTCTTAGAAACAACACGACGACGGTTTTCAATGAGGAATAACAGAAGTTCATATTCTGTTTTGGTCAAATCAAGCGTGACAGTTCCGACACTAACCACCTTACCAAGCAAATCAATACTTATCGAACCATTCTGTAAAGTGTTGCTGTTCGTAAAACATTTCCTCCTCAACAAAGCAAAAATACGCATACTCAATTCCGGCAGATGAAAAGGCTTGGCTAAATAATCGTCCGCACCGATCTTCAGTCCCGCCACTTTATCGTCTAAAGAATCCTTTGCCGACACGATGATAACTCCCGTCTGAGGCGATGTACTTTTTATTTTTCGCAGCACATCCAATCCATTTCCTCCGGGAAGCATTAAATCCAGCAAGATACAATCATATTCGTAGAGTTCTACCTTCATGGCAGCCTCAGCAAAAGAAAAGGCTTGTTCGCACAGATAATCTTCCCGACACAGAAAGCTCACAATGCTGTCGGACAATTCACGTTCATCCTCTACTATCAATAATTTCATAGTTCCTAATTTTAAATACAGACACAAATGTATCGGAGAATTCTGTAGAAATTCTGAATGAAAGGAGTTTATTGCATGTAGGATTAAAGCTATAAAATAATCCGGTCCTCTTTCTGTCGCACAAAGCAGTCTGAAAGCAATGAAGCAAACGGAGTATCATACGTCCGCGCCTTGAACGAACATCCTTTGACACATGCACAACACTTTATGCACTTTTCGGCAATCGTATTACATTCGTCACCTTTCAGGATAGCTCCCGAAGGACAATGTACAGCGCAAACGCCACAATGCGTGCAAAGTTCCGCATTCACTTCCGGTACACGCGGCAAAGGAACACCACTTTTACGCAACTTTATCACCCGGCGCAGAAACTTGAACAAAGGCAGAAAAGGCTGGCGCGGGCGCTGGATACGGTTCACATCCACCGGATACAAGTGTTCCATATCAACGGCGGCATTTATTTTCGTCCGTATCTTCGCACCAAATTCCTCCGCATATTGCAAATCATTTGCATCCGGACGCCCTGGGGCTATTGGATTTTGTTCTGTACTATACGAATGTTCTCCCACAAAAGTAGCCCCAGCAATAACTTTGAAACCCTGGGCAGAAGCAAATGCGTCCAATTCTATCAAAGCCTTTTCATACGCGCGGTTACCATAGACTACTACCAACACAACTGGAGATCCTGACGCACGAATACCCTGCAAACGTTCCATAGCCAAAGGAGCTACCTTGCCACCATACACTGGCACAGCAATAACAGTCAGTGTATTCTCCGGAATATCTACCTCAGCAGTATGCAGTGTTAAATTCGTAGTAACAACATTTGTTAATCCTGTTCCGCGAACAATTGCCTCGCCAACTTGTTTAGATGTACGAGTAGGCGAAAAATAGATGAAATGAATTTCGTTTATATCCATAAATATATGCGCTTTTTCTTGGTTTATCAAGCAAAGATAAAGTTTTAAAATTAAAAAAAAGACGAATTGTTTATGAAACCAAAAATATTTATTACCTTTGCACCGTTGAAACATTCTGTAAACTCCTAAGTGCGGGTAGCTAACAGTTTTCCGGTTCAATAATAAATATCCCATAATCATTATATTAAATAAAGGTATATTTGCCACGTTGCTTGTGACGACAACCGCAGCCGTGTGAACATATCTGTCCAATAACAAAAGAAATTTTAAACCATTCACATATATACTGTATGTATAATATCATTCAATTGAACGACAAAAATTTGTCGGAACTTCAATCTATTGCCCAAGAACTGGGTATTAAAAAGACAGACTCACTAAAAAAAGAAGAACTTGTTTACAAGATACTTGATGAACAAGCCATCGCAGGTGCTACCAAAAAGGTTGCTGCTGAAAAGCTGAAAGAAGAGCGTAAAGTGGATAGACAACAAAAACGTACCCGCGTAACCGTAAAAAAAGAGAGTACTGACAAAGTCTTCACCGCCAACAAAAATGGTGACCTCACTAAGGCAAAAGCTGAAACCACAGTTGCAGCTGCCAAGGTACAACCAGTAGCTGAGGCAACAAAAGCACCGGTAGCTGAGAAAGCTCCTGAAGCAGTTGTAACCACTGCATCCGCTCCCGAAAAAGCCGAAGACGCTACTCCAAAACGTAAACCGGGGCGTCCGCGCAAAACCAAGACGGAAGAAAAAGCTCCCATACCCGCACCTATGCCTGTTGCAAAGAAGGAAGAGCCTAAAAAAGCTGAACCTGAATTGAACTTTGAAACCGAAGCACCTAAAGTAGTTAAGAAAGTCGTAATAGAGGACAGTCCTATCTTATCAGAACCCGAAGATGACTTCATTCCCATCGAAGATCTCCCGACTGAGAAAATAGAGCTCCCTTCAGAACTGCTGGGCAAATTCGAAGCTACCAAAGCCGAGACTCCTATAGCACCCGTAGCAGAACCCACGCCTGCAACCGCACAACGCCCACGCCTTCGTCCTCGCGACAATAATAATACTCCTTATAATAATAACAACAATAATAATCGTAACAACAACCCGCGTCCTGTTCAGCAACAACGTCCCGCGCAGCAAAATGCTGGTGATAACTATGCTCCTGTGCAAGAACGCAGACCGGTAATTGAGCGCGAAAAAGTATACGAATTCGATGATATCTTGACCGGTACCGGTGTACTGGAAATTATGCAGGATGGTTACGGATTCCTTCGTTCTTCCGATTACAATTATCTTTCTTCACCGGATGATATTTACGTATCACAATCCCAAATTAAATTGTTCGGACTGAAAACAGGTGACGTTGTGGAAGGTGTAATTCGTCCGCCGAAAGAAGGAGAAAAATATTTCCCATTGGTAAAGGTAGGAAAAATCAATGGACGTGATCCGGCTTTCGTACGTGATCGTGTACCATTTGAGCATCTTACTCCGTTATTCCCCGATGAAAAATTCAGATTATGCAAAGGTGGCTACTCCGACTCCATGTCTGCCCGTGTAGTAGATCTCTTTGCTCCTATCGGTAAAGGTCAGCGTGCATTGATCGTGGCACAGCCTAAAACCGGTAAGACCATCCTGATGAAAGATATAGCCAATGCAATTGCAGCAAATCATCCGGAAGTTTACATGATCATGTTGCTTATCGACGAACGCCCCGAAGAAGTAACCGACATGGCTCGTACCGTAAATGCCGAAGTGATTGCTTCAACTTTCGATGAACCAGCCGAACGTCACGTAAAGATTGCAGGTATCGTACTGGAGAAAGCAAAGAGACTTGTAGAATGTGGCCATGATGTCGTTATCTTCCTGGATTCTATCACTCGTCTGGCACGTGCTTACAATACGGTATCCCCGGCTTCCGGCAAAGTTCTTTCAGGTGGTGTGGACGCCAATGCACTACACAAGCCCAAACGTTTCTTCGGTGCCGCCCGTAATATTGAAAATGGTGGTTCACTCACTATCCTGGCTACTGCATTGATTGATACCGGTTCTAAAATGGACGAAGTTATCTTCGAAGAATTCAAAGGTACAGGTAACATGGAGTTGCAACTCGACCGCAACCTGTCCAACAAACGTATTTTCCCTGCAGTCAACATTGTTGCTTCCAGCACTCGTCGTGATGATCTGTTGCAGGATAAGCAAACATTGGATCGCATGTGGATACTCCGCAAATATCTGGCTGATATGAACCCGATAGAAGCTATGGATTTCGTAAAAGATCGTATGGAAAAAACCAAAGACAACGACGAATTCCTAATGAGTATGAACAGCTAAAACTGAAGCCAAAGGATATAATCAACAAGAAATAGGATTAAATATACAAAAAGGACGAGACATTTTCGGATATCTCGTCCTTTTTAGTTATTTTTGTCGCAATTAATCACATATCATTGTATAAACGTATTAGTTAATAAGGTGAAGCTCAGTAAAACGATCATACTATTATTGTTGATGTTATTTTACGGTACTTCCTATATCCTGTCTGCAAGCAAGGATTCGGAAGATGAGCGTATACATCTTATGGAATACCTGATGGATAATAACTTAGGTTATTCTCAGGAAGTCAGATTAAGAGATATCGCCCAATGGGAAAATGAACTTGTAGAAGTATTCCGTAGCCGAAAGGACTATAAATACATGTTCCTTATGCAGCAGATGGCTGTATATGCCCTCGTTTCAGACGGCCACATCAACGAAGCGTTGGAAAAAGCAAATGTTATGCTGAAACAGGCCACTCAAATGAAATACGATATCGGCATAGCCATAGCCCATTATGCAATAGGAGATACTTATCTTAATGCCAACATGAATAATGAGGCTATCGAAGAATACGAAATAGCCATGCAGAAATTGCATAAAGTATCCGACTCCGAAAAATTACAGGAAAAAGTCTTGATTCAACTAATTCCAACCCTCATCAGAATGGGGAGGATGAATAAAGCTAAAGCCTATTTGGATCAAATGGAACAAATGAATGATTATCAGCACAGCCGTTTCATAGAAAATATCTTCCAAGCATATTATTACCTCCATAATAATGATATGGATAAAGTCCGGAAATATATTCAGGAAGCAGAAGAATGGTATGAATACTATCCGTTTTATTTTCATAGTTCTATCTTGAAATATATACAAGCTGAATATGCCAAAAGAATTGGAGATGACGAACTAGCTATCAAATTATATAATGAACTGACTATAAATACCAGCAGTGCCAATGTCTATAACAGATATCTAAAAATGAAGAATTCACTGGCACAACTGTATACCAAACAAAACAGGCCTAGAGAGGCATGTGCCATTTTTCAAGACATCAATATTGCACGAGATTCTATCAATGCCCGTAACTATTCCACCCAGATAAATCTGTTGCGAACCATATATCAGGTGGACCGTCTCGAGATGGATAATCAAAGCGAGCGAAGCCGTCTGCTTTTTTATTCAATTATAGGTTGTATCCTCATTCTAGGCATATCTATTGTATCCGTACTTTATATTCGTAAAATCAATGCACGCTTGATTGCATCTCAACATAAATTGGAAAAAGCCCGGCAAAGTGCTGAGAACTCCATTCGTACCAAAAGTCTTTTTCTGTCGAATATGAGTCATGAAATACGTACTCCACTAAATGCCTTGTCCGGTTTCTCATCTATTCTGACCGATGCTAATATTGACATCGGAACCCGACAACAATGCAATGAAATCATTCAGCAAAATTCAGACTTACTTTTGAAGCTGATAGACGATGTTGTTGACCTTTCCAGTTTGGAAATCGGGAAAATGCAATTCCAGTTTGGAAACCGCGATGCAGTAGCTATTTGTCGCAATGTAGTGGATACGGTAGAGAAGATAAAGCAAACATCCGCCACAGTCCTATTCCAAACGTCTCAGGAAAAAATGGAAATCTATACGGATGAAGCACGCCTCCAGCAGTTACTTATCAATCTGTTGATTAATGCAACCAAATTTACCACAGAAGGTAGCATAACCTTATTATTGGAGAAAGAATCAGAAGAAATGACTGTGTTTTCGGTTACAGATACCGGTTGTGGGATCGCCCCGGAAAAACAGGGACAGATATTTAACCGTTTTGAAAAGCTGAATGAAAATGCCCAAGGCAGCGGATTGGGACTCTCTATCTGTCAATTAATTGTAGAACGTTTCGGCGGAAGAATATGGATAGATCCTGAATATAAGGATGGTTCCCGCTTCTTGTTTACTCATCCAATTCACTCTACCAACAGAAAGGAGGTAGCGCAATGAAACAAACCTTGTTAATACTCGCTCTTTTCCTGCAAAGTTTCCTCGCATTTGCAGAAAATATAACAGAAAAATCATCTGTGGCAGACAGTCTATTAATCGAACTGCGTGCACTTCCGCATGACACCACAAGATTAAAATTACTTGAGAAACTCGTGCTTACCGAACAAAACTCTCCGCATTATATAGAATATGCTGAAGAAATGTTCAACGAAGCACAGTACCAAAAGAATCCTAAATATATATGCAGCAGTACATATTTCAAAATATTGTACTATTATAATAAGAATGAAGTCGATAGTGTCAGTAAACTGGTGAACTACGTGAAACCCATTGCTGAACGCATGGAGTTTTTCAGGTTGTACTTCAATGCACAAAAATTGCTTATTTATACTTATACATATAAGGAGAAATATGAATATGCCATCAATGAATCATTAAAAATGCTTGAGAAAGCAGAAGAACTGAATAACACAGACGGCCGTATAGCTGCTTATTCATGTCTGGCAAGTGCATACCATGAAACCAACCGTACAAAAGAAGAAGGAGAAGCGCTTCGAAAAGCTCACAAATATGTTTCGGAACAAACAACCAGCAGTACACAGTTTAATGTTCTGAATCAATTAATTGTATTCAGTAAAGACCAGAAAGACTATTCAAGCCTGAAGACGTATCTGAAAGAAAACAAACAGCTATTGCAAAAAATGCTTAGTTTAGATCCGGATATGTATGAATCATATTTCAATCTTTATCTATTCTCAGAAATTTTTCAAACTTACTATTATACAGGGATAGGAAAGACAGACTCGGCTAAATATCATATAGAAGAAGCTCAAGACTTCATAACTCCGCAGAGTTATATTCCCTATATGGCCCTGTATTATGATGCAAGTGCGGAGTATTACCGGCATACAAAAGATTATCAGGCTGCACTTCTCTATATAGATTCTGCTCTGATAAAGATGAAACAATTTGAATCTGCCCAAATGGAGTATGCCAAACAATTATCGCGGAAAGCTGACATTCTGCAAGAAATGGGTAAATATGCAGAAGCCCTGCCACTGTACGAAAGTTCCAATCATATTCAGGATTCACTGACTGCCGCCATATCAGCTAAACAACTGGAGGAAATCAAAGAAATACATCATCTGAACCAATTGGTATGGGAGCGTGGAAAACTAAGAAATCGTGTACAAACCAGTATTCTTTTGAGTCTCGGAATCATTTTGATCTTATGTATCGGCTATATGTTCCGCATCAATCTGATACGAAAAGCACTAAAGATATCAGAAAAAGAGACTCATAAAGCCACACGACAGACAGAAGAAGCCAATGAAATGAAGAATCGTTTCCTCTCCAATATGAGTCACGCCATCCGTGTTCCCCTAAACGGAGTATTGGGGTTCTCACAAATCATAGCAAACGAAGCGGAAATAGACGATCAAACCCGTAAAGAATATGCGGAAATTATTCAGCAAAACACGGATCAGCTAATGCGTTTAGTCAACAATGTCCTTGATTTGTCGCGCCTGGAAGCCGGTATGATGAAATTCCAAATGAGTAATTATGACATCGTACAGCTCTGCAACGATGCTGTAGGAATGGCACATATGCAGAATTCTACCTTGCATACTCATTTCATCAGTAACATTGACGAATATATCATCCATACAGACACAAACCGGTTCATGCAATTCGTTGTCAGTATTCTAACTTGTCCATTCGCTTCTTTCAAAGAAGAACGCGATCTCAACTTCACTCTGAACAAGAACGGAGAAATATTACGTTTTAAAATCACCAACTGCCCCCTCGCAGACCTCAAATATGCCAATCAAGACTCTGCTTTGCGTAATGATGTCAACCGTCTGTTTATAAAACACTTTGGCGGTACATATCAAGTAATCCCCGATAGCAAAGAAGGTCCAACTATTCTTTTCACTTATCCCGCTACCTCGGTTGAATAATATTATTGCCTTAAATGAAGGTAGATACGTGGATTTTTTGTACTTTTGCGCCTCAATAAGAGTAATTTGTAATTTATAAATAGAATTATATCATCATGTTCGATAATTTAAGCGAAAGACTGGAAAGGTCGTTTAAAATTCTGAAAGGTGAAGGAAAGATCACCGAAATCAATGTTGCGGAAACCCTGAAAGATGTGCGTAAAGCACTGTTGGACGCTGACGTAAACTACAAAGTAGCCAAAACTTTCACTGATACTGTTAAGGAAAAAGCATTAGGACAAAACGTGCTGACAGCTGTAAAGCCCAGTCAGTTGATGGTAAAAATCGTGCACGATGAACTGACTCAATTGATGGGTGGCGAAACAGCAGAGATTGATTTGGAAGGAAAGCCGGCAGTTATTTTGATGTCCGGTCTGCAAGGTTCCGGTAAGACAACTTTCTCAGGTAAGCTGGCACGAATGCTGAAAACGAAAAAGAACAAGAAGCCATTGTTGGTGGCTTGTGATGTATACCGCCCTGCCGCTATTGAACAGTTGCGCGTACTAGCTGAACAAATTGGAGTTCCAATATACTCTGAACCTGACAGCAAGAATCCGGTGAAAATTGCTGAAAACGCCATTCAAGAGGCTAAAGCCAAAGGATACGATGTAGTCATTGTCGATACAGCCGGACGTCTGGCAGTAGACGAAGAGATGATGAACGAGATTGCCGCTATTAAAAAAGCAATCAATCCAAACGAAATCCTATTCGTAGTAGACTCCATGACCGGCCAGGACGCTGTAAACACAGCAAAAGAGTTTAACGAACGACTTGACTTCAACGGTGTTGTACTAACTAAATTAGATGGTGACACCCGTGGTGGTGCCGCTCTTTCCATTCGTTCGGTGGTGAACAAGCCGATCAAGTTTGTGGGTACAGGTGAAAAACTGGATGCTATTGATCAATTCCATCCCTCACGTATGTCAGACCGTATCCTTGGTATGGGTGACATCGTTTCATTGGTGGAACGTGCCCAGGAGCAGTACGATGAAGAAGAAGCAAAACGCTTGCAAAAGAAGATTGCCAAGAATCAATTCGATTTCAACGATTTCTTGAGTCAGATTGCACAGATCAAAAAGATGGGCAACCTGAAAGACTTGGCTTCTATGATACCGGGTGTAGGTAAAGCTATTAAGGACATTGATATTGATGATAATGCATTTAAAAGTATTGAGGCTATCATCTATTCGATGACTCCGGCAGAACGCAGTAATCCGGCTCTTCTGAACGGTTCGCGTCGTCAACGCATTGCCAAAGGTAGTGGTACGAATATTCAAGAAGTAAACCGTCTGTTGAAACAATTTGACCAAACCCGCAAGATGATGAAAATGGTAACGGGTAGCAAGATGGGCAAAATGATGCCGAAGATGAAATAATAAAGATAAACTGCAAGCATACCAATCCCGCTAATTTCATATTTTAAATGAAGTCAGCGGGATTGTTGTTATATTCGGTTATTTGCTCTATATTTGCGATACTCTTTAGACCCCTAATACAAGATAAATTATAATCAAAACAAAAATATTTATATGACATTAATTGATGGAAAAGCAATCTCTGAACAAGTAAAACAGGAGATTGCTGCAGAAGTAGCAGAAATTGTAGCAAAAGGTGGCAAATGCCCTCACCTTGCTGCAATTCTTGTAGGCCACGATGGTGGCAGCGAAACGTATGTTGCTGCCAAAGTGAAAGCATGCGAAGTTTGTGGATTCAAATCCAGCCTCATCCGTTATGAAGCGGATGTTACGGAAGAAGAGCTCCTTGCTAAAGTACGTGAATTAAATGAAGATGCAGATGTTGACGGATTTATCGTACAACTCCCATTACCCAAGCATATCTCTGAGCAAAAAGTGATTGAAACTATCGATTATCGTAAAGATGTAGACGGGTTTCATCCCATCAATGTAGGTCGCATGTCCATAGGATTGCCTTGCTATGTATCAGCAACCCCTAACGGTATTCTTGAACTACTGAAACGCTATCAAATAGAAACTTCGGGTAAGAAGTGTGTAGTATTGGGACGTAGTAATATCGTCGGTAAACCAATGGCTGCACTGATGATGCAGAAAGCCTATCCAGGAGATGCTACTGTAACCGTATGCCATAGCCGGAGCAAAGATCTTGTAAAAGAATGCCAGGAAGCCGATATCATCATCGCTGCATTGGGACAACCCAACTTTGTGAAAGCTGAAATGGTAAAAGAAGGTGCCGTAGTTATTGATGTAGGTACTACACGTGTACCGGATTCTACAAAAAAATCAGGCTTCAAACTGACTGGAGATGTTAAGTTTGACGAGGTTGCTCCGAAATGTTCATTTATCACTCCTGTGCCGGGTGGTGTAGGACCGATGACCATCGTTTCTTTGATGAAGAATACATTGCTGGCTGGCAAGAAAGCAATATATCAATAATAAAAATACCGAATACCGGAAGGAACCTCTTGTGACAACTTGACTCCTTTCGGTATTTATTTTATCCAGTGGAACCTTAATCCGCTCAAAGTCATGAGACAGACAATCCCTCTTGCATTACTTTTCTTCTTTATATCGTGTTGTAGCACAGCACAGGAACAAGTAGTACCGGAATCCACTGATACAATCCCCCCTGCAAAAATCACTCTATTATTTGTAGGTGATCTGATGCAACACAAAGCCCAGCTTGACGCCGCGCGTACAGATAAAGGGACTTATGACTACTCTCCCTGCTTCTCTCTCGTAAAAGAGCAAATCAGTGGAGCAGACATCGCTATCGGCAATTTAGAAGTACCTATCGGTGGAAAACCTTATAGTGGTTATCCGGCTTTCTGTGCACCTGATGAATATTTATATGCCATTAAAGAGGCCGGTTTCAATGTTCTATTAACTGCTAACAATCACTGTCTCGACCGCGGTAAAAAAGGTTTGGAACGTACAATCCTAATGTTAGATTCCTTACGTATCCCCTACACCGGAACTTATAGAAATGAAGAAGAACGCCGTCAACGATACCCATTACTCATTCACAAAAACGGTTTTCGAATTGCCCTTCTTAACTATACCTATGATACCAATGGGGTTAAGCCATCCTCTCCCAACATAGTGAACTATATTGATAAGAAAATCATGTTACAGGATATCGATACAGCACGAACATGGCAACCTGACGTTATCATTGCCTGTATGCATTGGGGAAACGAATACCAATCGCTACCCAGTCGCGAACAGCAACAATTGGCTGATTGGTTATTGAAACAGGGCGTTACCCATATCATCGGTAGCCATCCTCATGTTATACAACCCATGGAACTACGCACGGATAGCATTACCGGAACACAACACACTGTAGTATATTCTTTAGGGAATTTCATCTCCAATATGAGTAAAGTAAATACTGACGGAGGACTTATTTTCACATTAGAATTAGAAAGAGACACCACAACATCTACCTCCACACAAGTTCGAGTACAACGTTGCGGATATAATTTCGTATGGACAGCACGTCCCAATTTCACCAAAGAAAAAAACTATGTGCTTTATCCCACAGATTCCACATCTATTTCAAAGCTCCCGGAAGCTGCACGTAACCATCTGAATATCTTCGTCAAAAACTCCCGGAAGCTCCTCCACCAACACAATATAGGAATTAAAGAGAATAAAAAATAATGCAGATTTCAATAAAATATTTCGCCAAATATTTGCAGTATCAAAGATAATACCTATCTTTGCACCGCGTTTGAGAAATGACGCAAACATGGTGACTGTAGTTCAGTTGGTTAGAGCGTCAGATTGTGGTTCTGAATGTCGTGGGTTCGAGTCCCATCAGTCACCCAAAGAAATCCTGTAAGTTTATGACTTACAGGATTTTTTGTTCATAACACTTTACTATCCTCTATGTTAAAGTTTACTATTCCGACCAGCCCCCAACAAATATTAACCACGATAATCATAAAGTTCCGGGAATTTGCATACATTTGCACCACACTTATAAAAACATCATAGGTGCAATAATAAACATGGAAAATGAACTTCTGTCGCTCATTCCTGAATATATACCTTTAGGGCTCGGCGTATATGATAAAGATGGATATCTGAAATACGCCAATGACACTACACTAAAAATGTTCGGTGTAACTATGAAGGATATTTATAATATTAATATCTTCGATGACCCTAACATCACGGCAGAAGATAAAACTCTCCTAAAGCAGGGGTTGAACGTCTCTTTTGAAACCGATTATGATTTCGATCTTTGTGAAAACTTCTACGAAACACCCATCAAAGGAATCAAAAAATACTTTGTTACCAAAGTAACTATCATGCGCGATCCCGTAGGAAATCGTCAAGGCTATTTACTAGCCTGTGAAGATATCACCGTAAAGAAAGCACAAGAGCGGGAAATTATTGAAAGCTACAAGAAAATAAAAGCAACACAAAAGGAATTATCACTAGCCTTGAATGCTGGGAAGCTATCCTCATGGAACTACAATATAAAAGAGGGTCTGTTTTGCAAATTCGATGTTCATATCGAAAATATTGAGAAAAGATCATTGCAATCCATATATGAGAGCATTCATCCCGATGACAGAAATAAATTCATGGCATTACTGGAAGCTGTTGCTCATAAACAGAAACTCCCGGAAAACAGGATTATATTAAGAGTTCTGGAAAACAATGCAACAGATTATAGTTACTCCAGCTTTACCTACAGTGCAGTAGAAGATGAAGCAGGCAATGTAGTGGTCATCACATTTATTCAACGGGATATTACTGAAGACATTATATACCAGCAAAATCTGATTACAGCCAAAAACAAAGCAGAAGAAGCGGACAAATTGAAGTCCACATTCCTCGCTAACATGAGTCACGAAATCCGTACTCCACTCAATGCAATTGTAGGATTCTCTGAATTGCTGACCGAAACGGATGATGCGGAAGAAAAATTTGAATATAAACAACTGATTGAAACCAACAGTGAGATACTCCTGAAATTAATCGGGGACATTCTCGATCTATCAAAAATTGAAGTTGGCTCCATTGATATCAATCGTCAGAAACTGAATTTGTGCCAGCTTTGCGATGAATTATACCGGTCCTTCCAACAACGGATTAAAAATCCCAAAGTTATCCTCAAACTCATCAATCCATATACCAAATGTGTGGCGAATTTCGACAAATATCGCTTTATGCAGATATTCACAAACTTTGCTACAAATGCCATTAAGTATACGCCACAAGGTGAAATTGTGATGGGATACGAATGTATGCCCGGACAGGTAAGAATCTATGTAAAAGATAGTGGCATCGGAATACCGGAGGAGAAAAAGAACCGTATCTTCAGTCGTTTCGAGAAATTAGATACTTTTGCCCAAGGAACCGGCTTAGGACTTTCTATCTGTAAAGCCATTGCCGATGCTACAGGCGGAGAAGTAGGCTTTAAATCCAAAGCCAACATAGGTTCTGAGTTCTGGTACATCGGATATACCGATGTCGAATATGTCGAAAAATCAGAGGTTGCAGACGAGGACTTAAATAACAAAAGTACAGAACACCTTTCCGCAGATTCCCCAGTAAAGATTAAAGATCTGAATATTCTGATAGCGGAAGATAATGACAGCAATTACCTGTTAATCAAGAAACTTCTTAAAGACAATCAACTAACCCGCGCCATAACCGGAGTAGAAGCTATCGAGAAAATCAAAGCCCAGACCTTTGACATCGTCTTTATGGATATGCGGATGCCGGTAATGAATGGACTGGAAGCAACTTCCCTCATCCGGGAATTCAACCAGACTACCCCTATTATCGCCCTTACTGCCAATGCATTCGACTCCGACAGAGAGAATGCATTAGCGGCAGGATGCAATCATTTCATGACCAAGCCCGTCAAAAAACGAGAATTGATGGATTTACTTTTCAGATATTTCAAACAACAACCCCAATAACAGGATTATTTCTGATTCAATTTACGTATCACTTTAGCAGGATTTCCCACAGCCAACGAGTCTGCCGGAATATCATGCGTAACCACTGAACCCGCACCGATTACACAACGGTCGCCAATAGTCACTCCCGGACAAATTGTCGCATGACCGCCAATCCAGCAACGTTCACCAATGGTTACCGGCAGACAATTCTCATAGGCATCCCTTTCGTCAGCATCAAGCGGATGTTGCGCCGTATAAATATGTACTCCCGGAGCAATCAGCGTTTTCCGGCCAATAGTAACTTTAGCACCATCCAAAATAACAGCACCGAAATTGATAAAAACTCCTTCAGCTGCATATATACCATCCCCATAATCGCAATAAAAGGGTGGTTCCACAAAAAAATCCGGAGCGGAATTCGGGAAAAGTGAACGGGTAACCTCCGGCATTTTAGAGGTATGATATTCAGTCACATTCAACTGATGCAGCTTCTTTTTTACTTCAGCCCGATAGGCATACATTTCAGGAGTATGAGCATCGTAATGAAGCCCTTCGCGCATACACTTTAATTCTTCTTGAAGTGTTCTCATCTTAAAAATGATTTTATTATTAACTCGTTAAAAGCACTGCAAAGTTAGTATAAATTCAGGCACCTGTATGCCCATGTTTCTGTAAAAAAAGTAAATGCCCAAAACCATAAAAAAGGCTCAATTGTTATCTAAATATTCGGAATTATCATGTGTACAACAAACAGTCTTTTAGTTTAAAAAAGTTGAAAGTAGATAATCCTACGCTTATTTTCTGTTTGCTGGCACTCGATTTGCGGATATTATTACAGAGTATTAACCAATATACTCCTGATATTAGTATGACAACATGTATAACTAAAAATAAATGATTATGGAAACAAACGAAAAATTAATTGCAGTCGTAGAAATCGGTGGTGACAAAGCAACTCAATTCTGGGCAAGAGCTGATGATTTGGCGCAAGCATACAATGAGAAATCAACGGATATAGTCTATTCAGTAAAGAAACTTCCTGATTCTGATAACCTCTTTCACTTCTTCGCTACCTCAAAAGAAGAAATGACGCAGGAAACCTTGTTGGAATGTAGCCGTGAGTTCCTGGATGAATTATTGACATTAGTTCCCAGCGAATGCGTCAGAATATCCGTTGTCGGACCTAAAGCAGGCTAAAAAAGCATACCGTAAACCGGTAAAGCAAAGGATTGGGCAGGCAGAAAAGAGGCAGATAGGAATACATTCATTATCTTTGCAACTGTTTTTGTAAACCCAACCCTATATAAAATGAAGTTACTCTGGCTCGACCTCAACAGTTCATACGCACATTCTTCCCTGGCACTTCCGGCACTGCATGCCCAGATTGCTGATGATACATCCATAGAATGGGATATCGTATCAGCCACTATCAATGAGAATGTAGGTCTGACTGTCAATGAAGTCTACCATCGCCAACCTGACATACTTGCCGCTACAACCTGGCTCTTCAACCATGAGCAATTGCTCCACATCCTTTCAAGAGTAAAAGCACTCCTGCCACAATGCTGCATTGTATTAGGCGGCCCTGAGTATTTGGGAGACAATGAATACTTCCTACATAAAAACCCTTATGTCAGCTGTGTATTCAGAGGAGAAGGAGAAGAAGTGTTCCCGCAATGGCTCGCATGCCGGAACGAACAGGAAAAGTGGAATACCATTCCCGGACTCTGTTATCTCGACTCCAACGGGCAGTACAGAGACAACGGCATAGCACGTGTACTGAAATTCTCTGATCTCATACCTCCCGAAAAAAGCCGCTTCTTTAATTGGAGCAAACCATTCGTACAGCTGGAAACGACACGAGGCTGTTTCAACACCTGTGCATTCTGTGTCAGCGGAGGTGAAAAGCCTGTACGTACACTTTCCATAGAAGCTATTCGCGAACGACTCCAAATCATTCATCAACATGGTATTAAAAACGTGCGTGTACTCGACCGTACTTTCAATTACAATACCCGCCGGGCAAAAGAACTGCTTGAGCTTTTTCTTGAATACCACCCTGATATACGCTTCCATCTGGAAATACACCCTGCACTTCTTTCCGAAGAACTGAAAGAAGAATTGAAACACTTGCCCGAAGGTCTGTTACACCTGGAAGCAGGCATACAAAGCCTGCGTGAACCTGTACTCGAAAAAAGCCGGAGGATGGGAAAGCTGACAGACGCATTGGAAGGTCTGAAATTCCTGTGTTCTCTCCCCAATATGGAAACACATGCCGATTTAATAGCAGGACTCCCACTCTACCATCTTGCAGAAATATTCGAAGATATCCGTGTTCTGGCAGCATACGGTGCAGGAGAAATACAACTGGAGTCTCTCAAATTACTCCCCGGTACGGAAATGCGTAGAAGAGCGGAAGAATTGGGCATCCAATATTCTCCCCTACCACCCTATGAAGTGCTTCAAACCCGCGAGATCAATGTAAGTGAATTGCAAACAGCCCGTCAACTCTCCCGCCTGCTGGATGGATTTTATAATACTCCAGCCTGGCAATCCATCACCCGTAAACTCATTCTGAAAGAAGAAAAATTCCTGTATCGGTTTCTGGAACACCTGATACAAATAGGTTTGATAGACCAACCGATAAGTCTGGAAAAACGAGGACTTATCCTGTATGAATTCTGTAAGCACAACTATCCGGAATATCAGTTAGAAGCCAGCATTGCCTGGATAGAGGCCGGCATGTCACTGAAAAAACTTCCGGCAGAAAAGGTAAAGACCAAACGGCAGGTTCCCCCGGAGAACTGGCAAGTACTGTATGGCCAATACAAAGAGAATCTCCGCCTTTGTTTCCTGCCTGTCAATGAGGAAACCAATCAAGGCTATTGGTTTGGTTTCGAATCGGAGATACAAAAGCCGGAACCCGTATTCAAAGCAATGAATTAACTGAAAAGATAAATGGAAGACAAGACCATAGAAAAAGTAGATTTCTCCATCGAGGAACTGGAAACAAATTATTATGAATGTACATTTGACAAATGTAACTTTTCAGATAAGCCTATCGGAAGAGTTATATTCGAAAAATGTACATTCAAAGAGTGCAATCTTTCATTAGTAAAAACCAGTAATACCTCTTGGTTGGATGTCCTGTTCACCGATTGCAAAATGACAGGCATCAACTTCAGCCTCAGCAACCGCTTCGGCTTGTCTGTGGAATTCCATAATTGTCTGTTGTCATACGCCCTTTTTACTGAGATGAAACTGAAAGGAACCCGTTTTATAGGGTGCGATTTGCAAAACACAGACTTTATGGAAACCGACCTTTCCAATGCAGTATTTAAAGATTGCGACCTTTGTTATGCTTCTTTCCATCATACCAACCTAGAGAAAGCAGATTTCACTACTGCACGCAATTATGCTTTAAATCCTGCTGCCAACCGTCTGAAAAAAGCGAAGTTCTCCCGATACGGACTGGAAGGGTTGCTTACAGGATTAGGAATAGAAGTTGTCGATTAACTTCTCCTTGTATAACTTGGGAGTAGGTGCAGTACTACAAGGTAATGTAACCCAAACAGTTGTACCTACACCTACTTCCGAAGTCAACCCAATAGATCCACCCATACATTCCGCAATGGACTTACATATAGGCAACCCTAACCCAACTCCTTGTGTAAAAGAGTCCACTTTTTCAAAACGTTCAAAAATAACAGGCAATTTATCCTGCGGAATACCACATCCGGTATCCGTTACCTTTATCTCAATACCTTGTTCTGTAATGCCGTAAGTAATATCAATATACCCTTCCTGAGTATGCTTCAAAGCATTCGACAAGAAGTTATTCAATATCTGTTTCACACGCTTTGTATCCAGTTCAACCATATAGCCCTGTCCCGGTTTATGAATACGGATATCCAGCCTTCCGACTGCTTTCATCCTGTACTCGGTAGCACTTTCCATTATCAAGTCGGGCAGACAGAACCACGTGGGATGCAGATCTATATACCCCGCCTCTATCTTCGAAATATCAAGAATATCATCCACTATTTTCAGTAGAAGCGCATTGTTGTGATTGATCAGATTACAAAATTCTTTCTTTTCCGCTATATCCTCAGTATCCGCCAATATGCTGGAGAAACCAACAATAGCATTCAAAGGAGTACGGATCTCGTGACTCATATTTGCCAGGAAAGCCGTCTTCAGTCGATTGGCTTCCTCTGCTTTGTCTTTCGCTTTCCGCAAATCGCTTTCCAGCTTTTTCCTCTCGTCAATAATCTGGGTGCCTCCAATCAGAATAGCAGGTTTTCCACCCTCATCATACTCATATATGATACCATAGATATTTCTCCAAGATAAAGTATTGTCCGCATTCTGGTATAAGAACTCTTCATCAATAAGCTTGGAACAACCTTTCTCCAATCCATCTATCGCTTCATAGATTCTTTTTCTGTATTCCGGCAATACATGCGACAGGTGCTCATCTGCATTCACTACTGTAACTCCCTGCTCATCTCTCTCCAAATCTCCATCCCAGATAATCTCTTTACGTTTCAAATCCCATTTCCACAGTTTCAGTTTAATGGCTTTCACCAGCAAACGGTGCTGAAGATTCTGCTGTTTCAATTGCTGTTGCTTTTCCCCCAATTCATGCATCAAGAGACTATAGGGCTTCATCAATTCCTGTTTACCATCAATAGATATCCCTGGAAGACGATTGCGAAGCTTATTATATTTTCGGAAATAATAGACTGCCGCTATCAGTGAAGCAATGAAGGCAAACAGAGTTATTAAATATAAAACATACATCATAATTCAGGTTATCCTTATAATTGAACCACAAAGGAAATCAATTCTCAGATAAGCCTTGAAATATATTTTATATTGGTTATTAAAAATAGTACCAAAAGTTATTAAGAAAAGTATTATATATCTAACAAACAACATATTAGGCATCCATATCCTTTTGAGCATTCTTAAATTCCGAAGGAGTCATTCCCGTTCTTCCCTTAAACAACTGATGGAATGTAGGCATGCTGTTGATGCCTGATGATTCAGCAATTGCACGCAAAGTGTAATCGGGTTGTTCCTTCATTAAATGTATCGCATAATTCAGGCGCAGGTTATTGATATATCCGTTCAGGTTAGTGTCCGTATTCTCCTTTATCATCTTGGCAAAACGAGTATTATTCATGCGGACAATTCTAGTCAGCTCTTCTCTCGATAAGTCGGGAGAAAGATACATTTTATCCCGTTTTATAATATAATCCAGCTTTTCGAAAATCATCTTATTCATCTGCTTATCCTGCTCCTCGTTATCACCGGATTCGTCTTCCACTTTCTCTGGAAAAGAGAGATCTTTCTCTACACCCAGTTGCGAACGGTCCATTTCTTCCTGCATGGAAAATTGCTCGTTAATGCGTTTTACCAGCGCTTTATTTTTGTTTCTGATTACACAATTTTGATGCCATAGTCTCCACAAAAAGAATAAAGCCAGTAATGTGCCACTCAGAATACATATCAGCGTAATGGTTCGTATCTTCAGCTGAAACGCCTGTTCCGAGATACGGGCTTCTTTCTCGTTTAGCTCATAAAGTGCATCCAGTTCCAGTGCGGCATTCTGCTTTTCCCGCTGGTAAATGCTATCTTTTATTGCAGTGATATCCCTTTGAAGATTTATAACCGTTTTATAGTTCTCTAATTTAACATTGGCTTGTATTTCCAAATTCAGGATACTGAGATACTGGCTATTCAATGTATCCTGCTGACGCATTACTTCCTTAAAATCACGACAATTATCCAATACGGCCTGATATTTTCCCAAAAGCAATAAATAAGGAGTAGCATCAAATTTACCATCAGGAGTGGAAGCAGCATTTGTCGACTGATATTTCTTATAATATACAGCTGCACGCTTCTGGTCTCCCATCAAATGGAAAAGATAAGCCAATTTGGAGTATACATACGCAAATTGCAGATCCAATAAGTCCGCACGGATTTTCGATTGTTCACTCATCCTGTCAAGTAACTTTTCGCGTTGCAGACCTATTTCCAAAGCCTCGTTCGATCGCTTGTCAGCAATCAGATAACCCATCTTCACTCCATAGAAATAGGAAAGCATCGTTTCATAGTCTTCATTTTTAGAATTATCGAGCAAGTCAATGGCCTGATCAAAGAACAGATACCCCTCTTCTTTGAAAGAAAGCCTTCTTTTGTTCTCTCCCATACAAAACAATAACTTACATTCGGACTGTATATCTTTAAGTTCGCGCGCCAGCTCCACCCCCTGAACAGCATAGCGCATGCTTTCCTTATATTCACTTAATAGAGAAAATAATTCAGCCATGGATACCGTCATCCTCAACAAATGTGAAGGATTATCATATGACAGGGAATCGCTGACATAAGCCCTGCGAGCATAATAAAGAGCGGATTTATTTCTGTACATATTACGATAAACCGCACTGCGCAGCTCATCAACAATATTTAGAGGCATTGCACTGTTTACTTCAGCTTTATCCAATAATTGCAAGGTCCGAACAGGATCTTTCATATAATCCTTCATAATATACTCCCTGGTATATTGTTCCGGCGCACGGTTATCCCCCCCTGCCCGGACAGGCAGAGATAGGAATCCCAATAAAAGGAAGCACAAGTAGTAGAAATGTCTCATAATATCTTTCTTATTCTTCTGTGTCTATTTTCTGATGGACTGCACAGTCTGCGCAAATGCCCTTGATAACGTAATTTATACCGGTCTGCATAAACCCTTCCGGAAGGTTGACCGTTGGAGCATGCACACTTCGGATGCAGTACGTCTTGTGGCACTGCTCACAATAGAAATGCATGTGCTGGTCTTCCACCGTGCACATACAACAATCTTCACAAACCGCATATTTCAGCGAACCGCTTCCATCGTCCACTCCATGTATCAGGTGATGGGAAAGAAACAGGGTTAATGTCCGGAAGATAGTAGATTTATCAACCGTGTCGAGTTTATCCTCCAGGTCAGTCACGGACACTGCCCGCTTCATCTCCATCATGGTACGGAGAATCAGCAGCCGCATGGCCGTAGGCTTTATATCCCGCAGGGACAATTTATGCAAATATATTTCTTCCATATTTCTTAAAACTTCTTTCTCAATATACGGACTGAATTCAGCACCACCAACAAAGCTACGCCGACGTCAGCAAACACTGCCGCCCAAAGAGTGGCAAATCCGCAGGCACCCGCCAGCAACACCAACACCTTCACCGTAATAGCACCTACTATATTTTGCATCACTATCCGTCGTGTTGCCCGCCCTATAGAGATAGCGGTTGCAACTTTGGATGGCTGATCAGTCTGAATAACGACATCCGCGCTTTCGATGGCAGCGTCCGAACCTAACCCTCCCATGGCAATACCCACATCACTGAGAGCCAATACAGGAGCATCGTTCATACCATCTCCGACAAATGCGACAGACATACCCGGAACAGAATTGAGTTGTTCCAAATGAACGGCCTTATCTTCCGGCAATAAGTCACCGTAGGCTTTGTCAATTCCCAATTCCTTTGCAAAGATATTAACAATCTCTTGTTTATCCCCGGATAACATTTGAATATTATCTATTTTTAAAGCCTTTAATTTTTTAATAGCATCTACCGCATCCTCTTTCAGAGTGTCTGAAAGTAGCAGTTGTCCGGCATACTTCCCACCCACGGCACAGACCACTACCGTAGCTACACAATCCGCAAGTTCTTTGGGTACAGCTATCTGACGGTCAGTCAATAAACGGATATTACCGACAAGTACCTGATGGTGTTCCACCTCAGCTTCCAGACCGTATCCAGCCAATTCATTCAGAGAAGTCACAACCGCAGGCTCCACACCACGTCCGGAAGCATAGTGAACAATGGCTTGTGCCACAGGATGGGTACTTTTCTTTTCTACAGATGCCACTAAACTCAGTAATTCATCTTCGGGGATATCTGTTGCCTGTATGGACGTCACACGGAAACTACCGGTAGTCAACGTACCTGTTTTATCGAATACAACTGCATTGATACGGGTTATGGCATCCAGATAATTACTTCCTTTAAACAGGATACCTGTACGCGAAGCCGCTCCTATTCCGCCAAAATAGCCCAATGGGATGCTGATAACCAATGCACAAGGGCAGGATATTACCAGAAATACCAATCCCCGATAGAGCCAGTCATTGAACACATAGTCGAATCCCGGATGCACAGCCGCAACAAGTGCAGGAAGAGCAACGATAAGAAAAGCCAACAGGACTACAATCGGTGTATAGATGCGGGCAAACTTCCGGATAAAAAGTTCCGCCGGTGCTTTCCGTTCCGCCGCATCCTGAACTAAAGTAAGAATACGTGCCAGAGTGCTATGATCATAAGGTTTCGTCACTTGTATGCGCACTGCCTGTCCGCTGACAATCATACCGGCAAGCACCTCGCCTCCTTCGGAGACATTGCGCGGCATACTCTCCCCCGTCAGTGCCGAAGTATCGAAGACGGCATAAGGATTTTGCAAGCTACCATCCAAGGGAACCCGTTCGCCGGGCTTCACTTCGATCACTTCTCCTACATTTACCTCACGGGGGGAAACAGTACTTAGTATCCCCTTTCGGTACACATCTACCTGTTCGGGACGTACATCCAGCAAATCCTTGATATTACGGGATGCCTGGTTCACAGCCTTATCCTGCAACATCTCTCCGATGGAATAGAGTAGCATTACTGCCAGTGCTTCCGGATATTCTCCGATATAGAAAGCTCCAAGGGAAGCCAATGCCATCAGCGAAAACTCATTGAACCAGTCTTTTTGCAAAATACTCTCCCATGCTTCACGCATCACAGGCAGTCCGACAGGCAGGAAGCCTATAAGGAACCAAAGGAACTCGATAACCGGATTAACGAACCACGTCCATTCCTGATGCTGGAAGATAATACCCAACAGAAGGAAGACACCGGACAATACCGGAGCCCACCACTTCTTTATGATAGATTTCTCTTTTTCTTTGCTCTGCGAATGAGTATGTGAACAACAACACTGACATTTACTTTCCATAATCTTTTTATTTTTTTAGTTGGTACAAAGGTAAGGAATAGGAAATGCAACCGGGTTGCAAAGGGCCCATTGACAACTTATTATAAATTATTTCTGTAATTGCATAGAACTAAAATCCTATTCGCAAGAAACTAACTCTGTTTATGCACATTATTATTCTTACAACAAATATTATTATTTCTTACAACAGTTCTGTTTCTTTCTTACAATAGCTGTTGTAAGAAAGAAGTATAATTGTTGTAAGATTATTTTTTAGCACTTTCAAGAATAATTTCTTGTATCCCGGAGATTAAACGGATTGAAAAGAGGATAAGTTATTAAACATTCTCAAAAAGAGCAATCACTGTCAAACTTTTATTGAAGATAAATAGTTTAATATATAAATATAAACAACGAACCAATATGAAAAATGTAGTACTCATAGGAGCCAGCGGTTTTGTAGGAACCGCCATCCTGAATGAATTGCTGAACAGAGGCCATAAAGTAACTGCCATTGTACGCGACCCGGCCAAGGTGACCGCCAGCAATCCGAACCTGAAAGTCATTCAGGCAGATGTAACCGATACCGATGTTCTGATTGAGGCCAGTAAAGGTAAAGACGCCGTCATCAGCGCTTATAACCCCGGCTGGAAGAATCCCAATATATACGAAGAAACGCTGAAAAACTATCCGCTGATAGTAGATAGTGTGAAGAAGGCCGGTGTTGAGCGTCTACTTATCGTGGGCGGTGCCGGAACCCTGTTCTATGCTCCCGGAAAGATGGTGATGGATGCTGACGATGTTCCAGCCAAACTGTTGCCCGGAATCAAATCCCTCGGAGAATTCTATCTGAATACGCTTCGTAAAGAAAACGATATTGACTGGATATTCCTCTCCCCTGCCGCCAACATGGCACCGGGAGAACGTACCGGAAAGTTCCGTATCGGAAAAGACGACTTAGTGGTAGATGTAAATGGAGACAGTAATATCTCCGTTGAAGACTATGCCGTGGCAATGGTAGACGAATTGGAACAGAAGAAGCACCACAAGGAGCGCTTCACTATAGGATATTAAAACAAGGCTATTTCAGAAAAGGATTTCTTTAAATTTCAAAACAGAATAAATGCCGGCAAATAAAGAATCACTCTTCTTTTTTGCCGGCATTTGTCTTTTTACCAAACTTAATTGAGCTAACCCTATTTATTCTGCATTCTTTTTCAGCCATTCCAACCTGCGCATATCAGGCAGGTACTTTACCTTGAAGTTCTCAAACTTAACATTAAATCCGCCTCCATCGGGACAGGCAGCCATGAATCCAACTTTCACCGGAATATTATCCTGCAACCATGCATTCCGCATCATCGTATAAGTCTTGTCATCGAACGAATAGAAGATTTCAACGGCATCCAGCCTGCGGACAGCTTTAATCCAAATATAAAGAACAGGTTTATCCAACGTGATTACACTCCAGTCACTGGTCTTGTGAGTCACCACTGTACTCAGATTGAATTTTCCGTCTACAAACTCAATGCCTGCTTTGATGTAGTTTTCATGATCGATGCGCAACATCAGTCCCGCTTGGTCAAAGCGTGCCTTATAATCGCCAGTCACTTTCACTTTAACTTCAAATTCACCGCCATACGTTGCATAATAGAAAGGGGCGTCATCCACAGTAAAGCCATAATGAGAGATACGCCAATAATCACTCTGCGGAGTGACAAACATCGAAAGACTTTTATCCTTTATTTCCCACTGTTCAGGTTCGTTGAACCACTGCATTTTTTCCAATGTCTGAGCAAAAGAGGCTTGTACCCCAATCATCATCAACAGACTAAAAAGTAACTTTTTCATTTCTCGTGTTATTTTAATGAATTATTATTCTGATATATATTTAGCCCTGTCCGCTTCAGTGATCGTACGTAGCACACGGCAAGGATTACCGACGGCCAGCACATTGGCAGGAATACTTTTTGTGACCACACTTCCGGCACCAATAATCGTATTGTCACCAATCGTCACTCCCGGCAACACACAGACCTGGGCACCAATCCACACATTATTTCCGATAGTGATAGGATAGGCATATTCAAGCCCCAGGATTCTTTGTTCCGCATCCAAGGCATGTCCGGCAGTATAGAAACCACAATTCGGAGCCACAAAAACATTATCGCCAAATGTAACTTTAGCTCCATCCAGAATGACGCAATTCACATTCGAATAGAAGTTCTCCCCTATTTCGATATTATATCCGTAATCACAATAAAATGGTTGTTCTATCAAGAACGATTTTCCGGTCTTACCGAACAGTCGGCGAATAATGTTCTCCCGCTCCTTCTTTTGTGAAGGGCGCAAGCTATTCAGTTCATAACATACTTCTTTGCAAGCTTCCCTCTCCGACACAAGCTCTATATCATTATTGGCATCATACAATTTCCCGGCTTTCGCTTTTGCTTTTTCACTCTCCATAATTTATTGCACTTAAAATAAATAACCATTAGTTTTCATTACCTTTGCAAAGGTAAAGGCTTACAGATAAGTCGGCAATACTGATTAATAACCATTTTTCCATCTCCATACCGTATGGACATCGTAAATAAACTGAAGAAAGAGCTACTGAAACAAGCGTTCACCGAGGAACAGAAACAGACGGAACGCCTGAATGAGTGCAAACATATAGCTTCCATATATGCACAGACTGAAAATGCCATAGCAGTGTTGAGCGATATGAAAGCCAATATTAGTTATATTTATTACGGTGGAGTAGCCGAGAAACTGGGACTGGCAGAACGAAATACCGCCAAGACCATTCAGTCGATATGGGAAGAAGAAATATTCAGCCGCATTCATCCGGACGACTTACAGGAGAAGCATTTGCAGGAGCTCCGCTTCTTCCACTTCCTGAAAAGTGTCCCGGAAAAGAAACGCCCGGACTACTACCTTATACACAATATGCGCATGCGCGATCATTCGGGCAGGTATGTACACATCTTGCACAGGATGTTTTATATAGCGAGCCACTCAAACGGAAGTGTATGGTTATCCTTATGCCTTTACAACTTTTCAATGGATACGTCGTTAAGTTGCACCATTCTTAACTCGGCAGACGGGCAAACTCTTGAACTGGAAAAGCAGAATTGCAACGACCTGTTGTCAGACCGGGAAAAAGAAATCCTGCAATTGATAAATAAGGGAAAAATGAGTAAGGACATTGCCCAGACATTATCCATTAGTATAAACACCGTAAACCGGCACCGGCAAAATATCTTGGAGAAACTTCAGGTAAACAATTCTATTGAAGCTTGCCGGATTGCTAAAGAATTGCACTTGTTATGATAAGAGAAGTAAGGCCGGAAGATACCGGAAGCATTACAGCCATTTACAACGAGTATGTCGCACACAGTGTGATTACATTTGAAACAGAGCCTGTACGCGAAGAGGAAATGCGTTCACGCATAACCGGAATAGTATCACACTTTCCTTACTTCGTTTATGAAACGGAAGGTAAAATTGCCGGGTACTGTTATGCCCATGCCTGGAAAGAAAGAGCGGCTTACAGGTATACGTTGGAAACAACCGTTTATTTGGCATCCGAATATCAAGGCAAAGGAATAGGAAAACAACTCATGCAGACGTTGATTAACGAATGCCGCCACAGAGGTTATCACGCATTGATAGCATGCATCACGGAAGGCAACGAAGCCAGTAATTCCCTGCATAAGAAACTTGGCTTTAAGCAAGTTTCCCACTTTGAGAAAGTCGGATTGAAATTCGATCGCTGGCTGGACGTGTTTGATTATGAATTAATATTAATTCCTGAATCACCCGTAAATAAACAACTATAAAAAATAATGAGAAATTGATTACCATCTGATATTATTAATCCTTTATAATTCACGTATGAAAGCAAAATTCTTTTTAAGCTGTATGGCGCTGGCAATCTTGTTCAGTGCATGCAATACCACCAACCGCACCCCGAAGCAGAAGATAGAACAACAAATAGATTCCCTTCTGAAAGATAAAAAAGCTACGGTAGGCGTTGCCGTACTCGCCAATGATGAGACTGTAGCTGTTTATAATAATCAAATCCATTTCCCCCTGTTAAGCGTCTTCAAGTTTCATGTGGGACTGGCTGTTCTGGATAAGATGGATAAAGGACATATTGCTTTAGATAGTCTTATTGAAGTGAAATCTTCACAACTGAAGTCCAATACATACAGTCCGTTAAAAGATAAATTCCCCGATCAGGATATTACAATTTCTCTCGGAGAATTACTAAAGTACAGTATCTCACAGAGTGATAACAACGCATGTGATATCCTTATAGAATATGCCGGTGGTATAGATCAAGTAAACGAGTATGTGAAATCGTTAGGAATAAAAGATTGTAATCTTGCGGCAACAGAAGACCTCATGCATACCTCCGGAGATGCCTATCTGAACTGGAGCACTCCGGAAGAAGTAGTCAGATTATTGAATATAGCCGACAAGCAACCCCTATTTGGAACTCAATACAAAGGCTTCCTTCAAGTAATCATGCAGGAAACTTCTACCGGCAAAGATAAGCTGAAAGGCCAGTTACCTGCCGACGTAATCGTAGGCCATAAGACAGGCTCTTCCGACCGGACTCCGGAAGGGATAAAGATTGCTGATAACGATGCAGGCTTTGTTATCCTGCCCAACGGACAGAAATATTATATAGCTGTCTTCGTCATGGAGTCGCAGGAAACTGATGCAGATAATGCAGCTATCATCGCCAGTATATCCAAAATTGTATATGATACTTTAAACTCAGATATCCAATGAACAAGAACACTGATCCCCGCTGGCTCGAATGGGCCAAGGAATTACAATTCATAGCTCAGGCAGGACTGACCTACTCCCGAGATCCCTTCGACATCGAGCGTTTTGAACGTATCCGGGAAATATCGGCAGAGATCATGAGCCATCAAAGCGATCTGCCGATAGAGAAAGTAAAAGAATTATTCTGCAATGAAACCGGTTTCCAAACACCTAAACTGGATACCCGTGCCGCCATCTTTAATGACGGGAAAATACTCCTGGTAAAAGAAAAAGCCGGTGTATGGTCTATGCCCGGTGGCTGGGTAGACGTCAACCAAAGCATCAAAACCAATACGGAGAAAGAAGTCAAAGAAGAAGCCGGACTGGACGTAAAAGCCGTACGCCTGATTGCTTTGCAGGATAGAAACCTGCACAACGTGCCTCCTTATGCATACAATGTCTGCAAAGCCTTTGTTCTTTGCGAAGTAACAGGCGGAAGTTTTCAGAGTAATATAGAAACTACCGAAAGCAGCTATTTCTCTTTGGACGAAATACCTGCATTGGCCGAAGAAAAGAACAATAAAGAACAGATAACCATGTGTTTCGCCGCCTATCAGGATGAAAACTGGAAGGTGCCATTCGACTAAAAAAACCACTCGTAAAAAGTAAAGATATGAAGAAAGAAACCACCCCTCTCCGCCTGATTTATCCGCAATGGCAAGGCGGAATTGTAGATCACTGGATGCCGGATATTCCGGCAGAAGACCCTTCCAGAGGTTATTATTTAGGTGCCCAGTTACTGAACCTGCTGGCTCCGGACAGCAATCAGAAAACCGTGGAAGTTCCGGTATCTCTCGATATAAACGACAGAGCAACGGAAAAAGGTATCAACTCCCGTAACGTGATTGTCAAACAAAGCAAGGCTGCGCTCGATATACTTAACGAAAACAAACCGGACCGGATTATCATCCTGGGCGGAGAATGTTCGGTCAGCGTTGTTCCGTTCACTTATCTGGCTGCCCGATACCCGAACGATGTAGCCATAGTCTGGATAGATGCGCATCCGGACATCAACCTGCCTTATGATGATTACAAAGGGTATCATGCCATGGCCCTCACCGCTTGCTTGGGAATGGGTGACGAAGAGATTATGAACTTACTGCCCGGTAAGTTTGACGCTTCCAAAGCATTAATCGTAGGACTGCGTTCATGGGACAAAGGCATGCAGGAACGACAAAAGGAACTGGGCATAAAAGGTCTGGCACCGAAAGAAACAGCAGAAAACAGTTCCGCCATTATGGAATGGCTAAAAAGTACCAGAGCTTCCAAAGTTGTCATCCACTTTGACCTGGACGTGATAGATCCTGCCGACATGATAGCAGGCGTCGGTGTAGAACCGGACGGTATGAAAACCGAGGAAGTAGTCCGTGTGATTAACGATATTGCCTCCGAATATGACCTGATAGGGCTGACCGTAGCCGAACCAATGCCACGTATCGCTATAAAAATCAGGAATATGCTGAACCAGTTGCCTTTATTAAAAGAGTAAGAAAAGAGAAACTCACAAATAATCTCTATATTTGTATGGTCTCAAACAAAAACAACTGGAATCTACAAAAAATACAGACCATGCATACGATATTGATTATTGAAGACGAACCAAGAGTAGCCAGCCTGCTCAAGAATGGACTGGAAGAGAATGGTTATCAAACCATGGTAGCTTACGATGGTGCCATGGGACTACGTCTCTTCCGTGCCCATACTTTCGGCCTGGTGATTTCTGATATTATCCTACCCAAGATGGATGGTTTTGAGCTATGTAAAGAAATCCGTAAAACGAATCCAGGCATCCCTATCCTGATGCTGACAGCCTTAGGCTCTACAGATGATAAACTGGATGGATTCGATGCAGGAGCCGATGACTACATGGTGAAACCTTTCGATTTCCGCGAACTCTATGCAAGAATCAGGGTACTGCTGAAACGTAATAATGAAGCAGCCGCACCGCAACCCCGGGAGATCAGATATTCCGACCTGTACATTGACCTACAAGGAAAAAATGTTACCCGAAACGGCACTCCCATCAAACTTTCACCCAAAGAATACAACCTGTTGCTCTACATGGCCGAGAATGCAGAGCGGGTTCTCAGCCGTATAGAGATAGCCGAAAAGGTTTGGAATACCCACTTCGATACCGGGACCAACTTTATCGACGTATACATCAACTATCTCCGCAAAAAGATAGACAAGGATTTCGACACCAAACTGATCCATACCAAAGCCGGTATGGGCTTTATACTGACGGATAAACTATGAAGATCAGAACAGCCTTAACCCTGCGGTACACTTGTATCACAGCCGCCGTGTTCCTGGTATTTATCACTACCATCTACTACGTCAGTGAGCACTCGCGCAGCAATGCCTTTTTCCGGAATCTGAAAAGCGAAGCCATCACCAAGGCACATCTGTTTCTGAATAACCAGGTGGACGCCGAAACCATGCAATCCATTTACCTGAACAATAAAAAGTTTATCGACGAAGTAGAAGTAGCCGTCTACGACACCGACTTCCGGATGTTATACCACGATGCCTTGCAAAACGACATCATAAAGGAAACTCCGGAAATGATAGAGCGCATCCTCCAGAAAAAAGAAATAGACTTCTACATCGAAGATTACCAGGGCGTAGGCATCATCTATACTTTCGAAGGTAAGGATTACATCGTTACCGCCGCCGCTTATGACGGCTACGGATATGCCAAACGGGAAATCCTGAAAGAAACACTCGCCCTATTACTATTCAGCGGACTGACCGTGCTGATTATTGTAGGCTACCTCCTTGCCCGGAGCGCATTGGCCCCCATCAGAAGCATCGTAAAAGAAGCGGAGAACATAACCGCCTCACGAATCAACAAACGCCTGCCCGTCAAGAATGAGAAAGACGAATTAGGCGAACTGAGCCTTACCTTCAATGCCTTGCTCGACAGACTGGAAAAGTCATTCAACTCGCAGAAGATGTTTGTCAGCAACGTGTCGCACGAACTGCGTACCCCTATGGCTGCACTTTCTGCCGAACTTGATCTTGCCGTGCAGAAAGAACGAAGTCCCGAACAATACCAAAACGCCATCCACAACGCGTTGCAGGATTCGCAAAGAGTGATTAAACTCATCGACGGATTACTGAACCTTGCCAAAGCGGATTATGAACCGGAACAGATCAAAAGAGAAGAAATCCGTCTGGACGAACTGTTGCTCGATGCAAGGGAACTTGTCTTGAGGGCGCACCCCGATTTCCATGTGGAACTTGTATTCGAGCAGGAAGCCGAAGACGACAAGGTGCTCACAGTGATCGGTAATAGTTACCTGCTTACAACAGCGTTCGTAAACCTCATCGAAAACAATTGCAAGTACTCCCGGAACCAAACTTCTTTTATCCAGATTTCTTTCTGGGAAGAATGGTCCATCATCCGCCTTTCGGACGACGGTGTGGGCATGTCGGACAAGGACAAAGAGCACTTGTTCCAACTCTTCTACCGCGGCGAAAACAAAGATGTGGCATCCGGCTACGGCATCGGCATGACTTTGGCACAAAAGATACTGAGCCTGCACAAAGGGGAAATATCCGTCTTCTCGCATCCGGGTGAAGGGACCACTTACGTCGTTAAACTCCCGCATATCTGATTTCTCTAATGGTTTTCTAATACCATTCTAATAAATCTCTAACGGCTTCTCCACGAAGCCGTTCTTACTTTTGCGCCGTGAAATAGAAACGCAATTAGTAACTTCAAAAAAAGGAAAGAGATTATGAAGTGGAAGAAAAAGTTACAGCAGCCTCAGTATGCGCTCAACTCCGAGAAAGTATTCCTGACTGCCACACAACCGGCAAAATCCGTTTACTCATACCTGCAAACGACAAGGCTCGGGTTGACAAGAGCAGAAGTTGAAGACCGCCAACTTACGTATGGAAAGAACGAAGTGGTTCACGAACAAAAGAAAAATCCGTTCATCGTATTCATCAAAACTTTCATCAATCCGTTCATAGGAGTGCTGACCGGATTGGCAGTCATATCACTCGTCATCGACGTACTCATGGCAGAACCGGGAGAACAGGAATGGACGGGAGTCGTCATCATCGCCGTCATGGTGGTGTGTAGTGCCATCCTGCGCTTCTGGCAGGAATGGAAAGCCAATGAAGCCACAGACTCACTAATGAAAATGGTAAAGAATACCTGTCTCGTGAAGCGTGCCGGAAGTGGCGAGGAAGAACTGGATATCACGGAACTGGTTCCGGGAGACATCGTCTTCCTGGCAGCCGGAGACATGATTCCGGCAGACCTGCGCATCATCGAATCCAAGGACTTGTTCATCAGCCAGGCTTCCCTGACCGGAGAGTCGGAACCGATAGAGAAGTTTCCGGAAGTAAAGGAAAAGCAATACCGGAAAGGCAGCATCGTGGAACTGGATAACATCTGCTACATGGGTTCCACCGTTATCAGTGGCGCAGCCCAAGGTATCGTGTTTGAAACCGGCAACAGGACTTTTCTCGGTACTATCGCCCGCAACCTCACGGGACACCGTGCCACTACTGCTTTCGACAAAGGAATCAGCAAAGTAAGCCTGCTGCTCATCCGTTTTATGCTGGTCATGGTTCCGTTCGTATTCTTCATCAACGGGTTTACGAAAGGGGATTGGTTCGAGGCTTTCATCTTCGCCATTTCGGTAGCCGTAGGACTTACGCCCGAAATGCTTCCGATGATTGTAACCGCGAACCTCTCTAAAGGCGCTCTGTCCATGTCGAAGAAGAAAACGATTGTCAAGAATCTGAATGCCATCCAGAACTTCGGTGCGATGAATATTCTTTGCACCGATAAAACGGGTACGCTGACGTGCGACAAGATTGTTCTGGAAAAGTACATCAATGCCGATGGCAGCAATGACGAAAGCAAACGAATATTGCGTCACGCCTACTTCAACAGCTATTTTCAGACCGGGCTAAAGAATCTGATGGATAAAGCCATCCTCTCGCACGTAAAGGAACTGAAGCTGGAACATCTGAAGGATGCCTACACCAAAGTGGACGAAATACCGTTCGATTTCATCCGCCGGAGAATGTCCGTAGTGATAGAAGACAAACAAGGGAAACGCCAGATCATCACCAAAGGCGCCGTGGAAGAAATGCTCAGTATCTGTTCGCACACTGAATTCAATGGAGAAGTGCAATCTCTGACGGATAAACTGAAGGTTAAAGCCCAAAAGATCAGCGAAGAAATGAACCGGAAAGGAATGAGAGTGCTGGCCGTTGCTCAGAAAAGCTATATAGAGAAGGTGGGTAATTTCTCCGTGAGTGATGAAAAAGAAATGGTTCTGATTGGCTTTCTGGCTTTTCTTGATCCCCCGAAACCATCTGCGGCAGAAGCTATTAAGCAACTGCATGAGTATGGTGTGGAAGTTAAAATCTTATCGGGGGATAATGATATTGTAGTGAAAGCCATAGGTCGGCAAGTAGGTATCGACACAAGTTATTCACTGACCGGACCGGATATTGAGAATATGGATGAGGCTACTTTGAAAGAGCGTGTAAAGACCACCACCTGTTTTTCCAAATTGACGCCTCTACAAAAAACACAGATTATTTCCATCTTACAGGAACAGGAGAATACCGTAGGATTTCTGGGAGACGGCATCAATGATGCTGCCGCCTTACGGCAATCGGATATTGGCATTTCGGTAGATTCCGCCGTGGATATCGCCAAGGAAAGCGCCGATATTATCCTGCTGGAAAAAGACCTGATGGTACTGGAAGACGGAGTACTGGAAGGCCGGAAGACTTTCGGGAATATCAATAAGTACATTAAGATGACGGCAAGTTCAAACTTTGGTAATATGTTCAGTGTCATGTTTGCCAGTGCATTTCTGCCGTTCCTGCCGATGATGCCGATTCATCTGCTCATCCAGAATCTACTATATGATATCTCGCAAACTACGATTCCGTTCGACCGCATGGACCCGGAGTTTCTGAGAAAGCCACGCAGATGGGATGCATCAGACCTGAAACGTTTTATGATTTACATCGGGCCCATCAGTTCCATATTTGACATTGTCACGTATCTGGTGATGTGGCATGTGCTTGGCTGTAATAGTCCGGAACACCAGTCGTTGTTTCAGTCAGGATGGTTTATTGAGGGGCTGCTTTCGCAAACTCTGATTGTACACATGATACGTACACGGAAAATTCCGTTCATACAGAGCCGCGCCACTTGGCCCGTAATCGGTATGACTACTTTGGTGATGGTTATAGGAATTGTGATACCGTTCACATCTTTCGGAGCATCCATTGGTTTACAGGCGCTTCCATTGAGTTACTTCCCGTGGTTGATAGGGATTCTGCTCTCCTATTGCGTACTGACTCAATTGATAAAGAACTGGTATATCAGAAAGTTTTCGGGTTGGTTATAAAAGAAAGCCCTGCTTTCTTCTTTGTCAGACGATACTGGCGGATGAAGAAAGCAGGGCTATTAGTATCAACAAAACTACAGTACTATTATTCAGATTCTATCAAATGGTCTGTTATTCAGAAAAAGATTCGTCGCATACTTCGGTGACTTGTTCATAAGGAATACATCCATAGCTGCGATCGTCCAGATAACGCAATGCTACATACGGTACATCTGCCCCGGAAACATACATTTGCAATATAGATATAACCTCCGCCATACGCGAAGTGAATGAGCCATTTCGTTCATTATAAACCTTCACCCACACACGGTCTCCTCTTTTGATGGGAAGTTCTATAGTCTTCATAAACAGTATAATTAATGCGCTTGTTGGAATTACTTGCATAGTAACGGCAAACTACCATTTGATGCAGACCGGAAAGGCGTTTTCAGACGGTATCATTTTATGGTAAAAAGAAGTTTTCCTGATAATAAGGTACGTAAAGAAGCATTCCACTTTCAAAGGATAAAGCGGAAACACGATTCCTTTTGCCTGCTGGGGTAAAAAATCGGGAACTGTATGTATCAGGGGCTAATTTTGATGTTGTTTTTGCTGTCCGATATAAGATTTATTCATATTTTGTTAGGGTTTGTTTGCTTTTCTGTCAAAAAAGACGCAACTTTGTAGCTGCTATTTGCCGTTACTATGCAAGTAATTTCACCTCAACGAAGTGCCATACAACATATTAAATCTGCCATCTTTCTTCTTTTTACTTTTCTTCACTAAGGAAATCACTTGCCTGTTTATTCTGTCTATCACCTCCGCATCAAACGGTTTCAGATAAGTCATCGTCACCCGAATGGACGAGTGCCCCAACGACTGGCTTATCAGTCCCACAGGTACACCACTATGATAAGCAAGTGTAGCCCATGTATGGCGTGCGGTGTACGAACTTACGGAAACACCGGGCAATAACTGTTTCATCAGCCGCGCCAACTCCCGGTTGAAATGCCGTAATGTTTCTTGATAGCGGTGGTGATGTTCCTCCATGAACAAGCCACCATGCAGCAACGGGAACAGATATTCCGAATCCGTCTTATCCCTGTACTTCTGCAACAGCCTCATCGCATCGGGCGGCACATCCACCACCATCAATTTCCCCGTCTTGTGCCGACGGTAAGTGATGCGCCTATTTCTTAAATCCGACTTCCGCAAGTGTGCCAGATCAATGAACGGCATACCGCGCAACATGAACATCAGCAGGAAGTAAGTGAGCACTTGCTGTTGACGCAGTGTCAGCACACTAAAGTCCGTATTCCTGAGTTGCTCCATCTGCTCTGCCGTCAGCGCCCGCTTGGTACGCGACTCCACTTTCGTATAAACATCCTTGAACAGCACCGGATTGTACCCCTCTATACCCGGTGACATCCAGCGATTGTATACCGCCTGCAATGTACGCATATAAGTGGAGATCGTGTTCGGACTGGACTGTTGTCCAGCCAACCAGTCCTCATACTCTTTCAGCCTCTCAGGGGTGAAAATCTCCTGCATGGACAGGGAAGCAGTGGCGTTTTTCGGATGCCTTTCCTCTGCACAAAACTTCTCATAGGAACGCAGCGTGCAAGCATAAACATGCATTGCCGGGAACTTTCCTTCCCGCTTCAGCATCCCGATAACTTCCGGTATGTAGAGCCGTAGGTCATCTTTCGCATATTTTCTTTCTACATTCATAAAGCATTGATTTTAATTACATGATTCAAAAAACTGCTTGTACCACAGAACGTACGTGCAGTAGTAATGTTTATGGGCGCCAAAGATAAAGCTAAAGGAATCCGGCAAGAGAATATTTATAAATTATACAAATCTGGTATTGAATTTGATTTATAACAAAAAAAGAACAAAAGTGATTAGTGTTTAGTGATAGGCGCCATTCGGTATATTATTTTTTAGACGCGGATAACGCGGATTTAAAAGGCTGCGCTATAAAAGTGGATAAAAAAAAGATCCGCGTCATCCGTGTCATCCGCGTCTAAAAGATTATTTATCATTTAGTTCATAACCCGAAAATAAAGAGTTAATTCAACTCCTGATTCTCATAAATTGTGAAATAGTAGTAATTCTTTCCCTCCCCGTTGAACTAATGCCTTGTGCACTCTGTTCTCTGACCAAAATAGAACATTTATTTAGTTTTTAACCATTAAACCTGTTTAATTATGACATGTAAAGATTCTCACTTTTTGATTGGCCTTGGAATAGGTTCAATCTTTGGAGCACTGGCTTATGGCTTTGCCCGCAGTGCAAGAGCAAAAAAAATGAAAGCAGAAGTATTCGATACCCTGCACAGAATTGAAGGACATACCGAATGCCTGATCGAATCTGCTAAAGAAAAGGCATTGTATGCCGGAGAAAAAGTTGCTGACAGAGTAGCCAATGAAACGTCTGTCATTGCTGAAAAAGCCAATGATATCAAAGGCAAAGTGCACTCTATGGCTGATGAAGCTAAGAAGTAATCAATCTGTTCATTACCGTAAAAACAGAGGGAAGCGGGGTATCATACCTACACTCTCTCTGTTTTTCATTATATACTTGTGATTGAATGGGCCTCACTCACCAACGAAGCCGGATAATCGCAAATCTCCAATATCTTAATTGCATTATGTTCGGTCGCAACTCCGCGTTTCAACTTGTAATCGAAAGACAGGATACCATCTTTCACCGACTCGCTGAAATAGTATAATTCGTATTCATCTTCCAGCATATCGGCCAGTTCCAGATCGTGCGTAGACACAAATACCAGATTATCACTTTTCACCAGCCAGGAAAGCACAGCTTTCGAAATAGCTATCCGCTCCTTGGTATTGGTCCCTCTGAACAATTCATCGAGCAGGAAGAGATGGTTCCCATGACCGCTTTCATCTACGAAATCTTTGATAGTCGTCACTTCCTGCATAAAGTAACTCTTATTTTCCATTAGGTTATCTCCCTGGTGAATGGAGGACAGAAGAGAAATTCCGGTATTTATCTCAAAGACTTCTGCGAAACAAGTATGAAGTGTTTTCGCTGCCAACAGATTCACTCCTATCGTACGCATGAAACAGGTCTTACCTGCCATATTCGAACCGGTTATCAATGCCGATTTCTCATGAAGCACCATATCGTTCGGAATACAGTTTTCTATCAGAGGATGATACACTGCCTGTGTACGCAATCGCTCCCCTGCCCTGTTATCTCCCGGCAGACAGTAATAAGGTAGCTCCTCCCTCAAGATGGCAACAGACAAAATAGAATCCAGAAAACCGATGAAGCGGTAAACATTGTGGATAGCCGTCGCCTTCTCCTTCAACAGATGAAAAGTTCTGCCTACCGCATACGCCTCGTGGAGAAAGAATACCCGGATTAATTCCGCTACCATATAAAACATAATAGCCATGTCGTTATCCAGACTGAGGTTGAAACGGAAATAAGAGATATACTTCTTCAGACCTTCCACAGCCTTCAAATCAGTCGTGATAGAAGGATCTACAGAGATAAACTCCTTATTCTGCGCCAGCTTTCCCGCCTGCCTTATCATCTTCAGAAGCTGAGGTATGGAGAAAAAGTATCTCTGGATTTTCGCCTTATTACGATAGTGCAACACTGCATTTGCCACGAATGAAAAGACAAATAAAGTAAGAAATACTCCCGAATGAGTGAGCAGCATCAGAGCCAGAAACAGCAAAGGCAGAAACCGGCAGATATTAATAAGAACCATCTCCTTGGCACCAATCCCTGTGTTATCATTTTCCAGAATGGATACGATGGAATAAGCATCCGGTTTATCCAGTTCTTTCAGTGAATTGCTTAAAAGAGTACGCAACTCCGTATGAGTTGCCAATGAAGACAGAAGTGCTTCCTGCTTTTCCATGCCGGAGGTTTTATCCGATAGCAGAAGATAATACAAATACTGCCTGCCTATACTGGAATGACAATAATCTATTTCGGCAAACAGGTCATCCAGATTCAGGTCGTCAATGCTGTTAGCGGATAAACCGGTTTCGCCTTCGGCATTTCTATAAAGGAAATAGTTCGCAATTTCGGACATGGTGTATTCTTTAATGTTCAGTAACTGTCTTGTGTATTTATTCAGCCTCTTCCAACTCCTGCATCTTTACAGTCAACCACTATATTCATCTTATAGACTAAAGATTTCACATTTGATGTCATAAAGCTCTGTTTTATAATCAATTTATTGAGTAAACAACAAATCTATTAAAATCAACTGGAAAAGCAAGCCCTTTCGGGGATATTGTTTTACCTGAACCACAATTCTTTCATGAAAAACAGATGTCCCATACACCACAAGCTCTCTCAAGCTCTACCAATGCAACTACATACCCCTGCATAAGAAAACAGGGAAATCCGGACTTCTACATCCGAACCTCCCTATTCTATACTCCTATCTACAAATACAAGTTTTGCTTTATCCGCAATGGAAATACTTATTAACCAGTTTCAGCATTTCCTCCTGATTATCGTGTACTTCACTACGCAAGGTACGATCTTCATAGGAACGCAATTTACTGATAATTCCATCGACCATTGCAGGACTAAATACATGATACTGTTCGAAAATAGCACGCTGTTTTTCCAGGCAATCGGCAGAAGCAGCACAGCTATCAGGGAGTTGAGCCAATTGTTTCAGTTTATCCTCATTTTCCTTCTTATGAATATTCACATTCACATAGGTCTTTTCTGCAATCTCCAAAGCATTTTCAATTTCAAAACCATGACGACATGCTACGGCCAATCCGGCTATCAGTTGGTACAAATCGGCAGAACCGTCCGGAGAGCGCATTTCCACGGTTTGTTTCTGTGTAGTATCATAGTGGCTGGGAGCTTCCAACGGATTAGCCAGCATACACATATCTGTCTTTGCCGACCATCCAAGCGGAACACGTACCAATACGGAACGGTTACGGTCACCCCAGCAAATATTTGTCGGAGCTTCCTGATGCGGCACCAAACGGAAATAAGAAGTAGGATTCGTATTACCGAAAGCTGTAATGGAAGGTGCAAGCTCCATCATTCCCGCAATAGCCTTACGGGCAGTTTCAGAAAGTACACCATCTTTCAACATCTGGTTTTGGCCGTCTTTCATAATACGCATATGGATATGCAATCCTGAACCGGCCTTTCCGGCTGTAATTTTCGGAGCAAACGTAATGTCATATCCATATTGATAGGCCAGATTACGGATAACCCATTTCGCAATCATCAACTGATCGGCAGCCAGGTCGGCACGTACCGGCAGGAATTCAATTTCATTCTGCTCATAGATTTTACCGTCAAGCGTGAAGTTACCTACCTCAGAATGCCCGTATTTGATCTGTCCGCCCGTCTTTGCAATATGCAGCATACAGTCAGTACGGAAGTCATTGAACTTGGCATAAGGAGCAGATTCATGATAGCCACGTTGATCCGTAGCAGGGAACAGTCCACTATCTTCTGATATCACATAATATTCCAATTCACCCATAGCCTGAAATTCCATTCCGGTTACGTCAGTAAAGGCTTTACAAGCTTTACGCAACGTATATTCCGGTGAGCTTTCCAGAAGTTCGCCATCTTTATTGAAGTAAGAGCAAAGCATGGAAAGTGTTGTGGTTTCAGCAAAAGGATCGATAAAGGCTGTACAAAAACGCGGTACTACATACAAGTCGCTACTGCCCGCTTCAATAAATGGGAAAAGGCTTGATCCGTCTACACGTTCACCACAAGTCAGTATGGCATCAAGGTAAGCAGCGTCGTTAATGACAAAATTCAATGTTTTCAGTCGCCCGTCTGCTGCGGGATACATGAAGTTCACCATGCGGATATCGTTCTCCTTGATATAAGAAATAATGTCTGCTTTCGTAAATTCGGAAGCCGGTTTTTGAAGAGCAGCCACCAGTTGGTTGGCACTCATCGATAGTTCATGATTCATACGTTGGTTGTTTTTTAAGTTATTGTATGGTTAACAATGTGTTGTCATGCAATGATTCCCCACAAAGATAATATTTTATAATAACTTCAATATATATGATACTCAAAAAAAGAAATAGAATGAAGGTTTGGCAAAAGGTGATGAGATAAACTATTTGTATATCCGGGTTGCTATAATAAGAAAAGTTATAGGGAATAGTAACCCGGGCTACTATTCCTTTTTTCCGTCATATCCCCACTTTACATAAATAGCACCCCAGGCAAACCCTGCCCCAAATGCTGTAAAGATGAGGTTATCGCCTTTCTTTAGCTTATCTTCAAAATCCCAGATACAAAGCGGAAGTGTGGCGGCACTCGTATTACCATAACGCTCGATATTAACCATCACTTTCTCGGTTGGAATCTCCAAGCGTTGCGTTACAGCAGTGATAATGCGTTGGTTGGCCTGGTGAGGAATCACCCAGTCAATATCGTCTTTACTTAAATGGTTTCTTTCAATAACAGCTTCACAAGCATTAGCCATATTGGCCACAGCGTATTTGAAAACCGTACGCCCTTCCTGATAAATGTAATGCATGTGATTTTCCAGCGTATAATACGAAGGAGTACATACAGAACCACCTGCTTTAATATGTAGGAAAGGCAGTCCCTTACCATCTGTTCTCAGCACTGAATCCATTACACCCAAATCTTCCGTAGTAGGTTCCAGCATGAAGGCTGCCGCACCATCACCGAATATGGGACAAGTGGCACGATCCGTATAATCTATAATTGAAGACATTTTCTCAGCCCCTACCACGATAATCTTCTTGTAGTTTCCCGAGCGAATAAAGTTTGCTCCCGTCTCCAACGCATACAGGAAACCGCTGCAAACTGCTTGTACATCGAAAGCAAAAGCACGTTTCAATCCCAGTCGCTCACACAAGATGGAGGCTGTAGAAGGTAAACGATAGTCAGGAGTGGTAGTAGCAACAATCACCAGATCAATTTCATCCGGTTGAGAATTCGTACGTTGCATTAATTGTTTGGTAGCCTTGCGGGCCATATACGAAGTTCCCAGTCCCTCTTCATGCAAAATACGTCTTTCCTTTATGCCTATACGCCCCATAATCCATTCATCGGTGGTATCGACCATTTTGGAAATCTCATCATTGGTTAGGATATAATCGGGTACATATCCTCCGACTCCTGTAATTACTGCGTTTATTTTCTCCATAAACTCTACCTAGTTTAGTAAATTCTGATTATAGGGACAATTATATATAAGTGATACTTAAGAAAATGCGGGCGCAAATATACAGAAAAGACTATGAATTCCAAGAATTGGCCAAAAACACTTTGGTCTTTTACCAATGAAAAGGAATAATTGACCAAAAATTCGTTGAATATTATTTCTTAATCCAAATATTGACGATTTCTGAGATAAACATTTGATGTTTGGAAGGTTCGTTTTTATAAGCTTCTTCCATGATTTTTGATTTATAAGGTTCGGCCAGGTTGGCATAGTCCAACTCCTGAACAAACATCTTCTTGCACTCAATAATCATTCGTGCTTCTTCAAAGCTCATTAATCCTGAAGGAGTTTCCAGAGGAGTAAGTCCGGCCTCTTTCACCTTATCCGTATTCCTTCCTGACATTGTACCGCATATACGCAAGGCATCGCGATATTTTTCATTAAAGAAGCTGAGGGTAAAACTCTCATGCTGTTGGAGGAATTGATAAGTATAGCGGGTATCGCGTATAAAAATAAAGGTAGAAGGACGTTCCCAAATGTATCCCATACCACCCCAACTGGCAGTCATTGTATTGAAGGAGCTTTCATCGCCTGCCGTTACAAGCATCCACTCTTTACCAATCAGTTGAATCACATTGTCGGGCAAATCGGAGGCTTCAAGTTTATCGTAACGAGATTGCCAATCAGTAGAGGTTACACCACTTTCGGAGGATTCGGAAGTTTGATCATTTACTTTCTTATCATTGGGATTCGTACAAGATGCAAGGAATAAGAAAAGACTGATTACCGGTAATAAAATAGTTGTTTTCATTGATATAGGATAATTAAGTTATGAATCATTTAGTGTGCTCAAAGATAATCAATTTACTGAAAAGTCTTCTCTACTTTAGGAAGTGTTTGTTCAATGAGAAGTTTATTCATAAATTCACTTGGACTCATGTTATGACACCGCTTAAAGTTCCGAACAAAAGTACCAGTGGTTGCATAGCCACACTGTTCCGGCAAATCTTTAAGGGCAATTGAAGGATTTTCTCTCATCAGTTGTTCAGCATGCTGAATACGGAAATTATTCAGCCAAACACTGAAGCCTTTATCACAGAATCTATTGATGCTAACCGATAAATAAGAACGATTCGTATTCAGTACATCAGCCAATGTCTCTATCGTAAGGTCACTTTTAAGGAAGTATTGTTCATCACGAACTTTATGTAAGGCTTGCCAGAATAAAAGTTCATATTGATCCATAGATGCAGAATGTGATTCAGGCACATCTCCTTCATCGCATTTCTTAATCATTCCTTGAAGTCTATAATTTACAGCGCCCTGTTTCTTCAACTTACGGTACATAGATATGGACTTGAATGTAGCTGCTACAGAAATCACTAATAGAAAAATACAGATTGCAGCCACATGTGTATTTATTCTATTTACATCTTCACTCTCATTAAGCTCATGCTTCAATTCCTGAATCTTTAAACGCTCTGCATAATTCTTTTTATCGTTCTTCGCTTTAAATTCCAAATACGTTTGCAGAACCGAATCTCGTCGAGCTAATAAACTCAAAGCTTTTTCATATTGTTTAGTTTCACGACAGAAAGAACTAAAATTGGTAAGGGCTTTTATTTGAAACTCCATCTGAATGGGAGTTCTAACAACCTCTTTCATTAGAGGTTCTACAAATGTATAATATTGATTTGCTTGTTGAACTTTACCTTTTTTCCATAATAAATCAGCAAACAAATAACAAGTAGACAGGAAATAGGTAGGTAAAACGACCTCTCTATCTTTTCCTTGATAGTACTTCTTTTTTTCTTTATAAGATTCCATAGCCCTATCCAAAAATATAAAAGCTGAATCTTCTTGCTCTTCTGGAATATAGGTTTCAGCCATCATACAATTTAAAAAAATCTTATCCCCTCCTTCTAATAATAACCTTTCAGCTAAATAAAGACGCGCACTATCAGATTTATTAAGCTCTATATAGCTTTTTATAACTTCATTTTGCACAGAAGAATTAAATGCTATTTCCTGATTAACCCTAATCTTATTATAATACTCCAGTGATTCTGAATAGTACCCTGCTCCACATAAATGTTTTATTAACATGATACCAGAGGCTTTCTCCAAATCTACCAATTCATGTTTTAAAGCCAATTGATATGCCTCTTTATACAATGGTAATGCATTATCGTAATCTTCCAACATAACAAAATGATTTGCAATGGTTAGAAGACATTTACCCACATCTTTTGATCTATCAGTTTCCCGATATTGTTTTAATAATTTATACCAAATAGGAAGAAATTCATCTTGATTTCCTACTTCATTAAGCAATAACGCTTTCATCTCATTCACTCGCCACTCTTCTTTTTGTGAAAGTGAATGATTGGTTTCCAACATTTCGATCCATTTAAGTCCTTTTAAATCGGCCCCAGGAATACCAAATCTATCCAAATTATTATAAAGCGTCACTAATTGAAATAGAATTTCCTTCCTTCTTTTACCAGAACTTAAAGGCAAAATTTCCATTAAAAGTCGTTCTTGTTTTTGTAACCCATCTATTTCTTCTTCGTTCCTATATGATATTTTAATCATGGATGCTATCCTATCCCGAGGTGACAGATATCTCACTTCAGATAATAAAGAATCAAAAGAAGCCGACAATATTGGCGTTTTTGACAATTCCTCATCCAAAATTTGTTTGTTAGGATTCGAACAAGCATTGCATAAGAACAGAAAAAGAAATAGATAAAGATTCTTCACTTGATATAGCTATTTAAAGGTTATTGCCCTAAATGCACAAACTCGGGCACAATCTTCACATTGACTACAATATCTCTCTTCTGTCATTTTAACTTTTTCATTTTCAATGTAAAGAAGATCCAAACTGCATGCATCCACACACTCGCCGCATCCCGTACACTTGTCAATGTAAATAATCCATCTACCAACAGGTCTCGGATCTGATTTCTGATTATCCAAAATTTCTTTTTTTTCCATAACTCTATTGTTTTTTAGTTAGTCGCTTCAAAACTACGGAATCTATTTAGAAAAACAATCCTATTTGTACAGAAATATTTTCCTTATTTGAATTAAAAAGATTTTTAGAAGCATTTTCATACCCCATCGTCAATCGGGCAAACCAAGTAAAAGAAACGGTATGAGTATAAGTTAGAGATAAATGCAATGCCCATCTGGGCTCTGTTAAGTAATTGTACTCCTGTTCCAACCGCTCCAGATTCTGCCATAATTTGATTGCGGGCGTATTCTGTCCTGATTGCAACTGTTTTTCAGCTATCATAGTTCCACCTCCTTTACCGTACTCTGCCCCAATAGCTAAATCAATTCGGGCATTAGATAATAAGAAATTCCGAGTAAATGTAGAATATGCAGTAAAACGGTGCACAGTTTGCGTATATTCAGCCGGATAAAAAAGCAATTGACTTTTTGTCTGCTTAAAGTCAATTCCCGAAACGATAGAATAACGACTATTCCACTCATTATAAAGTCGATAGTAACCATAAGTCAACCCATATTCATTAATACGGGAAGTAGAACGAAGAACCTTCCCCGAAGAATGCCATGTACCCATGTTCTCTTCCTGCTGCTGCAAAAGATCATAACTATCCGACTTGTCAAACAAAACTTTCCAACTCCATTCATGGCGATTCAACGGAGAAACTAATGATCCTATACCTTTATAATCCAGTTTCCAGCCATCTGTCTCACCTTCTTTCTTGTTTTGTATACGGTCACTTACTATATTTTGTCTGACAAGGCTCCCTCCTATCTGTTGAAATAGCCGGAAGCATCCATAAACTCCCTCTTCTTGTAAGAATCCTCCGAACTCCTGTGCAGAATAATACCATTTTATATTTTCTCCTTTAGGCAAAGTTTTAAAGTACCCTAACGGATAAGAAACAAAGAAAGGATATGCCGTATGAGTACCTATATTCTGATAGTCCACCGTTTCTTTACGATTGCCATAAAATATGGAAGCCCCCAAACGATGACTTCCACACTCATAACCAACTCCAGGAGTTATTTTCCACTCCATCCACTGGTTTTCATTCCGGGGATCTGTATCCTTGGCATTCAAGTCAACTAAATAATCGAACCTCGAACCCATCAGCCAATGCGAAGAAACGGGTAATGAAAATGCACCGGACAGTTGATATTGTTCCGAACGTTGATCGCCACTCACTGAGTCACAAAGATTTATTCCACGCCAGCAGTCACCGGTCATCCCATTCCAGTTCACCTCTTGCTTCCGGTTATTCAGATATCCTATTTTCCCATATAAAGAGACATTACCTATAGTCTGGTAGGATTCACCAAACACCGCATACTTATTGGATGAAGCGGGCAAACTGACATTACCCAAGTTTCCATTTTCAAACCTATACCCCACTTCCGCCACAGAGAACGAGCGGAAACGGTTGAATGACATTCCTACCGGATTAGCTCCTGTCAGCCAATTATTCTGCTGATAAACCTCTTGCATAGAATAGATATGCAATGAATCAGACTGCGCATATATGGGAATCGACGACAGAAGCCATAAAATAAATAATGTACTCCGCATAGTTGCTTGCTTATTTTTTCAAAGACGGTTCGGATACGATAAAGTCCTCCGCCGCATTATTCGTATCCTGATAAATGAAATGCCCATTGGTTGATGCTGCGCTTTTACGTATCAACGATTTTCCGGAATAATCTCCTTCCGGAATATACACAGGTTTATGGTTCAGTTCATCAGGCACACGCTTATTAGCATTGGCTTCATTTTCCACACACTCCACACAATCAATCACCCACTCTTTCGGAATCATCAAATAGAATTTAGTCTTATTAGAAGCTCCCGGTCTATTTTCCCTGTTCAATGGATTATTTACATATTCCTCTGCACTAATGCCTTCAAATCCAAATATCATGAATGTGGGTCCAACCACCGGAAATGAATACATCCATGCAGTCGAGTTAAGATTTAAAAGCAGGTTCAATGGTTTCACACCGGGTGTTATGTTCTGTTTGCTCAAACTTACATGCCAGAATCCCCAGTCAACTTTAGATAAATCAACTGAATTAGCATGCTGATATTCGCCTCCGGTATGATCTACAGCATTCGTTGCAATGGTAGTTTCCGCTCCGGGCAATAAAGGATACTCCTTACCACTACCCGGAAATTGCCAGGTCATATCAGCAACGGGAATCCGTTTCATATCCGTATATTTCACCCAGGGAGATACAATACCCGGCATCGGATCCACCAAAGCCAGACACAATCCATCCAGATATACAGTCTCATCAGAGTTATTATAGAGTGTAACATATTGGTCTGCCTGATAATCTGCTCCCAACTCTCCTTTACAGCCCACATAATAAATCTCTTTAATGACCAATGCATTTATTTTAGAGCGCGCCAGTTGCAACTGAACTTTCATCACTTCTTCACCCTGTTCGGGCAATAACGACAAAGATTCCAATCTTCCACTGAAAATAATTCCGGAAGCAGATTGATAATGTACGGCAACTGTATAATATCCATATTCCACATTAAACAGAGCTACTCCATCAGAAGAACATGAAGAGGTATAAACCGTGCCTTGATCCTTATTTGTCAATACCACCTCCATCTCTCCAAAAGGCAAGATCACTTCATCCGTAGGAGAAAGTAGTTGGACACTCACAGAGCATGAGGAACTATTCTCATCCCCGGTACAAGCACATAGGAATAACACGAAGAAAAACAATACATAATATTTCATTCTCATTCAATATCTAAAATTTAATACAAATACTAATTTTAAAAGCGGATACTAATTTCCGCACCATAATATAAATCCGGATTCACAACTGCATATTTCTGTATACTCCGCCGATATCGTTTCGGATTGGATTGCAGCAGGTTATTAGCACAAAAAGCAACCGAAACATGACGTCCTATCTCTTTAGTAACCCGAAGATTCAACAAGAAATAAGGTTTATACGAGTCCTTCAGAAAAGCGGTAGTTGTATTCGCCCTGATCACTAAATCAGCAAAACGTTCATCCGTCGCCATTTCTGGCGTGAAAGGATGCTGGTTTCCCTCTCCGTCTATATAATAAACCGGATTCAGGCACTTCTGATTATTACTGTCCATGTACACAGGGTTATTAAACCGGCTCTCCATTCCCCGCTGTTGTTTATCCATCCACACAGCCTGAAGCGTTAGGCTCGTGATCAAACCGATTCTGGGAATTTGAGTAACACACTGAAACCGGCTATTCAATTGTTGCCAGATTTGAGTATTCGCAACAGAAGGCCCTGTTTCATAAATACCTACATAAGGGTAAGCTTTTCCATTCACTTCTATCTGGGGATGCAAGGCAGAAAGTGCCGTATTCTTTTCGCATACATCCAGATATCCGCCACTTATGTAAAATGAAGAACGCAGTGCCTTTGAATGAATCGGACCAATGGTATACTCAACACCCTGTTTCTCCTGTTCTATACCATTCTGGGGTGATAAATAGGTAGCAAACGTAGTATTCAAAGTATATGGAAGAAGTTCACCATCATTCATGACACCCTCATCCGTCAATTCCGGTTGTTCTCCTTTACTGATCAAAGGGGAATAGCGGCGATAGGAAAAAGGTTCGGCAAGTTGGGAGGTACAATAGCCATTTTTGAGATGTTCCTTAAACCATACCACATCCGCAGTAACACCTCCTATCCGGAAATTCACCCCTATTTCAAACTTCTGATTAACAGGCAAACGCAAGTCGGAGTTAAAATTACGGTCAGTTACAAATGTATGCATGACGGTCAGACGCTGATTATTCTCAGCATCATTGTACGTAAAGCAATTCATATCCGTATACGATTTATCGGGATACAAATAAGCAAGTACAGGCATCTTATGCATCAATCCCCACCCCAGACGTACACTGAAACGACTTAGAAAAACATCATCCGTCCTATCAATAAATATCTGGGAAAGATTGATACGCGGATCAACAGAAGAGTTCTGTTGTAGACGCTTAGTCGGCAACTGAGTAAAACGTACTCCCGCCTGCACTTCGGTCCGCATCTTCCCATAAGGGAGAATAAAGTGATTTTCAGCAAAAGCAGAATACTTATATAATAAAGGTATATCCCGATAAGACCTTGTCCGCACTCTGAGCATTTCCAAGGGAGGACGAAGAGGATCGAAACTGATTCCTTTTCCACGATTCCCTTCCACCTCAGCATGAAGCCCCAGTTGAAAATGGTTACTGATATTCTCACCCATCGTTTTTCTGTGATTGGCAGTCAACGATACATCTCCGCTCAACGGCTTGCCTTCAACGGATAACTGAGAGAAATAATGGGGAGGCAGGAACACTCCGGCATGTTCACCTGCCTGCGCGGTATAGGTAGTGACTTGCTGTGTTCCCGAATAATATGTACTGGATTCATTCTTCTGGCTCCCATACGTAAACCCTAGCTGATATTCAAGATTGGAAATCCAGGAACGATTCAATTTCCACTGTCCGTTAGCAGAAAAGGATATGTTTTGATCCTGGTATTTCCGAAATTCACCATCCACCGTATTCTGCCCTCTTTTATCATTGTCCTTCATCCAATAACCACGCATATTAAGACGCAAAGTAGCCGACCGGAAATCCTTCGCATAAGCCGCTTGGATTCCAAATCTTTGATAAGATTCTTCAAAGACTTGAGGCGATTGATTGGAAAGTGCATAATCTGCTCCTAAATAGAGAGTTCCCCCATTATTACTGATCGCAATACCCTTCCCCACAGAAGCAAGTTTCTCCGTAGTTGTCAGACGAATGCCGATAGTAAAAGGTTGTATTCCGGCTTTCGACTTAACCAGAACAACACCACTGGTCGCATCTCCATAACGTGCCGAAGGAACACCACGTATCACCTCGACCGACTCCACAGAAGATGGAGACAAGGAACGCACATCGAAACCGGATAACACCGTGCTATTAAAGAGGCTTCCCCTACCTTCAAGTCCCATTTGCTGCATATTGGCATTATTATTCATGCGGAGTCCATCCACCACTATGGCTGTCCCTAAAGCATTAGTCGTATTTTCATAAGTTGCACTGCGGATGGTAAAGGCGGCCGGAGCATTCAGATCCGGATTGCGTACAAGGACACCGGGTAGTAATTGAGATAAGACAGAAAGGTCAGTAGCCTGTATATGACGAATAGCATCCTGCCCAATGACAGAACGGGTTCCCGGAGCATCTGATTGAGTAGCAGTAACAATCACCTCCTGTAACCGGATGTTGCGAAGAGTATCTATAGCCTGCATTTCAATCTGTCCATATACCGCCAGCGAACAAACCAAAAAAGCAATTAATATATAACCCCTGTAACAATTATTCATTTGTACAACCCAAGATGGTAATTTACATACCTAACGAGCGTTATATAGTAACCCTCAGATTAGGGGGGCAAAGGAAACAATTTTCTACCAACATTTCATTACCAAACTTTAAAAAAATGCAGAATAAAATCACTCTTTTCGGACTTTTGTGTGTACATTTGCAAGCAACAGAACAACAATATCATGCCATTTTTCATATTAAAGACATTACTTATTTGTACTTTTCTGCTGACTTGGGCTGTACTAGGTCTTGCTTCTATCTCTCTGATTTGGAGAAACAAGCATAAAAAGGATTTGGCCATATTATTAGCACCAATCCTACTAATATACTGGGGGTTAACGTCGTATAGCACATTATACGAAAATTTCTTCCTGCTTCAGAGAACATCCCTCTTACCCACCCTATACTGTTGGGGACTGACTTTTCTCCCTCCTTTACTCTATTTCTTTATCCGCTTCCGTATTACCGGAATATTTCCCCTAAAGTCACAATGGTGGAAACATATGTTACCTTCGGTGGTCTTATCGTGTTGTTACATATTGATGTCAGTTTTAAGTCCGGTGGCAGATCGCTTAACTTACAGTTGGGCTGAAATTCTATCATCGTTCCCGGCTTGGTGGACACTTTTCCGTTTAACGTGTATAATAACAGGGATCACACAGACTTTCATTTACGTATTACTCTTGCGAAATATGAACGAAACAGACTGTATATTCCTAAAATCAGCTTCCGATATTCAAAGAAAAAGCATCCTAATATCAGGGTTCTTCTTCATGTTCTTATTGAATATGTTCACTTCTTCATATATCTGCAATCTTTTATACAACCTTTGTATTGGCGCATTAAGTGGATATATCTTTTATAATTCTCTCTTACACCAATTCATAAAACAAAAGCTCAAGTTACGTATTTATCGGGAAACATTGTCCCCGTTCCCAGTGAATACCCTAAATCAACAACTAGAAAGCAAATCAGAAAAAGATGTTGTAGAAAAAGAGGTGCTCATAAATGGCAAGAAGAACTCCAAAGTATACTTGACTCCTCAAAAGATCGATGAAATAAACCAACTATTACAAACACCGGAATTCATCTATGATCAAAAAATAAAATTGGAGCAGTTTGCTCAAAGAGTAGCCGTTAATTCCACCTATTTAAATAGATATTTCAATCAAGAATATGGATGTAGTTTTCTTCAATACCTTACGTCACTTCGCATCGAACAAGCAGAAATGCTTCTAAGAGACTCGAATGCAGAAATAGAAGACATCTGTTATAATACAGGTTTCAACAGCCCTTCTGCATTTCACAAAGCTTTTAAAAACCGATATGGTTACTCTCCCTCGGAATGGAGAAGAAGATGTCTCACTTAAAAGTTGAATGCAGCGCGTTCAATAAAAAGTTGGTTCAAGTTACTCTCACTACCCTCACTTTTAATGTGAATCGTTGATAGCTAGGATATTAAGTGTGGTGGTAGTAAAAAAATCCAGTGTGAGGGTAAGTGGCTTACTCTCACTTTCGCAGTCAACCCGTATCAGGACGATGCATTTATTCATTTCATATTAGGCATTATTCTACTGAGAACCAGAGATATATCTCTTTATCCTTAGGAATAGTCGGGTGTTGACCAAGGTTAACAGGCCTATCAACCTTGGTTAACGAGCCGATTAACCTTGGTTGACAGGCCCGTTAGCCAAGGTCAACACCCAATAAAGCTTATTGGAAAATACAACACACGCAGGGTAAAAACAAATGGTCCCCTGTTTGCTTTCTAATCACTATTGAAGCTTTTACCGCAAAACACATGGGCTGAATCCTGTTTAGCACACACTTCATATCATCAAAAAAAGGCTGAAATCGTAAAAACAGGAAGATTAATTCCAAGCTGTTTCACTGTATTTCAAGCACTTATAATTATTATTTTAGTTTACTGATTTTAGTATTTAGATTTCCCCGCTTCCTACTATTTTTGCCTGTGTTCATTTGCAGTTTCTCTTCAAATTACAAATAATATAAACTGCCGGATAATCGTTATGAAGCACTAACGGTCACTCAAGGCAGAAACAATTAAAAGCAGGCTGAAAATCAATATATGATAATCAACAAATACAATATTAATATTAATTTTTATTCTTATGAAAAATGAAAAAATAGACATGAGTAGGGAATCGGATACTTTCCACGTCTCTCAAGATGGAGTGTACACTATCACAGGTACCAATTCAAGACATGGAATAACAGTATCTGCCGGAGTACGTGCAACAATATTTCTGCAAGATGTCAACTTATGTGATCTGGGAGACATGGGTGTTGCATTTCATATTGCGGAAAACTGCCATATCACGGTAATTCTTGAAGGAAACAACATACTGCACAGTGGTCGTGAAATGGCTGCAATTCAGTTGAGAAAGCAATCTGTTTTAAACATTAAAGGCAATGGAAAATTAATTGCATACGGTGGAGAAGGTGCAGCCGGTATAGGATGCGGATATGCTACCGAATGTGGCGACATTATTATCGAAAGTGGAACTATAGAAGCCTATGCGGGTTATCAGCACGAGACTTCCTGGCGTGCAGGATCTGCTGGAATAGGAGGTGCCGGTCAATACGCAGGTCGAAAAAGTAAATGTGGAAACATAATTATTTTAGGAGGAAAAATCATAGCCAAACGCGACAAAGGAAACTGGGATATTGGCCCGGGGGATGAAGGAACTTGTGGCAATGTAAAAGTAAATAAGAATGCAATAGCTCCCGATATGTGTGTGTATGGCTTCGCTACTTCAGAACCAACTCATACTCCAATTCCTACTCCTAACCCTGAGCCTACTCCTCATTTTGGTACAGAACAATATGGAGATTTGAAACATATACCTATACCCAATGCAGGATTGGCCATTCTCTCCCCTTTTCTACCAATGCTTTTTATGAGGCTTAATATGTTAAGCCAAGATCGCAGGAGTTTCAATAGTAACGAATCAAAAGTACGAGCTATATTCATTTTACAACGCCTTATAGCAAATGAAGACAGGGAGTATGATGAAAAAGATCTGTTCCTCAACCGTTTGTTAATAAATTATCCCTCCAACGAGCCACTCCCCAAAAGAGTGGAACTAAATCAAGATGAACTTAACACAATAGATTCTCTATTGGAAACAGCAAAGACAAACTGGTCAAAAATGAGGAACACTTCAATCAGAGCCCTCCAAGAATCATTTTTGAATAGAGCGGGTTTTATAGAAAAAACTGAATGGGAATGTACTCTAACTGTAGAGGAACGTGCATACGATATATTATTGGATAGCATTCCCTGGTCATACAAACTTGTACGGTTCCCATGGATGGAAAGTATACTCAAGGTTAACTGGAGATAAACTCCGGTTCTGATGACAGTTCAAAAGTTCACTTTTACATTTAAATAATCAGTATAGAAGACTTTTATCTTCTATACTGATTAAATACTTTATGCAATCGTTATTGAAGAATCCAAATAAACATCCTGAATGGTATTCAATAATTGAACGCCTTCTTCCATTGGTTTTTGGAATGCTTTCCGGCCGCTGATCAACCCCATTCCACCGGCACGTTTATTAATAACCGCCGTAACAACAGCATCACGCAAATCCGATTCTCCATGAGATTCACCACCGGAATTAATCAAACCGACACGCCCCATATAGCCATTAGCAACCTGGTAACGGCAAAGGTCGATAGGATGTGAAGTTGCGAGTTCAGAATACATTCTTTCATCCGTTTTACCAAAGTGAATAGCTGTGAATCCGCCATTATTGGACGGAAGTTTTTGCTTTACAATATCAGCCTTGATGGTCACTCCGATGTGGTTGGCCTGTCCGGTAAGGTCGGCTGCCGCATGGTAATCTGTGCCGTCCTTCTTAAAATCATTATTTCTGAGATAACACCAGAGAATAGTTGCCATACCTAACTCATGAGCATATTCAAAAGCTTGTGATATCTCAATAATCTGACGACGACTTTGCTCCGAACCGAAATAGATAGTAGCGCCAACAGCTACCGCACCCATATTCCATGCTTCTTTTACGGTTCCAAACATCACCTGATCGTAAGAGTTTGGATAAGTAAGCAGTTCATTATGGTTCAGTTTTACAACGAAAGGTATCTTATGGGCATATTTACGGGCAACAGCCCCTAATATACCAAATGTGGACGCAACTGCATTACAACCTCCTTCGATTGCCAGTTTCACTATATTTTCAGGATCAAAATAGATCGGATTAGGAGCGAATGATGCTCCGGCTGTATGTTCTATATCCTGGTCGACCGGCAGAATGGATACATACCCGGTATTCGCAAGGCGTCCATGTCCGTACAAAGCTTGCAAGCTATTAAGGGTACGTACATTTCTGTCAGAGTCCACCCAGATTTTATCAATCACATCAGGTCCAGGAACATGAATTAATTTCTTATCTATTGTCTTACACGTATGGTTCAGGTAATATTCTGCCTGTTGTCCCAACAAATCAACTGTTTTACTCATAATATATTCATTTTTTAATTTAGAATCATACTAAATAAACAGTTTTCCTTGTCGATTGTTTCATCGCGAAGCTGAAAAACGATTGCTTCTCTCAGAGCAAGTCAGTATCCGAATGATCATCTATGAAACCGCCCTTTTTCTTTTACCAATACTACTTTCAGTTGTGGATCGGCCAACATCTCACGTCCGACAGAAGACAACAAGAACTGCAACTGACTACTCCTGTGTTTCCAGGTCAGTAAATCTATGGAACGGTTCAAACCTTCTTTTATCTCAGTATACCAATATCCCGGAAATGAGAGAGCGCTAACCACCTCTTTATCCGCAATTTCCTGTAATTCTTCGATGCAATCATCCACTTCTTCTTCACTCAAATCATCCGGTTCATCATAAGTTACATAATACGAAGTATAATAACCGTCTTGAGTGAAAGCCTCCAAAGCTTTCCAATCTTTGCCTTCTATAATCAAACGGTCTTTTGCAATCTGGAAATATTCCGTCATCTCATTCATTCTCTCTAGTGCTACATGTTTATTTCCAGCGGTCAGGTTCTTTATATCCAGCCACATTTTTCCTTCATGATCTTTCATATAAGAAAAATAGGAACCCAAACTCAGATTAAAACTTGTATCTACATCATGCGTTACATCAAATACACGGTCTTTCCGAAAGACGAGATCAACCTCTACATTCGGATATCGACTCTGTTTCTCGTACAATTTTTCCAAAGAATTGCAACGATGAAGCCATATTTTCTCCGGATAACGACCTATATCCCGGAGCCCCATGAAAAGAAGGCACATAAACACGGATGCTAATCCTGTTATAAGACTAATTTTCTTCATAATCAGTTTCTATAAAAAGCTATTCCAAATAATTTTTTATATCCCTGCTTTTGATGATGATATTGCCTGTTTGCTTATTGCAAATATATAAATTTGAAAAAATAATAGAAACTAAAATAGATGAATTACCCTTTTTTCTCTGTGAATCGACATTCTTTTTAGTAAGCATCAGCCATTTGAACGTCTAAATAAAAATCTGTAAAAATGGTATTTTAATCCGTAATGTATCTAATTACATATACAGTCAACTGCCGTATCTTTGCATCAGAAAAAGATTAAGGTTACAAATTGAAGTATAGAATATTTTAAATGATCTATTGAAGCATGAAAAAAGTACTTGTAATATCCGGTCATACAGACCTTGCTACTTCGGTAGCTAACAAAACGATTCTTGATACAATCGGGCAATACCTTCCCGAAACTGAAATTGTAAAGCTTGATACCCTTTATCCCGACTTTAAAATTGATGTTGACGCAGAGCAACAACGCCTGCTGAAAGCCGACATTATCGTGTTGCAATTTCCAATCTTCTGGTACAGCGCACCCTCCATACTGGAACGCTGGATGGAAGAAACATTCCGGCACGGCTTCTCTCATGGCAGTACCGGCAACAAACTGAAAGGCAAAAAGATGATACTCTCATTTACCACCGGTGCCCCGCAAGAAATGTATTCTCACAAAGGGGCAATGGGGTATACGATTGAAGAGTTCTTACCTTGCTACAAAGCCACATGTAATCTTTGCCAAATGGAATTTGCGGGATATATCTATACTGGTGGCGTAAGTTACGGCACGCGTACAACCCCGGAATTGATAGAACAACAAAAGGTAAAATCTGTAGAACATGCTAAAAAACTGATCAAACTGTTAGAAACACTTTGATTAACGCTGAGTCTGTTCAAACGTCTGTTATCATTGTAATATTAGCGGATCAACGAAGGAAATCGAAAAGAGTAATGCAAAAAGTCGATAAAAAAGAACACCGAATAGTACATCATTCTTTGCTTTAGTTACGTGCAACTAAAATAAAAAGAGGTTGTGTCAAAATGAACTGCACCCCAAAAGTTAGACATAAAACTTTTGGGGTGCAGTTCATTTTGACACAACCTCTTTATTAAATTCATCGCGGAGAGGGAGGGTAATGAGCCTTTTCTCCACAAGTTCCTTATTTACAAGATTATAACAATGTCAATTTTACTCTTAGTAATGCTTTAGTAACTGAAGTTTGTCTGATTCAGTCCTACAATGTCTTTATGATGTCTGTTCATCTAAACATTACTGTACAAAGATAATATAACTCATTCAATTATCAAAATAACTCGTTCTAATTTTACAAATTCATTTTTTGATATTATATTTGTAAAAACACCGTTTATTATAACAGAATGGATAAGTTAACAAAAGAGCAACGAAGTAAAAACATGCAAGCCATCAAAAACAAAGGCACTAAAGACGAAGTCTTATTAGCCAAAAAACTTTGGCACATAGGATTACGTTACAGAAAAAATGACAATTCCGTTTTTGGAAAACCCGATTTAACATTCAAGAGATATAAAATAGCAATTTTTATTGATAGTGAATTTTTTCATGGCAAAGATTGGGAAACAGAAAAATACAAAATTAAATCTAACAGAGAATTTTGGTGGCCTAAAATTGAACGAAATATAACAAGAGATATTACAGTTAACCAAGTATTAGAAAATGCTGGTTGGAAAGTAATACGCTTTTGGAGTAAATCTATGAGAAAAAATATAAATGCATGCGTTGAAACTATAATGCATATACTAATAGAAGAGAAAGATAAAAAATTAAATACGAAACAATTAAAACAAAAGTAACTATAGCCCAAATAAGAGAAATGATAACTATATTTGCAAATAAAACTCATATAACAGATGAAATTATACTCTATAGATCTATTTAGCGGTGTAGGAGGCTTAACTCAAGGCCTGCGAAAAGCTGGATTTCAAACAAAAATGGCTTTTGAAATAGATGAATTAGCTTCTTCTGTTTACAAATTGAATCACAAAAGAACTAAAGTAATTACAGATAACATTCGCAATGTAAGTACAGAAAAAGTTAAAAAACAGTTCAAAGGCAAAACGATTCACCTCCTTGCCGGATGTCCACCATGCCAAGGTTTTAGTTCTATCAGAAGACTAAACAAGCCTACCCCTGTTAAAGATGACAGAAATACTCTAATAAATGAGTATGTTAGATTTGTTGTAGATTTGAAGCCATATACATTTATGATGGAAAATGTACCAGGTTTAGCATTAGATAAATCTTTTGAAGTAGCATTGCAAACCTTTGAAAGTATAGGATATTTTACAGATTGGAAAATTGTCAATGTAAAAGAATACGGTGTTCCTCAAAGTCGTAAACGTTTGGTTTTAGTTGGTTCACGTTTAGCACCAATCCAAATTGCTCATCCCACTAATAAGAAAAAAACAGTACGCCAAACAATAGGAAAGTTACCTCTTCCTGAAAAATCAGATGATCCATTACATAAAATCTTTCCTACTCATACATCTCAAATAGAATATTTGATCAGTCAAATACCACATAACGGAGGTAGTCGAAAAGATTTAGGAGAGTCGCAACAGTTGAAATGCCATCAAAAAGAAAATATAGGATTTAATGATGTATATGGTCGATTAAGATGGGATGACTGTTCAACAACTATTACTGGTGGATGTCTGAACCCTTCTAAAGGACGATTCTTACACCCAGAACAGAATAGATGTATTTCTGCGAGAGAAGCTTCACTGTTACAAACTTTTCCTCCAAATTATATATTCCCAGCAAATATACCAAGGAGTAAACTGGCTTTAATGATAGGTAATGCTTTGCCTCCTGATTTTAGTAAAATTCAAGCTTTAAACCTAAAGCGTCATATTATAGAACATCTTAATAACATACAAGCAATATGAATATAGAAGAAATATTACATAATGAATTAACAGAAGATCAATATAATACAGTTATAGATAATCATCCTGAAGTACTATGCCTTGCTTGCGCTGGTTCCGGTAAATCAAGAACATTGGCTTTCAGAATATCTCGATTAATTTACGAAGGTGTAACACCGGAAAGTATTATTGCATTTACTTTTACAGAAAAAGCAGCTGAATCCATCAAACGAAGGGTAGCCGACGCTTTGGAAAAATGTGGTTTTTCTGCAGCAATGGTAGGAGCTATGTATATTGGAACAATCCATTCGTATTGTCAACATTTATTAGGAGAAATGAACGCTAAATATAGACAATATGAAGTTTTAGATGAAAATCGATTAAAATTATTCTTATTATCAAGATTTCAGGAATTAGACTTAAAATCTTTACAAGATGCAAGAGGAGCAAAAATGTTTGCTACGATATCAGAAATAGCTAACGCATGGAAAATAGCTAATGACGAAATGTTGGATTTTGATGAGATTGAAAGGGAAGATTTCCTTTTAGGCCATTGTTTAAAAAGCATATCTTTACGTTTAGGATCCGACCAATACATAGATTTTTCTTTAATGATTAGAAAGGCGGTAGAAGCGCTAGAAAGCGATAATAATGAAATTAACAGCGCTTTAGCTGAGACAAAACATTTAATGGTTGACGAGTATCAAGACGTTAATATTTCTCAGGAAAGACTAATAAATGGGCTTTACAAACGAATGGAATCTGTCTTTGTTGTAGGAGATGATGATCAAGCTATATATGGATGGAGAGGCGCAGATGTGAGGAATATTGTAGAATTTGATCAAAGACATCATAATTGCTCAGTTCATACTCTATCTACTAATTTTAGAAGTACAGAAACTATAGTATCCGCTTCCGATAGATTTATCCAACTTGAACTAAGTACAGCACGAATCAATAAGAGTCCACAAGCTCATAGCAATGGAAATATTCAGCAATTTGGTAATTTTTGGTTTAACACTAGAGTTGAAGAAGCAAACTGGATAACCACTAGAATAAACGATTTAATAGGTGTTAAATATGTAGAAGGAAATGGTGAGGAAAGAGGCTTAACATATTCAGATATAGCCATATTAATGAGATCTGTACAAGGGAGATCTCAATATCATAGAGATTTTACAAATGCTTTACAAAATGCAGGTATACCATATTTAATTGAATCAGAGGGATCTGTTTTTGAAAGATTGTATGCGCGAACGTTACGCGATGCAATGGAGCTATTAAGATTTCCTGGCATTTCAAGAACTGAGGCTACAACTTTTTTCCAGAATAATATATTACCAGTGTTTCCCAATGCAAACTTAAGCCGTTTTTTAATTATTTTATCTGATTGGAATAACCAAATACACAGACCGCAAGGAGGAGCAAGAAGAAAAGTTTATCCACAAATGTTAGTACATGATTTTTTAGAAGCATTCAATGTTTCCACTACTCATTTTACTAACAAAGAACAGGTTATGAGAGACTTAGGAGTGTTTAGCGGCATAATATTGGATATTGAAAAGGTTTTTGTCAGCATAGACAGTAGCTATCGCTACCAAACAATCCTCAATTTTCTACAAAATGTTGCAGAAACTGGATATGATACTTCTCTAGTAGAATTAATGAGCAGACCTGATGCTGTCACAATTTCTACAGTACATAAGATGAAAGGTCTTGAATATCCAGTCGTTTTTCTTGTAGATGTTGTACAGCAAAGATTTCCAGGAAGCAATAGAAAATATAACGGTTGGTTACCAACAAATTTAATTCAAGATGCCTTATCTAGAGGATTATACCAAAGTAATAATGCAGGTGAAGCTCGGCTCTTTTATACAGCACTTACTCGTTCTGAACGTTTTCTATATGTAACAGGATCAGCTATTCATGAAGGTTTAGCAAGAGCAAAACGTCCAAGCCCATACAAACTACGTCTTACGAATTTAAACCATTCTGGAATTACCACCGATGAAACGATACTTCCAGAAAATGTAGAAAGAATAGAGCCAAAGGCAAGAATTGATGAGGAATCAATGCCCACCAGTTTTACTGAAATAAAAGACTATTTAGAGTGTCCAATGAAATATCGATTTAGAAAAATTTACGGCTTTAGTCCTGCAGTTCCCGAATTATTTGGTTATGGTTTAACAACTCATACAGCCATAAACAGGCTACATCAACTGTATCCAGAAAGTGCTCCTACAAGAGAAGAAGCACAAGAAATAGCGAGTGATGTTTTCCATCTTAAACATGTCTTTCCATCTCGAAATTCTGATGGTGAGGGTCCGTATGAAAGGGCAAAATCAGCTTCCAAAAAATTAGTGGGCAATTACGCTAATGATTATCCCAATGATTTTATACAAAGTCGCTCTTTAGAACAAAGATTTGAAATTAAAGCAGGGAAAGCGTTAATTACTGGCGCAATTGATTTATTATTAAAAGAAGATACGAATGGTAATATTTTGGACGCAAAAGTAGTTGATTTTAAATCAATGGATTTTCCTAAAAATCAAAACATCCCATTTTTCTGGATAAATATGGCTTTACAGGTACAACTATATGCTCATGCAGCCGATGTAGTTCTAAATGAAAATGCTAAAACAGGAGCAGTACATTTATTGAAAGCTGAAAATGAAAACGCATTACCAAATAGAGTAGAGATTCCTATCGATGATATTTCTACACAAACTGCCGTTTCCAATGTAGAATGGGCAGTAAACAGAATATTAGAAGGGGAATTTCCAATGCGCCCTAGTTCCCAAAAATGTAGCGAATGTGATTTTGTAAAAATTTGTGCAAAACACAAAGAAGATTTTATATCCAGTGAGATTCCTGCACCAATTAAAATACCAATGACTAATAATGTCTCAGAAATATATGTTAGGTGCTTTAGTGATATTGATTAGAATTTGTAAATAAAAAACTTGCTCTCGCCTGAATAAATACCATTCCCTCATAAACGAAGAAATTATATTCAGATTACACATAGTCATAGAACAATCCCCTGCCAGCACAAACAGTCACTTGCTAATAGGGGATATTTCTTTTTTCGGCTATGGGTAAACGGCATTGTTTACTTAATAACGTCTTTAAAAACCGTATCCATCACTTCGTAATGGTCGCCGTCGTGGAGACTTAATGCATCGACGAAACTGTTTAAGGTACGAATGGTATCCAAACGATGCTCCGTGCTTTGGGCTTCAGCATAACTCAATACATCTATTGCCGTAGTCAGATGTCCTTTCAATTCCTGTGTGCGGATAAATCTTGAATCGCCAATAAATAGAAAAGTTCATTTTTGTCGGCAGATTTCACGATGCCTTGCAGGGCTGTTGCTTGTAGTTCCATATAGGTTATTAAATGACGTAACGCTATCGATCACGAATCCGAGGCATCGTCAAACGCCCAAAACAAGATGAACCGGCAGGTTACGTCAAGATATAACCTATCCAGTTCATTTAATTTTGCTTTTTGAAATTGGCGATTTCCGGATCGCAGTAAACGAACAAATTGCAACTGAATGGGGATATTTTGGCGTTTACCGTGATTCAACGTATTACCAGGATAAGCCCGTTTTTATTCGTAGCGTTGCGCTTCAAATAAAATAATACCTTGAATGTCGATTTCATACTCTACAATTTTTAATGGTTACAAACTTATTTCATAAAGAGCAGTTTATCGATATACAAAATGCTGTCAATCAGTGCAATCGCGTCCGAAAAACTAACTTTTTTCGGGCTAAGAGAGACTGAATCTAAATTTTCCATTACATTTGCTGTCGGAATCCTTTGAATAAGGCTTGTTTCTCAGCACTTTAAAAAACTCCTAAAACCAACTCCGTTATCAGAAACAAAGTAACGTGATAGTAATGCAACTCCGATTTAACTTGGCTTTTTTGCGGTTTCCGTTGGCTTTCAACTTTTGGCTCTTTGTCTGCTAAATCCTTTGTTTACAACCTTCTTGCGTTCATCTGCTCTCATTCTCATTTTTTATCCTTATCTTTGCAGACGATATAAATCCTGTATTACAGTTTGATTGTTATTACTGTAGTTATATATTGAAGGGGTAAAATTCCTGCATATATCAGGATGAAAAGATTCACACTTTAAGATATTATTTTATGAATTTTCACGATAAAGTCAGAAAAATATGGAAAGACCCTGTGATAAGCAAGGTTATTGCAGCTGGTATAACTTTTGCTTTGGGAGGATTGTTTTTTTTACTCTCAAATCTTAATTGGAATGAGGAAATTAAAGACCCTTGCTTTTGGGTTATTAGTTTGATTTCCTTAATCGTTTTAGGAATTTTCATATATTACATTCTAAACTATATAATTCTTCGTGATGAGATAAAAGCAGAACTTTCAAGTGAAAAAATAGAAGACAATACAATCATGGAAAATGACACAGAGAATGTTAATGAATCGATTAAAGATAATCCAGAGGAAACTGCCATTGCAAATGAGGAAGAACTACATAAACCATATAATTGGCTTGATTCAGATATTTTATTCTCTGAATGTATAGCACAAACATTTCCGGGAGATAGGGATATTGTCTGGTATGATTCATCTGTTGCAGTTCAAAGACTTAATCTTTTCTTTGAAAACATTCGAAAGCAAGAACCTACAGGTGATGCTGTTTGGTGGAGAAGAGGTAATCAAGCTTTTTCTGTCAAGGATGCCGAGATTTTGGATGTTGATAAAATATTCTTAGGAAATGATAGATTTAAAATATCTCGAATGGCAGTTTTTGTTTCTCCGAGCTATTATAAGCATTTCATTTATGTCGAAGCGGACGCCGAGTCTCCAACTGGATTACATTCAGAAATAACAGCAACTTATATTGAAAATGGCAAAGAAAGACGAGGTTATGTACATGAGGAATATGGAGAATTCAATGGTAGGCTTATTTCTCGACAAGAGTATGATGATGGAGCTTCCGTTTATGAAAACATTGTTGTTCAACATAATGGTAAGGCTAAATTAAGAGTAAGGTATTTAACAAAGGTGAATTTTGTCCTTACACCTAAAAATTCGCCGTATAACAATAAAAAGTTTGACAGAGGATCAGTTGAGTTGTTTAATGATGCTTTGTATTCAGGAAAAAATATCCATAAACTATTTGAGTTCATGGATACTTTTCAAAAATCTGATATGCCGGGGAGCAGATATGAATAAATCAATAAGTTAAATTTATATTTATTATTCTCCCAGTTGTAACAAATGTACCAACTCCAGATCATTCTTTATCCTTTCCAGTCCATCTGCAACAATCTGTTTCGTTTCCTCTCTTATTCGGTTATACCTCCATCCTACGATAACACCTATCATATTTAGCTAATGTAGCTGCACTCTTACTGATACCTACTAACTTTTGTGCATCATCATTATGCTTTTTGAATAATTCCAATAGTGTTTGTTGTTTAATAGTATATCCTAGGAAAGCATTTCTTACTTTCTCCGCAGTAACAAATGATTCATGCATTTCAATATCACGATAGTGGTTTTTCAGGGAAGTACGTATATCTTCCAACAAATCATTCAACTGACGTGCCTTTACGGGGTTACCTGCCGCCTTACCTTGCTTAATGTCCCATGCCTTAGGATCAATATTCAATTTAGAGCTAAATTGAGATACCTCACCACCTACTGTCAGTCTGACCATTATGCAGACTGTACCATCTTTGTTCACTTGATTTTTTCTAATGTAGAAAAGAATCTTAAAAGTACTTTTGCTCATATACGTTGTTCTTTTTATGTCCGTTACAATAGGAATCTTACTTCCCGTTGCAAAGGAACGATTAACAATTCGTGTATGAACAGACATCTAAGAGACAACGAGCGACAAATCAGCGACTTACAGTTAAAATCGTTACTATTTTTATTGGCTGATTTTCAGTAACGATTTAGTAACACTACTTTGTCCAAACAGGGCATTTTCATGTCTTTCACTTGTCCAAGCACAAACATAAAAGAGTCCCGTAAAACCTTGATTTTACGGGACTTGTCTTTGCTTTTCCGTCATTTGTCTTTGACGTTTCGCGGAGAGACAGGGATTCGAACCCCGGGTACCTCGCAGTACAACGGTTTTCAAGACCGCCGCAATCGACCACTCTGCCACCTCTCCAAAAACTTTTCTTTCAAGAAGTGCTTTTCTCTTAAAGCGATGCAAAAGTACTATTCTTTTTTGATATCACAAATATTTCAGCACAAAAATATTATTTCTACGATATTTTATAATCGCAGCGCAGTTGACGCAGCCCTATGCCTGAAATAATCCATATGTATATTTTGTAAAATAACAGAAAAGTATCAACTTCGCTATCAACCTACAATTTACCAATAAATTAGTAAAAGAGTGCAGGTAATGAACACAAAAAAGCCGACTTTACCGGTAACTCCTATACCTAACAATAGTTATTTTATGTCGTACAACATAAAAACCGAGTATTCATGCACTGCTATGTGGAAAAAAGATAGTAATTTTGCAGTCCTTATTAGGATAACAACCATTACCCACTAACAAAATGAATATTATGGAATTGAACAAAACCTTTATCGACGGGCTTTGGAGCAAAGAAATCAATGTCAGTGATTTCGTGAGTAAAAACATCGCGCCTTATACTGGAGACGCTTCTTTCCTGCAAGGACCTACCGAACGTACCAAACATATTTGGGAGCTTTGCCTCAAAGCACTCGAAGAAGAAAGAGCTAACAACGGAGTACGTTCTCTCGACCCCCACACTGTATCAACTATTACTTCACATCAGGCCGGCTATATAGATAAGGAGAATGAACTTATCGTTGGTTTGCAGACAGACGAGCTATTGAAACGTGCCATCAAACCATTCGGTGGTATCAATGTAGTAGCTAAAGCTTGCCGCGAAAACGGTGTAGAAGTAGATGATAAAGTAAAGGATATCTTTACCCATTATCGCAAGACACACAATGACGGCGTATTCGACGTATATACTGAAGAGATCCGCTCATTCCGTTCATTGGGTTTCCTCACCGGACTTCCCGATAACTATGCCCGCGGACGTATCATCGGTGATTACCGTCGTCTGGCACTTTACGGTATCGACCGCCTCATCGAAGCCAAAATGGAAGATTTACACAATCTGACCGGTCCGATGACTGATGACCGTATTCGCCTGCGCGAAGAAGTGGCAGAGCAGATCAAGGCTTTGAAAGATATTAAGATAATGGGCGAATATTACGGACTCGATCTTAGTCGCCCGGCTACTTCCGCACAGGAAGCCGTACAATGGGTGTACATGGCTTATCTGGCCGCTGTAAAAGAACAAGACGGTGCAGCCATGTCTCTGGGTAACGTTTCTTCGTTCCTCGACATCTTTATTGAATATGACCTGGCACACGGTAAAATCAATGAAACATTTGCCCAGGAGCTGATCGACCAGTTCGTTATCAAACTCCGCATGGTACGCCATCTGCGTATGCAGTCATACAACGATATCTTTGCCGGAGACCCGACCTGGGTAACGGAAGCCATTGGCGGACGTTTCAACGACGGACGCGTAAAGGTAACAAAGACTTCCTTCCGCTTCCTGCAAACATTGTATAACCTCGGTCCTTCTCCCGAACCGAACCTGACCATACTTTGGGGACCTGAACTCCCTGAAGGTTTCAAGGAATTCTGCGCACAAGTATCCGTAGACACCAGCTCCATCCAATACGAAAATGATAACCTGATGCGCGAAGTACGTAACTGCGACGACTATGGTATCGCATGTTGTGTATCCTATCAGGCTATCGGCAAGCAGATACAGTTCTTCGGGGCACGTGCCAACCTGGCAAAAGCCTTGTTGCTTGCCATCAACGGCGGACGTTGCGAAAATACCGGTACTGTCATGGTAAAAGGTATTCCCGTATTGACCGGTGAAACATTGAAGTTCGAGGAAGTAATGTCGAACTATAAGAAAGTTCTGACCGAAATTGCCCGTGTCTACAACGAGGCAATGAACATCATCCACTTCATGCACGATAAGTATTATTACGAAAAGGCTCAGATGGCATTTATCGATACGAATCCACGCATCAATCTGGCTTATGGTGTAGCCGGTCTTTCCATTGCCATCGACTCACTGTCAGCCATCAAGAATGCAAAGGTTACAGCCCGTCGCAACGACATCGGCTTGACGGAAGGTTTCGATATCGACGGTACATTCCCATGTTTCGGTAATAATGACGACCGTGTGGACCACCTTGGGGTAGACTTGGTATATTATTTCAGCGAAGAACTGAAAAAGTTGCCCGTTTACAAGAATGCCCGTCCTACCCTTTCATTGCTGACAATTACTTCTAATGTAATGTACGGTAAGAAAACAGGTGCTACTCCTGACGGACGTGCCAAAGGTGTAGCTTTCGCTCCGGGTGCCAACCCAATGCACGGACGCGATAAGAACGGTGCCATCGCATCACTGAGCTCCGTAGCCAAGTTACGTTATCGTGACTCACAGGACGGTATCAGTAATACATTCTCTATCGTCCCGAAATCTCTCGGTCCGACACCGGAAGATCGTGTTGAAAACCTGGTAACAATGATGGACGGTTACTTTACTAAAGGTGCACACCACCTGAACGTAAACGTGCTGAACCGTGAAATGTTGGAAGATGCCATGGAACATCCGGAGAAGTATCCGCAACTCACAATTCGTGTTTCCGGCTATGCTGTGAACTTCGTAAAACTGAGCCGCGAGCATCAGTTAGAAGTTATCAGCCGTAGTTTCCACGAAAGAATGTAATATGATAAACGTACACTCCTACGAAAGTATGGGAACATTCGACGGGCCGGGTCTCCGGCTCGTCGTTTTCCTGCAAGGCTGTCCGTTCCGTTGTCTGTATTGTGCCAACCCGGATACAATAGATGCAAAAGGGGGGACACCTACCCCACCGGAAGAAATTCTGCAAATGGCTATCAGCCAGAAAGTATTTTTCGGAAAAAAGGGTGGCATCACATTCTCGGGTGGTGAGCCTACATTACAGGCCGAAGCGCTTATACCTCTGTTCAAAGATTTGAAAGCAAACGGCATTCACATCTGCCTGGATACCAATGGCGGCATCTGGAATGAAAAAGTTGAAGAACTAGTGAGTCTGACGGATTTAGTGCTACTGGATCTCAAAGAATTCAATCCCGAACGCCATAAGAAGCTGACCGGATGCAGCAATACAAAAACTTTACATACGGCAGCTTGGTTGGAGGAACAGAACCGACCTTTCTGGCTACGCTATGTATTAGTACCGGGATATAGTGATTTTGAGGAAGACATTCGCAGTTTAGGCGAACATCTCGGCCAATATAAAAGTATACAGCGGGTAGAAATTCTTCCTTATCATCGTCTGGGCGTGCATAAGTACGAAGCTATGGGATGGGATTACCAATTGAAAGAAGTAAAAGAAAATACTCCCGAACAACTGGAACGTGCAGAAAAGTTATTCAAGGAATACTTTGAAACGGTTATAGTAAACTAAGAAATAAGAATAAAAGGGACGGGTGATAACAAAAAATGTAATACTGCATTACATATATTGTTATCACCCGTTACATATATAGTCATTTCCTTTTGAAGGAAACGGTTATGTACTGATTAGTAAGTCAGACGGATACCTGCCTGCAACGTAAAGTTCGTCGGGTTCTCCTTTCGTATAGTCTCTATCGGAGAGCCATCGTCAAAGAAATAGGAAACACCAGGCTCTACATATATTCCCACTCTATTACTAATATTATATTGAGCACCTACCGCACCCATTACAGACAATTGCACGGGTTTCACCGTTTCCTTTTCGCTTCCTACCTTACCATAGACACACTTCTCTATTGCACCACCAGCAGATACATACACTGTGAAACGTTTGTCATTAACGAAACTCCAGTTCGCACGCACCGGAATACCGATATAGTGCAGTTTCTGATCTGTTTTTTCCGAACTATTTTCATAAGTTATTTCAGACGACAACATCGTATAAGTCACACCGGTTTCCACAGAAAAGTTTTTCGGCAATGCTTTCCGTACCGATAAGCCGAAACTAAGAGGTTGCTTATGCTTGATATTTTTAACCTGACGGGTATTTTTCCGCAGATAAGGTACTCCACCTTCAAATACCAGTTCCTGTCCTTCAGGAATATCCAGAATACCACTGGAAACATTCGGTAAATCCAGTTTATCACTAAACATAGGAGTTGAATTCGGACTTGAATGCATGCCACCATTTGCATTATCCAGCGTCGCAAGTGCTCCTGTATTTCCTACAGACATGCCAACCGCCCAACCTTTATTTCCGGTAGATGATTTCTTTTCAGTAGGCAAATGGAGTTTATCTCTGCCGGAAGGACGATATACTTCGCGTTCTTTCTTTTCCGGAATCGAAGATGAAGTTTCCGTTTCCTTTGCCTGTTCCGTTTTTCCCGTTTCTTCTGTCACATTTGAATTCAAATCTGAATTCACTATTTCTTCTTGCCGGTTCACGTTTACTTCCTGAACATTGCTTTCTGTTTCCAAATGCTGCGCTACAAGAGTTTGATGACGAGAATCCCCTTGTTCAATTACTCGCCGGATAACAGGTTCCGGCTGTTCTCCTTGAGTATCCGGCTTTGTCTGTTCCGGCAATACATCAGGTATCGTTGCCAGAGCCGGTTCAGCCGCACGACGCACCTCGTCCACTACCGGACTTTGCAGCAACCACAAGCTAACAGACGATACAGCCACCAGCACAACTGCCGCAGCCGTCATCGCCCAACGACGGAACATGATCTGTTTCTTCTTCCCTACAGACATGGGTGCGGAGGCAGGCAATACCTTCTCCAACCGTTCCCAGCCAGTATCAGGCAACGGTTCGGAATAATCATCCAGCCGCTCCTTTATCTTTTTCAACCATAATTCATCATCTTTCATCATACGTCCTTTCCTTCATTAAGCATTGTTCTTCATCCACTCCCGCACTTTTGTAGCCAAAGTAGCTTTAGCACGTGTCAGCTGCGAAGCCGATGACTTCTCATTAATACCCAGCATCTGGGCAATTTCCTTATGAGACTTTTCTTCAAATATATATAAGTTGAATACGGTGCGATAACCGGCAGGTAATTCACTGATAAACTGCATCAGCACCTTCTGAGGAATAGTTTCCACTGTCGAAGCATCGGGTTCCTCGTACGTTTCGGGTACGTTGTCCAGCCCCTCCGACTGGTTTATTACATCATTCTTGCGCAAGTATTGCAGCGCCGTATTCACCATAACACGCTCCATCCACGCCCGCAAGGATCCATCACCTCGCCAAGTGAATTTATCAAAAGAATCGAAGAGCTTCAGGAAACCATCGTGCATGAGGTCCTCTGCTGTATCACGGTCACCCGCATAACGAAGACACACGCTGAGCATCCGCCCTGCATAGCGCTCGTACAGCTCCTTCCTGGCAAGGTTGTCGCCTTGCCTGCACCGTCCTGCCAGTTCCTGTTCTTCCATTCTTTCCTTTGACACGTGTTTACCTTATAAATGCGGCAAAGATAGAAATACTGCACGTAGCGAGCAAGAAATTAACTCTTTTGTTTCTTTAACAGTCCTTTATGCAGTATTTACCCTCCCATTGCATTTTTTGAATACATGTAGAAAATAAGATTAACACCCAAAAAACAACAATTGATGAAGAAGCTGAGATTTTATTCGGTAGTATTTACATTTGCACTTTTAATAATACCGATGTTACAGTCTTGTCTGAATGATGATGACGAAAATCGTGGTACTCGTTTCACAATCGGTACTATAGAAGTTATAGGAGAAAAGGAATACTTTTTTAATCTGGATGACGGTGATAAGATGTATCCCAGCGATACTACTTACATCCATAACTACACTGTGGAAAACAACCAACGTGTATTTATTCATTTCCTTCCATTGGAAGAAGATATCCCGGGCTATGACTATAATGTGAAACTTATCCAACTTGAGAACATACTGACAAAAGATATTATTCCACTTACCGAGGAAACGGCTGACAGCATCGGTAATGACCGTATCAATGCTACCTCATTATGGATTACGGGAAATTATCTGAACATAGAACACCAGTTCTTCCACAGCAATAATCCAGATAAGAAGCACATGCTGAACCTGGTCATAAATGAAACAGCCGAGACACCTGATCCGGAAGACGAGTATTTCACTTTGGAATTCCGGCACAATGCCTATAACGATGAACAACGTACGCCGGGTTGGGGAATCGTATCATTCAGACTGGATAAAATAGCCAAGCAATTGACAGGAAAGAAAGGATTAAAAATAATCGTCAATACGATTTATGACGGAAAACAAACCTATACGATAGATCTGAAAAAATAGTAAAATAGGATTAAACAATAAGAGACCAACCTAAACTGACCGATTGAAAACGGAGAGGGTGCATTCCTACAGTGAATACACCCTCTTTTACTTTAAAAAAGCCTTATTTAAAAGACCTTGAAATCTCTTATAACTGTACAAGGATACGGAATACTTTTCCAGGATTAGCCGCCCACTCCGTCATAGCTTCCAATGCATCTTCAGGTACTGCTACCTTCGTTATTAATTCTTCTACCGGGCAAGTTCCTGCCTTCATATAGTTAATGACTGCACGAAAGTCGGCCGGCAATGCATTTCTGGAACCACGTATGTCCAATTCTTTCTGGACAAAATACTTCGTCTGGAAAGCGACTTCACTTTTCGCATAACCAATGCAAACGACACGCCCTGAAAAAGCAACTTCATCCACAGCCATTACATAAGTCACAGGACTACCGACAGCTTCAATCACAACATCAGCTCCAAAACCTTCCGTAATCTCTTGAATCCGGCTATGCACATCTTCCGTTTTAGAATTAACCGTATGAGACGCTCCCATTCTCCGAGCCAGCTCCAACTTCTCATCATCCAAGTCCACAGCAATAACAATGGCACCTCTAAGAGCGGCACGAACAATAGCACCTATACCAATCATACCGCAACCGATGACCATCACATATTCATTGTCAATCACCTGACCGCGCGAAACGGCATGAAATCCCACACTCATCGGCTCAATCAAGGCACAATCACGCGGAGAAATATCACCTGCCGGAATAATTTTAGTCCAGGGCAATACAGCATACTCACACATCACGCCATTCCGCTGCACTCCCAATGTTTCATTATATTCGCAGGCATTGACACGACCATTGCGGCACGAGGCACATTTACCACAATTAGTATATGGATTCAGAGTCACATTCATTCCTTTTTCAAAGCCTGCCGGAACATCCGGACCTATCTCTTCAATTACCGCACCTACTTCATGCCCTGGCACTACAGGCAATTTTACCATCGGATTACGCCCCAGGAAGGTGTTCAAATCGGAACCGCAGAAACCCACATATTTAATTCTCACTAACACCTCACCGGCACCAACCACCGGTTTTTCAAGTTCAACCACCTTCATTTCAGAGGGGTTGACTATTTGAACTGCTTTCATTTTATATATTTGAAATTAATTGTTTAATCAATAACCTTATAACCTTTCCAGCCATAGTAGGCACAGAATATAAAGCAAATCATCGGTACACAGTAAGCTGCATAATAAATGTGCTCATTGGCGTGCATGAAATAAGCCGTCAACTGAGGGAGACAGGCATTACCGACAATAGCCATCACGAGAAAAGCCGAACCACTTTTTGTCTGGTCACCCAATCCCTTCAGAGCCAGAGAGAACTGGGTAGGATACATAATAGACATGAAAAAAGAGATAGCCAGCATAGCATATAATCCTACCATACCTCCCCAAATCATTACCACTCCGCACAAAAGAATATTCATTAAGGAATAAACCAACAACATATCCTGCGGACGGAATTTCACCATCAGTCCTGTACCAATCCAGCGCCCTACAAGGAAAGCAAGCATATAAAGTCCGAAGAAAGTTGTTGCGGTTTCTTCCGGAAGTCCTGCATAAGAACAGCAATAGACAAGGAACAAACTGTTGATCGCTGTCTGCCCGCCATTATAAAAGAACTGCGCAATTACCCCCCAACGCAAGTGTGAATGTTTCAGTACACCAAAGTCAATCAACTTTTCTTTCTTTGAACCGGAAGAAGGAGTCTTACTTTCATCTCCTATCTGCGGCAATTTGGAAAATATGAACACCACTGCTATAATCACCAACAGCAAGGCCAGCATCAGATAAGGGAACTTCATTGCATCCGTCTCTACTTGTATATAAGCCTGCCAGCCACCCGGATAATCTACGGGTAAAGTATCACGTGTATAATGCGTGCCACTCAGAATCAGTTTACTCAGAAACATAGCAGAGATAAAGGCGCCGAGTCCGTTGAAAGATTGTGCCAGATTCAACCGTCGTGGTGCTGTTTCGGGCGCCCCCAAAACGGTAACATACGGATTAGCAGCAGTCTCCAGGAAACACATACCGGTAGCTATGATAAAGAAAATGCAGAGATAGGCCCAATAGGCTTTCAACATGGCAGCCGGGAAAAAGAGCAAACCACCCAATGCCGCCAACAATAAACCGAAAATAATGCCTGCTTTGTAGCTATAACGCTTCATAAACATAGCTATCGGAATCGGGAAAATGAAGTAAGCAAGCCAATAGGCAGTTTCGGTAAATGACGCCTCAAAGGTGTTCAGTTCACAGGTTTTCATCAACTGCCGTATCATTGTCGGGAGCAGATTGCTGCTAATTGCCCAAAGGAAAAAAAGGCAGAAGACCAGCGCCAAAGGTATCGTATAAGTATTTTTTTTCATGGTATTATTATCTTCTTATTCAGACATGTTTTTGATATATGGCAATACAGGAAGATCAGTAAATCCATAGAATTTCCGGGCATTTTCCCCAAGGAACAGCCTTTTTTCATCTTCTTGCAAATCGGGTGATTTCACTATAAAATCATACGACATTTTGTAAGTGATTGCGGTAATAGTACGCGGATAATCCGATCCCCACATCAGTTTCTTCATCCCGACCAGTTCGGCAGCTTTCCGTATAGCTTTTACTGCTCCCTTAAAAGGATAGAACTCATCATTGAAAAGCCAGGTTATTCCTCCTGATTCAATCATCACATTGGGATGAAGAGCCAGCCGTATCTGTTCTTCCCAATCCGGACGTGTCACCATTCCGAAATGCCCGATAGCAATTCTCAAACGGGGACACTCCTGAATGACCTCCTGCATCTCGGGAACTTGCGTTGCTCCGTCCGCCAAGTCTATGGAAAGCATCACATCCCGCTCTTCCATATATCGGAACATCTGCATCATTTCCTCACTATTCAGCATCACCCGTCCCTCTGTAAGCAACAGGCGTTGAGCCGGAATTTTAATAGCTTTGAAACCTCTTGCAATGAGTTCTTTTGCCTGTGCCAGAAACCCGGGCTTACGGAACTCACACATTCCGCAAACAAAGAAGCGATCAGGATAACGAGAAATAACTTCTGCCAGATATTCATTCTGAATACCATCAATAAATTCCTGTGTAATAACAGCAGCAGCCACTTGCGCATAGTCCATGTTCGACAGGAAAACTTCTGCACTATTCACCCCGTCCATCATAAAGGGAGGAACCATTTGGCGGATTTCTCCCATAAACAACGAACGTCCATTATCCAGTGTACGAATGGGAAATCCATCCACCACCGTATCTTGCCGCAACCATAGATGGGCATGGGCATCAATTATTGTATAGTCCATATAGACAGCTATATTTTAAGAATTAGCCCAACTTACGCGTTGCTGTTCCCCAATAATTTCCTGTACTTCATGCACCAGCGCCCAGTCAATCGGCTCTTCAATAAAAGAGACATTCTTTTTCACATTCAGCGGATTGGCTGTACTGAACAATGTAGTCGCAATCCGAGGATTACTAACAGAGAACTGCATAGCTAATTTCTCAATAGGATAATTCTTTGCTTTACAGTATTCCATTGCTTTGCGACAAGCATCCACCAAAGGTTCTGGAGCTGGATGCCATGCAGGAACGCCCCGTTCACTCAACAATCCCATGGATAGCGGAGAGGCATTTATCACGCCTATTCCTTTCGATTCAAAATAATCAAGAAAATCCGCTAGCTTGTCATCGCACAGGCAATAATGGCAGAAATTGAGTATCGATTCTACCGTACCACTGGGTGAGTGATCAATTACCCATTTCAGGTTTTCAAGTTGCAAGTCAGTGATTCCGACATGTCCGACAACTCCTTTTTCACGCAATTCTACCAATGCCGGCAATGTCTCATTAACAACCTGGTTCAGATCAGCAAACTCAATATCGTGTACATTAATCAAATCGATAAAGTCGATATGGAGACGTTCCATGCTCTCATATACACTTTCTACCGCACGTTTTGCAGAGTAATCCCAGGTATTGACACCATCTTTTCCATAACGTCCCACTTTGGTAGAAAGATAATACCGGTCACGTGGTATGTCTTTCAAAGCCTTTCCTAAAACAGTCTCTGCTTTATAATGCCCATAATAAGGGGAAACATCTATAAAATTCATGCCCGATTCGACAGCAGTAAACACAGCCTCAATTCCTTCTTTCTCTTTAACATCATGGAAAACCCCTCCTAAAGAAGAAGCTCCAAAACTGAGAGATGATACTTTCATCCCTGTCTTTCCGATTTCATGGTATTGCATAACTAATTAAATTTAAAAGTTTTTAGATGCGACAAAAATAGGGTAAGAATAATTTCAGGACAGCATATAAGAAGCGAAAACAATACGTAATGGTTTACGTAAAAAAAACATCCTTCCATACCCTCTTTTATCGGAGAATGTGTTTTCTTTGTAAATGAATCTAATATAGCTGACTTAAGAAATGGAATACCGGAAACATACTTCATTAAAAGATCTCGCCCAAGCATTAGGCGTATCCATTCCCACTGTATCCAGGGCACTAAAAGACAGCCCTGAAATTAGCAGTGAGCTTTGCGCTAAAGCCAAGAAGCTGGCAAAAGAAATGAATTACCGTCCCAATCCTTTTGCCATGAGCCTGCGAAAGAATACCCCGCGTATCATTGGAGTTGTTGTACCGGATATCGTTACCCATTTCTTCGCATCCATCCTGAACGGGATAGAGAATATGGCAGTGGACAACGGATACTTTATCATCATCACCACTTCACACGAATCCTACGAATATGAAAAAAGGAATATTGAGAATTTAGTCAATATGCGGGTAGAGGGTATCATTGCCTGTCTGTCCCAAGAAACTACAGATTATGCTCATCTTGCTGCCCTGAAGGATATTAATATGCCACTCATCCTCTTCGACCGTGTTTGCCTAACCGACCAGTTTTCTTCGGTAGTAGCAGATGGAGTGCAATCGGCACAAATGGCTACCCAACATTTATTGGATACCGGTAGTAAACGAGTGGCTTTCATAGGAGGAGCTAACCATTTGGATATTGTGACAAGAAGAAAACACGGTTACCTGGAAGCTCTCCGTGACAATCATATTCCCATTGAAAAAGAACTGGTAATCTGTCGGAAAATAGATTATGAAGAGGGCAAAATAGCAACGGAAGCTTTGTTATCCCTTCCTCAACCTCCCGATGCCATTCTTGCCATGAATGACACATTAGCCTTTGCCGCCATAGAAGTTATTAAAAGTCACGGCCTTCGCATTCCGGAAGATATAGCTATCATCGGTTATACAGACGAACAACATGCCAACTATGTAGAACCGAAACTATCGGCAGTATCACATCAGACCTATAAAATGGGAGAAACGGCTTGTCGTTTATTAATAGACCAAATCAAAGGGGATAGAACAGTCAGACAAATAATCATTCCGACAAATCTGCAAATCAGGGAAAGTAGTAGAAAGAAATAATAAAAACGGTTTATCAACCTGCGGAGAGACGGGGATTCGAACCCCGGATACCCTTTAGGGGTATACACGCTTTCCAGGCGTGCCTCTTCAACCACTCGAGCATCTCTCCTTGTATATTCCGGTAAGTATTTTCAATAAAAAAGCAGCCATTATTTAGCTGCTTTTAGCGGAGAGACAGGGATTCGAACCCCGGGTACCTCGCAGTACAACGGTTTTCAAGACCGCCGCAATCGACCACTCTGCCACCTCTCCAAACTCCTCTTTCAAGAAGTGCTTTTCTCTTAAAGCGGTGCAAAGGTACAAATCATTTTTAAATCTACAAACTTCCTGCTATTTTTTTCACGAATAAATCGTACTTTTGCAACATGATATACCCGCAGAACTTTGAATATAAAATAGGTTTCGACCAAATACGCCAGTTACTAAGTGAAAAATGCCTTAGTACGCTAGGCGCCGAACGAGTTACCGATATGGCATTCTCCGATCACTTTGAGGAAGTGGAGGAGCGCCTGAACCTCGTGACTGAATTTGTACGCATTATACAGGAAGAAGACAACTTCCCCGCACAGTATTTTTTCGACGTCCGTCCATCCCTCAAACGGATACGCGTTGAAGGAATGTATCTGGACGAACAGGAACTTTTCGACTTACGCCGTTCGCTGGAAACGATACGGGACATCGTACGCTTTCTGGAAAAAGAAGATATGGAGGAGGAAGATTCCCCCTACCCTTGCCTTCGGAATCTCGCCAAAGATATCCTGGCATTCCCGCAATTGATCCAGAAGATAAATAATATACTTTCACCGTACGGAAAGATAAAAGACAATGCTTCATCCGAACTGGCACGTATTCGCCGGGAATTGACAAACACCATGAACAGTATTTCCCGTTCATTGAATGGTATCCTGCGCAACGCCCAATCCGAAGGTGTGGTAGACAAAGATGTTACTCCTACTATGCGTGACGGACGTTTGGTAATTCCGGTTGCTCCGGGGCTGAAACGGAAGATAAAAGGTATCGTGCATGATGAATCGGCAAGTGGAAAAACCGTGTTCATAGAACCTGCCGAGGTAGTGGAAGCCAACAATCGTATTCGTGAACTGGAGGGAGATGAGCGTAGAGAGATTATCCGTATTCTGGTGGAATTCTCCAATCTGCTGCGTCCTTCTATTCCCGAGGTATTGCAGTCTTACGAATTCCTTGCCGAGATAGACTTTATCCGTGCCAAGAGCTTGTTTGCCCTGCAAATATCCGGTATAAAACCCGCACTTGAGAATACGCGCTTACTGGATTGGACCATGGCAGTCCATCCGTTACTGCAACTCTCCCTCTCCAAACATGGGAAAAAGGTAGTTCCCCTCGATATAGAACTAACCGAGAAACAGCGCATATTGATTATATCCGGTCCAAACGCCGGTGGTAAGTCCGTTTGTCTCAAAACAGTAGGGTTATTACAGTATATGCTGCAATGTGGTATGCTCATTCCCATGCATGAACGCAGCCATGCGGGTATTTTCAGCAGCATATTCATTGATATAGGTGACGAGCAATCCATTGAAGATGATTTGAGTACTTATTCTTCTCATCTTACCAATATGAAGATAATGATGAAGAACTGCAATGAACGTAGCCTCATCCTGATCGATGAATTCGGCGGCGGAACAGAACCGCAAATCGGTGGTGCCATAGCCGAAGCTGTACTGAAACGTTTCAACCAAAAGTTAACTTTCGGTGTTATTACTACACACTACCAGAATCTGAAGCACTTTGCCGAAGACCATGAGGGGGTAGTAAATGGAGCTATGCTATATGACCGCCACCTGATGCAGGCCTTATTCCAACTTCAGATCGGTAACCCCGGAAGTTCATTTGCCGTAGAAATAGCCAGAAAGATCGGTCTTCCGGAAGATGTGATTGCTGACGCATCCGAAATTGTGGGCAGTGAATACATCAATGCTGATAAATACCTGCAAGACATTGTACGTGACAAGCGATATTGGGAAGGCAAACGCCAGACCATCCGCCAACGCGAGAAACATATGGAAGACACCATCGCCCGTTATCAGGCAGAAATGGAAGACTTACAAAAATCTCGCAAGGAGATTATTAAAAAAGCCAAGGAAGAAGCAGAACAACTGGTACAAGAGGCCAATGCCCGAATTGAGAATACCATCCGTACCATTAAGGAAGCACAGGCTGAAAAAGAAAAGACTCGCCAGGCACGCCAAGAGTTGACGGAATTCCGTCAATCGATGGAAGCTCTTGCCTCTAAAGAACAGGAGGAGAAAATAGCCCGTAAAATGCAGAAATTGCAGGAAAAGCAGAATCGTAAGAAAGAAAAGAAAACAAGAGATACCGATAACGGATTATCAGCACAGGAGCAGGCTGCGCAAAAAGCCAAGCAGGAAGCAGAGCGCCTGGCAAGCATTGTACCGGGAGCGATGGTGAAGATAAAAGGACAGAATTCAGTAGGCGAAGTCCTGGAAGTAAATGGAAAAAATGCCGTTGTAGCATTCGGTAGTATAAAGACTACCATTAAAGTGGAACGTCTGGAGCGTACAAACATTGTTCCACAAAAGGTAGACAGTTCTACCAAGAGCACATTCGTCAGCAACCAGACGCAGGACAGTATGTACGAAAAGAAACTGAACTTCAAACAAGACATCGACGTACGCGGTATGCGGGGTGATGAAGCTTTGCAGGCAGTGACCTACTTTATTGACGATGCCATTCTTGTTGGGATGTCCCGCGTACGTATTCTTCACGGAACAGGCACGGGCATTTTGCGTACACTTATTCGCCAGTACCTGCAAACAGTTCCCGGTATCAGACACTTTGCCGATGAGCATGTGCAATTTGGCGGTGCAGGAATTACAGTTGTTGACCTATAAATAAAATAGTATGAAATCAATCAAAGAACTCTACCGTATCGGTACAGGGCCATCAAGCAGCCATACAATGGGCCCTCGCAAAGCTGCCGAGCTATTTCTGGAAAAACATCCGGAAGCCTCCTCATTTAAAGTTACTTTATACGGTAGCCTTGCCGCCACCGGTAAAGGGCATATGACTAATATAGCCATAACCGATACCCTGCAACCTGCCGCTCCGGTAGAAATCATCTGGGAACCGAAAATATTCCTGCCTTTTCATCCCAACGGGATGAAGTTCGTTTCTGTAGATGCAGCAGGCAATGAAACAGATTCATGGACAGTATTTAGCGTGGGCGGTGGTGCTTTAGCCGAAGAAAACGATGGTGCATCTTCCGTCAACACTCCTGATATCTACTCTATGAACCACATGACTGAGATTCTGCAATGGTGCGAAAAAACCGGAAAAAGTTATTGGGAATACGTTAAGGAATGTGAGGAAGAAGATATCTGGGATTACTTGCAAGAAGTTTGGAAAACCATGCAGGCAGCCGTTCGCCGCGGACTGGAACAGGAAGGCGTATTGCCCGGTCCATTGAACCTGCGTCGCAAAGCCTCTACTTATTATATACGCGCCAGCGGATACAAACAATCCCTGCAATCCCGTGGACTGGTATTTGCCTATGCCCTTGCCGTAAGTGAAGAGAACGCTTCAGGCGGAACCATAGTTACTGCACCTACCTGCGGTTCCTGCGGTGTAATGCCGGCAGTGTTATATCATTTGGCAAAGAGCCGCGATTTCAGCGATATCCGCATCCTCCGCGCACTTGCCACTGCCGGTCTTGTAGGAAACATTGTAAAGACAAACGCATCCATATCGGGAGCGGAAGTTGGATGTCAGGGAGAAGTGGGGGTAGCTTGTGCTATGGCCTCAGCCGCTGCCAATCAATTATTCGGTGGCAGTCCGGCTCAAATAGAATATGCAGCTGAAATGGGATTAGAGCATCATCTGGGAATGACCTGTGACCCGGTTTGCGGATTAGTACAGATCCCCTGTATCGAACGAAATGCCTATGCCGCCGCCCGTGCACTGGATGCCAACCTTTATTCCTCATTCACCGATGGAATGCACCGTGTATCTTTCGATAAGGTTGTAGAAGTAATGAAAGAAACCGGAAACGACCTGCCTTCACTCTATAAAGAAACCAGCGAAGGGGGATTGGCAAAAGATTACCGACCAATGTAATTGAGTTACAAGCTACGAGTTACAAGTTGCTGCGCTATGTCAGTCTTTGAACTGCTAAACGCTATCAAGCCGCAGGACTCTTGTAGCTCGTAGCTTGTAGCTTTCTCACTCTTCCGGTGGATAAATCGTATCATCCTTTCCCGTTACATTCACAGTATTCATCAGCCCTCCATCTTCCGAATAGAATAACTGATACTTCTGATTCCCCTGCTTCACTTCAATCACATATTGCATGGGTTGCAACGGATACAGCAAAAAATAATAATCATCTTGTACCCAGTTTGCATATTCGCTATTATTAAATGCAGTCTGGACAGCTCCGGGAACATCATTCCAGTATATTTCCGATTCTGTCATCCACCAGTTTCCATTGGCATCAAACCATATATCGGAATCTTTTCCGTCCAGCCAGCAATCGGCCACAAAATACGAGCTTTTCTGCTTCCAGTCTACGTCCGTAGCATTTGGATATTTCTGTTTCAAAGCCTGTGTTACAGCCTCCGGCACATCGATACTCTTATCATCGTCATCATCATCGCTGCATGCACTGAATGTCAATGCGGTCATGCACATCATCATCGCTAACATCAAGAATCTTGTTTTCATCATTTTCTCCCTCCATTAGTCATCCAAACTGACAAACTGTCCTTTCTTATTGAATTTCAAAGAGAAATCATTGGCAAGTTCCACCTCAATCCCCGTACTTTTACGCTCTATCTTAGTGATAATTTCATTAGGAAAATTAGCCTTTACGTAATCTTTTACAGAGGCTGGGATAAGGGCGGCAGGCACAGCATTCTTTTTACAGTCTACTTCCATCCAATTACCTTTCTTGTCGAAGTCAATCTCCGTGCGGTCAGTCAGTGTCACTTCATACTTCTTGGACAGGAACTCACTGTCTATCTTGATGTATGAAATCTGCGGTTTACTGAAATACTGATTGATAAAGTTACGCGCAGTCAATGGAAGTTCCTTTACGTCTTTGGTAATCACATCACCAGCAAAAGCGAACTGAACGGCTACGATAGCCAATACGAGAATAGATAAAACCTTCTTCATAATCGTTATTGTTTTTAAGTGTTACTAATTTATTTCCTATTTTTATTCACACTGCAAATAACGATACTGAATCGGGAAAGATTTGGGAATATTCGCCTTTAGCTTTTCTTTTGAGATTCTTTAACAAGCAAGAACAGATGCATTCCTTCCTGCCATTTATAAGTCAGACTGAGAGAGGCGGACAAAGCAATGGAACGGGCGATGGCAAGCCCCAAACCGGTAGAATCCTTCTTCCCGTCAATACTGCGATAAAAACGCCGGAACAACTTTTCTCCATCCAACGGATGTTCACCACTGTTCATGATAGTAAGAGAAGAAGGCGTAGTCGCTATATGCAGTTCACCGCCTTCACGATTATGCACCAAAGAATTTTTCACCAAATTGGAAACCAAAATCTGTGCCAGGGAAAGGTTGCAGCGAATCACGAAAGGTTCCGTCTCTTTCGTACGTACCAGATGTATTTTCTTGCCTTCATATATATCCATCAAATCAGGCAATAGTTCATCCAAGACTTCATCTACCGAAACATCTTCTGTTTCGGTATATTGTCCGTTTTCAATACGGGAAAGCAACAACAAAGATTTATTCAGTCTGACAGCTCTGCCCAATGTAGTATATATTTCATCCAGCTCTTTCAACTGTTCTTCCGTCATCGACTCATTCTCCGCAAGCAACTCAATCTTGCCACGAACAATGGCAAGCGGTGTCTGCAACTCATGCGAAGCATTTTCTATAAACTGCTTCTGTTCCTCATACGCCTTATAACTACGGTTTCCCATATCCACAGCCGCATCACCCAACTGCTGAAATTCCCGTATCTTCGTCGGGTTGTCCAACACCGGAAGCTCCTTGCCCGGCTGAATTTGTTGCAGCCAGTTCAGCAGGCGATGCAACGGGCGAAATACACTTTGCAGTATCAGTCGTGTCCCGATGGATGTGCAAATCAAAAACAGCAGAAACAATGCTCCCAAATACCACAGGATAGCCTCCACCATATCATCACGCTCCAAGATGGAAATCATCAGTTCCAGTTCATAAAACTGCCCATCCGGCATACGGAAAGCCGTCTTTAGTACCCTCACCGGCTCATCTTCATCTTCGCTTTCTATATAGACAGTAGAGTCATAAAACTCTTCATCATAGTCCTCAGCTTCTTCTTCGGATATAGGCCGGAATTTGTAGAAAGACATCAATGTCCCCTCCGTATCAAGAATAGACGGGTCCATCAAGGCATTATTGATTAATATCTCACTGTAATTTTCAAGCGTATCATCCGTTTCATCCATCACTTCGTCAATAATGGCATAATAAAACAATACCCCCCATACCGCCATCAACAGCAATAGCAGCAATGAGAGTTTCCGATAGGTATAATGAAGCAGTTTCATACTTCAGAGAGTTTATAGCCAAAACCATATACTGCCTTCAGTTCTACGGTAGCCTCAGCTTGTTTCAGTTTACGACGAAGATTTTTCACTTGTGAGTAAATGAAATCCAATGAATCTACCTGATCGATATTATCTCCCCACACAGACTCCGCGAGACTCATTTTATTAATAACGCGATCAGGATTGACTATAAAATAATAAAGCAGATCAAATTCTTTCCGGTTAAGTTGTAAAGGCACTCCTCCTACCTCTACCTGGCGTTTGTCAGGATACAGCAACAGATTTCCCATTGTAATGGAAACATCACCCTTTGCTTGTCGGCGGCGAATAACAGACTTCACCCGCGCATTGAGCTCGGCCAAATGGAAAGGCTTCGTAAGATAGTCATCAGCGCCCAATTCCAGCCCTTCCACCTTATCATCCAAAGAATCCTTGGCAGAAATAATCAACACACTGTCACTACGATGCAGGCGTTTGAGTTCGCGCAGCAAATCCAGACCGCTTCCACCAGGCAGCATAATGTCCAGCAGGATACAGTCATAATCGTAGTCATTCACTTTATCCAGTGCCGAAAAGTAATCGGCAGCAGTTTCCACAACGAAATGCTCTTTTACAAGGGAAATGCGGATCGTTTCCCGCAAATCCGGTTCATCTTCTACAATCAGGATTTTCATACCGGCAAAGGAAACTCATAAATTAGGAAACAATCTGGAATCTTTGATCAAATGCTGTCTGTTTCGTGCAAATCTTCCAGCAATTCTTCTTTCGCCAAAGATATTTTGCCATCGGCAGATACAGTAATCGATAGTGGAATGTAAAGGTCGGACTGCGGATAGCACACACTTGCCGCATAAACGATCCCCTGAGGTGTGGTCTTATCATACACCAGTCCCTCAAGGATAGAATGTTTCATGAACTTTGCATCCACTAACGAAGCAAAACTCTCTTTTGTAAACACCTTGTCAACAATAGACTTGCCGCCGGAAGTTATACGCAGAGTAATGCTATTATCAACAAATTTATCTCCTTGTTCATTAATCACAACAGGTAAACTGTCATCCGGCCTGCGAACCACGCTCGATTGATATTCCTTACCTTTATACGTAAAACTGGTCTTACTATCAGATACCTGCATACGTTGCAAACCATTGGCATCCACACTGTCTTTCATCAGTACCTGTATATCTCCCCTATCCTCTTTTTTCTGAGAAGAACAAGCTGACAACAGCCACATCGCTATACATATCCAGAAGTAAAATACGTTTCTCATTCTACCATTTGTTTACAATTAACGGGAACAAAGGAACAAAAAGGGAGGCAAAAATGCAAGGGAAAAGCAAAAGAAATAAAAACGGGCGAAAATGTTCCGCCCGTTTCATAAAACTAATACCATACTATATTTTATTTATACCTATTGAATCTTGATGTTTATAAGACAACAGGAAAAGCAAAAAGTTTAATAGGATCTTTCGTTTTAACATAAAACAATATTTCTGCTTGTTTTTTTATAAGTATCAGGTCTTCAAAGTTTAAGACCCATCCAAATAGCGAACAATGATTGAAACCTGGTTAGGAAAAAACGTACGTGCCCTGGCCGTATAACCTGTATGAAGCAATACTGCATAAAGTTCTTTATTTCTCCTTATCCAGCGAGCAATGTTTGGATAGCACAACGTTCAATTATATCAAGACAATACAGGTGACCCAGTTCTTTTTTCTTGTACGTCCGGATCTGAAACACAAATTCACCTTCTACCACCATAAAGTTTAGGTTTATTACTTGCAAAGATGTAATATTCAAAAGACAAAGTCAAACATTTAGGCAAATAATTCAATATTATTTATCCTAACTTTTAGCCTAAATTCCAAGACGGAAACAACCCAAATATCCTAATTGTACAAAAAACCCCTTGTTAATATTCAATTTCAAATTATCAATCAAGGCATCCAACACAAATTTCACTGCACCTCTTGGCACCAATCCCACTTTCATCACCTCTTCACATAAATCATCGAACTCAATCATTCCAAGAGTACACGGCTCTGCAACGAACTTTTCTGCTTTCTTTTCATCAAAACCAAACACTCTTTTACTTACAACATAGCGAATAGACATAATTTTTAAATTTAAATGATTAATAAATGTTCTTTGTTTGTGATCACGTTGCAAAGATACTATGCTGTAAAAGTGGAGTGGTGCTTTAACGGTGACCTAGGGGTAATTAAAAGGAAATATTAGTTTCCAAGCTTGTTTTCTCATATTTTTTCGGCGGTCCGAAAGTCATTATGTTTTCACGAGTCTGCAGGCTGAGGGCTTTTCCCCTCATAACATTCTCATTCTTACGCACACATATACTCCCAATAATAAGCACAGAAACAAAACCGGATGGTGAATTTCGAACTACAGATTTCCTGCAACTGCCATATTTCCTATTTTATGGTTTAAAACTACCCACCAGTTTCTACTGGATTTCATATTGTTTTTCTACATACATAGGATTTTCAATCTGATTGAAATTACGCCTCATCAAGCAGCTTTTTGTTATTTCGGATTAAAAATCATAGTTGGCCGAAAGATTATTCAGTCTATATTTTCTCTTTCGACCAATTATGATAAAATATCCGCCGAAACGGGTAAGTCCGGAAATGCTCAATATAATCATACTCATAAGAATAGTTTTCAGTTATTACTTTCATACAATCTGAGCACTTAAGTAAATATAAATCCACTAACACATAACATTCATGACCTATCTTTCAAATACAAATTTACTATATTCGCAATCCTATAACCATAAAATATACCAAATACTAACAACGCAGTGAAGCTAAAAATAATGGAAACTTTATCTAATCTCAAAATTATATATAAAGAAATATACCAAACAAATACTTTTTCTATAATAATACTCGAGTTCAAATAACAAAAGTCTTTTATATTTCTTCCTCTATGAAGTTTTTCCCTTTTTTTAATAGTAGGTTTTATTATACTAGACACAATCATAGATATTGCACCTAGTAAAAGTATAATTCTAATAGGAAGCAAATATAGATAAGGAATATTATCTATATAATCTCTAAAAATAGAGAGACAAATCATCACAAAGCATATTGGCAAGATCATTTTACCAACAAATTTAACAATTTTTTCTTTCATATAAATTTTACTATTTAAGCAACCAACTCATAAATTGATAAAGCCAATTTTCATTTTGAGGTTTATTGGTATTTTCTTTCTTTTGTTCAACCTGTTTCTGTCTTGCTTCATGCGCATCTTTACTTGGATCAGGATTGGCAAGTTGCACACCCAGTTCTGCACCAAAAGCAACTCCCATAGTAACTACAGTTCCTGGCTTCCAGTCTTCCGGATCTCTTTTTCCCATTGGATCTCCACTTGGAGTGGTAGATGTAATATTGTTCTCTATACTTTTTGCAACATTAGCCTGATTTTGATCTACTCCTTCTTTATTTCTTCTATCTCTATCTCTTTGATGCTGGTATTCCGGAGACAACGCTTCTTTTGTTTGTTCAATATTTGACCATAACATAAGTCCTAAAAATGTCAAAGTCAGTTTCATAGTTCTTGCAGGTTGGTTGACAAACTTAATAATTTCCGCATCAGAAGGATACGCATTGGATTGCGAATATGGAACATATACTGGCGGTGGTAAAGTCAATGGCAATGCAGGTATATATACTTGTTTCCCATCTGAATCTATAAGTTTAATAGGATTATTCAGGCAATACGCATACGGATTAAACGAATAATACTTTTCGCTTAAAGGATCTACTGCCATGAATCGTCCCAACGCGCCATCATACATTCTTGCCCCATAATCATACCAATCCACCCCATGTGTTCTATCCAATTCCTTACCATTGTACTTATAAGACTGAATACCTGAAGTAGCTGTATTGACCTCAAACAAACCACCAAAAGGATAATAATGGTTAATTTGCTCAATCGCACCCGTTTGATTAATTACCACTCGAGTATTTCCTTGATGATCCTTCAGAAAATAATGATAAGTAGGCGTTGTTCCACTAACAGTCACATAACCCTCTTCAGTAAGATTTTTACTAAAGGCTCCATTCTCATAAATTACATTACCGCAATAATCAGTCGTATGACTCTGAGAAATCTGACTACTCGTCAAATCTTTTATCTGCCCCATCGGAACAGAAATATTGGCGATAGCCACCTTATGAGTCACTCGTCGTTTCATACCATCAGAACCATATAAGTAATCTATACGATTACCATTTGTTAATTGCAACACACTTGGCAAATTTAAGCTATTATATTCTATCTTAGCTATTTTCTTATTATAATCTTCCTCCAAATTTCCATTATTATCAAATTTATACTCCTGAATGGAGCTTTTATTACCATCTACAAAGTTAAAGGCACCACTATAAAGAGGATCGGTGGCCACATCACTCACATTATAAAGTTGATTCCCCACGTACACCATAGATAAATCATCAATCTTTCCATAAGTGTTGCCATTGATTTTACCATATCTTTGCAATTTCTCAATATTGCCATTATAATCATAACCTATCACATTCTCTGAAAAGTTTTTGCCCGTAGGAGGAGTAATACTGGTCCCTTCACCATATGTAGCATTTTGCATGCGGCTTAAATTATCATAAGAGAATTTATATCCCCGTAATCCCTCATCTCCACTCTTCCAAATCATGCTACTTATGTTTCCATTGTAGTATGCTGTATTATTACCTATTTCATAATAAAGACTTTGATTAAATTTCTCGCTTCTTATTCCAGCTAACCAGCTACGAACATTGTAACTATAAGTAACAAGATTAGAAGAAGAGCCGTGTAGAGCTTTAGTTAATAATCGTCCCAGATTATCATAAGTATTAACAGCAAGCGTTATAGTATTGCCATTCAAAGTATGTTGAACCTTAATAATACGTTCAGCATGATCATATGTATAAGTATATACTTCTGTTAAGGGAGACATGCCATTTGCCGTATGATTACGTTGAACCGTTAAAGGTTTATTTGTAAATGTATAAGTTGTATTAGTTGTATCATATCCTCCTAAATGATTACTTGATACAGTTTTGGTAATCCGTCCTTTAACGTCATAATAATTAGCAGAATACAGTTTAAATCCATTCTCCATAATCATCGTTACGCAACCTGTTAAACTACCTTTAGCATCAACTGTGGCCTGAGGAAAATAAGTATTATTAATGAATCCTGTTAATGAACGAAAGTCATAAGTATCATAATAATTAACCAAATAAATTAAAGGAGAAGTTAAAGGAAGATTAGAAGTATAACCACTATTTCCTAATCCTGTATTACTATAAGTACATGTACAAAAAATGATATTGGATGCTACAAAAGAAATATTTGCATTAGAACATATTCCAGTTACAGTTAATCTCTTAAATTTATCATATAAATAGAATGTCCATTTATTTGTTGTACGTTGACTTCCATCTTGCGAAAAAATAAGATTATCAGCCATATCATATATATACTTAATCGGCTCCACTCCAGGAAACTTCTTCTCAATACAATGATTATCCTCATCATACTTATATTGATAAGCATAAAGTGCAAGATTACTATCCTGTTGATACATTGGCTGAAGAACAAAACGTTTATTTCCCAAATCATCATATACATAATATGTATCATATGTTTTATTACCTTCCACTTGTCTTGTAAGAATCACTCGCCCAAGTTTGTCTTTAAACTCATAGTTAACTTTATAATCTTCATCAGTTGTTTTAACCACATATAGTTGTTTCGCCGCATAGTTCCCATTAGAAACTAAACTATTAGAACCATTAACCGAATAATGAATACAGTTCAATGGAAAACTTGTTGTATTCGTCTGATAATCCATCTGCACCGCATGTTCACTATACCATGCACTACCCGGTCCGTATTGTTTAACAATACGGTTCAATGGAGAAGCATCATAAATAGGTTCACTGAAAGGACGAGAATCATTTTCGTAGTTACCTGGAGCTGAATTCTTAAAAGTAGCAGACATTACACAGTCAGCTGCAGAGGTAATCGGAAGCCACACAGCCGCTTTCCGACCTGTGTTATCATACTCTTGTAAAGTAGCTAAATTCAATTTCGAAGGGGTAATTCCCTTTTCTACAGTCTGAAATAGACGTCCTAAACCATCGTAATAAGCAATCTTCTCTATACTAGCATTTCCCGTTTCGTTAAGCATTGTACGGGTTAGAATATAGTTTTGAGTATTAACTTGAGAATTTACATTACAACAGCATACCAAAAACAATAAATTGAAATAATATCTTCTACTCATAATTGTACTTTTTAAAATTAAACTCATGATCCCACTACATTACAAATGCTAATGTACAACCACATGATTGGGTCGATAATGATATTCATATTCTTCTTCTATTTTTCCAGCCTGACTTTTACGTATCAAACGTGCATAGTTGTCATATTCATATAGAAAAGCCAGGTTATTAGGGCGAAATTCTATTGAAATACCAACCATTGGCCAATAGGCATATGATGTTACACGAGCTGTTTGTAAAACCTTTCTCAAATTATTAATAGCAGTCATATCAGGAAGTACTTGGGAAGAATATACCTCAGGCATTTTACCCAAAGCATTTTTCACGTCCTCATATGTCGCATTTTCTATCGACGCAATTATATATCGTGATTTATACCCCCATATAAAAGAATAATTTTGATTCATGTTTTTTTGTAAATGCAGCAGACGACCATATTGATCATATTTCAAATACTGTTCTTTAGTTTTATATCTTGCATCAGATATACCAGAATAATTAGATATAGGATTATTTATCCCCAAACGACTAAATTTTTCTTTCTCTATTAAAGCATTATTATTAAAAAAAGAATACTTATTATATATAGCTCCCACTACCATATTATTTGAAGAATAAACAACCTCAATTGGTATATCTAATTGGTTACGCTTTACCAAAGAATCAAGCGTTATTTGTTCTAAAGTACTATTAGAATGAGTATTAAATGGATATCCATATCGTATTGACATGCTCTTTCCATCACTTCCAATGTATGTTTCCTTATCAACCAAATTTTTATTATTATAAAGAATGTCTTTAACAATTGAAACCCCATTAGAATCTATAGTTTCTTGGCGGGTAAGAGAACAAGGAGTTAAGTAGGTCTTATAGGCCGCTTGTCCCACTCCAGAAGTAAATATAGAAATTACATAATTTTTCGTATATTGCGAAGTATTATAAGTATTCTTTTCTAATTGTACCAATTGTCCTGATTTTGAATAAGAACCTTTAGAAATGAGCCTACCACGATAAAAAGCCATACTATTTTCAATATAAAGATTATGTTTTTCTAATGTTTGGTATAATGTGAAGGATGTTTCCGTTATATTCCTAGGGTGCATTTTATATGTAATATCCATAATATCTGGACAATCCTCAAAAGACGTAAAATCATACAAATTGTAACTTCCATCTCCAAATTCTTCTTTTACATGAGAGTAGCCAATATAAGGCTCCAACAAATAATGAGAATTCAAGTAAGTATTTGCGCTAATATTTAACGGATAAACATCGTAATTCGCTTGATACATATATGTCTTCCCATTTATATTTTCCCCAAGTAAATCTGTAAAATACTTCAAATGTTCTAATGTCATATAATTGGGTTTCACGCAAATACTACCACTACTAAATCCATCTTTAATGTAAGAGTATGTTCTGAAGTCCGGATCGGCCCATGCAGATTCATAATTACTGATTCTACATATCCGTGCTCCACCGCATAAAAGCCCTGTTCCAGCCTTCTTCTGCCTCAATTGTAAGGCATCACTTGCTTTTTCATAATAAATATTGTAAGTATTGCATTCATAATCAAATATCGTAGCTCCACCTGAAGGATATGTTACTTTATGCAATAGTGCAAAACCTGTATTAAAAAGGTCTACTTCTCTATTTTTATTTAAACCTCTGCAATATTTTTCAACATCGACTTCTGTATCAGATCCACCATTCCAACCATTCCAATGATTGACAGAGGTAGTCAAAGGATGCGGGAATTTATGTAATGTATTATACGAAAAGCTATATTTTCCTCCCTTATTATCTATTTCATCCAGTAGCAAATACCCTCCATTAGTTTGGTATTTAAGTTGAGTTTGTCTCAGAATTACTCCGTTAAAAAGAATTCTGATGAAAGAAAGGCATCTTGTATAATCATTATCTTCATAAAAACCTTCACCATTATTAGACAAAGAAAATTCAATACATGCATCATCAATAGTGATTTTTGTTAAAAGAGGAATATTAGTTTTATCTTCCATTGCAATTTTCTTCTTTTGAGAACTATTTACAGGCATATCAGGATTCATACCAGGAGGTATAGCCCCCATATATCGCTTAAAATATCGACCTACAATCTCTGAATAAAGATAGTAGTTATATTTAAATGTCTGCATAGCAGTTTGATATTCCAACTTAACAACACGACCATTAGGAGCTTTCACAGACTTCAACAACCAAGACGTAATACTACGTGGAAGCTTTTGGCAATCTTTCGGATTATTAGGAATATAATACTCTAAATAATTAACATCCCCTCCAAATTCATAGATATAACCATCAGGAGTAATAATTTCTATGGTAGAGGAAAGAGGAGCATCCGTGGTACTATAAGGTTGAACAGCCATTTTATTTAAATTTATTTTACAACCATTTCCATTTATTAATGCAGGATTTCCCTTATTATCAATCATAAATTGTCCAGAATGATTAAAAAATCTAAAATAAAAAATATCTGGCTCCATATCATACTTAACATCACCGTGTGCAAATGGAGTACCTTTTCCATGCTCCAAGACCTCCATTTTAAAATTTCTCAAATCATCTTCTGTATATTTTTTGAATTTACCTTCTTTTATAGCTACCCATAATCCATCTTTCAAATAAGAACCGTCATTGCTATTCATATACTTCCCTTTCACATCATCAGGGCTACCATGTACAGTTCTGGTTATTGCTCCCCCAACATTAAGAGTCCAGTTTAATCCTACATAAGAGGGACGTCTTGAAGGAACAAAATCTTCAGATTGGTATTTTAACGATATTGGAATATCAAAATCAGGATCTGAATATTTGTCCAAAGGTATATCCAAATTTATAGTCCCTCTATAATAATCAACCCCGACATTCTCATTTTTAATAAAATCCGAAACTTGCGGAGAAGACAACCCCAAATTTTGTGGATTAAAATAATAATTTTGTGTATTATCAGGTATAAAAGGTATAGACTGACTATATAATAATTGACTAATATTCAGCAATATAATTAAAAGGCACAGCTTATTTTTCATGATATTCAGTTTTTAATGTTTCACAATTTTTTCTCCATAAATCTTTCTCTCTGTTATTATTCTAAGCAAATATTCACCTCTAGAGTATTTTCCCATAGGAATAATCTTTTCATATAGTCCGACAGATTGATTAGCAGACTGAATGGCAGAGAGTTGTCTTCCCTGCATGTCATAAAGAGCAAAAGAGACTTTGCCTGCTTCTTTTAAATTATAAATAATCTGCAAATCACCATCATTGTCCATTTCCAAACGATAATCAATATTATCATTCCTCTTCCTATTTTCATCAGTACTTCGCCATTCTCGTTTCCGTCGTTCATCCATTATTTCCTCGCGCCTTTCTTGATTATCCGTATCATACGGTAAATCATAATATTGTTCGTTTGGCAAATAGACAAAAGATGTTGTGAAATGCTCATGAGCATTTCCAAATTTATAGATCATGCTTTTCACTGTTTCAAATACAGGATAACGATAACCATCAGCGTACCAACGCCAAATTTCAGTTTCTAAACGAATGGAGTCATTATACAATAAATACTCAATACTATCACGATCCAATCTAAAAGCAAAAGTGTCCAACTGTAAAGTATCCGATATATTATATCCTGGAGTCATCTTCTGGTGGATAAATTTATGTGTATAGGTACGCATTACTTTACGTAACGTATCACCTCCCGGCAAAATCAAAGTACCAGAAGCATCAGCTGTAACCATACTCTTTCCACGCAAACGAATATCCAATTTCTCACAATAATTGCCCTTTCCATCGAAATAATCAGCTATTACTCGACCTTGAAAAACAGGGAAAGTCAAAAGTAATTCTGGCTTTTGATAAGCAATAAAAGTAGTAGGATTTTCATAACCCAAACAGAAAAGTGAGTCACCAGAAATACGATAGTAATACATTGTATGATGCTCAGTACCAATGATCGTATCAACACCTTGTGCTACATATTTTAATTCATAATTAACATCATGAAGTTTCAATTCACTAAAATTCCACACTTGCCCAATACCGCTTTCTCCTGGCTCGCAAGCGGTAACCATACGTTTTACAAGTCGGTCTCCACTTCGAGGTTGGTTATAAGTTGAATTTAGGGATTGTGCATAGCCTGTCAAAGAGAGCAAACTCCCTAACAAAAATAATAAAGTTCTCATATTATTTCTTGTATTATCAAATTAACTATACTGCAACAATTAGACAAAAGTTCTCTTACACAATCTCTACTGTATAAGATTCGCTCAATTCGATTAAAGGTATAACCAAAATACTTCCAGTAAAAGTATTGGAATAAATCTGTTTGCCAGACTCAATATCCGTTACAACTATATATGCCTTTTCCACAGGCTCATCAAAACAAACATAAAGTTGATTATCTTCAATATAGCCTGGAATCATTAAGACAGAACGAGTTATACGATCCCTTTTTAGTAAATGAATACTAGCAGGTTTTCTGTGCTTTTTAGTAGACATTCCAATAATATTCTCACTGTTGTTTGTAGAAACCGAAGTGTATACAAAGGTAGGGTGTAATAAAAAACAGCCACTAAAAAAAATAAAAAATAGAGTTTTCATGTTTTCATGTATTTAGAGATTAATAATGTTTCAAAATTAACAACATGAAAGCAATAAACATAGTAAAAGTGGTAACAATGTATATACACAAAATGCTCATTATCAATAAAATAGAAATTCCCCAGTAACAACTTACTATAATCACTAATCCGAAGATCTCATTTTCATTCTATAGCGTCTTTGAATCACAATTCTTTTATCCGAATTTCCAAAGCATAGAGCAATTGTAAAATCATCCCAACCACATAGTGATAGACAGGAAAATAAACAATCATCCTCTGTGTATTTCGGATAAGCTTCATTTAGATATGCTATATAATCCTTATAAATATTTGCAATGGTAGAACGAAGAATTTTTTGTTGTTCCTCAATCAGAACACGTATTTCTTGCTTTTTACTACCATTTTTTTGAAGAGCAAGCTTCGCTATTTCCTTGTAAATAGCTGTCTTTTCAAAAATTAAATTACATAATTTAGCTTTTTCATCACTTATTCTCCTTATTTCACGCTCTTTCTGAGAAATAGCTTCTTTGTCTTTCTCCTGTTCACAACGTAATGAGGCTATGTGATACTGAAGTTCTGCCATATCACGTTCATGCCCCAGTTGAAGCATATCTTTTCGACGTTTCATCCACAAAATTCCCAAAACAGAAAAAAGGATAATCAGTAAGCAAGAAATTATGAGAGAAAAAAGCCATATTTTCATTCTTATCCTTTCTTTGTAAACTTTCATTTCGACTTTATGTTCATAGACTTTCTTCTTTATTTCCGAATCTGTTTTCATAAAATAGATAGAATCCATTATAGCGGAATAATCACCCCAATACTCTGCTGCTTTCTGAAACTCTTCGCTTTCCTCCATTACATCCTTTAAACCATAAAAAGCCAAAGCTCGTGTCTCCATCATTGTATCAGTCAAGGCTTGATGAAAATAATATTGAGCAGAATCGATCTGTCCTTTATTTATAAAGGAGTATCCTAACATTATTGCTGCTTTCAATGAAGTCTTATCATCAAAAGCTAAAGAAAGTTTAGCATAAAAGACTATTGAATCTGTATCCTCATAAGTACAACTTAAATTATGATATGCCACAGATATCGCCACGGAATCTTGCCGTTCCAATACATACATCAAATCTTGCTTCATATAATCACGGGCAGATGCTGTATCTCCTTCCAATAAATAATTCCACCCCATATTACTCATTGTAGAGGCTATTCCATCCTTATACCCACAACGCCAAAAACATTCCTTTGCATGCACAAACATCTCCATAGCTTCCTTTACAAGTAATTGCGAAACATATATATTTCCCAAATCTTCATATATCATTCCTTTTATCTGTTGTTCTTCCTTTTTATCAACATCACCTAACTCATTTAATGCCATAAAACAATATTCAATAGCTTCTTTATTCATACCAGACTGATGCTGAATACGTTCTTTATACATTAATGCTTTTGCATAATTTATTCCATCATTGGTATAATAACGAATAGCTTCATTAATTAAAGAATCACACGCCAGAAGAGAAAGATTATTCTTATCAGATACCTTAGCCAAGAGTAAACCATAATACATTTGCTCATCTTTGGACAAATTATTTAAAGCTATTCCCTGCAAAATGAAATAGCTACTATCCGGAAAAGAAGTCATTAAAGCTTCAGCACGAAGTAATTGTTGATTCTTCTGTTTGCCTTTGTTACAAGAGACAAATATCAAGATCCCTAAGATAAAATAAAGAATAAAAAATAAACGGTTTAGCATATTAGAAAAGTTAGAAAACAAAAATAAAATAGTAGTATTCGTCTTATATATTACAATTAATACCTGCAAACTGCACATACTACCGTTCTCACTACTCCATGCCTCATCAGACTCCCCTCCTGTATGAAAACATTCAATTCCACAATCGCCTGTCTACGATTACGTCCTGCCAAGTGTGAACATTGAGCACGGTTGATACAAGGATACTTCAGTAAATACTCTTGTATAAACTTCAAACCTTCTTCTTTGGACAACATACGAGCTGTTAAAGGTACTTTTGAAGCAGGTTTCCGCTCAAAAGAAATCTCTCCATTCAATTCCCGGAAAAACAGCTCGCTAAGACGGAAATTCAATCCGAGCAAAGATACAGAGGCTGAACGAAGTTCCTTTTTAGTCATTACCCAATGACTCTTCAAAGATGGAGTGAAATATCCAAGATCACCGAATTCTACAGCCCAGCCATTCGTAAGTGAATCGCAAAGTTCATCCGTAAAAGCCTTCATTGTCCCTTGTAATAATCTATGACTAATACTTGTAAAACTATGAACACGATCTATGAATTCATCTTGTGCAATAGTACTTTTCGGAATCAAACGGGCATATAAAGGTTGGGGTTCTCCTGTATTCTGTATACCAGGAGTTTCAAAAAGATCATAATAAACGCTCATACCTTCTTTCTTAGTTGATTAATATAATAACAATGAAGGCTAAAGCGCTTTTCCGCATGAATTAAAAGCAGGAATAGCAAAGAACTATTTATTCTTTTATAATGTACCTTTCGTCCCACTATAGCCGGACAAAAAGTACACTATAACGGGATACAAGGTTCACTATAGTGAAACGCATTAGTATTCATGGACAAAGATAATACTTTATTCTATGCTCCATGCTGATTTAAAGAACCATTTTTTATAAAACCTTATTTAAGTTAGGTTTATATTCGTCATAGAAGATACGTGATTGAGAGATTACCTCACAAAGCCATTTTTATAATAATCATAAGCAGCATCAATTTTTTCCGGAGTATCTGCATGCAAAAGAAGTAATAATTCGCGGGTAAACTCCAAATGCCCGGTTCCGTTAGCAGTTACGATATTCTTATCGCTGACTGCCTGTTTTTCCTGGTACCCGGCTTCATTGGTATATGCACTACCTGCAAACTGCTTCAGATATGGAAGCGTATTACTGGTATGCTTTACATCATTCAGGAAACCATGCGCTCCCATAAAGGCAGAAGCATTGCAAATAGCTCCAACTATCTTGCCACGCTGTAATGCATCCTGCACAATTGGCACCACCTGTTCTGCTTCAGGCGATTGCCAGTGCATACCACCAACCAATACCAATGCCGCATAGTCAGCAGGCATCGTTTGAAAACTATAATCAGGCAAAGTACGAAAACCGCCGACAGAACGCACAACATCCAATGTAGGGGCAACTACCTTCGGTATATATTTCACTTCACTACCTGGTATTACCCCGGTATTTAGGGAAATGGCAAGGAAAGCGCCTTCCCAGTCGGCATATTCATTTAAAAGCAGGAATAAGACTTCTTGTTTCATAAGATTCGTATTTAGAATGTTTTTAATATCTGCTGACAAAGTTACACCAATACTCAAAAAGTCTACTATTTTGGGATAGGAAAAAACAAAAAAGCTGATATGACTGCCTTTACATAGCAATCATATCAGCCACTCACTATTATTACAGAGATGAAAATTCTATAACGGCATTACCTCCCCTATCTCAGGAATCATCATATTCAGCGAGTCTTGTTCCTGCATCTTTTTCTCATTCGTCAAAGGCTCATTCCAAGGATGCTTTGCCAATGCGTACTTTGAATGATGTACAGTCATTATTTTTTTTGCTTTCAGATCTTTAGCTGCCTTTGCCATATTAGAAGGCATTAGATGGATAAGGCTCCAACCTTCATTATACTGGCCGTTTTCCAGAATCGCAAGGTCTATATCCGGAAAGTGCTTCCCTATTTCCTCAAAATGAGAGTCATAACCACCGTCACCGGCCATATATATTTTCTGTGATGGAGTTTCTATCAGAAAGGATGCCCACAATGTCTGATTGGCCTTTAAACCACGACCGGAGAAATGGCGTGTCGGAAGACAATGGACAGCAAAACCATTTTCCAAAACAGCGTCTTCATACCAGTCCAATTCTACAAGCCGGTCTTTATCATATCCCCAATATTCGAAATGTTCGCCAACGCCGAGTCCGCAAATCACTTTTCCTACCCGGTCTTTCAGACTTTTCACTGTCCGGTAATCCAGGTGATCCCAATGATCGTGCGAAATCACCATATAATCGATATCCGGCATATCTTCGGGTTTATAAACATCAGTTCCTTTAAATGGTTTGTTGACGAAAGATACAGGCGAAGCCATGCAAAAAACAGGATCAACGAGAAATCGCTTTCCATCTACCTGAATAAAGTAGGAAGAATGTCCAAACCAGATCAGTACATTTTCATCACGCCCCAACTTATGCAAATCCGTTTTGATAACCGGAACTTCATTCTCCGGACGCAGGTTCTCTGTTTTGCGGAATAAGAAAGAAAGCATAGCACCAAAGCGTCCTTCGTCCGAAGTCATCATCTGCGTCGGATGCAGATTATTGAACTGGCCGTCACGGTAATGAGGTGAGCGTTTGATTCGCTCTAAACGCGCTCCCTGAGGCAACCTGCCGAAACTCGACTGATTAATAAAAATAAATACGGAAACACATACTATGCCTATAACCGCCAACACAATCCAAAGCCACATACGTTTTTTATTTTTGCTCATTCTTAATAACAGATTCTATACTACAATGTTCCTTGTTTCAGTTGCTCCACGAACCCATCGATACGGCGCAACTCCCTGGGAATATTAATACTCTGCGGACAGTGAGGCGAACATTGATCGCAACCAATGCAATGATTTGCCTGTCGCAGGCGTGGCACACTACGGTCATAACCAACAAGAAAAGCTTGGCGTGCCTTTCTGTAATTCTCATCTTGTTGGCTCTTCGGCACATTCCCCTCATTCACACATTTATTATAATGTATAAGCACAGCAGGAATGTCGATGCCATACGGACAAGGCATACAGTATTTACAGTCATTGCACGGTACAGTAGGGTACTTCAACATCAACTGTGCCGTTTCTTCCAAAAACTCCTTATCATCATCTGTCAAAGGAATCAGCGGAGAATAGGTACGAATATTATCTTGAAGATGCTCCATATACGTCATACCACTCAACACCGTCAACACCAGTTCCGGTGAGCCTGCAAAACGGAAAGCCCAAGAGGCCACACTATCTTCCGGACGGCGCTGCTTAAGACGTGTCATAATATGAGTCGGTACATTAGACAATCTTCCCCCCAGCAATGGCTCCATAATGATTGCCGGAATATTACGTTTTACCAATTCATCATATAGGTAGTCCGCATTTACATTACGTCCCGAAGAATGTTTCCAGTCCACATAATTGAGCTGTATCTGTACAAAGTCCCATTTCACCTCATCATGCAGAGAAAGTGCATAGTCATAAGTATCCACTGTACCGTGGAAAGAAAATCCCAGATTACGGATACGCCCTGCCTCACGTTCTTTCAACAGAAACTCCATCATACCATTGTCTATATATCGCGCTTTGAATGCTTCTATTCCACCATTACCGATAGAGTGCAACAAATAGTAATCGATATAATCTGTCTGTAAATCCTCGAAAGATTTACGATACATGGCTATAGAGTTTTCACGGCTATAATTACTAAAGTTGGATAACTTTGTAGCAATAAACAGTTTCTCACGCGGATGACGTTTTAATGCAATACCAGTAGATTTTTCCGACCATCCCTGTACATATACCGGAGATGTATCGAAATAATTCACGCCATGCGCAATGGCATAATCTACTAATTCGTTCACAGCATCCTGGTCAATCATATCTCCTTTCCCATCCGGTGAAGGAACAGTCGGCCAGCGCATACAGCCATAACCCAAAAGTGAAACACGATCTTTCTGAGCCACAGAAGTGCGGTAAGTCATCTTATCAGTAGGCACCGGAGTCGATGCACTGCCTCCCGGAATCACCCCATCCTTCTGTTTGCAACTATAAAGAGTCGCAGCAGCCGTTGTCGTAGCGGCACTGATACCCACAATTTTCAGAAAATCCCTACGGTTTATATTTTTATTATGTTCTTCCATATCTGTTCTTCTAACATTTATCACTTTATCACCCTATCACATTACCACCTCTATATCACCCGATGTCTCTCATGTCCCTCTACATAGATAGCACTGAAAGGACGTGCCGGACAAAGATTCTCACAGGCACCACAACCAATACAACGCTCTACATTAACAACCGGAATCTTTGGAGAATCCGGATTATCTACCTCAGACGGAACCATCTCTATCGCCGCTACCGGGCAATGACGGGCACAATTACCGCAATTTACTCCATCAGTCAACGGTACACAATTCTTCCTGATCCATACGGCATGACCGATCTGGATAGATGATTTATCAGCCAGACTGGTAAGATGAATCGCATCTGTCGGACATACTTCGGCACACTTCGCGCATTCCGGACGACAATAACCACGTTCGTATGACATCTCCGGCTGCATCAACGTCATCAGATTACCGGATGGGCGTAAAACTTGATTAGGGCACACTGATACACAAAGCTGGCAAGCCGTACAATGCTGCGCAAAATTACGAATACTCAACGCACCTGCCGGTACAATAGGTGTCGTCCGCTCCGGTATTTTCTTATCCTCAATGACAGCCAATCCACCATCCACTTTTTTCTCCTGTGCCTTCAGCAATGTACTTGTAGCAAATATGGCACCAGCAGAAAAGAAAGCACGGCGTGCATTGTCCACCTGTTCCGGTGAAACACCTGTCACTTTTTCAGCAGCTAACGGTTTCTGCACTTCCTTATGAGGACGCTCATAACGGATAGCTCCTTTTTTACATTTACCGATGCAATCCATACAAGCCACACAGCGGCTATAATCTATTTTATGATTCTTAGAATCAATGCATGCCGCCTTACAATTACGTGCGCACAAACCGCAACCATTACATTTACTCGTATCGATTACCGGTTTCAGCAAAGAAAAACGTGAAAAGAATCCCAATACTGTTCCTACCGGACAAATTGTATTGCAATATGTACGCCCGTTGCGCCAAGCCAGCACAGCCAGAATAACAAATGTCAGAACAGCTATTACAAAAGTTCCCATAGCCTTCATCCAGACGTCTACAGAATAAAACATATAGCTATCTGCCCGTTCGGCCAAAAGAGCAAGCAGGTTGTTTCCCCACTGATAAACCGGAGCAAACAGATTAGAAGCTATTCGTCCGTAAGAACTATAAGGTGCCAATAAGGCGACCAATGAACCAACTCCTCCTATCAGAGCCAAAATAAATACTCCCAGCACTCCGTAACGCAACCAACTAAGTGCAGGTGAATACGAATAGCGATTCTTTTTCCGCTTTTTACCCAACCATGAAACTACATCCTGAAATACACCCAACGGACAGATTACAGAACAATATACACGCCCAAAGAGCAGTGTCAATGCTATCAGGATTATCACAACCCCGACATTCAGTGCCAACAAAGCAGGCAAAAACTGAATTTTAGCCATCCAACCGAACCAAGCATGCAACGTTCCCGTAAAATCAAGGAACAAAAGCGTGATCAGCACGAAAAAGAATATGGCAAACGTTAGTCTGATTTTTCGTAACATACTTTTATTTTATGGAATATCATTTATAAACCAAATACTTGATAAACAAATAACCGCCGAGAATCTGTAATCCCATTCCCGGTATGCCGATGCGGAAATCCTGGAAAGCAAGCGCAAGGTTACCTACCATTGCCCACTCGCCCAGCGTCCCGATAAACTGATAAGCCAGTACTACTAATGCTAAAACAGGAATAGAGATACGTTTAAAACGATTGGCTGCATATCCGGCAACCACTGCCAGTAAAACGGATTTTAAAAGAATGGCCGGCAATACTCCTGCAGGAGGCATACCGAAAAGCAAATGGTTCAAAACCGGTGAAAAGACGGCTGTCAACAATCCAACTTTCCAACCGTATTTATAAGCAGCAATAAGCGTAAAGAAATAAATCGGTAACAAAGTAAGGCCACCCTGTGGAATAAGATGGCAAAGTTGTGGCAAAACCAGATTACCCAAAATGAAAAGAGCTGCAGCAAAATATGTCTTCACATTGTTGTAATCCAGTGAATAAAGTCTGATAGTTGTTGTTTTCATATAATATGCTTATTAAAAATTGATATTTACTCCACCCATAAAAGTTGCTTTCGGCATAGGATAACCTGCATTGATCTCATAACGTTGTGCCAACAAGTTCTCACCACGCACATAGAATGACAGATAATTGGTTGCCTTAAAGCTTCCCTGCATATCCCATAACACGAAGTTCTCTTTGGTCGCAGCGTCCAGGTCAGTATAAAGCCCCTTCACATACTGGATGCCGGTAGATGCACTCCAACGTCCTTTTCTGAAGTTCACTCCTCCATACAATTTATGCTCCGGAGAAGCCAATACCGGATTTTCCATGTGAAGCCAGCTGTAATTTACCATCACGCTCCACACCGGATTAAACTGGTACCCTACATTAGCTTCCGCTCCCCAGTTTTCAATCTCGCCGGAATTCTGGTTCAACATGCCGCTACCATTTGGATTTGGAAGACGTATAATGAGGTTTTCACCATTGATATAGAACACATTGAGTCCATAGGACAAACGATTATCCATAAGACGTTGTGAGAAAGAAAGCTCATAATTCCAAAGTTTCTCAGGTTTCAAATCCGGATTCTGCGGAGGGAACATATACATTTCACGAATGGTAGGATTGCGGAATCCCTTACTTGCCATTGCCTTGATTTCTGCATTCTCCGGAAGATGGAAAGCCAGCCCCACTTGCGGAATGAACTCTGTACCCGTTTGCGAATGATAATCTACTCGTGCTCCGGCATCCAGCGTAAGCCATGCAGCAATATCCTGACGAAAATCTACATAACCTGCTACTTCATTCAATGACTTATTCGCCGAAGTTTCACGATGCCCATCAAAGAATTGGTTCCATGCCTCACCGCCAAAGTGAAAATAATCAGCTCCTACAGTCAGTCTGTTGCCTTGGAAAAGTTGTACACTCTGATACCATGATACTCCAAGCATCTGATCGTTAGAGTTGAAACGATACTGAAGCGGTTCTCCTCCTGGCTGATATCCGTCATTTATCCAGTGATCACCCCAATTATAGAAAAAACTCAATGCACCGGAAGTCTTTTCGTAATAATTCTCCAATGCAAAAGAAGTCATGCCACGTGTAATACGCTGATCATTGTCTATATATGGTTTCATTACCGCTCCCGGATTAGTAGCATTAAAACGAGTGACATTTACATCGCCCCAAACTTTCCAGTTATCCGTAAAGTCATAGCCTAATTTGGCATACCCGCCGTACTGTTCAAAGGCCATGTCAGCACGATGTCCGTCTGTACGGTTATAAGAGGCAGTCACCGTACTACTGAAGCGCCCTTTCCTTATGCGGTTAGTGGCTTCGGTCTGTATGCTTCCATAGGACCCGACACCAATGTTGATGTTTGTACGTATTCCGTCTTCCTGCATCTTACGGGTAACAATGTTAATAACCCCACCCATGGCGTTAGAACCATAAAGCACGGATGCGGGGCCACGGAGCACTTCCACACGTTCTGCCATCATAGTCTGATATGCATCGGCAATGGGGTGTCCCATCAGTCCCATATACTGAGGATGTCCGTCAATCAAAACCAATAATCCTGTAGTGGGAAGACCGGCCTGTGCGGGCCCTCCAATGCCTCTTAAAGACATTTGCCCTGATGCACCGGTAGCTACACCATATCCCATTACACCACGTGAAGTGGAGAAAAAGCCCGGCACTTGTGAATTCAACACCGGAAGTACGGAAGTCTGCTGGCTCGCTTCAAGTTGCGGACGCCCCACTACCGATACGGTCATGGGTAAATGACGCACATCCGTTTCACTTCGCGTACCTGTTACTACTACTTCATTGATCGCATAACTTCTTGCTACCTTTGTGCTGTCCTTACCGGTTTGTGCTTGTAGGCTTACCGCACTAATCAGGCAGCCTGTAAAGAATGCAAGTACAAATCTCTCTTTTTTCATCTTGAAATAACTCTTTAATTTTATAATAGTTCCCGATTGCAAATATAGGGATCGTTACTGATAGAAACCGTAGATAAATTACGGTTGTAAATACCATAATTACTGATTAACGTATTCTAACTTACGTGTTATTCACTATCCAGGACTTGAACTCGGATGCTTTATTCTTACTGATATAGATACGTTCGGGAGTTTCTACATCCAATGTTACCAGCAAACGGTTATCAAACCAGATAGTTATATCCGTCACACTATTCCTTGCCAGGATAAATTGCTTATTCGCCCGGATAAAATCTGCCGGATTCAGAGAAGCCATTATCTGTTCCAGTGTTTTGGAGTATGGATACACATTCCCGTCTTTCAAGTAGATACAGGTATTTTTATCCGCTGTATAAAAGCATGAAACTTCTTTCAGGTCAATAGGTAACAGCTTATCTTTATATGGAATTAATAACTTGTCTTTATATTTAGGAGTCGGCACCAGTTGAGTCAATTTGGATAAGTAGTGAATCACATCCTGGCGCGTCAATTTTTTGTATTTATCCAGCGCCTGTTTTACATCTTCCACCTTGACAGGTTTTAGCAAATAATCAATGCTATTCACTTTGAAAGCTTCTATGGCGTATCTGTCATAAGCCGTCGTGAAAATAATAGGAGTTTCCAACTCCATTTTATCAAAAATGGTAAATGCCGAACCGTCCGATAAATGAATATCCATAAATATCAAATCCGGTGCAGGATTCGATTGCAGCCAATGAATGGTTTGAGTTACGCTTTCTGTATTACCGGCTATTTGAATATCATAAGAGACTTCGCCAAGAATATCCACCAGATTCTCATAAGCGGCAGTCTCGTCTTCTACAATCAACACTCTCATATCTTTATGCAATTTTGATATCAGTTCTGTTTATTTAAAGGAAGATATACTCTGAATGTATTTTCATCACATTCTATCCGTATTTGCCTGTTCATCAACAAGGTAAAACGGCTTTCCAGATTTCTCAACCCTGTTCCGTTCGTATCAGGCGGAGACAGTTTAGGATAAATGGGATTACTCACCACCAGTTCTTTTTGCTCGTTCAGCCTGATAGTAATTTCCATTTTATGTTCACTGTCTATCCTATTATGAACGGTCACATTCTCTACCAACGGAAGCAGTGAAAGCACAGGCAACGTCAGTTCATCCTGCATAGCCTCATCCACTTGGATCGAGAAAACCAGTTTATTGGCAAAGCGTACTTCCATCACATAACGGAAAGATTGAATAAATTCCAGTTCTTCCCTCAAAGTAACCAGTCCTCTCTTATCACTTTGAAGAATATAACGGAAGATATCGGACAATTCATGCACATACATCAGTGTTTTTTCATCATCCTTCTTCCGAATAAGCGATTGCACTCCATTCAAGGAGTTAAAGAAAAAATGTGGATTGATCTGATTAGCCAATGCATCACATCGGCTTTGCAGATTCTCTATACGCAAACGTTCTATCTCACGTTCTTTTTCACGCTGCGTGGAGTATAACATGGAAATATGCCCGATCAACGTACACAGAGAACACAGAATAAAGAATTGGGAGATCAATGTACTACCCAGAAAATCAGTACGGATACCATAAGAGTGAATCCAATAGGAAATAGACGCGAAGCCTGCATAGGCAGCCAATGAATATAAGAAGTTACGGCCAAAACGTTCCTTAAACTGCGCTGTCGACAGTTGTCGCAAATTATAACGTAACAACAAACAAATCAGTCCCCAGAAGAAAAAGAAACGATAAACAAAATACCAATAAAATCCCGTACAACTTACTCCCTCCAGAAATTTTATATCCCAAGGTAGACAGGCTATATTAGGGTATATGATAAAGACAGCACTAATCAGACCGACCAGTGGCAGTTTACGACTTATATAAGTATCAAATGAGAGCATAAAACATTTCTTCTTTTCTACAAAGAAAGATAATTTTTTTGAGACTTAGTAGAACCAAAGAATCAAAACGAAAAAGTAAGGCATAAAAGCGAATGACTACTTAATTTTGACTTATGTGATAATTCTGCGACTTACTTTAAAAGTTACTTACAAAAAGTACAATTCAAAAGCAGAGTCGTATATTGAGGGTATCTCAGTATGATACTTAGGGTACCTCAGTATGATACTTAGGGTGCCTCAGTCGTATACTGAGATAGGTTCATTATAACGCATTAATATTCAAGCTATTACAAAACACCCCTTACACATTAATAAATTAGGACAAACAGCTGATAATATTGATTATTTGCTTCATTCTTGATAGGTATAAGTCAAAACACAATTTCCCTACTTTTAGGTATTGCTTCCCTTACTCAAGAACCGTAACTTTGGCAAAAAATAAAAGTAGCCTATGGACCCCGGAAGAAAATGTGAGGAACAGCAAAAAGAGAGAATTTATCAAAGTATAAGTTCTCTCTTTTTTTTGAATGAATTTGAATATTGTTCTTTTTTGCCAGATCGTATTAATTCCAATAATTCCCAAATAAAAATGAAAAAGAAATATGAATTTAAGAGTGTAGTAGCTGAGACACTGCTGATACCTCTTTACATGAGAGCCAAAGAGAGTCGCCGGAAAGATGCCATTTTGCGTGATCGGCAAGCCGAACAACTGGTAGAAAGTATCGAATATGACTACTCCAAATTTGATGGTGCCAAATTGAGTGCCATAGGATGTGTCGTACGTGGATTATACTTTGATAATGCTATCCGACGCTTCATTGCCACACGAAGGAATCCAATTGTAGTGAATGTAGGTTGCGGACTGGATACCCGCTATCAACGTATTGAAGAACATGACAAAGCCATATTTTACGAAATGGATTTGCCCGAAGTAATCGACTTGCGACGCGATTTACTACCGGAACCTGCGGGCGATCATTACATAGCCGGCTCTTTGTTAGAAACCCAATGGATGGATGATCTCCGTAAAAAGCATCCCGAAGGAGAGTTTATCATTGTTATCGAAGGCGTACTGATGTATTTCTATGAAAAGCAGGTACGGCAATTACTCACCCGATTGGCCGACCGATTCAGTGGTGGCGAAGTATGGTTCGATGTATGCGGGCCTATGATGGCAAACTCCAAGTATATAAAACCCGACTCACTCCGGGGACACGAAGCTCAAATCCGCTCCGGCCTGAAAGACGGGCATGAAGTGGAAAACTGGGAACCACGCCTGCAACTTATTGACCAGGCACTCTACCAGAAATTCTTCCCAAAAAGATGGGGATTAGGAGGAAGGCTAATGGGATTATTCCCTGGTATTTGCAAAAAGTTCAGTTCGTTGTTAGGGTACAAAATTAAATAACTACATCCTGTATTCGTTCGGGGTCATCCCCACCACCTTTTTAAACAGACGGCTTAAATGATGCGGATACTTGAAGCCCAGTTCATAGGCAACTTCGCTGACAGTCTTATTCTCATCATAAAGCCGTTCTTTTGCCTTCTCTATCACAAAAAGCTGAATGGATTCCTGAGCTGATTTACCTGTTTCTTTCTTTATCAAATCTCCGAAATAATTAGGAGAAAGATGCAATCGGTCTGCGGCATATTGCACGGATGGCAAACCGACAGTTTGCGGTTGGTCTGATTCAAAGTAATCACTGAGCAGGTTTTCAAAACGCACTAGAATATCTTTATTTATGTTTTCACGCGTAATAAATTGACGGTCATAGAAACGCTGGCAATGGTTCAGCAGAAGCTCAATTGTAGAGGCAATAATATCTTTGCTATGCTTATCTATGGCACGCTCCAATTCTTCTTGTATTTCAATGAAACAATTAAAGATAATCTGCCGTTCACGCTCGGACATGTGCAAAGCCTCATTGGCTTCATACGAGAAAAAGCTGTAATCTTTCATTTTACGTCCCAATGAAGTACCCCGTAGCAAATCGGGATGAAAAGCCAACACCCACCCTTGAGGATTCAGTGTTTCTCCGTCATCATCAATTCCTGCCACTTGTCCAGGAGCCACAAATACCAGCGTGCCTTCCTGGTAATCGTACGTGCTGCGCCCATAAGACAATTCCCCACACTTGAGCTGTTTCAGAAAAACACAATAAAAGCCAAAATTCTTACGTCCATGTTTTAAAGACTTCAATGTTGAGAAGTCGACCACACTAACAAGCGGATGCAATGTCTCCACTCCCATTGCCATATTATACTCCTGAACAGTATTCAATTTTACGATTGTACCCATAATCTGATAATTTAATCTGATGACAAAAATAACAGTTTTCTTTCAGCATTCCATCACTTGTATTGCAAAATCTGTAATATTGGTATAAGAAACTGTAACCTGTGTATACAGTTCATTATCAAGTATTCAATCAAGATCTTAAACCTGTAATAATGGTGCATAAAGCAGTAATCTGTCTATTTACAAACTTCATCTCACCACTTACCTTTGCAACATCAAAAACAATAAAAAAATCAAGAGTTATGAAATACAGAGAATTAGGAAAGAGCGGACTTAAAATTTCCGCATTGGGTTTAGGTTGCATGGGTATGAGCCACGGTTATGGTGCTGCCGCTGATAAGAAAGAAATGATCGGCCTTATTCATCAAGCTATAGAACAAGGAATCACCTTTTTTGATACCGCTGAAGTATATGGTCCATACACCAATGAGGAATTAGTAGGTGAAGCCTTAGAACCTTATCGGAAAGATGTAGTCATTGCTACCAAATGTGGTATTCAGATGATCGACGGTAAACAAGTTGTCATTGGTAAACCGGAAGTAATACGGAGTTCTATTGAAGGTTCCCTCAGGCGTCTGCGGACAGATCATGTAGATTTGTACTATCTGCACCGTGTAGACCCGAATATTCCTATAGAAGAAGTGGCAGAAACCATGAAAGAATTAAAACAAGAAGGCAAAATTCTACATTGGGGACTATCAGAAGCTGGTGTACAGACCATCCGCCGGGCACACCAGGTTTATCCGCTGACTGCCATTCAAAGCGAATACTCTATGTGGTGGCGCGAACCGGAGAAAGAATTATTGCCCACTCTCGAAGAACTAGGCATCGGTTTCGTTCCCTTCAGCCCTCTGGGTAAAGGTTTCCTGACGGGAAACATCAGCAGAGACACACAATTCGGTAAAGACGATTTCCGCAGTATCGTTCCACGCTTCACTGCCGAGAATCTGAATGCCAATCAGGTTATAGTTGACTTTGTGAGAAAGCTGGCGGAAGAGAAAAATGCAACACCTGCACAGATTGCATTGGCCTGGATACTCGCTGTAAAACCCTGGATCGCTCCCATTCCAGGAACCACCAAACTGAAACGCTTGGAAGAGAATATACAAAGTATCAATGTGGAAATAAGCCCGGAAGAGTTGACCTGGATCAATGATATGCTTAATTCTATTCCAGTGTCAGGCGACCGCTATCCGGCAGAGTTAGCAAAAAGAGTAGGCAAATAAACAAAGGGCTTAAAATAATACAATAATCTGCAATGTCCGGAGATATTAAGGAAGTAAAGTGTTTTAATATAAAATCAATAAAGAGAAAGTTATTATGCAGAAAGTAAAATTAAATAATGGCATCGAAATGCCAATTCTTGGTTTCGGCGTATATCAGATCGAAGATCAAGCCTTGTGTGAACAATGTGTATATGACGCTATTGAAACAGGTTACCGTTCTATAGATACGGCTGCCGCTTATGGTAATGAAGAAGCTGTAGGAAGAGCCATCAAACGCAGTGGTGTCCCCCGCGAAGACTTGTTTATCACTACCAAACTCTGGATATCAGATGCCGGTTATGACAAAGCAAAGAAAGCCTTCGAAGCATCCATGAAACGTTTGCAACTCGATTATCTGGACCTGTACCTTATTCATCAGCCATTCAATGACTATTACGGTGCTTGGCGTGCTATGGAAGAATTATACAAGGAAGGCAGTATTCGTTCCATCGGCGTCAGCAACTTTATGCCCGACCGCTTGGTAGATCTGATCCTTCATAATGAAATCACACCTGCCGTCAATCAGGTAGAAACTAATCCTTTCTATCAACAAATCGAAGCAGAAGCATTCATGCAAGAGAAAGGCGTTCAGATAGAATCATGGGCTCCATTTGCCGAAGGAAAAAACAATATGTTCCAGAATGAAACATTGGCAGCCATTGCAAGCAAATATGGTAAATCCATAGCACAAGTCGTATTGCGATGGTTGATACAAAGAAATATTGTCGTTATCCCGAAATCCATCCGTAAAGAACGAATTATTGAAAACTTCAATGTATTCGATTTTGAACTGACGAAAGAAGATATGAAAAAGATTGCAGCGCTGGATACCAATGCCAGTTGCTTCTTCTCGCATCGTGATCCGAAGATGGTAGAGTGGCTGAGTGGACTACACTAAAACAGTCCAAGCCCGGATATATTTCAATAAGATTAGTTGCATACGATCGGCATATTAGTTACTTTTGTAGAGTGTTTTATAAATCAGAAAGATATGAATAGAATAGATATACAAAATAGCTCTTATGCCGATTGTCCTATCCGAATGATACTATCACGAATCAGTGATAAATGGTCGATACTGACGCTCTTCACACTAACGCAGGCACCCGTCATGCGGTTCAATGAACTGCAAAAGACAATACCTGACATATCACAAAAGATGCTGACAGTTACTCTACGCACATTAGAAGAAGACGGACTTGTGAAAAGAAAAATCTATGCACAAGTCCCTCCTAAAGTGGAATACTCGCTGACAGATAGAGCCATGTCGTTATTGCCCCATATAAACTCCTTAATTTCATGGGCACAAGAAAATATGAATGATATATTAGATGACAGAAAATCTTATAGGAAAGCGTAATTACATCGCTTTCCAGAACTTCTGGAAGTCTTTGTAACGTCCATAACAAACCAGTTCATCACCAGCTTGTACCTGATCATTTTCAGGCAATTCATTCATCACATCATGTTCAGTAAATGAAATACCCAGACAGTTTTTCAAAGTCTTGGCACGCTTTAAAGCCAATAACTTCAAGCCGAATTCCTTATCCAAATTCAATTCATTAGCATAATATCCTATCATCTTCTCCGGCACAGCGAACTTCACCACATAGTAATCCGTATCTACCCGGAAGGTTTCCATATTGGAGCCAAACTCTAACAAATGCACCAAACCACGGGCTGCATCTTCCTCCGGAGTAAGAATCCGTTCCAAACCAAAAGCCTCAAGTACGGAACGATGTACATTATCAATGGCCCGCGCATAAATGTGAGCCACTTTTTGTTGTTTCAACAAAGCCACCACGCGAATAGAAGCACCAAAATTCTCGCCAATAGCCACGATTACCACATCCACACCACTCAAGGGGAGAGCGGCAAGTGCCTGTTCATCTGTTGCATCCAACACAAAAGCCGTAGCAATCTTTTCTTTGATACTGTCTACGCGACTTGCACTCACATCCGCCCCAATTACTTCGTGTCCCAACACCGATAATTCTTCGGCAAGCATGTGCCCGTAATTTCCTAAACCGATAATAATATACTTCATAATTTCTGTTTTTACTACTTACTACTAATTTATAATGATCTGCCCACTCGGATACTGATATTTCGTATGTTTCTTTTGCTTGATGATACCCAACATCAGAGTAATCAGTCCCACACGTCCGATGAACATCAGAAAAGCAACAAGCAATTTACTGTTATCCCCCAAAGTCGGAGTAAGATTCAGACTGGAACCTACCGTACTCAACGCCGACACACACTCAAACAGAAGTGCCATGACAGATGCCTGAGGTTCCCAAATTGTCAGAATAAACACAAATACAAACAAAACACTGATAGACATCACTACCGTCGCATTGGAACGGCGAATGGAATCGTAAGACAGTTCACGGCCAAATACCTCCACTCGCTCCGTACCGCGCAACACAGCAACCAGATTCAATACAACTACTGCAAACGCATTCACCTTGATACCACCCGCCGTGGACTGTGCAGCACCGCCCACCCACATCAGGAAGATATAAACCAATACACTCTGTACTCCCAGCGAAGCCAAGTCCACGCTTGTAAACCCGGCAGTACGCGGACAAGTCGCATTAAAGAACGCCTGTGTCCATTTATCAGCGACGGACATACCGGCAAAAGCATGATTCCACTCAAAAACAGCGATAAGCACCGTACCAAACACCAATAGCAGGAAAGTCATAATCAGAACAATCCGTGTATTCAGATTATACAGATGATAAAAACGATGCCTGTCCCACTCCCACGTATGCAAAAATTTCCAGATGCGGCGCAAATGATGAAGTACTATATCTTTGAAATTCACCAATATCGGGAAGCCTATACCTCCCAGAATAATCAACAGGGATATATAGATTAGGAACGGATTATGCCCTGTCATCACCAGCGGATTGCCTAGATTTCCGGGCAACGTGGAAAAACCGGCATTACAGAATGCGGAAATAGCATGAAAGGCAGAGAACGCCACTTCTTCCTCAAACGTCATCCCCATCGTACCATGAATGTCGCTCCAGATGGCAAGCATACCAATACCTTCAATAGCCAACGTGAATCCCAATATGTACAGCAAAGTGGAAAGTAACGAATTCAACGAATTGGAACTGACCATATCACGAACCACCAACTGATTATAAAAGGATGTATTCCCCATAAAGAACATCGCAAAGAAACTGGTCAGTGTCATTACCCCTAGGCCGCCAATCTGTATCAGCAGGATAATCACCACAAAACCGGGCGTAGTAAAAGTAGACGCTACATCCACCGAAGTCAAACCCGTAACACAAACCGCACTGGTAGAGATAAACAGCGAGTCCACCCACGAAATACCGCTCACCGTACATCGGGGCAACATTAGCAAACCTGTTCCAATAAGGATGATTATCAGAAAACTACCAGCCAGAATCAAAGAAGGATTCGTTCGCCGTCCCAACACCCTGACCAAGCCATTGGATAAATTAAGGAAAGAGAAGATCAACAGAAGCACTATATGATAGGGCTTTCCATTCAATATTTCCCAAAAATGCAGAATAGCTCCCTCCTCTTCCGGTCGATGAAAAATAACAGGGATAAGGGTAAGGTAAAGCAAGGCAATCAATATCCACGTCAATTTCTTAAAAGTACGCTTTGTGTCCCTGTATTCCAATAACAGGCGCAAAGTGACTTCGGACAGGAAAACACCCCATACAAACCGATAGAGTGTTTGCAGTTGAGAAGCCTCGTGTTCGGAAATAGTAAAGCCGTGTTCATATACCACTCCCATAATTAACAGAATAGAAGCCAGGTAGGCTATATAAGTCACCCCTCCAAGAATGATCCGAGTGTACGGATGAATCCATTTATTCTGATACAACAAGAATTTATGATAAATCTTCATGTAGACATCAAATTAAATATCGGGCAAACATAAACAAAACAATGCGTATAGACAAAAAACAAAAGAAAAAAGAAATTGTTTTAAAAATAATAGTTACATTTGGCCTCGTAAAAATTTTAATAGAAGTAACCACTATGAGCAACAAGACAAAAAGATATTTCCTCCCGGAAGAGGAAATACCACATTATTGGTACAATATACAGGCAGATATGGTGAACAAACCGATGCCTCCGCTTCATCCCGGTACCAAACAACCACTGAAAGCCGAAGATTTATATCCTATCTTTGCACAGGAACTGTGCAAACAGGAACTGAATCAGACCGATAAGTGGATCGAGATTCCCGAAGAAGTACGCGAAATGTACAAATATTATCGTAGTACTCCACTGGTTCGTGCTTATGGACTGGAAAAAGCATTAGGTACTCCGGCACATATCTATTTCAAGAATGAGAGTGTAAGTCCGATGGGATCGCACAAGCTGAATTCTGCCATTCCCCAAGCTTATTATTGCAAGAAAGAAGGAGTTACCAACGTTACCACTGAAACCGGTGCCGGACAATGGGGAGCTTCGCTGGCTTATGCTGCCCGTCTGTTTGGGCTGGAAGCTGCCGTTTACCAAGTGAAAATCAGTTATGAGCAAAAACCTTACCGCCGCAGCATCATGCAGACGTTCGGCGCACAGGTTACACCGTCTCCGTCTATGTCCACCCGTGCAGGAAAAGATATTCTGACGGCTCACCCCAACTACCAGGGTTCATTGGGAACCGCTATTTCAGAAGCCATCGAACTGGCTCAGACTACACCGAATTGTAAATATACATTGGGTTCTGTATTGAGCCATGTAGCTCTGCACCAGACTGTAATCGGTCTGGAAGCCGAAAAACAGATGGAAATGGCAGGAGAATATCCTGATATGGTGATTGCTTGTTTTGGTGGTGGTTCCAATTTCGGTGGTATCGCATTCCCATTCATGCGCCACAAGATCCTGGAAGGTAAGCAAACACGCTTCATTGCTGCCGAACCGGCTTCTTGCCCGAAACTGACACGCGGTAAATTCCAATATGATTTCGGTGACGAAGCAGGATACACTCCATTACTGCCTATGTACACGCTGGGACATAACTTTGCTCCCGCTAATATTCATGCAGGTGGATTGCGTTACCACGGTGCAGGCGTCATCGTTTCTCAACTATTGAAAGACGGTCTGATGGAAGCTGTAGACATCAAACAACTGGAATCATTCGAAGCCGGCTGTTTATTTGCCCAAGCTGAAGGTATCATTCCCGCACCGGAATCTTGCCACGCTATTGCTGCCGCCATCCGCGAAGCAAACAAATGCAAGGAAACAGGTGAAAAGAAAGTAATCCTGTTCAACCTCTCCGGTCACGGATTGATTGACATGGCCTCATACGATAAATATCTCTCCGGTGACCTCGTAAACTACGAACTGACCGATCAGGATATTCAGAAGAATCTGGATGAAATAGGCAGTCTGGCATAAGGATACCTCATCCATATCAATAAATGTTTGCCAGGCTGACGAGCGGCTCATAGAGTTTTTCAATATCCTGCGCATCCAATTCAATATCAACCTGGTCCCCCGGAATCAACCGTATTCCGGGGGGCTTTGCGTCTTTACCATCCCGGTGTACATTGATAATGGTACAGTTTTCAGGCAAAGAAAGTTCGTCTACAAGTTTGCCATCCATATATGAACCCGTCATCACCTCTATGGATAGTTTATACCTTGTCTGTTCCTGGAAAGCAGGAGTATTGATCATATCCTCATAAAGCGTCACGTTGAAAGGTCTTATCTGAAGAAGTTCCGTAAAATAATAAGTCAATCCACCCACTACCACCGATGGGTAGAACACCTCAAAATGTCCTGTTATCTCAGTAATCAATACAATAGCTGTCAAAGGGGTACGTATCACAGCCACCAGGAAGGCAGACATTGAAATCAGCATTACATAACTGACATTCTCCGGCTCAATAACCCCATATTCCACTCCCAACAGACCAACAATCTGCCCCAGTAATCCACCGGTGACCAGTGTAGGAATAAAACTCCCACCCGGCAAACCGGATGAAACGCAGATAACGGAAAAACCGAAATGCAACAGCATCATTGCCGTTACCCACATAATTGGTGCATGGCTACCGGATTGCGCCTGCTCCAAAAGAAACTGTTCTCCCCCACCCGTCAGGTTGACCTGCATAAAGGAAATAATATAAGCGACCAGCAACAGATAGAACATCTTCATATATACCGAAGATTTTACCGTTGCATACACCCGTTTGAAAGAGACCATCATCATGGAATATAATTTTCCGCAAACAGAAATAATCACTGCAAGCAACAGGAAGTACTTCACCTGGATTCCAAAAGAAAAACCGGGCTCGGCCACTTGTATCAAATGATAAGAATTTACCGGAAAAACCATGCTTGCCACCGCACCGGCCACTACACCGGCCAGCAAGGTAGTAATAGCGGTTTTGGGAGCATCAAAACGTTCGATGGATTCGATGACAAGCAATGAAGAAGCCAGCGGCGCCGCAAACGCAGCCGCAAGGCCGGCACCGGCACCGGCAGCAAGCAATTGCTTTCGTTCACCACGTAAAATACGTGTCCAGCGTGCCACAAGGCATCCCACATACGAACCTATTTGTACGGAAGGCCCTTCACGTCCCAGCGATAATCCGGCCGAGACCGAAAGAATTCCACCGAAAAACTTAGAAACCAACTCTATGAAAGGATGCTTATAAGTAATGCGCCCGTTGATGGCAGCACGTGTTTGAGGAATACCTCCTCCGGTGATAAGCGGCATTTTCATCACCAGCCAGGATACGAATATCAGTACCGCCCAAAAGAAAAGAAAAAGAGGAATATGCCAGTACCACTCCGGACGGGAAGCAAAAAACTCACTTCGCAAGTTAAAGAAATAATATAGGCAGTAATGATAGGGAACAGCCACCAACCCCGTCAGCAATCCTACGAAGATGCTGACGAAATACAGGCGGGCATCAACCAGTTTCAGTTTCACAACATACCACTTCCTCAGTTTTCTAAAGTTTTTGAACCTTTGAAACATTCCTCAGAGTTTTCTTTTATTAATTTGAGTATCTACAACAAATTAACCCTGTTGAAGTTTCCACACTTTGCGTTTTTTACTTTTTCCCCATCATATTCAATCGCAGGATAGCGTGCACCATAAAATAACGTCCCAATACATTGTAATCCGCATCACGTATGGCAGTAGCCGAGATGGTGCGTACCATTGAAATCTCCTGGCGAAGAATATCATAAAACTTGAAACGCAGTAGCAGTTGTTTCTTTTTCAAGAAAGCTTTTGACAGTTGGCAGTTCCATATCAGGTTCTTCCGCCCGCTGCTGTCGTATCCATATCCGGTACGAAGAAAATATGTGAGATCACTGCTGCACTCGAAGCCCCAGGGGAGATAATACTGCAAGTCTCCTCCAAGTTGATAGTCGAACGTTTCCGTGCGCATATCTTTCACGTTATTATACGAATTATTATACAGCACTTCTCCACGCGCACTCAGTTCGAGTTGCCGGGTACGAAAAGTAAATTGCAGGCGTTCACGCGCTGTGAGGTGCTTCACGGAACTCTTCATCGGCTCTTCTTTGTTCTGAGTAGTATATCCGTTCTGATTTCTATATTGCAAATAGGAATAGGTACGAAACAGCCAGTTGCGGTTCTTGAAAGGCCCGCTCAATGAAAGTGCACCTGATGCCCGCCAGTTACCATTCAAATTAACAGGCATGGTGGTTCTGCCTCCCGTTTCGCTGTCGTAAGTCACCTGGTTCGTTACACTGTTGAGCACATTCTCCACAAAAAAAGATACCACCATGTTGCGCTGATGTTTCACATTATACGAATTATAATTCAGTGTAAACGTATTGGTATATGAAGGTTTCAAAGAAGGATTACCGATGCGGATATTCAATGGATTCGTCATGTCGGCAACCGGTTGTAGGTCACGAACACTCGGCTGTCGTCCTTTTCCTCTATAAATTGCCTGCAACTGTGTACGCTTGGAAAACTTATAACGGAAATTCAGTGTCGGTGAAAAGTTCAGAACCGTTTTACTCATTTGATGTTTGGAAACATCATCCAGAAAAGAACGGCTATCCAGTTTCTGGGGTTCCAGATCGACACCTATATTGTAGTTGTACTTTTTCCGGGAAGTACGGACAGCCATATTGAAAAGATGGGTGCTGTATTGGCTCTCAAAACTATTACTGGCCAGAGAATCGTAATCGGCAACAAAATCTTCCATTGCCTCATCCCAGTTATAGACAAAGCGGTCCGAATTAGTTACCCGGTATTGATAGCTGTAACGAAACTGAAGAAAATAACGGTTAGGCAACGGCTCCACATACACCAGTTGCAGACGATAATTATATCCGTCACCTTCATCATCCACACGCTGGTTGACTACTTTCTCTGTATCATTCTTAAAATAATGTGTAGTAGAAAAGTTTTTCCTGTCGGCAGAAGAAGTATTCGTTCCATAATCCACTTTCAAAGCCAGATTCCGTCCTTTACGACTGAACTTACGGTTGACTTGCAACATAAAGGTCAGATTATACTGAGAATTATCGTAAAGATTAGAAGCCGTTCTTTCATTCAGAAGTGTTTCGTCCGACCAACTCTGTTGATATCCACTATTCCTCCTGTCACTTGCCACATAGCGATATTGCGGACGAAACACCAGATTGGTGACTGAATCAATTTTCCATTCCAGATAAGCATTCGCCGTCAGGTTGTGGTTCTTCATGTGATTGCTGTTAGTGCTGTGGCTTATCGATTTATCCTGTTTCAGGAAATTATCCACCGTAGTACTGTTATCCTCCGAACGGTCGGTACCCGTATATTGCACATTGGAGCGAAGCTTCACTCTGTCCCAGTCATGAGTGAAGTTCATGCCTAAAGAATGTGAGGTGACCAGTCCCACCCTATTCAGAATATTTCCACTGGCAGCCGACGACTCTCGTTGCAACTCCGAGAAGCCTTGATTGTTAGTGTTATTCAGATTACCGATAATAGTAAGTTGAGAATTATCCCGGAAGCGGTTCAGGGTATTGGCAAGTTCATACCTCCCTTTGTTACCCGTACCTGCCATGAAATTATCCATCCATCCTTTCTTCATGTCCTTTTTCACGCCCAGATCAAGTATCATTTCCTCATCCCCGTCATCAATTCCGGTCAGACGTGCCAAATCGGATTTACGTTCATAAGCTCTCAGCTTCTCCACCATTTCCACCGGCAGATTTTTCAAGGCAGCTTTCGGATCGTCCGCAAAGAACTCTTTGCCGTCTACCAATATCTTCTTAACTTCCTTGCCATGAATCAACAGCTTTCCATCACCATCTATCTCTCCACCGGGCAATTGTTTTACAAGATCTTCGAGCATAGAACCTTCGGGGGTACGATAGGCAGAGGCATTGAAGACCGTGGTATCCTGCTCGGTAACTGCCAGAGGAGCTTTACCCACCACTACCGTTTCGCCCAACAAAATGCCATCGGAAAATAGTGCAATATCACCCAAGTTCTGCGAAGTACCTCTGAATGAAGAGGGAATAGATTTAGAAAAAGTGGTATAGCCAATGAAAGAAATCTCTAAAAGCAATTTCTTGTCTTTGGGCCAGACAACCGGCATCCTGAATTTACCGTCGTCCGTAGTGGCTACACCTGCCAGAAAAGTACTGTCCGGCAAAGTCAATAAACGTACCGCCGCATACCCCACCGGCTGCTTCGTATCCTTATCAACAACACGTCCGGCAAAGCTTCCTTTGCCGGACTGTGCATTAACAGTCATACCTGACCACAACAAAACAACATAGATTAAGATGTTTCGGAAAGTCAAATATGTATGCCTGCCATGATCCATTCGTGTTTATCAAGTAGTTTAATGAAAAATGTTATTTATTATTTGAAGCTGGTCTTGCATGAGCCGGCCGTTTTCCCTGACCATGTTTCTGACCTTTTCTTCTGTCAAATTCCTTTCTGAATTTATTCGCATTGCTTTTTTCTGTCTGATAAATTTTTGCAATCTGCTTGGGAGACAGAATCTTGCGGAATTCATTATAATATTTCTCGCGAATATCCAGTATCTTACGACTTTGCGCAAACTGATCCTTGATCTGCTTTTCTATTTCCGCATCTGTCAGTACAGGTTTGGTAGCCGGGGTTGCTTCCGCATTATTGTTCCTGGGCCTTTCCCTGCGGTTCATCATCCGACATTCGCTTAAATCTTTCAGATATTTTTCGTAAACCGGAGTGAACTTGGCAGCTGTTGCATCATCCAGCATCAGTGTCGTCACCATCTGATTGGCTTGTCTTTGAATCATTTGTTCAGGTGTAGGACGTTGCTTATTGGTTTTGTTATCCTTGTTCTGAGCAGAAATTGTCTGGCTGCCAATCAGGAGCGCAGCCAAAATTACATAAATAAACTTAGTCTTCATAATCTTCTTGTTTTTAATTAATACCTAATTTAAAAATATGTCATTCTCAGAGAAGTTGACGAGCTCTTCCAACTCCTCATCCGACAGTTCGTGAATCCATTTATCAACCGGATCGCTGCTACTTCTTTCTATAGCCAACATATCCGAAGTTCCTGCAGGTGTATCTTCCGTCCGGAGATAAGACGGAACAAACAATACCCCTGCCAGTATTGCAGCTGCCGCTATGGCAGTAGAGAACATTATCTGTAAACGATGTTTCCGGCGTTGCCCGCCGCAAGTACGTTCCATCACCTTCTGCTGCATATCCTCAAAAAAATTATCAGGAGTGCGGTAAGGTGTCTTTTTACCGATATCGTCAAAATCAAATTCTTTATTCATCGTCCTATCTGTTTAAGATGTATTCTTTTATTTTTTCTTTCGCATAGTGATAATTCACTTTGAGAGTATCGACCTTACTATCCAGTATACGGCTGATTTCTTCATAATCAAGCTCATCGTAATAGCGTAGGTTGAATATTAGCCGTTGTTTTTCGGGCAAACTCAGTATGGCTTCCTGAAACTTGACCGCCAGTTCATTTTCGTAATCAATGTAATCGGAAGCCTTCAGTTTACCTATCAGTTCCTCTTGCACTTCTTCGGCAGGAATTGCTTCTTCATCCTTTCGTGTATTCAGCAAGCGCAAACTTTCATTGGTTGCAATCCTGTATATCCAGGTGCTCAGCGAGCTTTCACCACGAAACTGGTCCAAATTACGGTACACCCGGATAAAGACTTCCTGAAGAACATCTTCTGCATCCTCGTGCGACACAACCAAACGCCGTATATAATTATATATAGGTACCTGGAAGTTATCCATCAGCATCTTAAACCCTTTCTTCGGGTCGGAAGCATATACCTGCCGGATCTTATCCTCGTTTATCATCAATTCAGTTTCTTAGCTTTATTAGGTTAGAAACAGAAAGAAGGATGAAGTTAAATCGGGAAGTTCACATTTTGCATTTATTAAATAAGTGGTTAAAAATAAAGTTTCTTATCTTTGCCGGCAACTCTCCCGTTTCAGATTAACTAAAAAAGAAGGATATCGATATGGAATGTAAAATCAGAAAATGGAAAATAGACGATGCCGCCGAACTTGCAGCAACCCTAAATAACAAAAACATTCAGGACAACCTTCGGGACGGTCTGCCTTATCCCTACACTGAAGACGATGCAAAATATTATATCAATGAAATGCTGAAGGCCGATAAGAACAGTATTTTCGCCTTCGCCATCACCGCTGATGACAAAGTAGTGGGAAGTATTGGTGTGTTTCGCAAAGACAACATCCACTCGCTGACTGCCGAAATGGGCTATTATATAGCAGAACCTTTTTGGGGCAAAGGCTTGGGAACCTGCGCTATCAAACAGACCTGCCAGTATGTTTTTAGTAACACTGATATCCTCCGTATTTTTGCAGAGCCGTTTAGCTATAATATCGCTTCCTGCCGGATTCTTGAAAAAAGCGGATTCAAAGACGAAGGAACACTCAGAAGTAATGCAGTCAAGAACGGACAGATTCTGGATATGAAGATGTATTCACTCCTCAAGACTGATAACGAAAGGACATAAAAAAAGGCTATCTATCCCAGACAGCCAATCTTTTGTTAACCTTAAATCTAATACTATGAAAAACACATTGCAAAGATACGGACTTTGAGGATATCTCCAAATTTTCAGGGTGATCTACAACATATTACAACATGTTTTAATAGACACTATATTTTCGTTAACTATTAAGGATTCGTTGTGTTAATAATTAACATATCCAATCTTTGACTAATGCAATATTGGTAAGTATAGTAATAATCTATTGCTAACACTGTATCTCCTTTCTCTGCATTATCTGTCCGATTATATTAACCTCTGCATTTTCTGATTTGTTTCATTGCTTGAAACTCATAGTTTCATGCCGAGAAACCAAGAGTTTCATGCTTTGAAACTGACAGTTTCACACCGAGAAACCAACAGTTTCAAGCGGTGAAACTACAGACGAGGAGGAACAACGAAAAAGAAGAGGTATAATGAAACAATCCTTCCATATTATTGGATATATGCAAAAGAACTGTTAAATTCGCAAATAGAACAATTGCACTTTTTCTTTTTGCGTTGTTTATAGCATAGAGACCCGAACTATTAATTAAGAAATAAGATTGATGCTGAAAAGACTTATCTTCTGCCTGTGGATATTGTTGCCCTTCTCTTTGTTTGCGCAAAACGAAGAGGAAAGTTCTACCGCACACGATAGCCTTAGTACCGAAAAGCATCAGGGGGCCTTCATGAAGGCTATAAAGAAGTTCCTCAACTTCAATGATTTCGACACAACTTATATAAGCCCCAACCGATACAACTATGCCTTGATGCTCGATCATTTCACAAACTACGAATATTACTCCGTAGGTACCGCCGCCCCCGAGTCCCAACGGCTCCGCTTCACCCCCAACCCTCGCAACAAGATAGGGGCTTACTTTGGTTGGCGCTGGATATTTTTAGGATGGTCAGTAGATACGGACGGGCTCCTTGGAAAGAAAAGTGGGAAAAACAGAGGGACAGAATTTGACCTCAGCCTTTACAGTTCCAAGTTAGGGGTGGATATTTTCTACCGACGCACAGGTAACGATTACAAGATACATAAAGTAACAGGCTTTTCCGACCGTGTTCCTTCTAATTATTCGGAAGACTTCAACGGTCTGAAAGTAAATATGAAAGGATTCAACTTATATTATATCTTCAACAACCGGCATTTCTCTTATCCGGCAGCTTTCAGCCAGTCCACCAACCAACGTCGGAATGCAGGTACACTCACAGCCGGCCTTTCCGTATCTACGCATAATTTGAAGTTTGATTATGCCAAGCTACCCGAAATCATTCAAGAAACAATGAACCCCGGAATGAAGGTTAGACACATAAAATATACCAATATCAGCCTCAACTTCGGATATGCCTATAACTGGGTATTTGCCCGTAACTGCCTGGCATGCCTGTCGCTCAGTCCGGCTGTTGCTTATAAGACGTCGCGCATAGAGAAAGACACAGAAGAGCCCAGCGACTGGTACAAGAACTTCAATATTGATTTTATATTACGGGCGGGTGTGGTATACAATAACAGCAAATATTTTGTAGGTACTTCCTTTCTGGGCAGGACGTATGATTATTACCGGGATAACTTCTCCCTGAACAATGGATTCGGGACGTTGCAAATATATGCCGGATTCAATTTCTATCTGAAGAAAGAGCACCGGAAGAAAAAATAATCTATCCGCAAATTACCAGAACTTATTATGTTCTGCGCTATATTCAAATCCGGCTGACTGCAACAGTCCTACAATCGTCTCTTTATTGACATTCATATCATCACAGAGTTCATCCAATGAAGAATAACAGTCACGCAATTTCGTATTGATGAAGCTGAAAAGCATCATCGGGTCTTTAGGTAATTCCATCTTTCTACTAATACTTATTGATTCCGGCTGCAAAATTACAATTATCCGGACTATCTTATTCCTCCTGATGATCTATTTTTTCTATCTTTAACGCTACTTTCTCTATAATTCTACTGAGTTCTTCCTCCAATGGAATAACGTTGAAGTCCTCCCAGAAATGTTCATCATACTTAAACTCTTCATCTGCAAGTACGGTACGGGGAGGCAATCTTTCAGCTCGGGAGAAGCGGGTTACATTCTCCGTATCCACCAGACAGGTCACCATCTCGAACCAAGTATGCAAAGTAGGGTTGCTAAAGAAAAAACGTTTCCGCTTCATCTTGAAGTACAGGTCACCACGGATATGATGGATATAATAAGTACCTTTCCACGGTTTATACGAAATAGTATATACCACCTTCTGTGTCGTCAGATTTATCTTTGGCGCCTGTCTGACAACAAAGATCCGTGTAGCCTCCTTGATGTACTTGGGATTTATCTCAATGCGGGCCTGCACCAAAGCACTGTTCTCAGAGTCAATATACAACGCCCCACAATAAAGAGGCGACCTGACACTCCGCTTCTGCTCAAAATAAACCACATTGACGCAACGGTCATCTATGAATGTAATGTCACCGGAGGTATACATATACGGATTATCTTCCGCATCAACCGACAGAAAATCCGGCAGGTCTTTCATTATATCCAACTGCAAACAAGCCTGGATACCGGCCCTGATCTTAGCAACCAGACTGTCTGTACTCTCCCGGTTATCAATCTTACTCATCTTTAGCAGCTTCACCTGATCGGATACGTTCATCTCCGGCAAAGAAGATTTATAAACTTTGAAAACAGCTTCCGTCAAACTCTGAAATTTATTTTTCAACTGCACCCCCTCCCGATAGAACGTAGTCAGATAAGCGGGATTCAATGAATAGTTTTCCCCGCGCTGATTTACCATTTCACGCAATAGTTTCTTGGGTTCCACCAACCGTATCAACACTTCTTGTAAAGGAACAATTTTAGGTTCCAGGCTCAACACATTGTCCCGGCCAATCAGCGTAGATGCTTCAATGCTTTGTGCAACATATCCTAAATGAGAAAAAGAAAGCTTGCCATTTTTCAGGGAGTCAGGCAGATTAAGCCTGAACTCCCCGTTCTTATTTGTAATATTACCTATTGAAGTTCCTTGAAGGATGACCGACGCACTCACAACGGGATCACCCGTTTCTTTATCCCGCAAAAGACCGGTAATGGTGAAATAGGCTGGCAAAGGTGTCTCTTCCGAGACTTTCCGCTTCCGTACGATCTTCTCCGCAGGAGGCAGAATCAAGATATGATTTCCTATCACTTTCAGTTCTAATGTCCGGTCGCCTACAATTTCATAGATGGCTTGCCGGACCGTACAGTTTTTCTTTTTTGTCCTAACTTCAATGTCATTATTCACCACCTTACTGTCATATACGAAAAGATAGCCGGATTGTTCCGACACTTTGCTCAACAGGGAATATACCGTTCCTTTCGTCCCGGGTAACCGGATGATACGTTCCAACACATCTCCTCCGTCCGCCCTCATATCACAGGTAATGAGAAGCAGGCTCAGAAAAATTATGAAGAAACGATGAAGTTTCATGATTTATATAGTTAAGTTATCATTCGGATAAAATCAGTTTATCACCTTCACGTGAACATTTCAAACTCAGCGCCCAGCAAATAAGTTCCGCTACTGTTTCGGGGGAATTATTCTCAAATTCAATGGTCAGCTTCCGTTTACTCAGAACCGGTGATGCCGTCTGTATCTGCAAAGCGGAAGCCTCGGCATTCACCACTCGCAGAATATCTTCCAGGCATTCGTCTTTGAAACGTATATTCTTTGTATATTGTCTGAACTCATCGGAATCTCCTGTCTCACTCAGTTGTAACTGCCGCGCCTGCAAGGTTACGGTTTCCCCGGCATTTACCAGTACACTTTGTCCGCCTTGCTTCAGCGAGACCTTCACTCTGCCCCGCTGCACGGAGAGCCGAAAAGAGTCATCTCCATGACTACGGACATTGAAAGCTGTACCCAACACTTCTATCTGTACCTTTTCCGTTTCAATCAGAAAAGTTTGTTCATGTTTCTTTGCTACATCAAAGAAAGCTTCTCCCTGTAAGTTCACTTCCCGCTTGTCCGTAGCAAAATGTTCGGGATACTTCAGCGTGCTCTCCTGTGCCAGATATACTACAGAACCGTCTTCGAGTGTGGTAACCAACATGGATGCTTCACGATTTTCTTGCGTCACCAGATTGAGGCTTTCGATCTCTCCTCCCGGAACAAACCACAACGCAGATGCCAGATAGACGAAACCGGCAATTACGGCAGCCGCCAATGTTCCCCATTTCAAGAGAAATTTGCGACGCACTACCCCTTCCCGCCCTGCTCCTGTGAGCAGGTTATCTTCATCCAAACGGGCATACAACCGTTCCCATGCCTCATCCGTCTTCGTCCTATTTTTATTCACTTCAATCATTTCGTAAGGATATAATTATCAATTTCATTTCGTAAGGTTCGCAGCGCTTTCGTCATTTCAGCCTCTACCGTCTTGACGGACAGAGATAATGAAGAAGCTATCTCCGCATATTTCTTTCCCTCCATGCGATGCATTTCAAATATCCGGAGCCGGCGCATGGGTAATTTATCAAGAGTATGACGGATCAGTCCTTGTAACTCTTCATACTCCAACTGCCGGTGAGGATCAGAATCCTGTTCCGTGGCATTACCCGCCAATACATATTCGCGATACCGTTCCTTGACTTCCTTATGCTCGCAAAACTGGAGTGCTGCATTTCGTACAGCTTTATATAAATAGCTTTTTACGGACTGGAATATCTGCAAATGTTCCCGGTCCTTCCAAAACACGTAGAACAATTCTTCCACAATTTCCTCGGCAGCTTCCATCTCTCCCGTAATACCTGTGGCATACCAGCAAAGAGGGGAATAGTAACGACGGAAGATTTCCTCAAACGCCTTTATATCGCCCTCTTTTATTTTAGTCAGTATGAACAGCTCATTCAGCATACTCCGGAATTATTGTTGGTCTCCAAATATAAGAAAACTATCTGAAATCTAACGGGATTGCTTTTTCAATTTACTCACAGCATGTTCCAGAGACTCTGTAGGTTCAATAATATTGTATGTCTTCCAGAAATCCTCATTCCAATATTCGTCTACCAAATCATAGAACACTTGTTTTTCTTTGAAAGCCTTCTTGCTAGGAATGGCTGCAAAGTCGCTCTTTCTATCTGTTACCACCATTTCGGAAAATACGGTATAGCTGGAAGAGAATAAACGCTTTTTCCAATCGCACTTGAAACGTATTTCATTCCGTATGTAATTCAGATAAGTTTTTCCATTCTGTTCCTTATACGTCACCAGATAGGAGACTTCCTGTGGTCTGAAACGTAATCCGAGAGGCTTCTTATGAAGAATAGCTTCCACCGCCTTCACCCTGTTTTGCATATCCAGAGAGAATTCCGCACGGGTGAATGCCAGTTTCTCAAAATCAATATAGAGTTTTCCGTAAAACAATGCATACATCAGGCTGACTCTGGGACGAAAACTGACTACATATTGCATACGATTATCCAGATTCACAGGTTCCTCAATATGAAAATCATAATAATTCAGATTTTCCATGCTCAACAATGCATCCCCGTTCTTCACAATATCCAGATAAATAGAAAGATTAGGTCCGCCCACCACTTTTACTGCCAGTGTATCACTGGTTTTCGGGCTCAGCAGGCGACGTCCTTTTTGTAGTTGCACTCTATCGTTCGATGGTTCCCGGTCACTGTACGCAGTCTTAGACACATCTATCACAGCCTCCGATACACTGATATAGCGTCGCCTTTTCTGTACTGTCTCCCGATAAAATGCAGTCAGCAAATTCTTATCAACCGAATAGTTCACCGGAATTTTTTTAATCGCCTCTTCCACAAGCCCCCGGGCGTTATTGCCAAAGACAACAATCTCACTCAGTAGATTAGGAGCCGGCAGCATCCAGATAGTGAGATCAGATACATCTTCCTTATCCTTCAGAGAAACTTGAGAATTCAAATACCCAATATGTGAAACCTCCAGTCCCAGAATAGTCTCCGTGTCCTTTATCTTCAGAGAGAACACACCATCCGCATTCGTAACGGTTCCGATGTTCGTGCCGGGAACAGACACATTCACATTCTCCAGTTTTCTCTTATTATCCTTATTTTTCACTATTCCTGTAATAGTGAAATAGTTCCCGGCTTCTTCCTGTGCCCATAAAGGTGAAATACCCAACAGCAAAAATGCCATCAACCACCCAACTGCAATACTAGCTAACTTTTTCATCTTCGTATGATTTTAAAGGTGAACAATTCTCGTTTTCTACTACTAAGATCGCTCAGAAATGAAAAACCCTATCGGTTTTGGAAGAAAAAGTGAGGAAAATGTTTCCGGCTTAAAATATTTCGAACAGTTATTTTGTCGTCTGGTTTATTATAAAAGAATACAAAAAGGGGAAATAAGTAACTGTTAATGTGAACCTTGATATCTTTCTATTGTTCTCATGCGATTAATAAACAAACTATTCACCTTACAAAACATTTAACAGCTATGAGAACTGTTCATCTGATAGTTATTCATTGCTCCGCAACGAAGGAGAATGAAACATTAACGGAAATTGAATTGGAAAAGTCGCACCGCCAACGTGGACTAAATGGTATCGGTTATCATTATTACATTCGGAGAGACGGAAATATTAAGAGTACACGTTCTGTTCGAAAACCCGGAGCTCATGCCCAAGGGCATAATCTTGACAGCATCGCTATATGTTACGAAGGTGGTCTTAACCGGCACGGACTTCCCAAAGATACACGCACTCAATGGCAAAAGCACTCCATGATTGTTTTACTCAAAACGCTCCTTATTGATTATCCGGACTGTCATATTTGCGGGCATCGTGATTTACCTCAAATTATGGATAACCATTCATTAATAGAACCGGAATCATGGCTGGAAGAATGTCCTTGCTTCGACGCAGCGACTGAATATTATTGCTTACGCTATAGCAATGGCTAGAAGAAACCTAAAGCAAAAAAAGGGGTTGTGTCAAAACGTTGGCACAACCTTTTTCTATAATTTATAGTCCTGTTATCTTTTCTTTTGTCTACGCCGCTTTTTTCTCATTCATTTGGTAACAAGTTGCTATCTTCCCGTTGTATCGGGTTATAAATAGTCCAATAAATATAGATTTAGCAAGTGTAATGAGCTCCTTTCCTGCTTTTCTCAGTTTTGCACACATCTTTTTGATATTAAAAGCTATGGCAAAGAAGGCAAAGTCCATTTTCACCTTGTCTTCTCCCACATGCCGGAACCTTCTGTATGCCATGTTGTATTTCATTTGTCCGAAAACAGCTTCCGGTTCTATACACCGCCTGCCTCTATGCCTGATTCCTTCTTCTGAGAGTAACCTTTCCCGTGCCTGCCGTTTATATTGGTTTAACCGGTGGTTGACCTCTATAATACGGTTCCCCTGTGCTTTAAAACAACTTCCATGCAAAGGACAACCTTCGCATCTTTGTGTTTTATACCGGGCACTTTCGGTGATGTATCCGCTCGCTGTTTTGTCACGTCTGGTTCCTATGCGGTTCATGTGTTGCCCCATCGGACAAACGTAATAATCCTCCCCCGCATTGTAATGGAGACTTTCCGCATGGAACGGGTTGGGAGCATAACGGGGACGCTGCTCTTTATGGAAGTAGTTGTACTTGACAAAGGCCTCTATCCC
>CDZN01022673.1_pt1 | contig 228593 bp, 223 predicted proteins | sample 557701 | NCBI WGS metagenome assembly CDZN01 (sample SAMEA3182089, study PRJEB8094) | gut metagenome | biome: human; feature: gut; material: Stool; isolation source: human stools | place: Canada | collected 2013-02-04 | reverse complement strand
AAAAAAGCGTGTCCCTCCAATATAGAGGCAACACGCTCTTTCTAATAGTTAAGGTTTGGGTTATTATATTTCTTGTCGTTATATACTGTTACAAAAAAAGCTTGACCTGAAAGTTGTCAAGCTATACTCATTGCACAGTCAAGGCTCCTTTGTTTTTGTTCACTCTATACCTATAATCTCTCTGAAAATGAGTGACAGCACGAAGGAACGCTTTTATTTTATACAAAACAAATTTATCTGGAATTATTTTTACACTATCGGGGATTATAATAAATACTTAAATACTATCAGGGGGCTTATAGGAAGATGCAATGGATACTTTGGGAGATGATTATATTTTAATCCCTCAGGATTTCGGGATGATCCGTTCTTGTTTTGCGGATGAAGAACAGCACGTTGAAAGTCTGTCGTTTCATACTCTAAAAATTAATGTTTAAAGTTACTGAATCGTGCAGAATAGCAAGAATTAAACGATAAGATAATCAACGACTTACGGTACAATTCGTGGACACTTTTTTCGAGACTAAAATTGTCCACGATTTAGCACTACGGAAGTGCGTAATTCTGCTCAAAATTGCGGATTAGGGGAAAAAGAAAATCTCTGAAATGTTTAGTTTTCAGGGGATTTACCAAATTTGAAGTCTTTTAAAAGTGGTGCCACCAGGAATCGAACCTTTTGCTTCGGTTTATTCTAACTCCTTGAGTGACTGTACACTTATTACTTTATCTTTTATGAAAGCCATTGAATTAGCATCACACTAAATTCATCGCTTTTCGTAATTGTCTTTGCAATCGTCATCTCTTTGACAATGTAAAGGTAGATAAAAAGTTCGATTTCCGCAAATGTCAATAGGATTTTTATGAAATATTTTTTGCTCAAACCTGATAATGTTCCTAAAAGATGGCTAAGAGCCTGTCTAAATCTTACTCAATTCTATTTTGAGAGTTTTATCCAATATTTTTCAGCCATAGGCTGTAGCCTGTCTCTTATTGCCTTCATCACAGTATCGAAATCAAGCGCCTCTTTCCATTGAATTTTTCTAAGAAAAGCCTTCCAACGGCTTATGCGTGCCCTGTCTGTAGCAAAACTATCCGTAAACAGTTGCAAATCGGGGTTGTATGCAAGTCCTCGATTGTCGAACGTCGCTTCGATGGCGTCATACAAAGCGTCGTCATTCAAATTTCTCTTCGTCAGGAGCTGATAACAGTCAAAGAAATCTTTCATGCGACTGTTGAGAACATCACGGTCTATCATCGTATGGAACTTCTCGGCAATAACGGTTTCTAAAGAATATGCCTGTATATTCACAGAAGGGATATCCGGTAAAAGCAGAGGAAAGTCTATTGTTGTTGGATGTGGAATGACGACATCGCCAAAGCCAATATCTACAGACATATTATAAGCTATGGTATCCATATGGGCGGTAAAATAGAATCTTGTACCAGGATATTTCTTTTCGACCGTGATCGGTTCTATTTTGATACTTCCCGCGTCAAATGATACCCCATCTTCATCGCATACGATACCCAGGATTTCTTGGAAGACACGAGCCAGGAAATCCCTGTCACGACTGATCCTGTCCGCCATAAAATCCACATCAACCGTAGGACGAGCCTCAAGTCCGTTCATGGCATAAAGCAAAGAGCCGCCTTTCAACAAGAAATTGTCCTTGTACTGGCTTACAGAAACCCTGTAAAGCAGTCTCTCGTTGAAGTACCTTGCCAGAAGATACATGTATTTATAGCCTGTCTCATTCATGAGGTTGAGCAAGCGTGTCTTTACAGACTTGCCATAGTTTTTCTTTCCCATTATCTTATTCTATTGCGATTTCGAGGTAATTTTTCAACGTGTTAAACACTCTTAGGCGCTTGGCGTAATCCTGCAAACGGGCGAGATTACGGTTCGGCTTTTTCAGATAAGTACGTATTACTTCCGCGCAAACGTCCAGACCAATCTTGTTCCGGTACTTCACCGCGTCACAAACACTTCGTTCCATATCAGTAATATGAACTTTATATCCCGATATATCCGCATCCATAATCCCAAACTCCAAGTTCTCTTTTTTCCAATAATAAAGTTCTATAGGCAGGGCGTGTGGAAGTACTACTTTCCTTTTATTGGCAATGGCTATGCAAAAAGCAGGCGGGACTGTCGTAGACAGTTGATGATATGTCCAGGCATTGTATAGGCATACAACACCATTCGGTATTATCCTCTCCACGTCTATCATCGTGTTTAGCAATGCCTCGGGAGCGGCATATACTCCATGACGCAATCTTATCAAATCGCCACGTTCTTTAGCCCGCAACACCTGTTTATATTCCGACAGGTGAGATATATCCGTTGTGGATATAGTCCCTCCGAGAGACGCAACTTTATTAACTATATCATTCATATAATCCACCTTAGAAGTTCTTTTTCCATTCGCAAAAATACGATTATTTTCCGAATGACAGGTAATATTCTACGGTAAATTTACAAAAACGCCGTAGAATACTATCAGTATCCGTTTTTCATATAAATCATATCTATAGAAGAAGCCCTGTGCCATCTGATGATTTCTGACGACATCTGATGACATTGCTTTTCATGTTTCAGAGATAAAGCGGTTCTTTGCCTAAATCCATGAAAATAAGATGTCATGAACATACAGGAAGCAAAGAACATCAGGCTTGTTGATTTTTTAGCCGGATTCGGACATGAACCGGTAATACAGCGTGGGAACAGCGTATGGTACAAATCGCCCTTCAGGACGGAAAAGGAGGCCTCTTTCAAGGTAGACCTCCATAAGGAACTATGGTATGACTTCGGTCTGGGGAAAGGAGGGGATATTATAACATTAGCCAAGGAGATTTGTCGGACACAGGATGTAAGCCGTGTGTTACGGTGTATTGAGGATAAAAGGACGGTTTTGAAGCCGGCTACTGTCTCCTGCCCTTTTGAAAAAGCGTATCCCGCCTTTCAGGACTTGAAAATCACGCCTCTTGCCAACCGGATACTGCTTGCCTATCTGGAGGAACGGTGCATTGATACGGAAACGGCCCGAAAAGCATGCAAGGAGGCTCATTTTAAGCGGAACGGGAAAAATTATTTTGCCATCGCTTTCCCTAATATTTCCGGAGGGTACGAGATACGGAACAGGTATTTCAAGGCTTGTATCGCTCCCAAGGACATCAGTTGTATCATCAGCTCACCGGAGAGCGGGATTTGCTATATTTTTGAGGGGTTTATGGATTTTCTGTCTTTCAGGGCGGCTTTTCCATCCTTGAAAGAGGGGGATTATATAGTGTTGAATTCTGTCAGTAACTTACAGAAAGCTTTTTCTTTCCTTTCACGATATGATGGCATCTGTTGCTGTCTGGACAATGATACGGCCGGAAAAAATGCGGTGCAGGCATTAAAGGAGAAATACGGAATCCGTATATGCGATCTCTCGCATGAATATTCCGGATATAAGGACCTGAATGAATATCTGTGCGGGAAAAACAACCGGCTCCATAATAATAGAGGAATTGAAAAGACAGTCTGATGGTGTACCCTCGTTTCCTTCCTGCCGCACGTGGCAGGAAGCGGGTTGATTTTTAATGCGGCGATACTGTGTTAATAGTAGAATGTGGTCAGATGTGTTTTATGGTCTTTTACAATCTTTACTTCCTGCATCTGTCCGTATATCTCACGCACGGATACCGGACAGTCCATCTTTTCCCATTCTTCCGGCGAAATCCTCATGTCGGAATGCCTGAAACATAGCATGACCATTTCCGGAGAACCCTCTTCTGCGAATATGAAACCTTCATGGTCGTCGACAAACTGCCTGAGTCCATCCTCATCCTTGCAGGATATTTCTCCGGTGTACATATCCCCGCCCGGTCGGGTGTTTTTGCGGATATGGATTTTGAACCATTCCCGGCTTTCCGGATGTTCAGGTGCGTCACACTCCCACAGGGCTATTTTCGCATCGTAGTAAACCTCCCCGTTTTCACATGCCCCGTAATGCCCCCAATGCTTGAAACGGCTGGTAGTCCATGTATTAAACCTTACATCGCCTGCCTTTACCAATACGCACTCACCGCCATGCATATCGCATTTGATGCCCTTTTTATCCTGGGACACGAACGGGACACGGGAGAAATTCCGGAGCACGATGTTATCTCCATACACGGCATCTACGAAGAACGGCCGGGAACGTTCACCGTATCCGGAAATAAAGAACAGGCTGTCACCTGTACGGGGATACCGGTCGGAACGTGTCTTTTCGATGTGTTCCACCATTGCGTTCGCTTTCTCTATGTCTTCCCGGACAAGCCCGTGCATCCGGTCATACCAGTAGTTCAAGCAGATGAACGTTTCCTTGCAATACTTGTTTTTTGTTTGGATCATGGTCTTTTTTATTTTATGGTTAAACATGCCCGGCTTTGGTAAAGCCGGTATTTCTTTTCTTATATGCATCCGTTTGTCTTTTGCCCTGATTGTGCAAGGCTTGGCGAAAAAATACCGCAGCGAAGCGAGGATGATTTTTTCAGCCAACCGGTCCAAAGGACCGCCTTGCTCGATCAGGGGCAAAAGGCTACCTTTGCAGGTAAGAAACAGAAATGCGGAACACTGCTTGATTCCAAGGTGGAAAACCTTTGCCTCGCAACCTGATATATCCCCCCAATAAAATCCGGCAAGGAAAATCTGTTTTTAAAAGATTCCTTGGTTCATATGTCTTACATTGAACAGTATAAGGAAGCACTTGAAGTCCGGATATTTCCCAAACGGACATTACCGGTCATCAAACGCCTCCACCCTGTTTCTTTCCAACAAAGCAAGGATGTCCTTCTCCTTATATAGTAATTTGCCTCCTATCTTGTAGTAAGGCTGTTTGCCGTTTATCCTGTACTCTGCCAGCGTCCTGCGTGTCAGTTTCAACTGTTCGGCAAGCTCACAATCCGTAATGTAACGTTCTCCGTTCAGAACCGGACGTAATTTCTCCTCCTGCTTGTCCAGCATTTCGGACAGGCTGTCTATGCTCCGGAAAAAACGAATGATTTCCGGGGTTTCTTTGGTCAACAGGGATTGGATCATCTTGCTTTTAAGGGGTTATACGGTGAATGTTGTTTTCCATAAAACAGATAATATCCTGACGCTTGTAATACACCTTACGGTCTATATAACTGTAAGGGATGGCCCTGCTTCTGCGAAGCTGCAACATCTTTCTTGGAGAGACGTCCATGAGCATGCAAGCCTCCTGGTTGTCAATCCAGTCGTCCATACCGGATACGCAACTTCCGCATGTTTCACACATTTTTTTTACAACGGCTTCCAGAGCCTCATTCATTTCCATGAATGTTTTAGCCTCGATACATACAAACTCCATAAACTTCATTTTTTGTCGGATACGAAAATATGAAAGGGAACATTCATGTCCAAAAGGATGTCGTTAAATGACATCAGATGTCATTAAACGTCATATGTAACAGAGGGCTGCAGGGGCAAACTTCAGGAAAATGCTCTGAAATAAATATTATCAACCATATATGTTGAATACCTTGTGTGGAAGCGTCATCAATTTATCCGGTTTTAAGAATATAGGCGGGGTGGTATCTGTAACTTGTAAAGTTTACATTACGGACTTTACAATTTTACACTTCAAAATTTTACACATACCATCCACTGATAAAAATTACGCAATGTTATTTGCCTGATTCTCAACAGAATGTAATATATAACTAAGTTAATACCGGCACTCCGGCATAGATTTTTCACTAAAGATGGCATATACTCTCGAAAGTGCGCACAAGAAAGGGTATTTCAGTAATAACCTTTAAAAGACAGGAGAGATACGCCATGATGTATATAGACAATGAAGTGCTTGAGAAGATGATAATGACCATAGTGGAAGGTTTTGACCGCATAGAAAAGAAACTGGACAGGATGGGGCGTGTGAAGGATTTCATGAACGGGGACGAGCTGCTGGACAATTATGATATAGCCAGGCTGCTCAACGTGTCGCTGCGGACAGTCGCCCGTTACCGGGAAAAGGGGCTGATCCGCTATTACCAGACGGACGATAACGGAAAGAACTTCTACAGAAGCTCGGAAATACAGGAATTCTTGCTGAAACGCGGAAAGAAAAAATGAACGTGGGGGTATCAATATGCGGAAGTTATGCTAACTTTGTTTCATAAACAGTTGTTATGAAGACAAATACCAATTCCAGATATGCCGTTGCGGTCCTTATTGACGGGGATAACGCCTCCTTTGAGAAGATGGAGGATATAATGGGCTTTGTTTCCCGTTATGGGGATGCCATCGTGAGACGAATTTATGGAGACTGGACGAAGAAAGCGCTTTCCGCGTGGAAGGAAACTGCCCGGGAGCATGGATTCAGGCTTGTACAGGCTTCCTCCCATGCTCCCGGAAAGAACACGACGGATATTGCACTGGTCATAGACGCGATGGATATCCTTCGTGACGGGCGGGCGGACTGTTTCTGTCTGGTAGCCAGTGACGGTGACTACAGCCTGCTTGCCCAACGGATACGGGAAGCCGGATTGAAGGTGCTGGGATATGGGGAGGGCAAGACTCCCGTATCGCTGGTACGGTCCTGTTCCGTGTTCCTGTATGCCGACCGGAAGGAAAACAAGATTTCGGACAATACTCCCGAATTCTTTATCCGAAGGGACATGGAGTATTTTGACAAGGCTTTTGAGCAAGCGGCTGACGGCAAAAGGGAGGTGTCCCTTTCGCTGATCGGCGGCGCATTGAAAAAAATGATGCCCAAATTCAAGGTCAGGAGATATGGATGCAAGACATTGGGCAAACTCTATGAAAGGCTGGACCGGTATGAGCTGGTCATGACGGAAAAGGGAGTGGCAAGTGCCGTGCGGCTGAAAGGCTGAACCGCACGGCGGGAACAATCAGGAATCGTCAGTTTTCTTTTATGCATCCTTACCATGCATAAAAGAAAACTGACGATTATTGTCTATATCGGAATGGGATTTATCCGTAGTGTATCGAGATTGAGATAGGCTCCCCGGTAGAATGTCCTTCCTTCCCTGAGCATACGCCACAGGATGTCGCAGCCGGTTTGTGCCAGTATGGGATTGATGAAAAGGTCCTGCTTCTGCAAGGCTTCCGCCAGTGAGCAGCTCGGCCCCGAATCCTTTTCCTTGATGGTGGAGTAGCGTACTTCTTCGGTAATGACATTCATGCGGGGAACGGGCAGGTATTCGTTGGAGACGGGCTGGAGAATCTTGCCACGGATGTTCCCTATCAGGACCTGTCCGGTGGTCCGGGCATTGCCGAAGTCCATCCAATATATGGGCGACCGCTCGTTGTTGGAAGTGTGTTCCCGGTGTTTCTTCAGGAACCGCCAGAGGTTCATCCGGGAGCGGATGTTGTCGGTGCAGGTGACGATGATGTTCGCCAGGGCGGGCTCTTCCCGGTCTGCGGAGGCTTTCAGCGGATAACGCTGCCCTTTTGCCTCCCACGAGAAGCCGAAAAAACGGTTGATGCGGGTCACAAGTGCCGCAGCCTTGTTCAATCCGAGTTCCGATCCGCTGAACAGCTGGCGTCCGATGTTCGCTTCCGTGACGGTATCGGGGTCGAAGACCGTCACGTGCAGTCCCGGATGTCCTAGCGCCTGTAATGCCACGCTTATCCGCGCCAGGCCGGTGGCCACCTGTGAGCCTGTTCCGCCCGCACCGATTACGAAGACGGTCACGGGATGGTAGGGATTGAGCAGGTATCTGTCTGTATAATGAATCTTTTTCATGCCAGTAAGTCTTTAAGTTGTTTGTTCATGGGGTTCAGTTCGTTCTCGTCAAACGGATTGGCGCGTGCCTTTTCCGTTACCGAGACCAGGTTGCTTCCGGTCGGATTCCTGTTTCCTCCCAGATGGGAGAATTCGCTGAGCCAGAAACGTTTTTCCCAATACTCGAGGAGTTTTGAGAAAGTCATGTCTTCCGGGGGAGTCAACGCGGCGTTTCCCAGACAAACACTGCTGCCCGTGACATTGAAGAAAGGGGCGAGGAAAAGCGGGCTGTTTTCCACCGGTTTTTCCCCCTTGTAGGAGAAAATGTCCAGCCTGCCACCGGAAACCTTGTAGATCACGCCGGGCACATGGAATATCCCGTCAGGAATATTCAGGCTTCCGGCAAAGAACATCTGCCGTTTTCCCGGAGGATTGTACCAGATATACCTCTCGTGCCCCTTACGCGTATCACACCACAGCATGTTGGCGGGGATTTTCCCGTGCGGCACGTTCCGCCTGTCATCCGTATAGGATTCCACCAGGGAGTCCATGAACTCATAGGTGACAGGCATGGCAGCCTCCATCCTGCCCCTGTCATTGATGGGATGCAGTTCGAGGTAATGCATTCCGTTCCCATAGCGGTTCTCACGGTATTCATATGCGATCAGTGCCGCCTTGGGCACCATCACCTGTTGTAATTTATTGGTCAGTTCATTCATATCGTTCATTTTAGAAGTTGTCAGCTATATGTTTTGTAAAACGTGCCAGCCATTTTGAAAGCTTTTCCGGGTAGTCGCCCATTTGGAAGAGACAGTCCGTTTCCGGTGTCAGGAACCTGTATGTGACCGGGGTAAGGGCATAAGTCTCCTGATAGTCCGAATTCATAAATCCTTCCATGCATTCAGCCAGCGTGTCACGGGTAGAGTAGACCAGCATGACCTGGCTTTCCATTCCCACCGGGTAAAAATCACGCTCCTCCTCATACGCCCAATCGTACAGGTAATCTGTGAGGTTCGGGCTTTCCGGGGTGATCAGTGCCATACCCTCCCTTATCAATTCCAGTAGTTTTTGTTCCTTCCCTTTTTTTGTCCGGTAATTCCGTGCAGCCTCTTCTAGAGAGTTGCAGAACGGTTTTCCCGACATCCGTTTGAGCGCTTTCGCCCGTTTTCCTGACTGGTAGGAATCCGCCAGCCGCTTGTTCGCCCTGATTTCTTTCGGGGAGGCGTCGGAATCCCGGTTTTCCCAGTCTTCCAGTTCCTCTATGGCGAAGTCATAGCAAAACGCCTCGGTGACATTGCAGACTCCGTGATGCCGGACGAATTGCCGGATGAACTCCCTGACAATGTTCCTCAATGGTATGGGAAGCCGTTCCGTAAAGTCGATGGGAATCCAGAACAATGTGGGTTCCGGCCAGTCGTGATGGCGGAACAGACAGAAATGGAGCCTTCCTTCTTTCTCTTCCAGATTGACACATTCCGGCACGCTCTCCTCCATCGCCTTGTACAGTTCGGTGATTTTCAGACGGGGGATGCCCCCTTTCCTGTATCGGAAAGGGAGCTTTATACCCATAAGTCCGGCATAGTTCGATGCCGATTGGTAGAGATAGTCAAAATTCTCCGGTGTCGTGAGATTGACCAGGGAACCGTCATATCCGTCCTTATGCCAAAAATCCGGTGCAAGGGGAGGAATTTTATCTGTCAGAAAATCATGACGCTTCCCGGTGGCGGCAGTATCCTCCTTTTTTGTCCCGGTGTTCCTCTTCGGATGTCTGACGGGTCGGCCGAGCGGATAATGAGTCCCGCCAGGTTCTCCTTGGTTGATTCTGAGAGCTGTCTGCATGGTTTGTCCTCCTTTTTCTTTCTCTTATCCATACGCTTATCCTTTCACTCCGATAGTTGTCTTGAAGCGGTAGACCGCCTTGTCTTCCTCCCATTCCGGTCCGTGGACGGTCGCCGTTGTCAGTTCGGGATAGGTCATGGAGTAGAAGTCCATCACCTCGTTTACGGACAGGCTGCTGTCCGGGTCGCTCAATACCAGTTCTTTAGAGTCCTTCCTGAATTTGAAAATTCTCTGCAATCCTTTGATTTCAAGTGCCATAATTTCTCTTCTTTTATAAAGTTTAACAATATACCATGTCCATTTGTGCCATGTCCGTCATGCGGCATTCCTTCGGAAAATCCGGATATTCCGCATACGGGTCTTCCCTGAGCATTTCCCGGTCGTCCTCGCAGTCCTTGTCGAAGTTGTACATTGCAGCCTCTTGCGGTTGCCGGAGGTATTCACGCTCCTCATAAGTTCTTGCGGCCTCCTGTACCGGTGCATACCGTGGCTGTGGCGGAGCCGGTTGCATCCATTGCTTTTCGTCTATCCGTGCCTGTTGCATCTGTACTGGTTGATGAAACTGGATTCCTTGCGGTTGTGGAACTGCCTGTTGCGGAACCGGTTGCGCTTGTGGTACGGAAATAGTATATTGTACGGATTGTGTTTGCGGCTGTCCGGTAAATGGCGTTTGCTGTCCGGGATGTACAGCTGACCGGGGCGGTTGTGGTTGTGAAACGGGTTGCGAAACCGGAGCCGGCTGCTCGGGCAAAAACATCGGGATTTGCTCTCCGCTCCGGTATTGCGATGCCGGGGCTGCCGCCGGTTGCGATGCCGTCTGTTGTGGAGCTGGCTGCGGCTTGGACACTGACGGTTGTTCCATGCCGAACAGGCTTCCCTCTGACGCCTTTTTCTGTACTTCCACCATTTTTTCGTCGATTTCCTTTTGCTTGTCCGGAAGTGCCAGCACCTTTGCCTGCTTGAGCCATGTCAACGCTTCGGAATAGCGTTTGCCGGTCATGGCATCCTCAGCCTTCTTAAGCAGTTTTTCCATCTTTTCCCGTTTCTCGCGGACCTCTTTGGACTCTTTTTCCGCAGCAGACCTGGCGGCTTTGCTTTGTGAGACCGCCTGTTCCGCCTGTTTCTCGAACGTTTCCAGGTTGGTAAGGATGCCCTGCGCTTTCTGTACAGGTGTGCCGACAGCCTGCAGGAAGCCCGCATCCAGCTCTTCCGGCGTGCCGTTCAGGATGAGCGGAACGATGCGCTCCCCGTCCTTTACCCCCGACCGCCTGGGAACAACGGCCACCGTCAGGTTGTTGTTTACTCGTCTGATGTTGATACTCAGGTCTGTGCCTGCCGTGATCATTTGGTTGATTGTTTGAAAAAACATAATGGTAAAATTTAAAATGTTATACATAAATTTCCTTGAAAAAATCCTGTAGGATTCTCTGCCTGTCCGGATTTGAGGCTATGCCTCTCAACGGTTCCAGATAGTAGCCGATACGTTTCGGTCCGTCCGTCGTATCGGGAATCCGTTTTTTAACAGGTCTCACACGGTTTGTGGCGGGCCATGCAGCCGGCATGACCGGAGCCGACGGGGTGAATGTAGCGGTTCTCATGTCTTTACGCTTTAAGGATTATACAAGCATGCCCATGACGGTCAGGGCAATAATTATTTTTACAATGAGGGTGAATGTCCTGAAGAAGAGGCTGATGAGCGTTCCCGACAAAAGGAACAGGACGGGCAGATACACGGGAATGATCCCCTTGCTGTAGAGCAGGCATATTCCCGTAAGCAGAACCAGTGAGACCGTTTGCTTGCAGATGTTTTCGATAAGTTGTAGTTTCATGTCTTTAAATTTTTAAGAATGAATAATCCCATCGGGATATGTTTTCCCGATTTTATAGGCCTCCGGCCCTTGGATTGCCTTTTTGCGCAAGGCTTGGCAAAAGAAAATACCGCAGCGAAGCGAGGATGATTTTCTTTTAGCCAACCAAGCCCCCAAAGGGGGCCGCCTTGCGGCAAAAACGAGGCAATCCAAGACTTTTGCCGCTTAAAAGCGGAAAAACGTATCTTGCACATATAAAAAAGAAGTACAGACAGACTGTCTGCACTTCCCTTGTCTTGTTGGCTTTGACATTTGTTTATGTGGTTCCCTGTGGTCGCTTTTCCACCGGATGGTTCCGGAATATCTCGCCTGTCACCTCATTTACCGTTTCCAGCACACCGTCCAGGAACTTTCCCTGCGAGAGTTCCCCCCGTTCTATCCGTGCCAGTTCTGTTTCCCATCCCGAAGTGAGGGAGGCGTCGGCTACCTTCATACCGCGTACCGTTTCATACAGGAAAAGCCCTTTAGGAGTCGGGACGACATATTTACCTGAATAACGGATGTATTTACGTTCCAACAGCGTACGGAGAATATTCGTGCGGGTGGAGACGGTGCCCAGTCCGGCCTTGTCCATATAATTCACCAGTTCCTCGTCCGTATAAGGGGAGACCGGTAACGATTTCTTATGTATAAGGCTGCACCCTGCCACCGGCAGGATCTCTTCCTGAAAAAGATCCGGTACCACCTGGTAAGGCATACAGCCTTTTGCGACAAGATGTTCCCTCTCGAAAATTCCGAGCCATCCTTTTTCCAAGATGCGGTATGTACGGATGCGGAATTTACGTGCGGCACACACCGCATCGACGGTTGTGTATTCCACCTTGCAAGGCGGCATGAACGTTTCAAGCACCCTGCCGACAATGAGCGTGTAAACCAGCATTTCCTCCCGGTTCAATTTACCGGGCTGTATGCCTGTGATGATGATGGCATGGTGCTCCATGGGGTCTTGTGCCTCAATACTGTCCCGTGGCGCGGCGAGGTCAACCGTACCGGCATATTGTCGGAACTCCTTGCAGGACAGCATCTTTTCCACGACAGGCGGCAGCATGTCATATACATCCTTTGGCAACAGGCGACTGGAGGTGCGCGGATAGGAAATCAGCTTCTTCTCGTACAGGCTTTGTGCAATCTCCTGCACCTGTATGGCCGTCAGGCTGTGGTAACGGTTCGCATCTTTCTGCAGTTCGGCCAGGTTGTAAAGTGCCGGTGCCCCGATTTCCTCCGTCTGTTTCCCTACCGCTGTGATGCGGACACTTTTTGCCGCCTTGCAATCCTCGTACAATGCCAGTGCCTCCCGGCGGACCACAAGGTCGTCCACGTGGCGCATCTTTAAGATACGGTCATTCTTGCACAAGCTGATGAATACGGGCCAGCTGTCAGCCGGCATGTGGTTCTCCCTTTCCCGGTACCGTCTGCATATCTCCGCCAGTACGGGGGTCTGTACCCTGCCCAGCGAATTGTTCCCGAAGCCTACCGCCTTACAGATGGCATAGCTTGAATTGACCCCCAGGAGCCAGTCCGCCCGGTTACGGCTGTCCGCCGCAAGGAACAGGTTGTCGAACCGATCACATGGAAGGAGGTTCGCCATACCTTCCGTGATGGCCTCGTCCGTCAGAGACGAGATCCAGAGGCGGAGGCAAGGTTGTTTACATCCCAGAAAACCGTAAAGATGGCGGAACAGCATCTCTCCCTCTCGGGAGGCATCGGTTGCCGCGATAATGGTGTCGCATGCGTTGAGCACCTTGGCAATCACTTTCAACTGGAGCACCGCATTGATGTCGGGATTCCACCCGGTATCCGTCTTCACGTGCCTTACTGTCAGGAAGGAAGGCGGCAGGAGGGGAAAGTCCTTCCACTCCACATGGGCTGTCCCTGAATCCTTCGGCATTGCAAGGGAAAGCATATTGCCGTATGTCCATGTCACCATGTAGCCGTTCCCGGTCATATAACCGTTCTCTTTTCTGCCGGCTCCCAACACTCTTGCTATCTCTCTGCCCACGTTGGGCCTGTCAGTCACTATTGCGATCATATTCTTTTTCTTTTTGATGCCCCGTACCGGATTGGGCAGTACAGGGACAGGTTAAACTTATTTTATTTTTTTGTTATTTCTTTGGAGATTCCTCCTGACGGATGCCGTTGATTTCCATGATTGTCCTGTTGTTGTCACCGGGTACCAGTTTGAGTGTAGCGTCCATGGTCAGGCTGATTACCGGGGTACAGAGTTTCAACGGGATGATTTCCGACTCCTTGCCTTGCAACAACAGGTCAAGGTTGCCGTCCGCTTCCAGTTGCTCCTTGCTGATACCCACGGCCTTCAGACCGGGCCAATCAATATCTTTTACATTATAATTATAAGGGATGTTCCGATTCGTATTCATACGGTTTGGGGATTTGATGTTTGTAAAATTCATTTTGTTTCTCTCTGATTGGGGTTATACCGCTTGTTTTGCGCCCTTCTTTTGTTCCTGCTGCTGGCCTTGGGCGGTATCCGCCTGTGCTGCACGACGGGAAGTATCCCTGCGAATATCAGGGTTCTCTTGGAAATACTGCAACTGTCCGGAATAAGGGTTTACTTTCAGGTAGGAACTGAACGTTTGCCCGTTGTTTTTCAGTCCTTCGACCAGGAGGGTCTTCCCGTCCTGGAGGTTCGCCTTTTCCTGCGCCGTGAATACATGGCCGTAAACCTCCGCCGGGATACGTGGTGCCTGCTGCTCGTTGAACCCATCCGGCGTGCGTGAGTACATCGTCCTGCCGGTATTCATGTCCAGCTTGACAAATGCGGAGAATTCCTCTCCCTTACGGTTGATCATGTTTTCCAGATAGACGGCCTGCCCCTTGCGCAGGACCTCCTTGTCCTCGGCTGTCAGCTGCACGTTGCAGATTTCCTTTGGAATATAGATTTCTCCGGTTTCCGGATTATGACGGGTGTAATTCGGCCGTCCCGTCGTCTGGTCTATCGTGACAAATGCGGAGAAAGCTCCGTCCCTGTTCTTGAACTTCATGTCCTCGACCAGGATGGTATGTCCCTCGCTGAGCATCTTTATCTGGGTGGGCGAGAGTGGCACGCCCCCGATGGACTTCTCGTTGAATACCTGGTTCTTCGGGAAGATGAACTCCAACCCCCTGCGCTCGGCACTGTATTGAAGCGTGGCGTCAAACTCCTTCCCCGCCTTGGAGGTCATCCCCTCCACCTTGACGGGTTGTCCCTCCTTCAGCAGTCTGATCTCCTCGTCCGTAAGTCTTACCCCGCTCACTTCCTGCGGGATGTAGACATGTTCCTGCCGGACGGCGACCAGCTCGTTGGTGTTCTTGTCGATGGAGATCAGGCAGGGGGTATACTCGCTGCCACGCAGGTTGAGTTCCACCGCACGTCCCATGTTGCCGGTCTCACGCAGGTTCTTCTTGTCTTCCTCGCTAAAGTTAAACCCGAAATAAGGGCGTTCCAGTTGCGGTTCCTTGCGTATACCGTGAACGGCCAGCCCCACCTGCCCGTTCTCTTGCGGTATGAGCGAGAGCCTCGCATCCAGTTTGGCTGTCAGCACGCCGGGAATGTTAAGTGTCAGCGGCACCAGCTTGTTGGTCTTGTAACCTCTCAGCATGGAGTCAAGAAGTCCTTGCTGCTCGAGTGTCGCCTTTGAGATACCGATCTTGTCCAATCCCTCCCAGTCGATCATGTTCTCATTGTAACGATAGCGCGGGCCTTGCGGCTCTTGTGGCACCTGCTGTGCCTGCGGTTGCTGTTGTTGCTGGGATGCTTGTTGTACCTCACTCTGTTGCAGGGGTTCCTGCGGTTGCGTTTCTTTTTTTGCCATGGCTGTCTCTTGTTTATTCATGTTTTGTTCCTCTTTGTTCTCTCTCGGACGGATCTCGTAGCGTTTGAGGAACTCCTTCACCACGTCCGTCTTTTTCCCTTCCGCCAGGTCCTTGATCGCCTGCTTGTTCACCTTGTAGTCGTGGAAGGTCATGCGGAGCAGGCGGAAATGGGTCGGTTCCTTGAACTGGCTCCAGAAATTCTTGATGAAGTTTTCGAGCATGCTCGAGTTCTTGTCGAATTTCAGGAATGAGTTTTCATTCTTCTCGTCCGCTGGAACCGTCTTGACCTTCCCGTCCTTGTCGATCTCGCTGACCACTTGTACACCGGCTTTCGGATCGCTCTTGTTATGAATCATCATCAGCTCGGTGATCTGTTCCACCAAAGGGGCATCGTTCATGACCTTCGGTTTCCGGGGCTGTCTAGGCTTCTCGTTCGGGCTCTTTTCTTGTGCCATACCTTTTCTTTTTGGGGTTAATAAATTGCTTTGACACTTCAAAAATATGGGCTAAATCCGAATAAAACACTGATTTTCAAAAAGGTGTCATCAGGTGTCATCAGATGTCATCAAATGTCCGAAAGACTGGTTTTCCGTGAGAGAAACATGCCGTGAAAACAAGGATATGGTATGCAGGGGAAGGGCGAAAAAGCCGGCACGGGCGCAAAGGGAGGATTATGCAGAGCAGAGGGAGCTGAAGTCCCTGTCTTCTCATGGGGCGGCGTTTTTTTCATAAGACATTGCCAGGTCTGCCCATATATCCCGTACTTTCTGCCGGATTTATTAGGGATATAAAGGAGGCCCTCCTTTTTTCATCAATGACACGGTCATGCGTCGCGTCGGTCGCAGTGGGTCCCTATAATCTTTCCCGAAATCAAAACCATTGTCCGGGCGTTTGTTTCCATGTGTATTTTCCGCGACTTGTCGCAAGGAAAATACTCATGGAAAGCGAAGCCGGAACGCCCGTGACAATACGGTTTTGATTTATCTTTGATTATAGGGAACTCGCTGGTATCCGTCTGTTTTTCACGAATTTCCCAGAAAACATATACAGTCTTGTTGTTTATACGAAAAAAATATTTCTAGACTTGTCCCACGGAAAAAATGTCGCTTTTTATTTTCGGACTTTGATTCTTTACGAGGCTATTCGGACTGTCTTTCAAGATGATTTACAGAGTTTGGCATCGGCAGCAAGTGATATTCGGTGTTCCAAGCGGAGAAGCGGAATCTAGGACTAAATATTTTCTTCCTTCAACAATATAGCCCACGGGTTGTATCTATGTACCTATTATTCATCATAAAACAGACTATATATGGCTACCATTAAATTAAAATTCCGTCCATCGACGGTACAGGGTAAGGCTGGCACACTCTGTTACCAGCTTTGCCACCGTCAGGAGAACAGGCAGATTACCACCGACATGAGGATATTTCCCGAGTGGTGGAATGAGACGAAACGTGAACTTGTCACTGTCCCCGGCAATGAGAGAGTCCTGACCGCCTACCGGAAACGGGCGGAAAAGGAGATGCGGGACATCCGTGAGATTATCCGTGAGCTGGACTGTAGCGGAGAAACATACACCTTGTCGGAAATACTCAACCGCTATCGCTCCCTGCCTTCCGAGTCCGGTTTCCTGTACCACATGAAAAAAGAGATGGAAACGCTTTGGGAGAACGGCCAATACGGTACCTCTCGTAATTACCGGCGTGCACTGAACAGTTTTTCCACTTTCCTGGATGGTAACGACATTCCTTTTTCGTCGTTGGATTCCGCCCTGGCGTGTCGGTATGAGGCATGGTTGTGGCAACAAAAGGTAGCGAGAAACAGCAGCTCGTTCTATATGCGGATTCTGCGTGCCGTTTATAACAAGGCCGTAAAGCAAGGTCTTGCGGTGCAGACTTTTCCGTTTCGTGAGGTTTATACAGGAGTGGCTCGCACATCGAAGCGTGCCGTGAATGAGGAAACCATCCTGAAACTTCAAAGGATTGACCTCTCGGATTCACCGGCTTTGGCACTTTCCAGGGACATGTTCGTGTTCAGCTATTGCGCCCGTGGCATGGCGTTTGTGGACATGGCATATCTGAAAAAAGAGAATGTGGACAGCGTGCGAATTACCTATTGTCGCCATAAGACAGGCCAATACTTAACATTACATATCGAACCGTGTATGGCGGTGATATTGGAACGATATGGGCAGGTTTGTCCGGAAAGTCCATATCTTTTCCCCATCCTTACCGATGAACAGCCAGATCAGGCTTACCGGCAATATCGGACCGGGTTGAACTACCATAACCGAAAATTGAAACGGTTGGGTAAATTGCTTGGCGAACCATTACCTTTGTCCTCATATACGCCTCGTCACAGCTGGGCTACCGCCGCACGCAACCACGACGTACCGATTGCCGTCATCAGTGCGGGGATGGGACACAGTAGCGAAAGGACTACGCTTATTTACTTGGATTCTTTAGACAATGCCGTGATAGATAATGCGAACGAGAAGATTTTGAAGGATTTGAACAGTACCGTCTCTATGTAAGAGAGGGTAGAAATACACCGCAAATGTAATCATTTTCAGCAAAAAAGAAAAATAAAACAGCCATTTAATTCCTTTTATTTTACCCCCCCCCCATTTGTAAACAAATGATTATCAACTATTTATAATTATTATTTAAAACAAATTAAAATAATATTGTAATAAGGATGTAAAATGAAAGGAGACTGTCTATTTCTCTTTCGAGCGTATTTTTGAGTTGAGAACTGAGCAGACCGAGTGAAAATGGATTCTTATACAAACATACGCAATTGACTATCAACAATAAAGATGTTTGTACCGTTTCTTACATAGAAACGGTACGAATACGGGGGTTACGGTATCTGTTCACTGTAGTCAGGAGCGGCCCGCATTCCGGAAGTCCTATAAGGAAAGAACCGGATTAACCTTGATTGCTGTATCTTCTTCCACTTGAAAAAAACAGAAGGTGCAGGAATGAGAATTATATCCTTTTTATAAACCCGGTAACATTGCTTTCCTTTGGACATAGAAACACATACCATTGAGCATTGGTTCGCCCTGAAAGTATTTTATAACAAAGTTTTCGAGATCGAGGACATGTTGAGAAAAGACAAGTTGGAGACTTACATTCCTTGTGAGGAAGCCTTGATGGAACGCAACGGCGTGAAGAGGAAAGTCCGCCGTCCGGTTATCAGCTCGCTCATGTTCTTCCGTTCCACTGTCCGCCGTGCCCTGGAGGTACAGCGGCAGTTCACGGACAAGGTGATTCTGTACACAAGGCAGAAGGGATTGAGAAAGCTTCCTCTCGCCATTCCCGAGCGGGAAATGAACATCTTCATGCTGGTCACCTCGTCCGGCGAGGAGGGAATGGAATATTTCGGTGAAGACAACCCCAAGTTCCACCGGGGCGAGCGTGTTCGGGTGATCGACGGGAAGTTCAAGGGGGCGGAAGGTGTCATTTGCCGGATCAAAAAAAACAGCCGCCTGGTGGTTACCGTCCAGGGCGTATGCGCCGTGGCCACCACCTATATCCCGCAGGCATTCCTGCGACGGATAGGGCAGGAATAAGGGAAATATCAAAAGAATCATATAGTGGACATACTTCATCTTATCGAATTTGCCTTCACGGTTTTAACCGGCTGGACATTGGGTGCGATGGTCCTGCCCCGCATCTCGTTGGTCTCGTTCCGCCGCCGCCTGTTCGACTCAGTGGACGGGCGCAAGCTGCACACCGCCCATATACCCCGGCTGGGGGGGATCGCCTTCTTCCCGTGCATCACTATCACGGTGTCACTCGTCATTATCGGGCATAACCAGTGGATGGGCAGCAATATGCTTGACGTGGATCTGACCAACCGTCTGCTTTCCGTATTCTGCGGCCTGTTCCTGCTCTATCTTACGGGGATGATGGACGACCTTATCGGTGTACGTTACCGCTCCAAGTTTCTGATACAAATACTTTGCGGCATCCTGTTGGTGGCTTCGGGACTCTGCTTCGACAACCTGTACGGACTTTTCGGCATCGAAGCCATGCCTTATTATATAGGCGCTCCGTTCACCGTGTTCATCATCGTCTATATCCTGAACGCCATCAACCTGATAGACGGTATCGACGGGCTTGCCTCCGGGCTGAGTATCATCGCCTTCTTCGCGTTCGGGTGCATGTTCATCCGTCTGCAATGGTGGATGTATGCCTTTATTTGCCTGGCCACCATCGGCGTGCTGCTACCGTTCTTCTACTACAACGTCTATGGCAATGTCCACCGTGGGCGCAAGATATTCATGGGAGACACCGGATCACTCACTATCGGGATGCTGCTTGCCGTGATGGCTATCCGCCTGAGCATGTCCGACCCGTTGAAGGAAAGCACCTTTCCCGGCGCCGTCGTGATTGCATTCTCGTTCCTGATAGTTCCGATGCTGGATGTGGTACGTGTGGTGCTGCACCGTTGGCGCGAGCGCAAGCCCCTTTTCCTGCCGGACAGGAATCATATCCATCACAAGTTCATCGCTCTGGGGCTGTCCCAACGACAGGCGATGGCCTGCATCATTGGCATCGCTCTCTCCTTTGCCGTGGTGAACGTTTTCCTGATCCATTGCTTGTCCACCACGATCCTTTTCCTGCTGGACGTGGCGGTATGGACGGTGTTGCATTGTTACATCACGGTGAGGATCAACCGAAAGAATAAATTAGAAAAAAACTGTACAGAAAATAAAATATGAAAAATCGATTTTTGACACTTCTCCTGGGGTTGGTGTTGCTGGCGTCTTGCAATACCTCCAAGGAGATTCTCTACTTTCAAGACATTGCGGTGAACCAGCCCGAAGCCATTGTGGGCGCAAGAGACATCACCGTGCAGCCCAAGGACCAGATTTCCATCATGGTATCCAGTAAAGACCCGCAGTTGGCGGCGTTATTCAACCTGACACGTGTCCAGTACCGTGCCGGAGCCACAGACTTGCGTGGTGGCAGCAATAATGGTGAAATATCCGGTTACACATTGGATGACAAGGGGAATATCGACTTTCCCGTCATAGGGTCGCTCCATATTGCCGGTATGACCAAGAGCCAGATTGCCGCCCTTATCAAGAAACGGTTGGTGGACGAGGACCTGGTGAAAGACCCGGTTGTGACCGTGGAGTTTATGAACCTCTATTTTTCAGTCTTGGGCGAAGTAAAAACTCCCGGCAAATACAGTATCACCAAAGACCAGATATCTTTGTTGGAAGCCATCAGTATGGCGGGCGACCTTACCATTTATGGCAAACGCGATGCCATATTCGTCATTCGCGAGGAGAACGGTGAACGTGTCACCCACTGGGTGGATATCCGAAGCAAGGATATTTTCTCCTCCCCGGTCTATTACCTGAAACAGAACGATGTGGTGTATGTGCAACCTAATAAGGTCCGTGCCGGACAGTCCACCATCAATGAGAACAGCGTGAAATCTGTGGGACTGTGGATCAGTATTGCCTCGTTCCTCACCTCGTTAGGTGTGCTGCTGTTTAAATAACTGGATGAACAGAATATCTTACATATTATGATAGAAAAGAAAACTGCCGTTGGAAAACCTGCCGATGATTTTATACGAATACAAGATTTGTGGGGAATGTTCGTACCAAGATGGCACTGGTTTGCCCTCTCCCTGTTTGCCGCTCTTGCCGTAGCGGCTTTTTATCTGTTGAGTACCCCGAATATCTATACACGTACCGCTGCCATCTTGGTTAAGGACGATACCAAGGGCGGTTCGTCCACTACAATGAGCGAGTTCTCCGACCTGGGTATCTTCAGGTCGAATACCAACATCAATAACGAACTGCTCACCTTGAAATCCCCCACGTTGATGACTGAGGTGGTGCGGCGGTTGGGGCTGAATGAGACCTATACCGTCCGCAAGGGACTGAAGGATGTGGGATTGTACAAAAGCAACCCTGTAGCAGTCTCCTACCGCCACCAGGATGAAACGCCTGTCAGCTTCAAGATAGACTTCTCGTCCAAAGAAGAATTTACCATATCCGATGTAATGATTAACGGTGAGGAATCAGAGACGGAATTCTCTGGTAAAATGGGCGATTCCATTCGCATGGAAGTAGGTACATTCGTAATCAATCCGACCAAATACTGGAATGATTCATTCGTTGGGACTTCCATCCGCTATAATAAAGGTAGTGTACGTGCCGTAACCGACTATTACGCCACCGCTTTGCGTGCGGATTTGGGTAACGAGGATGCCACTATCATCAATCTCAGCATTGATGACGTATCCATCCCAAAGGCGGAAGATATCCTGAATACGTTGATCGAGGTATATAATGAGAAGTGGATCCAGGACAAGAACCAGATTGCCGTCAGTACCTCGCAGTTCATCGGTGACCGTTTGAGCGTGATTGAAAGTGAGCTGGGCAATGTGGACGAGAACATCGCCGGTTACAAGAGCGAGCACCTGCTGCCGGACGTGCAGGCGGCATCCAGTCTTTACCTGTCCCAGTCCGCCGAGAACAAGAAGGAGTTGCTGGCACTCAACAGCCAGCTATCCACCGCGCAGTATATCCGCAGAGAGTTGAACAACAAGGAACTCAGCCAGTTGTTGCCCACCAATTCCGGCATAGCCAATGTCAATATCGAGAGCCAGATCGGTGAATACAACACGATGGTGCTCGACCGCAACCGCCTGATCGCCAACAGCAGCGAAAAGAACCCCCTGGCAAAGGACATGGCCAACTCGCTGCAAAGCATGCAGCGCACCATCATTCAGTCGGTGGACAACCTGATCGTGTCGCTCAATACCCAGATACGCAGCATACGCCAGCAGGAAGCCGCGACCACCAGCCAGCTGGCCTCCAACCCGAACCAGGCGAAATACCTGCTTTCCGTGGAACGCCAGCAGAAGGTGAAGGAGGAACTGTATCTTTACTTGCTCCAGAAACGTGAGGAGAACGAGCTTTCCCAGGCTTTCACCGCTTATAATACGCGTGTGATTACCGCCCCGAGGGGCAGCATGTTCCCCACAGCTCCCCGGAAGATGAATATCCTCCTTGTGGCATTCGCTATCGGCTTGCTTGTCCCGGCGGTGATTATTTTTATGAAGGAGAACATGAACACCAAGGTACGAGGACGCAAGGATTTGGAAGATCTCAGCATACCTTTCATTGGTGAGATTCCCCAATACTTCAGCAAAGAGAGGAAACTGGGATTCAAGAGGAAGAAGCAGTCCTATATGAAAACCATCGTGGTGAAGGAAGGCAGCCGTGACATCATCAACGAGGCGTTCCGTGTGCTCCGCTCCAATATGGATTTCATGGCGGGCAAGGACAAAGGGCAGAACGTGTTCGTACTAACCTCGTTCAATCCCGGCAGCGGAAAGTCATTCCTGACCATGAACATTGCCATGAGTTTTGCCATCAAGAAAAAAAAGATATTGGTGATAGACGGCGACCTGCGCCACGGTTCCGTTTCCTCCTACGTGGATTCGCCACGGATAGGTTTGAGCGACTATCTAGGAAACCGTGTCGACAACTGCAATGAAATCATCGTGAAAGACAAAAAATACGACAATTTGCATATTCTTCCTATCGGTACTGTTCCTCCCAACCCGACGGAATTGCTGGAGGACAGCAAGCTGGCTGCGCTGATAGAAACCCTGCGCAGCGAGTACGACTATATCTTCATAGACTGTCCGCCCATCGACATCGTGGCCGACGCGCAGATTATCGAAAAGCTGGCTGACCGTACTATTTTCGTGGTACGCAGCGGCTTGCTGGATCGCAGCATGCTGCCTGAACTGGAAAATATCTACCAGGAGAAACGTTTCAAGAATCTCAGTATGATACTGAACGGTACGGAAAGTGCCGGAGGCCGGTACAGCTACCGTTACGGATACCGCTATGGCTATAGATACGGCTATCACAACAGCTACTCCTCCTACTATGGAAGTAAAGGAGAAATGGGGGGGTAAATGGATGGTTATCAAATGACCGGTAATATGTTGTTCTCTTATATAAAAGCATGTTACAACTATGTGGCCGTTTCGTAAGACAACAACCCTCGCACAGAGTGGCGTCCTGAAAGGGATGACCGACTGCCATAGCCATCTTCTTCCGGGAGTGGATGACGGGGTGGAGACGTTGGATGAATCACTCCGGATTTTAGATACGATGGAAAAGCAGGGAGTCAGAAAGGTGTGGCTCACGCCGCACATCATGGAGGACATCCCCAATGAAACCGCAACTCTGCGAGAGAAGTTCCGGGAACTGGAACAGAGTTACAATGGTACGATGGAGCTGGCTTTGGCGGCAGAATACATGATGGACAACCTCTTTGAGGAACGGTTGGAAAAGAATGACCTGCTTCCCCTTGTGGAGGGAAAATGTTATCTGTTGGTGGAAACCTCCTATTTCAATCCGCCGATGGGCCTGCTCTCCGTCCTGCAACGCATCCAAAAGAAAGGCTATTACCCGTTGCTGGCACATCCCGAACGGTACGAATACATGCAGAAGAAGGACTACAAGGCCTTGAAGGAAGAACACATCTTTTTCCAGCTCAACGTGCCCTCGTTGGCCGGGATGTATGGCAGACATGTGCAGGAAAAGGCGGAAGCCTTGCTGAAAGCCAAGGCGTACTACTGTATCGGTTGCGATATCCATTCAGCGTTTTTTTACCATAAATTATTACAATCTGATATTCGTAAAAAGATCGTAATGAATTTTTTGGAAGAATCCTAATTTTCATGGGAATAATATAGATTCAGAAGAAGCTTGGTATGTTACATACCTCTTTCATTGGTTGTCACATATTGCCAAAGTTCAAATCTTCTGAGTTAAAGCGACTGTAAATCAATATACATCCTAATGCCCACAATTGTTGTAAGGTTCGAACTATGCAGAAAAGAAACCGGTTTCGGTACGATTTATTATCGTATCTACAAAGGGCATAACCGGCGTATGGAGTTCTCCTCGCGTCTTCGCTTGTCGGCCTCTTCCTGGGATGAAGTCACGAAGACTGTCAAGGGAAATGATCCCGAGGCTTGTCGTCTCCGTACTCAGATTGAAGCCGATCTTAAACTTTTGAATCAGATTATTACGGAAGATGTTGCCGCTCTTCTGACCATGGGTGACATGATAAGTATCTTCAAACGTCGGAGAACGATAGTAAGTCCTCATCCGCTTCCTTAAGAATTGGATTGATCAAACTGCGCAGATAAAAATATATCGTTATGAAACTTAATTTTTCCCTCCATTTCAGAACATTCATGACCGGAGCGATTATTTTCTTGTCTTTGGTTATATTGTTAATCAGTTTGCCAGAAGTCGAATATTCTATTTTTGAAGATATTCTTGATGAAGAGAGTGGATTTTATATGTTGTTATTTTCTTTTTGTCTCATCTTTTTTTCCTATGGAATAGGGATGATGTTGGAGATTATATCGAATCCGTTTCCACGAGCTACTTATTTAATCAAACATTTGGATAGTTATTTGGGAATATTTACACATACCGATTCAATTGTTCAGAAATCTGAAGCATATAAGGCTCTTTATCGGATTGATGTAAAAGGGACAATTGATAATTTGAAGGTTTACAAATACATGTTCACATATATCATATCCCGAAATGATAATCTGAACAGAGAGATACAAGGATGTATTTTCAGGATATATGCCATGTTATCGCTACTTATAGCGGCGGTTTTCTTGCTTGTAGCGATTCTGATACAATTCTTATTTGCAGATATTGATTTTAGTGACGCACCTGCATTTAATGTGACTTTGGTAATTTTATTAATGATCAGTATCATGCTTTTGTATAGGGCATGGCAAAAGAGTAAAAGAAGATTTCTTGATGAGATGGAACAAGCATATTATGTTTTAACAGAGTTCCCTGCAGATGAATAAAATGAATTAATATCGTTTTTATGAAAGGTATCGTATTAGCGGGGGGAAGCGGGACACGCTTATACCCCATCACAAAGGGAGTAAGCAAGCAATTGCTTCCCATATTTGACAAGCCGATGGTTTATTATCCGATTTCAGTCTTGATGTTAGCTGGCATTCGGGAGATTTTAATCATCTCCACCCCTTACGACCTGCCGGGGTTCAAACGGCTTTTAGGTGACGGTTCGGATTATGGCATACATTTTGAGTATGCCGAGCAACCCTCTCCAGACGGGCTGGCACAAGCATTCCTTATCGGAGAAAAGTTTATCGGCAATGATTCCGTTTGTCTGGTATTAGGTGATAATATCTTTCATGGAAACGGTTTTACGGCTATGCTGAAAGAAGCTGTGCAGATTGCCGAGCAGGAACAAAAGGCGACGGTATTTGGCTATTGGGTTAATGATCCGGAACGCTATGGTGTGGCTGAGTTTGATATAAGAGGTAATTGCCTCTCCATTGAGGAAAAGCCGGAACAGCCAAAATCCAACTATGCGGTAGTCGGGCTTTATTTCTATCCGAATAAAGTGGTGGATGTAGCCAAACATATCAAGCCTTCGGCACGTGGGGAGTTGGAGATTACCGCCGTGAACCAGCGGTTCTTGGAGGATAAGGAACTGAAGGTACAGACCTTGGGGAGAGGATTCGCTTGGCTTGATACCGGTACGCACGACTCCCTTTCGGAAGCATCTACCTATATTGAGGTGATTGAGAAACGGCAAGGATTGAAAGTGGCTTGTCTGGAAGGTATCGCTTATCGCAAAGGATGGATTGACCGTGAGAAAATGAAGCAATTGGCGCAACCGATGCTGAAGAATCCGTACGGGCAATATCTGCTGAAAGTGATTGACGAGATGGAACGTACAGGAAAAGATAATTGGGACTAAAGGGATTATGCTTGTCGAAAGAAACAAGGATCTGGATTTTGTTGGTGGCATATTGATATGCCACATGATACTTGGACATATATGTCAATGGGCAGATATGGATTATAAAGGAGATTGTGTACTTTATTTTTTTATGCCGTGGTTCTTCTATAAGAGCGGAATGTTTTTTAAAAAGAATAGTGATTGGCGCGAACAATTACGGAAAGATGCACACCATCTGTTAATACCTTTTTTAGTATTTTCAGCTATAGGACAAATATTTCTATGGATAAATCTCTTCGCAAAAGGTGATATGAATTGGCTTCATTATGTTTCTTTCCCGAAATGGTTGTTATTGAATGGTTCAATTCCTGCTAATTCTCCTTTGTGGTTCCTATTATCTCTATTTATTGTAAAAATAATATATAATGCTGTTTCCAATCGTATATCAAATATTTATATTATTGTCATAGCTCTTGGAGTAGCTTTTATTGATAATTATAGTGGAATAGATGCGCCATATTATTTGGCAAATAGTGCATTAGGACTTGTGTTTTTCATTCTTGGCTCAAGGATGAAAATATTGCAATATAATAAATATGTAGTATTGATTGCAGCTTTTAGCTATACTATATCCATTGTCTTTCCGTCTTCCATTGGTATGCTTACCAATGTGCTCGTAAGGGGGCATTGTTACTTGCTTGCCACGGTTTACGCATTAGCAGGTATCATAGTTATAAATAAAGTCGCACAAATTACCCCCCCCCGGTTTTATAATACATTAACAATTAGAGGGCTATGTAATATTGGACGAAATTCTATGAACTATTATATAATACACTGGATTATTTTGATGATTGTAAAAACTATAGTTATTGATACGTTACACTTAGAGGAAAATAGTAGTATTTATTTTTTTGCACTATTGGTAACATGTGCCGTTGTACTACCGATACTAAGTCATACGTTGAATAAATTGAATAATACTAAGTTTAGAATTTTATTAGGAAAGAAATGGAAGTAATAAAAACAGCAATAGAGGGTGTGGTCATCATCGAGCCACGCATTTTTACGGATTCCAGAGGCTATTTCTTTGAAAGTTTCTCCCAAAAGGAATTTGACGAGAAGGTACGCCCCATCCGTTTTGTACAGGATAATGAAAGCAAGTCAAGCTACGGCGTGATGCGCGGACTACATTATCAGAAGATGCCTTATACACAGAGCAAACTGGTACGCTGTGTGAAAGGAGCCGTATTGGATGTGGCGGTTGACATACGGGAAGGATCTCCTACATTCGGACAACATGTGGCTGTGGAACTGACCGAGGAAAACCACCGGCAGTTCTTCATCCCGAAAGGGTTCGCACATGGTTTTGCCGTATTAAGCGAAGAAGCCGTATTCCAATACAAATGCGATGAATTCTATGCCCCGGAAAGCGAAGACGGTATACATCTGATAGACGAAGCATTGGGCATTGACTGGAGAGTCCCGGTAGAGAATGCCATCCTTTCGGAGAAAGACTTGCACAGGGCATGCTTAAAGGATTCCGTATTGGATTTCAAATACGGAGAAGATTTGTATAAATAAGAAACTTGATATGAACATTTTAGTGACAGGAAGCAACGGACAGTTAGGCAATGAGATGGTCCGGGTTTCCGGCAAGAGCAAAGATCGCTATGTCTTTACGGATATCGCGGAATTGGATATTACGAAACTGGATGCCGTTCTTTCGCTTGTACGGAAAGAACAGATTGACGTAATTGTTAATTGTGCTGCCTATACCAATGTAGATAAGGCAGAGGATGATGAAAAGACGGCAGACTTGATCAATCATGTGGCTGTCGGTTATTTGGCTGCGGCAGCCAAGTCTGTCAATGCCACGCTTATCCATATATCTACCGATTATGTTTTCAGGGGAATCAACTACGTTCCTTTTACGGAAGAGGACATGACGGAACCGACCGGTGTATATGGCAAGACAAAGCTTGCAGGAGAAGAAGCCGTTGTCAATTCAGGCTGCAATTATATAATACTGCGCACTGCATGGCTCTACTCGGCATGGGGCAAGAACTTCGTGAAAACCATGCTGAAATTGACGAAAGAAAAAGACATATTGCCTGTCATTTTCGACCAGATAGGCACCCCCACTTTTGCCGGTGATCTGGCAGATGCCATAGGTTGGATTCTTGACAGGAGAATGACCGACAAGAAAGGTTTTTATCATTTCAGCAATGAGGGAGTATGCTCTTGGTATGACTTTGCGGCAGTTATAGCCCGATTGGCAAGAAACGAGTGTGATGTCCGCCCGATTCATACCTTTGAATATCCGAGCAAGGTAAAACGCCCGCATTATTCGGTTTTGGACAAAACGAAGTTCCGCGAGACGTTCGGTTACAAGATTCCGCATTGGATGGAATCGTTGGAAAAATGTATCAACCAGATAAAAGCACAGAGCGATGGAATTTAAACGGAATATATTGATTACGGGCGGCGCAGGTTTCATCGGTAGCCATGTGGTGCGCCTGTTTGTGAACAAATATGCGGACTATCACATTGTCAATCTTGACAAATTGACTTATGCGGGTAATCTGGCTAACCTGAAAGATATTGAGGACAAGCCGAATTACACGTTTGTAAAGGCGGACATCTGCGATTTCGAGAAGATGCAGGAGTTGATGCGGCAATATCATATCGACGGCATCATCCATCTCGCTGCCGAAAGCCATGTGGACCGCAGCATCAAAGACCCGTTTACCTTTGCCCGTACTAACGTGATGGGGACGCTCTCCTTGTTGCAGGCGGCCAAGATTTACTGGGAAAGCTTTCTGGAGAAGTACGAAGGAAAACGGTTCTATCACATTTCGACCGATGAGGTATATGGAGCATTAGAGTTGACACATCCCGAAGGGGTAAAACCGCCTTTCACCACTACGGCTTCTTCTTCGGAGCATCATTTGGCATACGGTGAGGATTTCTTCTATGAAACAACGAAATACAATCCTCATTCACCCTATTCGGCAAGCAAGGCGAGCAGCGACCATTTTGTGCGTGCTTATCATGACACTTACGGTATGCCAACCATTGTAACCAACTGCTCGAACAACTATGGACCTTATCAATTCCCGGAAAAGTTGATACCGCTCTTCATCAACAACATCCGCCACCGTAAGCCGCTCCCGGTTTATGGTAAAGGAGAGAATGTACGTGACTGGCTTTTCGTGGAAGACCATGCACGTGCCATTGACCTTATTTTCCATCAGGGGAAAGTTGCCGAGACTTACAACATTGGTGGCTTCAATGAATGGAAGAACATCGACATTATCAAAGTGGTAATCAAGACCGTTGATCGTCTGTTAGGACGTGAAGAGGGAGAGAATCTTGACCTTATCACCTACGTGACCGACCGCAAGGGACACGATATGCGTTATGCCATTGATTCGTCTAAACTCCAGAAGGAACTGGGGTGGGAACCGAGCCTCCAGTTTGAAGAAGGCATTGAGAAGACCGTCCGCTGGTATCTGGACAATCAGGAGTGGATGGATAATATCACTTCCGGGGAGTATGAGAGGTATTACGAGGAGATGTATAGCAGTAAATAAATGGTCAGGCGACAGCGGACGGTAACATCGAGTGAGATAATGAAATACGAAATACTGTTGAAACTCATAGACAAGGTTGATTATTTCTGGAACTTCCTTTATATCACCACGGGAACTGTGTGGGTATTTCTGGTCGGCAACAACTGCCAATTGCAAGTATATCAAAAAATCATCTTCACAGTTGTATATGTGGCACTTATGCTATTCAACTATAAAGCGCACATTAGGGGATATATCTTCCTTGAATCATTCGTCGAAGAGGTTAAAGAGGAGATAAAGAATGATTTCAAAAGCAAAAAGATACAAAGTCTTATCAAACGCTTGTCCTATCGTAGACAACGGATTGTCTGTGGAATCATTTATGTGGGTCTTTCGGTTATCACCCTCAGTTTAATTTGGATGTAATATGTACGGAGAATATTTCAACTCAAACAAGCGTATTCTAGAAGAAGAGTACGAGGACATAGAACCTGGCACACCAATCGTACTGTCGAACCCAAGTTGGGGCGCATTCAGACAGTTTGCCATTTTTGTCGATACAGAAACGATAGTCTATCAGAAGTACATTAAGTTGGAAGATGGAAGAGATGCTTATCAGGTGCAAGTGATGTCACTTGAAAACTTCACCAATTATGGCGAGAACTTCCTGTTCGAATACAAACCAAGTTTCGAATATGATACAGATACCGTAGTGGATAATGCCCTGTCTTATGTAGATGACAACATCTATCTTGGGCTGAGAAGTGTTGTGGGTGATGATTTTGTGTTGGAATGCTTGGTCGGTACTGAAGAGTTCCCTTATGTGCTACATAGCATGAATATTGGTTATCATTTGTCTGAGGAACGGAGGAAATTAGTTAAATACCAACATCATGCTATTACCATTGAAGGAGGGTGGGTCATTCATTTTGCATCAACTGACCAAAGTGACAAACCAGTCATCACCCTGCAAAAAGCCGCCGATTTACATAATCCGCGCTTAGTCACCCATGATAACGAGTCGTTGTTAAGCAGACTGGATGCAAGAAATCGTGCCATGTTGGGTTTAATGGGCATTGTTCAGTTTCAGAACTATAACCTTGTCACCAACAACTGCGAACATTTTGCCAATTGGTGTAAAACGGGAAAGCATAAGAGCAAGCAGGTGTATAAAGCAATCGGTACAACCGCGTGGTTAGCGTTGTCACTTATCACAAAACGTCCCAATGCTTTGATGGCCAAAATGATTAAAGACTATCTGTTCTGATACAAACAAGTCTGTGAGTATGAATAATCAAATAGCAAATCAACGTTACTTACCACTTGATGCAGCAAAAGGTATGTGTATCACATTAGTGGTCATAAATTATATGTTTTTTCTCATTCGAAAAGTAGGAGTGGATGGGCAATATCACTTTTGGGGAATACGAGAAGTATTATGAGGAGATGTATAAAGAGCGAAAAAACTATGTTTATGTGCTAATGTTCAATTTCTTTGGTCTTGTAATCTAAAAAATTAAACTAAATATGACACAACGAGAATTAACAATAGGATTTTTGAGTGCTAATCCTCCAACTGACAGAAAAGCATCTTCTGGAACGGCTTTCTCTGTTTATAGACAAATTGCAAGGATAGGGGGGGTAAAATGGATTCCTCTTACTACACCTCCGTTTTATCAGGCTGTTAGCCTGTTTATGAAAATATTGGGAAAAATATTTAAGAAAACAGTAAATCCTTCTTATGTAAATATTATGGCAAAGTGGTTTGCACATAGTTTCGACTACAAAGCCGTTGCCAATTGCGATATACTGTTCTTCTATTTCTGCGGTTCGCAAGTTGCTTATTTGAAACCAACACGTCAGCCGTCACTAATAATGTCGGATGCTACATTTCCTGCCATGGTGGATTATTATAGTTCATTTTCAAATATGCCAAAATGGAATGTACGTCAAGGTACAAACATCGAAAAATTGTCACTCGACTATTGTGATAGGTTAATTTTTTGTTCTGATTGGGCGGCAAAATCGGCAATAAATGATTTAAAACAAAACCCCAATAAAGTAAAAGTTGTAGAGATTGGAGCCAATATTGATGATAAAGATATCATCCCAAAAACATTCTCATACAATAGGCACTTGGACATCCTTTTCCTTGGTGTTGATTGGGAACGCAAAGGAGGGCAATTGGCTGTAGAAGCAGTAAAATGGCTAAATGAAAATGACATTAGTACAACGTTGCACATCATTGGCATTCGAAAACTTGACGCAGATATAGTTTCATTGCCTTTTGTTGAAAATATCGGGTTCTTAAACAAGAACAACAAAGGAGATTATGATAAACTTGTAAGGACAATTAAAACCTCACATCTGTTATTGCTTCCGACTCAAGCAGAATGTGCAGGTATTGCATTTGTCGAGGCTAGCGCTTATGGATTACCATCTTTTACTCACGATACAGGCGGTATATCAAACTATATTACCAATGGTGAAAACGGGTATATGCTTCCTCTTGGTTCGACAGGTGAGGATTTTGGTAGAAAGATAAAAAACTGTCTTGAAAATGGCGAATTGGAGAAAATGACAAGTCGCGCACCGCAGGTGTATAAAAAACTATTGAATTGGGACGTTTGGGGTGTACGAGTCGGAGAGATTATTAATGAATTGGTAAATTAAGGAGTAACAGATAATATCTATTTATTGTCGATTATTGCAGACGAATATGGATAGCAGTGTAAATAGACGAATTGCAAAAAACTCTATAATATTATATGTCAGATTATTAATAACTATATTCATAGGATTATGGTCGAGTCGTATCTTGTTACAGAATTTGGGAATTAGCGACTATGGGTTATATAATGTTGTAGGAGGAGTAATCTCTATGTTCTGTTTTGTAAGTGGGTCATTGTCCAGTGCTGCATCACGTTACATCACATACAACATTAATAACGAGGTGGAATTAAAGCAAATATTCAGCACAATCAAAGCCATACATTTGTTATTTGCCCTAATAGTTGTATTGTTAGGTGAGACTGTCGGATTATGGCTTGTACTAAACAAATTGAATTATCCGGAAAATAGAGAATTTGCAGTTCTTTGTGTTTACCAATTCTCAATAGTCACTGCTGTGCTAAACATAATCAATACTCCGTACAACGCACTATTGATAGCCCATGAAAATATGTCAATTTATGCGGTTACGACATTAGGCTCTTCTATTTTACGTTTCATAATTACTATTTTAATCGCATATGTATCGTTCGATGGTTTAATTTTTTATGCAGCTGCATATATGTCCATTCTTTTGATGGAAAGGATATTTGTACAACTATATTCCAAACATAAGTATCCAGAAGCTCGTTCTTGTATAAAACTATGCAAAGAATATTGCAGGCAGATATTAGGATTTTCCTTTTGGACTGTAAATGGCAACCTTGCCATAATTTGCTATACCCAAGGTCTAAACATACTACTCAACATGTTTTTTGGCAGTGTAGTTAATGCCGCTCGTGGAGTTGCAGTTCAAATTCAGTCTGTAGTGATGCAATTCTGTACTAATCTTCAAATGGCATTTAACCCTCAAATAGTCAAGAGTTATGCGGCACAAGAATTGACACGAATGCATCAGTTGGTAATCACATGCTCCAAATTTTCTTTTTTCTTATTATCTATCATTATAATACCAATTATATACAATATTGATATAATTCTTAAATTGTGGCTTGGCAAAGTACCTGAATACGCAAATGATTTTGTGTGTGTCATGTTGATTATTTCATTGATTTCAACGCTTTCAAATCCATTGGTTATATCCATTCAAGCGACAGGGAACATTAAAAAATTTCAGATTTATGAAGGGACTTGTCTATTGACAATTCTCCCACTTTCATATTTGTTACTTTATTTTTTTGATGTTCCTCCTATTTCAGTTTTCATAGTCAACCTATTGGTCATTATTGTAGCACAAGTAATAAGAGTGCGGATTGTACTGCCACGCATACAGATGAACATTGGGATATATACTAGAAAAGTTGTCTTTCCAACTATTGGTACATTTTTCATTTGTAATATTCTACCATACACGGAACGTTTATTTCTATATCAAAATATTTATTCATCACTTATTAGTGTAGGAACAAGTGTTGTATATTCTATAATTGCAATATTTTTTATCGGTTGCGATAAAGAAGAGCGTTATTATCTATTAACAAAATTGCACGTGCTCTATGGCAAATATTTCAGAAGGGTATAAGGTATCTATAATTGTTCCTGTTTACAACGCCGAAGCGTTTGTCGGTCGCTGCATTGAGAGTATTCTTGGTCAGCAATATAGCAACTTTGAACTTATACTCATAGATGACGGGAGTAGTGATAGGTCGTTGGAGATATGCCAAAATTATAGCGATTCAAGGATTCTAATTATTACTCACGATTCAAACAAAGGTGTGAGCGAAGCTCGTAATACAGGAATAGAAGCGGCACGAGGGAAATGGCTGGCATTTGTAGATGCAGACGATACGGTTTCTTCCGATTGGTTGTCAGGATTCACCGATTATAATGGCGATGCCGATTTAATTACCCATCCGGTAGTGCTAAAAGAGAATGGTAAAGAAAGCTATACGATGTATCATGATGCTACCGGGAAAAGTATCGAACAAAATATTTTTGAATTGTACAAAAGTCACTTATTAGGTTTTGTATGGAGTATGTTTCTTAATAGAAATTTTATTCTGAAACACAATCTGTTATTTAACAATCGGCTACAAGCAATAGAAGACCTTGAGTTTATGTCGCGTTTTGTTGCAAATACGACAAGCATGGATAGTTTTAATCTTGGGTACTACAAATATACGTTTCCTCATTGTAAAAAGACTTATGGTAAAATTAATAATGTATATTTCCGAATCTATACAAATATGAGTAATATATTTAAAACGCCCAAAATCAGAAAACAATTTACGGAAGATATTGCATCCAATATGATTTGGTATATATTACAAGCATATTCGTGGCATGAAATAGATATCGCAAATAATCACATCAATTATTATCGTAGAGAAGTGGAAACTCCATATATGTTAAAATCAGGGGGTAAGCTTTTTGTAGTATGTAATATTTTAATAAAATTAAATGCTATATGCTTATTACAATATATTGCAAAAAAACATGTTACAAAAATGAATGCATTAGGATTTGAATATATAAAGTTTGATAATGAATAATGTCGGCATATAAGGAGTGGAGAATTGATATGAAAAAAATAAAAGCACATTGGTGCTATTTTGACAATTTTGGGGATGCAATAAATCCTTATTTATTATCAAAATTATCAGGTTTAAGAGTTTGTTATCGTAATTATAAGAATCCTAATTATTTACAGGAATTCAAGCGTATTATTCATAGTTTTATAAACAGAAAAAAATACGATTTTAATAGACTTCGACCTTATAATGCAAATGAGCAGGTCCTTTTATGTATAGGCTCTATATTATCACGCTGTAGAAAGAATTTCATTATATGGGGAGCTGGCTTTATGAATAACGATGAAAAAACTATTGAATGTGGTAAAATTTGTGCTATACGTGGTAATTTTTCTGCACGTAAATTAGGACTAAACATAAAAAATGCAGATGTAGCTATTGGAGACCCTGCGATTTTACTTCCATTGGTATATAAACCTCAAATTAAAAAGAAATACAAAATAGGTATTATACCCCATATAAGAGATTATAAATATGCAAAAAAGAAATATTGCAATTATCATATAATTAATATCGCAACTTCCGATATCGAATCCGTTATTAATGAAATTCTCGAATGTGAAATTATATTCTCATCATCTTTACATGGTATTATCGTTTCACATGCTTATGGAATACCTGCTTTGTGGATTAAATTAGGCGATATTAATACGGATGGGATTAAATTTCAAGATTATTTTGACTCTGTCGGTATTGATGAATATGATAGCAATATGCTCAATATAGATGGTATAATTGATGTTAATTATGAAGAATACCCTGAAGAAATGAAAAAGAGTATGTTACCAACATGCGATTTGACTATTTTGCAAAAAAATCTACTTCTAACAGCACCATTTCTGCTACGAGAGAAATATAAGCATTGGATCTATAATCTGTAAATTAAAGACTTTATCCTAACACTATAATTATGTTCTATAATATTACAATAATTGCGCTTAAAATACTCAGAAAGATATTCAGAAGGGACATAAAACCTACTAATTGTCATGTTGAATTTGCAGATCAGATTGCTAATGATTTGATAGCAGGCTTTATACGTAAAAATAGATGTGGGATGATCTCTAAATTTGGATCGATCGAGTTAGGACAGGTCGTTACAGAAAAAATCCACTTGAAAGGAATCGATTTTAATGATATATATCATCATATCCGAGGAGAAATTTCTGTAGATTTTCATGAAAGACAAGGTATACTCTGCAAAAATGCAGGTGTGTTTCCTATTAAAGATGAGATTGTACATAAATTTTGTCTACAAGTCATAAAGGATTGCCAAAATATAGATATATTAGGCTCATATCTTTGGGAAGAAGAATACTTATCAGAGGAACTTATATCTTGTAAAAGAGTAAATTTAGAAGCCTTTTATGCTCCATTCTTATGGGATAAGCCATGGAGTTTGGAATTAAGGAATAAGCGAGTTTTGATAATATCTCCTTTTGTGGATTCCATTCAGCAACAATATATGCGCCGCAAACTAATTTGGGGCAGTAAGAATGTTATTCCTGATTTCTCAGAACTTCTATTTATCAAGGCTGTGCAGTCACAGGCATTTGAAAACACTAATTTTTCTGATTGGTTTGAAGCATTAGATTATATGAAGAATGAGATTGATAAACTAATAGATGATTTTGATGTTGCCCTTATCGGTTGCGGAGCATACGGAATGAGTCTGGCAGCATATGTAAAAACAAAAGGTAAGTTATCGATTCATTTGGGCGGTTGGCTCCAGTTCCTTTTTGGTATTTACGGGAATAGGTGGATAAAAGACCAACCTGAATATGCTCGATTCATTAATGATGCATGGGTTAGGCCAAATGAGAATGAAAAGATAAGCAATTCCAATATTGTAGAAAATGGTTGTTATTGGTAAACATAATGAGCAAATCGACATACTTAATAATATCGGGGCTGCTGAGTTTTAATTTTCTGAGAAATGGATTATTCCCATTTTTCACATCTGATATCTTATTTGTATTGATGCTTGTCTGGAGTATATTTGGATGGATATATTACAGTCGAGTGAACAGTCCGATTTATAACAAGAATATTTATTGGGCATTGGGCATCTTGGCATTATTCTTTCTCAGTTCCTTAACTCCTTTTTTCCGCTACAATCAGAATATAGTATCTACCTTTATTGCAATGCGGACTAATGTTCTAATCATCTATTTGATTACGCTATCAAAAATATATCCATCGGAAGATGAATTATTTCAATCGTTTAGATTCTTAGGATTATTGGCAGTTGGAATGGCAGTGTTGGTCTTCATCTTTCCACATTGGTTTGTAGATATGGATTCTCTCAAAAGGCTTTTAGCAAGGCAGAGTAACGGCAGTACGGACCTGTTGGTTATATGGCCAGGAAGTACATGTGCCATCTTGTATTTTTATATACTGCTGCAGAAGATGAGACAAGAGCAGACAACCCAACAGATATTCTGGTGTACGCTGTTTATGGCATACATTTTTCTGATGCAAAACCGCAGTACGTTAATTTGCGCATTATTCTTTTACGTATATACTTTCATAAAAACAGATATCCGATATAAGTCATGGATAATTGTAGGAAGTTGTCTCATTGTCGGCACCTATTTATTCAATATACTATCGGGACTCATTGAGGAGACACAATCACAATTATCCGACACCAAGTATAACCGTTGGCAAGCGATATATTTTTTCCTTATGGAACAAAATAATAACCTATATACTATTTTATTTGGTAATGGCGTACCGTGTAAAGGTTCTGCTTATCTCTATTATATTATGCAGGCACAGGTAAAGCGATTGGCTTTTATTTCAGACATAGGCCTGTTAGGCTCATTTTTTTACTATGGTTTGGTAATGATGGGGTGTATATATAGCTTCATATTGAGAGGGATTACTCATGTTAGGACAATTCCACGATTTCTGCGATATTACAGTTGGTGGTTACTATTGATACCTACGATACAAGGATTTGGACTGGGAGATTTCTCAATGATACGTTACAGTTTAATCTTTTATATGATAATATATTACGAACATCAAAATGGATGTGTCAATAATAATAGTGAATTACAATACTCGTGAAGTTACACAGAATTGTATTGAAAGTATTTTTCAGCATACGAAAGGTATAGATTTTGAGGTGATTCTGGTAGATAACGCTTCCACGGATGGGTCTATAGAACTTTTTGAGAAAGATACACGGTTGAAATTTATAGAGAGTGGTAAGAATCTAGGGTTTGGCAAAGCAAACAATTTAGGATATACGTATAGTAAAGGGAAATATATATTTCTGTTAAATTCAGATACCATTCTCTTGAATAATGCGGTAAAAGAGTTTTTCGAGATCCATGAGAAAATGCCTATGAATGTTGCTTGTCTTGGATGTGTATTGAAGGCTGCTGATGGAATGACGGAAAATAATTCATATGGCACATTTCCGTCGATAAGCCAAACTTTGCGAAGTGTTCTATCGCTGTACTTCAGACATGCTCCCCACGAAAAGACGGCAGTGTCTGATGCCGATAATTTTAAGGTTGATTATGTGATAGGTGCAGACCTGTTTATCCGACGGAATGTGATTGATCACATGCACCTATTCGATCCCGATTTCTTTATGTATTTTGAGGAATCTGAAATGCAATACAGATATTCACGAGCCGGATATGAATCGAGAATTATCCATACACCATCTATCATACATTTAGAGTGTGTATCGATAAATGGCAGTCGTAAGATGCCATCCTTGAAACAGCGTTTGATGTATTTTGAAAGTATGTTTTTATACATGCGGAAGCGATACAATATGCTGCAATACCTTTTTTTTAGAGTTGTTGTCTTATTGTATATACCAACTTTTCTCAAAATAAAGAAAGATGGTTGGAACAAAATATTAAAACTTTTTATTTGCAAAAAATGAATAGTATAATTAGGCATCTGAAAATCTACAAAAAAGATGTTTCACAGACAGGAATATCCATTGCGTTGATAAATATATTATGGTTTGTTCGTAAATACATTCCCAAAAACCTTTTCTCTTCGCTAATGAGGAAAAAGCATTGGCTTTTGGAACGAAAGATTGCAGATGTTGTTGAGGCTGTTTCTGCCTTGCCAATGCCTGTGGTACGACAAAAGCATATCTTTGAAAAGTCTCCTATATGGTTTTGCTGGTTACAGGGACAAGATAATCTTTTGCCGATAACACAAATGTGTCTGAATAGCATCCGGAAAAACTGTAACAATCATCCGGTTGTGTTTATAGACCTCCAAACCTATAAAGATTATATTGCTTTGCCTGCGAATATCGTGCGATTGTTTGAAGCCAGTAAGATAGGCTATGCACACTTTGCGGATATTATTAGGACGTGTTTACTGTATCATTATGGCGGATGTTGGATTGATTCAACGATTTTGGTAACAAAGGAATTAGACGAAACTCTGTTTCAGTCTATTTTTTATAGTGTTAAGCTATCTCCTGACTCATTTTTCGTATCAAGAGCAAGATGGTCAAACTTTTTCTTGGCTTGTCAAGCTGGAAATCCAATAATGGGTCATACATTAGCATTATTCTATAAATATTTGACTATAAAGGATTATTTTATAGACTACTTTATGATGGATTATTTAATGGATATGGTGATTCGGGAGAATGTAACATTGGAAAACCAGATAGAAGCAATCCCATATAATAATCCGAATGTTCATCGGCTGAAAAACCATTTGGAAGAGGCTTGTACAACAGAACGTTTGAATAATATAATCGGAGATACCTACATTCACAAATTAAGTTGGAAGAACTGTATGGGAACTCCAAATCCGAATACCATTTATTCTTATTTCTATAATCTATATCGATAATGAAATTGATATATGCAGATACATTCTCCGTTGGGGCGTTTCATGAAACGTTCAATGCGTCTTCTCTTTTGATGTTTGCAGAAATATACCCTCAGATCATTTATCGAGCAACGCAAAGTTCCAAACAAAATGTAGAAAAATTGGTTGGCGATTTACCTCCCAATGTTACATACAAGCCGATATTTCTTTTAGCAGGGTTAGGACATTGGGGAAATTTCTTAAGGTATTTGTCTTCTGCAATTTGGAACGTATTTTTGGTGTTGTTTCAAAAACATGACGAAATTCTCTATTTTAATTATAATTCATTGTGGGCTACAAGAATAGTGAATGCCATTGTGAAGATACGAAAAACGAAAGTTGTCATAACATGTCATGGGGAGTTGGAGTATCTTCAAAACAATATTAAATTGAACGCACCAGCACAAGCTGGACTTAACTTATTTGCCAATTGCCGATGGGATATTGCCGATGGACTATATTTCTGTGTATTAGGAAAGAGCATCTTGACAAATATTCCCCAAATTGTTGAAAAAAGGCATCTTAACAAATTTATTTCATACGAACATTCTTTTATACCTCACCGATTGGAGGGAAAGGCAAAGAAAGACGGGAAGTTTCGTATAGGTACTGTAGGGACTATACGTGAATATAAAGGACTTGATCAGCTTCTTTCTATAGGGAATGCATTAAAAGGAAATCCTAATATTCTATTCTATGCACTGGGGCGTGTAACATGTGATCCAGATTTGCTTACACAGGCTAATGTGCAATTCATTCCCGGTTCTGAGAAAGATTATGTATCGAAAGAAGTGCTTAACCAATATATAGATAGCATGGATAGTCTGATTTTTACCTATCCGACAGATAAGTATAAATTCACGGCAAGCGGTGCACTTTTTGATGCTATCGACAGGGAAAAAATCATACTTTCCTTGCATAATGATTATTTTGATGGAATATATGAACGGATAAACATAGGAAAACAATTTTCTTCTTTGACAGAATTGATTGATTTTTTGCATGGTAACGGTTGGGAGGAACTTGCCGACATCGACTTTAAACATAACAAACAGGAACTTTCCTATAAATCAGTAGCCCAAACGTTAAATATGGAGCTAAAGCAATTAAAATTATTATAGGCAACGCCATGCCTTATACAAAAGGAACGGGAATGAGACTATGACCAATAAAGGATGTAATTATTTGAAGATTATCTTTGATTGCTTCAATCATAGAGGATTGGATTACTGTATCCAAAACGGATATGAAAATATGCCAGACACTTTTCCAACAGACGTGGACATATTTTATCGGCATACTACGGAAAAAGATTTAGATTGGATAGTTAAGGATGCAGCTACACATGCCGGATTACAAGTGATACAGAAAGTGGCAATGGGTTATTACCATTTCGTCTATTGGCTGACACCGGAACTTCCGGAACCGGGATTCCAGCTGGAACTTGATTTCCAATCGGAATTATCTAGACGATCAATGCCGCATTATTATATCCCCAACAAATTATTGGATAGGAAAATTGAATATCGCAGATTTTATATACCGGCCTCCGTCGACGAAATTATTTATACGATACTACGAAGGACGGTAAAGCACAATTTTACAGAAAGGCATTTGGCCGTTATTAAAAAAGATTATTTTTCAAATCAGGTAGAAGTGGATTCTAAATTGCGTGAAGAACTACCTGATGAAATTGTGAATCGCATCGTAGCGTTGTGTAACAGTAATGATGCAGGATGCTTTGAAACGTATTATCCCGCACTAAAGGAGCATGTATGTGCACAATCACGAAAAAATAACACTGTAGGTAAGCGTATTTCCCAATGGTGGTATAACCTAAACCGTATGTTGCCACTGCGATTCTTGCGACCTGCAGGAATGGATATTGCCTTGCTTGCGCCCGATGGTGGAGGCAAGTCTACAATACTCGAAGCTCTGAAAACATATGATATTACTTCTTTTTCGGGTGTGGAACGTAAATATGTCCGCCCGGGTCTGTTTCAAAATATAGGTCAGTATAGGCCAAATGCCAAACCGGAAATGATAGACAACCCCAATCCGCATGGACGTAAGCCGGATGGAACGTTTAAATCGTGGGTGCGGTTTCTTATTTACCTCATTGATTTTACATTGGGATATTATTTAAAGGTCGTTCCCTTAAAATGGCAACGAAAATTAGTCGTATTTGACCGATATTATTACGATTATTACGTTGATATGTATCGTTACCATTATTCATTACCCAATTGGGCACCTCGTTTCTTTGGCTTTCTGATACCACGGCCTGCAATCACTTTTGTTCTTCACGCCCCAGCTGAAGTTATCTATAATAGGAAAAAAGAGTTGACGCTGGAGGAAACAGAACGCCAATGTGAGGCTTATAGGAGGGTGGCAGAACAGACAAAAAATGCAGTGTTGATTAATGTGGACAGGCCAGTGGATGAAATCGTAGACGAAATAATAAAGGCGATAGTAAAAAGAAGATGCGCTTTGACCACAAAGAAACTAAAAAGTTAAGAGTATGGCAACAACGAAAAGAATCGAATTCATAGATTTGGCAAAAGGAATCTGTATCATCTTAGTAGTAATTGGGCACTGTGGTGTGTCGCATGATATACCTGGTTATGAAATGGTTCGGATGCCGCTGTATTTTATATTATCGGGACTGTTTTTCAAAGGCTATGGAGGGTTTAAAAAACTGTTTGTTAAGAAAATGAACAAGCTCCTTATTCCATTCCTCTTCTTCTACCTGTTGGGATGTGCGTGCTATTATACACTTAAATGGATAGCTCCTGGTTTGTTGGTGACAAGTGCGGGGGGAATTCTCGATCTGTTCAACAACAGGCAGTACTTCAATGGTCCGATTTGGTTCTTATTATGCTTGTTTTGGTGCAATCTCATCTTCGGCATCATTTCGCTCCATGTCCACTCCGAGGCATTGCGAATAATCATCGTATGTGTACTTGGAACTGTGGGATACTGGCTTGGCTATTACGGAACTTTCGTGCCGCTGTTCGTTGATGTGGCTCTTACAGCTTTACCGTTCTTCATATTCGGCTATTACCTAAAGCGTTCCAACCTACTTTATCCCAACAGTCTTGACCGTTATAATTTGCTGTTTGCATTCCTTCTGTGGGGAATCTCTTATTTACTATACCGCAACACCAATCATCATCTTTCTTTGCACTACAATGAGATTTCGGGGTTGGCTACATACGTTATTTCTATCGTTTCGGTGATGTCTATCCTCTACTTCTGCAAGTATGTTAAGCGGATACCTCTCGTGTCATACATAGGGCGATATTCTATTGTCTTGCTGTGTGTTCATCATCTAATATACCGTCCGTTGAATGTCGTTTTAACAAAAGTCGGAATTACCCCCCCGGTTTGTTAATTTACGTTGCGATGGTAACACTTGTTTTGTCTGCTCTATGCATTCCGATTTTTGTCCGTTACTTGCCGTGGTTTGTTGCACAAAAGGATTTGATAATCAAAGACAAATAGTTTATGATAAGACTCGGTTTAAAAATATTGCGTGAACAGATGGAATCTGTGTGTAAGCTAATTATTATTGTCAAGCGACGGATGATGGGGCATCTGGTGAAAGTCCGGTATTTTTCATTTACATACATGGTGTGGAGCATGGTATGGGAGATAGCCTTGCATATAAAAAGATTAAATCGTATGGCAATTTGGGCAGAGAACGCGAAAGAAAGATACATAGAAAAATACATTTATCGCAATTACGCCACGATTATCGATCGTTACAAGAATGGTTATTTCGAGGATTTGGAGGCTGTGACAAACTATCCTATATGGGTATATTGGCATCAAGGCCTTGATTTTACCCCCCCCCTAGTATTAAGTTCTGTTAATCAACTAAAAGGGCAAAATACAAATCTCATCTTTTTGGATAAGGAGAGTTTGTCGCGATACATAACTTTGCCTGTTTGGGTTGAAGAAAAGAGAGAACGAAATATGATAGGGTTGGCTCATTACGCAGATATTGTCAGGGTATCTCTGCTTGCTGCCTATGGCGGTATTTGGATCGATGCAACAAGCTGGTGTAATGAACCTATTCCTGAAAGAATCAAATCAATATCTTTTTATACACGAAAAGGAGGTTATAATGCCAATATGCCTCTTTTTGCAAAAGGAAGGTGGACTTCATGGTGTTTGGGTACAAATAAAATAGGATACCCTTTATTCTGTTTTATTAGAGACATGTTTTATGAATACGCCAAACGTGAAGAGTGCTGGATTGACTATCTATTATTAGATAAATTGATCTCCATCGGTTTGAAAGAGATACCTAAAGTTCAAAATGATTATAATGACTTATTTATCGACAATGAAAATAGCTTTGGGCTATGGCCCAAAATGGGATTACCTTTTGATGAAAAGGTAATGGAGAGCTTGTCAAATAACACATGGCTTTTTAAGGGGTCTTACAAAAAAACATTCCCTGAGACATCGTTAGGCAAGCCCACATTTTTTGCCATGTGGCTAAGCGGTAAACTAAACAGTTTTAGGAACTAATCATAGCAAAAAGGTAAAATGGCCTTTGATTTAAGCAGTTATGAATCAATTGAAGATCTTTATCTCTGCCTACGCTTGTGAACCGGGCTTAGGCAGTGAAATCGGTGTGGGCTGGCACTGGGTATTGGAGATGTCGAAGTACTTCGAACTGTGGGTGCTGACACGCGAAAGCAACCACCATACCATCGAGCCGTGGATAGCAGAGCATCCTGAATACAGCGGCATCCATTTTCTTTATTACGACTGGCCCCAATGGGCAAGATTCTGGAAGAAGGGGTTGCGTGGGGTACGTACCTACTATAATCTGTGGCAGATGTGTACCAACGGAATTGTGAAACGTACCATGCAGGAGAATGATATTCGGATTTTTCATCATCTGACCTACGGCAATGTATTATGGAAAGTAAGCAGCTACGGACAGAAACAGTTCTTTGTCTGGGGACCGGTGGGAGGATTGGAAAGCATTCCCGCTGAATATTCGCGACATTACGACAGGAAATCACAACTGATTGAAAAAGTCCGTAGAATCGTGACTTCAATGGCAGTATGGAACAGGGGATTCCGAAAGCGTTGCAAACAAGCGAACTTGATTCTTTGCAAAACGGGAATAACACGTGATTTGATTCCACAAAAACAAGCGGACAAGGCTTTGCTTTTCACGGATGTGGCGGCAGACATTTCTTGTGCATCCGGTTTGGACAAGAAAGCAGAACAGGATGTGACTGAATTTATCACAGTAGGCCATTTGGATGCATGGCGTGGATTTGACCTCATTATAGAAGCGTTGCCGGAAGTGATTACCCAAAATTCAAAGATTCATTTGACAATCGTAGGAAACGGACCGGACAAGGCCCGCTTGGAACGGTTGGTGAAAAAATATGCTTTGGAATCTTTCGTGACATTGGCAGGCAAGGTATCCATGAATATCTACAGGGACTTGATGAGGAATGCGGATGTGGTGGTAAATGCCGCTTTAAAAGAAGGAGCTGTAACGGTGTCGTTTGACAGTATGGCAATGGGGAAACCGTTGATTTGTTTGGATACGACCGGCTATACCCGTTATTTTACCAATGACTATGCGATACTGATTCCGCGAAAAGGACGAACGGAAGTTATTCAGCATTTAGAAGAAGCCATGCTGAGAATGACCCAAACGGAAGAACAGGAGAGGCTTGGAAGAAAAGCGCAAGAGGTTTCTGAAAGGTTCTCATGGGAGAATCATGGGAAGGAAATCCGGGATGCGATACTGAAAGCATATACTTCTTAGGGGAAGAATTCATCCCGTGCAAAGTATGATTTGGAATCCAAAGGAATTTTTATCGAACGGGCTTTTGGATGGATTGGATAAAAATTAGACCATGAATCTGTTTGGCTTACTTACCGAAGTGCTGTCAATATGGGAGGACAGCCCCTCTTTCTATCGCATAGAGAATAATGACGGTAAGGTGTGGCTCATGCCTGTAAGCAAATTACGCACTGCCATGAACCTTTACCAACCCAGTGGGTATAAGGGAAAGTTGCTGAAACGTTGGTTTCCCGTGGTGCATCGCTTACCATTGCTGAAACAGAATCTGCATATCGAAACGACAAGGTGTAGCCTTGCCGATGACCTATACGAGAAACTCTGCCAATTATTCCATACTGACCGACTGGAATTTGCCGTGTTTTGCGGTACGCCGTGCGTACACCAAAAACTTACCATTCAACTTAGTATCGGTTCAAAAATTCTTGGTTATTGCAAAGTAAGCGATTATTCAGAGGTTACCGAATTATTTGAACGTGAGAACATTTTCTTGAAGCAATTGGAACATTTTGGCATCAATAGCGTGCCAAGGATTGTTTTTTCGGGAGAATGGCGCAGTGGCATTCACCTGTTGGTGCAGACAACCTGCAAAACGAATCATTCACAGGTTGTACATCAATGGGGACGACTGCATGAAGAGTTTTTGCATCGTATCTATATCCAAACGAAACAGAAATTACTGTTTGAGGAAACAGACTATTATCACACGTTATCTGATTTAAGCCAGCACCTTGATTGGATTCTTTCGGAAGAATTAAAATCCATTGTAAGTGCCGCCATAGATAAAGTCTGTCAAACGAATAGTGGCAAAATGGTGGAATATGGTGTATATCATGCCGACTTCACTCCATGGAACATGTTCGTTGAAAAAGGGGCGTTGTTCGTATTCGATTGGGAATATGCCCGAATGGCCTACCCTCTTATGTTGGACAGGTATCACTTCTTCACGCAGACGGCTATTTTTGAGAAACATTGGCAAGCTGACGAAATAATAACTTTTCTCCAATCTCAGGAAGGAAAAGATTTTAATAGAGAAGATTACACACTTTATCTGCTGGATATGATTGCCCGGTTTACTATACGTGAAAAGGGGCAGATAAAAGGAGACATAGCCCGCTCCATGACAATATGGGGCGAGTTGCTGAAATATTTGAATCAATAAATGAAACACATTGTCTGCTTTCACCTTTTCAACGATTACAGCGGTAGCCCCAAGGTGTTGAAAATGGTGCTGGAAGGTATGCTCAGGAAGGGGTATCGGATAGATCTGGTATCATCCAAAGGCGGTGTCTTGGATGAATTGCTCCATTACAAGAACTTGCGAAAGCATTCTTATCCTTATCGGTTTTCCAATAATTCCACGATTACCATGCTTCGGTATTGTGCGGTACAGCTATATACTTTTCTGTTGGCTTTCCGTTGGTTGTTCCAAAAGGACGTGGTATTCTATATCAATACGTTGTTGCCCGTAGGTCCTGCGCTGGCCGGGAGGTTGATGGGGAAACGTGTGGTGTACCATTATCATGAGAACGCTTTTGTGAAAGGGGCATTCTACAAGACATTGGCTTTCCTTATGCAGAAACTGGCACACGAAATTATTTGCGTTTCTGCCTATCAAGCCTCTTTCTTACAGCGGAAGAAAGGGGTAACGGTGATTCCGAATGCATTGCCTAAGGAGTTTACGGACAGATTGCATCCCAATCCGGAAACGGCCTTTGAACGCAAAACGGTATTGATGCTCTCTTCCCTAAAGGAATATAAAGGGACAAGGGAATTCATAGAACTGGCAGAAAAACTCCCTCAATATAAGTTTGTGTTGGTGATAAATGACACCGAAGAAAACATAAACAATTATTTGACAACCAACAATTTGCATAATTTAACATTAACAGGGGGGGGGTAAATCTGACGATTTATCCACGCCAAGCGGATGTCACCTCTTTTTATAACACAGCTACCATCGTAATCGTATTGACCAACCCACGGCAAGCGGTAGAGACATTCGGACTGACGGCATTGGAAGCCATGAGTGCCGGTTTGCCGGTAATCGTGCCGACACAAGGAGGGATAGCGGAGATGGTGGAAGATGGCAATAACGGATACAAGATAGATGTACAGGAATTGGATGCCGTTGGCAAACACATTTGCGTATTGTTGGACAATAAAGAGTTGTACATCCGTATGGCAAACAACGCATTACTGTTTTCTGCCGGTTTTGACAGCGAGAAGGTTGTCACGAAATTAACCCCAATAATAAAGATTTGAGCATGGATAATTTGCAAATCATTTCCCGCCAGAATGATGTGACCCCATTCTATAACGAAGCCTCCATTGTACTTAATCTTTCCGACAAACAACGGTTTGTGGAGACATTCGGCTTGACGGCATTGGAAGCGATGAGTGCCGGACTGCCGGTAATTGTACCGACGGAAGGAGGAATAGCCGAAATTGTGGAAGACGGGGCGAACGGATATAAGATAGATGTGCAGGATTTAGATAGAATCGATTGTATGATAGAAGAGATATTCCAAGATAAAGATCATTACATTCGTATGGCCAACGAGGCAAATCAAGTTTCTTTAGGTTTTAAAGAGTCTGTAATGATTGAGAAAATCCTCACGATTTTAAACAGATAGGCAATGGTAATCGAGAAAAACACAAATGAAGCGAATCTTCTACAACTGGCTGAAGATTTTAAGAATGGGAAAAGGATGGTGCTATTTCTTGGTGCCGGAATAAATCTTGGTGATAGAACCTGTATTGAAGGCTGCAAAGAAATAGACTTGAGTTGGAATGGGCTGTTGAACGGACTATTTTCAGAAGCCTTTTCATTACTTTCTATCGGGAAAGGATTGTCTTCTGAAGACAGATATATTATGCAGAATTTGATTTGTGATCCGAATAAGAAAGAGGCATTGAAAGGATTCTCGGAAGAAAGTTGGGAATGCTTGCGCTCATATGCATCTTTTGAATTCCCGCCATTAGTGCAAGCTTCCATTATCAAGTCTGTCCTAGGGAATAACTACATTGATTCCATACGAAAGCACTTGTACCAACAATGTGACAAATATATAATGCGAAAGATATTCTTGAAATACTACGGACTAAACTCAAATCTTTCCGGTACGGGCAAGAGTAGACCTTTTTATTCTTTGTATCAATTGGCTCGGTTGATAATCTTGCATCATCCGATTATAGCAGTGGTTACCTATAATTTTGATAAGTTCCTTACGATAGCCATTGATATATTAAGGGAAAACAAGGAGGAGTTCTTTACTGAAAAAGAAATGGAGAGGGTTCGTCAGGATAGAACGGTGGAAGATGTATTTGGATCTTATAGCCATTCTTCACAAGAAAAGGATGTACTACCCATTTACCATATACATGGTCTGATACCGCCGTATAATGAATACCTTCCCGTGAAAGACAATGAAATCGTGTTGTCTATGGAAGAATTCTATGAGAACACCCAGAACGTGTATTCCTGGCAGACTGCGACCCAGCTACATTTTTTATGCCATTTCACTTGCTTGTTCTTGGGCTCGTCCCTGACAGACATCAATACGCAACGAATGATTCATTATGCAAGCAAGATTGGTAACGATGATAAGATATACTATTTGCATGCCGTCTCGAAAAGCATGAAAGAAAAATTAAGCGAGAAAGAATACATGAGTTATCTTGGTCTAATGAACCTTAAGGACACGTTCTATACACAATATGGGCTTACTCCTATTTTTGACAGGAACGGGTATAACCATTTATATGATACGATTTTAAATTTTGTACTATGAAGCAGTATGATAATATACAAAAAATCTCAACAGGAATTAGCGGGTTGGATAAAATCCTGTTGGGTGGCTTACAATTGCCTATGTATAGTTCTAGTGTATCCCGAAACAATAAAACGCAAGGCATAATCATTACACTAAAGGGTTGTAAAGGCACTGACAAAACAATGCTTGCCATGCAAGTCATGCATGGTATAACCAAATCATTAAGGCGTTACAATGGTGAGGATGCTTTATTGGCTCCGGCCTTCTACTCTTTGGATAAGACGCATGATCAACTAAACGATATCCTTCTGGATTTTATCATCTCCCAGTGTACACGAAAGATGATCAAGCTCAAACAAGATTTGCGTAAGGATTCCCAATATAATAACAGCTTGTTTGCGGACATCATATTTAAAACCGACCAGAAAGTATATACCAGTCAGGAACAGTGTGATAACACACCGCTACTACCGGATGACCTTTGTGCCCGTATTGATAAATATATCTCTGAAGGTATTGTCTTTTACAATATCCGTACGAACTCGTTGCATTTTAGGACAGCACAGTCGAAAGACACCCAAACCAATATGCTGTTTGAAAGAAAGTATAATCTTATTCATCAATATCTCAGTGATGTAAACCGATTTTCCGGTGACTATACCAAAATAGATGATTTCCGGAATGATTTCTTTGACGTGGAATTCAATTCCACAGAAGCGGACGATGTCCACGATAATTTTATCTATACCAGAACACCTGCCCATAGACTAACTCAAATAATATCAAAAATTCAAGAACGACAAAATAAGGGAAAGGACGAAAAAGAGACAAGAATAATCCCCTGTACGGTAATAGATGGCATTTCACAAGTCAGGAAACAAGAATTGGAAGGCTTCGAGATCTCTTCCATCGAACGTTTGCTCCGCGACACATCCTTGGTCTCCGTCATTGTCATAGATGACGTGGAGGAGGACATGTTTCATTCCGACATATCCATAGAAATGCGAAGAGTGGAGAATGATGAGGTAAATTATACAACCCATCAATTGCGAGTAAACAAGAGTGTCTTTCAAATGACCGCATACGGTTGGCATCAATATAAGAAGCGGGATTATGGTATAGAGGTATATCCCAGTTCTCATTTGTTGCTTCATCAAAAGCGATATTTACCACAATCCATCATAAATACCAAAAATGGAATCCTGGACCGAAACTATTTGCAATATCTGGATTTCAGCAAAGATTGTGATGAAAAGGAGCAGTATGTGGATTATGATAAAGGAAGAGTGACTGAGGAATACAACAGACTAAGATATTTATATGTGAGCCGTTTTTATAAAGCCCTGTCAACGCCGGATGATGTATTAGGCTATCTACTTGCTCAAAAGAATACAGCTCCTGATGGGAAAACAATAGCCATTATTGGCTATCCTAATACATTTAAACGATTCTTGGCGATAGGAAGTAGTTTTTGTGCGGCAAGAAAGGGTTGCCATACACTTTTTCTTACATTTGACCGGCTTTCGTCCAACCTGTTACAACAGATGCAATGTCCCGCGTTCGCTTCAATGGAAAAGACATTGCCTTGTGTTGAGGGGATAACTGACGAACAGGATGAAAAGATTGTCAACTATACCAGTGTCGGTACCGGACAATGCTCCCTATCCTGCCCATATAATTGTTCGCTAAAGAAATGTAAACGATGTTATGATTATCTTCATGTATTTAACGTAAATATGGGTTGCATTTCAGCAGATGAACTGTTATATTATCTGGAAGAGCAGTTGGAAATCTATTTTGATAAACAAGGTAGTAAAATTAAGCGGATCATTTTTGATGATTTGCAAAAAGTAGACTTTTGTTTCCCTCTGTTGAAAAGCAACGACCTGTTCTTTGCCGCATTAAAAAACTTTTGCCAGAAGAAGGGTGTTGACTTGATGATTCTTTGTGATAAGAAAGCCGGACTGGTAGATGAATTGATCTCTCTGTCTGAAAATGTAATATGCATGTGTAGGGATAAAGACCCTCGTAAAGTTACCTTTTTAATTGAAAAGTTTGCTGGCAATATTCTTCCCAGTCAAATTTATGAAATCACTACAACCCATATATATGATTTATTTGAATGTGATTTTTCGAATTGTCGATTAACAGTTCCGGACAACATCGAAGAAATCGGCTCGATGACCGATTTTTGGAATGATTCTTGGAAAGATGGTTGCCATTAAAGAAAACCATATGGGAAATGTCCCCCAAAAAGAATCTTCTGAGGAATGAGCTGCCGTGTTCAAAATGCGGTTAAAACGATTCTGATTACACGGACAGGATATGGCTTTCCTATTCGTTTCTGCTATTTCCATTTTGCTATGGTCCTTTAGAAATTTTATTGAGGTAATGTATAGGAGGATATTTGTTAGTAAAAACGACTTTCATCAAACGCTTACTATCGAACGACTCTATTAGAACTGGTAGAAAATAATTTTATTGGCATGAATTCGATTTTTGTTTATTTGTTTACCCTTTGGGCTATTCCGCATTCTTTCTTTATATCAAGAATACTTTTATCCACGCAGGCAGATGATAATGTTACCCTGAAATATCAACAGTTTGTCCGTGAAGAAGCAAAAGAACACAGGCTGTTCCTTGAAAATTCCTTTGATAAATTGCTCCTGCTTATTTCAGGCGGAACATTTCTATTCGGTACCATTCTCACATGGATGAACTACAGAACAAGGGATGACATTACAACAGCAGTGAATAAAAAATTCAACGAGCAAATTGAAGCACTCTTAGGGACAAAATTCGATGAACTGCGAACTAATTTGGATTATCAGGATAGTGAGCTAAAAAAGAAATTAGAAACCGCAGACAGATTGATTTTAGAATTGTCCGCCAAGATTTCTCAAACAACTCTCTCCGGCATTGAAGAAACAGAAATCAGATATTCGCAGAGACATTCTTCTTCGGTAGAATCTGATATCAACCAAATCTTATGGGTTGATGACATGCCTGACAATAACAAACGGATAATAAATATGTTTTCACAGGACCATGTTTTTTTTGATCTTGCGAGAACTACAGTTGAAGCGACTAAGAAACTTGCAAAAAATGATTATATAATGATAATTTCAGACATGAAAAGGGATAATTCTCCAGATGAGGGGTTAAAGCTTCTCAAATTGAGAAATGAAAAATATCCCACAGTTCCATTTGTCATTTATTCGTCTTCCAGCTCTTTAGCGGGTTATGCTCATACGGCAAAGAATGAAGGTGCTACTCTTATTACGACTAAGGTAATCGATCTTTTAGGTTATATTCAGTCTTTAATAGGAAAAACGTAAGTCATTCAATCAGGACTTAAGAAAATATAAGGTCACACAGCGAAGTATTAGCAAAGTGGGAAGATGCGGACGTTTAGGCAACATCCGTTACTATTTTAGCAAAACAGACCAAAAATAAATATGTCTCAATGGCTGGCGGAGTGCCATCGTGAGAACCTTATCGCAAGAATTGAAAGGAGAAAATAGGGATGCAATCGCAAACAACCTGATTTCAATGAAGCGGCAACTAAAAGATATCTATATATAACCTGACTCAGAATCAAATTCTAAATGAAGCAAGTAGCTATCGTGGGCATACAAGGCGTGCCCGCAAAATATGGCGGCTTCGAGACTTTGGTGGAGAACATTATCGGTGATAACAGTTCTCCGGAAGTTCGTTACACCGTCTTTTGCAGTGGCAAGGATTATGCCACCCGTCTGAATACTTATAAGAATGTCCGACTGAAATACATTCCTTTGTTCCATGCAAACGGAGTGCAAAGTACACCTTATGACATTCTTTCAATGCTGAAATGTTTGCATGGATACGATACAGTGGTGATATTGGGTGTAAGCGGATGTATTTTCCTGCCGGTATTTCGGTTACTGTTTCGCAAGCGTTTGGTGGCAAACATCGACGGACTGGAACATCGGCGTGCCAAATGGGGCAAATTCACCAAATGGTTCCTGCGTACCAGCGAGGCAATGGCTGTCCGCTATGCCGATGTGGTGATTGCCGACAACAAGGGTATTCAGGATTATGTGAGGGAGACCTATCATAAAGAAGCGGTTTTGATAGCCTACGGAGGAGACCAGGTACTGAGAAATATATCAGAAGAACGGCAGATGGAAATCCTGCGGAAATACGGGGTGACACCGGGCAACTATGCAGTCAGCGTATGCCGGATAGAGCCGGAGAACAACAGCCATGTAATTTGTGAGGCATTTGCCTCCAGCGGGAAAGATATTGTGTTCGTGGGTAACTGGGAACGGAGCGAATATAGCCGTGGATTAAAACAGAAATACGCTGAATACTGCAATATACGAATGGTGAATGCGGTATATGACTTGGACGAGTTGTATGCGCTGCGTAATTGGTGCTGTTGCTATGTTCATGGGCATAGTGCGGGCGGTACCAATCCCTCTTTGGTGGAGGCGATGTTTTTCGGGAAGCCGGTTCTGGCGTATGATGTGGTATATAACCGGGAAACGACTGGGAATAAAGCCTGTTACTTCAAGACTGCGGATGAATTGACGGAACTACTGAACCGGAATACACCGGACGGTACGCCGATGAAAGAGATAGCCATGAGGCGATATACATGGAAATACATTGCGGAACAATATGAAATATTGTACTAAAGAAATATATAAGAATAAAAAAGATTGACAATGAGGAGAAAACGGTATTGGGGGGTGGTTGTATTGCTGTTGCTGCCGGCTTTAAAAGCTTTGTCGCAGGCACCGGTCAGTCCCAAAGTGGAATTGTTTGCAGGGGCGGAATTGCATTATCGGGATATCTTCTACACGAAGATGTACGAGGTTTTGGTGAACCTGACTCCCGGTCTGAAATGGCACATCGGCAACCGGTGGCAATTGGCCGGTCAGGCCATAATCCCCGTTTATAATGATTATGGGGATCGGTATAAGAAGGTACGCCTGAGTATGGCAGTGCTGTCTAAGGAATGGGACTGGAACGGTTCGCAATTCTTGAAAGTGAGCGGTGGACTGTTTGGACGGGAACGCTATGGGCTGGATGTGAAATGGATGTATCCGATTAACAGATGTCTGGCTTTGGACGCACAAGTGGGTGTGACGGGCTTCTGCTCGATGGCTGTAGATTGGGAATGCAGCAAGATGGAGCGAGTGACGGGACAAGCCGGAGTGAACGTCTATCTGGAAAAGGTGAATACGGAATTCCGGCTGTACGGTGGTCGGTATCTTTATGAGGATTATGGCGTGACGGCCGAAGCCATGCGTCATTTCAAGCACTGTACGGTAGGTCTGTATGCCCAATACAGTGACCAAGGCAAGGAGAACGGAGGTTTCAAGGTCATCATGATGATTCCACCCTACAAGCGGAAAGCCCGTAAGGTGATGGTACGTCCGGCTTCCAATTTCAGGCTGACTTACGACATTCAGGGACAACCATACGCTGTGAAGATGTATACCACTGATCCGGAAGAAAATGAACGTGAAGGGCATTACGACCGCAACCGTCTGCAATGGGGTGCCAATCGGATGGAACCGGACTTCACCAACAAGGAAGGAGGCAGACCATGAGACAAATTACAATTCTGCTAATCGGTTGCCTGTTCTTTTTCGGAAGCGGACAACTCTTGCACGCCCAACAATATACGGGCATGAGCGGACTGATCCATGTACCGAGCGGAGAAATGGATGAGGCCGGAGAGGCACGTGTCGGTGCGCATTTTTTGAACAAGGAATTCACGCCGGACAAAGGATTCAATTACGAGGGGAAATACAATACGTTGAGCCATTATCTGAGTGTCACTCCTTTCTCATGGCTGGAAATCGGCTATACTTGTACTTTACAGAAAGGGCGTGCAATCGACAATAAAGGACAGGTCTTGGAAGGCAATCCTAAATTACGCTTCAAGGACCGTTACTTTTCTGTCAAACTGCAACCTTTGAAAGAAGGGAAATGGTGGCCGGCTATAGCCATCGGTGCCAATGATCCATACGGTACGGACAGCAAGGAGGGAACCGGGAAAGAAGGAGAAAGTCCTCAAAATGGGGACGGGAAAAGCCAATACTTTTCTAACTATTACATTGCCGCCACCAAGCATATCGGCTTGAAAGGTCACAGCATTGGCATCCATGTGGCGTACCGCCATTGGAAGCGCGACTATAACAGCAAGTGGAACGGCCCGGTGGGCGGCATTACTTATCAGCCTTCTTTCCAAAAGAATTTGCGCTTGATAGCCGAATACACGGGCGATGACGTGAATGTGGGCTTCGACTGGAAACTGTGGAAGCACTTGCTGATACAATCTTCTTTGCAGAACGGAAAGTATTTTTCGGGAGGGGTATGCTTCTGCATCAACCTGTTGTAAAAGACCGACAATATGGAATATCCCTTGTTGCTTGAATTCCTGGACACCCGGTTGGAAGCTGCCCTCGATCAGGAACGGTTCAACCGGCAGACCATTCACTTGTACCGGTGTGGCGATAGTTGGCTGGCGTTGGAATATTTGGCGTGCCTGCTGGAGGAGCGATTTCATTATAAGGACAAGAACCCGTTGATTTTCCACTTGAGGGACGGAAGGCGTGTGGTGATGGTGGAAATTCCGGCCTCTTATGTAAGGAGGATCACAGCAGGACATGAGGCCGGTCGGCAAGGAACGGGACATATTACGTTGGATGCCGGTCGTCGGGCAAGTGATTATGCAGGATGGAAGGAATGGATTCTGGATGACTGAGAAGGTCCGGAAAACATCTGTCATGAGAGTTATTTATCATTTATAATTAACATTTTAATTCATTTTATTTATGTACAATTTTATGAAGAAAGGGGCTTTCATGCTCCTTGTTGCCTGCCTTGCGATGGGTATGGCAAGTTGTAGTGACGATGACCCCGATTACAGCAATGTAACCCCGCCTACAGTGGCTGTGACACATAGTATCAGCGGACGTGTGACAGGCATCAACGGTGAGGGGCTTTCGGCAACCGTCTCCATGAACGGTACTTCCGCAGCCACCAAAGCGGACGGTACATTCGTATTCGAGAACGTGAAGGCAGGTACTTACACCTTGAAGGCGGAAGCGGATGGCAAGGAGTCCAAAGAGACTTCCGTTACCGTGAGTGACGGGGACAGCAACAATCCGGTGTGGAACGTGGCATTGAGCAATAAAGGAACTGCGATTAACGTAGAGCCGGACGGTTCTGCCAGCGGTGTTGTCACTTCCGAGACATTGAAAGGGAATGAGGATGGAGAGATAGAAATGACATTGACCGCCCCGGCAGGTGCCGTGGAAGCTGGTACGCAAATCATTGTCACTCCCATCTATTCAACGGATGAGGTTGAACAGGCCGCAGTTCGTTCTGCCGTTACGAAAGCGGTTGGAAGTACCTTGCTGATAGGTACGAGAGTCAGCAGTTCCAACGCGTCGGCCGAATTGCAGGAATCTGTGACGTTGGAGTATGACGTGGATCCAAAGATGGCTGAAACCATTACCGCACAGAAATATGTGAACGGAACGTGGGTAGATGCGGAATATACGGTGGAGGGAGGAAAGGTCACGGTTGTGGCTGACCAGTTTGCCTCTTACTCACTGTGGTGCAACGCCACCATCAGCTCATCAAGAACTTCTGAGGCTGTCAGCTTCTCTCCCGACTCATGGGACAACCTGTACGGAAGCGGTGATGTGGCTGTTGCTTCGTCTTCTTATTCCTATAAGATCGGTACGGACATCAGTTCGTCCGGCACGAACAAGATCACAGCTTACCTGATTGAGATCGTGGCACGTGCCGCAGGAGCAGGTGTGACAGAGGCAACAGGTACCTATCCCATCAATGTGACCCTGCCTGTCGGTACGGCCATGAGCATCAGTGGACAGCAGGAGGTGACCACGCTCACCGCATCCGCCTTGGGACGCAACGTATCCGGCAGACAGTACGGGACGGTGTCTGTCATCACCCGGTCTTGGAACCGCCAGCATACGGGTGGAACCAATTGACAGAACCGGTGTAAGATCAGCCTTTCATTCATTCCGATACGGAAGCCCCTGCCTGAACCCGGTTACCGGAGGAGACAGGGGCTTCTTCTATATTTTATCTATCCATTGAATTTATGGAAACAGGGAATATCCCATTGCAGCATAAGGTACTTTTAGGATACATGATATTGGTCGTGGCCGTTTGCGGCATGGTCTCCATCCTTTTATACGAACGGTACCGTATGCGTGTGATAAGAGCGGAGACATCGGAGATACGCCGGATCCGGCATGATATCAATACGGCCCACCGCCATATCACCGAACTTGCCACCGACGGGGAGTCCGTCATTGTCTGGAATGATGCCGACTTCCGGGAGTACCATGAAAAACGCCTGCATACTGACAGCCTGCTGCAAACGTTGAAATCAAGTTGCGGCACGTTTGTCCTGCCCGGACAGATTGATTCCTTATGTCATTTGCTGGAGGCGAAGGAAGAGCATCTGTCCCACATCATGCAGGCCATAGCCCAGCTAGAGGAGGCGGACAGCCTGCTCGCAAACCGTCTTCCCGTTGTCGCCAGGGAAGCGGTCCGCACCCGGACGGTCACCCAGAAGATGAAAGGAGTTGCCGGCTGGATCGGAGGTAAAAAGAGCGTACAGGTTCTCGAACCGTCGAAAGGACTGAGGGAATTGAATGACAGGCTGGTTGCCATGCAGGAGGAACGCAACCGCCGGATAGACGCCTATGCCGACAGCCTGCGCAGGCAGAACAAGACCTTGAACCAGAAGCTGCATATACTTGTCACCCATCTTGACGGACAGGTTCAGGCCGCATTCGTTAGCCGGGAGGAAAGGATCACGGAAGCCGGGGAGCTCTCTTTCAAACTGTTCGCCATCGTGATCGTCTCCGCTTCCGTCCTATTGTCCGTCTCGTTCCTGATCATACGGCATGACATCAGGAAAGAGAGGGAAGGCAGGTCACAGCTCCAGCGGGTAAACAGGGAGAACGGGGAACTGCTGGAAATGCGCAAACAGATCATCCTGACCATCTCGCATGACATACGGGGGCCTTTGGGCAATATCAGCAACTGCGTGGAGCTGGCCTCGGAAACCCGCGAGAAGAGAAAACGGGAGGTGTATCTGGAGAACATCCGCCATTCCTGCTGCCATATACTGAGCCTGGTGAACAACCTGATGGATGTCTATAGGATCAATGAGACCAGGGATACCCGTAATGAGATCCCTTTCCGTTTGGGCAGCCTGCTAGACAACATATCGGAGGAATACGCCCGGAAAGCGGCCGGCCAGGCCCTGCTGTTCGAGAGGTGTCATGAGAATGTCAACAATATCACGGTGAGAGGAGATGCCGACAAGCTGGAACAGATACTGGACAATCTGCTGACAAACGCCATCAAGTTCACCCCGTCCGGTACGGTCCGTTTCCATACCGGATATGCGGAAGGCAGGTTGCATGTGGAGGTAGGCGATACCGGTATCGGCATGGACAGGGAGACACTGGGCCGTGTCTTCCGTCCGTTCGAGCGTGCGGCGCAGGAGATAAACTCTGAGGGGTTCGGTCTGGGGCTCTTTATCACGAAAGGCCTTGTGAAGGTGCTGGACGGAAACATAGACGTGGAGAGCCGGCCGGGCAAGGGCACGATATTCCGCCTGACGTTTCCTCTTCCGGAAACAACGGAGGATCCGGAAACAGAGGAGTTCCAGGTACAGTCCGCCATGGTACTTCCCAAGCGTGTGCTGGTAGTGGATGATGACAGCATCCTTTTGAGAATAACGGAAGACATGCTCGGACGCCACGGCGTGGAATGCACGACCTGCCAGAGCGTAAAAGAGGCGGTTCTCGCGCTCGACCGTCTGGATTACGATCTGGTGTTGACAGACATACAGATGCCCGTGACTGACGGTTTCGGCCTGTTGAAATTGCTGCGCGGTTCGGATATCGGAAATTCCCGTACCATCCCTGTCGCCGTCATGACGGCACGGGGTGACGGTGACTCGGGTGTCTATGCGAGGTCCGGTTTTTGCGGTTGCATACACAAGCCTTTCTCCTCAAAAGGACTGCTGGCCTTTCTTTCCTCCGTAATGGCAGGCAGAGCTGCCGGTGCGTCCCCGTTTGATTATTCCCGTCTGATGGAAAGTACGGACGACCGCCGGCATATGTTCGGGCTTGTCATGAAAGAGTCGGAAAAGGATCTGGCCGAACTGGAAGGGGCAATGGAGGGGATGGACCGTGAGGCCATGCGGAGGACCGTGCACCGGATGGCTCCGGTCTGGGAATTGCTGGGAGCCGGTGACGTGTTGTCGGACTACCGGAAAATCCTGCATGACAAGGCCGCAGGCGACGAGACGGTCAGAGGGCGCACCTTGAGGGTTATGGAGCAGATACGGACACTGATGGATGAGGTGAATAATGAATTAGAGAAAAAGGATGACGGGAATGAAAAAGACCTTACTGGTCGTGGAGGATAACCTGATCCTCTGCGATATTCTTGAGAAATGGCTGCTGAAAGCCGGTTATGGAGTATTGACGGCCACGGATGAGCCTTCGGCACGCCGAAAAATCAAAGGGAACGACGTGGCGCTGGTGCTGACGGATGTCCGCCTCCCCGAAGGGGATGGCATCAGCTTGCTGGAATGGAGCGTGTCCCAAGGGTTACACATCCCTTTTGTGGTGATGACCGAATATGCCTCCATTGCGGATGCGGTGCGTGCCGTCAAATTGGGTGCGAAAGACTACTTGCCCAAGCCTGTCCATGAGGAACAACTGATGGAACTGTTACGGGGATTGGTCGGCCTGCCAGTTTCCGTTCCCCCGAGGAAATCATTCATGAAAAGGTTTAGCGTGGCGGTCCGGGAGACCGAACGGATAGCTTGTCGTGTGGCTCCCCTGGATTGTTCCGTCATGATCCTTGGACCGAATGGTAGCGGAAAAGAATCTGTCGCGCAGTTGATCCAACGGCATAGCGGACGTAAGGACAAGCCTTTTGTGGCGGTGAACTGCGGTTGTATCCGGGGAGAACTCGCCGCATCGGAGTTTTTCGGTCACGTGCAGGGGGCGTTTACCGACGCGAAAAAGGATACCGCCGGCTATTTTGAGGCGGCCCGGGGCGGTACGCTCTTCCTTGACGAGATCGGAAACATGCCTCCTGAAATGCAGACAATGCTACTCAGGGTATTGCAGGAAAGAGTGTATTGTCCGGTGGGCAGCCGCAAAGAACTTGAAGCCGATGTACGGATATTGTCGGCCACCAACGAGGATATGGAGCATGCCATACGGGAGGGGCGTTTCCGGGAGGATCTGTACTACCGTCTCGCCGAGTTTGAGATACGCCAGCCCTCCCTCTCCGAATGCCCGGAGGATATATTGCCGTTGGCGGATTTCTTCCGTGAGCGACATTCAGAAGAGATACGTGTGGAAACCTCCGGTTTTACCGAACAAGCCAGAATCTCCATGCTTTCCCACTCATGGCCGGGCAATGTACGTGAACTCGGTAACCGGGTAAGGCGTGCCGTATTGCTGGCGGAATCCCCCTCGTTAACCCACAAAGATTTGGGTCTTGAGGCGGCCGTTTGTAAAACAGGTGGAAAATGCAAGAAAGGCTTGATGGAAGAAGCGGAAGAGAAAGAACGAATAAGGAAGATCCTGGAAGAATGTGGAGGTAAGATCAGCCGTGCGGCGAAAATGCTGGGGATGAGCCGTCCGACACTATACAAGAAAATGGAAATGTATGGATTGAGATAGAATTTTCATACGTTTCGTTCATATATAAGCCGGCAGATTCCGTTGGAGAAAGTTTTGCGGCCAGGAAGTTTCCAGCGGGCAGGCTGGAATTCTTCCGTCAGGGGGGATTCCGCCACCATAAGAAAGGGGAAGCGGATAAAGTACCGTCTCGTCCACCAGATTATACCGGAAAAGTCCATCGGCATATTCCGCGCTACCTCCATCTCCTACTCCTGCCAGATAAATGCAATCCTTGTCGTGCTTTTACCTTACATTCGGCAAGGGACATTCAGTAAATCCTATAAAATTAGCCAACTGATTCATACTTACAGTATTGTGAATTAGTCGTTTTTTTGTATCTTTCGATATTCCCCCGCAAATAAGGTCTGACAGCCAAAACGGGGGGAAATATCCAAACTAAGATATGGCGAGGATACAAAATATTTCAGAGATTCATCCTACTTTGGGATTTACAGAATTCGAATTTCTTCAATTACCCATTCACTTGTCATGATTTGTCGGGTTCCTTTCCTTTTTCGCTTTCCAGACCCAGTCGTTTACGGAGTTCCGGGTCATTTTTGATGCGCCGCATCTCCTCATTGATAATAGCCTGCGCGTCCGCCTTGATCTGGTCGTAATTGCGTTGTATCTGTTGCATCATGATGTCGTTACCGTTCCTGTCCTTGAAGTCGTTGATGACCGGGATTCTCTGATAAGCCTTTTCTTCCGCGCTGATCCTGGCATGGTCCACGACGATTTCGGCATGAAATATTTTCTGCTCTATCCTTTCATCGAAATTATCCGCCACAGCTCCGACAAACGTGCCTTGCGAAAGGTTGGCAATCTTGGATGCCGGAATAAGCGAGTCAAGCTGTGTGTTGATGGAGGTGGATACGTCCTGACGGTTGATGGAAACGGACTGACGCTGTTGGAGCACTTTGCCGAAGCGCTCTGAAAGCGTTTTTGCGGTTTCCCCGACCACCTGTCCGCTGAAAATATTCCCCACCGTGTTCTGGATGACCTTGGATTCCTTTTCACCGTAATCGCGTGTCAGCTGGCTGAAATCCTGAAAACCCAGAAGCACGCCCACCTTGTTGCTTCTCGCCGTCGCGATCAGGTTGTCAAGCCCACGGAAATAGATGGTGGGAAGCTCGTCGATGATGACGGCGCATTTAAGCTGTCTTTTCTTGTTGATAAGCTTGACGATACGGGAATTGTATAATCCGAGCGCTGCCGAATAAATGTTCTGCCTGTCCGGATTGTTGCCCACACAGAGCAGTTTGGGTTCTTTCGGATTGTTGATATCCAATGAGAAATCATTACCGGTCATCACCCAGTAGAGTTGTGGGGAGATCATGCGCGTAAGGGGTATTTTTGCCGAGGCTATCTGGCCCTGGAGCTGGTCCTGGGCATTTCCTTTCCATGCGTCCATGAAGGGGGAAAGATAGTTTTCCAGCTCCGGATAAGAGGTCAGGATGGTGAACAGATCCGAGTAGGGCTTGTTGAGCAGTTCCACCGCGTGGGGAAACGTACAGTAAATGCCGTTCTTGTAAATCTTTAAATACCAGATTATTGCCGCGAGCAGAATGATGGGGGACTCCACGAAGAAGTCCCCCTGTTTTTCGATCCAGGTGCGGTTGAGGTTGAGCATTATCGTATAGCTCGCCTCATACGCGTCGGATATGTCCGTCATGAATTCCGGATTGATGGGATTGCAGCGGTGCGACCTGCGTGGATCATCGAAATTGATGACATAGAACCGGGGCTTGACCTCGTATTTGTCCATATTTTTCAATAACGAGTTATAGGCGATGGTGGACAGGTCGTCAAACTTGTAATCGTAGATGTAGATCGCGAAGCCCTTGGCGATAAGCTGGCGGATGTAGCTGTTGACTATCGCGTAGGACTTGCCGCTGCCCGGCGTCCCGATAACCATGCAGGCTCGAAAAATATTGACTATGTTGGCAAATCCATTATGCCACCGCCTGTTATAATAAAATCTTGTAGGGAGATTCACCGAATACTCGTTCTCGATCAGACGGGTTTCCTGCATAAAACTCTCGTTCTCCATGTTGAAGACATCCTCCATGAGGTTGTGCTTATGGAGCCGGCTCATCCACAGACCCGCCATCAACAGGCCAAGATAACCCGCGGTAAGCGTGCAGATATACAATATGAAGCCCACCGTGTGTGGCAAAGACAGCTCAAGCAGCCACCAGTTCAGAAAAAACAGCACGCTTCCAGCCACCAGGGCCGTATAGATCTTGTGCCAGGTGATTTTTTCCCCTTTGACCCCATGCGTGCCCAGACAGGAGATGGCCAGCAGAAGCACCGCCAGCAGCTTGGTCCAGAGAATACAGTTGAAAACACCGGTCGTGTTGTTGAAGTTTACCAGAATCCGGTCTATCACCTCAAGGTTCAGATGCCATGCGGTGATACTTGGATAGCAGTACACATAAACGTGTACCACCAAAAGAAAAATACTCACGGCCCTGCCGAACTCCATTATCTTGGCGAGAGCCCTCAAATCGTCTTCCTGTTGCATAAAAATTGTGGATAAACGGGTTGATACTTGTTTTGTCTAAATGCCACGTGACTTACGCCCGGCTTTCTTCTTTTTCTTCATGCGGCGTGCGAAAGCCTCCTCCTCGTAATCCCGCGGATTGGTTTCCATGGAAAGGATACCCGCCGCCAGTTCGAGCGCACTTTCCTGTCCGTCCTTGTAACGATGATGCCGCCAGAGCTCCGCGGCGGTATGTCCGTCCCGTTCATTTGCGGATATGCCCTCCAACCATTTGAAATAGTCGTTGAACACATTTGCGGAAAACTCCTTGCCCATGCGTGAGCCGTTGAACACCTCCCGGCGGTTGTGGTCAATGAAGGTGACACCGTAGATACGTCCCCGCTCATTCTCACGGAAGACCACATCGATACGGTTTTGCCCGAGCAGTTCCACAAACCGTTTTCTTGAATCCGCCAGCCGCAAGGCACGAACGATGTCCGCCTGTATGGAGGGGACCCATTTCCCGTCTTTGAGAGCTTTCAGATTCATCAGCATCCGCTTTTCCAACTGTTCATTTCCGAAGCGTTTCCCAAATCGGGAACTCTTGAACGGTGGGCTGACCACCTTGCCGGTATCATCCGTGACCGAATAGACAATACCGGTATATGGTGTACCGTTGTATTCTCCCCTGACCTGTTTCGCCTCAATGTTGAGCGTGGAAAGCAGCGCATTGTATTCCCCGAAGGTCTGGAAACGGTAGCTTTCCAATACGGCTTTAAGGGTATTACCTACCTGATGGCGGACATCTCCCAAGGAGGCATCCACCTTTCTTAGCTCCGCTTTTGGATTCCACCTTTCCGCATCCGCTCCGTTTCGCAGACCAAAATCCACTTCCAGTTCCCGACAGGCGGTCATGGAACGCCGATGCTCGTAGGCATCGCTGATCTTTTTCCCCTGTTCATCCACACAGACACTGACAATATGGATGTGGGTATTGTGGGTATCGGTATGTTTGTAGGTGATGTAAGGCTGGTTCCCATACCCCATCTTCTGCATATAACGTTCCGCCAGTTCTGCCAGCCGCCCATCGGTCAGCCGGTCTTCCGGTGCCGGGGAGAGGGAAATGTGCAGGACGGGCTTCTCCGTATTGCGGTTTGCCAGCAGGTAATTCTCAAAAGAGAGCAATGCCAGGCGTATGTCCTCGCTTGGCAATCCGAGCCGGTCGGAAATCATACGGTTACCGGAAAGGATCTCAGCCGTACCGGCCGCTACCTTCTCATAGTTATAAGCAAGCGCCCCGTAAAGACTCATGCCATGGCTTATTTTTGCAACCATTTCCGCTCGTATTCCTGGGTTAGCGCCATGACCTTTTTACAGACGAGCATCAGCTCAAGACTCAATCTTTCCAACTTATAGAGCAATGCCCTCGTCCGTTTCTCCCCGAAATTGTTCTTCAAGGCACGTACCACCTGGTTGTAGTTGTTGCCGACAGCCTGGAACTGTTTGTGGAATTCTGTCAGCCTGATGTAATAGTCCATCGTCGCCTTGTCTATTTTCACGACCTTTATCTGTCCCGAGAAGATGGATTTCTTGATGAACAGCGTGAGGTTACCGACTCCCGAATCCGCCAGCAACTTTTCAAATCTTGTGTTCTCCTCGGCGTTCAGGCGGAAACTGTACTTGCGGTCCGCCGGATCACTCTTGGGCTTTCTGCCCGTCCTTGTCCCTGTTGTTTTCTCCATACACATGAGATTTTTGGTTTGTACTTTTTTTCTCTTCCAGAATCCGCGACTTTGGAGCGGATTCCCCCGCCCCTCAGGGGCGGGCAAGTTGGTTCTTGTCGGACAAAAGACTTTTTGTCCGACAAGAACACAACTTGCTCTGTTCGCTTGAACAGAGAATCCTCCTATGGTCGGATTGCTGCGCAACGCTTGCGGCATACCGTGGTCCGTGAAGTCCTTCTTCCTCCATTGCGTGATTTTGACTTTGCAAAAATAGAAGAACACAACAAGCTGTAAAACAGGACTAAGTATGACATTTGATGACATCTGACGACATCTGATGTCAGAGCGAGGCAATATTGGCGGAAGTCTTGGAAATAGCCATTACTTTTGGACTGTGACAGGGAAACAATCTTCCGATGTGCTGATAAAATATACCCGTGTTACCGGCAGGTCATCCTCTGTCCACGGCATGTTTTTTAAATATTATGTTATTGTGTCAAGAGAAAAAAACGGAATGATAACCATGAAAAGAGAAAATACAATGATACGGCCATTTGGCGACAAGATGCCGGGAGGGTACAGGCATGACAGCCTGTACCTATATGACAATCTTCCGTTTTTCAGGCATGACGGTAATATTGTGCCATGATCCGGTAGGGAGACAAGCCCCTCATATCTTATGAGGATGTTATTCTGTAGTGATAACAAGGCCTGAATATGCCATCCGTACCGTGCCATGTCCCATGAACCCGACAAGCCGTTGAAAAGAAGAAACAGCGAGAACATTAAAACGATTATTAACCCACAATTCGAAAGTTTATGAGCAAACGATGCACATTCATCGCCTTGAGCAACCAGAAGGGCGGTGTGGGCAAGTCCACCATGACGGTGCTGCTTGCCAGTTATTTCCACTATGTGAAGGGAAAGAATGTCGCGGTTATAGATTGCGACTATCCCCAGTTCAGCATCCAGGCGCTACGTTCCCGTGACATGAAAAACGTCGAGAGAAGCGAGTCCCTCCAACAGTTGTTGTGCAGGCAGTATGAACGGACGGGGAAGAAAGCCTATCCGGTCCTTACCTCCGGGCCCGGCAAGGTGCTGGAAACAGCAGACCGGTTGTCGGGGAACAGTGATATCCTTTTCTTTGATTTGCCCGGAACGGTGAATACTCCGGGAATCCTTGAGGCCATCATCAACATGGACTATGTGTTTACGCCGGTCGTGCAGGACCGGATGGTCATGCAGAGCAGTCTGTCTTTCGTGGCGACGCTCCGGGATTTCATCCGGCAATATCCTGAAGCACCGTTAAAAGAGATCCTACTGTTCTGGAACAAGATTGACGGACGTGTCTCCAGAGAGGTTTACCGTCACTATAACGAGATTTTTGAGAAGATCGGTCTGAAGACGCTCTCGACGGTCATGCCGGACATGGAACGTTATAACAAAGAGACCTCTTCCGGCGGGCAGACATTTTTCAGAAGCACCTACTTTCCACCTTCGGAAAAGTTGTTGAAAGGGAGCAATATGGATGTGCTGGCCGAGGAGATCGAACGGATTATCCATCTTAAATCCGACAAGACATGAAAAAAAGGGGCGTATTCAATGTCAATGAGGAACGGTTGAAAGAGTTCATGGCCAACGGTACGGATGCCGAGGGCACTCCTAAGACTCCTTTTGCGGAAGAAAAGACCACAAGGGAAACCGATATTTTCCCGTCCGTACGGGAAGATGCGGACAAACCGCTTCCTGTTTCCTGCGAACCGGCCGGAAGCGGAACCTCACTTCCGGAGAAGATACAAGAGTACCGAAAAAATTTTCTCAACCGTAAGATTGCCGTCCATCGAAAGCAGACTTATATCTGTTATGACACCTACCGTAGGCTTGCACGGATTCTGCCGTTGCTCAGTGACGGCATGACTGTTCCCGCTTTTCTGGACAACGTGCTTGACCATCATTTGGAAGTGTATGAAAAAGAACTGGATGAAATGGTTCGCTTGAGTACCCAAAATTCGCATTAGATTATGGAACATCTGTTTATTTATCCAGTCCTGCTGTTTGTAACATATTTGCTGTACAAGGTACTCAAAATGAAAGCAGGCAGGAACCGGTTGAGGAAAGGCGAGGCTCTCCCCCCGATGCAAACGGATATGAGGAAGTCAGTCCGTGATACGACTTATATGGAAACCGTATTTCCAGCAGAATTCAAAGAACACCCTGACGATGCGGATTTCTTTCCTGATTTCGCAAAGATGGATATTCCGGAAAATTTAGAGACCCTGATTGAAGCCTTGTCTAATAGCGGGATTCCGGAACCGGACGCTATCGGGACTTCGGTAGAGGGAACGACCGGTCTGCAAACCGGTCTGGTTTTGAAACAATTCAAGCAAGAAGAAGATATGGAAAACAAAGATTTATTGAAAGGCATGGAAAATGCGAGTGCTTACAGAGAAATGTTCCTGACCCGGAAAATGACCGGAGCCAGGAGACAAACCTATATTGATGAATCCTTGTATGAGACATTGACCGGGATCCTTCCTGTCATTGCGCCGGGAATATCTGTACCCACGTTCGTGAACAATGTGTTGGCGGAGCATATGGAGAAGTACCGGGATGTCATTGATGAGACGTGTCATCGAAAATTTAAAGAAATGATGGTATGGAAGGACTCGTCTATCTGTCGGTGAGGGTCGGCTGTGCCGCTTACCTGTTATATAAGGTATGGGAACAAAAGAAAAAAGTACGTGAGCTCTGTGACCTGCTATACACGCCGGTGAAAAGAGAACAAATGATACCGATGTCACCGGAGCCGGCGGATGAGAAAGAAGTGATGGGAAAGACACGCTTTGTCTATCTTGACGAGAATGCTGGGAAGACGGTGGCCCCCTATATGAGTCAGCCGCTGGAACAGGGGACGGACTATATCGGTGAGGATGAGGAAATCTGGGAAGAGGATGTGGAATGTCTGCTTCCGCTGGAGGAGATGGAACTCCTTCGGAAGGAGCAGGAAGAACTGGACAGCGCATTACCGGAAACGGAAGTGATTACGCAGGCGGTTACGCTGGAGGAGTTCAGCCTTGTCGGGGATGTGCTGATGAGGGTGAACGGGGCAGATCAGGATGCGGACAAAAGAAGCAGTGCCGCACGGACGTTGTTCGCTATCCGCAATACCAGTCTGTTCGATCTTTTCATTTCTCAGTTAGGGAATGAGGAAGCCGTGAATAAACTGCTGGAAGAGAACCTAGATGAAGATGGGAACCCACGACCTTTGAAAAAAGAGGGGAAAAGGAACAATGGCGGGGTTGACTGGCGGGAGTTGGTGTAAGAGAGAATACTTCCGGGAAATAGGATTCCGCCTGCGGACATAGGCGGAATTCTGTATTTTACAGAAAGGCGGCTTTCATTTATATGCCGTTCGGCATGTGGCTTCATTTCGGAAGTAATTTTGGTTTTAAAAAAGAGGAACTACTGTTTTTATTTTGAGCATTTGTTCATTATATTTGCAAGCAGAAACAATATATATATAATGTCACCGCGTCCTAAAAATATCCGTAAAGTTAATGACATGCCCGTTGCCGCAGGATTCAAGCCCATAGGTCTGAACGGTTGTTGTAAGAATACCATATTCTTGCATTTTGAAGAGTATGAGGCGATACGGTTATGCGATTATGAAATGAAAACCCAACAGGAAGCGTCTGTTTCAATGGGAGTATCACGTCCGACACTAAGTCGGATATATGTCAGTGCAAGGCAAAAGATTGCCAAGGCATTGGTTCGTGGTGTTACCATTATGATAGAAGGCGGAGCAGTGTACACAGACAGTGAATGGTTCCGTTGCGGAACATGCGGTTTCTTATTCAACAATATCAATCCCGCGCTTAAAATCCGCAAGATGGAATGTCCGGTATGCCACTCCGATGACTTAAGCGCAAGTAATATTAACATTAATAAAAATGAGATTATGATGAAAATTGCTATTCCGACCAGAGACAATGTAGTCGATAACCATTTCGGTCATTGTGAGTATTACACAATCCTGACAGTAGGACAAGACAATCAAATTCTAAGTAGCGAGACTATTCCTTCTCCGCAAGGATGCGGATGTAAATCCAATATCGCAGGAGAATTGGAAAACATGGGAGTCAGCGTAATGCTGGCAGGAAATATGGGGCAAGGTGCCTTGAATGTACTTACGTCCCACCATATCAAAGTCATAAGAGGCTGTTCGGGTAATATTCTGGAAGTTGCCGCTGATTATTTAAGCGGGAAACTTACAGATTCGGGAGTGGGTTGTTCATCCCATGAACATCATCATGAATGTCATGGACATAGTCATAAAGAATGATGTCCGGAAAGAATAAGATGTCACTTAATATTATCATAGACTTTGTCATGCTGATGGCAATGGCTTTGGTAAGTATAAGTGGCTTCATATTGGAAATAGTCATTCCTTCCCGCCATGCTGTAAGATTCCAGGACGCTACTCCATGGTGTTCACGTTTACTGGGCTTGGGAAGGCATGATTGGGGTAATATTCATTTGTGGGTGGGAGTTGTATTGGTCACTCTGCTTGCCATTCATTTCCTGTTACACATAAAGATGGTATCGGCTTTTGTCAAAAAGAAATGCCCGAACCATACACTACGGATATTGCTTTATGTTTTGTTATTGATGCTGTTAATGATGACAATAATGCCTTGGCTTTATTTATGTTATTAATTTAGAACAAGCCAACTTATTACTTTATGCGGTAGAATAGGTTGGCTTGTTTATTTATGAATATCCGATATGGTAGAACATTGGAATTTAGATTCAAGATCCTCCTCGAATTTCATACCAAGTTATTGAAGGCAATGGCAGCTCGATGTTCTTCTGTAAAGCGTTCAGCAATCCAAATAATAGTCACAGCATCAAGTCCCGCTGCGTATGTCAAAATCTGCCCTAAATGATTATGGTCAGTTTTCTCCAACTGGTTTTCTATCAATACCAGTTTATCTGTACCGGAATCTACACAAAGGATGTCAGCACGGAAAGGACCAACATGTTCTTCCTGTGCTTTCACTTCAAGTTCGTTCATTCCAAGTGCATCTGCAAGCAGAGACATATTCTCCTCTGTTGCAAGCCATGGCGTAAAGTCTGTTGCCTCATTTTGCCAGCAGTCACGGAGGTCAAATTTTGTAATCTTTGACAGATTTATTGATGTTGCCATATCTCTTTCATTTCTTTATTTGTCAGTTACATTATATACTTTTATCGTCTGTTGTAAAATTACATAAAATATCCCAAAATAGTTATAATACGCAAGAAAATATTTGTGTTTTAGGCAAAATAATATCTAAAAATATTCGATGATGAATAAAATAGCATCTATTAGAGAACGAAACGGGGCTTATATATTATAGTTTATCAATTCTGCCACAACAAAATTATATTTTTGAAAATTGATACTTCATATCAAAATAGCTAAAGACTTATCAATAAACATCTTTGGTATCAAAAATAAATATTCAAGTTATATCCTTTTGGTGTTTTCGATCTTTTAATGTATAAGATTTAGCAGATATTACTACGACAAGATATCGTGGTGTCAATGTTTGCTTATGACAATTTGACACAATTCTTTATGCAATAAATTGAAGGCATAAAAATTGCAATGTAATTATATTGGAGTAATATTGTTCCCGATAAAATATGTCGCTTATGGCTAAAATACATTTTTTGAACGTTGATGAAGGTGACTGCTCTATTATTCAGCATGATAATGGAAAAGTTACTATGATAGATATTTGTTGCGGAAACATTGTTGAGCAACAGCATTCTGTTGTTACTTTTAGTACTGAGTCTGTCAATACGATCAAGGGGAACTTCAACATGAAAGCCTATCCAACAAATCCTGTGGAATATATAAAAAGATGGCGTATGTCGAGCATATTCAGATACATTCAGACCCATCCAGATATGGATCATATGGACGGGTTGAAGAATCTTGCAAACAGCAAGCCAATCTTGAATTTCTGGGATACAGCAAATACTAAGGAGCAGAGTTTTGATGAGCATGGCAATTGTGGACGTTATAAAAAAGAGGATTGGGACTGTTATCAGCGGTTGCGCAATAGTGCAGATAATCCCAAATCTTTAACATTCTATGATGGGGCCATCGCTAAATATTTTGCGGAGGATGATAATGGTGCATTATCTGATGACTTCCTCAAGATACTCTCTCCTACAAAGGAACTAATAAAGATTGCAGAGGATGCAGAAGATTGGAATGACTCTTCCTATGTTATTCTCTATTGTATTCAAGGACGAAAAATCCTTTTTTGTGGAGATGCTGGAATGGGGACTATAAACCATCTACTTGTACACCATAAAGATGATATTTCTAACCTTGATGTGCTTATAGCTCCTCATCATGGCAGGGACAGTGACAAAGATTTTGCTTTTTTGGATATAATGAACCCAAAACTCACACTAATTGGCAATGCGAAATGTCAGCATTTGGCATACGACGAGTGGAATAGGCGAGGGTTGGAGCACATTCAGAACAATCAAGGAGGAAATATCTTGATTGACATCTACAACAATGGCGAAATGCACGTTAGTTGCTCTAATAAATCATTTGCGGATGCATATCGTCTTGAACATTTTAAGAAGGTTGGTGCCATTGAAGATACTCGCAATATGGGGTATTGGTGTCTTCATTATAGAGAAGTAAGAAAATAGAATATGAAACAGATTGATAACGAAACAAAAGAAAAGCGTAGCAAGGTTTATTATAGTAAGGCTCGTATAAAGCCGGCCAATATATTCCTCATAGTTCCAATCTTTGTGGGGCTGGCGATGGGAATAGATGAGTTCCTTGAAACTAAGATGTGTGGCAAGGCATTGGTCTATGTATTGTCATTGGGTGCTATCAGTTCTGCACTGTTTTTCTTATTGCGACTTATGCTAAGAGACATATCGTTGGTATATCCTGGCAAAATTTTGTTTTGCGACAGGTTGAAACCGACAACAGCGATGCTTTATACAGATGACGATGAATTTACAGAGGAAAACAAGACCGCTATACGTAAGAAAATCAAATTCCAAAAAGGGATAGACCTTCAGTCTTTAAGACACAAGACTTACAAGAATAAGAAATATGTAAAGCGTGTAGATGAAGCTGTTAATTGGTTGTTGGATGTAACTAGATTCGATGATATACTGTTCGATTATAACTGCATCTATAGTTTTTATCGTAACCTGACTGCGGCAATATTTATGGATGGTATTGTCTTGTTTGCTCTTGCAGCTATCAACAACTGGGGCTTGTCACTACCACTTGGACGTTTCTTCTTGTGGGGAGGAATTTCCTGTGTTATAGTCTCGTTTATTACCACATGGTTTGCATATACAAATGGTAGAAGATATGCAAAGAGATTATATAACGTCTTCTTGAATTTAGATGATGATAAGAATAATTACTAAAAAATAAGCTATGGAACATATTGTTAAGTATTATCCTGTGGGCAATGCAGATTGCACACTGATTAAGTTAGATAACGGCAAGACCATTATAGTGGATTGCCAAATACTTGAAGACCTGACTGATGGTCATGGTAAACAAGTGATGTTTGATGTAAAGGCTGACTTGCTGCAAGAGTTGCATAAGGATGTCGCAGGTCGTCCGTATGTTGACCTATTCATCAGCACTCACCCTCACGATGATCATTGTAAAGGATTTGTAGAAAACTTCTATCATGGAGATGTGGCTGATTATGACAAGGATAAAAATAAGGACGAGATTATTATAGAAGAGCTGTGGATTACTCCTCGTGGCTTAAACAATAATTTGTCTGCACCTGCTGAAGATATACGCAAAGAAGCGAAACGTCGTAGAAAGCTATACGATGATGATGCGGACTTCAATGGTTCTAAAGGTAACTATTTGAGGATTATCGGATACGATAAAGACAAAGAGTTCGACAGCAGATATTGTTACGTTCCTGGCAAACTCGTTACAACTGTTCATAGTGCAAGTCTGTCTTGGTTAGACATTTTCATCCATGCTCCGTTTAAAGAAGATGTTGAGACAAGTAAGAAGTATGACGACAAGAATGCAACATCAGTCGTTGTGCAGTTTGGCTTCAAAATAGACGGATACACAGGTTACAAAAGTCGTGTACTGATGGGAGGTGATGCTGAACACGAAATTTGGCAACACATTCTTGACAATAACACAGATGAAGAAAAACTGAAGTGGAATATCTTCCTTGCTCCTCATCATTGCTCTTGGTCTTTCTTCAATGAATCAGACAATAAGAAAGAAATCAAGCCGTCAGCTGAGTCTATACTAAAAAAACAAATTGGTAATTATGCACATATTATAGCTTCTTCAAATGAAATAAAGAACGATGATAACAATCCTCCATGCTACGAAGCTAAACAGCAGTATATAAAGAAACTGAATTCTGGTTCTTCGCATTTCCTTAATACCGCTACACATAGCAAAGTAGGGAATATACCACAGCCCATTGTCTTTAAGATCAACGAAAACGGAAAGACACTTAGAGAGATTTCTACAGTGGCGGGAGCATCATCTATTTCTAATCCTGCACCACGAGCTGGCAGATGAAAGATTATAACCATAAAATAACAAATGGCTCTCCAATTAGAGGTGAATACCTAAAACTTTCGAGAGCCAAGGCAATCTATAAGGCCGCCATGGTACATCCTTACACAAAGGATGTACTGTGTTATGTCAATGGCAAGGGGGATGCCATTATCAAAATGCGCATGACGCATCTTGAAATTCCAGACGAACCTATTTATGAAATATGTGACGAAGAGGAAATAGCAATTATTTGCCATTCAGAAGATATCAATATACCAGAAGTATATGCACTAAGAAAAGATTTTCCAACGGAGCTACCTCATTCAAATGCAAAGCCGTTTACACGTCCTGTATCATTATGTGTGTCGGATGTCGCATTTGCAGATATTCGACCACAGTTTAATGCGCACGATTTCTTGAATTCCATAAGACGATGGTTTAGCTTGAATAGCATAAACAAATTGCATGAGTCAAACCGTCCACTGGAGGTCTTCTTCGGGTTTCAAGAAGTCTGTTGCATTTTGAATGAACGCTTAGGTGGCAATCCATATATTAAGTACTCCCCAAAGACGAAGTATTCTTCTACCTTGGAATTTGTTGAGAAAAGTAAAGCTACCCACTATTTAATTGGTATTCCTACAGAAAAAATCCATGCAAACAATTTTGTACGAATACCTCAAACGATGGGAGATTTGAAAGATGTCCAGTCAACTGACGAATTCTCTTTGACAGACAGTCTTTTGGCTGTTTTGACAAAAAGTGTAGCAGGGAAGGCTACACTTCCGTTAGTTATATCGATTTATATCACTCAGACAAGCAAAGATGACAAAAAGACTTCACAGGAATTGTTCCTCATCAAAACAAACAGCCTTCCTAAGGATATAGTACATAAAAAGAAGGTGCTTACTAAGGATGCGTTTGAAAAATGGTTTTATGAATTGTCTGTAGAAGTTATACTATTAGAATTCATGACTTCACTTAGTGGAAACGCCATCAATAATGGAATCAAAGAATGGTTCAAGAAAGTGGGAGTTGTCGGAACTGGCACACTTGGATCTGCTGTAATCGATCATTTTGTGAGACAAGGATGTTCTGAAGAAATCTGTTTGGTTGATTGTGATATATTGTTGCCACATAATCTTAGCCGTCATACACTTACCACAGACAAAGTGATGACCTCAAAGGTTCGTGCTATCAAGGATAACTATCATGGCATTTTGTTTCAGAAAATAAATGCCATAGAAGGAAACTTTCTGACGTTAAGCCGAAATGATAGAGAGCGTCTGTTTAAGGACACTGAGTTGGTAATGGATTTTAGCACTTCCATAGCAGTTGAAAGGAAACTTGCAAACGAAGAACATACATTCCGTAGATGTACCTCATTCTTGAACCCCAAGGGTGATGATGTCGTGTTGCTAATAGAAGATAAGGACAGAAATTCTCGTCTAGACTTGTTGGAGATGGATTATTATCGTAATCTGATAGTGGATGAAAGGTTTGCTCATCATTTGGAACAATCAGGAACTGTGCGTACGAATACTTTCAGTTGCAGATCAGAATCGATGATACTTAATTATGAAAATGTACGTGTGTTGTCGGCCATCATTTCTAAACAAATCAGGAAATATTATGCGTTGGGGCAAGCTTGTTTGAGTATTTGGCACTTTGATGCCGAAAAAGGAACAGTGTCAAGTTTGCCGATGACAATCACAAATTGGCACCACGAAGTATTGGGAGATATTCAAGTTTATATCTCCGATGCCGTAGAAAAAGAAATTCAAACAATGACATCCACATCACCAAATAAGGAAACTGGCGGTTGCTTGTTTGGTAGCTATGACCGCGATCATAATAGCATTTATGTATATTATATGGTTCCAGCTCCAGAGGACAGTATTCATAGCCCTGTATCTTTTGTTCGTGGATTTAAAGGATTGACTGCGGAATATGAGAGAATAACGAAATTGACATATCATCAAGTGCGATATTTGGGTGAGTGGCATTCGCATCCCAATATGCCTAACACTCCAAGTGAAACAGACAAAAAGCAGTTTAAAGAATTGTGGGAAGAACAGCAATCTCAAGATCTGCCTTTTGTTCAGATGATATATGGTAATAATGGATTGTTTGTTGCTGCGGCAATGTAAGTTTCGAGTCAAAGGTTATATAAAAAAGGATAGTCTAATTCATCTGAGGACTATCCTTTTTCATCTATTTATAACAAGCATTGTGATACTCACCTAGGTCATAGATACAAACTCATGGGGATAGTACTGAAGGACAAACACAGCCTAAAAATGCACAAATGCTTTTCGCTTGTGGTTTAATAGCGTTAAAAATGTTAAATCTTCATCGTTTTGGGCTTCTACAGAATCCTCGTCATCACTTTTCCACCTTTTAAGTTATAAATCACTGATACAAAATCGCTTGCAAATACCTGTTTTGTATTTTTTTATTGATTTATGCAAAAATAAGAACCATTGGAGAGAAGTGTTATATGTCATTGCGGAGACGCTTACATACGATGGATGACATTTGATGACATCTGGTGACATATGATGACACCTCTGAATCACAGCGTATCATTCCCTTTTATCTTCGCCGTCGAATTCAAATTTATGTCTTACCCAAACGATTCGACAATGAAGAGAAGAATCCTTTTTTCAGTGATGTGCGCGGCGATTGCCGCCGGTACTTTCGCGCAGGGCCAAGGGCAGGGCCTTGCCGGTATCAACGAGGCGACCAGCCTCATGACCTCGTATTTCGATCCCGCCACCAAACTGTGCTATGCCATCGGTGCGGTGCTCGGCCTGGTGGGCGGCATCAAGACCTACGGCAAGTTCTCCAGCGGTGATCCCGACACCTCGAAAACCGCCGCCAGCTGGTTCTTTGCCTGCATCTTTCTGATTGTAGCCGCCACCATCCTGCGTTCCTTCTTCCTCTAAGCGGTATGGAGTATCCTGTAAACAAGGGGGCGGGCAATCCCGTCGAGTTCAAGGGGCTCAAGTCACAATACCTGTTCGTCTTCGCGGGCGGTCTGGTGACGGTGCTCCTGGCGGTGGTCATCCTCTACCTGGCAGGCGTGGACCAATGGATATGCATCCCTTTCGGGACCGTATCCGGCGGTCTGCTGGCATGGGCGGTGTTCCGGCTGAACGCCCGCTACGGCGAACACGGTCTTATGAAGCTGCTGGCGGAGAAACGCCATCCGCGCTACCTGATCCACCGCAAGAGAGTTTTCAGATTATTTGCAAAAAGAAAAAAACGACAATCATGAGAAATGTATTGAAAGCGGAAACGCTGGAACGCAAGTTCCCCCTGCTCTCGGTGGAAAACGGCTGCATCGTGAGCAAGGACGCCGACCTGACCGTGGCCTTCGAGGTGGAGCTTCCCGAGCTGTACACGGTGACGGCAGAAGAGTATGAGGCCATGCACTCCACCTGGATAAAAGCCGCCAGGGTACTGCCCGAACACAGCATCGTCTGCAAGCAGGACTGGTTCACCAAGGAGAGCTACCGTCCCCAAAACGGCGGGGAGGAACAGAGCTTCCTCTCGCGCAGCTATGAGCGGCACTTCAACGAAAGGCCGTACCTGAACCACCGCTGTTACCTGTATCTGACAAAGACCACCCGTGAGCGCAACCGCCGGCAAAGCGACTTCAGCACCCTCTGCCGGGGATTCCTGCTGCCCAGGGAGATTACCGACAAGGACATGGCGGCCCGTTTCCTGGAAGCGGTGGAGCAGTTCGAGCATATCGTGAACGACTCCGGCCATATCCGGCTGCGCCGCCTGGAAACGGAGGAGATTACCGGCACGAGGGAACGTCCCGGGCTGGTGGAGAAATACCTCTCCCTCTCGATGGAGGACGAAACCGCCGTACTGCAGGACATCTGCCTCAAGCCCGGACGGATGCGTATCGGGGACAAGCGGCTCTGCCTGCACACACTTTCGGATACGGAAGACCTGCCGGGCAAGCTCTCCACCGACATGCGCTACGAGCGTATGTCCACCGACAGGAGCGACTGCCGCCTTTCCTTCGCCGCACCCGTGGGGCTGCTGCTCTCCTGCAACCACATCTACTCGCAGTACGTGTTCATCGACAATGCGCAGGAAATCCTGCAGATGATGGAGAAGAACTCGCGCAACATGCTCTCTCTGTCACGGTACAGCCGGAGCAATGCCGTGAACCAGGAATGGACGGAGATGTATCTGGACGAGGCGCATACCAAGGGAGTGCTTCCCGTCAGATGCCACTGCAATGTAATCGCCTGGGCGGAGGATGCGGAGGAGTTCCGCCGTATCAGGAATGACACGGGCAGCCAGCTTGCCATGATGGAATGCACCCCCCGTTACAACACCGTCGACACCCCGGTGCTTTACTGGGCGGGCATTCCGGGCAATGCGGGCGACTTTCCTGCCGAAGAGTCATTCTATACGTTCCTGGAGCAGGCGGTCTGCCTCTTTGCCGGGGAGACCAATTACAGAAGTTCTCCCAGTCCGTTCGGCATCCGCATGGCGGACCGGCAGAACGGCATTCCGGTGCACGTGGACATTTCCGATCTTCCGATGAAGCGCGGCATCATCACCAACCGCAACAAATTTATCCTGGGACCAAGCGGCAGCGGCAAGTCCTTTTTCACCAACCATCTGGTGCGCAACTATTACGAGCAGGGAGCGCATATCCTGCTGGTGGACACGGGCAACAGCTATCAGGGGTTGTGCCGGATGATCCACGACCGCACACGCGGCGGGGACGGCATCTACATCACGTATGAGGAGGACAATCCGATATCCTTCAACCCGTTCTACACCGATTCCGGACAGTTCGATGTGGAAAAGCGCGAGAGCATCAAGACTCTGATACTGACCTTGTGGAAACGGGAGGACGAGGCACCGAAACGTTCGGAAGAGGTGGCGCTCTCGGGAGCGGTGAACGCCTATATCCGTAAAATTACCGGGAATCGGGAGGCAAGGCCGGACTTCAACGGCTTCTACGAGTTCGTGGACGGTGACTACCGCCGGATGATAGCGGAAAAGAAGGTACGCGAGAAGGATTTCGACATCGACGGCTTCCTGAACGTGCTGGAGCCTTTCTACAAGGGTGGCGACTACGACTTCCTGCTGAACTCCGACAGGGAACTGGACCTGACAAACAGGCGGTTCATCGTGTTCGAGCTGGACAACATCAGCGGCAACAAGGTGCTGCTGCCTGTGGTGACGCTGATCATCATGGAGACCTTCATCGCCAAGATGCGCCGCCTGAAAGGAATCCGCAAGGTAATATTGATAGAGGAATGTTGGAAAGCCCTTATGTCCGCCAACATGAGCGGCTATATCCAATATTTGTTCAAGACCGTCCGGAAATATTTCGGTGAGGCCGTTGTGGTGACCCAGGAGGTGGACGACATCATCAGCTCCCCGATTGTGAAGGAGGCCATCATCAACAACTCCGACTGCAAGATCCTTCTGGACCAGCGGAAATACATGAACAAGTTCGAGCATATCCAGCGGCTGCTCGGCCTGACGGAGAAAGAGAAAAGCCAGATACTCTCCATCAACCAGGCGAACCATCCCGGACGTTTTTACCGTGAAGTCTGGATAGGGCTTGGCGGCACCCGTTCGGCGGTCTATGCTACGGAAGTGAGCGCGGAAGAGTATTTCACGTTCACGACGGAAGAGTCCGAGAAACTGGAAGTGCAACGGCTTGCCGAGGAGCTGGACGGCAACCTGGAACTTGCCATCCGCCGGATGGCAGAGAGAAAACGAGAGGAACAAAGACAAGTATCAACCCCAAAAAGAGAACAATGAGAAACAAATCCCTTATGAGACTGGCGGTGTGCCTGATTGGTATGGCCGCCATGGTATTGCAAGGCTGCTCGGAGAGCGGCACCGACCGTGACAAGCTCTGCGGCTCGTGGAGCAGCGTGGAAGGCAAGCCGGACGTGCTGGTATATAAGGAAGGGGAAGCCTACAAGGTGACGGTGTTCGCCCGTAGCGGAAAGATGCGCCGTCTCAGGCCTCAGACCTACCTGCTGGTTGAGGAGAACGGGAACCTGTTCATCAACACGGGGCACTGCATCGACATCTCCTACAACGAGGCCGCCGACGTGCTGACCTTCTCCCCGAACGGTGACTATGTGCGGAAGGAGGAACGCCCATGAAAGCGAAGTCACTCCTGATCGGAACGGTACTCGCCCTGTGCGGCACCGGCGCCAATGCCCAGTGGGTGGTGACCGATCCCGGCAACCTTGCCCAAAGCATCATCAACATGTCGGACAACATCGCCCATACCTCGAAAACGGCGGTCAATACGGCCGACAGCTTTGCGGAGACGGTGAAGATTTACGAGCAGGCCAAGAAGTATTACGACCAGTTAAAGGCGGTGAACGACCTGATACAGGACGCCCGCAAGGTGCGCGACATCATCCTGATGGTGGGCGACGTGTCCGACATCTATGTAACGAACTTCGGCAAGATGATGAACGACGGGAACTTCTCGCCCCGCGAGCTGGACGCCATCGCCTTCGGCTACACCCGCCTGCTGGAGGAGAGCAACGGCGTGCTGCAGGATCTCAGGCAGGTCATCAACGTGAGCACGCTCTCCATGACCGACAAGGACCGCATGGACGTGGTGGACCGCTGCTACTATGAGATGCGCCGCTACCGCAACCTGGTGAGCTATTACACGAACAAGAACATCGCCGTGAGCTATCTCCGTGCCAGAAAGAAGAACGACCTGGACCGGGTGATGCGGCTTTACGGGAATGAAACCTCCAAATACTGGTAGCCATGATGCCGTTGTCGATAGATTTTGCCAACCTGCATACCATACTGGCGACCCTGTATGACGATATGCAGCCCCTTTGCAAGGACATGATGGACGTGGGAAAGGGACTTGCCGGGCTGGGTGCCCTGTTCTATGTCGCCGTCCGCGTGTGGCAGTCGATGGCCCGTGCCGAACCGATAGATGTCTATCCCCTGCTGCGTCCCTTCGCCATCGGCATCTGCATCCTGCTTTTCCCCACGCTGGTGCTCGGCACGCTGAACACCGTGCTCAGCCCGATAGTACAGGGTACGCACAAGATGCTTGAGGGGCAGACGCTGGATATGGAACAGTACAGGGCGCAGAAGGAGGAACTGGAAAGGGAGGCCATGCTGCGCAATCCCGAAACCGCCTACCTGGTGAGCGACGAGGAATTCGACCGTCAGCTGGACGAGCTGGGCTGGTCAACCATAGATACCGCCTCCCGCCTGGGCATGTACGTGGAGGTGGGGATGTACAATCTGGAGAAGAAAATCCGTGACGCCTTCCGCAGCCTGCTGGAACTGATATTCGCGGCGGCATCGCTGCTGATAGACACCGTGAGGACCTTTTTCCTTGTCGTGCTCTCCATACTGGGACCGGTTGCGTTCGCCTTCAGCGTATGGGACGGTTTCCAGTCCACGCTCGGGCAGTGGTTCACGAGGTACATATCCGTTTATCTCTGGCTTCCGGTCAGCGACCTGTTCAGCACCCTGCTCGCCAAGCTCCAGGTGCTGATGCTCCAAAATGACATTCTGGAATTACAGAACAACCCCGACTACTCGATAGACAACTCAAATAGCGTCTATATCATATTCATGCTGATAGGGATTATCGGGTACTTCACCGTCCCGACGGTGGCGGGCTGGATCGTACAGGCGGGCGGAGCCGGAAACTTCAGCCGTAACCTGAACCGCACGGCCACGAAAGCGGGCGGTTTCGCTGCCGGGGCGGGCGGTGCCGTACTGGGGAATATCGGGGGAAGGCTGCGGGGCAAATAGGCTCTATGGCAACCCGTTTCCGTGAGTCGGCAACTTGGATTACCGGGTTGGCGACTTGTCGGAAGGAGCCGCCCGGTCATACCGGAAACATTTATTTATTCATTCAAACCAATCATTCGCTAAATGGAATTCAAGTCATTGACCAACATTGAGAGCAGCTTCAGGCGTATCCGGTTGATGCTGGCTGTCTTTACCGGCTGCTGTGCGCTCATTACCGGCTATGCGTTGTGGAGTTCGTACCGTTTCGCCGAGAAGCAACGGGAAAAGATCTATGTGCTGGATAAGGGCAAGTCGCTGATGCTCGCCCTCTCGCAGGATCTTTCACAGAACCGCCCCGCCGAGGCGCGGGAACACGTCCGGCGTTTTCACGAGCTGTTCTTCTCGCTCTCCCCGCAGAAGGACGCGATCGAGCACAATATAGGCCGTGCCCTGCAGCTGGCGGACAAGAGCGCCTATCACTACTATGTGGACTTTGCCGAGAAGGGATATTACAACCGGCTGATTTCGGGCAACATCAACCAGGTGGTACACGTGGACAGCGTGGTGTGCGACTTTGCCGCCTATCCCTACAAGGCGCGTACATATGCCCGGCAGCTGATCATCCGTGAGAGCAACGTGACCGAGCGAAGCCTTGTCACCTCCTGTTCGCTCCAGAATACGGGGCGTTCGGACGACAATCCCAACGGGTTCATCATCGAGCAGTTCACCATACTGGAGAACAGGGATATAAGGAGTGTGGAACGATGAGAGGGAAACCTGCCGTCTTAAAACGTGCGGACAGCCGTATCCGGCTGTTCTGCCGCCGGCTGACCGGGAAGCAGCGCATTGTCTTGACAAGTGTCGTCTCGCTTCTGTTCACGGCAGCCTGCCTGTACTCGGTTGTCTCTTCCGTGTCCCGTTTGGGGGAACGGAAGGGCGACATGAAAACCGGGCATATCCGGCCCGTCATGTTACGGCCGGAAACAACAACCATTCATTCAAACATCCAGAAACATGAAAATGGACTTTCAGAAAATCAGGGAACGGCTGGGGCTGTCGAGTGACAAGCCGCTGACTCCCGAAGAGAAGCGCCGACGCGCGAGGTATATTGTCTATCCGTTCTTCTGCCTGCTGTGCGCCGGATTCCTCCTGCTGGTATTCAGCCCGTCGGAAAAGGAGAAGGCGGAAAAGGAAAAGGGCAAGGGATTCAACGTGGAGATGCCCTCGCCGAAAGATTCGGAAATGGAGGGCGACAAGGTAAGCGCCTACGAGCAGGAAGCACTGGCGAAAAAGGAAAAATGGCGCAGGGGAACCTTCCAGGAGATGTCCGAGCTGCTCAACAAGGACAGTCAGGATACTGCCGGCCTTACCGCAGGAAAAGCCAACACGGAACTTCCGCCGGAACCGGAAACGGGGAAATCCCCCGGCTCCGTCCATTCCTCCGCGGAAGCCTACCGGAATATGAACCGCTCGCTGGGTGCTGTATATACCCGGAATGAAAACCAACAAAATGCCGATCTGCTCCGCCGTATAGAGGAACTGGAAAAAGAAAAGAGACCGGCGGAAGGACAGCCGGAAGGACAGACCCTGGAAGAAAAGATGGCACTGCTGGAAAAGTCTTACGAGCTGGCCGCCCGGTACAACGGGAAGCAGCCGGATGCCCCGGCTGCCGTGAATGGCCGGAGCGACCGGAAAGACAGGACAGCCGTCCGCCCGGTGAAACAGGTACAGAATCAGGTGGTGTCATCGCTTGCACAACCTATGGGCAATGAGGATTTCATCGCCGAATTTGCGGGAGAGAGGAATACCGGTTTCCACACCCCTATAGGCAGGACACTCCCTTCCGGCAGGAATACCATCGCCGCCTGTGTACATGGTACGCAGACCGTATCGGACGGGCAGGTGTTGCGCATCCGGTTGCTGGAGCCGATGGCGGTGGATGACCGGCTCATTCCCCAAGGGACGGTATTGACCGGCGGTACACGCATCCAGGGGGAGCGGATGGACATCCTTGTAGAGACGGTGGAATACAAGGGCACGCTGTTTCCTGTGGAACTGGAGGTATATGATGCCGACGGACAGCGGGGAATCCTCGTGCCGAACTCGATGGAGTATGATGCGGCGCGTGAGATAGCCGCGGGTATGGGCACCTCAATGGGGAGCAGCATCAACATCTCGACGGATGCCGGGGCGCAGATTGCCTCGGACGTGGGCAAGGGGGTAATACAGGGCGTGTCGCAATATGTGGAAAAGAAAATGCGTGCGGTGAAAATCACCCTGAAAGCCGGACACCGGCTGTTGCTGCACTCTCCCGAAAAATGAAAAGAGAAAAGAAACCAACCATTTATTCACCAACCAATCAAGAACGCACATGAAGAAGATTCTGATGATGTTTGCCCTGATTATGGGCGCAGTGGCTGCATACGCGCAGCAAGGCAGCGGGGATTATTACGAGGGATTGAGCCGCAAGATCGGCTTCAGCCAAATGATTCCCCCGCATGGTCTGGAAATCACGTATGACAAGACCGTACATATAATTTTCCCCTCTCCCGTAAGATACGTGGATTTGGGTTCCCCCAACCTGATAGCAGGCAAGGCGGACGGTGCGGAAAACGTCATCCGTGTGAAGGCGACCCGGAAACATTTCCGCAATGAAACCAATATGAGCGTGATAACCGAGGACGGCAACTTTTACACATTCAACGTCAAGTATGCCGACGAGCCGTTGCTGCTGAACGTGGAGATGTGCGACTTCATCCATGACGGGGAGTCGGTTAACCGTCCGAACAATGCGATGGAAATCTACTTGCAGGAACTCGCCGGGGAGTCGCCCCGTCTGGTACGGCTGATCATGAAATCCGTGTATGGGCAGGACAAACGCAAGGTCAAGCATATCGGCAGCAAGCGGTTCGGGGTTCAATACCTGCTCAAGGGGCTTTACGCACACGGCGAGCTGCTCTATTTCCATACCGAGGTGAAGAACGCCACGCACGTGCCTTTCGATGTGGACTTCGTAACTTTCAAGATTGTAGACAAGAAAATCGTGAAGCGTACCGCCATGCAGGAGCAGGTCATCTATCCGCTGCGTGCCTTCAACTATGTGACCCGTGTGGACGGGAAGAAGAACGAGCGGACGGTGTTCGCCCTGCCCAAGTTCACCATCCCCGACGGCAAGAAGCTGGTCGTGGAGATGTACGAGAAACAGGGTGGCCGCCATCAGTCGTTTGAGGTGGAGAACGAAGACCTTGTACGCGCCGAGACTGTCAATGAACTGAAAGTAAGATGAGTGCCATGAAAAGAAACTTCATCTTCATTATCCTCCTGCTTGCCCTCTTTACGGGGCAGGCGGAAGCCCAGCGCCGGCTGCCGGGGATGAAAGCCGTCCGCTTTACCGCTGAAATGGCCGACGGCTTTTACAGCCGGGCAGACCGCCATGATGCGGGCTACGCCTTTTCGCTGGCTGTTGCCACTTACACAAAGAAAGGGAACCAGTGGGTGTTTGGCTGTGAGATGCTACAACGTAATAACCCTTACCGGAACACGTATGTCCCACTGTCGCAATATACAGGGGAAGGCGGTTATTATCATACAATCCTTTCCACATCCGGCAAGTCTTTCTTTCTGAACCTCGGCGCTTCCGCCTTGCTGGGCTACGAGGCCGTGAACAACGGAAACCGCCTGTTGGATGACGGAGCTTCCTTGCGCAAGTGTGAGTCCTTCATCTATGGAGGCGCGGTGACACTGGAAGCGGAGGGATACCTGTCGGACAGGATAGCCCTGCTGATACGCCTGCGTGAACGTTTTGTATGGGGTGGCGCTTCCGGCCGCTGCCATTTCCAGTATGGAGCCGGAGTCAAATACATTTTCTAACCTTAAAAAGAACATATACCCATGAAAAGAAGAATCCTTGATTTTATGATGACAGCCTGTTGCATGGTATTTTCCTTTCTTGCCCTTGTCGCTTGTGACAATGAGCTGGATATCAGACAAGAATACCCGTTCACGGTGGAGTCCATGCCGGTGGCGGACGAAATCGTAAACGGTGAGACGGTGGAAATCCGTCTGGAAATCAAGCCGGAAGGAAACTTTTCCGGAACTGTCTATACGCTGAGGTATTTCCAGCCCGACGGAAAGGGCAGTCTGAAGATGGAGGCCGGAACGGTACTGAAACCCAATGACCGTTATTTGCTGAACGAATGGAAATTCCGTCTTTACTATACCTCGCAGAGCGGCAAGGAATCACAGACCATAGACCTCTATTTTGAAGACAATTGGGGAAATCTGCAACAGTTGACATATGATTTCAATGGAAAGGATGCGGAGGAGGAAGACAATAATACGGAGGCCGCATGAAAAGAATACCGGTTATTATGATTTTTCTGTCACTTGTTCTGTATGGCAAGGCGGAAAATCCCCCGTCTGACAAGGATAAGGCGGTAGCCTGCATCAAGCGGTGGGAAGGCTGGCACCGGGGGAAAATGCCTTACATCGGTTACGGACACCGCCTGCTCCCCCATGAGAAGCTGACCGAGAACCTGAGTGAGGCACAGGCGGACTCACTTTTGAGATGCGACCTTGAACGGTGCCTGAACGTATTCCGTAAATATGGAAAAGACTCGCTTCTTTTAAGTCTGTTAGGCTTTAATGTAGGCTGTTACCGTCTGATCGGAAACGGCAAAATACCTAAAAGCAGACTGATTCAGAAACTGGACGATGGTAACCGGAATATTTACAAGGAATATATATCGTTCCGCTGTTATCGGGGGAAAGTCATTCCAGGCATAGAGAGAAGAAGAAAAGAGGAGTTTGAACTGTTCTATATGCCGTAGATTGAAATTATGCAAAGCCGTGAACGGACGCTTGCCATCGCCGTTCACGGCTTTAGTCTTAGCCACTCTTAATTTACCTTTACCCGGTTCATCAGCTGCCCCGATATTTCATGCAGTTCCCGGCAGCGTTCCGGCTGCTGTTCCCTTGCAAAGGCGGTGATTCCCTGTGTCAGTTTCCAGAGCGTGGCCCCGCCTGTCACTCCGTCGTCAGGATTGTTGTTCATCAGCAGTTTTTCCACCTCGCGTCCTTCGTTTTTCAACAAGGCTCCTTTCTGCACCAGATTCTTCAGTTCCTTGTCGAAATCCACGTCTATTTCCGATGCTCCTTGAATTTCGATGGCCTTCTGCATGATGGTGTCTTTGCTGTACAGTCCTTTGGTCAGGTCGGAAACAGCCGATACGGTGGTCTGCGTGTCCAGTTCGTAGGTCTTTTGGGAGAGGGACAGGGATTCCGGCAGTCGGCCTCCAAGGTGTATCTGCCGCATGACGGACTCCCTGACCATCCCGTTCAGGCACGCCCCGTTGAGCAGGAACGACCGCATATCGACCGATCCGTTGCCATAGTCGGATGTGGAGAAGCGTGCTCCTGCGAAGATGATGACCGTTCCGTTCTTACGGGTGGGTATCTCTATCGGAGTGGGCAGGATTGTCTCACACCATACTTTCGTGTCGTTCATATAGGCATCGGACACGACCGCCCCCTGTCCTCCCGCCTCACGGATGAAAGCGGTCAGGATATCCACCGAGTTCAGCCGACGGTAGGAGTCCGACAATACGCCCCGGACTTCCATTCCTACCGCCCGTATCAGTACCCGTGTACGCTCGGTCCATCCCGAATGCTCGTTCAGGATGGTGGCGCACAACTGTTTCTGCCAAACATCTCCGGCGGAAAGCTCGCGCAGGTATTTGGCGGGAATGCCCATCTTCTCCGAAATCTGGCTTATGGCTTGTCCTGCTTGTTTTAGTAAATTCAGATCTATACTCTTCTGACAGACGGATATAATCCTTTTCGCTATATCCGGCCGTTCCGAACAGTTCATAATATCCGGGGAAGGGTTTTCTTTCCGTTTCCGGTATATGCGTGCTGGTTTCCTTATGGCAACAGATGATGTGCCGGACAAACCGGTAGCACTTGCAAAGATCCGCCAGGATGGTGTACTCGTTGTCCGTATGAGGTTCATAATATCCGCAGGAGAGATTGACGCAGGATACTTCCAGCCCGTTCCTTTTCAATGCCGCCACATCCGTAGCCAGCCCCTGTGCAGGCTTGTAACCGTACCTCCGGGGATCTACCGCTGAAATGAACTCATTGGAGCAGAGCCTCATTCCGTTGATTTGTGTCACCATGTCCCCGTTCCCTTTCCGGTCGCACTGGATGACGAAACGGCAGTCGGAAAAGAAGGACATGTCGGCATGGCCGCTGCCTATGCATCCTATCTCCTCCTGTACGAAGAAGGCGCATTTCACCGCCTTGAAATCCTCCAGGCATTTCAGGCAGATCCAGATGCCGTTCTTGTCATCCGCGCCGATTCCGGCCATCCGTTTACGCTTGCGGTCATAGCCGACAATCATCGAGTCCGCCACAAGATGGGCCGCATAGGTGCCTGTCTTGCGCCGGTGTACCTCGTCCATGTGCGCCACGACACAGGGGTAGCTTTTCCGGTTGCCTTTGACCGCGTAGATGTTTCCGTGCCTGTCTTGCCGGAAAGGAATACCCATCCGCCTGAGTTCCCCGATGATGAACCCGGCCATCTTCCCCTCCTTGCCGGAGGGGGAGGAGATGTTGTAAAGAGCCATTAATTTTTCCATGATACTGACTTTTTAGGAGATGAACAACTTTTCGATTTGCAGGTACCGTCTGAACTCCGGTACGGGACGTCCCTTCTTGAAGAGGAAGGACGGATATTTCTTTCCCTTGTATTCCGCCGACGTGCCTTTCAGTACTTGTCCGAATACGGTGGATATATAGAACATGTCCTGACAATTCTTGCAGAATGCCGTATCCGGAAAGGAATGTATCTTTCCGCATTTGGGACATACATATTTTCTCCTGTTTGCGCGCCCTTCCGTGCTCCGGCAGGTGGCTATGCTCGTGTCGCCCTCCGTATTTCTCAGTTCCAGGTTACCGTCCGTCAGATGGAGGCTGTAGAACGTGTCGAGGTAAGGCACCCCTTTCTTGTGCCACCTGCAGGCGGGCACTTTCACCGTCAATGAAACCTGTATATTGTCTCCGGCCGCCCATTCCTGCCCCTCAATGGGATTCAGTACGGTGAAATCCGTTGTATGTGTATAATCATTGTATCTGCGTCGCAACAGGATGCCCGCCTCCTGCGCCTGCTTGCGGATCAGTTCGGCGACGAATGCGTGTGAGGAATAGATGCGGTCCAGCAGGGAGGCGGCAATCGGTGTGTTTATTGATTTCCACAATGTTACCTCGTTCCATACGACAGCCCGTCCGAGTATGTTGTTGCTCTCGTCCCTTGCCACAAGGATTTTAGCGCCGGCGAAGTTGGTATAGAAGTCAGCGGCGTTGCGTGCCTTGTCCTCATACCGCATACAGGAACTGTGCAGGCTGGATGTGTCACTGTCGGAGATGGGGCTGTAGTTGCTTTCCAGATAGGCTTCCATGAAGTCGTTCATGCTTTCATGCAGCCTGACCGTGACTTTGCTGTCCAATGAGAGAGAGCTACAGAAATAATTGATTTCGTCGGGTGAGTACTTGGGCAGGTTCTTGAACAGTTCCACAAACGTGGAGGGTTCCAGGTCTGTCCGGTTCTCCGGGAACCAGGGTGCCTGCGGGTTGTTCCGGTCCGGGAAACTGGGATGGGCCAGATCCTTGCTGCAGGCCGTGAACACGATCCGGATTTTCTTGAACGTGCCCGCTTCCGTCCGCTTGCGCTTGGTGGAGAAGCAGTTGTAGGTACCGCGTATGATCTCTTCCACCGGTACGTTCTTTTTTACTTCCGAAAGGATGTCTTTGGCTATCACACTTCCGTTTTCCGCCGCATGCACCAGGCGGGATTTCAATTCATTGCTAACATTCAGTTTCATAATCATTCGTTTTATTGTTTATAAATTCTGCCATGTTTTTATGGCAATTGTTTCTTGTCCGGCTGCATTTGGCGCAATTTCTCTTTCCGCTTTCTGAGCAGGTCAACGGACATGTTCCTGCTTGTCCGATATTCCTCCTCGCTCATCCGGCGAATGGAAGGAATGCCCGTCTGGGTCAGTGTATGGTTTACCATCCAGCCGTCCATGAAGTTTTCGGGGCAGAGGCTGTCATGGTGGATGACTTCCCCCACGCAGCCGTGAATGAGCATATTGCATATGGTCATCAGGCAACAGGTACGGTTGACATCTTCCGCGACAAGATAATTACCCAGGTGGCGTACATGATATGCCAGCAGGAGACGCCCACTTCCGCAGGTAGGGTCGTTTATCCTCTGCCCGGTCTTTTTTTCGTCCGTTTCCGTACACATTACCATCAGGTCGCAGATATGTACGGGAGTGAAGAACTGCCCTTGCGCCTGTTGTCCCTTTCTGGAACTGAGCGCCATGAAAAGGTCTCCTAACGCGTCATACCAGGATGCGGCCTCCAGCTGCTTCTGCATGAGCCGCACCCATTCCGCAAACATTTTCATGAATGCGGCATTCTGCTGCCGCTTGTACCTCCAGTCTTTCAGCGGAGGAGCGCCCGGTGAGAATCCGTGTATGACGTAACGCAGGAAATCTGTGAACACGTTCATCGGATCGTACCCGTTCAAGCCTGCAAACTCACAGATTGTCTTTTCAAGTGGCCGGACTTCTGGGGATGTCTCATAGCGTGTCATATTGTTCTGTTTTTTTATAGAAGGTTACTGTATGTCCGTTATGGTCTGTCCGTATCTTGACGGGGGAGACGCCAAGGAAAAAGAGGTGCGTTTCCGCTTTCAGCATGTTCCATTCCCATGTGGGAAGTTCCTTCCATTCCATACGGTATGCCCAGAGTATGAACAGACCGGGACGGAATCCGTTGAAAAGTTCTCCGTGCAGAATCCCGACCAGCCGCTCCAGTTCTTCCCGCGAGTAAAGGGTGAATGCCTCATTCCGATAGATAAAGGCATCAGCCGGTTCAATATCCGGCTGACACTCGATGATGTATCTCGTCCATTCTTTTGTGGTGTACTTTCCGTACAGAGGATCGGGTTCCGTGTATTTCCATGCCCTAACGAATGTGTGGAAGAGGACGGCACCGTTCCTGTGCCTTCCGGTATGCCCCCACATCCGGAACTGTTTGCTGCGTATGCCATCGGGAAGCAGCAATTCCGGACCGGTTATAACCCAAGGGCCTCCTTCCGTATTGTAACCGGTACACTTTTCATTTTCATGGCAGAAAGGTGTCTGTGGGAGAAGGCAAATATGGACTTCCCGGTCATCGCCCCTTTCAATGTGTGCCTGCGGATAATAGTCACCGCCACGGGTAGTATAAGTGACGACATCCCCTGCGGTCGGTAAACTGACTCTTTCCCTGTCCTCCCGCATCCTTGAAATCAGCCGGTTCACCTTCTCCACGTCGCACTCCTTTATGGAACAGGCACACCCTTCATGCCTGTTGAGCAGAGTCAGACTTTCCAAATCATAAAAATTACCGTACTTCATATTGAGAGCGTTTTTGTTGGTACAATTTGACCTGGCGGGCAACCATATCACAGAACTTCTGTCCGTTCTCCTTCTCGCTTCTGAAATAGGCAATCATGTCCCAGAGATTCTGATTGAAGTAGCCGGTCCATTTTTCGTAGCAGTGACTTCCATAGACCTTTCCGAACGTTTCTTCGAAAAGTGCAGGAGTCAGTCCTTCATCCCCGTGGTGGTTGTATTGCCACAGGGAGACAAGCAGCAGCTGGTTATAATCCAGTGTTTCCATATCCGTTCTTTTTTAAGTAAAACATCGGCCTACATGGGTAGGCATTTTTATTTCTTGGTGTCTTTCCGGCCTGTTTGCCGGGGATTGCGGCAAGGCTTGGCGAAAGAAAATACCGGAGCGAAGCGAGGATGATTTTCTTTCAGCCAACCCAGCCCCTGAAAGGGGCCGCCTTGCGCAATCAGCCCGGGAAACGGCTATCTTTACAGCAAGAAATGGAAAAGCGGACCTCGGTTTTTCTGCTTTGAAGTCCGCTTTTCGGTCATTGCCAGATTTCATGCTTTTCATGTATGTATCTGCCATCCGTGGAACGGCTGCAATGTCACAGCAAACGATCTGTCAGGTATTCCATGATAGAGCAGACCTCCCACGATACCTGTCCTTCCGTCGGGATAGCGCTGTGTAAAGCCGAACGAGTACGGGGCATGGTCGTAGTAGAGTGAGATTTCGCAGGGACAGTCAGGGTTTTCTTCCCAGCTTTTCAACCGTTCCAGACATTTTTGGAGCGAGGTGTCACCGATGGATTCGGCATAGCGCCTTACATTCTCGAAATGTTCTTCATTCAGGATTTTCATGACTTTTGTATTTTTATCTGTTAAACACGTCCGGCTCCGGGAGCCGGTATTTTTATTTCTCGCCTGCCTGACAGTCCCGTGGCCGTACCCGCAAGGTTTGGCGAAAGAAAATACCGCAGCGAAGCGAGGATGATTTTCTTTCAGCCAACCCCGCAGGGGCCTGACCTTGTACGGGTACACAGGACACGGGACTACCTTTGCAGGGTGGGAAATAAAATATGCGGTTGTTCCTTGTTGCGGGATCTTGTATGGCTTCCGGAGATAATCTTCCTGATTTGTTCGCCATTGCCGGACAAATGGTGTATTTTTGCAGTTTCTAATTTCAGGATCATGGAAAACTATATAAAGAAAGCGGCGGATGCTTTCCTTGTGGAGCGTCCGTATGGTATGCGTGTGGATTACAGGAAAAAAGGGTTCGTGCTGTTTAACCGCAACCTGAACGTATTGGGCAATGCGGAGCATGCCCGTCTGGAAGAGCTGCCTCTGGAGCGGTTCAATGTGGAGGAGATTCCGTTGGATGGTGAAATTGTGGAGGAACACGCGGAATTTACCGATGTATTCTTCTATACCGATCTGATCAGCCCCTATGCCGGATATGCGCTGAATTTGCAAAAGCTCAAGGCCTATAACCGGTTTATGTTTCCGCTGGCGATGGCGCTGAACCGTAAGTTGTGAGTCCGGAAGCCGGCAACGGTAACAGCCGCATGGAGCAAGCCGTTACCGCCAGGTTTTATTATTTGCCCTTTCTTGTTGTTATAAATGCAAGATAATCGCCCACAACCTTATGGCATCCGGTAAAGTCCGGAGTCTGGTGACCTTTGATTTTCCGGTAACTGACGGTTCCGTTCCTGTCAATGCCTCTTACATGCCTGTTGAATGTCCCTTTGGTTCTGATATGGATGTCAAAACCGTCCCTTCCGGTGATTTCAAGGAACATTCCTCCCGTGATCCGTTCCCCGTCCAGGAATTTCTGTTTCTGTTCATCGAGCAGCCGCTGATGTTGCTCTTCCTGCGCTCTGCGCTCTTCCGCCTCTTTCTCCTCCTGTTCCCTGCGTTTCTGTTCCTGCCTCCTTTTGTATGCCTCACGGGCTTGCACCAGGGGGGTGGTGTCAAGTCCGAGAGCCTCGAACACGCGGACGGAGATCAACCTGACAAAGGCTCCTCTTTCTGCGCCCTGAAGCGTATCCGTGATCCAGTTCCTGCAATAGGCGGCGGCTTCCTCCCTGCGGTTTTCTCCGTTGAGGAACCGGCGTGAATACTGCCCGCTGGAGAAATAAACGTTTTCAATCCGGCAGACCACATGGAAACAGTCATCGTCCTCATTCCCATATTCGTTCTTTCTAGACAGGGAGAGATATACATTCTCGGCGTACGGCTCCAGTTCCATATAAGGAGCCACGACGGTATTCCCGTCAGACCTGTACTTGAATACTTTTGCTTTCATACTATCGTTCAGTTTGTCGGTTGTTGCATATTTCATCTATAATCTCTTTCCCGCTTCTTTCACCCTTCAGGAAGGCAAGGAAGCGCCTCAAAAAGAGCCGGGCACAGTCAGTTCCCAGCTGGGAGCTTTCACCGTCTTTGGTAGCGCATACCGCAAAACGACCCAGTCCGAAACTGTCCTGTTGCGGTACGATGTGGTAAGACAAGTCCTCGCTTGCGTTGATGTGCAACCCACGACGGAAAACATAGAAAGTTTTCGGGATTCTTCTGTCGGTATCGATTTCCATACGCTTGTAACCGTGATGTTCCAATAACCGGACCAGTTCCCTGTTTGTCGGAATTGTATGTCCGATCCAGTCCGGCCAGCTTATATTTTCTATTGTATGTCCGTAATTGTCATATAATATGTCGAACTGTTCCTGGTATTCATCGTAAAATTCCCCGTTCCCGTTGCACATTTTCTCCAAAGCGATGCCGTTTTTACGGACAAGGGCAAGGTCGCCCAGTCCGCACGCGATTTCATTGAGCAGCGTGCGTTCCTCATCCCTGTCCTTTGCCGTTCCGTAAATTCTAAGCCGGGAATACCGGTGTAGCGCCGAACGGGACGGCATATCCAGTTTTTCCCATATCCCATCGTTTCCTATAGCCTGTCTGGTGTTTTCCGGAAGTCCGTACCACCACTTGTCCAAATTGTTTGTATCCATAATTTCTGAATCAGATTGTTTTCAAATTCTGTTTTGAGTACCATGCCTGATACGCGGCGGCATACTCCTGACGTTCCCGTTCCAGGGAATTTCTCATCTCAGGGGTGTACCCGAGCAGGCGGATGTATCCTCCGTTATAGCCGGTGAGTTCGCACCTTATTCCGGCTTCCTCCAGTTTGTCGATGCGTTTTTGGGCCATTTTTGCGCTTGAATATTCCTTCGGCCAAAAATAGACTTCGCCCCGTGAGCCGAAACAGTCTTCCCCCAGAATTATTTCCCCGGCATACTTCCGGCTTTCGATGAAGCCGAAACGCGCTTTGCCCAATGCCCGGCGCATTGCCTTGTGTGCCGGACCTTCCGGATGCTTGAATACCTCCGGCTTGTCTTTGCTGCCGAGTCTGGGCGGTTCCACCTTGTACGGCTGTTTGTAACTTCCGATTCCGAGCGTCAGGTAAAAGTTGGTGTGAAAATAGTCCGTCATGGGGTCGCTGTCATCGAAATTGTACGACATGATGAAATCGCAGATATTCACCATTACATCCTTTTCCCTGTCCGTCAAGGATTTGTCTGAATGGATATGATGGTGGTTGACATCGCCTTGAACTTTTCCGGACTCTTTGGTGAACGCCTTGAAATCCGCTTTCATCAACCGGATATGGATGGAGTGGCAATTCTCCCGTCTGACAGAGAACTTGTATCCCGGATAGGTCTCCTTGAGCCATGCCCGTACCAGTCCCACGATTTCAGGAGCGTGCTGCCCCTTGTAATTGCGGCCTTTCCAGCGGTATTCGTTATACACATACCCGGTGTATTCCTTTGCCGTGGCTCCCGAACAGTCATATTCATATCCGGTTGAGGTCGCGGGAATATCCGGCTTGTCTTTCCAAGCCTCAAAAAGCCTTCCAAACTCGGTGTTCACCTGTTGCATGATTGTGGTGTCACCACCCTTGTCCGGGTGGGCTCCAATGCCAGCCGGCGGTATTCTTTCTTCAAGTCCGCCAGAGAGTGTATGTTCTGAAAATAAGTCATAGCCATAAGTTTTTTATGCCCCTGCGAGGCGGTTGATAAAATATTCCCGGTAGTCAAGGTCAAGACCGAGGTTGAGACAGGCCGTTTCCATGTCATCTTCTCTCAGGTCGTCCGCCTCCTGCAATTTGCGCAGGTACCGGATTTCGGAGTCCAGGTATTCCTGTGCTTCCGTTTGACCGCAACCGCATGAGTTGCAGATCAGACTGATAATGTTTTCCTGCATGCTGTTTGATTTTTTATGTTTCTGTTCCTGTTTCTGAGGCCTCGTCCGTCGTATATCGAGACGGCCCGTTCCACCAAAAGCCTGCGGTTGTCTTCCGAAAGTTCCAGATAGAACCGTTCCGCCGCGCCGAATGTGCCCTTGTCTGTCGCCACGCACCATTTTTCCCAGAAATGCAGGTACATGCCGCCATACACGGCTTTGCATTCCTCCTCGCTCCAGGCGTTCCACATATAGTAGAAGAAACTGGAGACGGTATTTTCCGCTTGATATTCCATGGTTCTTTCCATTTGATTGATTGTTGATATCAGATTCATTGCCCAGAAGGATTACCGGATATTCAATATTGCGCTAAAGGCATGTGGGTCAAGCCTGTAAAACGCCGGAAGGTTAAGTGTGACCATCGGGTAGCTTACCCGGCCGCTCTGACGTCTATAACCTGTATCCTCAGCCAATTTGTTGGACAGAAGGAACTCCATGGCATCTGGATTGTTGTTGATGTCCACGAATGCCCTGTCAGGCAGTGAGAATGCCGCCTTATCTTCCAGGTTGACCGTCAGGACCGTGTATACCTCGTGGGTCACGGGATCTTTCAGAGACAATGCCGGCCAGCCGTTATGGTACATTTCAATCACGATTGAGAGACGGCTTTCCTGATACAGGAAAGTCTCTTCCATGGACGGATGGTCGCATTTGACAATTTCAAAATCATCCTCCCCTTTGGTAAATGTCACCATCGGATAGGATACATCGACAAAACATTCCTCTTCCCGGTAACAGAGATGCTCTTTTCCCTCTGAACGGATTATAGCCAATCGGGTGTTCATATTCATAACTGGTTTTTAAATTATTGACTTGCAAGTTAATTGGCCGGCATTCACCTGCCTGTTTTCTTAAACATTTGATTGTCACCGCCTGCGGACATTTGGGAGAGTTGCCGTCTCGCCGCCCTGATTTTCCCGGTCAGTTCGTCCTCCCTCCGGAATGAGGGGGTACATTTGGTACGCCTCATCCCAGCTCCCCAGGGGATGCCGCCGCATACTTTTCTCAGGCGTGCCTTTTCGCTTTCCAGGGCCGACTCCAGACGGGCCAGCCTGCGTCGCAACGATTCTTCGGTCACAGTTCTCATGATCTCATTGTTTTTTTAGTATGGTGACGGGTCGGAAAGACAGTCACCATACCGTCGTTATGTGTCACGTTATATTCTAGCTTTTTCCCTTTTGATGCCTCTCAGGACGTACAACAGGTGCAGGAACAGCTCCCTGTCGTAAATCCGGAAGAAGAACGGCTCGCCTGTTTCCCTGACCGTTCCGGTAAACGACACGGACTCCCGGTTCACGGGATATTGGAGGAAGTTGCCGTTTGCCAGCAGGGTGTGCTTTTTCTTCATCACTTCGCCTAGGAACTTGTCCATATCGTCGTTTCCCTCATAGCCGGAGAAGTAGAGGAAATGATGACGGCGCAGGCTTCGCAGGATTTTGGCGGTTTCCAGCCTTACATCCCTGCCTGACGATTCGTCCGTTCCTCTCATCAGGTTGCAGATGAACTTCTTCTCGCCATTTATGTCAAGAAACAGATAAGGAACTATAATTATAGAGGCATGCCGTGCGTGGCCAAAGATGACCATCGGCTTTTCTTTCAGGATGTCTCCTTTGAAGGTAATGTTCCGGTAATGGTTGTCCATCTGCCGTTCCAGCTCCTTTCTTGGCGTGGTAACGGAGCGGAGTCCCGTGAAGTAGCGTCCGCCCGCCCGGAAGCAGAACCGGTAGATGTCCGCATGATAAGGCTCTCCCAGGAAAAAGAAATTCCGGGTATGGTGGATGGGGGGCAAGACATCCATGTAGTCGAAATATCTTTCTTCCGTAATCTCACTGAACGGGGCGCAGAGGGATTGCAGGTGGATGCGTATCATCTTGCGGACGGTATTTCCGGACACGGCTGTGAGGTACGGGTTCTTTTCCCTGTCCCTCAGTTCCTCCAGTGTCTCATGGTGGTAGTCGCCGTGTATTCCGTCAGACATGGTGGTCACGCATCTGCCGTCAAAACAGCGTGAATCGACTACGAATTTCAGTTTGTCGTTGTTCATGGTTCAGATGTTTTGAAGGTTCAACACTCTTTTGGCGGCACTGAGGGCATTGGAGGTGAGCTGCCGTTGCCATGCCTTGTTTCTGGGTGACCAGCGGAATCCGGAGGATTTCAGTTCCTTGCGTCTGTTGTCTTCGGGAATCCTGTCAAACAGGATCTGAAGGCGGTCTTCCCCATAGTTCCATACAAGTGTCCCGCCCTCGAACGGCACTTCCTTGTTTTCCCGGCTTTGCACCGCTTTCAGCCTTTCGCGCATCCGTTCCGCAAGTTCCGGCAATTGGAAGAATTTGTTTCTCGGGGTGATGACGGGTTTCCTTACCCTTGCGTTATATTCGGAAATGAAGTCCACGGCCCTGCGGACGATTTCCACTTCCCCGTGATTGGCGAAGGTGGATACCTTGTTCAGGATGCTGCTGACGAACAGGGCACGGCTATAACCCCGGCATTGTCCGGTATCAATCCCGTGGATGGTGTCGGCGCTGCTCCTGATGTCGCGTTTGAGCGTCTGCCATGCCTTTTCCAGTTTTTCTTCCTCCGGTCGTGCGGCTTCCTTTTTCCGTCTGACGGCTTCAAGAACCTTTTGCCGCCAATTGCGGAACTCCTCGTAGCGGTTCCGGTAGCTTCTGTTCGTATTCTCCTGCCTGTGGTAATCGAATCCGCCCCGTCCCGTCACCATCGGGTTGGCGCAGCGTGAGAGGGCCGAGAGCTGGGCGGACAGCTTTTGCCGGTAGGCGGCGATGTATGTATCCCGTTCCTCTTCCTGCATGAGTTGCAGGTCGTTGTGCAGCTCCTCCCCGTAAATCATGATGTCCGTCTCGCCACGAATCTCCGGGTCGAAGGAACTCCATGCGTATGCGTCGCAAGCCTGTTTCCACATATCCTCCAGATAGCCCGGATGTTTGAACGCTACGGCTTCCCAGTCTTTGAAGTCCTTGGAATGCAATTTATTGCGATCTTCCGGATTTCCGTACAGGTGTACATAGTTGCCCGTTCCATGATGCTCCTTTCTGAAATGGAACGGTACGGGAGGATGGTCCGTACCCTTTTCCCGGATCATCGTGACCCGGTGTGCATTCTCTGCGGTAAGGCCCGTTACTTGTTCTTCCCGGACCTTTGCTGTTGTTGTTTCAGTCATAACCGTTGCCATTCATAAATTATTTCTACCAGTTCTTCGTCCGCCAGTTTTTGGATTTCCTCGTCCGAGCAATAGCAGGCGATTTCCTCGTCCAGCTTGAAAGCTGCCGGGTCAAGGCTTCCGATGCCGTCCAGCAGTTCCGGCACCAGGCTGTCTGCGACAACCGTATAGCTTCCGTCCCTGCCTTGCACCTCCCGTGCGGGATAGCTCCTTTCCCGATAAACCAACATTCTCATTTTCGGATTGGCACCCTGCTGTCCTTTGTGGACTTTGCCTGTCGTCTCTCTGTTCATACCTTCATTTTTTTTAGTTAGTTTGACATGATCGGCTCCGTGGAGCCGGTTTTTCGGTTTCTTACTTGCCGGACTGTCCTTTGCCGGGGATTGCGCAAGGCTTGGCAAAAGAAAATACCGCAGCGAAGCGAGGATGATTTTCTTTTAGCCAACCAGCCCCTGAAAGGGGCCGCCTTGCGCAATCAACCCGGCAAAGGGCTATATTTGCAGGTAAGAAATTGAAAGGACGGCAGGGATTTTCAATTTGCCGAATATTGTAAAGATATTTTATACGCTTTTGTCTTTTTGTGCTTATATTTTATATACCGACATATTGTCTGAAGGACTGACATAATGTCGCAATATCGTCAAATTTAAGATTGTTTAGGCTTATAAATTTGAACAGACATTATTATTGAATAAGATTTAGTGTACTAATAATAAATACTCCTGTGTCTTGTTCTGTAAAAACTCTAATATAAATCTTTGGCATAAATATTGTAAAATTTCTTTTTGATTTAATTTAAATTTTAGTAATGATGAATAAGTATGAAAAAGAAGCAAGAGTTTATCCAGCTATCGCAGGAATGATAATTCCTATTATCTTGACTACATTGTATGTCACATCGTTTATACCCAAAACTTTGGACATGTGGGAGTCAATAATTGCAAAAATCGGATTGTTTATCCCAGTGGCTTTAATTTATGGTGCATTAGCCTATTGGATTCGTCAACTGTTTATTGATGCTTCTAAACGATTGTTTCAGTTTCGTTTGTTTAAAGAAGATGAAACTGAGATGCCTACAACAAAGCTTCTTCTTTGGAGTAGCGATGTGAGAAAGTCTGAAGCTGATATAAAACGGATAGCGGAAAAGATAAAGACAGATTTTGGCATTCAACTGCTATCAAAAGATGAAGAAATCTCTAATCTATCCGAGGCTAAACGCACTATTGTTGATGCCGTTGGAAAGATAAGGGAGGTGACTCGTAATAATGAGAATCTTCAACAGTATAATAGAAAATATGGATTCTGCCGTAACTATCTTGGGGCTTGTGTATATGCTACAGGCGCAATTATCCTTGCACTTGCTGCAAATTTTATCTTAGATATGCCATATGCAAGCGTATTGTTTATGGCTTTAGGGGTTCAGATTTTATTAGGTATTATAGATTATGCATCTTACAAGTCTAAAGCCTATGATTACGCAAGAGCAATGTATAATGCATATACAACTGGTACAGAGTATGAGCGAGAATAAAAATGTATTAAAATACGAGTATGAAGTTCTGAAAGTGGGAGATGCTGACGCGATACTTATCAGACACTATATTAACGGTAAACCATTTATCGTACTGATTGATGCAGGCAATGCTGGTGATGCTGCAATTATAAAAAAGCATCTTGGAGATTATTATAACAGTTACTATATAGACTTGGCAATATGTACACATCCGGATAGTGACCATAAAGATGGATTCTTTAATCTGCTTCAAGATGATGATATTATTATAGAAACATTCTGGTTAACCGATCCCGCTCAATATCTTGATGTCAATGACATACAACGTTACAGAAGCAAAGAGAATGCAACAAAGGCAGTCCGTAAGATTTGGCAAAAATCTACAGATGCCAACCTAAACCTTATTGATTTAGCATTGAACAAATGCGAAAAGGTGGAAAGCGTAACTGATGGAGCTAAACATCCAATATTACCAATAAGTATTGTTGGTCCTTCCGATGAATATTATGCCGAGGTAGTAAAGGCAATGGTAGCTGACTATGGTGTTAAGACATACGAAGATAGTTCAAAAGAAGCATATGACAATGTATTCAAGATTGACGAAAAGGATATAAAAAGTATAATCGATAATGACGAAGATTTATCTCCGTACAATGCTTCCAGCCTCATTATCTTATACGAACCGGGGGATGGCAAAAGATTACTCTTTGCGGGAGATGCAAATACTACCTCTCTTCAGATGATGCTGAACAAATATAAAAGGTTGAGAAATGTAGATTTACTTAAAGTTCCGCATCATGGAAGCCGTAGAAATCTGAATACGTCAATTATAGAGGCTCTTTCCCCGAAAAAATGTTATATATCTGCTGCAGGCAATAAGAAACACCCAAGTGGGCGTTTAGTATATTGGCTTGCGAAATATGGGGATGTTTACTCTACCCATACTTGTAATTCCTATATACATTGTCAGTCGGGGGCTATGCCAAATAGAATAGGTTGTGTGACTCTTATTCCATTAAAGAAAAAAATAATATCATAATAAACTAATTAGGGTGTTCAGTTCTACTTTCCAAAAATGTAGTATCAAAACACCCTTTTTACTTTGATATAAGGTTTTGATATTTAATGTTATAGCACGTAAAGTAACTCTTTGGAAAGTTGCTCAGCACTTTGAGTTTTAGTAGCTTGGTAGGACAATTTAAGCAACTAAGAACAATGAAAAAGATCAATTCAACTCCCCATAAAGAAATCTTAGCAGAGGAAGTCAAACGTCTGTAAAGACAATGCCAAACTCAAGATTTAAACTTAATGAAGGAAGGAGCTTAAATAAGCCTGCAAGCATTGTGTACTATTTTATTTTTTTTCTCTAAAAGTGGTTTATATTGCCAGTTGGAATTCTAGTAATAAAGATCAAGGTTAAAGCAATTATTTTTAGGTAAGTAAGTGGATAACAAGCAGTCTAAAAAAAGAAGGTACCCTTTCCAGATACCTTCAATGACGGTCGGTTGTATATTTACCGTTCTAGGCGTTTCTTTACGTTGTTCATTGCCTCTTTCAGGCTGCTGTTCATGACTCGTGCATAATGTTGTGTCATACGTGTGGAGGCATGGCCGAGCATGACGGAAACATCTTGAAGAGGCACATTGTTGGCAAGCGTGACCGTAGTCCCGAAAGTGTGACGGGCAACATGCGTGGTCAGATTCTTCTTAATGCCGCAGAAATCGGCTATTTCCTTGAGGTAGCTGTTCATCTTCTGGTTGCACATGACGGGCAAACAGCATCCTTTTTTAATGCAGGTCGGATGTTCCTTGTATTTCTCCAATATGGCCAGGGGTACGGGCAGCAATGGAATATTGCTGATGGAAGAGGCCTTCCTACGGTGTTCCAATTTGACCCTTCCTTTTCTTATCCACCAGTCTCCGAGATTGTCCTGTACCAGATTCTCTTTGTTCAGACTGGCAACATCGGAGAATGCCAGACCGGTGAAGCACGCGAAGACAAAGACATCCCTGACCAGTTCAAGCCGTGGAATGGTGAATTTCTTTTTCATTACGGTCTGCAACTCGTCGTAGGTTAGGAATACCGGATCGGTCTCGTCCTGCTCCATCTTGTAACCGTAAAAGGGATTCTTGCGCATCCATTCCTTTGCCAATGCCATATTGGTAAATTTCTTGAAGCATTTCATATAACGGACTATCGTGTTCCGGCACAGTCCTGCCTCCGTTTTCAGGTAAATGTCAAACGCACGGATGAACTCCGGTGTCAGCTCATGGAAAGTGACATCCTCCTTTCCATAATAAGAGGGGATGAGCAGCTGTAATTTCTTCACCACGTTCTTATACCGGTTGATCGTGACGGGAGAGTAGTCTATACCCTCCAGTATTTCCATTTCCTTGATGCCTTCCCTCATGATGCCGAGCAGTGTACGCATTTCGGTGTCTTTCCCGAAAACACGTTTAAGAATCAGTTTTGGGGTAATCAGGGCCTGTTCCAATACCAGTTCCTTGTGTTTTTCCAAGGCGCGTGCGTGCAGTTCGGCAATATAGGCGTTCAGTGCCACTGATGCCCTGTCCCTGCCTTTACTGCATCCTTTGGCGGCGTTCCATAAGTTCAGGGGTACGCTTCTTTGGATACGTACATCGTCATAGTCTCCATTGATGGTTATCCGCATCAATACCGGTGCCTCACCGTTTTTCAACAATTTCGTTTTAAGCACGAAAAACAGAATGTTCATTGTTCCTTGTTTCATCACTTTTGTTTTTTGAGGTGTTACATTCAATTGTTTCGTCAAAACCGGATGGCATGAGGACATGGAGCGAAATGTTAAATTCGGTGGTTTTTTTGAGGAACTTGTGGAAAAGCCATAAAAACCCCATTTTTCTCAGGTTCGAATTGCCTTTTGTATCCCGGGTTCGATTCCTTTTTTTTATCCCGATGGGAAATACCGAATTTTTAAATTTCTTTCACTTTTTCGACTTCATCCGGTCATGTGTGCAAAATTACTTTTTCACACCAGAGATTGGAATTGTCAAACAATTGAAAAACAATGAAGTATGGTACATATTTATGGCTTTTTCAAAAGCCTTAAAAAAAGCCACTGAATTGGCGAAATCCAACTTCACAAATATGTAGCGGAATGCGTAGTGAGGGTAAAAAAAAGAACCCTTGAACTATCTCTAATTCAAGGGTTTTCTAAAATTGAAAAGCTTTTTGGTGGTGCCACCAGGAATCGAACCGGGGACACAAGGATTTTCAGTCCTTTGCTCTACCAACTGAGCTATGGCACCGTTGTTTTGTTTAACGGGTGCAAAGATATGGATCTTTTTTGAATCTTGCAATAGGTGGAGTCGCTTTTTATTGAATTTTTATTCCTCCAAAGAATTCCAACCTTGTGCTTTTAGTTCGACTTCGCCTCCATCACGGCCTACCAGGTAGTTACCGAGATCTGGTTTTGTAATATGACCGATTATTTTAACACCTTTCATTTCAGATACTTTGTCATGATCGATGAGAGGAACAGTGAAAAGTAGTTCATAGTCTTCACCACCATTTAAAGCTGCGGTTACCAAGTTCATATTAAATTGTTCAGCCATTGCAGCTGTTTGATAATCGATAGGAATTCTATCTTCATATACACGACATCCGACATTACTTTCTTTTGAAATGTGTAAAAGTTCGGAAGAAAGACCGTCTGATATATCCATCATTGCTGTTGGGATAATCCCTGCATAACGAAGCATCTCGATAATATCTTTACGTGCTTCCGGTTTTAACTGGCGTTCCAATAGATATTCTTTGCCTGTAAAATCTGGAGTGAAATCTTTTTCACCTTTAAATATCCGTTTTTCTCGTTCTAATAATTGTAATCCCATATAAGCAGCTCCTAAATCACCGGAAACACATATCAAATCCGTTTCTTGGGCTCCACTGCGAAGAACAACTTTGTCTTTTTCTCCTTCCCCTATGCAAGTGATACTGATGCAAAGTCCTGTTAAAGAAGCAGAAGTATCTCCTCCGACAATGTCAACTCCATACACATCACAGGCCAGCTTTAGCCCAGCATAAAAATCTTCTACATCTTCAACAGAAAAACGTTTGGAGATGCCAAGTGATACAGTGATCTGCTTAGGCAGACCGTTCATTGCATAAATATCGGAAAAATTTACAACAGCCGATTTATATCCGAGATGTTTTAGAGGTACGTAAGTCAAGTCGAAATGAATACCTTCCAATAATAGATCGGTGGTAACAAGCACTTGTTTATTCTCATAGGAGAGGATTGCAGCATCATCGCCTACGCCCTTTATCGTACTATTGTTCTTTATTTCAATTCTATTAGTCAGATGACGAATCAAACCGAATTCGCCTAATGTTGATATTTCTGTCCTATTACTCATATTTGTTTTGTAAAATATTATTTTTGGAGAATGTGATAATATGTTTTTTTATTGTCTCATCAAAACTCTGCCCATTGCAAAACTGGATTACAATCGGTAGATAATATAAAAAATTCTTCCAACTTTCCGGAACAAGAGGATTGTTTTTTAAACGTGCTGCATCTTTTTCTGTTACTAAAATTAGTTTTCCCGGTGAAGTCATCTTTTCGAATACCGTCTCCAATTTTTTGAAATCTGATTTGCTAAACGTATGATGATCGGGAAAAACCATCGGTACCACTTTGTTTGAATACTTTTCTGCCTCACGAATAAATGGAGCGGGAGCTGCAATACCCGATATCAATAAAATATCATCTTCTTTTCCTATATTTTTATGGTTTAAGAAACAAGCTTTCGAGGGGAATACAGGTTTGACTTTCCCATAAACGATGCTGGTAAAGAAAAGTAACTGATGAGCCCGCAACTTCATATTTTCTTCAATAATACGAAAATCGATCGGCTTCATATCTTCTTCGCATTTAGTAACAACCACTATATCTGTTCGGTTTATATTACTTATCGGTTCTCGCAGATATCCAGTAGGCATTAGTTTGTCATTGTAAAATAGACGGTGACAGTCACTCAACACGATCGAAAGGGAGGGGGTCACATACCGATGTTGATATGCATCGTCTAACAAAATTACTTCAGGTTTATCTTTTTCAGGGAGGGACAAAAGATTTTGAATCCCCCGGCGGCGATTAGTATCGACAGCAACAAGTATATCCGGAAATTTGTTTTTCATTTGAAAAGGTTCATCCCCGATCTCCCAACTGGAACTTTCTGAGTCAGCAAGAATAAACCCTGATGTTTTTCTTTTGTACCCTCGGCTTAATACTGCAATGCGATACTTGTCTTTCAGCAAGCGTATGATGTATTCTGTATGGGGAGTTTTCCCCGTTCCTCCTACAGATAAGTTCCCTATGCAAATTACAGGAATAGGGTATTGTTCGGAATGTAAAATACCCCAATCAAAAAGTCGATTTCGCAACCACACCCCAATTCCATATAAAAAGGAAAGAGGAGCCAGGCAGGAATAAAATTTTATTTTGTCATTTTTTTGCATGTAACTTCTTATCTGCTGACAAATATAGTTAACTTATCGGTGGGCTGTCAGTTTTTTATTTGTTTTTTGCCAAAAACAACTTAGATAGCCACTCGAGATCTGGGTGTAAGAGGCACAGACATCCGGGTGTGGGAAAGATGCAGACCCGGGCCTTCGCAAATCTCTGCCGGGGATGAGGGGATGTTTATCTGCTATGTCAGGGACACTTTTATGCCCTGTTTTTACATCTTATCCAGCGGAAAAGGGCATCTTTTTTCGAAGGCAAAATCCATCGCGACCTTGTCTTTTCCCATATGCCTGAAACGGCGGTAAGCCATATTGGACTTCATCTGTCCGAAGACCACCTCCGGTTCAACGCACCACCTTCAGCCCCATCTTCTCCGCCCGTTGCAGCATAAAAGCATGGGCGGCTTCATATTCGTTCGGGATCACTCCGTCAAGAATCGCATTCTTGATAGCTTCTTTCAGAATACCGACCGGCTGGGAAGGGGGAAGCCCAAACGTTTCCATGATCTCCTCTCCTGTCACAGGCGGCTGGAAATTGCGCACGCGGTCTTTCTCTTCTATGGCGGCAAGCTTACTGCGAACTTTTTGAAAGTTGTTCAGGAAACGGCGTACCTTTTCGGGGTTCTTGCTCGTGATATCCGCTTCGCAAAGCTTCATCAAGTCGTCTATATCGTCACCTGCATCAAACAACAGGCGGCGGATGGCCGAATCCGTAACCTCATCGTCCGACAAAGCGATCGGGCGCATATGCAGGCTGACCATCTTCTGGACATATTTCATCTTCTCGTTCATCGGCAGTTTCATCTTGCGGAAGATACCGGGAATCATCTTCTCGCCGATAAAATTATGATTGTGGAATGTCCACCCCAGGCGCGGATCGAAACGTTTCGTCACCGGCTTGGCTATATCATGGAAAAGGGCGCTCCAGCGCAACCACAAGTTATCTGTGGTCTTACTCAGGCGGTCAAGCACCATCAGCGTGTGGGCAAAGTTATCTTTATGCCCGATCCCTTCCTTCGTCTCCACTCCTTTCAAAGCGCAAAGTTCTGGGAAGATCAGAGGCAACAGTCCGCAACGGTCCAGCAAGTCGAAGCCGACAGAAGGTTTCGGCGAGAGGACGATCTTGTTCAATTCATCGACAATACGTTCTTTTGAGATAATCGAGATACGCTCCTTGTTCCGTTCGATCGCATCGAAAGTGTCGGGATCGATAAAGAACCCTAACTGGCTGGCAAAACGGACAGCACGCATCATACGCAACGGATCGTCACTAAAGGTAATATCCGGGTCGAGCGGAGTACGGATCAGCAAATGGTCCATATCGGTCAAACCATCGAAAGGGTCGACCAACTCACCGTACCGGTCCTTATTCAAGCAAAGTGCCAGGGCATTGATCGTAAAGTCACGGCGGTTCTGGTCATCTTCGAGTGTCCCATCTTCGACAATCGGTTTCCGGCTATCGTGTGTATAGGACTCCTTACGAGCACCGACAAATTCAAGTTCCAAGTCACCTGCCTTCACCTGCGCCGTACCGAAGTTCTTGAATACGGACAAGTAAGCCCCCCTTCCCAATTTCTTAGCGACAGCTTTCGCCAGTTCGATGCCGCTCCCGACGGCCACGACATCAATATCTTTAGAAGGGCGATGCAGAAATATATCCCGCACATAGCCACCTATCACATATGCCTCAATCCCTAATTCGTCTGCTGCTTCCGAAATCAGATGAAACGCCTTCGCCGAAATATGGTTTAATATCTCTCCTTGTTCTATATACATATATATATTGTTTATTTATAAATAATGATTTATTGGCATGGAACCTGGATGACATGGCCATACAAAATAATCGTCATTTGCAGGGGCAGGGCTCTACTCTGCCCATCGAATCCGGCAAGGCGGACTTTATTTCCATTGGGCGGAGTAGCCCCCCCACGAGACACCATTATTTTATTGCACACCCATAAATCAGCATTTATCGGGCAAAGATAATTAAATTCTTGCGGGGATGCTAATTCTCTCTTTTTCCAATATCTTTGCATCGGATAATAAGAAGTAGACAATTAAACAATTATCATAATGAAAAAGTCAGCAATCTGTATAGCACTTGCAGCCGTGGCATTGTCCGGTTGTAACAATGACGAGAAGAATGCACAGGCAAAGTTGGACAATGCCAGAAGCATGTATGAACGGAATGAGTTCTTTGCTGCCAAAAGTGAAATAGACAGCATCCGTATCCTGTATCCGAAAGAGTTCAAGGTAATTCGGGAAGGTCTGACACTGATGCGCCAGGTGGAACAAAAGGAAGCGGAACGCAACTTGGCTTTCTGCGACAGTATGATTCCTGTCAAGCAGCAGGAACTGGAAGGGTTGAAGAAAGGTTTTAACTTCGAAAAGGATTCTGCTTATAATGAAATCGGAAATTACGTATCCAAGCAGCAAACTATCGAACGTAATATCCAGCGCTGCTATATTCGTTCCGGTGTAAACGAGAAAGGAGAGATGTACCTGGCAAGTGTTTATTTCGGAGGCAAGCCAATCAACCATACCGGTATCAAGCTGAGCACGCAGGACGGCCTTTTTGCCGAAACGCCTGCCATCCCCTACGACGGCGGCTTGAACTACCATTTCAAGGACTTAGGAAATACGACTGAAGTAGTAACCTATCAGGGAGAGAAATGCGAAGATGCCGTCAAGTTCATTTTTACCCATAAAGGAGAGCGCATCAAAGTCGAATATACAGGCGGCAAGCCTTACATTCTCTATATTGCCGATGCGGATAAGAAAGCAATCGCTTCGACGTATGAACTGGCTGTCGTATTAAGCGACATCGAAAAACTGACGAAAGAAAAGGAAAAAGCCATTAAAAAGTTAGCTTATTTAGAAAAGAAACTTTCAGGCGAGAAATAAAACTTCTCCAGCAAATACTAAAAAAGGCGGCTCCCTTTGCAGGAGGCCGCCTTTTTAGTTATAAGATCATTGTTCTTATTTTACAATCACTTTGTAAGTGGTGTCACCTTCAACTGTTACCAATACAATGCCGGAAGTAGCAGGCATTGAGAAGTATTCAGAGTTTGCTCTGCGAACACCGATTGTTTGTCCTAAGATGTTGGACAATGTAATCATTTTACCAGAAGCATTCGTCACGATAACCTGACCGTCATTGCTGATCACCTTGATTTCGGAGACGTTCATCTCTTCGTTGGCTGTCGGAGCGGAAGCAGTTTGTACCTCGAATGCGACAGACGCGAATCGTTCCAACACGACAGAGTTACCCACGATGCCGACATATGGATATCCGCCCTTCAATTGCTGCTGGTTCTCCAAGATATAACCGCCATGCTCATTCACCTTAAAGGCGAACAAAGCCGGACTGTCTTTCACCGTCTTGACTGTATCCGGCAAGAACATAGCATTCTTGTAGGCCTCAGCACTTATGCCATTCACCGTCGTGTCCTTGAAAGACAAATAGTAACGAGTACCGTCCACTACCGAGGATATGAAGTAGAGCTGTTTTCCTGCAACTACCGTATCCGGTTCCACCCACAAGCTGAAGTTATCTTTCTCATAAACAGCTTTTGTGATTTCGCTACCTTCCGCCTTCATTTGGGCAAAACGGTTGAGCGGATTCATCACCAGCGAATTGCCATCGACAGAGATACGCTTGTGTCCGGCTTCAAAAGAGGCGTATTCAGGGGCATCTTCCGGTGCAATGTTCACGACAGTCTTCGTGTCGGTCAATTGCAGCTTAGAGGTATTAACATCGATGCCGACATATTTATCGCCTGTTTTCATCGAATAAAACTGTCCGTTGGCATCAGAAAGGAAATAGAAAGAAAGTACGGATTCGGGTGCGGATGCGGACAATCTCAAGCCTTCTTCTCCATCTTTAGCTTTTGCCACTTTGCCATTGCGGAAATAAATACCCAGTTGATAAGGGATCATCTTGATCGTATCGCCCAAAGATTTTGCGCCGGCTTTTACTTCCGCTTCCTTCGGGAAGAATTTGAAGAGTTGTAATTCTTCTGCACTACCTTTCATAATCGTGTCATCAGCAAACATAAACAGTTCAGGCACCCCCGCCGTAGCAGAGAACAAGCTCAGATAGAAACCTTTGTTTACCAACTCTTCTTCTGTAGCGGCAAACGAACCCAAGTATTGGTTCTTCAAATCGACATTCATCTTTTTGATCTTGACAGAGTCGCCACCAATCAAGTAAGTATCTTCCATGCCTTGCACTTCAAAGATTTCAGCGAAACCTTTGGTTAGCTCTGTATCTGCTTCACGATCTGCAATCGCATATTTTCCGTTCTTTTCCTTGACCAACCACTGACCGCGTACCTGATGGGCAGTCGGAACGCTATCTTTACCCATGAACTCACGGCCGGCTGCAAAATACTTGCCATTGTCAGCCCCTTTGCTTACCTTCTGCAAAAAATAGACACCTTCACCCGTCGGGATGGTTGCCGGAGTGCCTCTCTTGGCTGTGATTTTAGGAAGGGCACCTTGCAAAGCGTCACCTGTTTCCGAAACAGTCAAGACCTTTGTGGAACCGGTTTGGGCATAGACCACACGAATATCCTCATCCGTTATTTCTGCCAATTTTTCAGCATTCACATTCGGAGCTGCTTTTACAAACATAGCGATAGAATCGTTTTTCAAGTTTACTGTAAACTTGAACTTTTGGAAATCAGCATTTCCAACGGAATGAGCTGTGCTGGATTCATAAGTAGAATCAGCTACAAACTTAGCGCCATAAGCCCCTATTGCACCAGCTATTTCAGTCTTGGTCGTATCGACACCCAAATATTTAGGTTTGCCATCCGACCAAGTCAAGTCGCCTTGGAATTGCAAAGAGACATATCCTTTATCACCATCTTTTAAATCCGTTGCAAGAAGATCTTTTCCTTCAAAGATATTGCCTTCGTATGTGTCACCGAACATCAGTTGGAAAACAGAGAAGCCGTTTCCGAGTTGCTTAGCATCCAATGCAAAGTCTTTTTTCGGAGCCTCAACCGTAAAAACAGTTCCAGAATCATCCAAAGACAAATCATCACCTTCTACCTTTAATGAATATGAATTTTCACCATCATAAAAACCAATGATCTTACCATCTTCACTAATCACCCACTTGTCCACACCGGAAGCCAAATTCATATCTGCATCCGCTTTTGCGGCAAAAGACAAAACATCTTGGGTCGCTTTATTGGTAATCTTATAGGTTGTCACTCCTAAAGCAGTTTCTTTATCAGCAATCTGCCACAAGGCGGAGTCGATAGATGCTTTGAGTGCTTTTGCTTCATCCAAAGGCTTTACAATAACGGAATCTGGCTTATCGCCATCCAATGCCAAATAAGAGTTTCCGCTCTTCAAGTAATAGTAATTACCGACAGTCCATTCTTCTGCTTTTACAGAGTCTTCTGCATTTGCAGTAAACGCACTTGCCGTCATCAAGGCCGCAGCCAACAGTGTAAACTTTTTATTCATACGCAATTTGTTTAAATATTCTATTCTTTAATTCTTTAACAGAGGCAAAGATAGGAAAGTTCAGTCTCACAAAATTATAATCTACTATAAAAGATACTTACATCCGGGCATAATGTACAAAAACGCCATTATCCATGCTATAATAAAAAAGGCCCGTCACCAAAGTGACGAGCCCGGAATCATTTTCTCTTATAATCAAATAATAATACTAAAGTAATGAAATAAAGTTCTTAATATCTTGTACTTATATCTTTCTTGTTAATTATTATAATGATTGACAAAGATAAATCTTTTTGTTCAAAATTTTATCCTTCAAAAAGACTCCTTACAAAACCTATCGATTATTGAACAAACCCTTTTCTTTTCAGGACAAATCAGTTATCAGCCCGATGCACAGTGAGTTGCGGGAACGGGAAGTTGATGCCTTTTTCATTGAATGTTGCATAAACCTCCTGATTGATTCCGAAATAAACATTCCAATAATTCGGGCTTTCCACCCATACACGGACAACAATATTCACACTGCTGTCTGCCAACGCATGCAAGGCAATGAAAGGAGCCGGATCAGCCAAAATCCGAGAGTCACGGGCAAGAATCGTTTGGATCACCTCCTTTACTTTATCATAGTCTTCACCATAATCGACACCAAACGTCCAGTCCACTCGGCGGGTAGTCTGCCGGCTGAAGTTCGTGACCGCTCCACTACTCAACGATCCATTCGGGATATACACCATCTTATTATCAGGTGTCGACAGAATCGTGTGGAAAATCTGGATTTCCTTCACCGTTCCGCCTGTACCCTGTGCCTCTATATAGTCACCGACTTTGAAAGGCTTGAACAAAAGAATAATCAATCCACCCGCGAAGTTCGCCAGATTACCGCTCAAAGCCATACCGACAGCGACACCTGCAGAAGCAAGAAGAGCGGCAAAAGAAGTTGTTTGTACACCCAAAGCACCGACAACCGAGATGATCAATAGAATAGTCAGGACAACATTTACCAGGCTTCCGACGAAACTCTTGACTGAAGGATCGATATCGCGTTTCAGCAAAACCCGTTTTATCAGTTTATTCACCAAGTTAATCAGGAGACGTCCGACTATAAAAACCAAAAACGCCTTGATAAGCGTCCATCCCAACGCCGCCCCTTGCGTCATCAGGGAATTCAAAATACCTTCCAAACCATGTGAAAGATCAATTGCTGTTACAATCATAATTACTATATTAATGGAAATTCATACTAATTACATAACAATCATTCATTCCAAAAGTATTAGAAATTGTAGCAAAGGTATAAAGTTTTTTTATTCGAATAAAGAACCAATTTTATTATGTAGTTTTGCAAACGGTCAGACAACAGATATAAACGATAGAGAATGAGGACTTTCTTGATTATTATAGGTTTGTTCCTGTTTATAGGAAACAGCTTTGCGCAATCATACGAAGAATTAATAGAGAAAAGCTATGACTTCGTGGATAAAGGTGACTTGGTGTCCGCAGAAGAGAGCCTGAAAGCAGCTATGCGCAAAGAACCGGCTAACCCGCTGAACTATGCCCTGCTTACGAACCTCGGAACCATACAACGCCGGCAGGGAAAGTTGGAAGAAGCACTCATCTCCTATACTTCCGCACTAAGCGGGCATACAAAGAATATCACCATTCTCGAAAACCGAGCTTCCCTTTACACCGAGCTGGGAGAAACAGAAAAGGCATTGAACGATTATAACACGCTTTTGATAGAAGATCCGGAACATCAGGAGGCGCTTTATTGCCGCGGGCTACTCTATATACAGTTACAAAATTATATGTGGGCGGAACAAGATTTCGACAAGATCCTGGAAGTAAACGAGAAATCGGTCCGCGCCCGCCTCGGTCATGCCATTTTGGAAAAGATGCGCGGGAACTATGACGAAAGCGAACGGATATTCAACTACCTGATCAGCGAAATGCCCCGTGACTGGGTCCTCTACGAAGGACGGGCGGACTTGTATTTCATGATGGGAAAGAATGCACGGGCAATGGCTGATATAGAAAAGGTCTTCGTCGAAAGCGAACCGACAGCCAATCTCTATGTGCTGAGAGGCAAAATCAAGCTGGCACAATACGAAAAAGAACGGGCAGCCCTTGATTTCAAGAAAGCCGAATCGATGGGATATAATAAAGAAGTTATCAAGGAATTGATGAAACTCGCCCAACAATAAACAAGCAAACATTTTCTAACATACTTAAATCATCTTACTTATTATGCAGAAAGACACTAAACGCAATTTTGCGCTCGATGTACTGCGGGTACTGGCCTGCTATATGGTAATCCAAGTACACACCGGAGAGTTTTATTATATCGGCCCGATCGGGGATGTGATAAAAGGAGAGAATGCTTTTTGGGTAGACCTTTACAACTCTGTCTGCCGATCGGCTGTTCCTCTATTTGTGATGCTGACCGGATATTTCCTTCTCCCTGTAAAAGATGAGCCGGCACAATTCTTCCGCAAACGTTTCACACGTGTAGTCATACCTTTTATATTCTGGTGTATCGCTTACTCTTTCTACCAGTTCTTCCGGGGACAAGTGGACTTTACAACCGCCTGTACGAATATCCTCAAAATCCCGGTAAACTTCGGGACACAAGTGGGGCATCTCTGGTATGTCTATATGCTGATGGGACTATATCTTTTCGCTCCTATCATTTCACCTTGGTTAAAAACAGCTTCTCGAAAGAGCATCGAGCTATATCTTGGAATATGGGCGTTTACTTTGTGCGTGCCTTATATCCATCTGTTATTTCCGGATATATTAGGGGAATGCTTCTGGAACGGGACTCCGATGTTATACTATTTCTCCGGGCTGCTGGGATATATGGTATTAGCTTATTATCTACGCACATATGCTTCAGAACGGAAAAGCTGGAACCTGCCGGTGGGCATCGCTTTATTGGTAGTGGGCTATTTCATCACCTGGTACGGCTTCCACGAACGGTTATCGACAGCCGAATATGTCCCTCAATTGGAAATCACTTGGGGATACGAGACAATCAACGTGGCAATGGTGGCTACAGGTATTTTTCTGTTGATCAAGAATATCCGGATCAAGAGCCCAGATTCATCCTGCGGAAAGTTAGTTACGGATATATCGATTAAGAGTTACGGAATTTACCTAATACACATCATGTTGCTGAACCTGTTCTATGACTTGTTGAATAATCTGTCCGACAGTGCCATGATTAAGATTCCAGTAATCGCACTCTGCACTTTCGTTACTTCTTATCTAATGATCAAAGCCCTTTCCTATCTGCCAAAGAGTAAATACATAATCGGATAACCGAAGAATAGAGAATTGACAATTACTTTCAGCCAATTTGAACAACGCGAAGCTAAATTGTCAATTCTCCATTGCTAATTGTCAATTGTTAATAATGTAGTCGACAATCCATGCACCGACCTCTTTTGTGCCATATTTTGCACCGCCTTCCACCTGGATTTCAGGGGTACGGACATTAGCGTCCAGAGAAGCATCCACAGCCTCGCGGATCAAAGCACCTTCCGCCTTACACCCGAAGTACTCAAACAGCATGGCAACCGAAAGAATCTGTGCCAACGGATTGGCAATATTCAATCCTTTAGCCTGCGGCCATGAACCATGAATCGGTTCGAATACAGGAGTGCTTTCGCCCGTCGAAGCAGAAGGGAGCAAGCCCATAGAACCGCTGATACAAGAGCCTTCGTCAGTAAGGATATCACCAAACGTATTCTCCGTTACCATAACATCAAAGAATTTGGGTTCCTGGATCATACGCATGGCCGCATTATCGACATACATATAGTCGGTCTGAACCTCCGGATAAGAAGGAGCCATCTCTTGTGCGATTTGGCGCCACAGACGAGAAGAAGCCAGGACATTCGCCTTATCGACTACCGTCAGATGTTTTTTCCGTTTCATGGCGTATTCGAAACCGACTTTCAAGATACGCTCGATCTCAGGGCGTGTGTACATATTGGTATCGTAAGCCTTATCGTTGTCCTGATATTTCTCCCCGAAATACATGCCTCCCGTCAGTTCACGGATACATAGAAAATCCGCACCATCCACCAAGTCTGCACGAAGCGGAGACTTGTGCAGCAGGCACTTAAAGGTTTGTACGGGGCGGATATTCGCAAACAATCCCAGCTTCTTGCGCATGGCCAGCAACCCCTGTTCAGGACGCACTTTAGCTGTCGGATCGTTGTCGAACTTCGGATCACCTACAGCAGAGAAGAGGACAGCATCCGCTTCTTTACAAATCTCATACGTTTCTTTTGGGAAAGGATCTCCCACCTTGTCGATAGCATCAGCTCCGCAAAGAGCATATTCATAACGGACTTCATGTCCGAATTTTTTACAAACGGCGCTCATCACATCCACACCTTGTGCAGAAATTTCAGGACCGATCCCGTCACCGGGAAGTACAGCTATATTCAAATTCATATCATAAATAATTTATTAATTTACCATTCCGTTATCAGCACAGTTATTGGCAAACCATTCTATTCTCTTTTAAAATAAACGTATTTGGGTTCTGTCGGGACATAGTTTTCGTCATCCCACAATGTACTTGTTATCATCAGGTCAGCACTATACCGGTTACAGGCGATAGGCACATTATGAACACGGCACTGGCGAAGTAACATTTGGATATCGGCCTCATGCGGCTGCGGGTTCAAATCGTCGATCAGGAATACGGCAAGGTCTATTTCTTTCCGTACTACCATCGCTGCAATTTCGGCATCTCCACCCAGCGGACCGGAATGCATACAGGCGATATCCGCCGGAACACCTTTTTCTTCCATTGCCTTCCGAACCAAATTTCCGGTTGTTCCGGTACATACGATGTGATGATGGGACAGAAATTCAGCATTGTGAACAGCCCATTCTACCATGTCAGCCTTCCGGTTGTCGTGCGCAACAAGCGCAATCGTTAACTTCTTCATAACTTCAATATTAATAATTAATAATTTGCCAATGTACTAATATCTCAACTTTTCATTCATCGGTACATCGGCATATTAGCAAATTGGCACATTATTATTGTTCTATCTTGTTCAGCATCTTCAGTGTCGCCTTGATAGCAGCCTCTGTCTGGTCTGCATCAAGACCACGGGTTTTAAAATCCACTCCGGCATAATTCCAACTAATGATGGTCTGCACAAAGGCATCAGTCCGTCCGCCGGGCGGTATGGAAACGGAATAGTTGGTCAGCATCGGGAAAGGACGCCCCAAATCAGTATATATCTTCCGAAGAGCACGTACGAAAGCATCATATTGTCCGTCACCCGAAGCCGATTCCTGGTAAGCTTCACCATTGATCTCTATCTTCAGCGTAGCGACCGGTTTCAATCCCTGCGCTAAAGACAAGGAATAATTCAATATGCGGATACGCTGATCGGCCATCGTATCGTGATGGAGCACATCGCTGATAATATACGGAAGATCCTCCGTCGTAACCATTTCTTTCTTATCACCCAGCTCGATGATCCGCTCGGTCACTTTACGCATAGAGTTCTCGTCGATATCGATTCCCAACGATTCGAGGTTCTTGCGGATATTCGCTTTGCCGGAAGTTTTGCCGAGCGCATATTCGCGGACACGACCGAAACGTTCAGGCAGGAGGTCGTTACAATACAAGTTGTTTTTGCTGTCGCCGTCAGCATGGACACCGGCACATTGCGTAAAAACGTGTTCCCCGATAATCGGTTTGTTAGGCGGGATATGAACGCCGGAGAAAGTTTCCACCAGACGGCTGGCGTAATTAATCCGCTCTTCCTTAAGCGTCGTCCCTACTCTCAACTGGTCTTTCAGCACGGCAAGTACACTGCTAAGCGGAGCATTCCCGGCACGTTCTCCCAATCCGTTCAACGTGGTATGAAGTCCTTCTATACCGGCACGGACAGCGGAGTAGACATTCGCTACCGCCAGATCGTAGTCGTTATGAGCATGGAAATCGAACTTCAGATCCGGATAACGCGTAACCATATCCTTACAATACTCGTAGGTATTGCCAGGGTTTAGGATACCGAGTGTATCAGGCAACATGAAACGCTGAATCGGTAGGTCACGGAGCGAATCGACTGCCTGGAAGACATATTCAGGCGAGTTCTTAATACCGTTCGACCAATCTTCCAGATAAACGTTCACGGCGATCCCCCGTTCTGTTGCCAAATCGATGACAGAACGTATATCGGCAAAATGCTGTTCGGGAGTCTTACGAAGCTGTTCCGTCACATGCTTGTAAGAGCCTTTACAAAGCAGGTTTACCACACGACAACCCGCCGCTTCGATCCAATTCAACGAAACATCGCCATCCACAAAACCGAGCACTTCGAGCTTCTGAATGTTCCCGGTACGTTCCGCCCAAGAAGCCACGCGCTTCACGGCCTCAAACTCGCCGTCCGAGACACGCGCAGAAGCGATCTCCAGACGGTTCACACCCAGATCGAGCAATGCCTGTGCAATGCTCAGCTTCTCATGCGCCGCAAAAGAAACTCCCGATGTCTGTTCCCCGTCGCGCAGGGTGGTATCCATTATTTCTATCATAATTGTTTATATCATATAGATGAAGATTTACCAGTGTGGAACATGGATGGGATGGTCATGCAAAATAATCGTCGTTCCGTAGGGGCAGGGCTCTGCTCTGCCCTTGTGATCCGGCAAGGCGGACGTTATTTTCATTGGGCGGAGTAGAACCCCGCCCCTACGGGACACCTTTATTTTATTTCACACCCATAAATCATCATTCATCATTATTATTATTATCTGCGTCCCCTTTCGAATGCTTCGATCTTTTCCTTATTGGATAACAAGTAGTCGATGTCATCGAGACCGTTTACCAGACAGTCTTTTTTGTAAGCATTAATGTCGAAATGCTCGCTCTTGCCCGTGGCCTTGTTGGTAATGGTTTGGGCAGGCAGGTTGACTTCGACTTCCGTTTTCGGATCGGCAAAAATCGAGTCGAAAAGTTCGGCCAAAAAAGGTTCACTAACCACCACAGGAAGAACAAAGTTATTCAGTTCATTGTTTTTGTGGATATCCGCAAAGAAACTGGATACGACTACGCGAAACCCGTAATCTGCAATCGCCCAAGCAGCGTGCTCGCGACTGGAACCCGAACCGAAGTTCTTCCCTGCCACCAATATCTGTCCACTATAAGTCGGATCGTTCAGAACAAACGATTCTATTTTGTTGCCCTGCTTATCGTACCGCCAATCGCGGAAGAGGTTTTCACCGAACCCCTTTTTGTCGGTTGCTTTCAAGAAGCGGGCAGGAATGATCTGGTCCGTATCCACATTCTCAAGAGGAAGGGGGACGCAAGTCGATGTTATGATGTTGAATTTCTGTTTCATTATTCTTTCCTTTTAGATTTATATTCTCTGTAGATATCAAAAGAGCCAAAGATAAAGGCTAAAAACCTCTCGGATCGGTAATTTTCCCCGTCACTGCTGCTGCTGCTGCCACTAACGGACCGGCCAGAATCGTACGGGCACCCGGTCCCTGACGTCCTTCGAAGTTACGGTTACTTGTCGAAACGGCATATTTCCCTGCTGGGATCTTATCGTCATTCATTGCCAGACAAGCTGAACATCCCGGTTGACGCAATTGAAAACCGGCTTCTTCAAATATTTTGTCCAGTCCTTCTTCACGAATCTGTGCATCTACCATCCAAGAACCGGGAACCAGCCAGGCGATCACATGATCCGCTTTCTTCCGTCCCTTTACAATGGAAGCAAAAGCGCGGAAGTCTTCGATACGGCCATTGGTACAAGAGCCTAAGAATACATAGTCGATCTTCTTGCCCAACAATGATTCACCCGGTTCGAAACCCATATATTCCAGGGATTTCATAAAAGAAGCTTTCTCCACTTCGCCCATACCTCCGACAGTCGGGATATGTCCAGTGATCCCCATTCCCATACCCGGATTAGTTCCATATGTTACCATCGGTTCGATATCGGCAGCATCAAACAGGATCTCTTTGTCAAACACGGCATCATCACCGCTCTTCAACGTCTTCCAATAGGCAACCGCCTTGTCCCAATCTTCGCCGCGAGGAGCATTTTCACGTCCTTTGAGATAAGCAAATGTTGTTTCGTCAGGAGCGATCATACCACCACGGGCCCCCATTTCGATAGACAAATTGCACAAAGTCAAACGACCTTCCATCGTCAGACTGCGAATCGCCGATCCTCCATATTCAATGAAATAACCGGTCGCACCACTGGTCGTCACTTTCGACATGAGATAGAGGGCGACATCCTTCGCCGTTACCCCTTTTCCAAGATTGCCTTCCACACGGATACGCATGGTTTTCGGCTTTGCCTGCAAGATACACTGGGAAGCCATCACCATTTCCACTTCACTGGTTCCGATACCGAAAGCGACAGCACCGACTGCCCCATGGGTAGAGGTATGAGAGTCGCCACAGACAATTGTCATCCCCGGCAAGGTCAGTCCGCGTTCCGGGCCTACCACATGAATAATACCATTCCGTTCATCCATCATTCCATAATGAGTCAAACCGAATTCGGCAGCGTTTTTTGCCAACGTATCGACCTGGTTCTTCGAAACAGGATCTTCAATCGGTTTATCCTGATCATGTGTCGGCGTGTTATGGTCCGGCATACAATAGATACGTTCCGGACGGAACGGTTTCAAACCACGTGCACGCATACCGGCAAAGGCCTGCGGACTGGTTACTTCATGACAGTACAACCTGTCTATATAAAGCTGTGTGGGTCCCTCTTCGATCATCGTCACCACGTGGGAATCCCAAATCTTGTCAAATAATGTATTCATAATTGTCAATTTACTTCACAAATTTATTAATTGCATCGATAAATGCCTCTACAGAAGCCGCTATAATATCGGTATTGGCTGCAAAACCGTAATAACGGTTTCCTTCGTATTCGACCTGCATATGTACTTTACCCATGTCGTCGCTACCTTTGTTGATCGCCTGGATCAGGAATTCCTGGATCGTCATCGTACGGTGGATAATGGATTTCACAGCCTTGATGGCCGCATCGACAGGACCGTTACCGGAAGCGGCTGCTTCGAACTTCTCGCCTGCGATATTCAGACAAACACTGGCCACAGACTGCAAACCGACGCCGGAGGTTACCTGTAGATATTCCAGCTTGATGCGGTGCATAGCTGTACGATCCTTACCGGCAAGCATCAGGACATCGTCGTCGTTGATATCTTTCTTGCGGTCGGCCAATTTCAAGAATTCATCATAGACCTTATCCAACTTTTCCTGAGACAGTTCGACACCCAGCACCTGCAAACGGTGTTTCAATGCAGCCCGTCCGCTACGGGCAGTCAGCACGATTGCATTATCGTCGATACCCACCTCTTTCGGGTCGATAATCTCATAACTCTCACGATTCTTCAGAACGCCGTCTTGGTGGATACCCGAAGAATGAGCAAACGCGTTACGTCCGACGATCGCCTTGTTCGGCTGGATCGGCATATTCATCAGGCTTGAAACCATACGGCTGACCCCGTATATCCGGGTTGTGTTAATATTGGTAATAATCTCACGTTCCTTATGACTCTTGAAAATCATAGCGACCTCTTCCAGGGAGGTATTACCGGCCCGTTCGCCAATACCGTTCATAGTGACTTCCACCTGGCGTGCACCATTCAAGACACCCTGTACAGTGTTGGCAGTAGCCATCCCCAAATCGTTATGACAGTGGGTAGAGAGGATAGCCTTCTCGATGCCATCCACATGTTCCATCAAATATTTGATTTTTGCCCCATATTCGTCCGGCAGGCAATAACCGGTCGTATCTGGGATATTGACAACAGTCGCACCGGCTTTGATGACCGCTTCTACCACACGTGCCAGATATTCGTTGTCCGTACGTCCGGCATCTTCACAATAGAACTCGATGTCTTCCACGTATCTTTTGGCATACTTAGTTGCGGCAATAGCTCGTTCCAAAATCTCTTCCTGGTTCGAGTTGAACTTATACTTGATATGATAATCAGACGTTCCGATACCCGTATGAATACGTCCATGCTTCGCATATTTCAATGCATCGGCTGCCACATCAATATCTTTTTCCACCGCACGGGTAAGCGCACAGATTGTAGGCCATGTTACGGCTTTCGATATTTCAACAACACTATTGAAATCGCCCGGACTCGATACGGGGAAACCAGCTTCTATCACGTCTACTCCCAGTTCTTCCAGTGCTTTGGCTACCTGAATCTTTTCAACACTGTTTAACTGGCAACCCGGCACCTGTTCGCCATCACGCAACGTCGTGTCGAAAATAAATAATCTGTCTGACATAGTTCTTATCGTCTTAAATTTGTTAATACCTTTTCGTAAGTTGATTGAATAAAAAAAGCCTCTCTCACAAGGAAGTGAGAAAGGCTTTTTCATATCTTAATGCCCAGCAAAGCATACACAGTCTCACTTCCTATCCCGTTCCCAGAGTAGAATAATGTTTAGAGAAATAATGAGACTATTTAGCATTGCCTGTTTCATGTTGTCCTTTTAACTTGTTTTTGTTTGAACGCTGCAAAGATACAGCCTTTTTTCAAACCACCAAATATAATTCGAAGTTTTTTATCGGTATTTTCTTATAAAACGTAAGATGAATACATGTAGGCAACTTCAATTCATAACCTAAAATCAACTTATCGAGCCGCACTCGCTATTCTTTAAGGCATTTCCAAATCACTGCCGTACATAGACGGAAGCCTTAATGCCAAACGACGTTTTTTTATAGTCATCCAACGATACCGACCGGTGCAGACTGCTGGTGGAGTAGAGCGGGAAGATAAGTTTCCCGTCTCCGTCGACGCGAACAATTTCAAAACCTACCCGGATGTTTCCCGCCGGTATCAGGGGAGGTGTATCGTAGGTTAACAGTATTTTCTCTTTCTTATCCGTTTTCCGGATAGTCCGGTAAAGGGGTTGTACGGGCAATCGCTCCGGATTCAACTCATCAGAAAGGAGATACAGATTCACGCGTACCAGAACGCTGTCATACGTGCATTGGGAAATGGGTAGCCGTATTTGTTCCAGCAACCCGTCTTTTCCGAGCTTAACAGAAATGCCTATTTCTTCCCCCAGACTGCCGGCCTTATCGGTAGTCATGACACCACCGGGCACACGCATTCCCTTATTACTGATCCATTTCCCTTTCATAGGAGAGATATTCACTTCCGGGAGCGTCAACAAACTATCTTCCAATACGATGTTCAGAGGGGAAGATGCAACTTTGCGGATCCCGCAGGCATACTTTTTATAGGCAATGTGCGATACGGTCAACTGTTCGTCCAGCAGAGAGTCCGGCACAAGCAAACGGAACCTTCCGGCATCGTCAGTCATTCCTCCGAAACCTTTCCCCATCACGCCTATATTCACAAAAGCGACAGGTATTCCCTTCGAATCCTTCACCGTTCCGCTAATCTCGGTCTTATGCTCCTGCGCACTTGCCAGAGGCAAAGACAGCAACAGGAATAATAACAAACTTCTCATGGTCTTATTTCTTTATGGAGAATTGATCCAGCACCTTCCCGTCCACATCCACGACGTCTATTTTCAGTTCTTTCGGATCGGCAGTTGCTTTCAGGACAGCCGTATTGGAATTGACGATAATCGGGAACGGCGTCTGAACCGTTGCATCCTGATGAATGAAACGATGGAGATGGCCGCACAGCATCACATCCGGCTTGGCATCACGCAGCAAAGGCATGAATTTCTGCTCCACTTCCAAGTTTCCATGCCATCCGCCAATCGGAGGAATATGGGCTACGACGATCTTAAACGGCGCTTCTTTATATTCTTTGCTATTCAATACCTGGCGCAACCATTCGGCCTGTTCCGTCCGGTATTCGTCGTAAACCGTTATGCCGGCATATTCGATATCGGAATCCGGTTTATCCTCTCCCGTATCGAGGATCACGAAACAGATCGGACCTTGCCGGAACGTGTAGTAGATATTTTCTTCTTTCGGAGAAAAATAGCGCTGGAACTCAGTTGCAAAAGCACCGCGTGTTTCGTGGTTACCTCTTGTATAATACATCGGAATTTCAGAGGCAAACAACTTGGTTGCCGTATCCATAAAACCATCGAAGATATGATTTTCCTCATTGAAGACTGACACCATATCGCCGTTGAAAAGGAAAAAATCCGTCTTTTTCAGATCACATTTGGAAACCAGGTTCGTCAGTACGTCATTCTTGCCATGTATATCATTTACCATTGCAAATGAAACAGAATTATCCTCTGGATCACTTGTCTTGAACATCAGCGGTTTTTTAGAGTAGACATCAGTCGAGGCATAGTTTCCATAGATGATCTTATGTCCGATATGGCTCAATACTTCCTGTACGAAGACGCGATAACGATAGTTCGTCCCCGGTTTAAGCCCTTTAAGCTTCACGGTATGGATCGTAGAAGTATTCTTTACTCCATTACGGGCATCATAATATTTAGGACGTTCAGTAGCATAAAAGTTCGTATCATCATCCGGCGCTAACTCCACCCAACCGACAGATGGCTTATCCGACAACCATACGATCGTCACTTCATCAGGCCCCAAATTCTGCAAATAGGGACCATGCACTAACTGGATCTTTGACTCGACCGCTCCTGCAAGGCAAACCGACAGCCAGAGGAACGCTATTAAAATTTGAAACTTCTTCATGATATAATCAGGTAGTATTTATATGTTACAAAAGCAAAAGGACGCCTGTCACTGCCACCAGCGACAAGCATCCCTTTCACAAAAGATAGTAACTCATTGTGATTTATATTGGCAGTGAGCCACACAGGAGTTTTAATTGTTTTCCGGGCGCAATTTGCGAACGACTGCACCTGCACGCCACATTTCGCTTTCGCGCAATGCCGCCAGTTCTTTTTCCAAACCTTCGCGATAATCAGGTTTGCTGTTCGTATCGATAGAACGCTGTGCTTCGTTGCCACAGGCGACTTCCCGATATAATTTCTCAAATACAGGCTTGACAGCATCGTGGAACGGGCCCATCCAATCCAAAGCGCCGCGCTGTGCAGTTGTCGAACAGTTTGCATACATCCAGTCCATGCCGTTTTCTGCGAACAGCGGCATCAAAGACTGTGTCAGTTCTTCCACTGTTTCGTTGAATGCTTCGGAAGGTTCGTGGCCGTTTTCACGCAATGTCTCATATTGAGCTAACAACAAACCCTGGATAGCACCCATCAAAGTACCGCGTTCGCCGGTCAAGTCGGAATACACTTCCTTTTTGAATGTCGTTTCGAACAGATAACCGGAACCGACACCGATACCCAGTGCGATTACCCGATCCCATGCTTTGCCCGTTGCATCCTGGAAGATTGCGTAGCTGGAGTTCAAGCCACGTCCCTGCAGGAACATACGGCGCAATGAAGTACCCGAACCTTTCGGAGCGATCAGGATCACGTCTACATCAGCAGGAGGGATGATGTTGGTACGTTCCTTGTAAGTGATAGCGAAACCGTGAGAGAAATACAACGCCTTGCCCGGAGTCAGGTATTTCTTGATGCGCGGCCAGCATTCGATCTGAGCGGCGTCGGAAAGCAGGACCTGTATGATGGTTGCTTTTTCGCAAGCTTCTTCGATACCGAACAATGTTTCGCCCGGCACCCAACCGTCAGCAACCGCCTTGTCGTACGTCTTACCCGGACGTTGTCCTACGATCACATTGAAACCGTTGTCACGCAAGTTCAAGCTCTGTCCAGGGCCCTGAACACCGTAACCGATCACTGCGATTACTTCATCTTTCAACACTTCTCTTGCTTTTTCCAACGGAAATTCTTCGCGGGTTACTACGTTTTCGTCAACACCGCCAAAATTCATTACTGCCATTTTCTTTTTATTTTAAAATGTATTTAATATAATTGTTTCTATTTCCATGTAACGGCAGCGCGACAGATCGCTTTGCCTTCGTTACAGATTGCCATATCGTATTTTCCGGAATCAGCCTCCTTCTTATGCAACATGAGTTCCATCCCATACTTGCCTTCAGACTGGTAGGCGATTTCGAAACGTTTGATATCTTTTGTCTTGAACAAATCCAGGTCGAACAGGTCCAAAAGATGTTCCATATACTTAATGCTATTCAAGTGCCCGTTGATGTCGAGGTCACTGTACTTAATGATATATGGGAATCCTTCCGTATCTTGCTCCACAGCCGCAATCTTTCCCGGCTTCTCGATCGGGCAGGGACGGTCTGTGACATAAGCACTCAGCCCGGCAACGTCCAATAAGGTCGGCCGGCGTGTTTCTACATCGATAGCCGCCCAAATAGAGCGGGCATAGCCGAATGTCTTACCACCAGCATCCACCAACTCGAAACAACGGCTGGTAAAGAGGCGGCCGACTTCGTCCACCCAGGTATACAGTGTTATGGGTTCGGACATGGCAGGATATTCGATCATTTCGATTGCCAGACGGGAAAGTACCCAGGCCGTATGCCGTTCCGACATATCGTTGAAGCCGAATCCACGCTCGGCAGCATGGCTGGAAGCGACATGGATCAGGTAGTTCCCGATCATCGGGATCGTGACACGTCCACGGAAATCCAACAGGTACGGTTCTGTGACGAAATGAAATTCTCCTACTTTGTTTTTGTCCATGATTTTATTGTTTATAGGGCGGGCAGACCCCGCCTCCTACGTTATTGTTGCTTGTTTTGTTTTTCCTGTAACTTGCGTTCCATATCGGCCAGCATATCACTCAACCGTTCGACACGGCTTTTGGTGATCGCAACGCGCCCGGAACGGATAAACTGGAGGACACCGATCGTTTCGCTCAACTCTTTGAAGAGAGCCTGCGTCTCATCGTAATGCCCGCTCTTTTCGAGCACGACACACGTTTCGTTCATTTCCAGAATACGGGCGTTATACTTGCGGATCAGATCCTCGACCGTCCCCATTTTGATAAACAGTTCGGTGCTCAGTTTATAAAGAGCGATCTCCTGGAAAACCAGGTCTTCATCCGTATTGTAATAAGCTTTCAGTATATCCACCCGCTTGTCGATCTGCTTCACGACCTTATCGATCATATCTTCATCGGCAAATGTCGTGATCGTAAACTTGTGTATGCCCTGTATGGCAGAAGGTGAAACGGAAAGCGTCTCGATGTTCAACTGCCGGCGCGTAAAGATAATCGTAATCTGGTTCAGAAGACCTACTGTATTCTCTGAAAAGATAATAACGGTATATAATTTTTTTGTTGTCATAGCTTCACCTCCTTACTTATCTCCTAATATCATATTTGTCACGCTTCCTCCGGCAGGAACCATCGGATATACCATACCGCAGGTTTCCACGTTGGCAACCAACACATACGCCCCGTCATGGTTCAACATCTCGGTGATCGCCTCATCCAGTTCCTCCCGTTTTTCCACAGCACGGCTGGCAATGCCGTATGCTTTCGCGATCGCAACGAAATCCGGATTTTCCATGATCGTATTCGAATAACGTTCGTGAAAGAACAACTCCTGCCACTGGCGTACCATCCCTAAAAAATTATTATTGAGGATAATGATTTTCACATCCAGCTTTTCCTGCATGATGGTTCCCAACTCCTGGATCGTCATCTGCATCCCACCGTCGCCGGTAAAGAAGCAGACAGTACGGTCAGGCGCACCGAACTTGGCCCCCATAGCGGCAGGAAGACCGAACCCCATCGTCCCTAAGCCACCTGAAGTAACCACACTACGGGAACGTTTATATTTGAAATAGCGAACCCCCATCATCTGGTTCTGTCCGACATCCGTCACTAAGATAGCATCGTTGCCGGTTGCCTCGGACACTTTTCGGACGACTTCGCCCATTCTCAGCTGACCGCTTGCCGGACACAGTTCCTTTTCGATCACCTTTTCATACTCTTCCTGTGCATCCGGCTCAAACTCGGCATTCCACTCCGGACGTTTCCGTTCTTCCAACAAGGCTGTTATCATCGGGATGGTATGTTTAGCATTTCCGAGCACCTTCACATCAACCGGTACATTCTTCCCGATCTCCGAGTTGTCGATATCCAAATGAATCACTTTCGCCTGTTTGGCGTATGTCTTCAAATCACCTGTGACACGATCGTCGAAACGCATACCGATAGCGATCAGCACATCGCATTCGTTGGTCTTCCTGTTCGGTCCGACATTACCATGCATACCGAGCATCCCCTTATTCAAAGGAAAATCGGAAGGCAACGCCGACAAACCAAGAACGGTCGAACCGGCGGGAATATCATTCTTCACCAGAAATGCTTTCAGCTCTTCTTCGGCACCTCCCAACAGGACACCTTGTCCGACCAGGCAGAAAGGTTTCTCCGCTTTATTGATCAATGCAGCAGCTGCCTTGATCCGATCCTGGTTGATATCCGGTTCCGGCTGATAGCTGCGGACATAATCCACTTTCTTATATTCATACTCCACCAATCCTACCTGGGCATCCTTTGCCAAATCGAGCACGACAGGTCCCGGACGTCCGGTAGAAGCAATATAGAAAGCACGTGAAACAGCCCATGCAATCTCTTCCGGTTTACGGATTTGGTAGGCCCATTTGGTGATCGGCTGCGTAATGCCGATCACATCGACTTCCTGGAAAGCATCGGTTCCGAGCAATGGAGAAGGAACCTGTCCGGCGATGACCACCATAGGTGTGCTGTCCATCAGCGCATCAGCAATGCCGGTGATGGTATTCGTCGCACCGGGCCCTGAAGTAACCAACGTCACTCCTACTTTACCGGATACGCGGGCATACCCCTGTGCAGCATGCGTCGCCCCCTGTTCATGACGCACCAAAACATGTTTCAATTTATCCCTGTAATCGTACAAACTATCGTAAATAGGGATCGCCTGTCCGCCGGGATAACCGAAAATCGTATCTACTCCTTCAGCAATCAGTGACTTCAGTAAAGCCTCCGAACCGGTTATCTTATGTTTCTCCATATCTCTCTTTATTTTAGTCTTGTGTTTAATCTTCTACAATTCTCACTCCCCCCTTATCAGCCGAACTTACCATCTTGCCGTAGGCTCTCAAAGCTTTCGAGACGACACGCTGGCGATGAGGAGGCGTAAAGGCTTTTGTGCCGCGAGCCTCTTCCTCTTTACGACGCTCTGCCAATTCTTCATCGCTGACCTTCACGTTAATCGTACGTTCGGGGATATCGATTTCGATTATATCTCCGTCTTTCACCAGACCGATTGCTCCGCCTGCCGCTGCTTCAGGAGAGATATGGCCGATGGAAAGGCCGGAAGTACCGCCACTGAAACGGCCGTCTGTGATCAGCGCACACTCCTTGCCTAAATGGCGGCTTTTTATATAAGAAGTAGGATAAAGCATTTCCTGCATACCCGGACCACCCTTCGGCCCTTCGTGTGTGATCACCACCACATCGCCTGAGACGACTTTTCCACCGAGAATGCCTTCGCAAGCCGCATCCTGTGAATCGAATACTTTTGCAGGGCCGGCAAACTTCCAGATGCTTTCATCCACACCGGCAGTCTTGACCACGCAGCCATCCAGTGCGATATTTCCTTTCAGGACGGCCAGGCCGCCGTCTTTGGAATAGGCATGTTCGATGTCACGGATACATCCGGCGGCACGGTCGGCATCCAGCTCTTTATAATAGGTTTCCTGCGATCCCATCTGAATACTGAAACGATGGGCGGGGGCACTCTTATATTTCTTAACCGCCTCATCCGTTACATTCGGGGAGGTGATAGCAAATTTATCTACAGCTTCGGCAAGTGTCATGCCGTCCACACGTTTCACATTTCCGTCCACCAGGCCGCCTTTCAGCAGTTCGTTCATGATCCCCATGATGCCACCAGCGCGGTTTACATCCTGGACATGATAGGTATGTGTGTTGGGAGCTACCTTGCAAAGGCAGGGGGTCTTGCGGGAGAGCATATCGATATCGTCCATCGTGAAGTCCGCTTCCGCTTCCTGCGCAACTGCGAGCAGGTGGAGAACCGTATTGGTGGAACCACCCATTGCAATATCCAATGACATGGCATTCAGGAAAGCCTGACGGGTAGCGATACTGCGGGGAAGAACCGATTCATCGCCGTCACGATAGTATTTATAGGCATTTTCTACAATCTGTTTAGCTGCATCGCGGAACAACTGCGTACGGCCCACATGCGTGGCGACAATCGTCCCGTTGCCCGGAAGTGCCAGACCGATCGCTTCGTTCAGACAGTTCATCGAGTTGGCCGTAAACATACCGGAACAACAACCGCATCCCGGACAGGCATTCCGTTCCACCTGTGCGATCCGTTCATCGCTGACCGAAGTGTCAGCCGATTCGATCATAGCATCGATCAAATCCAGATGGCGGTTATCCAACTCACCGGCTTCCATCGGGCCACCGGATACAAAGATAGTCGGGATATTGAGCCGCATGGATGCCATCAGCATACCCGGAGTGATCTTGTCGCAATTGCTGATGCAAACCATTGCATCGGCTTTGTGGGCATTCACCATATACTCGACGCTGTCCGCAATAATATCGCGCGAAGGAAGCGAATAGAGCATTCCGTCGTGTCCCATCGCGATGCCGTCGTCGATAGCGATCGTATTGAACTCGGCTGCAAAGCAACCCAGCTTTTCGATCTCCGCTTTTACCTGCTGCCCGATCTCATGCAGATGGACATGACCGGGTACAAACTGGGTAAACGAATTCACAATGGCTATGATCGGTTTGCCGAACTGCTCTTCTTTCAGGCCGTTGGCGCGCCACAACGCACGGGCTCCGGCCATGCGTCTGCCCTCTGTGCTGTATGAACTTCTTAACGGATTCTTCATCATATTATTTGTTATTTTCGAACGGCTCACGAACCGCCCCTATTTTCTTATCCTATTTATATATTAAAAAAGCCCTTCTCTGTATGGAGAAAGGCTTAAGAAATATCTTTATACGACTTCACAACTTCTTGCACACCTTTCTCCTTACCTGCTAATGACTAGAAGGACCACCACGAGAATAATATGCAATACATTGTTCATCATCTTTTCTTACGTCTTTATTATTGTTTGACGCTGCAAATGTAGAACAATAATTCATATCGCCAAAGAAATTAAAAGAAAAATATCAATTTATCTTACATTTCTCAAGCAAAGAAAGGAGATAGGATTGCAGTTTAATACTTCAACAGGGGTTTCAAAAAGAAAGTTCGGATAGACGAACTGCCCGACTTCGACAATAAGCATATTTGTTTGGTAATAATCCCACACCTTACTGTCAGATTCTCCACTTATTGTATAATTCCTCCAAATGCCCGCTGGTCCAAATCGAAACTCATGCTCATGAAAATCGATTTTCATACCCATGAAACAAAATTTTCCTGCAGGGGTAATATTTTTTAAGAAACATGATTTTAGACAAAATACTGAATACAAGCAATATATAAATATTTGCTTTTTTAGAGGGGGTTATTGTAAACCGCTACAACTTTGCACCCCTATCCAAAAGCAACAATTTCGCATATATCCGGATATGGATTATCCCCATTGAACATCCGCCCGGATACAGCCTCTTGACACCGATCAATATGTGGCTGGACTTGCTGCGGTTGACTCTACCTGTGCTACCCAGAGGAAATCGAAACAGTTTCTAAATATAATTCGTATCTTTGGCCCCTATCAACAGACAGAACTTATAGATAATGAAACAATACAACTTTGACGAGATCATCGAGCGCAAGGGTACGAACTGTGTCAAGTTCGACAACCTGAAAGAACGCTTCGGAAATGAGCACCTGACCCCTCTTTGGGTAGCCGACATGGATTTCCGGACACCGGATTTTATTGTGAATGCAATCAGGAAACGTTGTGAACATGAGATTTTCGGGTACACATTCGATTCGGATTCTTATTATAACAGTATCATCGAATGGGTACATTATAAGCATAACTGGAAAATCCAACGTGAATGGATCAGTTATATCCCAGGCATTGTAAAGGGAATCGGTTTCGTTTTGCAATGCTTCACCCAGCCGGGCGACAAAGTGATTATCCAGCCACCGGTTTACCATCCTTTCCGCATCGTCCCCGAAAATATGAACCGTAAGGTTGTTTACAATCCGCTTAAAATGGTAGACGGCGTTTACGAAATGGATTTCGAGCAACTTGAATCGGTTATCGATGAACATTGTAAAGTTCTGATTCTTTGTAACCCTCATAATCCGGGCGGTGTCGTCTGGAAAAAAGACACGCTGGCTAAGTTGGCAGAGGTTTGTGCCCAGCACAACATACTCGTTATCTCTGATGAAATACATGCAGAGATGGCCTATCCGCAATATACGCATCATCCGTTTGCGACTGTTTCAGAAACAGCGGCCAACTGCGGTATAACGTTCATGGCTCCGAGCAAGACTTTCAACATTGCCGGAATCGTCACCTCCTACTCGATCATCCCCAATGCGGAAATACGCGAAAAATTCTATTCCTTCATGGAAGCGGGAGAATTCAATGCCGGAACGGTCTTTGCCTATACGGCGACAGAAGCTGCTTACACATACGGAGCCGAATGGTTGCAACAAATGCGGATGTATATCACGGAAAATGTCCGCTTCGTAGATGAATATTGCAAATCCAAACTCCCGAAGATCAAGGTCTATCCACCACAGGCTTCTTTCCTTGTATGGCTGGATTGCCGTGACCTGAAACTCAACCAGACTGAGCTGGTAAGCTTGTTCCAGGATAAAGCCGGTTTATTACTGAATGACGGAAGCATGTTCGGTCCCGGAGGTGAAGGATATATGCGTTTGAACATCGGTTGTCCGCGTTCCGTCCTGTCTTCCGCACTGGACGCTTTGAAGAAAGCTATAGATAAGAAATAAAAACGTTTGCCTATTTAAATATCGAGATTAAGCAGACAAGTCGGAAATTATGCGTAAATTTGTCATCGTTTTATTTATCACAAATACAATTACAAATGAAAATTACAGCAAATAAGTTCGTTGCAGTTACTTACGACCTGAACGTAGGCGAAGGCGAAGAACGCGAATTGATGGAAAGAGCAACATCCGAAGTTCCTCTGAAATTCGTCTTTGGAACAGGCGCTATGCTCCCCGCTTTTGAAGACGCTCTGAAAGGACTCGAAGTTGGCGACAAATTTAACTTCTCTATAGCTCCGGCTGATGCATACGGCGAGTATGTGGAAGAACACGTACTAGATCTTCCGAAGAATATTTTCGAAGTAGACGGCAAGTTCGACTCGGAAATGATCAAAGAAGGTAACACGGTCCCGATGATGGATTCAAATGGCAACCGCATGAACGGCTCTGTCTTGGAAGTAAAAGAAGATGTAGTCGTTATGGACTTCAACCATCCTCTGGCCGGTGAAACATTGCATTTCAGCGGTGAAGTTATTGATGTACACGAACCGACAGCTGAAGAAATCGCAGCCCTCACAGCTCCGGCAGGTGGATGCGGTTGCGGATGTGACGACTGCGGAAGCGGTTGTGGCGACCATGACCACGAGGGTGGATGCGGATGTGGCGGATGCCACTAAAAAATATCGGTATTCATGGGACGCTGACAACGCAGACGAGCGCAGACAGACGCAGATATATTAATTATCAACAAAATAAATCTGCGTCTGTCTGCGTATTCTGCGTCATCCGCGTCCGGTAATGTTAATTGTCAATTTTAGTAAGGGTGAATACATTCGGAAACATATACAGGCTGACCTCTTTCGGAGAGTCGCATGGCCCCGGGATCGGAGGCGTAATAGACGGATGCCCTGCCGGTATCGAATTGGATACGGCATTTATCCAAAGTGAACTGAATCGCCGCAAACCGGGACAATCCAAAATCACAACCCCACGCAAAGAGGAGGATGAAGTACAGTTCCTTTCCGGCATTTACGAAGGGAAAACGACAGGTACTCCGATCGGTTTCATCATCTGGAACAAAAACCAACACTCGGCGGACTACGACAATATGAAGAGTGTCTATCGTCCTTCCCATGCAGACTACACCTACCAGACCAAATACGGAATCCGCGACCCGCGTGGAGGTGGACGTTCGTCTGCACGTGAAACGATCGCCCGTTGCGTAGCCGGAGCAATAGCCAAACTGGCTCTCCGCCAAAAAGGTATCCGGATACAGGCATTTACCTCTCAGGTCGGAAACATCAAATTAAACGGCTCGTATACGGATTACGACCTTAACAAGGCGGAAGACACAGCCGTACGTTGTCCTGATCCGGCGACTGCTGAAGAAATGGAAGCTTTGATCGCTGAAGTGAAATCCAAAGGAGATACGATCGGCGGCGTGATCACCTGCGTGGCACAAGGAGTTCCCATTGGTTTGGGCGAACCGGTATTCGGAAAGCTGCATGCGGCATTGGGACATGCGATGTTGACAATCAATGCCGTAAAAGGTTTCGAATATGGCGACGGCTTCGAAGCGGCTTTATATCGTGGCTCTGAACGGAACGACCGTTTCTTCAATGACAACGGGCACATCAACACCCATACAAACCATTCCGGCGGCATACAGGGAGGTATCTCGAACGGGCAGGATATTTATTTCCGTGTCGCTTTTAAATCGGTTGCCACTATCCTGATGGAACAGGAAACCGTCAATATGGAAGGTGAAGACACGATCCTGAAAGCTCGCGGACGCCATGATCCATGTGTCTTACCCCGAGCTGTCCCCATCGTCGAATCAATGACGGCAATGACACTGTTGGATTATCTACTGATACAACAAGCGAAACGCTTTTAAATGGACAATGGACAACTGACAATTATTTGATACACATTTCAATTGTCAATTGTCCATTATTCATGGTGATACGGTTCATTATTCAGAATCGTCATCGCCCGATAGATCTGCTCGATAAAGATCAGACGAATCATTTGGTGGGAGAAAGTCATTTTGCTTAAGGATATTTTCTCGGCAGCAGCTTTATAAACGGCATCACTGAAACCATACGGACCACCGACAACAAAAACCAGACGCTTCGGAACCGTATGCGTCTTTCTTTCTATATAGGCAGAAAACTGCATTGAGGTAAATTCTTTTCCTTTTTCATCCAACAAAACCAAATAATCTCCCGGCTGTAATGTTTTCAAAATCAATTCACCTTCTTTCTCTTTCTGTTGGGATTCGGAAAGATTCCTGACGTTCTTAATATCAGGGATCACTTCCATTTCAAAAGGGATATAATGAACCAGACGGTTCTTATACTCATTGATCGCTTCCACAAAATAGCCGGCATCCGTCTTGCCGATCACAATCAGTGCAATTTTCATTCGTTTACATTTTAGAGATTGAGGACGCTAAATTACAGGAAAAAATACATACCTTTGCACGATAATACTCACAAAAAGAGGAGAAAGCTTATGAAACGATTATTTCTGACGTTGGCATTGGTTCTCTCGGTTCTGAGCGTAATGGCTGCCGATATACTTCCTATATCGAATGCTTTTAAAGGAGGCAACGCCTCATCGCTCAGCGGATCAATGGACAAGGAAGTCGATATGGCCCTACCGGGTTCATCCAAAAAGTGCAACGCAAACGACGCTGTTTCAATGCTGAACACCTTCTTCGGAGGGAACAAGCCGACAGGATTCACAGTCGTCCACCATGCTGATAAAAAAGAAAATGGCTTCTTTGTTGCCAAACTGCCTACTTCATCCGGTGAATATCGCGTAAACGTGACATACCGTGCAGAAGGAAACAAAGCGATAATACAGTCTATCAGAATTGAATAAAAAGATCTTACAAACAATAACATGAACGTACAAGAAACAAAAGAACAACTGATTGCAGAACTGATCCGCCTGGCATTTGCAGAAGATATAGGTGATGGCGACCATACGACTTTATGTTGTATTCCGGCTACGGAAATGGGTAAGAGCCAACTGATCGTGAAGGAAGACGGCGTATTGGCCGGGGTCGAAATGGCTGAACGTATTTTCCACACATTCGATCCGGATCTGAAAATGACGACATTCATCCACGACGGAGCCGAAGTGAAGAAAGGCGATATCGCTTTCGTAGTCGAAGGTAAGGTACAGTCTTTGCTGCAAACGGAACGCCTGATGCTCAATGTCATGCAACGCATGAGTGGTATTGCAACCACGACACGCAAATATGTCAAAGCATTGGAAGGAACGAAAACACGCGTACTGGATACGCGTAAGACGACTCCGGGCCTGCGCATGGTCGAAAAAGAAGCGGTTAAAATTGGTGGCGGCGTCAATCATCGTATCGGGTTGTTCGATATGATTTTGCTGAAAGACAACCATGTAGACTTCGCCGGAGGTATTGAAGCGGCCATTACACGTTGCCATCAGTATTTGAAAGAGAAAAACAAGGATTTGAAGATCGAAATCGAAGTTCGTAACTTCGACGAATTGCAGGAAGCGATGCGCGTCGGCGGTATCGACCGTATCATGCTGGACAACTTCAATATCGAGAATACAAAAAAAGCTGTCGAAATGGTTGCCGGACGTTATGAACTGGAATCTTCCGGTGGTATCACATTCGCCACGCTTCGCGATTATGCCGAATGTGGTGTGGATTACATCTCGGTCGGAGCACTGACACACTCTGTCAAGGGGCTGGATATGAGCTTCAAGGCTTGCTGAAAAACTTTAGTTGGGGGGCGAGCGACCTCGCCCCTACGAAATACGCGTTACGACGTCACCCCGTAATTGGTATTGCTGATTGCTCTCCGGGCATGTGGCGATACCTTTTTCATTGAAGGAGAGGCGATGCCCGTATTCGCTCACCCAACCGATCCGGCGGGAAGGGTTGCCAACTACCAAAGCGTATGGCGGAATATCTTTGGTCACTACGGCTCCAGCACCGATCATGGCATATTCGCCGATCGTATGGCCGCAAACGATCGTTGCGTTCGCACCGATAGAAGCACCTTTGCCTATATACGTCTTCAAATATTGGTCTTTACGGGAAACGGCACTGCGGGGATTGATCACATTTGTAAAAACGCAGCTGGGTCCTAAAAAAACATCATCCCCGCAAGTCACGCCGGTATAGACGGAGACATTGTTTTGCACCTTCACATTATTCCCTAAAACCACCAGAGGAGAGATCACGACATTCTGCCCGATATTACAATTCCGGCCGATTGAGCATCCCGGCATAATATGAGAAAAATGCCAGATGTGTGTGCCGTCTCCGATCGTGCATCCGGGATCGATAACGGCTGTTTCATGTGCCTTGTAAGTTTCCATTTACTTATATATTAAGAAGATTGTCGGTTTCTTGCTCAGATCAGGAACTTTTCCGGCCCATTCTTTAACAGGACGTGTATGGATATATTCATCTTCGCAAGTGATATTCGAAGCAATACACAATTTGGTCGAAGGGCGGCACGTACGGATCAACTCCTCCGCCAATTTATTATTGCGGTAAGGCGTTTCGATGAACAACTGCGTCTGGTTCTCCGAATAAATGCGCCCTTCCAGCTTCTTGATCGCATTCGTACGCTGTGAAGCATCGATCGGCAGATAGCCATGAAAAGCAAAGCTCTGCCCGTTAAAACCGGAACCCATCACCGACATCAGGATCGAAGAAGGGCCGACCAGCGGAACCACCTTGTAACCTTTACGCTGTGCAATCGCCACCACATCCGCACCCGGATCGGCAACAGCCGGACAACCGGCCTCAGAGATCACACCGACCGACTCGCCTTTGGCCAAAGGGGCCAGATAGCCGGTAACCTCTTCAGGCGACGTATGCTTGTTCAGTTCATAAAAGACAAGATCGTCTATCACGATAGAGGGTTCTGTTTTTTTCAGGAAACGGCGTGCCGTACGCACATTTTCAACAATGAAATGACGGATGGAAAGGATGACATCCCGGTTATATTCGGGAAGCACCCGGCGATGTTCAACGTCGCCAAGCGTGACGGGAATGAGGTAAAGAGCGGACATGAATTTATGATTTATGATTCATGATTTATGATTTATGACCATGATAAAAAAGGCGACATGGCCATAAATCATAAATCATAAATCTTAAATCTTACGCAAAAGTAGTATTTTTGCCGAAAACAAGCGAAAAGAGATGGCACTTCCGATAGATTTTATCACACGTACCCGCGCATTGCTGGGAAATGAGTTCGACAGTTTCGAAGCGGCGTTGCAGGCCGATGTCCCCGTCAGCATCCGTATTAACGAAAAGAAAGGCACTCCTGCTCCGGTAGCTGATATTCCTGGTAACCGGGTGGCTTGGTGCGACACAGGCTATTACCTGCCTGAAAGGCTTTCGTTTACCTTCGATCCGCTCTTCCATGCCGGCGCCTACTACGTCCAGGAAGCGTCGTCCATGTTTCTCGAACAGGCGGTCCGCAGTCATGTGAAAACGCCTGTCCGGTGTCTCGACCTATGTGCCGCTCCGGGAGGTAAATCAACTCATCTGGCGGCGTGCCTGCCGGAAGGGAGCCTGCTGGTCAGCAATGAAGTGATCCGTAACCGGAGTCATATACTTGCGGAAAATATCGCCAAGTGGGGAAATCCGAATTGCATCGTGACAAACAATGATCCGAAAGAGATCGGCTGCCTTACGCATTTCTTTGATGTGATCATCGCCGACGTGCCCTGTTCCGGCGAAGGTATGTTCCGCAAAGATACCGATAGTACAGGCGAATGGAGTATCGCGAACGTCGAACTCTGTGCTGGACGCGGACGCCGCATCATCCACGATGTCTGGAACGCACTGAAGCCCGGTGGTCTGCTGATCTATAGCACCTGTACCTACAACACGGAGGAGGATGAAGAGAATATCCATTATATAACGGAAGAATTGGGAGCCGAAGCACTGCCCATCCCCATAAAGGACGAATGGCAAATCACCGGCCCATTGAAATATAACCATCCGGTCTACCGCTTTTTCCCGCACAAGACCAAGGGAGAAGGTTTCTTCCTCGCCGCCCTGCGCAAAGCGGATGGCGAGACGGAAGAGATCCGGTTCAAAAACAAGAATAAAAAAGAAAAGGGGAAAACTGCTCCTGCCATCCCGAAAGCCGTCCAATCCTATCTGTCGGACACGTCTTCTTTTTCACCCGAATGGAGCGGTAGTATCCTGAGGATGCTCCCCGAATCCGCTCGGGACGCATCCCCCCTGCTTCGCGAGCACCTGCGCATTCTTTCGGCCGGCATCTGTATCGGCGAGACGAAAGGAAAAGATTTCATCCCTGCCGAAGAACTGGCACTCAGCACGGCTCTGTGCCCGGAAGCTTTCCCCATGGCTGATTTAGATTGGGACGATGCGATCCGGTATCTGAAAAAAGAAGCTCTCCTCCTGCCTGCCGGCACAGAGAAAGGCTACGTATTGGTCCGTTACAAAAAGTTTCCGCTCGGTTTCACCAAACATCTCGGCAACCGTGCCAACAACCTTTATCCGCAGGAATGGCGCATCCGCACGGGGTATGTACCGGAGCAGGTGAAGACTATGCTATCTCTCTTATAGAGAAAGGGTCCCCCTCTACACAGGCCGATCTAAAAGACAGGATGTTGAATTAACACATAGCATCTTTCAATAAGATTATTCACTTTTCACAACCTCTGCCGGATTACTGTTAGCCGCCCTCAACACCTGTCCCAGTACGGTAAGTAGCACCACTGCGATCACCCCCGTGAGTACTCCTGCAAGTAGCCATCCAGGGATATCCGTGCGATAGGCATATCCTTGTAGCCAGTTGTTCATGGTAAAGTAAGCCAGCGGAAGTGCAAAGACACCGGCGATGACCACTTGCAGCGTATATTCGCGGAAGAACATACGAACGATCGTTTCGGCTTCAGCACCAACTACCTTACGGATGGCAATCTCTTTTCGACGACGGCGAGAAGCGGCAGAGGCCACAGCATAGATACCAAACAATGAAATCAACAGGCAAACAACCGCCAAAACGGAAAACATTTTCAGACCCACCTGTTCCGAACGGTTAAGGCGGTCATACAAATCACCTATCGGTGTCAAACGGGCATCAGTCAACGTAACGTCGACTTCGGGAAGAATCTCCATAATCCGACGGATCGCCTCCATCTCCTTTCCGGGAACAATGCGTAAATACAAAATATTGAACAACTGTGGTGAAGGAAAGAAAAGCGCAGGCTGGATACGGTTGCGAAGTGACAACAAATGGAAATCTTTCACCACACCCGCCACTTCATAATCGGCTACAGAATCCTCTTCGAACACCGGCATACGGATAACCGTCCCCACCGGGTCACGAAGCCCCATTACACGGACCGCCTCCTCGTTGAGGACCACCTTTTGCATCTCTCCTTCCTCCCACCACTTCCCATGAAGCAGTTCCAAACGGAACGTCGAGGCAAAACACTCGTCTACAGGAAGCAGATAAAAAGAGCTGTTCGCAGAAAATTGCTCTCCCGGCCATTCCACCCGATTCGACAGACAATAAGGCAGTACTTCATGGCGAGGTTCGAAATAAGCATCGGTCAGAATTTCGATTTGGGGAACAGTTTTCAACCTGTCTATCAAAGCAGCTTCCACTTTTCCCGAATAATCCTGAAATCCGGACAACTGTACGATTCCGTTACGGTCAAACCCCAAATCTTTGTGATTGACAAAACGCATCTGCATCATTACGACGGATGCGGCAAGAATAAACACGACACTGACAGCAAGTTGTAAGGTCACAGCCATCCGCCTCAGCACCGGCTGCCTCCTACCCTCCCTTTCCGACAGAGACAGCATAGCCAAACGGCTTAAGCGCCAAAAAGCAACAACACCGACAAGCAGTATCGAGCTCCATAATACGGCACTGCAAGCCAGAAAGAACAGAATCAATTGCGACACCCCTATTTCAATACCCAACAAGCCAGAAAAAGCAGGACGGACAAGTATTATCAGGAAATAGGACAGCAGAAAGGCAATCAGAGTCGAACAAGCCAGTTCAAAAAGCATCTGCCGGATCAACTGGCCTCCCGTCGCCCCGTTCACTATGCGTAAATGCAACTCTCGGAGGCGCTGGCGGAAAAAGTCGAGATGCAAGTTTAAGAAATTGAATACCGTTGACAACAGCAACAATATCCCAGAGGCGACAAACAGACCTATGAAATTCAGTGTAAAGGGAGCATCCGAATTCAGATGGTGACGGATATCGCCAACAGGTAATATCCGCAACTCAACATTGGGGTTACTCCCAGAACGGGAAGCCAAATCACGCACTTGTTCTGCCAGTGCCCCAGCATCCGCATGAGGATTCAGCTTCACATACAAATCAAAGATAAAAAAACCCCATTGTTGTTTTTCATCTATTCCGGCAAAGTGTTTGACCATATCGCTGTAAATAATCGCATCGAATGAGAAATTCGAGTTGGCCGGCGGGTCTTTCACCACAGCCGTGACCGTATAGGGAGGCCAATCCGCCCTTATCGTATTCTGCACCTGCTGCCCGACCGCTTTTTCCGGATCACCGAACAAGCGGATAGCCATTGTTTCCGTAAGCACGATATTATCTATGACTTGTAGCGGATGTTCGGCATCACCACAAACAAACTTCTGTGGGAAAACATTGAAGAAAGCATTCTCGGCATAAAGCATGCGCAACCGGACATACGGAACATGATCAGTACGACAGTTCTCCTCCTGCCCGGTTATGCAAACAGCAGAAGCTTCTACTGCCGGAAACTGTTCGTGCAATGCCTTCTCATAAACTTTCGAAAGGCTTTTGTTCACATTTCCGGACTGTTTATCTATGGCATAAACACGATAAATATCCTCCGCTTCCGGATAGAAACTGTCGTAAGACGTTTCGTAATGCAGCCAATAAAGGGCCGGGACAAAACAAGCAAGCCCGAATGCCAAACCGAAAATACCGGTCAGCGACTGTGCCTTGTATTTCCACATATTGCGAAAAGTGATTTTCAGATAAAGTGCCAACATAATACTATCACATTTAAAGTATAAACATTTCAATCCATGCAAAACGTATAAAGCGAAGCTTCGCCACGTCGGAGCAGTTTTGCTTTTTTCGTGTTGGGGGCATAGACGAAGGTTTCCGTCACGACAACCCGCTGGTTCTTTTCATCGAGATGAGCATGGCTGACAAACGGACCGCCCATCATATCGCCTTCCATCTCCCATAAGCCTCGCACGACTCCACAGTATTCCCCGTTCTTCGAGATTGCTTCGTAAGAGGGAGTAAAACGCTTTTCGGTCGTCATATAAGAACCGGGAAACGCCCCCTGTATATGTTCTCCCAAAACGGAATCGCGCATGGCGACCAGATAATCCAACGTAAACGTGCGTCCGCTGACATAAGGAAAACTATACACGACCATATCGATCCGTCCTCTCGTGCCATGATCAGTCACCCAAAAGAAGTCTGCCGTATCTTTGTAGGAACACATCTCTTCCGGAGCATACAGCTGCGCATTGAAACGTGCCCTCACTTTGTCATTCACCCAGACGCTATGCGAACTTTCCAGATAATCGGCCTGCCGTTCCCGTTCTTTCTCTCCCAACCAAGCAACCAATGATGTGCCTTGTTTTTCCAAGTATTCAGCCAAAAGCCGGGAAGAAGGAGCGTTGAGCGTAACCACTTCCTGCCCCGTAGCCCACCGGTCTTTTTCCTTATGTACAGACACCTTTGTATAAAGGGCTTCATCGATCCGGACATGGATAATGTTGCGGACATAATGCAGCAGACCGTTAAACTGGGAAGGCTCGGCATACGTCACCCGCATGGCCGGCTCATTCTGCGGCAGTCCCGGAATAGGAGCAGTCAGTTGGTCGTACAGTAACCGGCCCGCTTCCCCTTTCCACGCATCTTTGTCCATTACAACCAATACTTCATAAGCAAAACCAGTTGCCCGCTTCATAAAGATAGACTGTTTAGCCGGTTTGGATGACCGATTACAAGCGGTCCCCCCTATCAGGGCGATCAGAATCAAAGTTAATAGAAATCGCGTTCTCATATCATTCCTCCATTAGATTATCTTAAAAAATTAAATTTACACGAAACAAAGATAGAGAGGAAGAAAAAGAAAGAAAAGAGACGATGCCGGACAAGTGAAACACCGGATAACAAACTAAGATACAACTATATAAATCAATCAAAAAGTAACAAATATCCAATTTGGCGGACAATCCATCTCTTTCCGGTCCTTAATAAAGACGAATAAATTGATCCAAATCGACCTTCTCATCCAGCCGGAGCTTCTTCTTCAACCGGTTTTTCGATTTGGTCAGTGCTTCCGAAGTATTATTGAAAACAGCTAATTGTTCCTTCCGCGAGAAGTTCCATTTGACCAGACAGCAGATTTCCTGTTCATGGCGGGTAATCCCTCGCTTCTCCTTCAAGTCGGACAAGACATGGTGGAAAAGGATATCGGTCAGATGGAACAGCCCATTCCATTCCTCGCGGGTAAGGTTCGTGCGAAGCGGATCCTCTTTCAACTGGACCAGCATCGAAAGGGAATCGGACTGGCATTCGTTTTCAACCGATAAGGAGGTAATTATCCGCTCGCTCTCCCGGAGTTTCTGCTGGTAGAACTCAAGGTCAGACATCCGTTCCTTATAGTGTTCAGATTCGGATGCCGAATGCAACAAGTCTTCTTCCAACTGCTTCACCTGCCTGGCATATTCGTAACGTTCCTTTTGCCAACGGCAGATGGCCGCTTTATTCCGTTTCAACTTCTCCTTCACCAACCGAAAGCGTTCTTGTCTGCCACCCGTACGAAACCCGACCGCAAATCCGAGCAAAGCTCCTGCGATCAGGGCGACAAAACATAAGGTAAATAATACGAATGTCCAGGAAGAAGAAAGATCCATACCGTCTATATTTTGTTTTTCAGATATTCATAAATTGCCAGTTGTGCCCGGACTTTCACCGGGTTGTCATCCCGTTTGAAATTGTTATGTAGATGTTCGTCGATCAAACAGGCTTTTACATTATCTTGCAACTGGATATTCAGGATATCTATGATATTTCGCTTAATCTCCGCATTCAGAATCGGGAAAGCAGTCTCTATACGCCGATTCAGGTTCCGGCGCATCCAATCGGCAGAAGTCAGGAACAGCTCCTCTTCACCGTCATTATAGAAGTACCAGATGCGAGAATGTTCCAGAAACATATCCACTATACGAGTAACCTTGATATTCGCACTGAACGGACGGTTCGGAACCAGGCAACAAATCCCCCGGACAATCAGGTCGATTTCCACCCCGTTCTCACTCGCATTATACAGTTCATTGATCATATTCTGATCATGAAGTCCGTTCATCTTCAATATGATGCGGCCTTTACGCCCAGCCTTCACATGTTCGATCTCCCGATGGATCATACGAGTCAGTTCCGGCACCATATTAAAACGGGCAACCAGCAGGTGGCGGAATGTCGGATCGGTCAACTTCCCTTCCAGCACTGCAAACACTTTGTTTATGTCGGTTATCAATTCCGAATTCGAAGTCAGCAACGCCATATCAGAATAGATACGTGCCGTTTTTTCATTGAAATTACCGGTACTCAGATAGGCAAAATCCCTCCGCTTACTGCCGTCTTCCGTATCTTTCCTCAGGATAACCGCCACTTTTGCATGCACTTTCAAGCCGGGAATGCTATAGATAATACGGATACCTGCCTGCTCCATCCGTTCAGCCGTACTCATATTGTTCTCTTCGTCGAAACGAGCTTTTAGCTCTACAAAAACCGTCACCTTCTTCCCATTCTGCGCAGCACTGATCAACGTGTTGATAACGGCCGAATTCTCCGCCACCCGGTATTGCGTGATTTTAATTTCATCCACTTTCGGATCAAAAGCCGCCTCCATCAGGAAACGGATCAGGTAGTCGAAAGACTGGTAAGGAAAATGCAACAGGATATCCCGCTTTTTCACTGCCCGGAAGACAGAGCCCATCTCGTCCAGGAAAGGCACACGCATGGGAGACGGGACCTGTTGTTCCAGCTCTTTCCCCTTCGGATTCGGCAGCTTGATCAGGTCCTGCAAGTTGTTATACCGTCCCCCCAATACCAGATCGTCCGTGGTAATACCAAAGGCACTGCATACAAACGCCAGAAAATCTTCAGGCATATTGCTATCGTACATAAACCGACTCAAGGCACCAATCTTACGCTTTTTCACTTTCTTGCGAATGTTTTCCACGATATTCCCGCCTTTCTCGTCATCCAGGTAAATATCAGCATCTCTTGAAATCTTGATGCTGTAACAACTCTCCACCACATAGCCGGGGAAGATACTGGACAAATTGGCCCGGATAATATCATCGATAAACATGATATAATGTTTCCCTTCATGCGTGGGCAATTCAATAAAACGGGGCACTTTTGCATACGGGATTTTCATCAGGGCATAATAATAGTCCGGCACATAATCCGGATCAGCCATCCGCTTGCTCTTTTTCATCATCCGGATAACCAGATAAAGACGGCGGTCACGTATGAACGTACGGATATCCCCCGCCTGTATCATGACTGGCGAAAGGAAAGGAAACACCTCTTCGTTGAAAAAATTATGCACAAATTCCTCATGAAACGGTTCCGGCCGGCTGTCCTGATACAAATAAATATCCTGCCGGTTCAATTCTTGCAATACTTTGGAGAAGATACGATAATATTCGCGCTGCTGCCGATTCACCTCTTCTGTGATTTCGGCAAGTGTCTCTTCGGCTTCCGCTCCGCTTTCTTCGGTAAAGTTCTTTTTCATGATCACTCCCCGATGCTCGGCAACCCTGATTTCGTAAAACTCTTCGAGATTGGACGAATAGATCGACAAAAACTTGATACGCTCATAGATAGGGAGCGTTTCATCCTCCGCCTCCAGCAAAACGCGATAGTTAAAGGACAACCAGCTAATATCACGTTTAAAGTATTTATGTGAATTCTCCATCGTATTATTATCTTCGGTCGGTAAATATAAATACTTTTGTGAGATAAAAGAAATTGTTATGCTTAAAATAGGACTTCTTTCAGATACCCATGCCTGGTGGGACGACAAGTACGCGGAATATTTTTCGGAATGTGATGAAATCTGGCATGCAGGAGATATCGGTTCGGACGGATTGGCGGCACGGCTGGGTACCCTGAAACCACTTCGCGCCGTATATGGTAATATTGACGGGCAATCACTCCGGCTGCAATATCCGCAAATCGCCCATTTCAAAGTCGAAGAAGTAAACGTGATGATGACGCATATAGGAGGCTATCCCGGCCATTATAACCCGCTCATCCGGAAAGAGTTGTACGACACCCGGCCCAATCTTTTTATTGCCGGACATTCGCATATCCTGAAAGTTGCTTTCGACAGAAGTTTGAATTGTTTGTATATCAACCCGGGAGCAGCCGGTAAAAGCGGGTTTCATCAGGTAAGGACTCTGGTACGTTTCGTAATAGACGGGAGGCAGATCAAAGATTTGGAAGTTATTGAATTGGGCAATCGGTAAGAGTGCAACCATTTGCACCCTTACCGATTCTAACAATTGGCACAGCAGAAATTTTCTGCCAACAGGACAGTGTTTTGCAAATAAGCAAACTCCTGTTCAAAATACTCGCTGAAAACACCTGAACTCAGATTTTCTTCAATCTGTTTGGAAGTCCAGAGTTTTCCATTCGGTTGTTTGATCTGATCCATTACCTCTTCTGAGCGCACACACATCACATACAGGTTCACCAGATGTTTCACCTTTTCATTCTCAAATGTGTACCGAATCAGGAAGCGGGGCATGGCATCGTCTTTCTCACCCAAGCCACCCATTGTTTCACGCACTGTACTTTCTATACTATGGCGGAACAAAACATAGCTGTAAAACGGATAGTCGATCGTATCAGGAGATACAAAAGACTTCTTCCCCCTATTTACCAGATAAAGCATTCCTTGGTAAATAACAGCTACACGTACGACAGGATGATAATACTTTTTTGGTAACGAACGACTTACAGATCGGGCTATGCAACCAATCACCTTTCCTCCGTCGTTCAAAACAGGCAACCACATTTCTTTTCGAAGGCTGCCTTGCATCATCGAGATTCTTATCTGTTCATACAGAATCAAAAATACTCCGATAACGATCCCAAGCTCCCTGTATAAAAAACGCTCCATACGCACGCTCTGCATCGTTTCGGGCAGAATACTGTATACCAAAATGATAAACAGATGCAATGTATAGAGATTCTGGATGAGCTGGGCGACAAAAAAGAATTCATTTAATGTAGTACGCATCAATGTCCGCTTGTAAGTCGGATGCTGAGAAGTCCGGATTCGCCGCAATATTGTCCGTTTGGCAAACCCCAAAAACGCCAATACCACCACCAACAAAACTTCTGTTATTAACGGAGAATAAATAAACAACACCGGCTCAAGCCGAAGGCAAAGAAAAATCGAATAAAGAACTAATGTTGTCGCAGCCGGTAATAACAAAAATTGATAAACCTTATCCTTACTCAGGATCTGAAACAAAAAAATACAAACGAAACAAAAGGTAACGCCGATTATGAAGGATAACAAATATGAAAAATAATTATCCAAAAACATAAACAGCAACAATGGCACTAAGCCTATGGCCTGATTATCCAGGCCTCTCTTCACTTTGTTCATACCCTTTTCCCCTTTTCCCCTTTTTTCCCTTTATAACATAACAAATTGTACAGAGAAATGTTCTCGCCATCATACGTGTTTTTCAGCGTGATAAGAGGAACGGACCAGTGGAGCGCTCTCCACCTTTTGGAACCCTTTTTGTAAAGCAATTGATTTATAAGACTCAAACTGTTCGGGCGTAACATATTCTTTCACCGGAATATTTTTCCGGCTTGGCTGCAAGTATTGCCCGATTGTCAAGACGGAGACGCCGGCAGCCCGCACGTCATCCATTAATTCGCAAACCTCCTCGACTGTTTCACCCAGGCCTACCATTATACCGGTCTTAGCTACGACGCCTTGTGCGGCTATACGCGCAAGCACGGAGAGGCTTACCTCGTACTTCGCTGCGCTACGCACCTCGGGACTGATACGGCGAACAGTTTCCATATTATGGGATATTATTTCAGGAGCGGCTGCCACCACTTTATCCACCAGTTCCAACCGTCCCTGAAAGTCGGGGATTAAGACCTCTACCGTCGTTTCCGGATTGACCGCTTTTATCGTACGGATCGTATCAACCCAATGCTGCGCACCCAAATCAGGCAAATCATCCCGGTCGACAGAAGTAATGACCGCATGTTTCAAATTCATCAGCCGGATGCTTTCCGCCACATTCGCAGGTTCCTTCGGGTCCAACGGGAGCGGCTTGCCAGTCAACGTATTGCAGAAACGGCAAGAACGCGTACAGATATCTCCCGCAATCATAAAGGTAGCCGTCCCCCTACTCCAGCACTCTCCCATATTCGGACATTTCCCGCTGGTGCAGATCGTATGTAGGCAGTGGGATTCAACGATGCTTTTTGTTCGTGTGAACTGTTCGTTCCCACCCAGCCGGATTTTTAACCAATCCGGCTTTCTCAAATGTTTTGACATTATAAGTTACAAATTATCAAATAAAAAGTTAGACATTCTGGTATACAGATGATAGCGGGTGTTTCCACCGTAGATGCTATGGTTACGGTCTTTGTAGACCTGCATTTCAAACTGCTTTCCGGCTTGTACCAAGCTTTCGGCATAATCCATTGTCTGCTGGAAATGCACATTATCGTCGGCTGTGCCATGAATCAACAACAACTTCCCCTGCAAATCCTTCGCCAGACGGATCGGTGAAGTAGCGGCATAACCTTCAAAATTTTCTTTTGGCGTACGCATAAAACGTTCCGTATAGACAGAATCGTAATATTTCCAATCAGTAGGAGGTGCAACAGCAATACCGGCTTTAAAAGTTCCGTTGCCAACACTCATGGCCATCAGCGTATTGTAGCCACCGAAACTCCATCCCCAGATAGCCATGCGGCTCTTGTCGACAAACGGCAATTTACCTAAAGCCTGTGCCGCTTCCACCTGGTCCCTGGATTCCAGTTCCCCCATCCGCAGATAAGTACACTTACGGAAGGCTTCTCCACGGGCACCTGTACCACGTCCGTCCACACAGACCGTAATAATCCCGTTAGCCGCCAGATATTGTTCCCAGTCAAAGCCATATTTATCCAACACCTGCTGGGAGTTCGGACCACTATACTGGAACATTAGAACCGGATATTTTTTCGATTCATCAAAGTCAACCGGTTTCACGATCCATGCATTCAGTTCATAATCGGAAGCTGTACGCACTTTGATAAACTCTTTCTTGGCATATGAATAGCCAGCCAGCTTATCGACCAGACGAGCGTTATCCTGAAGGACCCGCAGGACTTTATTCGACTTCGTCTCGTTTACGGTAATTTTGACCGGCGTATTCGCATTTGAATATTGATTTACATAATAAGCGAAGTTATCGCTGAATGTTGCATTATTCGTTCCTTCCTGCGTGGAAAGTTTCGTCTTTACTCCTTTCGCATCGATTTTATATATAGCACGCCGGATCGGACTTTCTTCGGCCGATTCATAGTAGACCGTCTTTGTCGCTTCATCATACCCCAGGAACGCTGTCACATCCCAATTGCCCTTCGTCACCTGGCGCTGCATGACACCCGTAGGAGAATACAGATAAATATGCGCATAGCCATCCTGTTCGTTCACATATGAGAAACTGTTCGCATAGAAATGGATAGAGTTCAACCATTCCGAATCGACATATGCCTTATTTTCGTCACGCAGGATCAAGCGGAAAACACCGCTTTTAGGATTCGCATAATACATATTGAAAACATTCTGATGACGGTTCAAGGTCATCACAGCCAACTGATCGTCATTATTCGTAAAAACAATCCGCGGAATATAGCTATCCGCCTCTACCGGAACTTTCAGTTCTTTCGTATCTTTCGTCGCCACGTCATAAGAATGCAACGTAACTTTCGAATTCTTCTCACCGGCCTTCGGATATTTATAATTATAATAGCCGGGATATAACCCATCTCCGAACATCTGCATCGAATATTCGGGCACTTCCGATTCGTCGAAACGCACAAAAGCTAGTTGTTCACTGTTCGGCGACCAAGCCATCAGGTTCGTTACGGCAAACTCTTCTTCATAGACCCAATCAGTAATACCATTCAGGATTTTATTCAGCTCACCGTCTTTCGTCACCTGGACTTCCGTATCGTAATCGAATTTACGAATCCATATATTATTGTCACTCACATAAGCGACCATCCTCCCGTCCGGCGAGAATGTCGGAATCATTTGCTTGCCTTTCGAATCTGAAATCGGTTTCACATAATTACGGCGCACATCGTAGTCATACACATTCGCCTTGAATGAACGGCGATAAATCGGTTCCGTATCGCGCCATACAAGAATATGGTGTCCGGTGCTGCTGATCGTATATCCGTCGAACTTGTCAAACGTACACTCACGCGCTTTCCCTGTATTGAATAAAGTATCGACCGGATTTCCAGTACGATAAGAATATTTTATAATCATGTTGCGAGCATCGTTCATCGCCGTATAATGCTCGCCGTCAGGCATAGAACGCATTTCTCCAATATTAGTAACCTGGCGGAACTGACCGTCTGTAATTTCTTTTAAATCGACACGTTTGCTCCCATTCTGGGCTGCCAGGCTCCCTACCAGCAGGAACGAAAGTAAAGCACCAAACCCTAATCGTTTCATGTATGATTCTATTTTTATCTTAATATTTCAGTTAGAACGGATTGCAAAGTTACTATATTCTTGCCGTATTTGGCAGAAAATTGTCAATGATTAAAGGATATTTGTGTAGAACAAAGGCTTCCGGATATCATTTTATCAAATTATTAACCACCGGACATTGCCCTTTAACCATTATAAATTACCTTTGCCCTTATGGAAAACAGCAAACCATATCGTGATTTCGGAGACTTCTTGCGGGAAGTATTCCCTTATAAAGTGCAAAAGATATCGATCAATGCCGGCTTCACCTGTCCCAACCGTGACGGGACGAAAGGTTTCGGCGGTTGTACCTACTGCAACAACCAAACATTCAGCCCGGAATACTGCCATACCGAAAAAAGCGTAACGGAACAACTGGAAGCAGGCGTTCGCTTTTTCTCCCGTAAATATCCGGAGATGAAATATCTGGCCTATTTCCAAGCATACACAAACACGTATGACAAACTGGATTCATTGATCTCCAAATATGAAGAAGCCCTCGCCTGTCCGGATGTCGTCGGACTGATCGTCGGAACACGCCCGGACTGTATGCCGGACGCACTATTGGATTATTTCTCCACTTTATCCCAAAAGAAGTTCGTGATGATCGAATATGGCCTGGAGAGCACGTTGGACCGCACCTTAACCCGTATCAACCGGGGACATACACATGCCGAATCGGAAGAGACCATCCGTCGCACGGCGGCCAGAAACATCTACACGGGAGCCCACTTGATCTTAGGCCTTCCGGGAGAAAGCAGGGAAGAGATATTGCACCATGCCGACATTCTGTCCGCCCTTCCTCTCACGACGCTGAAGCTCCATCAATTGCAGCTTATCCGAGGTACGCGCATGGCCAGGGAACAGGCGGAACATCCTGAACAGTTCCATCTCTACACCGCCGATGAATACATCGACCTGGTCATAGACTTCATAGAACGATTAAACCCCTCTATTGTCGTAGAGAGGTTCGTATCACAATCCCCAAAAGAGTTGCTGATTGCACCAGATTGGGGACTTAAGAATTTTGAATTTACAGCCAAGGTAAATAAACGTATTTCAGAACGAAATGCGCGGCAGGGGCGTCTGCTCAATCCTCCTTCTTCGGAGCCAGTTCTCCCTGGTATGTGATATTCTGCCTATTAGTCGGCGTTACGCTTATGATCGCGGAACCATTTGAAAATACTTGCATATTGAAACGGAAAGTATCTTCTTTGGTACGGGCTACGAATTTAATTCGAGCGGTCCCCTTCTTATCGAAGGTTGATTGATAATCGGTAATTGATTCTTCAAAACGCATCCCGTCGCCTCCACCATACGGCAAAGAATATGCCCTGCCGAAATAAGGCAGATAAGAAATCGCCGAGTCACCGCGCATTTCAAGAGAATAAGGAGTCGTCAGATTAACCGTACGTCCTCCCATTGGCAACGCCCGGTCCACCTCGATCGTAAACCGGCCGTTTTCTATCATTTCTTTTATCTCTTTTGCTTTCTGTTCCTTCCTCTCTTTCTTACTTTGAGAATAAAGGGATTGCCCCCCGAAAAAAAGGACAATCCCCACAAAAAAGAATAACCTAATGTTCCTCATATAACCTTAAATAACTAAACACTATTATTTGCCTATGTATATATAAGACAATTCAAAGCCTTAAAAGGTTTATTCGTTTATCATTAAATTACCTTAAAAACAAAGACTTAATCACTATCTGATTTCAAACATTAACTTCCTGCATTTGTATATGTCCCTTAACTTTACTTTATTTGTCCCTTCAATTTTCTGAAACAGATTAATAAATTTATGGAGAAAAAACATCAGTATCAAGGATTAACCAAACAAGAAGTAGAAGAAAGCAGGCGCCTTCACGGCGAAAATATCCTCACTCCTCCAGAGAAAGCCTCTCTATGGAGCCAATTTCTTGAAAAGTTCAACGACCCGATTATCAAAATCCTATTGGTGGCATGGTTCTTATCCATGATTATCGCCGGCGTACATTGTTGGGGACCGGAGGCTAAAGGCTTCAGCGCTTTCCTCGAACCGATCGGCATATTCTTTGCCATCATGTTGGCTTCTTGCGTCGGCTTCTTTTTCGAAGTCAAAGCAAACAGAGCATTCGACGTTTTGAATACAGTCAATGATGATATTTTCGTGAAGGTGATCCGCGAAGGGAATATCTGCCAGATTCCGCGAAAAGAGGTGGTCGTCGGCGATATAGTCGTACTTGAAACGGGAGAAGAGATCCCGGCCGACGGACATTTATTGGAAGCGATCTCCCTCCAGATCAACGAATCGACATTGACCGGCGAACCGATCATCAGCAAGACAACCAACGAAGCGGACTTCGATGAAGAAGCGACCTATCCGTCTAATGTTGTCATGCGCGGAACGACTGTTGTCGACGGACACGGCGTTATGGCGGTGGAGAAAGTCGGTGATGAAACCGGATACGGGAAAGTGTATGAAGGCTCGCAGATAGAAAACAATATCGACACACCGTTGCAGATGCAGCTGGCAGGGCTGGCAAAAGTAATCAGTAAGGCCGGCTATGCGATTGCCGCCATCACTTTTATCGCACTGCTGACAAAAGTATTACTGTCTTCATCCGGAATGCCGGTCATGGACCTGATCTCGCATATTTTGAATATCTTTATGGTAGCCGTCACGTTGATCGTCGTATCCGTACCGGAAGGTTTGCCGATGAGCGTAACCCTCAGCCTTGCACTCAGTATGAACCGTATGCTGAAAACAAACAATCTGGTCCGCAAAATGCATGCCTGCGAAACAATGGGGGCTACCACTGTTATCTGTACCGATAAGACCGGAACACTCACACAGAACCAAATGCAGGTATATCAGACAAACTTTTATAACCTGAAAGACCAGCAATTAAGAGACGACTGCCTGAGCGTGCTGATAAAAGAAGGAATATCGGTCAACTCAACCGCCTTCCTCGATTTCTCCGAAGAAAAGATAAAAACATTAGGGAACCCGACAGAAGCAGCCTTGCTGCTATGGTTGAACAGCCAACATCAGAATTACCTGGAAATAAGAGAAAATGACCGGATACTGGACCAATTGACATTCTCCACCGAACGGAAATATATGGCAACAGTCGTACAATCATCCTTATTGGGCAAACGCGTGCTGTATGTCAAAGGTGCCCCGGAAATCGTACTGGCGAACAGCAATCGGGTGGCTATCGACGGAACCTACAAACCGGTAGAAGAATGCAAAGCCGGTATCGAAAAGCAACTGCTGGACTATCAGAACCAAGCTATGCGTACGTTGGGATTCGCCTATCAGATACTGGAAGACGGGCAGGATGCCACATTTTTCGTGAACGGACGGCTGCACAAGACGGACCTTACTTATTTAGGTATCGTCGCTATTTCCGACCCTGTTCGTGCTGATGTTCCGGCTGCTGTCCAAAGTTGCCTTGATGCCGGCATCGACATCAAGATCGTGACCGGCGACACTCCGGGAACGGCTAAAGAGATCGGACGACAGATCGGAACCTGGAAGACCGGAGACACCGAACGCAACATCATCACCGGCCCAGGCTTCGAAGCCTTGACTGACGAAGAAGCGCTGGATCGTGTGCTCGACTTGAAGATCATGTGCCGCGCCCGACCGACTGACAAACAACGCCTGGTACAATTGTTGCAACAAAAAGGAGCCGTAGTGGCCGTCACAGGCGACGGTACCAATGACGCCCCGGCCCTGAAAGCCGCACAGGTCGGACTATCTATGGGAGACGGAACCTCCGTGGCAAAAGAGGCAAGCGACATCACGATCATAGACAACTCGTTCAGCAGCATTACCCGGGCGGTAATGTGGGGACGTTCACTGTACCGGAACATCCAGAAATTCCTGTTGTTCCAGTTGACGATCAATGTGGCGGCCTGCCTGATCGTCTTGTTGGGGTCTTTATTGGGGACCGAATCCCCGCTTACGATCACCCAGATGCTTTGGGTGAACCTAATTATGGATACATTTGCCGCCGGAGCACTGGCTTCGCTGCCACCTAACGAACGGGTGATGAAAGACAAACCTCGCCGGAGCGGTAAGAACGGCGACTTTATCATTACCCGCCCGATGGCTTATAATATTTTCGGTGTCGGTCTCGCATTTGTAATCGTTTTGATGGGATTGTTGCTTCACTTCCATGCACAGGACGGACTGACGCCACACGACCTATCTTGGTTCTTCAGTTTCTTCGTGATGCTTCAGTTCTGGAATATGTTCAATGCAAAAGCGTTTATGGAAGGCCGCTCGGCATTCGCCAACCTGAAAGGGTGCAAGAGTTTCTTGATGGTGGCCTTGCTCATTATCATAGGGCAATATCTGATCGTCACGTTCGGCGGCGAGATGTTCAGTGTCGTCCCGTTATCCTGGAAAGACTGGGGAATCATTATCGGCTCGACTTCTCTGGTTCTCTGGATCGGAGAGATAGGTCGGTTAATCGAAAGATGGAGAAAATAAATAAAAAAAGAGGGTTGCGCCAAAAACTGACGCAACCCTCTTCACTTACATCTAAATCATTAACGGAGATTCTTACTTCTTGTAAGTTTTATATCCATAAACAGCCAAGTCACCCAACTCCTCTTCGATACGAAGCAACTGGTTGTATTTCGCCATACGGTCCGAACGGCTCAAAGAACCAGTCTTGATCTGCCCACTGTTGGTAGCAACGGCGATGTCGGCGATCGTAGCATCTTCGGTCTCACCCGAACGATGCGAAGTGACGGAGGTATAGCCGTTACGGTGTGCCATTTCGATTGCATCCAGTGTTTCAGACAACGTACCGATCTGGTTCACCTTGATCAGGATAGAGTTGGCACAACCTTCCTCGATACCTTTCTTCAGGAATTCTACGTTTGTCACGAACAGGTCGTCACCGACCAACTGGCATTTGCTTCCCAGCGCTTCAGTCAGCAGTTTCCAGCCGGCCCAATCGTTTTCGTCCATACCGTCCTCGATAGAGTCGATCGGGTATTTGGCTACCAGTTCGGACAGATAAGCTACCTGTTGCTCGGCAGTACGCTTGGCTCCCTTGGCTCCTTCAAACTTCGTATAATCATATACGCCGTCATGATAGAATTCGGAAGAGGCACAGTCCATGGCGATCGTTACGTCTTTACCCGGCTCGTATCCGGCAGCTTTAATGGCAGCCATGATGGAGTTCAGAGCGTCTTCTGTCCCATCCAAAGCAGGAGCAAAACCACCTTCGTCACCGACAGCCGTGCTCAGGCCGCGATCGTGCAACACCTTCTTCAAGGCATGGAAAACTTCGGCACCCATGCGCAAACCTTCCCGGAAGCAACAAGCGCCAACCGGACGGATCATAAATTCCTGAAAAGCGATCGGGGCATCTGAATGCGAGCCGCCATTGATAATATTCATCATCGGGACAGGCAATACATAGGCATTCGTCCCGCCGATATAACGGTAGAGAGGCTGGTCCAAACAGTTAGCTGCCGCCTTAGCTACAGCCAGAGAAACGCCTAACATAGCGTTGGCGCCTAAATTAGACTTTGTCTTCGTACCGTCAAGTTCAATCAGTTTATGGTCGATCTCACGCTGGTTCAGGGCGCTCATACCCAGGATAGCGGGAGCAATTACATTATTTACATTATCGACAGCTTTCAGAACGCCTTTGCCACCATAGCGTTTCTTGTCACCATCACGAAGTTCGATTGCTTCGTTTTCACCGGTAGAAGCGCCAGAGGGAACAGCTGCGCGGCCAAAAGCACCGGAAGCCAAATGTACATCTACTTCAACAGTCGGGTTACCACGTGAATCAAGGATTTCTCGTCCTACTACTTTTACAATTTCCATATTTTTACTATTTGAGTTTTATCTTTCGTACAAATATAACAAAAGAGGACGAAGCTTTGTTGGGGAAAGGGGATCAATATTGTCTATCGCCCCATTTACAACGACATCGACAATTCGATCCGACATCCTAAAGCGTTCATAATGCGATAGAATGTTTATACATAACGAATCCCAAAAGGAAATGCCACCTCCCCTACTTTTTCCGAACAAAACTTTCCGGCTTTCAGATAAACGATTATCTTTGTTACACTATCCGGCATTGGATAGCGACCTAAAACCTGTCAAACTATGAAATCAGACATGTTTATTGATCCGAAATCGGATTACGCGTTTAAAAGGTTTTTCGGCACTGTGTCGAACAAGGAGCTTACAATCGGCTTCTTGAACAGCCTGCTTAACAAGGATATCAAAGATATCATATTCCACAACGTGGAAATGCAAGGCAACAATACTGATAGCAGGAAAGCTGTATTCGATTTGTTTTGTGAAGGATCGGATGGAGAGCTTTTCATTGTCGAAATCCAGAAAAAGAGACAAAAGTACTTCTCCGACCGTGTACTTTACTACGCTTCGTTTGTTATACAAATGCAGGCTGATATAGAAAGCGAGAAGTTCCGGTTGGCAAAGGAGGAGGAGAGAAGACGGTGGAACTATCATATCAACAAAGTGTATGTAGTCTGCTTTTTGGACTTCCGGCTCGATACGCGCTACACTGACAAATATCGTTGGGATGTCGTGCGCATGGACCGTGAACTGAAAATTCCGTTCAGCGAAACACTGAATGAGATCTACTTGGAGCTTCCAAAGTTCAACTTGAACTTTGAGGAATGCGATACGTTTTACAAAAAGTTTTTATACACGATGAACAACATAGACATTATGGGACAGTTATCAAAAGAAACAATACAAAACGACAAACTCCTGCGAAAACTCAAAAGCGCTATCGAACTACAACGCATGAGCGCTAAAGAACGCTTAGCATACGAACTAAGTATTGCAGCCGAACGCGACCTGGCTGCCTGCATGGCTACAAGTTTTGAGGAGGGGGAGGAAAAAGGGAAAGCCGAAGGAATTACCCAAGGCATCGCCGAAGGAATGCGCAAAATCATCCTGAACATGAAGCAGGCAGGTATGGATCTTGCCACCATAGCCAAGACAGCCGGACTACCGGAAAAAGAGGTGGAGGCGCTATTGAAATGAATTACAGCCTTGAAGGATCAAGATGAACTGCAACGTAAAATATAACGAAGCCCTTGCAACCAAACGATTGCAGGGGCTTGTTTTTTGTCTGCCTCCGGTCTTCACAGAGGGAAGGACAGAAGAACTTTTTATAATTTCATTAACTTTAGTATTAATATTCACCGCTTGTTCCCCCTCGCGAGGTAATTGGCCGCTCCCAAGTAACGGCTGCAAGGCCGGCTATCCGGGAAATACCGCACGGTGATATTTAGAATTATTTGATTATAAAATGTCATATGTCTCTGTAGGGGCGGGGTTCAACTCCGCCCTTACGATAGACAGTATTGTTTTTTAGTATCAATCGTTATTTAACGATAGCTTTTACAGCTTCTTCACCTTCAACAGCTACGACTACGATACCCTGCGGAGCAGCGATTGTAGCGTTGTCAGAAGAAACAACCGTGTTAGCTACTACCTGGCCTAAAATGTTGCTGATGACAACTTTCTTACCAGCAGCACCAGCGATTGTCAACTGGCCGTTACCAGCGATTACCTTCACTGTTTCTACAGCAGGAGCTTCTTCGTTAGAAGTAGCATCGCCTTCACCCAATGTTACAACCAAAGCTTCAGCTTTTGCAGAAGTGAAACCTAAGCAGCCATTCAAGTTATACAGATATTTAGAACCGTTCTTGATTACATATTCGCCATCTACTTCTTCGTCAGCCAATACGATGTTGAATCTGTATCTGTTCAAACCGTTCTTCTGTCCCTTTGAAGCATCTGCATCTTTCATTACCAATGCAACTTCTTCGCCATCGACAACTGTAGCCAGTGTATCCGGGTGGTTCAATGCTGCAGCACGGAAGATAGCCTTCGGTGTTGCAGTTGTTCCAGCCAGCACATAGTCAGGATCCGGAGTCATTACAGCAGAACCTTCAGTCCAATAGCTCATTGAGTCAACAGAGTTGTACAAGAACAATCTTGTCTCAGCAGCTTCTTCAGCCTTTGTCTTTGTGATACCTTTAGAGATATAGAAAGAAGGAATAGCAGCCTTGCTGTCAGCAGTATCCAACCACAATGTGAAGTCTGCATCCGTACCCTTGCCACTTACAATACCTTCCATGAAGCCCTTATCGCTCTGCTGCATAGAGATTGCGCCTAATGAGCTATCGAAGAGTACGTGCTGCGGGACAGCTTCCAAGCTGGTAGCTTCGCTTGAGTAGCTGAATGATACATTTGAGAACGATTTAGCGTTGTTGCCATACAGATATTCAGTAGTCGCTGCAAAAGCAAGAGGAGTTGTAGCATTTACAGAAACCACTTGGGCAGTAGCTTTAATCTCTGTACCATAAACACCTGCACCAGCAGTAGCAACCGGCAGCATAGCATACGTTCCGTTCAGATTCTTTTTGAAAATGAATTCACCACCAGTAGCGTCATAAGCAAAGTCGCTCTTCAAATATTTATCTTTAGCAGCTTTCAGCTTATAAGAAGCCACATACAATGTATCCTTTTCAGCAGCCACAACACCGTTAGCATCCAGATAAGCATAGTCTACTTCATTCATGATGTAATCAACCTTACCGGCAGCATTCTTAGCCTTTTCGAAATCAAAATAAGAAGCAGTGCTTTCCAAAGAAGGAGCATATCCACTAAGAGTAGGAGTTGCACCAGCAGCATAAGTGAATGTACCATAATAAGTCTTTTCACCTACAGCAGCATTAGCACCGGAGAATACTAATTCGATACCCTTCATTTCATCAGCAGCCAAGTTCAAGAAACCGTCTCTGTTTGTTGTAGTCAGAGAAGTGAATTTCACTTTCTTGCCAGCCAAAGCCTTAGCGTTATTGTTAGTACCAACAGTTGCAGAGATATTATTGATTTCTTCACCATCAGCATCTACGATTTCATATACGCCAGCAGTAGAAGTTGTAGCCAAAGTCAATTCGACAGATGTAGCGGGATTTTCTCTGTTTACCAATGTAAATGTAGATTTGCCATCGAAACCGTTAACAACCCACTGTGCAGCTGGAGACGTAAAGTCGACATCGTCAGCAGCGTTAGCGTGCAATTCATAAGCAGAAGGAGTAGCATCAACACCAAGAACCAAATATTTGTGATATTCAGTTACAACTCCAGTAGTAGGATCTGTGCTTGTGCTCGGAGTACCGCTTGTGAAATAGATGCTGACTGTGTTCATTGCGTTTTCTTTCAACAAAGCAGAAGCAGGAACCCAGTTTGTACCGTTGAAAGTAGCAGAGATCAGCTTACCAGCTTTGTCTGCAACTACAGTTGTGATATAAACCTTTGTATCTGTCGGAGTTGCTTTGATAGCACCAGCGTAGATAGTAGCAGAAGATGCAACTGTCGGATTGACCAAAGACAGTCTGTATTCGCCTGAATTGTTTACGCAGTCAAACTCGTTCACTGTAAACATGGCGTTTGCAGAATTATCTTTATTAATCTTTTCCCCCTTAACTGTTTTGAACTTGTAGCCTTCGCCTTCACCGTTCAAAGCGTCCAAGTCGAAGTTATTTTCATCGTCCAATACAATGAAAGTGGTTTTGTCGAAGAAAGCCTTTGCTTCATTATCATTATTCAACTCGTTTTTCCCATCTGCCGCAGCAACTACCGCAGCCAAATCGGCATCTTTTACGCCAATAGCGAAGTAAGTACCGGATTTGTAATCAGCCAACTTTCCAGTACCATTTGTTGTAATAGCAGCATTCAGCGTAATCGCCACAATCTTCTGGTCGAAGATATTCGGCTCTGCCAACTCAGTTGCAGCATACTTCAAAGAGAAGCTGCCACCTTTTGCTTCGTTCAGGTCATCGGCTTCCAATTCTTTTGTTGCAGTGAAAGCGACAGCATTAGAGCCATTTGCCTGCAATGCAGTTGCGCCGGGCAGGGCTGCATAGATACCATCAAAGCTGATCTTTTTACCTTTTACCTGGAAAGCTTTGGTTACATCCTTAGCTTTATCACCTGCTGTCGCAGCTGTCGTTGCACTTGAAGTGAGCTTTGCATAAACATACTGCCCTTTCACCTTCAGGCTGAAAGTAGAAATATCACCATTTGCCTGATAAGCATAGTCGCAAACTTCAAAAACGGCTGTTGTAGTAGCATCCAAAGCAGCAGGAGTACCGAAAGTTGTTACTTTCGTACCACCCTCTAATTCTACTTCCACTGTAGAGAATAAGTTATTGGAAGTTCCCAAATAAAACTTAACGCCATTCTTCAATTCCAGATCCGGAGCTGTTGTTGCATACTCTGCTTCAGCCGGAGTTCCTTCCGCGTACACGCTACTTAGAGGCGCCCCCACCATAAGCAGAGCCGCCATGAACACTGTAAAAATCTTCTTGTTCATAATCTAAACTTTAATATTAATAATACTATAAATTGAAATGTTCGTTCTATATATATGTACACGCGTTTATAATGTACACGTGTTAACTTTCGTATATTGATAGCAAAAACGATCGTTTTTTTCGTCATTTTTTTTGCCATTTTGGGGAGTTTGTGTTGAAAAGGTGGTTTTTTGTCCTCGAATTGCTATCTAATTGATAAGAAAGGATATAGATGTAGGATTTTTTTTGCAGAAAAGAGTTGTGGTTTTAAAAAGTATATGTATTTTTGTGCTGTAAAAATGACGAAAAAAAAGGATCCTTTTTTTTCGTCATTTTTACATCCTACAAACAGCTCATCCACAACGATTTACCCCTAAAAACTACATTCTAAAAATTCATTAACGCCGTTTTCGTTCAAAAATCGGTGTTTTTTAGGGAAAACCCCGATGCCTACTGCGTTTCGAAGGGGTATGTGTCCGTCGTTGGTCCGATGCTTACCGGTCTGTTTTTTGAAGCATTCCGGATTTTGCCTGAAAAACCTGCCAAAATCTGCCAAGTCTGCCAGGGCCTTTTTAAATTTCGACAACCTGTTTTCCCCGTTCCGTTTTTCGGTAGTAACCATTTCCTTCTGAGACGATTAGGTCATTTTTTTGTAGTTTACGGAGGAATTTATCGACTGTTGATTCGGAAATTTCACGGACATTCGCTTCCCTGACCACATCAATGCGTTTGAAAGAATCAAGAAGAGAGACAAATAAGTTGCGCAAATGGTGCGGGAACCGAAAATGCACCTCCGACGCCGCGCTCTGCAACGATGTAGCCACGACATAGGCATGTTGCAAACAAACCTTGCCGAGATGGAAGGCGGTGGCGAAATCATCGTCGCTGATCGTCCAGACACGCTCCGGACAACCACTCTCGCCCTTGCGCAACACGGTCAGTCCCATTCCTATGCGAAAAATAGCCAAGCGATAGCGCAGAACCGTCGACTCCATGTCTTCGTTGCCGAAAGAACGGACATTGTAATACTCGCGTTCGAAAAAACGATCGAGGCGTTTACGCTGGGCATCACTGAATTTGACCCATGTCGGAGAGCCGTCGAGAAAAACCCCGATATCGAGCACACGCTGCCCCAAGGCTTCAAAATATTCGGATGCTGCCGGACTATCGTCAGCCGAAGTCAACGGACGATAGGCCCCGCTTCCCGGTATACGGTACATCAGGATACGACTGAAAAGGCCGTTTTCGGTCGAAGGGATCAGACGGGGAAGCATGGCAGGAGTACCGCTCAGCAGCAATGCCAAGTTGGGCCGTCTGACCATGAACGATCCGCTGCTTTTAGTCGAGCTACCTACAGGTTCATGATGATACGACTTGTTCAACACATCATTATATTTGCCGAAATCCTGCGAGAACATACTCAAGACCGTCTCCATCTCGGTATCGACCATGCAGGAGGTGTAGGGATAGTTGGCTTCGAGCAGTTCCACAAGTCGGGCCTGCGTAACGTTACCTGTCAGCGCAAGGTTTCTCTGTTTCACCATCTTCGGCTTTGACGGAGCCGGCCCGAGCAGCTGTTTAGAGGCCTGTTTCTGACGTTTTTGCATCTTGTAGTTATCGTATGCTTCCTGCAAATCTTCATATTCTTCGACCTGGTGGCGAGAATTATCATAAATATACTGTTGCCAGGGTTCGAGCATCCGTTGCAGAGCTGCGATACGTCCTTTCCCACTTCCAGAACCACCGGTTATGATCGTGTAAAAGGCAGGTGTGTAATCGTGTTCGCCCAACGAGCCTTTGACGCCGGGGGTCACACTGCTCAGGAGTGTCAGCGAAGAAATCAGCAAAATATCACGATCCGTACAGCTGTACGCATGTTTCAATATGTCCGTGAGAAGAGGTGGTAAATGATCGTAAATAGCCTCGTCAAAGCGAGGGAGAAGGGTGCTATCCAGCTCTATATCATCACATTCTCCATGTTCTACATCCTTTTGTGCCGTTTTTGGAAAGGGGGTGGCAGACTTGGCAGATTTGGCAGATTTCGGGACAGAACAAGTCCCATCCGGATGGAACGCACAACTCCCGTGCGAAGCACTGTAGCGCCGGTAGATGTCGTTTACCGTCGTCTCGACCTCGACAGTCGGGAAGTCGGCCGAGCCGTAGCGGCGGACACACTCTCGGGCGGCGTCGTAAGGAGAAAAGCCGGCATTATTCAAGGCCGAAGACAACTTCACAAGATAGGAATGGCGGTTGCCGGGAACAAAAGCATTGCTTTGTTCGTACTTGTCGATGTAGTTCGAAAGCCTCATGCCGGAGCACATGCCTGCGGAGGGATGCCCGGAACCAGACTGAAGCTCCGGACTGGCAACGGGGATTTCGATCACTTCGGATTCTTCTTTATAAAAAGCGTCCGGGTCATGGCTGGCGAAACAGCCACGGTTCGGATCTTTCCCACTGATGTCCACCTTCACACCCGGAAGATCCGTCTCAACACGGCGGCGGACGACTTCAAAGGCCGGATAATGGTCCTTCAACCCACTGTCAACCAATACGAAAAGCTTGACGCCGCTGCCGGAAGGGCTGACGTGGCCGGCTTTCACATACGGGAGCTCGGCTGCCCGGAGGAGCAATTCGGGGACGGGTATAGGTGAATCGTCTATATCGACCACCGTGCACGCGCTATAGCGTACCATGTGCTCAAGTTTGCGGCCTCCCTCCATCACGCCGCCGGCGACATAGAGGGGTAGTTTTTTCTTGTAAGCATCCGCTTCATCCTTTTTTCCGGCTTTGATAAGCCCGCGCAGATAAGCGATCCGGCTTGCATATTCGCCACTTTTCACATTACCGATGTACTGATCCAAGGTCATCAAACTGGCGTTCCCTGTCTGGAACGCAGAGTCGAAGCTAGTTCCTTCGACTTCTTTTTGTATTACCATACTACTATGTATTAAATGAAAGGCTACAGTCCCTGTCGGAACGTTTCGTGCGGCTCTTTCGGTTGTTTGTTATTTCTAAGGTTCCCCCAAGTGCTCGACCAGGCAGGCTACCTGCTTCGGCGTATAGAGTTTCTGGAATTTCACCCACCCCGCAGCCAAGAGTTTCTCTTTCAGACCACGTGAAGTCCGTATCCATACCCACATCCTTTTATAGGCGATCTCCGGGGTACAATCCGGGAAATAAAGGAGTGCGAATTCGGTAACCCCCATAGCCCCTTTTGCCGATATAAGCTCTATTTTTTTATCTTCCATAATAATTTTGATTTAACCATTCTAATACATTATAAATGTACGACATTTTTTGGTACTACACAAAGAATCCGACAATTATTTTACAAAAAAACAAGAAATACTGCCGAAACCTCAGCTAACCGTATATACCTTTCCCGCCAGGCCACCGGACGTCGTATCTTTGTTATATAATAATTCACTAACCCTTAATCTATTAATCGTATGTCAGTAAAGTACAAACTTGTTTTAAAGAAAGACTTGACCAAAGGTGCGGCAACCGACGCCAAGCGGTATTATGCCTCGGCCAATGTCACAGGTATGATGGATTTCGACACGATCTGCGATGTGGTGGCAGACCGTTCGACGGCCAGTGACGGTGATGTAGCGCTTGTCTTGTTGGGATTGATCCGTTGTATGCAGGAAGCGTTGTTGCGTGGCGAAGTGGTCCAGTTGGGTGCATTGGGCAACTTCCGGCTCTCGCTCGGAAGCTCCGGAGTGGTAAATGCAGACGATTTTCACGCATCATTGATCAGGAAGCCTCGAATAATCTATTCTCCGGGAGTTAAGCTGCGCGAAATGATTGCCAAAGTGAGTATTGAACGCATTGGACAAGAGACAGATAAGTCCGATGCAGGTGGTGAAGATGACAGACCCGGAGAATTATGAAACCAGCGCAAATCAACTTCGTAAAAGAATGCCTACCGGCAGCTGTGTCGGCAGGAGCCGCCTTCAACCTGAATCCACTGGCCATTCTGGCACAGGCGGCATTTGAAAGTGGCTGGGGAGCGAGCAACCTGGCAAAGGAGTCGCGGAACTATTTCGGACTGACCGCCTATGGGTGCAGCAACGCTTATTGGCATGGCGGGAAAACAACCGTAAAGGCTTCCTCCTATCCATTGAATTTCCGACGCTATGACACACGAGAGAATTCCTTCCTCGATTTTGCCCGCTTGATACGGAACAGCTATCGCTCCGCCTGGCAGGTGAGTAACGACCTACAGGCATACGCAAAGGAGATCGCTTACAGTCCCTACATCAGCGAACTAAACGGTGATAACCGGGAAACCTACCGGCTCAGCATCATCCAAATCGCACAGACAATACAGGCGATTATGGCGTTAATCGTATTATAAACTCTAAACGACTATCCATCATGAAGAAGATCAGAAAGGTTCTTGAATTTATCTTGGCTTTGTTGAATTTTATGTTCCACTTTAAACCTACACCGGATGAAACACCTTCCATCAGCCCTGAAACTTTTCCTCGCCCTGATCCTCAGGATCCTAAGGAAAGGGATGAACCTCTATTTGAGACTGTCTGTTAGAATCAGGCTCTGGTAAAACACAAAAAAGCCCGTCTGCGAAAGGGCAGACAGGCTTTTTTTATTTGTTTGTTGAATAAGCCGGAATTATTCGGCAGCTTTTTCTTCAGCAACCGGTGCTTCTGCAACAGGAGCTTCTGTTTCAGCAGCTGTAGACTTTTTGCGAGAACGTCTTGTCTTAGTTGCTTTCTTAGCCGTAGCTGTCTTCAACATGTTTTCGTTGTAATCAACCAGTTCAATGAAGCACATTGCTGCGTTGTCACCCAGACGGTTACCAGTCTTCAGGATACGAGTGTAACCACCCGGACGGTCACCGATCTTCTGAGATACTTCCTTGAACAATTCTGTTACAGCATATTTGTCTTGCAAATTGCTGAATACCACACGTCTTGAGTGAGTTGTATCCTCTTTAGACTTAGTGATAAGCGGTTCTACGAACTTGCGAAGCGCTTTAGCTTTAGCAACAGTCGTAAAGATTCTCTTATGTTTGATAAGAGAACATGCCATGTTTGAAAGCATTGCGTTACGGTGAGTGTTCGTACGACCTAAATGATTTATTTTCTTATTGTGTCTCATCGCTATACTTACTCTTTATCTAATTTATATTTAGTGATATCCATACCGAATGAAAGGTTCAGACTCTCAAGCAGTTCATCAAGTTCTGTAAGTGACTTCTTACCGAAGTTACGGAATTTCAACAAGTCATTCTTGTTGAATTTAACCAACTCACCTAACGTTTCAACATCTGCGGCCTTCAAGCAATTCAATGCGCGAACGGAAAGATCCATATCCGAGAGCTTGCTCTTCAGCAACTGACGCATGTGAAGCACTTCTTCATCGAATTCCTCATTACCGTCAGTATCAACTGTCTCGATAGCAATCTTTTCATCTGAGAACAACATGAAATGGTGAATCAGAATCTTAGCTGCCTCTTTTAACGCTTCCTTCGGATGAATAGAACCATCAGTGGCTATTTCAAGAACCAACTTTTCGTAGTCCGTCTTTTGCTCAACACGGAAGTTCTCAATCGAATACTTGACGTTACGAATAGGTGTGTAAATAGAGTCGATTGCAATCACGTGCATGTCTGCATTCGGGTCTCTGTTTTCATCAGCGGGAACATATCCGCGACCTTTGTTAATCGTCAGCTCGATCTGGAAACCTGCGTTCGGATCCAAACGACAAATAACCAACTCTGGATTCAATACTTCGAACCCGGTCAGCTGTTTACCAATATCACCGGCTTTGAACACTTCCGAACCCGAAACAGTAATACTTACTTTTTCATTCTCTATGTCGTCTACAATATGCTTGAACCGTACTTGTTTCAAATTCAAGATAATGTTTGTCACATCCTCGATAACACCGGGGATTGTACCAAATTCATGGTCAACCCCTTCGATCTTAATGGATGTAATAGCAAAACCTTCAAGTGACGACAGGAGAATACGGCGCAGAGCATTACCTATAGTAATACCATAGCCGGGTTCCAACGGACGAAATTCAAACTTTCCGAAGAAATTGTCCGCTTCCAACATTAATACTTTATCGGGTTTTTGAAATGCTAATATCGCCATGGAAATCAATTATTATTTAGAATACAATTCTACGATCAACTGCTCTTTAATGTTTTCAGGAATGTCAGCTCTTTCCGGCAGATGCAGTAATTTTCCGCTTAAAGAAGACTGATCCCATTCGATCCAAGGATACTTGCTGTGGTTGAATCCTGACAGTGCGTCAGCAATCACTTCCAAAGACTTGGATTTTTCTCTAACACCAATAACCTGACCGGCTTTTACAGAGTAAGAAGGAATGTTTACAACCTTACCGTCTACTGTAATGTGACGATGAGAAACCAACTGACGGGCAGCAGCACGCGTCGGGGCGATACCCAAACGGAACACTACGTTGTCCAGACGGCCTTCCAGCAACTGCAACAGCACTTCACCGGTAATACCTTTTGAACGTGATGCTTTTTCAAACAGGTTTCTAAACTGTTTTTCCAATACACCGTAAGTGTATTTAGCTTTCTGCTTCTCACGAAGCTGTATTCCATACTCAGAAGTTTTTCTCTTGCGGGCATTTCCGTGCTGTCCGGGAGGATAGTTCTTCTTTGAAAGAACTTTATCCGGTCCGAATATTGCCTCACCAAACTTACGGGCAATTCTTGTTTTAGGTCCAGTATATCTTGCCATTTTTTTATTGTTTTAATGTTCTGTTCTGAATCTGGAACCGTGCAGCCGCGACTACAGAGAGGATAAGGTCTTTGTGTAATCTATTCACAATTCCGGATTCAATGTTCAAGAAACTATAGTTAATTATACTCTTCTCTTTTTCGGAGGACGACAACCATTGTGAGGAAGCGGAGTAACGTCGACGATCTCTGTTACTTCAATGCCTGCACCGTGGATAGTTCTGATAGCAGACTCACGTCCGTTACCCGGTCCCTTTACGAATACTTTTACTTTTCTCAAACCAAGATCGTAAGCTACTTTTGCACAATCCTGAGCAGCCATCTGAGCTGCATACGGAGTGTTCTTTTTAGAACTTCTGAACCCCATCTTACCAGCAGAAGACCAACTGATTACCTGACCTTCGCTATTAGCAAGAGATACAATAATGTTGTTAAAAGAAGAATGAATATGAGCTTGACCGTAAGCGTCAACTTTTACGTTTCTCTTCTTTGCTGCGACTGTTTTCTTTGCCATATCAATTCTTATTATTTAGTAGCTTTTTTCTTATTTGCAACAGTTTTCTTCTTACCCTTACGAGTACGAGCGTTGTTCTTTGTGCTCTGGCCTCTCAAAGGCAAACCAATACGGTGACGAACACCTCTGTAACATCCGATATCCATCAGACGCTTGATGTTCAGCTGAACTTCAGAACGAAGATCACCCTCTACTTTGTATTCAGCGCCAATGACTTCACGTACTTTTGCAGCCTGATCGTCTGTCCAGTCTTTTACTTTGATATCACGATCGATCCCTGCTTTATCTAAAATGGATTTTGAAGCGCTACGACCAATACCATAAATATAGGTCAAGGCAATTTCTCCTCTTTTATTTTGTGGCAAGTCTACACCAACTATTCTTATAGCCATATTACTTACTTAAATTATTTTGCAAAAATAATAAATTATCCTTGACGTTGTTTATACTTAGGATTTTTCTTGTTAATTACGTATAAGCGTCCCTTTCTTCTAACGATTTTGCATTCGGGAGTACGCTTCTTTAAAGATGCTCTTACTTTCATATCTTGTTGTTTTTTTTATTTATATCTAAAAGCAATTCTACCTTTCGATAGATCATACGGAGACATCTCAACTCTTACTTTATCACCGGGAAGGATCTTAATGTAGTGCATCCGCATCTTCCCTGAGATATGAGCAGTGATTTCATGTCCGTTCTCTAATTCTACACGAAACATTGCGTTCGACAATGCTTCTACTATAACTCCATCTTGTTCAATTGCTGACTGTTTAGCCATATAAAATTAAATCAAATTAAATTGCATTATTACCTAAAACTTCTTCTAAAAACTCGAATGAAGACAAGATTTGGGGGCCTTCGGGACGGATCGCGATACAATGCTCGAAATGAGCCGAACACTTTCTGTCTTTCGTACGGACTGTCCAACCGTCTTTCTCAAAAGCGACATTCTTGCTTCCCATATTGATCATCGGTTCTATGCAGATGCACATACCACTGCGTAACAAGGGACCGCAACCAGGGCGCCCGTAATTGGGGACTTCCGGTTCTTCGTGCATCTTACGTCCGATACCGTGGCCGACCAGCTCTCTGACAACAGAGTAACCTTTCGATTCACAATAGGACTGTACGGCATGACTGATGTCTCCGAGGCGTTTGCCTTCGATGGCATGCTGGATTCCCAGGTAAAGTGATTCCTTTGTCGTCTTCAACAAGTTTTTCACTTTGGGATCGACTTCGCCCACACAAAACGTATAAGCCGAGTCACCGACAAAACCATTCAAAACCGTACCGCAGTCGACAGATATGACATCCCCCTCTTTCAGTATTGCCTTAGAAGAAGGAATACCGTGCACAACCTGTTCATTCACGGAAGCACATATGGAATTAGGAAAACCTCCGTATCCCAAAAACGCCGGAACCGCACCATTATCTCTAATGAATTCTTCGGCAATCTTATCGAGTTGAAGCGTATTGACACCGGGAGCGATATGTTTGGCCAATTCGCCAAGCGTCTTACCTACCAGTTGATTCGCCGCACGCATCAACTCAATTTCTTCATCTGTTTTTAAATAGATCATTCTAAATTAATAAGCACCAACTGCGCCTGAGCGACCTTTAATTCTTCCTGACTTCAACAAACCGTCATAATGACGCATCAGCAAATGACTTTCTACTTGCTGCAGTGTATCCAACACCACACCAACCAGGATCAACAAAGATGTTCCGCCAAAGAACTGCGAGAACTCCATACTTACACCGGCGATCCGGGCAAAAGCAGGCATGATAGCCACTAATGCAAGGAAGAATGCTCCCGGCAAAGTAATACGGTCCATGATGGTATCCAAATAATCTTTGGTACTCTTTCCTGGCTTAACGCCCGGAATGAACCCGTTGTTTCTCTTCAGATCATCCGACATCTGAGTAGGATTGATCGTGATAGCTGTATAGAAATATGTAAACAAGATAATCAGTACAGCAAATACGAAGTTGTACCAAAATCCGGTATTGTCCATAAACGCAGCTACGAAACCAGACTGTTCGCCTGTGCTTGAGAAACCGACGATTGAAATAGGAATAAACATGATTGCCTGGGCAAAGATGATAGGCATTACGTTTGCAGCATTCACCTTAAGGGGGATGTACTGGCGTGCGCCACCATATTGTTTATTTCCAATGATCCGTTTTGCATATTGCACAGGGACCTTGCGAGTACCTTGTACCAACAGGATCGCACCTGCGATAACCAACAAAAGGAACAACATTTCAAACAAGAACATAACCAGACCACCGGTTCTCTCACTCGTCCGGGAAACAAATTCCTGGAACAACGAATGCGGCAGACGGGCTATAATACCAACTAAAATGATAAATGAAATACCATTTCCAACACCTTTATCTGTAATTCTTTCACCAAGCCATAAGATAAACATACTTCCAGCAGCTAAAATAACTGTAGAAGAAATTGTAAACCATATACCTGCAGGCAGAGCTGCTCCGGCGGCTTTCAGCTGTACACTTAAGTTAACAAGATAAGTAGGACCCTGGAACAGAAGGATAGCAACTGTCAGATAACGAGTCCACTGGTTGATCTTACGACGACCACTCTCACCTTCTCTCTGTAATTTCTGGAAAGAAGGAACTGCAATTGCCATCAACTGCATCACGATGGAAGCGGAGATATACGGCATAATCCCTAATGCAAAAATAGAAGCATTAGAGAAAGCACCACCAGAGAACATGTCCAACAACGCCAGCAATCCGCCTCTTGTCTGTTCCTGTAAAGCGGTCAACGCTTTAGGATCAATACCCGGAAGAACGACGTATGTACCGAAACGGTATATAGCCACCAATAAAAGAGTGGTGAGGATCCGATTTCTCAGATCCTCAATCTTCCAGATATTTTTTATTGTTTCAACTGCTCTCATAACTTAGAGTTTAACAACAGTTCCACCTACTGCCTGGATAGCAGCTTCAGCACTCTTAGAGAAAGCGTGAGCTTCCACTTCAAGTTTAGCTGTCAAGTTGCCATTACCAAGAATTTTAACCAACTGAGAAGAGGAAATGAAACCAGCCTCGATCAGTTCGTTGATACCAATCTTGGAGAGCTGCTGAGCTTCAGCCATGCCCTGTAATGTAGAAAGATTGATAGCTTTATATTCAACGCGGTTAATATTCTTGAAACCAAATTTAGGTAAGCGTCTCTGTATAGGCATCTGACCACCTTCGAAACCGATTTTCTGCTTGTAACCGGATCTTGATTTCGCACCTTTATGACCTCTTGTTGAAGTACCTCCTAATCCTGAACCCGGACCACGGCCGATTCTTTTTCTGGTCTTGGTAGATCCTTCAGCAGGTTTTAAATTTGATAAATTCATATCGTATAATTTATTTTTCAACCGTTATTACTTTACTACTGAAACCAAATGTTTCACTTTCTCAACCATACCCAGAATAGCCGGAGTAGCTTCGTGTTCTACTACCTGGTTCATTTTCTTCAGACCCAGTGCGTCAAGAGTTCTCTTTTGGTCTTTCGGGCATTTAATTCTACTTTTTGTCTGCTTAACTTTAATAGTTGCCATAACTTATTATCCTCCCTAATTAACCTTTGAATACTTTTTCAACTGCAACATTTCTGTTCTGAGCAACCATCATCGGGCTTCTTAACTCACTCAGTGCAGCGATAGTAGCCTTTACCAAGTTGTGAGGGTTAGAAGAACCTTTTGATTTAGCCAAAACGTCTGTGATACCAACACTTTCCAATACGGCACGCATAGCACCACCAGCCTTAACTCCGGTACCGTGAGATGCCGGCTTGATCAGTACCTGGGCACCTCCGAACTTAGCCAACTGTTCGTGAGGAATAGTACCTTTGTGAACAGGAACTTTGATCAGGTTTTTCTTTGCAGCTTCAACACCTTTAGCAATAGCTGTCGTTACTTCACCGGCTTTACCTAAGCCCCAGCCAACGATACCGTCTTCGTTTCCTACTACAACAATAGCAGCAAAACTGAATGTACGTCCACCTTTGGTTACTTTAGTTACGCGGTTGATTGCAACCAAACGGTCCTTCAACTCTATGTCGTTGGTCGACTTAACTCTATTATTAACTCCTGCCATCTTCATTAAAATTTAAGGCCGCCGTTACGTGCAGCATCAGCTAATTCTTTAATTCTCCCGTGATACAGGTAACCGTTACGGTCGAAAACAACAGCCTGTACACCAGCTTCCTGGGCAACTTTAGCGATCTGTTCTCCAACCTTGGCTGCAATCTCCTTCTTCGGAGCTTTAACATCCATCTTCAAAGAGGATGCAGCAGCCAGAGTCTTACCTGTAGTATCATCTATAACCTGTGCATAGATCTGCTTGTTGCTTCTAAACACAGTCAGGCGCGGACGCTCAGGGGTTCCTGAGATCTTACCGCGTACACCTGCTTTTATCTTTAATCTTCTTTCTTCCTTCGTTGTCATGATAATTTCAGTTTACGTAGATTACTTACCTGCTGATTTACCAGACTTTCTGCGAATTTCTTCACCCACGAACTTGATACCTTTACCTTTATACGGTTCTGGCATTCTGAATGAACGAATCTTTGCACAAATCTGTCCCAGTAATTGTTTATCAGCCGATTCAAGGATAATAAGAGGATTCTTATTTCTCTCTGCCTTTGTCTCAACTTTCACTTCCTTAGGCAACTGCATATAAATGTTGTGAGTATAACCTAAAGAAAGATCTAACAGCTGACCTGTATTTGTCACACGGTAACCAACACCGACAAGTTCCAATTCTTTTTTGTATCCTTCTGAACAGCCGATCACCATGTTGTTGATCAGCGAACGATACAAACCGTGCAGAGCACGATGGTTCTTTTCGTCTGTCGGACGTGTCAGATGAATGATTCCATCTTCCAAAGTCACATTAATATCAGGATTCACAGCCTGAGTCATTTCACCTTTGGGACCTTTTACAGTCACTACATTATCCTTAATGGTAACCGTAACACCGGCCGGTACATGAATTGGTAATTTTCCTATTCTTGACATTCTTCTTTCCTCCTAATTAATAAACATAACATAATACTTCACCACCGATCTTCAGATCACGGGCTTCTTTGTCTGTCATCACACCTTTAGAAGTAGAAAGAACGGCAATACCTAAACCATTCAATACTCTCGGCATTTCCTTGTAACCAGTGTACTTACGCAAACCAGGGGTAGAAACTCTCTCAAGTTTCTTGATTGCATTTACTTTGTTTACCAGGTCATACTTCAAGGCAATCTTAATTGTACCTTGAGGACCATCTTCTACAAACTTAAAATTAAGAATGTAGCCCTTGTCGAAAAGGATCTTAGTGATCTCTTTCTTTAAATTTGACGCCGGCACTTCAACAACTCTGTGCTTCGCTTTGATCGCATTACGCAATCTTGTCAAATAATCTGCAATAGGATCTGTCATATATAAATGAATTAAATTGATCCGGCCACCCGGACAATATTTAAATTAAAAAAACTCTTACCAACTTGCTTTCTTTACACCCGGGATTAAACCATGAGATGCCATTTCACGCAGTTGAATACGAGAAATACCGAACTGGCGTACATAGCCTTTCGGACGACCTGTAATTTTGCAACGATTGTGCAAACGTACAGGAGAAGCATTTTTAGGTAAAGCCTGTAAAGCTTCATAGTCACCTGCTGCTTTCAATTCTGCTCTTTTAGCAGCATATTTAGCTACGAGCTTTGCTCTTTTCACCTCACGGGCTTTCATTGATTCCTTTGCCATAACTACTTAGTCTTTTTTTGCATTTTTAAAAGGCAACCCAAATTCTCTCAAGAGAGCATACCCTTCTTCGTCTGTTTTCGCAGAGGTCACAAAGGTAATATTCATTCCCAATATTTTGGTAATATTATCGATATTTATTTCAGGGAAAATAATTTGTTCCTGAATTCCGAGGGTATAATTACCTCTTCCGTCCAATTTGCTTTCGATTCCCTTGAAGTCACGAATACGGGGAAGAGCTACGCGAACGAGTCTTTCCAAGAATTCGTACATCTGTTCACGACGCAATGTCACCATTACACCGATCGGCATTTTCTTACGCAACTTGAAGTTAGAGATATCCTTCTTTGAAACTGTCGCAACAGCCTTCTGGCCTGTGATTGTAGACAATTCGCTGATGGCGATATCGATAATCTTCTTATCTGCAGCAGCCATACCCAAACCCTGATTGATAACAATCTTCTTCAGTACGGGAACCTGCATTACGGTTTTATAACCGAACTCTTTCGTCAAAGCAGGAACAATTCTGTCCTGATATTCTTTCTTAAGACTGGCAGTATTGCTCATTACTTAATTTCCTCCCCTGATTTTTTAGAATAACGCACTAAAGCACCTTTTTCGTCTAACTTACGACCGATACGTGTCGGCTTACCGGATTTCGGGTCAACAACGTTCAGGTTAGAAATATGAATAGGAGCTTCCTTCTTTTCAATACCTCCTTGAGGATTCTTTGCATTAGGCTTGGTATGCTTTGATACCATATTAATACCTTCTACAATGGCACGGTTGTCTTTTACAAGAACTTCTAAAACACGACCTGTCTTACCTTTGTCTTCGCCGGCATTAACAAAAACTATATCGCCTTTTTTGATATGTAATTTGCTCATTACTTTAAGTTTTACAAAATTAAAGCACTTCAGGTGCAAGTGAAACAATTTTCATGTTTGTTGCACGAAGTTCTCTGGCAACCGGACCAAAGATACGGCTTCCACGAAAATCACCACCGGCGTTCAACAATACGCAAGCGTTATCATCGAAACGGATGTATGAACCATCCGGGCGGCGGATTTCCTTTTTAGTGCGAACAATGATAGCCTTAGAAACAGCACCCTTCTTCACATCACTTGCCGGGATTACACTTTTAATTGCTACTACAATCACATCCCCTACAGAGGCATAACGTTTTCTTGTTCCGCCTAAAACGCGAATACACAACGCTTCTTTAGCACCACTGTTATCTGCTACTACTAGTCTTGATTCTTGTTGTATCATGTTACTTAGCCCTTTCGATTATTTGAACTAATCTCCATCTTTTTGTTTTGCTCAAAGGACGAGTTTCCATAATCTTTACAGTATCACCGATACCGCATTCATTCTTTTCGTCATGAGCATGATATTTCTTCGTCTTATTAACGAACTTTCCATAAATGGGGTGTTTTTCCTTCCATTTAATCGCAACAGTGATGCTCTTATCCATCTTGTTGCTGGTAACCACGCCCGTTCTTTCTTTTCTTAAATTTCTAGTTTCCATCAGGCTCAATTATTTGTTGTTAAGTTCTCTCTGGCGCAATTCTGTTTTCATGCGCGCAATCATCCTGCGTTGTTGTTTAATCTGAGCAGGGTTTTCACTCGGAGAAATGCTGTGGTTGATCACTTTCTGATCGTAAGCAGCCACTTCAGCATCAATTCTTTCTACTAGCTCCTTCGTGCTTAATTCTCTAATTTCTGCAATCTTCATAACAAATTACGCATTTTGATTAGCCATATCATAATCACGTCTCACAACAAACTTTGTTGTTACCGGAAGCTTTTGTGCGGCCAAGCGCAAAGCTTCTTTAGCAATATCAAAAGGAACCCCTTCGATTTCGAAAATCAAACGACCTGGAGTAACAGGCGCAACAAACCCTTCGGGATTACCTTTACCTTTACCCATACGTACTTCAGCAGGCTTCTTTGTGATTGGTTTGTCCGGGAAAATACGAACCCAAACCTGACCCTGACGTTGCATATAACGAGTTACCGCGATACGAGCAGCTTCGATCTGACGACCGGTAATCCATTTATTTTCTAACGCTTTTATACCAAACGAACCGAATGCCAGCTGGTTGCCGCGCTGAGCTTCGCCCTTCATGCGACCTTTCTGCTGTCTTCTGAACTTGGTTTTCTTTGGTTGTAACATCTCTTCTTAAATTCTAACGTTTAACGATTAGCTTTCTTTCTCTTGAAGTTCTTATCTCTGCTGCCGCCGGCATTCTCATTTCTGCGACCTGAATCTTTAGAAGCAGCGAATGAAGGTGCAAGATCTCTCTTACCATAAACTTCACCACGGCAAATCCAAACCTTAACGCCGATCAAACCAACCTTCGTCAACGCTTCAGCCAAAGCATAATCAATATCTGCTCTGAATGTGTGTAACGGAGTTCTTCCTTCTTTATACATTTCTGAACGAGCCATTTCAGCACCATTCAAACGACCAGAGACTTGCACTTTAATACCTTCGGCACCCATTCTCATGGTAGAGGCGATAGCCATCTTGATAGCACGACGGTAAGCAATTTTTCCTTCAAGCTGACGAGCAATATTGTTTGCAACGATAACTGCGTCCAATTCGGGTCTTTTTACCTCAAAGATGTTGATCTGAACTTCTTTGTCGGTAATTTTCTTCAACTCTTCTTTCAACTTATCAACTTCCTGACCACCTTTACCGATGATGATACCCGGACGTGATGTGCAAACTGTGATTGTAATCAACTTCAGCGTACGTTCAATAACGACGCGAGATACACTAGCCTTAGCAAGACGAGCATTCAGATATTTACGGATTTTGCTATCTTCCAGCAAAGTGTCTCCGTATTTTTTGCCGCCATACCAATTGGAATCCCAACCACGGATGATTCCCAAACGATTACTAACCGGATTAACTTTTTGTCCCATCTACAAATTAATTTTGACTATCGTTTTTACTAAGTGTATCAACAAACAGAGTTACATGGTTCGAACGTTTACGAATTCTGTATCCTCTTCCCTGAGGAGCCGGACGCATTCTCTTCAATGTAGTAGCGCAATCTACGCTGATTGAAGATACGCACAACTCTCCAGCTTCTGCTTTACGTTCATTTTTCTGTTCCCAATTGGCAATAGCTGAACGAAGCAATTTTTCTACTCTTGCTGCAGCTTCCTTGTTAGAAAACTTCAAAACACCAAGTGCACGGAATACTTCCATTCCACGGATCATGTCTACAACGAGACGCATCTTGCGGGGAGAAGTCGGCACGTTCCGCAACTTTGCGAAGTACATGGTCTTCTGAGCTTCTTTTCTTGCTTCAGCTGATATTCTTTTTCTAGCACCCATTTTATTGATTCTTTTTATTTTCAGATTCCTGAATTCCTGTTACTACCGATTATTTTTTCTTGTTACCGGCGTGACCACGGAACGTACGAGTAGGAGAAAACTCTCCCAGTTTATGACCTACCATGTTCTCGGTTACAAAAACAGGAATAAATTTATTTCCATTGTGAACTGCAATAGTATGGCCTACAAAGTCAGGCGAAATCATTGAAGCTCTTGCCCATGTCTTAACGACCGCCTTCTTTCCTGACTCATTCATAGCCAAGACTTTCTTTTCAAGCTTTACATTAATATACGGGCCTTTTTTTAGCGAACGACTCATAGTTTACTTAATTAATCAGATTATTTCTTTCTTCTTTCAATAATATATTTTGAAGAATGCTTCTTCGGAGCTCTTGTCTTCAAGCCCTTAGCATATAAGCCATTGCGAGATCTAGGATGACCTCCGGAAGCACGACCTTCACCACCACCCATCGGGTGATCAACCGGGTTCATTACAACACCACGGTTGTGAGGACGACGACCTAACCATCTAGAACGACCGGCTTTACCTGATTTTTCAAGACCATGGTCTGAATTACCTACACTACCAATTGTAGCCTTACAAGCAGCAAGAATCTTTCTGGTTTCGCCAGAAGGCATCTTAATAATTGCATAAGCACCTTCTTTCGAAGTCAACTGAGCAAAAGCACCGGCAGAACGTACTAACTTAGCACCCTGTCCCGGACGAAGCTCAATGTTGTGAATAATAGTACCAACGGGAATATTTGCCATAGGCAAAGTATTACCTACCTCAGGAGCGGCTTCGCTACCTGAAACCACTGTCTGGCCAACTTCCAATCCGTTCGGAGCGATGATATAGCTCTTTGCTCCGTCTGCGTAATACAACAGTGCGATACGAGATGTACGGTTAGGATCATACTCGATAGACTTAACTGTTGCAGGAATGCCATCTTTGTTTCTCTTGAAATCGATAAATCTGTACTTCTGTTTGTGACCGCCACCAAGATAACGCATTGTCATCTTACCAGTGTTATTACGACCACCTGTACTCTTCTTACCTACTACAAGAGACTTTTCTGGTGTACTTGCAGTGATTTTATCAAATGCACCAATAACTTTGTGTCTCTGCCCCGGTGTTGTGGGCTTTAATTTACGTATTCCCATTTCTTTTTTTAGATATTACTAAAGAAATCAATTGTTTCTCCTTCTTTCAACGTTACGATAGCCTTCTTAAAAGCTGATTGTTTGCCATTGATAATACCAGATTTGGTATAACGACTTTTCTTCTTTCCAGAGTAGTTGATGGTGTTAACATCAACTACTGTAACATTATACATGTCCTCAATGGCTTTTTTAATCTCTAACTTGTTGGCATCAGGAGAAACACGAAAACCATAGCGATTATCCATTTTTTCTGTAATCGCTGTTTGCTTCTCAGTTACTATAGGTTTAATAATAATTCCCATTTTTCTACTCCTTATGCGTTAAACAGTTTTTCAATAACAGCGACAGAACTTTCAGTCAATACCAAATTCGCAGCGTTCAACACTGTATATGTATTTAGTTCAGAAGCTGTTATAACATTTGCCTTCTCTAAATTTCTGGCCGACAAATATACGAAATTATTTTTCTCTGATAAAACCAAAAGTAACTTTCCGTCAGCCACTTTTAGATTCTTAGCAATTGTTACGAATTCTTTAGTCTTAGGAGCTTCCAAAGTGAAATCTTCTACTACTACGATTGCGTTATTCTTTGCTTTATAAGTCAAGGCAGACTTACGAGCCAAGCCTTTTACTTTCTTGTTCAATTTGAACTCATAATCTCTCGGTTTCGGACCGAATACACGGCCACCACCTACCAATACCGGAGAGTTGATATCGCCACGACGAGCTCCACCACCACCCTTCTGGCGGATCAATTTACGAGTACTACCAGAAACTTCACTTCTTTCCTTTGATTTGTGAGTTCCCTGACGCTGATTAGCCAAATACTGTTTTACATCCAAGTAAATAGCATGATCATTGGGTTCAATGCCAAAGATAGCATCGTTCAATGTTACCTTTCTTCCGGTATCTTCACCTTTAATATTTAATACGCTCAGTTCCATTACTTTTCAATTAATAAGATTGAACCTTTTGCTCCTGGAACAGATCCTTTAACCAATAAAAGATTGTGTTCCGGCATCACCTTGATCACTTGCAGGTTCTGAACAGTTACACGTTCATTACCCATTTGGCCGGCCATACGCATACCTTTGAATACCTTTGCAGGGTAAGAACAGGCACCGATACCACCGGGAGCACGCAAACGGTTATGCTGACCATGAGTAGTCTGACCTACACCACCGAAACCATGACGCTTTACTACACCCTGAAAACCTTTACCTTTTGATGTACCTACTACATCAACGAAACCTGCATCTTCCAAATAATCTACAGTGATTACATCACCGAGCTTATATTCAGTTTCAAAATTCTTGAACTCGGCCAAGTATCTCTTGGGAGTTACACCTGCCTTTTTGAAGTGACCCATTTCCGGCTGTGTCGTGTGTTTCTCTTTTTTCTCTTCGAAACCTAACTGTACAGCTTCATAGCCATCTTTTTCCAAGGTCTTAATCTGTGTAACTACACAAGGACCCACTTCGATAACAGTGCATGGAAGATTTTTTCCCTCGGCACTGAAAACGGATGTCATTCCGATTTTTTTTCCTAATAATCCTGGCATTTCACTAATTTGTTAATAAACTTACACTTTAATTTCTACTTCAACACCACTGGGTAATTCCAGCTTCATCAATGCGTCAACTGTTTTTGCAGTCGAGCTGTAGATGTCGATTAATCTCTTGTAAGAAGAGAGTTCGAACTGCTCACGAGACTTTTTGTTAACGAAAGTCGAGCGGTTCACAGTAAAGATACGCTTATGCGTAGGCAGAGGTATCGGGCCGCTAACAACTGCACCGGTAGCCTTAACCGTCTTCACGATCTTCTCGGCAGACTTGTCTACCAGAGAATAATCGTAAGACTTTAATTTAATTCTGATCTTTTGGCTCATATTTATATATATGTTTCTAAATTATTTGATCAAATCAGCACGACCCTGTACTTCCGTCAATACCTGCTTAGCGATAGAAGAAGATACCTGAGCATAGTGTGAGAACTGCATCGAAGAAGTTGCACGACCTGAAGTGATAGTACGCAAAGCTGTTACATAACCGAATGTTTCAGCCAGAGGAACTTTAGCTTTTACGATACGAGCACCCGTACGACTTGTTTCCATACCTTCAACTTGTCCACGACGTTTGTTCAAGTCGCCGATTACATCACCCATGCTTTCTTCCGGAGTAACAACTTCCATCTGCATGATCGGTTCCATCAAAGCAGGACCTGCCTTTTCGGAAGCGCTCTTGAATGCCTGAATTGCACAAATTTCGAAAGACAACTGGTCAGAGTCTACCGGGTGGAATGAACCATCGATCAATGTTACCTTCAATTTATCCAACGGATAGCCGGCAAGGATACCGTTCTTCATTGCTTTTTCGAAACCTTTCTGAACAGAAGGGATAAATTCCTTCGGAATGTTACCACCCTTCACTTCATCGATGAACTGCAGAGTACCTTCGAAGCTTTCATCTGCCGGTTCGATACGAACGATGATATCAGCAAACTTACCACGACCACCAGACTGTTTCTTGTAAACTTCACGAAGTTCAACCGATTTAGTGATAGCTTCCTTGTAAGTAACCTGAGGTTTACCCTGATTACATTCAACCTTGAATTCACGACGCAGACGGTCAACGATGATATCCAAGTGAAGCTCACCCATACCGCTAATTACAGTCTGACCTGTTTCTTCGTTAGTCTGTACACGGAACGTCGGGTCTTCTTCTGCCAGCTTAGCCAATCCCATACCTAGCTTATCCAGGTCTTTCTGAGTCTTAGGCTCTACTGCAATACCGATAACAGGATCGGGGAAATCCATTGATTCCAATGTGATCGGATTATTTTCGTCACACAACGTATCACCAGTACGGATATCCTTGAAACCAACACCAGCACCAATATCACCACAACCGATAGCTTCCATCGGATTCTGCTTGTTTGAGTGCATCTGGAACAGACGAGAGATACGTTCTTTCTTACCAGAGCGTGTGTTGTAAACATAAGAACCTGCCGTTAAAGAACCAGCATATACACGGAAGAAGCACAGACGGCCTACATACGGGTCTGTTGCGATCTTAAACGCTAAAGCTGTCAACGGTTCTTCAAACAACGGTTTACGGATAACAACCTTTTCGGGATCGCTAGGATCTGTACCTTCGATAGCCGGGGTATCTTCAGGAGAAGGCAAGAATGCACAAACTGCATCTAGCAATGTCTGAACACCTTTGTTCTTGAAAGAAGAACCACAAGTCATCGGGTTGATCTGCATTGCCAAAGTACCCTTACGAATAGCAGCGTTGATTTCCTCTTCTGTGATAGTAGAAGGATCATCGAAGTATTTTTCCATGATAGCATCATCGCATTCAGCCAGAGCTTCAAGCATCTTATCACGCCATTCTTCAGCTTCTGCCTGCAATTCAGCTGGAATTTCTTCTACGCTATATTCAGCACCCATTGATTCGTCGTGCCAGAAAATAGCTTTCATCTTAATCAGGTCTACCACACCTTTGAAAGTTTCTTCAGCACCGATAGGGATCTGAATAGGACAAGGATGAGCACCCAGAATTTCCTTCATCTGGCGAATAACTTCATAGTAGTTTGCACCTGAACGGTCCATCTTATTCACATAACCGATACGAGGTACATTATATTTATCAGCCTGACGCCATACAGTTTCAGACTGCGGTTCCACACCACCTACAGCACAGAAAGTAGCAACAGCACCGTCCAGTACGCGAAGAGAACGCTCAACTTCCACTGTAAAGTCCACGTGTCCCGGAGTATCAATCAAGTTGATCTTATATTTGTTACCCAAATAGTTCCAGAAAGTAGTCGTTGCAGCAGATGTAATTGTAATACCGCGTTCCTGCTCCTGGGCCATCCAGTCCATCGTAGCAGTACCATCATGCGTTTCACCGATCTTATGGGTCAGACCTGTGTAAAACAAGATACGTTCAGAAGTAGTTGTTTTACCAGCATCGATGTGAGCCATGATACCGATGTTTCTTGTAAACATTAATTGTTTATCGTTTGCCATATTCTTTCTTAGCCTTTATGATTAAAATCTGAAGTGAGCGAATGCACGGTTAGCTTCGGCCATACGGTGCATATCTTCTTTTCTTTTGAATGCTCCGCCCTGGTTGTTGAAAGCATCTACAATCTCTGCAGACAGCTTATCAGCCATAGTCTTACCACCTCTCTTACGTGAGAAGATGATCAGGTTCTTCATTGAAATTGATTCTTTACGATCGGGGCGAATTTCAGTAGGTACTTGGAAAGTAGCACCACCAACACGGCGGGATTTCACTTCGACTTGAGGAGTAATATTGTCGAGTGCAGCTTTCCAAATTTCGAGAGCGGACTTTTCTTCGTTAGGCAATTTGGCCTTAACTGTTTCCAAAGCGGAATAGAAAATTTCGAAGGCAGTATTTTTCTTGCCATCATACATCAAATGGTTAACGAATCTCGTAACCTTAACATCACCGAAAACAGGATCCGGGAGGATCTGTCTTTTCTTTGGTTTTGCTTTTCTCATTTTGTTTTCAAAAAATTTCGTTCTTGTTTCTTGGTTGCCTTTAATACGTCTTCAACGGTTCCGCTGAACCATTTACTCAACCTTATAGCCTATCCAAATAACTCAAACCAGCTTTAATACTTAAATTTAAATTCTCAGTTTGAAGGGATGTAACTAATTACTTCTTCTTTCCTTTAGCTGCAGCTGCTGCCTGACCCGGTTTCGGACGTTTAGCACCGTATTTGGAACGTCTCTGAGTACGTCCGTTTACACCAGCTGTATCCAAGGTTCCACGTACAATGTGATAACGTACACCAGGAAGATCCTTAACACGACCACCGCGAACCAATACGATCGAGTGTTCCTGCAAGTTGTGTCCTTCTCCCGGAATGTAAGAGTTTACTTCTTTTCCATTTGTCAAACGAACTCTCGCTACTTTACGCATTGCAGAGTTAGGCTTCTTCGGAGTTGTCGTGTAAACACGTACGCAAACGCCACGTCTCTGCGGACATGAATCCAATGCGGGTGATTTACCCTTTTCCACCAAAGTTTCCCTTCCTTTTCTAACTAATTGCTGAATTGTAGGCATTTCTTTTCTTTTTTAAACTTTGAATGTGTTATTATTATAATTATCTATTTCTTCATTTTGAGCTGCAAAGGTACACATTATTTTCGGACTATCAATAAGTTGCGCCTTCTTTTTCGCACACTTCACGCTAAAACGCTGCAAAGGTACATATTTGTTCCCGTTCCACAAGATGTCGCTTTCATCCTTTTACAAATAATTAACAATTATTTTTTCGACCAGACGAAGAGGCCGAAACGGTCCATGCCTATCGGATCACAATTCCATGCCCATCGGAGCAGAAACGGATGCTTGTCGGAGCAGAGATGGATGCCAGTCGGCACGTCACCTGAAACGTTTATCCAATTCCTCGTCCGTCAGCTTCGACACGATAGTCTTTCCGTCGGGAGTCAGGTTCGACTCTTGGCAGGAGAAAAGAGAAGCGAGCAAGTCATCCATCTCTTCACCCGAGAGGATCTTTCCCGGACGAATAGCAGCCGCTTTAGCCAGAGAAAGCGCCAGCGAGTCACAGATTTCCTCATGTACTTCGCAACCGGTCTCGATCGCACGATCCACCATATTCCGGATCAAAGACACCGGATCAAGATTCTCCACACCGGCAGGAAGGCCATTGATCGCATAGCTGTTATTCCCCAGGTTTGTCAGGTCAAAACCGATAAACCGCATATCTTCAAGCAAAGCTGGCAAAACAGCTGCTTCGCCAGCGGTAAATTCGACAATCTCAGGGAAAAGGACTTGCTGAGAAGCGCCTCGCTGCTGCCTGATATTCGCAATGTACTGGTCGAACAGGATACGGACATGGGCACGGTGTTGGTCGATCAAAGCCAAGCCTGACTTCAAAGAGGTTATGATATATTTTCCTTTATATTGATAGCAGGGATTGGAAACATCGTTGAACAAACTGCCCGAAGTATCCTGGACAGCCACTTCGTCAGCCTCGATAGCAGGCTCGGAAATATCCGGAACCAAGAAAGATTCGATTAATTCCGAATCCTGCCGTATGGCGGTCCGGTCTTCTTCGAAATCATTATAAAGCTTAGACCAGTCGAATTCCGGTTTCTTATAGGAAGAAGTTTCAAAAGGATTATATCCGGAATCCACCTGTACGCGGGGAGCTTTATAAGGAATTGCTTCCTTCACCGGATTATACACCGGGATATCGATAGCATCCTCCACATCGAAATCGATAGTCGGGATCGCACTGGACTTGGCCAGTGCTTCACGAGTCGCAGCCATCAGGATTTGCCAGATCGGCTGTTCGTTTTCAAACTTGATCTCCGTCTTGGTCGGATGGATATTGACATCTATCGTTGCCGGGTCAAGCGTGAAGTAGATAAAATAGTTTGGTTGCTCACCTGCCGGAATCAGTTGCTCGTAAGCCTGCATGACCGCTTTGTGAAAATACGGATGCTTCATGAAACGTCCGTTTACAAAGAAATACTGTAAAGCCCCTCTCTTCTTTGCCGAATCGGGCCGTCCCACAAAGCCGGAAATCGTCACCAGCGAACTTTGCGCATCCACAGAAAGAAGTTTCTGGTTCAGCGTTTTCCCATATACATTCACAATACGTTGCCTCAAGCCAGATTCAGGCAGATTGAATATCTCCGTATCGTTATGATAAAGAGACAAAGCGACCTGAGAGTTGACCAAGGCAATCCGCTCAAACTCATTGATGATATTCCGGAACTCCGTCTCATTCGACTTCAGGAACTTCCGACGTGCCGGAACATTGAAGAAGAGGTTCTTGACTGAGAAAATACTTCCCTCGGTACAAGCATCCGGTTCGACACTTTCCAATTCTGAACCCGAAAATACAAGATGAGTCCCCAGTTCGGCACCTTTCAGGCGGGTACGAAGTTCTACCTGCGAAACCGCCACTATCGAAGCCAACGCCTCACCACGAAATCCCATCGTATGAAGAGAAAAAAGATCGTCAGCAGTAGAAATTTTCGAAGTTGCATGCCGTTCGAAAGCCATACGGGCATCCGTCTCGGACATGCCCTTCCCGTCATCGATCACCTGGACCAATGTACGACCGGCATCCTTTATATTCACCTGAATATGTCCGGCACCGGCATCCACCGCGTTTTCCACCAACTCCTTTACGACAGAAGCGGGACGCTGGATCACCTCACCCGCCGCTATCTGATTGGCGATACTGTCAGGAAGTAAATGAATTATATCGCTCATTGCATAAACAAAAACCAGAACAAGGCAGCCAATACTGCGGCCGCAACCAACAGTCTCACATTTTTATAAGTACGACTCCTGCGGTCATCACCTCTATCGCGACTTTTCTTCAAATGCGAAGTACCTTCTATAAAGCTACCTTTGATCTCAGCCTTATAATCTTCTGCACTTAACTGGTCGTCCATGCCAATCTCACGTTTCACCTTACGGATGCGATCTTCCATAGCCTCCTTGTGAGGGTCCCAATAAATCGGTTTATGAGTATACTGGCGAGGCTTCCGCACATTATAAAATGAGAATAATGCCATAGTCTTTTATTATTTGAAAATTCTTTGCTAATGTACAAATTTATTGCTTCTCTTAGGTGATTCCGTCGCTTTTCTTTTCACCACCTCGTAAATGTCATCCTTATTCTTCGGACGCAGATAGTCGAACCAATAAAAATCTTTCAACATCTTTTGATCGGGCTTCAGATCCGGAATCGGCGTCATAGTCCCGACCGGACTCGGCCAGATTTTCAGTTTATCCAGTTTATTGTCCTTCACCCAAATCGTCAGGAACCCGCTCTTGGTCTCATTCATCCCGACCTTCGCTCCATCCTTTTCCAATGGATAAAAAATAGATTCAGCATTTCCCGCCACATCGATTTGGTGAACAGCCTGCCCCTCAAAATAGGCTTTCAGGTCATTCCCCTTCAACTGATTATAATAACTCGAATCGACATGCTGCGCCGCAAAAGCAAACTGGATCACATGGGCATATTCGATCGTGCTGTCATTCATATAAATAGCGATCGTATCGCCATACAGTTGATATTGTTCGTTCCAGAGAACCGGTTCCGTATACATATATAATACAGAATCGCGCGTATTGAACTGCATGGAGTCACATACGCCTTGCATATCGGTCCGATAGAAACGTACACCGTAATAAGCCTTGATCTCCCGGTAAATGGAGTCAACCGTCACCATCTGCAACGTATCGGCATGCAAAAACAAAGTGTCACCTTGCGAATATTCAAGGAAGCGGGCACTGTCGGTTGCAAAAGCATATCCGGTCTGTTCATTATAATAACCATATTCGCCTTGCAGCGTCACATGCTGGGCCGTATCGATCAGACTCATATTCCCATAGACCTCTCCCATACCCGTATCCCGGTTATAGAAGATAGAGTCACCGATCAGGATCTTCTCACCCGATTCAACCTGAGACTGATCAAGCAAAAGAGAGGTGTTGTTCACCGTATCATACCATCCTCTCGAAGTATGGATCGTGCCACTGTCCGAAACAATGACAGACGGCCCCAGGATAGTAGCGATCTTGGACTGCGTATCATAATGCAAAGTATCGGAATACAATGTGAAGTCAGTGTTTTCAAGCCGCACGCTGTCATTGAACACCGCCAGCTTCGTCTCCGGAGAATATTGTCCGTAGAAAGAAGATAGCTGATTCAGGGAATCCACAATCAGTCCACCTTCAAAATAGTATCCTATATTCGGAATGCGTTCATAATTGAGGCTATCCGTGAAGAGCGTCACCTGCCCGTTCTCCATCCGGACATTCTCGCGCAGATAAGCCACCTGCGTGTTTCCGTCATAAAAAAGATAATCTCCGTAGACAAACAGGGTGTCTCCCTGCTCCATCCGGACATTGCTGAAAGCTTCAAGCGAATTGGTCTGTTCGAAGAAGTAAGCGCTGTCGCAATACATATATGAACTGTCATGCCGGAAACATACATCGCCATTCAAGATTTGTGCATCCGGCTTTACAGCCTTATCGAAAGACAACGTATTGGTATGAATCAAGTACACCTTTGTTTTTTTAGCCGGGACAGTATCCGTCGAGACCTGCAAACTATCGGCAGCCAGCAGGCTGTCCACCGGAGCGACTATCACATCTTGTGCAGTAATAACAGTGGTATCTGCATGCGCAATACTATCCTGAGTCTGTGCAAAAGCACAGACTGCCAACAAAAAAAACAGACCTGTGAAAATAAATCTATTTACAGTCCTCATTCTTTAATCCAGCCGGGATACTGGAAGTCACAATTACGCCAGCCGTCACTAATACGCACATATGTGCTTTTCTGCTTCTTGATGATCCAGTCATGCAGCAGCTCTTCACGCTTGCGGGATTCGACGATCGACTTCAAAGCCTGATAGTCATCCGATATATTTGCCTTATGCTGGTCCACCCTGGCTTTCAGTTTTACAATAGCAACCACCTCTTTCTGCTTCTCGTTGATCATGGTGAAAGGTTTGGAGATGTCACCCACCTGCATCGTATACACCATCTTGCCGATTTCCTGCGGCAGTTCGGACATTTCGAATTTCGGAGTGCTGTGATTGTCACTTTCAAAGTTCTGGTTCACCATCAAACCTTTGTTATTTCTCGTATCCTTGTCGGCAGAGATAAAAGTCGCCGCTTCTTCAAATGTAAACTTCTTTGCCGTCAAGTCATTATACAAGGAATCCATACGTGTCATACACTCGTTCAACTCCTTGTCCGAAACTTTCGGCTTCAACAGAATATGGCGGCAGTTGATACGGTCGCCACGCTTTTCGATCAGCTGAATGATATGATAACCATATTCAGTCTGCACGATCTGAGAAATCTTTTTAGGGTCCTTCAGGTTGAAAGCCACATTTGCAAATTCAGGCAACAAACTTGTCTTACCCAAAAATCCCAGTTCTCCACCCCTTTTGGCTGATTCCGGATCTTCCGAATACAGACGGGCCAATGTCGAGAATTCATATTTCCCACTGTTGATATCATCAGTGAACTGGCGAAGACGTGCTTTGATAGCATCCGTCTCTTCAAACGGGATCTTTGGTTCCATCGTGATGATCTGCACCTCGACAGTCGTCGGGATATTAGGCAGACTGTCTTTGGACAACTGGCTGTAGTACTTGCGGACTTCAGAAGGTGTCAACTTGATTTCACCGATCAACTGGCGCTTCATCTGCTCTACGGTCTGTTGCTCCATGATCATTTCCTTACGCTCATCCTTCAGCTGGGAAATCTTTTTACCGAAATATTCCTCTAGCTTTTCCTTAGAACCCATCTGATTGATTGCGAAATTGATCCAACGGTCTGTTTCCTGGATCACCTGGCTTTCGCTCACTTCCACGCTATCGATCTTCGCCTGGTTCAGAAACAGCTTCTGTATCGCCATCTGTTCGGGGAGCACGCAATAAGGATCACCATCAAAACGCTGTCCCTCGTTTTGCAGATATAGACGCTGGCTCTCGATGTCCGAACGCAAAATCGCATCATCTCCTACCACCCACACTATTTCATCGATCACATTATCCTGGGCATACACCACACAAGATAAACAGGCAAGAATGAATACTGTTAAAATCTTTTTCATCATGTACTTCTCTATAAGCAGCCCATCACGGTTCTGTATAAAACTCGACGTCACCGCTCCTGACTGCGTCATTATATAATTCTTCTTCAAATTTCTTTAAAAATTCCACCTTACGCCGATTCGTCAGCATCTCCACGATCTGTGCACTAGCATAATCATAAGGAGCCACACTTCCCACAGGTAGATATTCCTTAATATTCAATAGATAGCAATATGTACTATCCGAAATTTCGACAAACTTGTTTGCCTTCAGGAAGTCGTTTGCATTCGACACATGCACCGGAATATTATCCATCACCTGGTCAAAATCCACCCATTTGTCGTAAAAGTAGTCATAAATACTGGCATTCTGCACACTATACTTCTCAATTTTTTCTAAAGAAGCCTCAGAAGTCGATCTATACCATCCCTTTACATCAGAAAGCCCGGGGGCATCCACCGGGATTTTTAGGAAAAGACCTTTCACCAGAGCCTTGTCCAACACAAACTTTTTCTGGTTTTCTTCGTAATAACTCAGCTTGTCGCTTTCCTGGAACTCGGAAGAAAGCCTTTCTCTTATCAACTGTTCTTGATACCGATAGCGGATCAGCGAATGACGGTATTCCTCCACCAGCTTATCCACTTCCGCCTTGTCTTCCCCCTCCAAATTGCGCAAGGCCACCTCGTAGACCAACGCATCTTTCACCCACTTCTTTTCCAGGCTTTCGGCGAACAACATACTGTCGGCCGATGATAATCCACGTGGAATCTGCTGTTTTATCTCCGAACGTCCCAGCGTCCGGTCCTTCACTTTTACCAACACATCCGCATCGTCCGCAGGCTGCGTTCCCTTACAAGAACACAGCAAAGATACGAATGCTATAAAAATGAAGCAATACCTCATATAACTTTCTCTTTATTATTTCTTTGTCATTTTACTCACTTTCTTCACCAGCTTCCAGTTTATCGTCACTGGGTATTTCTGGTTCAACTGTTCGATCCATTCGGCTTCCGCCTTGGCTTGCTGATCCATCGGTTTATTCCAAATCTCCTTATTGCTGATATCGAACAGCAGGATCCCATCCCGATACTCTTTCATGAGAAGATCGAACTCAGGATGTTTTGTCGTCAGATTCTTACGTTCGGCCGTGGTCACGATGTCACGGATAAAAAGATCGTACACCTCCTGCATGAAATCTCCTGCATACGATTTCGTCGAGAATGGACAGCGCTGTATATAATAAGCGAACTCGCTCTGGGGAAAATCCGTGCCATTCAGATGGAACAAGGTCTTGTTCATGTCTTTCGCCTTCTCATAGAAAGCAGGATCGGACGGGAAATAGTCGTTACACAAAGCTCGCAGTTCAGCATAGGCTTCGGGATAGAAACGATAGCCATACTCTTTTTTCATCCGTTCATCAAACGCACCGTAATATTCGAAGTTACGTTCCCCTTGTGCCATCTGGCGAGACCAACCTTTTTTCTTGTCTTCGAAAGAGGGAAGACCTTTCTTCTCGATCAGCTTTATGATATGATAGCCGAAACGGGTTTTCACCGGACGGGACAATTCCCCCGGAGTGTTCAAAGCAAAAGCAGCCACTTCGAACGGTTCCACCATTTCACCGACGCCAAAAGCAGGCAGCTCGCCGCCTCGCTTGGCCGAACCGGCATCGGACGAATATTCTTTTGCCAACTCGGCAAAGTCAGCTCCATCTTTCGCTTTCTGGTAAACTTCTTCCGCACGAGCCAATGTCTCGGCCTCTCCAAACTTCACCGAATCTTTCTCAAACGGGATCAGGACATGCGCCACACGCACCAGCCCCGGATTCTGTTTTCGGCTATGTACTTTTATGATATGGAAGCCCATAGTTGTCCGAACCGGCAAAGAGACGGAACCGACGGGCATCGAATAAGCGACATTTTCAAAGGCCTTAACCGTCTGCATCGGCAGCAAACAGTGTACATACTCATAGCCGACATTTTCCTTATCGGCTTCTTTCAGTTCCTTGCCGACAGTAGCAAAATCCTCTCCCGCTTGGATACGTTCATAGGCCTCGATCGCTTTCTGATATACAGGAACCGTATCTTTCGATAATGTACGTTGCGGCAAGCGGAACAAAATATGGCTCAATTCCAGCACTTCGCCATACCGGTCATATATGGCACGCACAGCCGCCTCCTCTCCATCCTTATCCGACAGATAACTTGAAGTCAATTGGGCCCGATAGCTATCCAATTCATCTTTGAATGCTTTCGTCTTGTCCAGTTCCAAATCTTCCGCCTCCGCCACTTTCAGTTTGAAGTTCTTGAACAACTCCACATAGGCATTCACGGATTTACGGTCGGACAGATTAACTTCGCTATTCTTTTGTGCAATAAAAATAAATTCATCCAACGGGATCTGCTTTCCGGCAACCGTCATCACTACAGAATCGGCTGGAACTTGTGCATTTCCTGTCATACAAGCGAATACCAAAGATAATACAAGCAACTTCTTCATTAATCCTTCTTTTACCATATCACGATATCGTTTACAAAAATAACACTAATCTAACGGAGATGCAGCCTAAAAAGTACATTGCCCCATTAAATTAGTGTTTTTTATCAAATCTATTCTCCCCGGCTATAATTAGGAGCTTCCTGTGTTATAGCCACATCGTGCGGATGGCTTTCCAAAACTCCCGCATTCGTGATACGCGTAAACTTGGCATTATGCAGTTCATCGATATTATGCGCTCCGCAATATCCCATCCCTGCACGTAATCCGCCTACCATCTGATAGATGACTTCATACAGTGAACCTTTATACGGAACACGGGCAGCAATGCCTTCCGGCACCAATTTTTTCACATCGTCTTCCACATCCTGGAAATAGCGGTCTTTCGAACCCTTCTGCATGGCTTCCAACGAACCCATCCCACGGTACGATTTGAACTTACGTCCGTTGAAGATAATCGTTTCACCCGGTGATTCTTCGACGCCTGCCAACAACGATCCCATCATAACAGAAGATCCGCCGGCGGCAATCGCTTTCACGATATCCCCCGAATAGCGCAGACCGCCATCGGCAATCAACGGAACACCTGTACCCCTAAGTGCCTTCGCCACATCGTAGATGGCAGACAGCTGGGGAACGCCCACACCTGCAATCACACGGGTCGTACAGATAGAACCCGGACCGATACCGACTTTCACGGCATCCGCACCGGCTTCAACCAGATATTTGGCAGCTTCGCCCGTAGCGATATTACCGACAACGCAATCAATATGTGGGTACTGTTTTTTAACCTGCTTCAACACGTCGACCACTCCTTTAGAGTGTCCGTGTGCCGTATCGATCACCAGTGCATCCGCACCGGCTTCGACCAAAGCGGCCACCCGCTCAAACGTATTGAAGGTCACGCCTACTCCGGCAGCTACCCGGAGGCGGCCTTTTGAATCTTTACAGGCAGTCGGTTTATCCTTTGCCCGTGTAATATCTTTATATGTAATCAGTCCGACCAGCCTCTTCTGGCTGTCGACAACCGGAAGTTTTTCGATCTTGTGCTGTTGCAGGATGCTGGCGGCTGCTTCCAGGTCGGTTGACTGGTCTACGACAATCAGGTTCTCTTTCGTCATCACCTCGTCGACCGAACGGTTCATATCCCGTTCGAAACGCAAATCGCGGTTTGTCACGATCCCCACCAGATGGTCCGATTCGTCCACAACGGGAATGCCTCCGATCTTATACTCTTTCATCATTCCCAAAGCATCGCCGACGGTCTTGCCTCTCGTGATAGTGACGGGATCATAGATCATGCCGTTCTCTGCACGTTTCACACTCTGAACCTGCTTAGCCTGTTCAACGATCGTCATGTTCTTATGGATCACACCGATACCGCCTTCGCGAGCAATCGCGATTGCCATCTTTGCTTCGGTAACCGTATCCATAGCAGCCGAAACCATCGGGATATTCAAAGAAATGTTGCGGGAAAATTTTGTCGTAAGATCGACATTTCGGGGGAGGACTTCCGAATAGGACGGAATCAACAATACGTCATCGAACGTCAATCCGTCCATGACCACTCTGTCTGCAATAAATGACATAGAACTTATGCTTTAAAAATTATTGCATGCAAACTTACAAAACAATTGACAATTAACAATGGGCAATGGAGATTTTTTGTCCCCATTGTCCATTATCAATTGTCAATCCTCAATCACTTAATTTGCCATCTCCGACAGGAACTTAATGCGGACGAGGCGAATCTCTTCTTCCGTATAATCGCCGCCTAATTCCTCGATTGCATCTTCCAGATCGTCTGTTTCCGAATCCTTGAAGTACTCATAAATATCATCAATATGATCTTCGTCCATCACATCGTTCAGGAAATAGTCAATATTGATACGGGTTCCAGAATAAACGATCGCTTCTATTTCGTCAAGCAGTTCGTTAAATTCCAATCCGTTCGTCATAGCGATTTCGTCTAACGCCACCTTACGATCGATGCGTTGGATGATCGAAACTTTCAGTTTGGATTTGTTGGCAACCGTACGGACGCGAAGATCTTCGGGACGTTCGATCTCATTTTCTTCCACATGTTTCTTGATCAACTCGACGAACTCCTTACCGTATCTTTTCGCCTTGCCTGCTCCAACACCCGGTATATTCTGCAATTCATCCAATGTCACCGGATAGGTAGTGGCCATCGCTTCCAAAGAGGGATCCTGGAAAATAACGAAAGGAGGCACTTCCAGACGTTTGGACAACTTCTTGCGCAAATCCTTCATCATCGAGAACAAAGCCGGATCGACAGCACAGGTTGCTCCGCCGCGTACGGGAACTTCTTCTTCCTCTTCGTCGAACTCGTTGTCTTCGGTTATTTTGAAAGAGACAGGTTTCTTTATAAACTCTTTTCCTTTTTCCGTAATCTTCAACAGACCGTAGTTTTCGATGTCCTTAGCCAGATATCCGGCAATCAGTGCTTGACGGATAACGGCATTCCATGTCTTTTCTTCCTCATCCGAACCGGAACCGAAAACTTCCAATTCATTGTGCTTGTAAGATTGTATTTCGGAGGTCTCGTTGCCGACCAACATATTAACAATATATTCTGCCTTGAATTTTTCCTTTAACGTACCAATCACTTCGAGTACGGCGCTTAATAATTCTTTTGCTTCCACTTTCTTTTTTGGGTTCAAACAATTATCACAATTTCCACAATTTTCTTCCAGGTATTCTTCACCGAAATAGTGCAACAAGACTTTTCGCCGACATACGGAAGTTTCGGCATAAGCGGCAGTCTCCAAAAGCAGCTGCTTTCCGATCTCTTGTTCCGCCACCGGTTTTCCTTGCATGAATTTTTCCAACTTCTGCAAGTCTTTATAGGCATAAAAAGCGATGCACTGGCCCTCACCGCCATCGCGGCCGGCTCGTCCGGTTTCCTGGTAATATCCTTCGAGGCTTTTGGGAATATCATAATGGATGACATACCGTACGTCGGGTTTGTCGATCCCCATACCAAAAGCAATGGTAGCAACGATCACGTCTGCTTTTTCCATCAGGAACGCATCCTGATTGCTCGAACGCTGCTGCGAATCCATGCCGGCATGATAAGGGAGCGCTTTGATACCGTTTGCTTTCAGGATATCGGCAAACTCTTCCACCTTCTTACGGCTCAAACAATAGATAATACCTGATTTCCCCTCATTAGACTTGATATATTTGATGATCTCGCGGTCGATATTCGCCGTCTTCGGACGAATCTCATAATACAAATTAGAACGGTTGAAGGAGGATTTAAAGACAGAAGCATCGATCATTCCCAGGTTTTTCTGGATATCGTGCTGCACTTTCGGAGTGGCTGTCGCAGTCAAGGCTATCAACGGACGTTTACCGATTTCGTTTATGATCGGACGGATACGACGGTATTCCGGGCGGAAATCATGTCCCCATTCGGAAATACAATGTGCTTCGTCCACTGCATAAAACGAAATATTGACTTGGCGCAAAAACTCCACATTTTCATCCTTGGTCAAGGACTCCGGAGCCACATAGAGCAACTTCGTCCGGCCACTGCGGATATCGTCTTTTACTTGGTCGATAGCCGATTTGTTCAAGGAAGAGTTTATGAAATGAGCAACCCCATCCTCTTCGCTGAAATTGCGCATGGCATCTACCTGGTTTTTCATCAAGGCTATCAAGGGAGAAATCACAATGGCCGTCCCCTGCATCATAAGAGAAGGCAGTTGATAACACAAAGATTTTCCTCCTCCGGTCGGCATCAATACAAAAGTATCATTTCCTGCCAGCACATTTTCGATGATTGCTCTTTGATTTCCTTTAAAGGTATCAAAACCAAAATGTTTTTTGAGCTCTTCTGTCAAATTATCCTTCTTCGCCATACTATTCATATTTTAAAAACCGCCGGTCAGGCCATCTGCAGACGGTTCACGTCCGATTTTTCAAACTTTTCCTTCGCATACTCCAACGTGACATGGAGTTTCTTTTTATTTGCGGACGGCATACTGTACATGGCATCCATCATCACAGCCTCCACAATGGAACGTAAGCCGCGTGCTCCCAACTTAAACTCAAGTGCCTTATCGACAATAAATTCGAACACGTCTTCGTCAAATGTCAGTTTAATATCATCCATCGCAAACAATTTGATGTATTGCTTGATGATCGAGTTCTTCGGTTCCGTCAGGATATTACGAAGCGTGCTTCTATCCAACGGGTTCAAGTAGGTCAAGATAGGCAGACGTCCGATAATTTCCGGAATCAAGCCGAACGATTTCAGGTCGGTTGGCGTAATGTATTTCAGCAGATTGCTACGATCCACCTTCGCCGTATTTTCGTTTGCTGCGTATCCTACTACACGGGTATTCAAACGCTGGGCGATTTTCTTCTCTATTCCATCGAAAGCGCCACCACATACAAACAGGATATTCTTCGTATCCACGGCAATCATTTTTTGTTCCGGATGCTTGCGCCCACCCTGCGGAGGCACGTTCACGATAGAACCTTCCAGGAGTTTCAGCAAGCCCTGCTGCACACCTTCACCACTTACATCACGGGTAATGGAAGGATTGTCGCTCTTACGGGCAATCTTATCTATTTCATCGATAAATACGATTCCACGCTGTGCAGCTTCGACGTCATAATCGGCAGCCTGCAACAGACGGGTTAAAATGCTTTCTATATCCTCTCCCACATAACCGGCTTCTGTCAGGACCGTCGCATCTACAATAGCGAACGGGACATGAAGCAATTTGGCGATCGTACGGGCAAGCAGCGTCTTGCCTGTCCCCGTAGCACCCACCATGATAATATTCGATTTCTCTATCTCGACATCATCCGATGTCACTTTCTGGATCAAACGTTTGTAATGATTATACACTGCAACCGACAGATAACGTTTCGCGTCGTCCTGCCCTATCACATATTGATCCAGAAAAGCCTTAATATCCTCAGGCTTCGGCAGATCTTTCTGGTTTAATCCGAAAGAACTCCCCTTGCCAGGCATTTGTTCTTTTACTATTTCGTACGCTTGCTGTGCACATTCATCGCAAATAGCACCGGAAATCCCGTTAATCAACATATTAACGTCCCGGCTACCGCGCCCGCAAAACGTACAGCTATCGCCTGTTTTGGCCATTCCGTATTTGTTTTTTAAGAGAGTACGTTAAAAGTTCCTGTTCCCGCGCCCGGCACGGAAGACAAGGGACTTTTACCGCAGCCCCTTGCATTAATATTATTTGTTACGAACCAGAACTTTGTCGATCATACCGTAGGTCAAAGCTTCCTCTGCCGTCATCCAGTAGTCACGGTCACTATCATGTTCTACCTTTTCATAAGGCTGACCGGAATGAGTCGATATGATTGTGTAGAGTTCCTTCTTTACTTTCAGGATTTCACGGGCTGTGATCTCGATATCCGAAGCCTGTCCCTGTGCACCGCCTAACGGTTGGTGAATCATCACACGAGAATGGGGCAACGCCATACGCTTGCCTTTCGTTCCGGCAACTAGCAGTACCGCAGCAAAAGATGCTGCCATACCGGTGCAGATAGTCGACACATCGCTACTGATAAACTGCATCGTGTCATAAATACCATATCCTGCATAAACAGAACCGCCCGGCGAATTGATATAAATTGAAATATCCTTACCTGGATCGCTTGAATCCAGATACAACAACTGCGCCTGGATTACATTTGCCGTATAATCGTCAACCTGTGTACCTAAAAAAATGATACGGTCCATCATCAACCGTGAAAAAACGTCCATCTGAGCAACGTTCAATTGGCGCTCTTCGATAATCGTCGGAGATATGTAACTGCTGGTTATATTCATATAACTGTCCAGCGCGTTACTGTTCATCCCTAAATGCTTCGTTGCATACTTTCTGAAATCTTCCATAATCTATAGTCTTATTGTGTTACCGAAAAGTCATAAAAAAAGGGATTCCTCTCTTACTTATCGGAATAACAAAGTTATAAATAAATTTCTGAAAGAAACAACTTATTTGCTGTCCGGTAAGATATTTTTTCGAGAGAAAGCCCTTTTTAGATTAAAAAAGCAGCAATAGCTACTTTTTTAGGTAGTCTTATTCTTCAAAAAGTTTGTTGAACTCGTCGACTGTCACTTCCTTGGTGTCCAGTTCGACCTGTTCTTTCAACCAGCCTGCCAGTTTTTCTTCAACCGCACGGTCGATGATATTCTGCAGTGTCTGTTTGTTTTTCAAAATGTCTTTAGCATAGTTAGCTAATACGTCTTCCGGTACGGAAAGCATTCCATACTGGGCAAACTGTGCTTTAGCTACACGTTTAGCAAAGTCTTCGATGTCAGCATCTTCAACTTTCAATCCGTTTTCCTTCACCAGATTTTCTTTGATCAGCTGATATTTCAGATCTTCTATGATCCGAGGATATTCTTCGTCGATCTTTTCTTTCGTGTTCTTTTCATTTGCAACCAGCAACCAACGTTTCAGCAAGTCTTCAGCAAATGAAAGTTCACCGGCTTTCTGGACCAGCAGGTCGCGGGCATCAACCAGGAACTTGAAGTCGCTCTGCGGAGTGAACTGCTCAGCCAAAGCTTCGCGGATCTTGTTCTTGAATTCTTCTTCGCTGGTAACGACACCTTCGCCGAATACTTTGTCGAACAATTCCTGGTTCAGCTCTGCATTCTTATGACGAGTCACCTCTGTGATTTCAAAGCTGAAATCGCCCGTGATACCGCTAACGGCATCTTTATCCACTTTCAGGAAAGAAGCAATTTCCGCTTCTGCACCTTCGTATGCCTTATTAGGATTGAATACTATCACGGAGTTTTTCTTTGCACCGATGAATTTAGCTTTTTCAGCTTCATCCTTCATATACATCGGCATCAAAACAGCCTCTTCAACAACGATACCGCCTTCTTTCGGAGAACCGTTTTCCAGTTCGGCTACTGTACCTTTCACCAGATCTTTTTCTTCTACATCCTCTACTTGGTCGTATGCACCGAAGTTAGCCTGATAAGCCTCAACTTGTTTGCCGATCATTTCGTCGTCGATATTCACCTGGAAATAAGGGAGCTTGTCATTTTTAGACAGTTCGATCTTGATTTCCGGAGCCAGAGCAACATCAAAACAAAATTCGAAGTCTTCCTGAGTATCGAAGTTGATTTCTTTCTGTTCAGTTTCGTTAGGCAGCGGTTCGCCCAAAATATTCAATTTGTTTTCACGGATATAGTTATACAGGTTTTCAGAAACCAATTTGTTGATTTCTTCAACCAATACATGCTTACCATACATTTTCTTTACCATACCCATCGGGACCATTCCTTTACGGAAACCCGGTACATCTGCTTTCTGACGGAAGCTGCGAAGGCTCTTTTCAACCTTGTCTGCATAGTCAGCTTTCACTATTTCCAATTTCACAATGCCTTTTGTAGCATCGATGTTTTTAAGCGAAACGTTCATTCTGAATGATTTATTTAATTAATAGTCTTGTTCGAATTTTAAGGTGCAAAATTAGACTTATTCTTTTAATCTCGCAAATTGTTTGCTTAGAAACTGTTTTGATTTTTTACAAACAGCCTACTTTGTTATTTTGCCGTTGTTTTCGCCTCATGATTTGAGATGTATTTAGGAGCCATATTATTTTTTTTAAGCTAAAATGTTGTTTATCTAAAATAAATGCATTCCTTTGCGATGTGAAAGGGCATTAACCTTGAACGTACCTAACATTGTTTTTTATTTCTTCATTTACTCGTTACTTGTCGAATATCTCTCACTGTTACGAAATTCCGGTTTACGACTTTCATTAAGTAACAATTTTATTTTTTAAATTTTCTATTTTTATGAACATTTATGTTGGGAACCTGAACTATCGTGTTCGGGAAGATGATTTGAAACAAGTAATGGAAGAATACGGTACGGTTGAATCCGTAAAGATCATCAAGGACCGTGAGACAGGCAAATCAAAAGGTTTTGGTTTCGTTGAAATGCCGGACGATGAAGCAGCCAAGAAAGCGATCGCCGAGTTGAATGAAGCTGAATATGAAGGTCGCCAGATGGTAGTAAAAGAGGCTCGTCCTAAATAATTACTTTTCCGGGAAAAAATAAGAAACTTCTGCTTATCTTTGAGCAGAAGTTTTTTTATGCTCAAAAATATGTTCTTAAAAGGTATATATGCCGGAAAACCGGCCATCTTCCAATTGATCGTCCTGCTTCTCCTGATTCTGGCAGGCGCAGTTTTCTCATCGCTGATTGCAATGGGATTATTCTATATGATCTATGGTTTACACGCCGATATTACGCTGTATCCGGACATGATGCGCCTGTTGCAACTTATTTCAGCCCTCGGGACATTTCTCTTTCCGGCATTGGCACTTGCGTGGCTATGTAGCAGCCATCCAAAAGAATATCTGTCGATCGGGAAAATGCCTAAAGGACGCATATTGCTCCTCACGTTGCTCAGTATATTTTTGCTCATTCCTTCCATCAGCCTGACCGGGATACTGAATAAGCAGATGGAATTGCCATCTTTTATGGAACCTATAGAAAACTGGATGAGGGCGCAAGAGGAAACAGCCGAACAGTTGACCTTGAAATTGCTGGCCGGAGAAGGGATCATAACTTTGTTTTTTAACCTGATCGTTATCGCGGTAACTGCCGGCGTCACGGAAGAATTTCTTTTCAGGGGCGCTTTGCAACGGGTAATCGGGAAATGGACACGCAACCATCATATCATTATCTGGAGTGCGGCCATCCTTTTCAGTGCCTTTCACATGCAGTTTTTCGGCTTCCTTCCGCGTATGCTGCTAGGGGCTTATTTCGGATATTTGCTTTATTGGACCCGAAATATCTGGATACCGGTATTTGCTCACTTCGTGAATAATGCATTCGCGGTCATCAGCATGTCGGATGCCAGTTTAAAAGATAACGAATTCATTACCGGGGATATCTCCACACAGAATCTGTTACCCTACACAATCGTGGCGATCGTTGCGCTATTTTTCTTTGTCCGTTGCTGTCAGAAATTGAAAATTATCAGATCGTCTATCATTAAGAAACAGTTTTGATTTTTCACAAACAGCCTGCTTTATTATTTTGCCGCTGTTTTCGCCTATGCTTTGAGGCGAAAAAAATCAAAACACTTTCTAATTCTTAAAAGTCTTTTTTGCGGAGAACAAAATCTTTACCCAGATATTTTTCACGTACAATTTCATTCTCAGCCAACTGCTCGGCAGTTCCCTGGAAAAGCACTTTTCCTTCGAACAGCAAATAGGCACGGTCACAGATACTCAACGTCTCGTACACATTATGGTCCGTAATCAGAATCCCGATATTCTTATGTTTCAACTTCGCGACAATACTCTGGATATCTTGTACTGCGATCGGGTCTACCCCGGCAAACGGTTCATCAAGCATGATAAATTTAGGATCAATAGCCAGACAGCGGGCGATCTCGGCACGCCGTCGTTCACCTCCGGACAACTGGTCACCTAAATTCTTCCGCACCTTGTTCAACCCGAACTCAGCAATCAGACTTTCCAGTTTTTCTTTCTGGTATTCGGGAGTCGTCTCTGTCATTTCCAATACGGAACGAATATTATCCTCCACCATCATTTTACGGAAAATAGACGCTTCCTGGGCCAGATAACCGATACCGTTACGAGCACGTTTATATACAGGGAACTTCGTGATCTCCATATCGTTCAAAAATATCTTTCCTTCATTAGGAGTCACCAATCCTACCGTCATATAGAAGGTGGTCGTTTTCCCGGCTCCGTTAGGCCCCAACAATCCCACGATCTCCCCTTGCTTCACATTAATCGAAACATGATTCACAACGGTACGCGTCTTATATTTCTTAACGAGGTCTTCCGTACGAAGCACCATTTGTTGTTCGTCTGTCATATCCCAAAATCTTTGCCACAAAGAAACGGAATTAATTCTTTCTATACAACACAAACAACAGAGATAATGAACAGTTGTTCCCAGATTTGCGTTATATTTGCAGACTGTAATCGAATAGAAACATATAAATAATGAATAAAGCATTACATCAAGTAGGTGAATATGTCATGTTGATGGCGAAATGCATCTCCGTTCCAAACCGGTGGAGCATGTTCTTCAAGCAGCTGATAAAAGAAATATACAAATTAGGAGTCGATTCGCTCTGGATTGTCATTATCATTTCCATTTTTATCGGTACGGTTATCGCTATCCAGATTTCGCTGAACATCAGTTCTCCTCTTATCCCTAAATTCACGATCGGATACACGACACGTGAAATTATCCTGCTGGAATTCTCTTCTTCCATCATGTCATTGATTTTGGCGGGTAAAGTTGGTAGCAACATTGCTTCCGAGATCGGAACCATGCGTGTGACGGAACAGATCGACGCAATGGAAATCATGGGAGTTAACTCTGCCAACTTCCTGATCCTTCCGAAGATGGTCGGTATGATGACTTTCATTCCGGTATTGGTTATCTTCAGTATGTTCACTGGTATTTTAGGAGGTATCGCAGCCAGCCATTCCACAGGAACAGGTATGACACCCGCTTCTTTCGAATACGGCTTACAATTCTACTTCAATGAGTTCTACATCTGGTATTCCATCATTAAATCCGTTGTGTATGCGTTTATTATTTCATCCATAGCCGCCTATTTCGGTTACAATGTAAAAGGCGGTGCATTGGAAGTAGGTAAAGCCAGTACGAACGCAGTTGTCATGAGCAGTATCATGATTCTGCTGGCCGACGTGATCTTAACCAACTTAATGCTGACATAAAAAATGGTAGAAGTAAAACATATCACCAAGTCCTTTGAAGGACGGGTTGTCCTCAATGACATCAGTGCTGTCTTCGAAACGGGAAAAACAAACCTGATTATCGGGCGAAGCGGTTCCGGCAAGACGGTACTTATTAAAAATATTATCGGACTGATGCGCCCTGACTCCGGAGAAGTCCTGTACGACGGACGTGATCTGACCTCGATGGGCAAGCATGAACTGAACATGTTGCGTCGTGAAATGGGCATGCTTTTCCAGGGATCGGCTCTGTTCGACAGCATGACGGTGTTGGAAAATGTCATGTTCCCGTTGGATATGTTCTCAAACGATACTCACAAAGATCGCTTGAAGCGTGCCCAGTTCTGCTTGGATCGTGTCAATCTGTCGGAAGCTGGCCATCTCTATCCGTCCGAGATCAGCGGCGGTATGATGAAACGTGCAGCCATTGCCCGGGCGATTGCCTTGAACCCAAAATATCTGTTCTGTGACGAACCGAACTCCGGCTTGGACCCCAAGACTTCGCTGATTATCGACGATCTGATCCACGATATCACCGCCGAATACAAAATGACGACTATCATCAACACACATGATATGAACTCCGTCATGAATATCGGTGAAAACATTATCTTCATCAAAGAAGGTGTAAAAGAATGGCAAGGCAACAGCAGAGAGGTCATTACATCCAAAAACAAGGCATTGAACGACTTTATCTTCGCCTCCGATCTGTTCCGTAAGGTGAAAGAGGTCGAGGAAGAAGAGCTGAAAGAAGAAGAACTAAAAGCAAAGTAAAAAAATATCCGATGCCCATCGGATGGAAAAACTATGGGCATCGGATCAGAAAGGGATAGGCATCGGATTAGTTACTGATGCCTATTTTTATCTATACCCTCAAAATGTAGGTTTCAAGCCTTCCCACCTCACATTCCACTGTCCGTTTTTAGGGAATCCGGGATTCTCTTCCTGACAACCGTCCCAACCGGCACACATCATTGCGACAACAGTTAGCAGGCCACCATTTCCCGGTAAGTAAAGCGGAAGTCCTTCATTTTGGAAATTATGTCCATTAGGCAGGTAAGTATTTTTCTGAACATTCTTCAACAAAGCTTCCAACGCCCACTCCGGCTCATTCAACCGGATTGCAGTCATCGCTATCAAAGGGTAATCCCATCCCCAGGTTTCAGTCCAGTCCCAATTGTCCAGAACATGACGCAACGTTTTACGCATAACCTCCTTATCCAAATAGGCCGATGCAGGAAGGAAACCATAAGCGGCCAATTGAGTAGGATGTCCCCCGTCTTTCTCTAATACAGATTCAGCCTCAACATAAATCCCATTGACAACGGGCCAAGGAGCCATCTGATCTGCCATCCGATCCCAATCAGCATTCCGTTTCCGTCCCATCCTCTCTCTCCAATCATTAGCCTTTTTCAATCCCCAGCTCCAATATGCCAGTTCGAAAGCAGGATTGATATTTTCCCGGAATGTTCCACTGTTTCCTTCACGGGCGGAGATTATCGGGGGACCTAAAACGTAACATTTCCGAGAGGCATCCCAATGAGCATAATCGTACATAAACTCAGCTGTCGCATCTATCAAGCTGCCAAACCGGTTCAATGTCTCCTCTGTCGGATTTTCCCGATAAAGCAATTCCGCATAGAAAATCGGATGTGGCTGCTGCCAGACCAATAAAGGGCCGACACCGGAAGGAGCCTCCACACCGCCAGGTCCGATCATCTTCGGCCAACGGACTCCTTTATATCCTTGCGTGGCCGCATACGATTTTGCCACTTCTAAAATATCATCATACCAGTCTAAGGTATTCGACAAGTAGGCGGACCGACCCCACAAAGCAAAATGAACAGAATGCCACCAATGCATCTCCAGATGGAATTTTCCATACCAGCTATTGCAAGTCAAACCCGTCTCCTGAGGCGGATACTGTTGCCGGGACTGGATAGCGGTCAAATACTGAGACAAAACGATCCGGCGCTCCAACTCCTTCCAACGATGGTCTTTGCTCTCCGACAGATCGACAACACCGCCGCTCATCCAGAAAGTTTCCCACGCCTGTTTGTTTGCTCGGACAGCAGAGGCATAATCATCAAAGGTATCCAACGTGTTCTCATCCGTAGAAAAATCAACCAACAGCATAAACTCATCTTTATCGGAAAGTAATTCCAAAAAATAGCTATGTCGTGAAGTTTCTCTCAAAGCAGCCTTCACGGACGTCCGTATACGGCAACAATAGACAAAATCATCCGTCTGATGTTTAATGACCCAATCATTCTCACCACTTCGGATAATCCAAGACCGATGGCCGTCTTCGACATCCCAGACAGCCGGTTCCTTGCCAAATGCGACACTGGGAAAAGGGAAACATATCCGTACCCCCAACTTCTTCTCGGAAAAGAGAGGAGATTGCAAGCGATAGGCTAATTCATCCTTATCCGGATGACAAAGCGTCGTGATTTCTACAGGAGAGCCGGACAGTTTAAAACGGCTTTCCAACGTTCCTTCCCAAACATTCAACTGTTGACGAGGTTCGCTCAACTCATCCTCCGAAAGCGTCTTTCCTTCCGCCTTCAGCAAACCGATCAGAGCCAATCCCGTTTGATGTGGATTGGCACGAAGATATTCATGACCGGGAGAAGAACCGATCGGATAAGGGACCTTCCTGTCGTAAGCATCCACATATTTGAAAACATCAGACAACTGATAGTTTTCTGTATTCGGAAAACTATGCCAGCCCCACTCCGACATCGTCGATAAAGGGATCCCTTCCCGGTACAATTCAGGAAAGGTTTGCATCCCCGTTATATCAGCTGTATAACAGAAGCGTCCGTTCCCGACGGAAAGTGGAGAATATTTGTCAATCTGCGTCTGCATCACATTATGGCGCATGACAAGTGCTTTCCGGTCTATCTTGTTACTTCCTGCCATTCCCGCACAACAGCAGGCAAACAGGGAAGTAATCATAATCAGTCTTTTTATATTCATATTCCTACTTCATTTTTGAAGATATTATATCATTGGTATTCAATTTTCCTACTTCTGTTCCACCGCAACCTGTATCGTTACTGGTCCCAACAGACCGGAAGGTTCCAACGTTATCTCGGATACTGCATTTCCTCTAAAGTCATTTCCCAAAACGACATTCGTTTGTGTATACTTGGTTGGGGCCACAGCCATCTCATCACCTGCAACCCGGTTAAACCAGGAATTGGTCACTTCTACAATCACATCGTTTTCTCCATCCTTCAAACCGTCTGTTATATCCACACGGAAAGGCTTTGTCCAGACAACTCCCTTGTCTTTCCCGTTAATACGAACAGAGGCAATCCCGACATCCTTTACATTTTCGAGTTGCAGATAATACCGATTTGTCGGATTCTTTTCAAAATTAGCAGTAAATTTCTTATTATAGACTGCCGTTCCCGAATAATATTTGATTCCTTTATCCGGATGCGTCGTCCAATCTATCAATTCCGGGAATACAACAGATGACGGCCCTCCCCATTTCGGATCAAAATTGACAGTCCAGGCACCATCCAACACTTGCAAAATTTCATAATCAGGATCATTACCGGTTTTCGCACCTTGCTTGTTACAAGCAATCTCCTTATGGAACACCACACACATAGAACCGTAAGGTTCCAACGTCAAGGGAACGATCGTCTTTTCTTCTTTCTGGGTAAAAGCCCCTGCATCCCGTATCTCTCCGGTAAGAGCATCCCATAACTCCGGCTGTAGTCCCGATACGCGAAAACGTACGTTGACCTTTTGCCGTTCCGCTGTCTGATTGCTGACAAAATAAACATGAGCATCATCGATTATATAATGGATGTAATCAAAATCCGTCTTGCTATCATTGCCTTCGACTGCAAAATCAACCGGTTGGTTCCGTGAAAGCAGGTATTCCCTGGCACTTATTCCCCAAGAGACAATACCCTTGCCATATTGATTCTGCCCGGTTGTTCCGGTTGTCGTTCCCCAAAGTAGGTCTGCCAATTCTTTAAATTCAGCACCCCCCTTCTCTCCTCCGGACAGCGATACGGCTTTCTGTGGTTTCGGGCCGAGAACTGAAGCTCCTTCTTTTACCAGCATTTCCAATTTCTTCAATACAGGTAACGACAATACCCGGTGATCCGGTAGAACCAACACTTTATATCTCCTACCCCCCGGAACAACAATATCTCCATCTTCGACCCCTAATTTCATCAAAATGTTTTCATCCGTCACATCGTAATCAAAACCGAACATCGCACCAGGCATATCCGAATGTTTAAAGGGATAGACATTCGGGACGTGATCGCCATAATAATAAAGGACATCAGCAACAAATGTTCCTTCCTGCGCCAACATCTGTACACGATGCATATAATCGATGAAAGGGCCTGATTTACTCCACCAAGTAACACGCGGGTTCACATGTGTACCCGCAAAATATTCCTGTCCCGGTATTCCCTGCTCCGCAGGTGAACAAGTAAAGGTATGGAAATACACCCGGTTCAGGCCAGCGCATATTTCATGGTCGAATGCCGACTTCTGGTCGTGCCACAGTTCATCGTTCCAATGCGGACCGATTGTCGTGAAAGACTCGGCTCCCACAATCTTCTTTCCGTAAATATGGGCAGCGGAAGAGGCCTGCTTGATAAAGAAACGGTCCTGCGGTCGCGGACGGTGCGGAGAAGGCGACCAGAACTCGCTCATCACAATGTCACTGAAACCATAATTCTTCATACCATCCAACGGTCCGGCATGAGGTCCTGCTGACTCCGGTTGAATTCCCATATTATGCTGGTGAGCATGTTCGGCAAAGCGGGCATAATGATTCGTGGCAACCAGATGTGCTATCGTCTTGCGGAAGTCAGCCAGAAAAGCATTTGAAGTGTCGATATTATTCACGACGTGGCCGGCAATAAGAGGCAAATATTGTTTCAAATCGTATCCGCAATATGAACGGAATTCATCGGCAAAAGCATCCGTCCAGTTCATTCCCCCGCACTCCCAGCTATCCGTCTCCATAAACTTCAATGTCGATCCCACATGCTTTTCACCTGCCGCCTGAAGAATCGGCTTGACGATTGTATTCCAATAATAATCGAATGCACTCCGATCCATGTAATCCAAGACATTGCCTTGCCAATCCCTACTGGAAGTCGAAACTTCGGACTGGGTACAAGTATAACCGATACGCATAATATTCCAGTCGCCTTCAGGAGCATCCCAGCTAAGCAAGCCCTTTTCATCCATCTGTCCTGTAAGGTCGACTATTCGGGCCATATCAACAAGATATATCGTTTTATCCGGTTTCTTTTCTCTGCCACGCGCATTATTCTCCAATAAAAAACGGCAATCGGGAGCAGAGCCTCCCAGTTCGTGAAAACCTAACTTCAGATCCAGATTACTGACCAGTTCATCTGTTTCATTTTCTTTATTCGATGGAAAAGCAAGGACGACAATATCCTTGTAAAACCCTTTATGGACTTCTGGTTCCGCCAATTGCAAATGGAGCGTTTTTCCTCCTGTCACCTTTTGTTCGGAATAAGTGAGTTGCTTGGCTGCATACTGCGGAGTGACACATGGTCCACCCAAGTTCCACCCACTTTGGATATTGAAACCGATTTCCAATCCTAAACGTTTGGCCTCATCCAAAGCAAAGACAAAAAGATCCGTCCACTCTTCACTTCCAAAAAGTGGCCCGGCAGGGATGTCTTTATTCCCCCGCTGATTATGTCCACCGGCATCAAAGATCATAGCTCCTTGGAAGTTCCGGGACTTCATCGCTTCCAAATCTTTTGTGATCGCATCTTTTGTCACATTTCCATTCAACCACCACCACCAACAATTAACACCATAGGCTTTATCCGGTTGCTGGAAATTGCTTTTCAAATAGTCATAGTCAATTTGTAATTTTCTATCCTCAGGCTCCTTGTCCGAACCCGTACAGCTAAAAAGAAAGCCAAGTAATATCACTTCCCAACATATTGTTTTCCAACTCATCACTCACATCTATTATCTATTTTAATAATCAAACCCGCTAAAATTTTATTCATGGTTCGATTCATAAAATTTTAGCGGGTCTTAGTAAAAATCACTATGCTAACCTATTAATTCCAACCAGGATTTTGTTCCATTACAACATCCTTATTTGTATCGATAACAACCTGAGGAATCGGCCATAAATTGAAATTTTTGGTCAATGTCGTCCTCGGATCATCCCAGTAAGCGTATTTCTTAATCCGATCCACGGCAACAGTTCCCCCCATACGCAACAGGGTGTTCCAACGGCATTCTTCATACACCAGTTCACGAGCACGTTCGTCCAGTATCAAGTCGACATTCACATCCGAAGCTTTCACCAGATAGTCACATTGTGCACGTTTACGCAGCAAATTAATATCATCAGCCGCACCGGCATTATCTCCTGATCGCATCTTGGCTTCTGCACGCAGCAAGATAGTTTCCGGCAAACGAATCAAATATTCATCACGGAACAAGTTACTTCTGTTTTCCCCTGCATCCAAACCTCTGTACTTATCAGTCGAAATCTTACAGGAGATCGGAAAACATTGTGTCCAAGAACCGTCAACAGCATCTTTACTTTCTCCGTCTTTATAAATAACACTCCAAGGAACTGGTTTACCATAATAAGGAGAAGAAGGCACATTTCCTAACAAAGTACGTCTAAGAACAGCTTCCGAATTACGCAGGTCGCTACCCCATTTACCCTCATAAACAAGATCTCTCGTATATTTTGTCGGGGTTACTTGTACGATACCGCGACCTCCGACATCCTCCATCGCCGAATTCAAATGAGCAGACATGGGATCTCTGTAAACCGGGCCAAAAGAGCGGGAATACTGCAATTTTGATTCTCCATCCTCTGCTTTATAGGCATCATAGTCAATCTGGGCAACCCAAATAGCCTCTTTGTTGCCCTCCTGATAGTTCTGGTTACCTTCTTGGAACAAGTCCCAATAAAGATTTCCTTCTACCGGATAGCCAGCAGCAGAATAGAGATGTTCCGGAGTCTGCATACTTTCCTCTGTTGCATAATAATAAACCGGATCTTCGTCCGCTCTGGAGCCGAAACGTTCCGTCATCAAACTATAAACGGAACCATCAATCACGTCATTACCATAAGCGATCGCTTTTTGATAAGCAGCAGGCGCCTCTCCACCTTTACCATCTTCTTCCAATGCTATACCTTTATCAATATACAACTGGCAAAGGTTATGCTGAGCCGCACCTCTGACCAGACGTCCCATTGTTCCGGTAGTTTCCGGCAAATCATTCAAGATTGCTTCCAGCTCATCAATAGCATATTGATAAGTTTCCAGACGGCTACTACGCTCAAAATCATAACGTGGAGTTGTTGTAATTTCTGTTACGAGAGGAACGCCACCATATAATTCACCCAAATTCCGATAAGCAAAAGCTCTGAAAAAACGGGCCTGAGCCATCACATAAAGCTTTTCAGCTTCCGAAGTCCAAGAGATCTGAGGAAGTTCTGCCGCATACAAAGCAAGATTCGCTTTCGATATTAACTGATACCAATGTGAATAATTAATATAAAAAACTTCCGTAGTCGAATTCAATATACTATAATCATTGAAACGGTTACTACGACGGATAGTAGCCACGTCAAACATATCCGTTCCATTTCCTCCACGAAAGACAAAGGCTGTATTGCTCTCTTCAGTCATACACATCATAACACGTATATGGGAATAGCAGCCTATCAACACCTGATCAACCTGTTCAGAAGTAGAGAAGACATTATCTATCGTATAAAATGTTTCAGGATCTTCTTCCAAAAACTTGGAATCATTACAGCTGCCAAGTAAACAAGCACTCAACAAGCCACAAACACTATATTTTAATACATTTTTCATTTCTGTATATTTTATCTGTTAGAAACTGATATTTGCACCCAAAGAAAAAGATGTTAATACAGGATAAGTATTTTCGCTAACGGTAACACCAACCTCAGGATCTCCTCCCTGCCATTTGGTTATCGTAAATAAGTTTTTCGCCGTAAAGAATACTTTCAAATTTTGGATATTTACTTTTTGTACCCAAGGTTCACGGAATGTATATGACAAAGTCACATCCTGCAAACGAACGAATGCCCGGTTCTGCAAACCTAAGAAACGTCCGCCATCATCATTAAATGTTGCTGCAGGATATTCATTGCTCTTATTCTCAGGAGTCCACCAAGGTATATAGATACCATTGGTATTGAACCTACCGGAACCATTAGTCAAATAAGCACCTTTATTAGACTTTTGATAATATCCACCGCCACCAAATGTACCGGTCAGCATAAAATATAAATCCCAATTTTTGTATGTAATCGTGTTACTCATATTCAACTTGAAGTTAGGCGTAGAATATCCCAAAATAACACGGTCTGCAGAAGTAATCACTCCATCATTGTCCATATCTTTATATTTAGGAATACCCGGAGTCGCTCCATTCGCTTTCATATATTCGATATCGGTCTCTTGGACTATACCATCTTGTTGATAACCATAGATGGCTCCCAAAGGCTTCCCTATAAAACGAGAGTTCGAGATATCATCATCCTCTTTGCCATCGCCATTCAAATCTTCACCATACAGATGGACCAATTTATTACGGTTCAGCCAAAATGTCAAGTTCGTCGTCCAATACCAATCCTGTGTATTGATATTCACGGAACGAATTGTCAATTCCACCCCTCTGTTATTAACTTGCCCCATAGAAGACTTCATATTTTTAAAACCTGTCATAACAGGGATATCTCTCGTAAATATCTGATCTGTTGTTTTAGAAAAATAAAGATCCAGATCTACAAACAAGCGGCTACCTAACCAAGCAGATTCAAAGCCTGTATTCCAAGATTCTGTCGTTTCCCAACCTAAATCAGCATTGCCAAGTGCTTTCTGATTCAATCCATAGATAATATCACTGCCCCCAAATTCATAGCGGACACCGCCGGAAGCGCCATTGTTGATGGTTGACAATGTTCCATAAGGGTCCAACCCCTGATTACCGTTCTTACCCCAGGATACCTTCAACTTCAAATCATCCAAATACGAAATTGAAGACATAAACTTTTCACTGCTCAATCTCCAGGCTCCACCAAATGCAAAGAAATCTCCCCACTTTTGATTAACCCCAAAAACAGAAGCTCCATCACGACGATAAGAACCGGTAAAGAAGTAACGATCATCATATGAATAAGATGCACGGCCCAAATATCCAATATTGGAACGCTGGTTATTATCCATATTGACTTTCTGAACTGTAGCTTTGTGCAAACCATTTATACCCAAAGTAGTATTACCATTTGCAGCAAAGTTCGAACCGGTCGTTTCTATCATCTCGTATTTTTTCCTATCACGCGTAGCAACGGCAGTCAAATCAATTGAATGTTTTCCAAATGTATTTTTATAATTCAGAATATTATCGATCACCCAACTGTCTGTCGTATTATTATTAATTTTCCCATTGGCGCTTGCTAACAAACTTTGGAGCGTAGCCGGAGAATAACGGGTTTCATCATCATAAGCACCTTCTTTAACAAAATACCCTTCATAATAAAAATCTCCAGACTGGTTTTTACTTAAGTTTCCGGCATAATTAAAACGATAGCTCAAACCTTCAACCCAAGGGAGTTTGACAACGGCATAAGCATTTGCACGGAAATTGTTTCGTATATCCTTATTATCACGAACACTCTTGTCAGTATTCCATAAGGCATTTACACTCGACTGTGTATATGGGAATTTTTCCAACAATTTTTCCGACCCATTTCTATACATCACACCGTAAGGAGATGTTTGCGTAGCCTCGCCAATATTAGCTCCCACACCCGAATAATCAGACTTCGTAAATGCAGCATCTACTCCTATCTGTAACCAGCTTGTTATATCCGTATTGATTTTCGCCAAAGCTGTTATTCTATTATAATCATCCCCAATAACTACACCCTGATTATCCGAATAGGCCGCAGACAAATAGTAATTCATTTTCTCTCCAGCTCCGGAAACCGATACTTGGTAGTCCTGTACCCAACCTGTACGAGTTGACGCGTCTAACCAATTTATCTCCCTACCAGCTTCCATATTTGCCAATTCCTGAGGCTTTAACCAACTTAAATCCGAACTATTATTTCGCGCCATTACAGATTCAAGCCATTGCTCTCCCTTCATCAATTCCGGCTTATTCTGCCAAGTCTGCATACTACCTGTAGCATTAAAAGTGACAACAGGCTTTCCGGTTTTTCCTCTTTTAGTCGTTATAATAATCACGCCATTTGCAGAACGGGAACCATAGGCTGCTGCAGATGTCGCATCTTTCAATACATCATAAGAAGCAATATCATTCGGGTTTATATCATTAATGCTACCCATAAAAATAACTCCATCCACCACGATCAGCGGATCATTGGACCCGGAAATAGATTTTTGTCCACGCATCTGCATGCTCGGCTCTCCACCAGCAGAATTAGTCGCTCCGATATCCAAACCTGAGACATTACCTTTCAGAGATTCCAATGCATTCAAGTTCGGAGACAGGGCAATCGGAGAATTCTCTAATTTAACAGAACTGACAGAACCGGTGAAATCTTTTCTTTTTGTCGTTCCATAACCGATAACAATGACTTCGTCCAATGTTTCCGTATCTTCCTTCAATAATACATCCAATGTATTGTTCTTTCCCACTGGAATTTCCTGAGTAATATATCCGATATAGGAAACTACCAAAATACTGTTCGCCCCCACTTCCAGCGAATATTGTCCATCGATATCCGTAATCGTTCCATTTGCTGTTCCCTTCTCAACAATATTTGCCCCAATTACCGGTTCACCGCTTTGGTCCTTAATAATACCGGTAATCTTCCGGGTATTTTGTTGAGTCGACGCAGATACATAACCGGGAGCAGATAGTACAATTTGATTGTTTTCTTTAATTATATAAGTGATCTGTGCCTGTTTCTTTATCTGTTCCAACACATCCCGGATATTTTCTCCCTGAGCTGAAACTGAAATTCTTGTATTCAGACCGGATAGATTGTCATTATAAAAAAATCGATAATCACTTACTTTTTCAATTTCGCGAATCACCTCGCGAGTGGATTTGTTTTGCATGGATAAGGATATCTGTGCAGAAAGTATCGTACCCGAAACAAGGCAAAAACTTCCAATTGTGATTCCTTTCCGTAATAAATTCTTTAAGGTATTCATTTTTTTTAGAGTTCTCCATTAATTAATAATCAATTAATCAGGTAACTTTGTATCTGAAATCAAGTGGTGAGAAGCGATGATTTCAAATTGACAAAATTACATTGCATAGATCTCAGGTGTGTCTATTCTTAATTAGATACACCTGTGTTTTTATACTCCCTTTCCCATAGGCATTCTGTTTACATTAATATTCTATTTTATTATTTTCTCTCCTCTATAATAATCTCGCCACCTACTTTCTTGTACATAATCGGCGCCGTAAGACTAATCAATTCAATCACGTTTTCCAGACTATTATTTTTAATAACTCCGGAAAAACGATAACGCTTTACCTTTTCAGAAGCAAACCGTACTTTCACATTATATAAGCGATCCAACATTACGGCTACTTCCTCCATCGTTACTCCTTTAAAAACAAGCTCATTATCCTTCCACATCCGAGCATAAGCCGCAAGATCATCGGATACAATCATTCTACGCGAAGACTTATCAAAACTCAAACTCTCATCAGGTTTCAAAATGACTTCATCTTTCCCTATTGACGTACGAACTTTTCCCTCAAAAAGAGTTGTCGTCAACTCTCTATCTTCCTGATAGGCTTTCACATTGAAAGTCGTACCCAACGCCTCGACCTCCATTTCTCCAGCTTTCACTATAAATCGCGAAGTAGAATCTTTTGCCACCTCAAAATAACCTTCTCCCGACAAAACGACTTGACGATTCCCTTTTCCATAATCACCATTATAAGTCAATTCCGTATGAGAATTCAACCAGACTTTTGTCCCATCCGGCAATATAACACTTGCCCGTTGTCCTTTATCAACTAAAACCTTATAGGTCTGTGACGAATAATTTTCTGTTTTATCAGCCAAGTTCAAATATAGATGAACAAAAGTCATAAAGCCTAAAAGAAATACAACAGCTGCGGCATATGGCAACCACCGGCGAAACTGTAACTTTCGAACTGATTTTTGCTTTTCCTTCCTCCCTGTTTCTGCATGTATCCGGCTCTGAATATTCCGGAACATCCGATTCTGAATTCCAACCGGAAGTTCCTTTCCCTCCGCTTCCGTCCAAGACTGGCGATAATGTTGAAACAATAACTCACGAGCTCCAGGTTGTTTGAACCATGTCCATAACTCATGTTCCTCCTCAGCCGGAAGTTCACCACGCATAAAACGATCCAGCAGTTCGATGTATATATTTTTTCTTTCCATCCTCTATATTGTATATCCTTCATAAGGAAAAATCACTTACAAAGGCATTTAAATTTAACACTGATTAACCAAATAGCAAAAAAGGAGTATCCATCTCTTATCGGGAGGTAGTTTGGAACGTAAATATTGAAAAGAGCGATAAAGTTGTGTCTCTACCGTTTTTTCTGAAATGGATAATTTATGGGCAATTTCTTTATTTGATAGTTGCTCAAGGCGGCTTAAACGAAATATTTCTCTTCGGGAGGGAGGGAGATTCTCAATTAAATGGTCAATATATTCAAGAAGGGAATTCGCTTCATGTTGTTGTTCTTCTTTTGAATTATCACTTAGATCAATACTCTCAACATGCAACGTTGCATGTTGAGACAGACGGAATTCCGTCTCCTTAAAAACAAAATGCCGGGCAATCGTAAACAGGTAAGCCGTGATCCCTAACCCAGGTTCTATCTGCTCATGCTTTTCCCAAATTTTCAGAAAGACATTCTGTGTCAAATCTTCTGCAAGAGATTTATCAAACAATAAAGAGTTGATGAAGTTATACACCTGAGGACTGTAAGTCCAATACAAATCCTCAAAAGCTTTTTCGTCGCCAACCTTCAAGCGTTTCAGTAAATCTTCATTGACTCTCATTTTATGTCGTTTTTTTATAAATTTGCATTAGACAAATTTACCCAAGTATATACAATAAACTATATACTTGGGTACTATTATTCAGAGGAGATTATCCTCCATAAGAGATTACGACAATCAATATCCAAACAACTCTTCCTGTGTCAGCTTCTGGATCGGACCATATTGTGACAAGCCTTTCAGATCAAGATCCTTTTCATCGCCTAATACACAATAGATATAAGTACGTCCTTTTACCCATTTTTCCTGGAACGACTTGATCTCAGGCAATGTCATTGTTTGGGCCTTTTCGAACAATTCTTTACGACTGTCGGTATTCAGACCTAAGTCCTGAGCATTCAGATAAGACCAGAGAACGTCTGATTTGGTAATACGTTCCGTACGTAAACGGGTGATGAGAGCGTCTTTAGCCAAGTTGAACGCTTTTTCTGATTCCGGCATATTATTGATAATTTCATCGAATGCTTTCATAGCATCAATCATCTTATCATTCTGAGTCGCAATAAACGTACGGTATACATACGGATATTTCAGTTTGGACGGAGTAATCAGGAAAGCCCCTGCGGAATAAGCCAAACCACGCGATTCACGCATTTCCTGGAATACGATCGCGTTCATGCCACCACCAAAGTATTCATTATACATATTCAATGTAGGCTGGATAGCCGGATCGAACTTTTCACCCCGGTTAGAGACTGCAGAGAAATAAATCTGCTTTGCATCATACTGGGCAAGCAAAACTTTATTCTCAGGAGTTTCCTGCTGGCTGAACTCAATTGCTGCCGGAACCGGTTGCAACTGGTCAGGTACATTATGATATTGTTTGATGATATCCAGAACAGCCTGCGGTTTTTCCGGACCATAATACAATATCTTATGATCGAATGAATTGATCTTATGAATACGGTCAACCAGTTCCTGAGGGTCCATCTGCTGCAATTCAGCAGTTGTCAGTACATTTGTTGCAGGAGATTTCGGTCCCCAGATAGCATACTGGATCAGTTTGTTGAAATTCTGTCCCTGATTCAATTTGGCATCAGTCCGTTTTTTCAGGATATCGCCAGCAAGGTTTTCATAAGCCTCTTTGTTGACCTGTGCATCGGCCAGGATTTCTTCAAACAGAGCCATTGCTTTCGGCATATTCTCTTTCAAACCTTCCAGCATCACATACGTGCGATCCGAACCGGGGAATACATTAAAGTAACATGCCAGTTTGTAGAACTCCTCATTGATTTCCTTCAAGCTCATTTTAGATGTGCCCAAATACTTCATATATTCGAAAGCGGTACCCATTGCCTTATCATTATTCGTACCCATATCGAATACATACATCAGAGAGAAAAGATCGTTGGAAGTATTCTCCTTGTACAATACCGGAATATTGGATTTGGCAGTCAGTTTTTGCAAATCCTTACTATAGTCCAGGAATACCGGTTCGATAGGAGCCACTTTTGAAGCCTGTATTTCTTTCAGGAACATACTTGAGCTGTCACGGTTCATCACGATCGGGGTGATTTTAGGTTTGTCGATCTTTTTTTCGTTCGGATCTTTACCTTGCTTCTTATAGATGAGTGCATAGTTGTCACCGAAATACTTGTTGGCAAAATCGACGATCTGCTGCTTTGTCACTTTGCTCATACGATCCAACGAAGCGACTTCATCTTTCCAATCGACACCGTCGATGAAAGAAGAGACAAACATATCGGCACGGCCGTCGTTACGATCCATCCGGTACATTTGCATCAGTTTATAGTTATTGATAGCTGCCTCCAGTAAACCTTCATCGAACTCGCCTTTCTTCAATTTATCGATTTCAGCCAGAAAAAGATCTTTCACTTCATCCAATGTCTGCCCCTGTTTCGGGCGACCGTTAATAACAAGAGCATTGTAATCTGACATTCCGTATGTTCCGGCATAGCAGCTTAACACTTTCTGTTGTTGAACCAAGTCGACATCCAACAAACCGGCTTTACCATTATTGATAATTTCACCAGTCAGATTCAGCAAATCCTGGTCAGGAGAAGCAGCTCCCGGGAAACGCCAACCGATTGTCACATTTTCGGCATCGACACCCAACACTTCCTTTACAATCGGTGCTTTAATCGGAGATTCATGTGTTACCGGCAACTTCGGCAGATTGGGGTTCGGTTTCAAGTGACCGAAATATTTATTGATTGTCTCGATCATCTGATCCGGATCAAAATCACCGGACAGACAGATTGCCATATTATTAGGGACATACCAAGTTTTATGGTAGTTCTTGATATTCGTGATAGAGGGGTTCTTCAGGTTTTCCTGTGTCCCGAGAACAGTCTGCGTTCCATAAGGATGATCAGGGAAAAGAGCGGTCAGAACAGCTTCATACACTTTACGGCCATCACTGGTAAGAGACATATTCTTTTCTTCATACACAGTCTCAAGCTCCGTATGGAAACCACGGATTACATTGTTTTCGAAACGGTCTGCCTGTATCTTGGCCCAGTTGTCAATCTGGTTGGAAGGGATATCTTCCACATAGACCGTCTGGTCAAAACCGGTATACGCATTTGTTCCGGTTGCACCGATAGCAGACATCAATTTATCATATTCGTTTGGAATTGCCAACTTCGAAGCCTCATAGGAAACACTGTCGATCTGATGATAAATAGCCTGGCGTTCTGCCTCATCGGTAGTCTTACGATACACTTCAAAAAGCTGTTCGATCTGATCGAGCATCGGTTTTTCCTGTTCGTAATTCTGCGTGCCGAACTGCTGAGTCCCTTTAAACATCAAGTGTTCAAAATAGTGTGCCAGACCAGTCGTTTCGGCGGGATCGTTTTTACCTCCCACGCGAACGGCAATATACGTTTGAATACGCGGGGTCTCTTTATTCACAGTCATATACACCTTCAAGCCGTTATCCAAAGTATAGATACGGGCTTTCAGAGGATCGTTCGGGACCGACTCGTATTTAAACGGGGAAGTCTCTGCACATGCAGTAGCCAAAAGGAGAATAAAGGCTAACTGAAGAAACTGAATCGTTTTACGCATAAATTTTAATTTTAGATAATTACAAGCGTCAAATATACATAATTTAAAATAAAAATAGCTCCTCTCTGAAAAAAAACGGAACAAGAACCGATTTTTTCAGACGGGAGCCAATATAAGTTTGTACAAACAGCCTACATTAAAGCCCGAATGCCTCTTTTACCTTATCGACGTAATCCAGCTTTTCCCAAGTAAATAACTCTACTTCGCAGATGGTCGGTTCCGGATTGTAACGAGAGGTAAACTTTTTCGTCACAACCTGCGGTTTACGTCCCATATGGCCGTAAGATGCAGTCTCCAAATAGATCGGGTTACGCAGTTTCAGACGTTCTTCGATTGCTTTCGGACGCATGTCGAACAGGTTCCAGATCTTTTCTGCGATCTCTCCATCTGTCATTTCCACATTGGCACGACCGAATGTATTGACGAAGATATTCATCGGTTTAGCAACACCGATTGCATAAGACACCTGTACCAGCATTTCATCAGCCACACCGGCGGCAACCAGATTCTTCGCAATATGACGAGCGGCATAAGCGGCAGAACGGTCTACCTTCGAAGGATCTTTTCCGGAAAATGCGCCACCACCGTGAGCACCTTTACCACCGTATGTATCAACAATGATCTTACGGCCTGTCAGACCGGTATCGCCGTGAGGACCACCGATCACGAACTTTCCGGTCGGATTCACATGATAGATGATATCATCATTGAACAAAGCTTGAACATGAGCCGGATACTGAGCCTTTACACGTGGGATCAGTATGCTCTTCACATCTTCAGCGATCTTTTTCTGCATAGCCAGATCCGCTTCTTCCTGTGTGATACCTTTTGCTGTGATAAATTCATCATGTTGTGTAGAAACAACAATCGTATCGATGCGCAACGGTTTTCCGTTGTCATCATATTCAATCGTCACCTGACTCTTCGCATCCGGACGGAGGTAGGGCATCAGGTCGTTTTCATTCTTGCGTATCTCGGCAAGCTCCCACAACAAACTGTGTGAAAGATCTAATGCCAGAGGCATGTAGTTTTCTGTTTCGTTAGTAGCATAACCGAACATCATACCTTGGTCGCCTGCTCCTTGATTATAAGGATCCTCGCGCTCGACACCGCGGTTAATGTCGCCACTCTGTTCATGGATAGAAGAGAACACGCCACATGATTTTGCTTCAAACTGGTATTCGCTTTTCGTATAACCAATTTTTTCGATCACGTTACGGGCTACATCCTGTACATCCACGTAAGCACTTGATTTTACTTCTCCAGCCAAGACAACCTGTCCGGTTGTAACAAGGGTTTCGCAAGCAACTTTAGAGTTCTTGTCATAAGCCAGGAACTCATCCAGCAAAGCATCCGATATCTGATCGGCTACTTTATCGGGGTGCCCTTCGGACACCGATTCGGAGGTGAATAAATAACTCATCGTTTTTTGAATTGACAATTGACAATTGACAATTGACAATCAAAGAGCACAAACTCTTCAAAGTCAACAGACAATTTACAATTGACGGTTAATAAATCAAATAAATGGATTGACGAGGGGAAATTTGCTTTGCCGGACGGCAGTTAAAAGGGCTTGTTTTTAGCATTTTTTCCTGTGGTTGCAAGCAATACAAATCTATCCACATCAATTCGGACGCAAAAATACGAAACAATTGACAATTGACAATTGATAATTGACAATTATTTTTTCTTTTTTGTGTTGCGCAAGGCTTTTTTATACTTAAACTCCGCTTTCATCTTAGCAGAACCCGATTTATGCGTTCCACGCAGAAAATCTGAAAACTTAATCTTTTTCTCTCCGGCATTTTCGTCTTTCCCCTTTTTCTTAAAGACCATGCCACCACCGGTCAATATCTTTTCTATATCATTCATAATCGTTCTTTTAAATCTATTATACGTTCTTTCAATACAGGATGTACGACAAACGGAGCTATTTCGGCCAAAGGGTCCATCACAAACTTCCGTTCATGCATGAGAGGATGCGGCAAGGTAAGCTCTGGTATCTGTAAAACCTCGTCCTCATACAGAAGGATATCGATATCGATAATACGGTCATGATAGACTCCGTTGCTTTTTTCCGTGCGACCCAATTCTTTTTCGATCTGCTGGGTTATCTGCAATACTTCCAACGGAGAAAAAGAAGTCTTCAATTTAACAGCCGCATTCAAGAAAAAGTTCTCCGACTCAAACCCCCACGGTTCCGTTTCATAGAAACCGGAAAGGGCGAGAATATCTCCCACCCTTTCAGCTAACAACGCTGCGGCTGTTATCATGTTCCGTCGCTTATTCCCGACATTGGTTCCCAAGCCCAGGTATACAATCGCCATAAGTACCCGTTTTTACAGGATCAACATGGCATCGCCATAAGCACCGAAACTATATTTTTCTTTCAATGCGACTTCATAAGCATCCATGATCAGGTCATATCCGCCAAAAGAGGCTGTCATCATCAACAAAGTAGACAGCGGCATATGGAAGTTCGTAATCATACTGGACGCCACACTGAAGTCATACGGCGGGAAAATGAACTTATTAGTCCACCCTTCAAACTCTTTCAGGTGACCGTCCGTACTGACAGCTGTTTCGATAGCGCGCATCACGGAGGTACCGACTGCACAAATCTGTCGTCCGTTATCTTTTGCCGTATTCACGATATTCACGACATCCCCGTTCACGACCATCTGCTCAGAATCCATCTTATGCTTGGTCAGGTCTTCCACATCGATTTCGCGGAAATTACCCAGCCCGGAATGCAGTGTCAGATAAGCAAACTGGCAATCCTTAATCTCCAAACGTTTCATCAGTTCACGACTGAAATGAAGACCGGCGGCGGGAGCCACAACCGCTCCTTCTTCCGTCGCAAAAATATTCTGATAACGATCTTCGTCATCCGGTTCTACAGGACGGTCGATATATTTAGGCAGCGGGGTTTCACCCAATGCATACAATGCCTTTTTAAATTCATCATGGTTCCCGTCATAAAGGAAACGCAAGGTACGGCCACGTGACGTCGTATTGTCGATCACTTCTGCCACCATCGAATCATCTTCACCAAAATACAACTTATTACCGATACGGATTTTACGGGCAGGATCGACCAAGACATCCCAAAGGCGAAGATCTTCATTCAGCTCACGCAACAGAAAAACTTCGATACGAGCTCCGGTCTTTTCCTTATTTCCGTATAAACGGGCAGGAAAAACCTTTGTGTTATTGAAGATGAACACATCTTTTTCTCCGAAATAGCTAAGCAAATCTTTGAACACTTTATGTTCGATCTCTCCGGTCTTGCGATTGACCACCATCAATCTGGACTCGTCCCTGTTCTTTGCCGGATGGAGAGCGATCAGCTCCTGCGGTAAGTTAAATTTGAATTTCGACAGCTTCATAATATAAATTCTATTTTTATTTTATTCTTATCATTATCAATCCTCACAATCCTTCTCGGTTGTGATATTTTCATCTAAAAAGACATCGATGTCATCAGGAGACATACATTTGTCCAGTGTGATGTCTCCGATACGAGTCCGTTCGAGAGCAATCAGATGAGCGCCCGATTGAAGAGCGACACCGATATCACGTGCCAGAGCGCGGATATAAGTACCCTTGCTGCAAACCACCCGTATCTTTACCACTGGCAGATCACACTCCAACAGCTCCATTTCATCAATCACAAGCGTCTTGGACTTCAATTCCACTTCCTCTCCCTTGCGAGCCAACTCATACGCCCGCTTACCATCCACCTTGCAAGCCGAAAACACCGGTGGAATCTGCTGAATCGTTCCCACGAACGACTGTAATACCTTCTCTACTTCCTTACGGGTAATATGTTCTGTCGGATATACTCCGTCTATCTCTTTTTCCAAATCAAAAGAAGGCGTCGTTTCCCCCAACTTCAGGGTAGCGACATACTCCTTTGTCTGATACTGAAATTCATCGATCCTCTTGGTGGCCTTGCCCGTACAAACAATCATTACCCCTGTCGCCAGTGGGTCCAATGTTCCGGCGTGTCCCACTTTTATCTTTTTTACCTTCAGTTTCCGCGATAACTTATAGCGGAATTTGTTCACCAAGTCAAAGGAAGTCCACTTTAAGGGCTTATTGAAATATACTACTTCTCCTGCTATAAAATCCATTCTTATTTAAGTAATGTACAGGCAATTGTAACCAAACCTGCAATTGCACAATAGATGGCGAAATAAATCAGTTTTCCCTTCTTTACGATATTGATCATCCATTTACAAGCGATACATCCCGATACGAATGCAGCCACAAAACCGACCACCAATGACAATGCCGGAATATCACCTGCTACCGCTTCGCCTTTTACCGCTTTCATTACATCCAGCAACGCTTCACCCAAAATCGGGGGGATAACCATCAAAAATGAGAACTGGGCCAGTTTCGCCTTATTGTTTCCTAATAACAAACCGGTCGCAATCGTTGTTCCGGAGCGGGAAAGTCCCGGCATCACAGCACACGCCTGAGCCAAACCGATGATAAAAGCATCCTTCAGCGAGATATTTTCCTTCTGACGGGGTTTGGCATAATAGGAAAATGCAAGCAAAGCAGCCGTCAGCAATAACATACAGCCGACGATCAGCAGCCCCGATCCGAAAATAGCCTCCACCGTATCCTTGAAAAACACACCTACAATACCGATAGGGATCATTGAAATCAAGATATTGATCACATAGCGAGTTTCTGCGTTCATCTTGAACTTAAACAAACCACGGAATATCCATTCGATCTCTTTCCATAAAATCACCAACGTACTAAACACGGTCGCAACATGGACAACGATCGTAAAAGCCAGATTTTCTTCTCCCTGAATTCCAAACAAAGCAGAACCGATAGCCAGATGTCCGCTACTGCTGACCGGCAGATATTCCGTAAGTCCTTGAACAATTCCCAGCACTAAAGCCTCAAACCAACTCATTCCGCTACTTCCTTATTTTTACTGTTTTTCAAAATACCGAAAATCATCAATACGAAACCGATCACTGTCACAGCCGGAGCCACAACAATACGGCGGGAACTGAAAATCTCAGGATTGAAACCTGTCGGGTCCTGCGAACCGCCACCACTCATCAACATAAAACCAATCGCGATAACAGCAACAGCAACAGCGATCAAAATAAAATTTTCTTTTCCAAAAGCAAAATCTCTCTTAGCCATACATTTATATATAATATAATTTATCAACACCCATTCGTAAATACTTGTTCACTGCAAAGACAGTAGCCGTAACCGAAAGCAGGATCCCCATAATCAATACACCGACATAAACAATTATCAACGCTTTAATATCCAGAAGCTGGATGAAACCGGATAATTCGTTCTGTAAATAATACAACGCTCCCGTCAACATTAATATTGCGAGGATAGACGCAAAAATACCACTGACCACATTATACCGCACAAACGGCCTTCTAATAAAACCAGGCGTAGCCCCTACCAGCTTCATCGTATGGATCAGGAAACGTTTAGAATAAATCAGCAGACGGATCGTGTTACTAATCAGTACAAACGAGATTGCCATCAACATTACGGCAAGTGTAAGCAAGATCAGGCTGACACGTTTCACATTGTCGTTCACCATCTGCATCATGTCTTTCCGGTAAAGCAGATCGGAAACGGAAGTATAGTTTTTTATTTTCTTTTCGATTAATTGCAGGCTGTCGGCATTAGCATATTCCGAATGCAATTTTACTTCAATGGAAGCTTGTAACGGATTAAAGCCCAAGAACGTTTCGGGATTTTCACCTAACTCCTCCTCAAGTTCCTTGGCAGCCTGTTCCTTCGATATATATTCGGTCGATTTGATATAAGGCAAAGCATCCAGCGTCTTCTGCATCTTCTTTATATCCGCTTCTTTCTGATTATCTTTTAGTACGATTGAAAATGAAATGTTTTCCTTCACATATACAGAAAGTTTGTTTCCCAACAATCCTATCAGAAAAACAAGTCCCAGCAAAAACAGTACCAATGAGATACTTATAATGGAAGTCAGACGAGAATTAAAGAAAGAAACAGAACTAACCTTTTTACCTTCAGCCATTAGACGTAACCTTATTGTTATTAAATAAAGTGAGGAGATGTGTTCAGAGAACACACCTCCCAATTTTTCTGCAAAAGAACGAATAATTTATGAGATAGTGATTACTTTACAATTCTTTAACTACAAGTCACCGAGCATAGACGGATAAAAAGCAGCATACTTGTCTCAAATAAACGAAGAGACTGTATCAATACACATAGTGTATTTCGACACAGCCTCTTGTTTTTTAACTGCTTTCGGCCTTCGCAGGCATACTGACAGAAGAACTTTATTTCAATACTTTAGTATTAATAATACGATCGCTTGTTCACCTGTCGCAGGGTAATTGCCGTTATTTGTAGAGATGCACAGCCATGCATCTCTACGGCGCACGATCTTATTTAGAATTATTTGATTATAATTGTAATGTTATTATTCTCAGATTACTTTACAATTGCTTTTACAGCGCCTTCACCTTCAACAGCAACGACAACTACACCTGCAGGAGCAGCGATAGTAGCATTGTCAGAAGTAACCACTGTATTAGCGACTGTCTGGCCTAAGATGTTAGTGATAACAACTTTCTTGCCGGCAGCACCTGCAACCGTTACCTGACCGTTACCGGCGATAACTGTTACAGAAGATACTTCTACGTCTTCGTTTGCAGTAGCATCACTTTGAGCTGTCGTATTCAGCAACAAAGCCTGATAAATGTCTTCATAAACATTCTGATGCCAGTTGCCATTATGATCGCCAGTTTCACTATAACCACGACCGGTAGAAACAATGTTGTGGTTTTGTTCCTTCAACCAAGTGTTACCATTGGCTGCATAACCATACTGTTTACCCTTCGTTTCGATATAGAAGTTTTCGTCATCACTCTGATCTTTCAAACGGAATGCGATAGAAGCTCCATCGTAAGCCTTTTCTTTCAGAACAACTTTCTTGGCAACGTTTTTGCCGTCATACAAATCGCGGTCATACTTGATTGTTGCATCAGCAGCATCCATGATGTACAATGTATCCTGATAGTGGATTGCATTTACGAATGCATAACGAGTATACACGTTTTCGAATGGTTTAACGCTGTTCTTCAAATAAGCCGGAATTACGCTATCAACAGAAGCATCAACCATGTAACGTCCCTGTAAGTAATCAATCACCTGATAATGGTCACCGATAGCCGGATGATCTTCGTGATTGCATTCAGCTGTTTTCTTAGCCTCAACATCAAGAGCCAACAGATAAGTAGGCATGCTCGATACATTTACATGAGCTGTATCGATAAAGAACTCGTTGTTGCGTTCCGGTTCTTCAACAGCACTGAAGATGTTCATATAAGTAACACCGTCAATTACAGATTCGCCCAATGTACGGTTTTCATTATTTGTTGAATAGAACTTTTCAGTCTTCAGACCGACAACTCTGCGATAGTACGGCATTGTATCTGCTTCCAAGATGAACGATTCGGTACGATCCTGACACAAGTTTTCAACTTTTGCATCCAACTGACCTTGTTCGATAGCCAATTTATCCAAAGCATCGTCAAAGGAGTATTTCCAACCAGTAAATTTATTCACATCGTCAGTATACTCATCATCTTTATCTACAGGATAAGCATAAGGATACTCAGTACGAACCAACGCATAATAATGGCCTTCTTCGTTATCGGCAGTCCAATGGTTATTTTCTTTCAATGTAAAATAAGCCAATGTGTAATTTGCATTACGATCCAAAGTATCAGCCACGCAATACTTACCATTCTTGTTGATACCAACAAATACACGGTCATTGTTGATCATATCTGCATCCTTCACTTTCAGCATATAAACTGATTTGTAAAGTTGAGTTGCACCAGCAGCTTCGCTTGTATAACCGTAAGGTACGTTCGTTGATTCGTAAGCAGCTGCATCCCAGTTAACTTTAACCGGAACCAGTTCAAAATTAGAACCTTCAGCCTGAGCTCTCAACAGCGTATCTTTACCCTGCTTAACAGCGTTCAAATAATAAGGATCTGTACCATAATCGAAGAACTGTTTCAGTTTGAATGTATTTTCGATTACTTTGTCACCCGGATTCAGATAACCCAATGTATTGACCGGATCAACTTTCGTGAACTTCAGTGTATCAGAGCAAGCGAACTCATTGTTGTAGTGTCCTAATGTATTATTATAGTTATGATTGATAATGAATACATTGTCACCCGCTTTATAGAGCTGACCTTCGAATGCGACATTTGAATATTCACGGTTTACGACTTTGACACGAGCAACAGGATCTTCTTCACAACCTGTATATTCAACAACCCACTGCGTTGCAGGCATGTGAGCGAAGTTCTGAGAAGCTTCTTTTTCATCATAAACAACATGACCGCTCATATCTGCCACAACATTCACACCATTTGCACGATGAGTGGTCAAATTCGGAGCTTTATCTGTTACCAACTGGATTGTGTAAACAGCCTGATCCAAAGTTGTACGAGTCAAGTACGGATAAGAATGGTCAAATTCGATGCAAGTATGAAGAGTACCTTCAGCAGCAGAACCTTTAGGTTTATCTGTTCCACCGGCAGTTACAACCCAACCGTCTTTCGTGTTCAACTTACTTAACATTACTGCAACAGGAGCCTCTTCCGGAGCTGTAGCCAAATCAGTATTACTTGCACTTAAACCTTTGTTTCCAGAAGTAATATCGCTAGAAGAAATAAACTGGCTTGCAACGATAGAGTTTCTCCAAGTTTTCTCTGCCTTAAATTCTGCATCATTCATTACAGATGCATTCAACGGCTCAATAACCAAACTATCTTGAGTCGGGAAATAAGTCAGACGATAGTTATAACGAGCATTGAAGAAGAAATCAGCAACTTCCGTAGACGGCTTCTTGTTTGACAACAGCAGTTCAGGAGAGTTGGATGGGTTTTCGGTAGCTTCTTCCCAACGAGCAGTATCAACCATCAAATATTTATCATTCTTAGCCATATCTTCTTCATCGATCACAGCTTTCAAACGAAGAGGATATTTGTTATACAGATCTTTATGCGCAACAACAGCAACAGCGAAATTATAATCTTCAATCACTGTTTTATCTGTATATTTTACATAATACGCCTTATTGGCATCACTCAACGCCCAAAGTCGGTCAGTAGCTGTTTCTTCCAGATAAACGACCCACTTCTCTACAAGATCTTTTGCATTTTCAGCAGTCTTGCTATTATTGAAAACAGATCCTGCTTGTACTAATGCATCTTGAGATTCACCTTTATTAAAATTAGCAAAAATGAAGTTCAATTCTTTTGCTTCGGAACCATCTACTGCATTATATTCAGATAAAACAGTGTTACCAGCAGCAATAATAGCCTTATCTGCTGCCAATTTTATTTCCTCTGCCTCAGCAGTCAGATTTTTCTCTTCCGCAATATACTTATAAGTATCTAATGTGCTGTTGTCTTCCGGAGACATAGCCGTTCTATTGCCAATACCCGTCGGAGTCATAAAGTTGAAACCGGCAGCACCATCTTTCTGAGCATCGATCATGCGATTGATGTCTTTTGCGTTTAACACAACAGATTCTGCTACAACCGGAGTCAATGTCAAAGCCTCACAAGAAGTAGCCTTATTCCCTGCTTCGGCAGCCGTATAAACAGCGGCAACTACTTGAGTTCCTGAAACATTCAGGCCATACTGATTAGCAGCAGTCCTAGAAGACTTCTTCAATACGATGTATTTGTCCGAATCGTGGAAATTAGCATACAGGATTTCATTTGCCAGCTTCTGTGTATTGTCTACATTAGAAGAGAACCAACTCCACTCAACATTGCAACCTTCCAGAATAGAAGCTTCCAAATCTGCAGATGTAGCAGTCGTAGCGATTTTATCTTTGCCATAAGCTGTTTTATGATCAAAGATAATCCCTAACCCTGTTTCCTTGTTTTTAAAGGTAAATTTGCCACCAGTTGCTCCGTCTTTCTTATCATAAGAAATCTGCCACAAAGAATAGTTTAAAGGAGCTTTATCAGCATCCACAATACGAAGAGTTACTTCACCGGTTTTAAAATCACGTTCTTGTATCAAAACCTGATTTTTTTCCTCACCAACGCGCAACTGATACCATTTATCAGCCTCAATTTTGTTCACTTCAGAACCTAAAGCAGCATTGCTATTAGTTCCGAAAGAACGATAAGTTAACCCAGTTGCACAAGGAGTAACCTGGCCATAAGCATTACTTACGGGAAAATTACTTACCTGTGCTACCGCAGAGAATGCCGTTCCGAAAGCTAGGCATCCTACAAGAGTAGAAAACTTTTTGTTCATAATCATTTGAATTAATATTAATAATACATATACTAAAAGTTCAATCAGCATCACGTACGTCTCTGTGTTTTCGTCTTTTAACCCTTAATTCCGCAACACTTTGATTTAACTTTATTTATAAGTTCCTGAGCAACAAAAAGTTGCTCAGGATTTTGCCATGTCAGATTTTTCACTTATCTTAGTGTTGCAATTCAAAACAAGCGTAAATCGTAACAAGACATGGCAAAGGTACAAATAAAATCTGAAAAACTCACACCTTTTGGAGGAATTTTTTCAATCATGGAGCAATTTGACTCCATGCTTTCACCTATTATCGACCAGACACTTGGTCAGAGATGCCGCAGTATCATCGGATACCAGTACAGCGAAATTATTCGTTCTCTGATGAGCGTATACTTCTGTGGCGGTTCATGCGTGGAGGATGTAACATCGCATCTGATGCGTCATCTCTCGTATCATCCGACCT